>MAAB01029357.1_pt1 | contig 138194 bp, 105 predicted proteins | sample 1115991 | NCBI WGS metagenome assembly MAAB01 (sample SAMN04961124, study PRJNA320927) | seawater metagenome | isolation source: sample BD02T18 sea water enriched with oil for 18 days | place: USA:Gulf of Mexico | collected 2013-07-27 | reverse complement strand
TGCACGTCTTAGCGCATAGTATCAAATCTTGTTTACAATATTTGATATAAGGTAGCCTGACTATGGCTACTTACAAATTTAATCGGGAGTCACGTTTGTTGACTCCCGGTCATTTTCAAACGGTTTTTTCTAAACCTATTCGTTTTGGCTCTCGCCATTTTACTTTATTAGTAACTCCAAAACCTCATACTCTCGTCTCTGATAAACAGAATTCAGTTGCCAAAAACCGTTTAGGATTAGCTGTAGCTAAAAAACGAGTGAAACTTGCTGTGCAACGTAATCGCATAAAAAGGCAAGTCAGAGAAAGCTTCCGCTTAAATCAAGATAATTTACCCGCTATAGATATAGTTGTTATGGTGAAATCTGGTATTGATCAACTTGATAACAAGACGATAAATCAGGAATTAGAAAAGATATGGCGAAAAATAATTCAGCGCCACAAAAGCTAGTAATAACCGGTATAAAAGGCTATCAACGCTTTATTAGTCCACTACTAGGTTCTAATTGTAGATTTACTCCAACTTGTTCTACTTATGCAACTGAAGCAATAAATCGTTTTGGTGTAATAAAAGGTGGCTGGTTAGCAAGCAAACGAATATTAAGATGTCACCCACTTAACGAGGGTGGTGAAGATCCCGTCCCCCCAATTAAAAAGAAAAATCACCTCAACTCGAATTAATATATTCAATCGGCATTGAAATATGAGTAAATATACTTATATACATCAATAATCTGATAGTTATTGTTAATTCAATATGAATTTTTCATATCAAAAATTAGACTATTACAAACCTGTTCAACGAAAAGTTTGCTATAAAATGCTTTATTAAACCGATATGGGGTTAAATAACCGACCTAGACTAAAAGATAGTAGGTTATTAAGCGTACCTATATTAATATGCCACGCACTTATCAAATTTAAATTATGCTCGGGATAATATTCCCCTGCCAACAAAGAAGAGAAGTAAATTTTATGGAATCCCAACGCAGTCTACTTTTTATTGCGCTTATGGTTGTTACTTACTTACTGTTTAGTCAATGGCAACAGCAAAATGCCGTACTTCCTGAACAAACAAGTATTAGCCAAAAACAGTCAGTTGAAAATGCTAACTCAGACTTCGTGCCTGAATCTTCAGATGCACAAATAAGCTCGGTTAAATCAAATGAGGCTTCTGCCAAGTTAATTACAGTTACCACTGATACATTCATCTTGAAAATTAATAGTCAAGGTGGTGATATTGTTGAAGTTAAATTGCGTAACTACGATACCGAGCAAGGTAATGGTATTCCTTTTACAATTATGCAAAATGGCAATCAAAAATATATTGCCCAAAGTGGTTTAACGGGTGCTAATGGCATTGACCGTATTTACGCTAATTTAGGTAAAGGTCGTCCAATATATACCAGCGCACAAAACAACTATGAATTAACCAATGACAATTTAAGTATTGATTTGGTTTTTAATGATGATAGCGGCATGACGGTGACTAAACGTTTTACCTTTGTTAAAAATAGCTATAGCGTTGATGTTGAATACTTAATAGACAACAATACAGCTAACAGTGTTTCGGTACAAATGTATGGTCAACTTAAGCAATCGACTGTTGTAGCAACAGGTGGTGGTATGTTACCTACCTATCGTGGTGCTGCTTATTCAACATCAGAAGAGCGTTACGAAAAATACGATTTTGACGATATTCAAGAAGCAAAACTAGCTAAAGCGACAGCTGGTGGTTGGGTTGCTATGCTTGAACATTATTTCGTTTCGGCTTGGGTACCAAAAGCTGAAGACACTAATAATATATATACTACATATAAAAACAATGAAGCCTCTATCGGCTTTAAAGCGCCCACAGTTATTATTGATGCTGGTCAGCAAGGTTCTACTTCTGCAATTTTCTATGTTGGTCCAAAAGATCAATACGTACTAGATGAAATATCTGACGGTTTAGGGTTAACCATTGATTACGGTTTCTTATTCATGATCAGTAAACCATTATTTTGGTTACTTTTACAGATTCAATCAATTGTTGCTAACTGGGGGATAGCTATTATTGTTATCACTCTAATTGTTAAAGGTGCTATGTACCCGCTAACTAAAGCACAGTACACCTCAATGGCTAAAATGCGTGACTTAGCACCAAAAATGGCTCAGCTTAAAGAGCGTTTTGGTGATGATAGACAAAAAATGTCACAAGCTACCATGGAAATGTATCGTAAAGAGAAAGTTAACCCTGCAGGCGGTTGTTTACCACTTATTTTACAAATGCCAATTTTCTTAGCACTTTACTGGGTATTTTTAGAAAGTGTTGAATTACGTCATGCACCGTTTGTTTTCTGGATTCAAGATTTGTCAGCAATGGACCCATTCTTCGTATTACCAATACTTATGGGTGCAAGTATGTATGTTATGCAAAAAATGCAGCCTATGACAATACAAGATCCAATGCAGCAAAAGATTATGCAATACATGCCAGTAGTATTCTCTATATTTATGGCTTGGTTCCCGTCTGGCTTAGTACTTTACTGGTTAGTAAGTAACTTAATTTCAATTGCACAAATGAAAGTTATTTTTGCTGGTATAGCCAAACAAAAAGAAGCTAAAGCAGTCTAAAATCTGCAAAGTATAAGTTTAGAGAAACAAAGAAAAGGCGATTACTGATAATACAGTAATCGCCTTTTTAGTTTTATGTCATTAACTTTTAGGCATGAATGCAGCTGATTAGATAATGGCTAAGTGATGATAAATTTGTCCGATTGGTATTAATCTTGAAATAAAGTAAAATACTCCTCATCCACATATCAAATTAATTACCTCGCCATGACATCAATATCTCAAACAACGACAATAGCCGCACAAGCCACAGCACCAGGGCGTGGTGGTGTTGGTATTATTAGGGTATCTGGCCCAGAAGCCAAAAATGTAGCCCAAGTTATTTTAGGCAAACTTCCTGAAGTAAGAAAAGCTGAATATTTACCTTTTTTAGATGGTAGTTCAACTGATAAAGCACAAATATTAGATCAGGGAATCGCAATATATTTCAAAGCACCCCACTCATTTACTGGCGAAGATGTTATTGAGTTTCAAGGTCATGGCGGCCCTGTTATTTTAGATATGCTGCTTAAGGCAATACTTGCCATACCCAAAGTAACTATGGCCAAACCCGGTGAATTTAGTGAACAAGCCTTTTTGAACGACAAACTCGATTTAACCCAAGCAGAAGCTATTGCTGATTTAATTAACTCAAGTTCAGAACAAGCTGCTCGCTCTGCCCTGCACTCTTTACAAGGTGACTTTTCAAAACTAGTCAATGAAATGGTCGAAAGTATTATTCACCTGCGTATGTATGTAGAAGCCGCTATTGATTTTCCAGAAGAAGAAATTGATTTTCTTGCCGATAAAAAAGTAGTGACTGATTTAAAAGCGATAATTAGCCAAGTAGAAGATGTGCGTAAACAAGCTCAGCAAGGCAGTATCATCCGTGAAGGAATGCGTGTTGTCATTGCTGGTCGACCTAATGCGGGTAAATCGAGTTTATTAAACGCCTTAAGCGGCAAAGAAACCGCCATTGTTACCGATATTGCTGGTACCACTCGCGATGTACTCGCCGAGCAAATTCATATAGACGGTATGCCATTACATATAATTGATACCGCAGGATTACGAGACAGTAATGATGTTGTTGAGAAAATAGGTATTGAGCGCGCTTGGCAAGAAATCAATAAAGCGGATCGCGTTTTGTTGATGGTTGATGCCAGTGAAGAGCACAGTATCTTGGAAGATGAGCAAGATATTAAAGATTATTACCCTGAATTTTTTGCCAAACTACCAGAGAACATTGGTCTAACACTTATTAGAAATAAAGCTGATATGAATAATGCAAAAACAGGCTTTACTGAGTTTACCGATACTGATGGCACACAACACGCTATTATTACCCTGTCAGCAAAAACAGGTGATGGTGTTAACAGCCTTAAAGAGCACTTAAAAACTATTATGGGTTACCAAGGTAGTACTGAGGGTGGCTTTATGGCGAGAAGACGTCACCTAGTTGCTCTAGAGAATACCCATCAGCATTTACTTGTCGGTTTAGAGCAACTTGAATCGTATGTTGCTGGAGAGATCTTGGCAGAAGAATTACGTATTTGTCAGCAAGAGTTAGATCAAATAACAGGTGAATTCACCAGTGATGATCTTTTAGGTAAGATCTTTAGTTCATTTTGTATTGGTAAATAACTTAAATAATTCCACTCCTAATAAAAAAGCAGCCTAACTTAATCGCTAGGCTGCTTTTAAACATCTCAAATGATTGTTAGTTCTTTTTATCAACAAGCATTTCATCAAGTGGTCGACAGAATTTTTTGATATCCTTATGAACGAAGCCATTATTAGCTTGACCGTTTTGGGCCTGAATTCGAGCAGCAATCTGAATAGTTTTATTAATATTATCCCTACCAATTAAGTCCGCAATAACAAGCCTCATTTTTTCAGCCTCACCGGACTTAAAAAGAGCTGTGCTGCCTCTTTGGTTAGCTACATAACAATGTGCGACTTCTTTCGCTAACTCTTCCTTAGACTGCTCAGCAATTGATGCAAAGCCAGAAAAAGAGGCTAAAGTGAACATAATAGTAATTAGTTTTTTCATCATAAGATCCTTTTATATATATGATATTTTTATTGGTAGATATTTATTTTAAAGCTTCAACTACTTCTTCAAAGAGTGATGTGCAGCACATTTTTGGCTGTAAGAAGCAATAATAACTAATGTCATAAAGTGTATTTCATAAAATTACTTTTTAAGTAATAGGATGATTATTAGACAGACTAATAAACAATTCAACTAAATGTTTATCAAAACCCCCCTTAAGTAATACAATAAAACCCCAATTATTATCGTTATAAATAACCTAATTTTATTAAAAAGAGACCCTATATGAGCTCAATTCAAATCATTGTTGGTAGTATGCTTGGTGGCACTGAATATGTTGCAGAAGCCTGTGAAGAAACCCTAAATGAGCTTGATCATAATGTTGATATTCACTTAAAACCGGATCTTAGTTGCATCATCAGTAATACTTTCTCAAGTAATAATGAACAAAAAAAGAGCAGTGATTCACAAATAAAACCACTTTGGATCATTTGTACCTCAACACATGGTGCTGGTGACTACCCTGACAACATCAAAGAATTTGTTAGTGATCTAGGTAATTGTGATCAAGATCTATCCACGGTTAGTTTTTTAACCATTGGGATCGGTGATTCTAGCTATGATACTTTTTGCAAAGCAGCTGTAGATTTATCAAAACTATTAAAATCAAAGGGTTGTATAGAAATAGTGCCATTTAAGACCTTTGATATGTCAGAAGATATCGATCCAGAAGATCTTGCTCAGCAGTGGATCCGTACAAATAAAGATCTGCTTTCGATCTAACGTGATCACTTACCCATAAGTTATCAACAGATTACGATCTATTTTATACCCTTTGTGGATAAAACGGTTAATAACCGGTTAATTTTCTATTATTATTCAGTGTATTAAAAAGAAATAAAATCGTCCTGTGTATAACTCGCTGTTTTGATCAAAGGTTATTTGCTGATTGATCAACGTTTGATCACAGTGTTATCATTGCCCTTAGTTATTAATAAATAAAAGAAAAAAGTACTTACCCACAGAAAATAAGGATCTTAATAAGTAATAACTATAAGATCTTTATAAAGATCTCTTTTTATATATTAAGGATCAGCCCCGATCTTTTTTACGAATTTGATCGTATCCCTGAAGAGAAAAAAGCGGTAAAATACGTTCCCTAATTTTGAGTGTTACAAATTTTACAGTGCACTTTAAAATAAAAACGTTAACTAATTTTTAATCAAGCAGGATTGTTATTTTATGTGGTATCAAGAGTCTTATGACGTAATTGTTGTTGGTGGTGGTCATGCGGGAACTGAGGCCTCACTTGCTGCTGCACGTATGGGCTGTAAAACTTTGTTGTTAACTCATAACATTGACACCCTGGGTCAAATGTCTTGTAACCCTGCCATTGGTGGTATCGGCAAAGGACATTTGGTTAAAGAAATTGATGCATTGGGTGGCTTAATGGCAACAGCCATTGATCATAGTGCGATTCAATTTAGAACCTTGAATTCAAGCAAAGGCCCAGCGGTTAGAGCTACTCGAGCTCAAGCGGATCGAATTTTGTATCGAAACTATGTTCGTAATACCTTGGAAAACCAAGATAATTTAACTATTTTTCAGCAACCATGTGATGACTTGATCCTAGAAAACGATCGTGTCGTTGGTGTTTCAACACAAATGGGGCTTAAATTTAAAGGCAAAAGCGTAGTGCTTACTGTGGGGACTTTCCTTTCAGGCTTGATTCACATTGGTCTGAATAATTATCAAGGTGGTCGAGCAGGTGATCCTGCGAGTATGAATCTAGCAGCAAAAATGAAAGATATGCCATTTAGAATGGATCGTTTAAAAACAGGTACTCCACCAAGACTTGATGCAAGATCATTAGATTTTTCTGTTATGGAGGAGCAAGCAGGCGATACACCTAGTCCAGTGTTTTCTTTTATGGGATCACAAGAGGATCATCCGGAACAGCTCTCTTGTTATATCACGCATACTAACGAACAAACCCACCAGATCATTCGTGACGGCTTAGATCGTTCTCCCATGTATACTGGTGTAATTGATGGTGTAGGTCCAAGATACTGCCCATCTATTGAAGATAAAATCACCCGTTTTGCCGATAAAAATTCACATCAAATATTTGTTGAACCTGAGGGGTTAACGACCCATGAAGTATATCCAAATGGTATTTCAACCAGTTTACCTTTTGATGTACAAATGAATTTAGTCCGTTCAATTAAAGGTTTTGAAAACGCTTTTATTACCCGTCCTGGTTATGCCATTGAGTATGATTACTTCGATCCTCGAGATTTAAAACAAAGTTTAGAAAGTAAGTTTATTGAAAACTTATATTTTGCCGGACAAATTAATGGTACTACTGGTTATGAAGAAGCTGGTGCTCAAGGTCTGATAGCAGGTGCTAATGCTGCGAATAGAGTGAAAGAACGTGATGAGTTTATTCTCGGGCGTGATCAAGCTTACATGGGCGTATTAATTGATGATTTAGCTACTTTAGGTACTAAAGAACCTTATCGAATGTTTACTTCTCGCGCTGAATACCGTTTATTGCTTCGTGAAGACAACGCAGATATACGTTTAACAGAAGAAGGTCGTAAAATTGGTTTAGTTGGTGATGCTCGCTGGCAGCGATTTAATGAGAAGATGGAAAACGTTGAACTTGAACGTCAACGTTTACGATCTACTTGGGTACAAAAGGATCATACCAGAATAGATCAAATTAATGCTTTGTTAAAAACGCCAATGAGTAAAGAAGCAAGCTTAGAAGATCTTATTCGTCGTCCAGAAGTAAATTATGTCGATCTAATGAAAATTGAAGGTTTAGGGCCAGCGATAAAAGATAGGCAGGCTTCTGAGCAAATAGAGATTCAAACTAAATATGCAGGTTATATTGATAGACAGCTTGATGAGATAGCAAAGAAAAAGCGAAATGAAGATACTTTGATCCCGAAAGAATTTGATTATCAACAAATATCAGGCCTTTCTAATGAAGTTGTTGCTAAGCTAAAAGATGCTCGTCCAGAAACTATTGGTAAAGCTTCACGAATTTCTGGTATTACTCCAGCGGCAATTTCGTTATTATTAGTCTACTTAAAAAAACACGGTCTTTTACGTAAATTAGCGTAGAAGCAATAGCTAGGGGCGAGCTGTTAATTAACTCACATTTTACGTTAATTAGCAGATCGTCTAAAAATAATGACATTAACACATCAATTATCGACACTGATTAGTAAAACTGATCTTGTCGTATCCCAAGAACAAATAGATTTACTTATTCAATATGTTGAATTACTCAACAAATGGAATAAAGCTTACAACCTGACTTCGGTTCGCGATCCTAGTGAAATGCTAATTAAACATATTATGGACAGTTTAATGGTGGGTGAAGTGCTTATAGGTGAAAACTTTATTGATGTAGGAACAGGTCCTGGTTTACCGGGTATACCATTGGCTATATTATATCCAGAAAGAAATTTTGTCTTATTAGATAGTTTAGGTAAGCGAATCACTTTTCTTAGACAAGTTGTTTTTCAATTAAAACTAACTAATGTCACCCCAGTAAAAGCCAGAGTAGAAGAGTATCAAGGCGAACAGCCTTTTGATGGCGTATTAAGTCGTGCCTTTTCTTCCCTCAATGATATGGTAAGCTGGTGTAAGCACTTAATTACCACAGAGCAAGGACGATTCTTTGCACTGAAAGGACAATATCCTCAGGATGAGATCTCACAATTACCTGAAAATATTACTTTAGTAGATAGTCATAAAATTATCGTGCCTGACTTAGTTGGTGAACGTCATGTGATAGTACTGAAGAAGTTGCACTAGAAATAAAAACAAATAGAGGCGCTTGTGGGAAAAATAATAGCAATTGCAAACCAAAAAGGTGGTGTGGGTAAAACTACAACCGCGGTTAATTTGGCTGCCTCGTTGGCGGCAACAAAACGCAAAGTTTTATTGATCGATTTAGATCCTCAAGGCAATGCCACCATGGCTAGTGGCGTTGATAAATATAATGTTCATGCAACTTGTTATGAATTATTAGTTGAAGAACAAAGTGTTGAAGAAGTAGTCATTAAAGAAACGTCAGGGCTTTATCACCTAATTTCTGCTAATGCTGATGTTACGGCAGCAGAAATCAAATTAATGGAAGTATATGCCCGAGAACAGCGCTTAAAAACAGCGTTAGCGCAGGTAAAAGATTTTTATGACTTTATCATTATAGATTGTCCACCTTCATTGAATATGCTTACCGTTAACGCTATGACGGCAGCTGATTCAGTTCTCGTGCCAATGCAATGTGAATACTATGCATTAGAAGGCTTAACGGCACTAATGGATACTATTACTAAGTTAACTTCTGTTGTGAATGATAAATTACATATTGAAGGCATATTGCGTACTATGTATGATCCTCGTAATCGCTTAGCTAATGATGTATCTGAGCAATTAAAACGACATTTTGGCGATAAAGTTTATCGCAGTGTGATCCCTCGAAATGTTCGTTTAGCTGAAGCGCCAAGTTTTGGTACGCCAGCGATGTATTACGATAAATCTTCAACGGGTGCTAAAGCTTATTTAGCCCTTGCCGGTGAAGTATTACGTAAAAATGATTCATCGAAAAAATCCCCGCAAGCTAAGACTAGTGAAGTCAGCTAGCGCAAAGGAAAATTATGAGTACAGCAAAACGTAAAGGCGCTAGTCGCTTAGGTCGCGGTCTTGATGCTTTATTAGCACCAGCGATGCCAGCAGTAGAAAACCAAACAAATACTTCTAATGAAAACAATAGCGTAACAGCGACAGACAATGAATTACTTAAACTGCCTATTGCAAATTTAACACCGGGTAAATATCAACCACGTCGAGAAATGTCTGATGCAGGTCTTGAAGAGCTGTCATTGTCTATTCAATCACAAGGCATTATTCAGCCTATTGTGGTTCGTTTCGTTGCTGGTGATCAATATGAAATCATTGCCGGTGAACGTCGATGGCGTGCGGCCAAATTAGCACAACTTGATGTAGTACCTTGTTTAGTTAAAAATGTTCCTGATGAATCAGCGGTCGCTATTGCGCTTATTGAGAATATCCAGCGTGAAGACCTTAATGCGATGGAAGAAGCTATAGCATTAGAGCGTTTATTAACTGAGTTTGATTTAACCCACCAAGAAGTTGCTATAGCTGTTGGTAAGTCACGTACTACGGTTAGTAATTTGTTACGTTTAAATAACCTAAACGAAGAAGTAAAAACCTTGTTAGAAAATGGTGATATAGAAATGGGCCATGCCCGTGCTTTATTAGCATTAGAAGGTGATGTGCAAACGTCAGCAGCACAAACGGTAGCCACTAAAGAATTAACAGTAAGAGATACTGAAGCGTTAATTAAAAAGATTCACAATCCTGTTGCTGAAAAAGAGAAAGTTGAAAAAGCTATTGAGACAATTGAATTAGAGCAAGGCTTAGCGGATAAAATTGGTGCTAAAGTGGCTATAAGCCACAATAAAAAAGGCAAAGGTAAGCTTGTTATTTCTTATGAAAATTTAGCAAAACTTGAAGAAATATTAAGTAAAATTAACTAATAATTCCAGTTTATATTACTTTATTAGAAACCAGCTTAACGCTGGTTTTTTTGTTTAAAAAATGTAAGAAACTCATAATATTATTCATCATTTTTGACTTAACTTGATATAGTTATTTTATATATACCCAAGCAACTTGAAGATGCTCGTTTCAGGATGCCTGCGCTAATCATGTTCAAGACGTCTACTTTTATTAATGGTCATTCCCTTAAACAAAGGAGATAACGAAGTACATGGTTAGCTCAGACATCCCCGCAGGGCTGGTTTTAAAACGATTTATACAGCGTTGTTGATTTCGACAATGGAGCGACCATTCTCTTCAATCAAAGCCTTGCCTAAATACGTTTTTAATTCCAGCTGAATTCGGCATATTCATGTTGCTTGGGTATATTAAGCATTCAAACACTCTTAAAGGATTAACACATGTTGAAGTTGTTTTTATCTGCCCTATTTTCATTATTCCTCATATTACCTAGTTACTCTTGTTTTGCTAATAACGATGCTGCAGAACTTCTTAAAAAAATGGATGAATTATTTCGTTCAAAGAGCTCAGTTTCCACCATGAAAATGCAAATTATCACCCCTAACTGGCAGCGCACATTAGAGATGCAAAGCTGGACGCTTGGTATGGACGATACCTTTATTCGAGTACTTTCACCGCGTAAAGATCGTGGTGTTGCTACCTTAAAAATTGATAAAGAAATGTGGAACTATTTTCCTAAAATTAATAAAGTGATCAAAGTACCACCATCAATGATGATGGGATCTTGGATGGGATCTGATTTTACTAATGATGATTTAGTGCGGGAAGTTTCATTGGTTAAAGAGTATGAAGTCTCAAAACAAACAGAAGGTGAAAACTATCGACTAACCTTAATACCTAAAAAAGATACGGTCACTGTTTGGGGAAAAATTGAGTTTATTGTTAATCAACAAACCTTATTACCTTTAGAGCAAAGTTACTTTAATGAAAAAGGTGAAAAAGTTCGTTCTATGATATTTAGTGATATAAGAGATTTTTCTGGTAAAAAAATGCCGGCAATTATGACCATGATTCCACTTAATAAAACAGGCCATAAAACAGTCATTGAATATGTTGAAGCTGAATTTGATGTTGAACTTGGCGATAATATTTTCACCTTACGTAACTTACAAAAACGATTTTAAATAGATTTCCAAGTAAGTAAGTGCTTATTTAAGTGGGTAATATAATGTTGATAGTAAAACTAGCCTTTCGAAACATATTACGTAATCGCCGTCGATCACTTTTGACATTATTGAGTATGGGCGGAGGTTTTTTTTTACTGTGTCTAACACTGTCCATGTCAGAAGGTAGTTATAGCAATATTATTAATATCTTCACCCAAGATCACACAGGCCACGTGCAAATTCATAAAGATAACTACCTTGAACGCCCTTCTTTATATAAAACGATTAATCATGCAGATGCATTAATTGATGAACTTGAGCAACAAGAAGAGGTAATAGGTGTAGCACCTAGAATTTATGGCCCTTCACTTGCCTATGGAAAAAACAAAACTTTTCCAGCACAAGTTATTGGTATTGACCCACTGCGAGAATCAAGAACTACTCGTTTAGATAATAAAGTACAGCAAGGCAATTACATACCAAATAAGGACAGTGCTGATGGTTATTTTCCTGCCATGATTGGCTATAGCCTAGCTAAAAATTTGCATCTAACCATTGGAGATGAATTGGTATTAATTTCTCAAGGTATTGATGGATCGATTGCTAATGACCTTTTTGAAATTACCGCTATTGTTGGTGATGCTAGTTCTTATGAGCGGATGAATGTTTATATTAGCTTGTCGGCAATGCGAGAGTTTCTGTCTATGCAGGGTGGTGAAAAAAGTCAGGTACATGAATTAGCAATTATTTTGGCAAGTCAAAGCCAGGCGAGAAGCTTTGCGCTGAAAACTCAGCAGCAGCTTGGTGATAGTGACTTATCAGTGCAGCCCTGGCAGGTAGTGGAATCTTCTTTTTATAACAGCATGCAAGCTGATAAAAAGGGCAGTTATGTTTCCATGGGCATTATTATATTTATTGTCTCTATTGGGGTTTTAAATACTATTTTAATGGGCACGTTAGAGCGTACTCGTGAGTTTGGCGTGTTGAAGGCTATTGGAACAAGGCCGCTGGCTGTTTTTAATCTAATTATGCTTGAGTCGTTTGTATTGGCAATGATTAGTTGTGTCATTGGCTTGTTATTAGCTTTACCTGTATGTATTTGGCTGGCAAGTAGTGGGATTCCTATGCCAGAGCCAATAGATATGGGCGGAATTATTTTCGATACTATGCTTGGCGAAGTAAGTTGGTTTGTTGTCTTACTACCCTCTGCAGTTATCATTATTAGCACATTATTGGTTAGTTTTATTCCTGCTATCAGAGCAGCCAAAATATCTCCTTTAAAAGCATTACAGGCGGTTTAATGATGATTCATAAAGCTGAAGTATTGCCAGCAATTTCAAACAAAGTAAATAACACAGATATAGTATCTCGTCTGGCTAAGCGAAGTATTTTTAGAAATACTCGCCGAACCTTATTAACGGTATTACTTATTTCATGTAGTTTAGCGGCAATACTATTCACCGATGCTTTTGTGCGCGGCATGGTAGATACCATGGTTAAAATCAGCACACAAACTTTTTTAGGTGAAGGACAAATCCATCAAAAAGGTTTTAGGGAAGCCAATGATATTGATCTTTATATCAAAGCCCCGACAGAGCTTTATCAGCAACTTGATGAAATAGAAGAAATTCAAGCTTATGCACCGAGAGTTATTGCTGGTGCTATGACCTCCTCTTCTGAAAATGTTGCTTCTGCCATTATCTATGGCGTGGATGCTGTTAAAGAAGCCAAAGTAAGTAAGTTAAAACTTGCCATGACCCAAGGAGAGTATTTATCTGGTGTTAACGGTGAAATAATACTGGGCGAAGAACTTGCTGATTTACTAGAAATTAGTTTAGATGACCGGTTAGTTGTAACTGCCTCAGAAGCGCATGGCGGTGATTTATCTCAAGCGCTGTTTAGAGTATCGGGTTTATTTAGTTTTAATGAAAGAACCATGGACATTGGTATGGCCTTTATTAACTTATCTCAAGGGCAAAAGTTGCTTAATATAACTGGCGTTCATGAAGTGTCGTTACGCCTACAAGATCTTAACCAAGCTGACGATAAAAGCTTAGTTTTTTGGCAAAGTCTTAATACTAAAAGCATTGAAACCTTAAGCTGGCAAGAGTTAGTACCGCAATTGAGTAGTATGTTGGCGATGACTAAATACTCTACGCTGATTGTCTCAATTATCATGTATATATTAGTGTGCTTAGGTTTAATAAATACCATGTTTATGTCTATTTTTGAGCGACAAACTGAATTTGGTATTTTGCTTGCCATAGGCACTCGATCCAAGCAGCTATTTTATCAAATAATGTTAGAAGGCCTTTTTATCGGTTTGCTGAGTGTTGCGGTTGGCTTATTTTTAGCTTTTATCTTGTGTTATTGGGGATCACTTGTTGGCATTGATTATTCAGAATTAGAAATGTCAGGTTTAACCTTAAATGAACCTATTTATTTAGTGTTAGATGCGAGCAGTTTTGCCTTGATGGGGGTTGCTACTTTAATAGTTACTCTAATATCCTGTCTCTACCCTGCACTGCATGCCGCGCGGTTACAGCCATCATCGGCCATGCGAAAAACTCTTTAACCAATAAGTAGATCCTAAAAAATATTACCGAGCCAATAGGAATTGATTGATATGACAATACTAGCTAATACAATTGCAGAAGTGGCAAGCACAAAGAGACCAGATATTAATAAAAACACCGTTATTGAAACAAATCGTTTATGCCGAGAATTTGGTCAAGGTGATACTTTGGTGAAGGCATTAACTGATGCCAATATCACTATTGAACGTGGTGAGTTTACCGCTATTATTGGCCCTTCAGGCTCAGGTAAGTCGACCTTATTGCAATTAATTGGTGGTTTAGATACAGCAAGTTCAGGTGATGTTTTTCTTGATAATAAAAATATTAGTCATATGACCGGCACTGAGTTATCTGACTTTAGACGTGACCATATAGGTTTTATTTTTCAAGCTTATAACTTAATACCTGTGCTGAGTGCACGAGAAAATATTGAATATATTATGTTGCTGCAGGGCATATCAGCAGCAGAGAGAAAAAGTCGGGTAGATAAACTAATGCATGCAGTAGGTCTCGAAGGCCTAGGAGATAGACGTCCTGCGGAACTATCTGGAGGACAACAACAACGTGTTGCCGTTGCTAGGGCTATGGTGTCAAAACCAAGTATTATTTTAGCGGATGAACCGACTGCCAACTTAGACTCTAAAACGGGCGCAGATCTACTTGATATGATGAAAGATCTTAATGAACAGCAGAATATGACCTTTGTTTTTTCAACTCATGACCCAAAGATTATGGAGCGGGCAAGGCGTATTATCCGCTTGGTTGATGGTTGTGTGGTTGATGATGAGCGCAGGGGTTAATGTTTGCCACTAAGGCTTTTTTAGCATTAATACTTTCTTCCGCTCTAGCCTCATCTAGCGTTTGTTATGCAGATGGTATTTCATTTAGTGGTTATGTTAAAAGTTATGCTTTGGCACAAGACAGTATCACTATTGAAAACCGTAATGTTGAATCACTTGATGCTGGCGCTGAAGATCAGTCTATTGCAGGGAATTTTCAATCTCAAAACTCTTTAAGGCTAATGACTTCTTATTTATCAGGCACTACGGGTAATTTTGAAGTGCATTATGAAGTTCAGCCATTATATTTTTCAAACAGTGATATGGCAGCTTATTATACCAACGATAGCTTGGGTGCAATTAATGGCACTATTTCTCCAGCAACAAACCAATATCGATTTAAAGATTTCGATGCAGTGTTAACAGATGTTGGCAATCATGGCGTGGTATTACAAAACCTCGATCGTTTTAATTACCAATACAGTAATCAATACGGTGATTTAACTATTGGGCGACAGGTGCTTTCTTTTGGTTCATCACGTTTTATAAATCCCACTGATATTTTCATCCCCTTTGCTATTCAAACCCTTAACCAAGAGTACCGTGTTGGTATTGATGCTATTCGTTATAAAGCTGATGTAGGTGATTTTGCTGTAATAGATATGGGTTTGGTCATTGGTGAAGATGGAAAAAAGCAAAACAGCGCTGCTTTTTTACGAGGTAAGAACTCAGTAAATGGCAATGATATTGAGGCAATAGCAATTATTCTTGATGATGCTTGGTTACTTGGCGGTGGTATTGAGCGAGCGATAGGTGATTTTGGCTTTTGGTTTGAAATCGCTTACATGGATTGGCAGCAAAGTGCTGTTGATGAAAACCTAGTTATAGAAGAGCTTTCAGCTAATACCCTGCCCTCAACCCTAGTAACCCCCTATACTAATAATTATTGGCGAACTTCTATAGGCTCAGATTATGCGCTTAATGAAGAAGTAATTATTATGATCGAGTATCACTATAATGGTGCTGGTAGTAATAACGTTGACGAGTACACCGAACTTGCCACGCAAGCGCCCTATCAGAAGGCTGGGGTGTATTTATATGGTGAGCACTACATTATTCCCGCTCTGACTTGGTTGGCCTCTCCTTTGGTCTCTCTAAGTGCTAGTGCTTTTTATAATATAGATGATCGTTCAGTGTTTTTAACTATCAATAGTGAAACGAGTTGGAGCGATAATTTATATTCTGATTTTGGTGTGTATATAAGTCATGGTGATACGTTGCAATACCAAGGTAGTACTAGTGAAGCTTCACGGGGAAATTACGTTTTTGGCTCTGAGTTTGGCGCATACCCTCTGAGTCTTTATGCCAGTTTAAGGTATTATTTTTAGTTTTTGATTTGAATAAGTATTTGAAGTAAAGTATGACGAGTTATTATTTTCAAGGATGAAATATGCAAGAACTACCGCCATTAACCCTAGTTAAAACTTGGCTTGAAGTTGTTCAACAACTCGATATTCCTATCACTATTCGCGAAAAACGCAGTCGATTACTTACCTACTACTTTGGCTCTATTGCCCAAGCAGAACGCTATGTAGAAGATAATGATGATTATTCTCAGTTGGTGTCTTAATTATTAAGATGGCCCGACAGGAGTCGAGTTGTGTTCTGTAGCCCTTTATTGTTAGGGTTTTGTTAAGTTTGTTGTGTTCAGTGTTACTGTTAGTGTTACTTACGCTTTGGCTGACTTGATATACTTCTGCGACCTTAACAATATTTAACAGCTAATGATGCGGGCAAAACCGTTAATTATTATAATCAGGCATAAAGTGATCACCAAACATAGATTTCATTTGAGTAATTGCTATAGGTCAACAATAAACTTGTTCATTATTATTAGCCTATGGCCAATCATAGCCTCATAGCTCTTTTCTAAGCTCTCTAATACGGCTCATAAGGCTTATTGTGGTTTACTCTTACTTGATTGTACTTTGTAAATCCCTTGTGATATCTTCCCGAAAAATTTTTAGTCTTTTTATAGGGAAAGACTAATAACACTTAAGAGAATTCGACAATGTTAAAAACTTCACTTCTAATTATCTCAGGGGTACTTTTAGTATCTGGCTGTGTGTCCACGAAAAAGAGTACCCCCTCAACTACAGGTAAAGTTGCGGTTGTTGTTCAAAAAAGTATTACAGATGAAAAAACAGGTGTATTTTCAATAGAAACAAAAAGACTAGAAGAGGTCGCTGCTAGATCTGTTAATGATAAAGGCAGTGAAGCTTTACTAACTCCTCAAAAATACAAATTAATTGGGGATTCATTCTTAGGATCATATTCTATAGGTGCTGATGATGAAATATTAGCTTCTATTTATAATCAAAATGGACGTTCAGGTTCTGATTTATGGATACTAAAAAGTGGTAAAATGAGGTTGACAAAAACTAACTATTTTAACTTGTTTCCTAGTTTCACATCAGATAGCAAAAATGTTTATTATGTTTCTAATAGAGGAAAGAGAGTTACTAGTGCTTACGACCAAAATTCTTATATTTGGCGAATGAAAAGTAACGGACTTGGAGGTGTAACTCGTATCGGTACACCTACATTCGCAATGTATGAACCAAGAGAATCACATGATGGCGAAAATATATTATTCTCTTCTAATGAATACTATGAAAATAGTGCTTTTATATGGGTAATGAATAAAAATGGCACTTTACCTACTCAGTTAACTCAAGGGTTTAATGCTAGCTGGATTAATGATGAAAGTATTGTGTTTTCAACAATAGATGAAAACACTGGTAGGGCAACTATATGGACTACAAACATTGATGGTTCAAATCTCACTCAAATTATTTCAGATGAGTCGATGGATATGATCCAACCTGAGTTTGATCCTACAGGTAAATTTGTTGTATATGTATCACAAACACCTAACAATAATAGTTCAGTTGAAGGTCAAAGTAGGGATATTTATGTTTATAATGTTGATACTGGCTTATCGCAACAAATTACTACTAACATATCTCGAGATGATTTACCTAAATGGTCTAAAGAAGGAGATTATATATATTTTAGATCCTCAAGAGGTCTTTCATGGAATATTTGGAGAGTAAAAACTAACTCGCTTATTGATACTTTAAGTAACTAGGTTTTTTCTTTTGAAGGTTATTTATGTAATTTAATGACTTTATACCTAAAAATAAAAATTATCTTTAAGTTTACAATCCTATTGTAAATAAGGGTGATAATTAGATTAAGATCTTCTTATCATCCTATAAGTTAATATGATTCAAATAGTATTAATTTAAAGAATAAAGTTCTCACCAAAGCTTGTTTTCATTCGGGCTACTGCCATAGGCCAATACTTCTTTTCTAACTCTGTTATCTTATTTCGTTTTTGCTCGAATATTTTCCAGCGCATCCATTTAGGTTTAGACCAGTAATAAATGTTTTCAAACATATTATTTACATCAGGCCAGTCACAACCCCATAACTCTTTTCTAAGTTTTCTTATACGCCTCATAAGCCTATCTTGCGGTCTTTCACTTTGGCTGGCGTAATGTAAACCAATACATTGCCGACAAGCATAGGCGTATTTAATAGCGTAAAGGCTCTGGCGCTGTTTTTGGCAGTATGGGCATGTGATATATAGTTTATTGCTTGCGCTGCTATTATCGAATTTTAAGGCTACTAGGTGCGGCTTAGCGTTGATAGTAAATGTGAGGTAACGGCTACCGTCTGTTTGTTCAGATAATGTAAGGTTTTTATGTTCACTACTAAGATAATCACTATCAAGCATGTAATTACCCAATGAAGCAGTCACTAAGTTTTTAAATATCTTGGCGTATATACGATGATAGCCAGCGGTATAGGCTCTAGTTTTTGTTCTGCCGTGATGATTACCTTTTGGCATTGTGATGTACTCCGAAAATATATCACCATTTTTCTTGTGCGAAAAACAGGGTTAACTTAGGTTAAGCCTTAGATTTTATTCTACTCGTCCCATAGTTCTTAGTTTGATCTGGCTTATAACCTTTACCACGGGCTTTAGCTAAGTAAGATATACGCCATATAGCCGCCATAGCTCTTTAACCTTGTTTGTTATTTCATGAGGGTAATTAACCTTATGACCGTCTACCATTAACGCATAGTGATAGTGTTGATGTTTAGCTTTTTCTAGCTCTCTACACCATATATAGCCTACACGTTTTAAATGGTATTTACGTTTGAGCCATTTATGTAATCTTCGGTTAAAGGCCGTTATAAGCCCGTTATTTTCGGTGTATTCATAAACTCTCAGGTCAAACCGTATTATGTGTATTTTACTGTGGTGGCTTAACATGACATCAACTTGGTTAATCATTACTTTTATAGCGTGTGAAATTAAGCCGCTTCCTTTTGAATTTACTCGCCAAGTTTGACCGTTTACGCTTATTGCTATGTCTTTAGTTATATATGCCATTTGATAGTTTAATAACTAAGATAACGCTAAAGGATATTATTAATTACCTAGTTTAAAGTTAGTTATTACTTACCTGTTGTAATATGGGCTATATAAGGGTTACTCAGGGAATAATATTAATCCAAGGGGTAAGAAACCTGTAAATAGCGGTTAATAACAATCAATGTATATAGGATAGTGCTTAACAGGTTTGTAACTGCTAACTTTTTAAATGCTGTTAACTTGGTTATACTCTAGTTGTTGGCTAGCGGTTTTGCCGTCAAACTTCACCGTCTAGCCAGATTAAATGAATGCCTACTTGGTTAGTCCTGAGTGGGTTTTTTACTTTCTATTCGTTGCTCATATTCTTTATCAGCATCGGCTTTTTCTTGCCTCGCTTGTTCGAGGCGCTTAACAGCGTTTCTAGTACCATAATATGATCGGTCTTTATATTGCTTCCTAGCAATGGTTCTAGCATCTTTATCCAGTTCCCAATCGCATGAAAAGTGCCGCTCATCTAGCCAATAGAATGTTTGCTTTTTACCGTTAAACTCACCTTGTTCTGTATGGATAAGCCAGTGCTGATAATACTCACCTGTTAGCTGCTGTAGGTAAGCACGAAAACCTCCACCAAGTTCATTACACAAATGATCTCTAGCGTGTTTATTGCGGTCGTTTAGAATTGATAAAAATTCATAAGCAGTACTGTTTAACTCGGGTAAAGCGCCATCAGGGGCAGTAAATAATAATTTATCCATGCTGCCTCCTATGCCGCTTTAGTGCGTTGGTTGATTAACTCTGAAACAAGCTGTTTGATTTGTTCGGGGGATTGTTCTTCAATACGGGCTTGAATAACGGCTTCTACTTCATGCTGGATATAAGCAACGGCACGATCACCGATCGAGATAGGTGGACAGAAAAGACCTGCTTTTTCGTCTAGTTGTAATGCTGATTTTGATCTGTCGGTTTGTATTAAAACAGATGGTCTTCGGGTTAATTGTAGTAATGTGTTAATAGTCATATCAGTTCCTTATTGGTTAACTGACCTCCTATTATTCACACAAATTACATAGTGAAAACTGGGGAAGTGAAAAATTTTACTTCCCCTCCCTATCAAATTCTTTAGCTTTTTTAATCCAGTCTAATTTTTGCTGAAAAAACTCACTACTTGAAAAAGGCTTTTTAGGTTCAACACCTGATTTGATTGCTTCAGCTTGTCTTTCTTGAGCTAATCTATTTTTTTCTTCGGCTCGCTTAGCCTCTTCTTTTTGTTCTTTAGGCCTTTTATACCCTATAGTTTTATATAAATAATCATAGTAAGCAGTTAGCGCAAGTAAAAGTAAACCACGAGGTCTGTCTACGAGATTTTCATTTTTTAAATCAGCATGTGGGAAGCTGTTTGATTCCATTATAGTTTTATAATCAATAGAATTGTCAGCTGCTAACTTATGAATGCGATCTCTGATTGTTTTATTTGTAAATTTTGAGTTTCTCGTTTCATCGATTTTATGAGAATTTTTTTGAAACTCTCTACTTGCTTTTGAAACTCCATGAATCCTCGCGTAAGCCCAAATAAATAAATCTAATTCAGTAACATTCTTAAATTGCCCTCGTTTATTTTTAACTATTAAATTACTATAAGGAAATTCGGCTTTAGTTAAGTATTTAATAAGAGCACATGCTGAAAACCGTGCTCCTTCATTTTCGTTGTACTTGTTTTTTTTACACCATTCAATTATTTTTTTAACCTCGTAGGCTTCCCTGTCCTCAATGTATTTCTTGTACGAGTCGTATTTTTTATAATCAATTTCCATGACATACCCTTGTGTAAATCAGACCTATTTGTTTAACCTATGACTTTTAAGCCTTTGTTAGATTTATTTAGCTTTCCAGCTTGAGCTTGCTCAATATGCTCAGACCACCAATACATTAACTTACGTCTGCGTTCTATATATTCAGCACGGTTATAAACTCGCCTCACTTCGTTTTTATCAGCATGTGCTAACGCTGCTTCAATAACATCAGGATCAAAACCTTGTTCATTTAGTGTGGTGCTGGCGAGGGAACGTAAACCATGCCCTACTAACTTGTCTTTATAACCCATGCGCTTAATAGCCATATTCACTGTGCTAGGGTTGATGTGCGTTAGTGGGTCGTTGTATGAGGGAAATATAAAGTCTTTATGGCCACTTAACGGTTTAATGCGCGCTAATATGTCTAATGTTTTATCGGTGAGCGGTATTACATGTTCGCGTTTCATCTTCATTCTGTCGGCAGGAATAACCCATACACTTTCAGTAAAATCTATTTCATCCCATTTAGCGCCAGCGGCCTCACCTGCCCTTGTTATGGTATGTAGCTGCCATTCAATTAATAAAAGTGTGGTGAGCTTAATGTTGGCGTATTTTAAATCCTCCATAAACTTAGGTAGTTCATCTGGCTTTAAGGTCGGCATGTTTCTTACTTTAGGCGCTTCAAAAGCGTGGCTAATACCAGATAAAGGATTGTTATTAATAACACCTGTATTTAACGCAAAGGTCATAATGTTATTAAGTCGCTGACAAATTCTTTTAACAGTTTCTAATTTTCCCTTTTCTGATATTGGCTTAATAATATCAATTACCATAGGAGCGGTTAGCTTTGAAATTGCGACACTACCTAGCTTTGGCATAACGTGTAAATCGAGCATACGTTTAATTTCGTTTGCGGTATTTTCTTTTATTTCGCTTTTTTTTACATTGAACCACGTTAAATATAGAGTTTGTAATGTATTGGTTAAGCGCTCTTTTTCTGCTTGGGCGTGTTGGTCTTTATGATCTTTGGGGTCTATATCATCAGCAAGTAAGGATCTGGCATCGGCTCTTTTATCTCTTGCTTTAGCTAAAGTAACATCAGGATATTGGCCAAAACCTAAATTAGCTCGTTTTTTGGTGAACGGTCGATAATAATTGAATAGCCATATTTTAGAGCCACTGGGCTTTATTCTAAGCATCAAACCATTGCCATCAGCTAAGTTATACTCTTTTTCTTTTGGTTTAGCGTGCTTAACTTCTGTGCTTGTTAGGGGGGATATTATCTTAGCCATAGTAACACCAGTGTTTTAAATATAGGGTTTATATAGGGCTGATTAAGCCAGTGTTACTATGAATGTTACTACAAAGGCTGGTTTTTACAAATCGTTATTAATCGCTAATGATAGCTAAACGTGAGGTTTTGTAAAGTTTTTCGTGGGCTTTAGCGCGTTGATGCTTGTTGTTAACTCTGTAAATGGTCCACCCGACAGGAGTCGAACCTGTGACCTCGCCCTCCGGAGGGGCGCGCTCTATCCAGCTGAGCTACGGGTGGTTTATTGATGCTCCATATAATTAAAAAATAGGCTCAAGAGATGTGCGGCAAATACTATAATTTATCAATATACTTGTCTAGTTAAGTTATCGAAAAAATAAATTTTCATGTCAATTTAATATCATATTTCTAATATTTATGTACTTTAACGGAAAAACTACCTAAAGTTATGAATACTATATTAATTCTTTGGTTATATTCTCAAAATGAAACAACGTCTTTTCGGATTAATTTCACCAAAAATTGAGCAAGCTGTGCTTTCAGTTTTGCTTATCGTTAGCATGTTGTTCGTTATGCCAATTTATGCGCAACAAATTGAAAATAAAACGATTAAACCTGAACCAATGGTTAAGGAAATTAGCCGAACAGGTAAGTTAGACTTTAAGAGAACGTTAAATATGTCTTTTAAAAGTAGTGGCTACCTTGAAAAGCTGAATGTTGATGAAGGTGAACGTTTTGTTAAAGGGCAATTACTAGCTCAACTTGATAACGAAGAGTTAACTGCAGAAAAAAATGCTACGTATGCGCGTTTATTACAAGCGAAACGAGAAGTTAGGCGTATTAAGACCCTGCTGAGCAAAAACTTAAGCTCACAGCAAGCACTTGATGATGCTAGTACCTTGGTTGAAACAACGCGTGCTAGTCATAAAATTGCACAATACAACCTTGTTAAATCACAATTATTTGCCCCTTTTGATGGTGTGATATTAGCGCGTTTTACTGAGTTAGGCGAACTGCAAAGTCCAAACCAAAATGCATTACAATTAGCAGCCACAGATAATAACTTAGTTATTAGGGTTGCATTACCTGCAGCTGAAGTGAAATTATTAAGTTTAGAGCAAGAAATCAAAGTGAATTTAGCGCAGTTTGGCTTAGTTATCGGGACAGTGAGTAAAATTCCCGCGATTGCCGATCAGCAAAGTCATTTGTTTAGTATTGAAATATTATTAGCTGACATAAAAGCGACTCAAGTGGTTGTTGGCCAGCTTGCCCATATATTTACTGAAATAACTTCCGATACGTTTGCCTATCGTTTACCTATTGAGGCGTTAAATAGCGTTGATAGTCAAGGTCGTGCTTTAGTTATGCTACAAGACGATAATAAAAGCGACTCGAATAAATTTAGTCAGCAGGCGTTTGAAATAAAACGATTATCTAATGACTTTATTTATCTCTCGGCCCAATCAAACTCCCTGCCCTTAACGGTAATTACGCGAGGCTGGCAGCAACTAGCGTTAACAAACGCAAAACAAGAAAATTAAGCGAAGTAACGGATAATCGCGTATGAAACTCCCAAAATTAGCTATTGATAATGCCCAATTCACCATAACAATTTTTTTGCTTTTAGTTTTGATTGGTGTGGTCTCTTATCTCAATATGCCCCGCTCTGAAGATCCACAATTTGACCTGCCCGTTACTTTAATTGAAGTGGTTTATCCTGGTGCTTCACCCAGTGATATAGAAACCTTAGTGGTTGATCCGCTTGAGCAAGAAATTGCTGATATCGAAAATATTAAAAAAATTGAAGCAAAAATCCATAATGGCGCTGTAAGAATTACCATAGATTTTCTGTATGGTACGGATGCTGAAGCGGCATTTAATAAAGTTAAGCAAGCCGTTTCAACTGTACGTCCTAGTTTGCCTGAGGGTATTGCAGAGCTATTAGTACTCAAAGCGACGCCGAGTAGTGTGGCTATTATGCAACTGGCTTTATGGTCAGAGCCGACAGATTATAAGGTTATGGAATTACATGCCAAGCTACTTGAGAAGCGCCTAGAAACAATTGCTAGCGTTCGAAAAGCAAGTATTTGGGGCTACCCAAGGCAAATTGTTGCCATCGATATAGACCTAGCATTATTAAAACAATACGGTTTGGCTATTACCGATATTAATCAAGTGCTGCAAGGTCGAGCGCAAAATATCACTCCGGGTTTTGTTGATGCGAGTACGCGACGTTTTAATGTTAAAGGCAGCGGTAATTTCACCCAATTAGTTGATATTGAAAATACCATCATTGGTGGTGTTAATAACTCCAGCACTCATGGCGTATTAAAAGTTAAAGATATTGCTAAGGTGAGCTTTGCTGATGCAGAGCCAAGTTATTTAGCTTATTTTGATGATATACCTGCGATATTCATCACGATAGAACAGCGTGAAAAAACCAATATATTTGTGTTAACTGAGCAAATAAACCAAGAAATAGTGCAATTTCAACAAAGTTTACCTAGTGGTATCAAACTGGCTAAGCTGTTTCAGCAAGCTGATAGTGTCAATGTTCGGGTAAATGGTTTTTTTGATAATTTAACCCAAGGCTTAGTGATTGTTGGCTTGATGGCTTTGTTATTTTTAGGCTTCAGAGAAGCTTTAGTGGTAATTTTTGCCATACCCATCTCATTTTTAATGGCTATTGGTTGGTTAGATTTTAGTGGTTATGGTTTACAGCAAATGTCGATTGTTGGCTTAATTATCGCGCTAGGTTTGCTGGTTGATAACGCTATTGTGGTTACAGAAAGTATTCATCGAGAGAAGAAGCTTGGTATGGATATAAATCAAGCTGCAGCGAGTGGTACCAGTAAAGTTGCTTGGGCTATTGCCAGTGGCACTATTACCACTATGTTAGCTTTTTTACCTATGCTGATGATACAAAGTAATACCGGTGATTTTATTCGTTCTATGCCTGTTACTGTTGTTTTGGTGTTAATGGCGTCGTTATTAGTGGCTTTAACATTAACGCCACTATTAGCCAGTAAATTGCTTGTTGTTATTGAAAAAGATAAAAAGCCCAAAGGCTTTAAAATACCAACCTTACAGCATTATGCGAATCGATTTGCTGAGAAAAGTTATGCTAATGCGCTAGCGATACTTATGCGACACAAAATAGTGGTCATTGTCATTAGTCTAGCTGCATTAGTGGCTATGCTGTCGTTGTTTGGTCAGGTTGGTGTCAGTCTCTTTCCAAAAGCTGAAAAACCTATGCTGTTAGTTAATGTCACCACTCCAGCTAATTCATCATTGGCTTATACCGATAAAGTGCTACAGCAAGTACGTGAACATGTTAAACAATATGATTTGGTTGATAAAGTTGCGCTTAATATTGGTAACTCCAATCCTAGAATTTATTACAATGAAGTGCCAAAGCGCGGCATGATTCGTTATGGCCAAGCGTTACTGGTATTAAAAGCTTACCAAGCAGATGAGGTTACTGCGCTAGTTCAAAATTTACGTGAAGACTTTAACCAATGGCAGCAAGCAGAAATTACCATTAAAGAGTTTACCCAAGGGCCAGTGACCGATCAGGTTATTGCCATTCGTTTATTAAGTGAATCAATCGCTGATTTAGAACTGGTTGCTAATGATTTAGCGGCTAAAATGCGCCAATTAACCGGTATTGTAAACATTGATAACCCCATAGGTATGGCAAATACAGAGTTAGCGCTAACTATTGATTATCAACAGACTGCGTTAAGTGGTATTAGTGTTGATCGGTTAGACAGCACAATTTCAACTATTTTATCTGGCACTAGTGTGGGTAAATTTAATGATGTTAATGGTGAAGATTACCCTATTTTAGTACGCCAAAATCACCCTAACCTTGAAAGTTTATCAGCAATCGAGATCAGTAATAACCAAGGTGTAGCTATTCCGCTTGAGCAGTTGGCGACGCTGGAGCTGAAAAAAGGAGACAGTGACTTTTTCCACTACCAAAAATTACGCATGGCAAAAGTATCTGCCGATGTTGCAACCGGTTATTCTGTCGGAGATCTCACTAAACAATTAGTCGACTACCTTGAGCATTATGATTTACCTACGGGCATGTATTTTACCCTAGGTGGAGAAGAGGAATCGCGACAAAAAACCTTTGCCGGCTTAACACAGGTTATGCTGATTACTGCGATGGGAATTTTTGCTGTATTGGTCTTACAGTTTAAATCGATAATGCAGCCATTGATTATTTTCAGTTCAATCCCGTTTGCCATGGCTGGTTCTATCATTGGCTTATATCTAACGGGGCTTTCATTTTCTATGATGGCTTTTGTCGGTCTGATCAGCTTGTTTGGTATTGTTGTTAACAATGCTATTATTTTGATAGATAGTACTAATACTAACCTGCGCTTAGGCATGGATAAACGTTCGGCAGTTTTAACGGCAAGTGCGGTACGTTTCACTCCTATTTTGTTAACAAGCTTAACTACTATGGGCGGCTTAATTCCATTAACCTTATATGGTGGTAGTTTATGGCAGCCATTAGGTGTGGTGCTTATTTCAGGTTTATGTGTTTCGGCACTTTCCAGCTTTCTTCTAGTACCTATTTTAACTGAAATATTTACTCCAAACAGTCCTAAAAATACCAATTAAATCGCCTGATTACCGTATTACCCGCTAATTAGGCGAAGACAAAATATTGAATTAATATATACCTGTTACCATTCAAGATGCAGGTTTCAGAGAGCTTGAGCAATTTTAATTCCCACTGATATTCTACACTTTGATTGGTTAGGGGTATATAATGCTTTAATTGTTATAAATATGTAACCAAGCTTGGTTTATTGCTTACTCGGCGATAAATGGCACAGCTAATAAACGTAATTATCAGGATTAATATCAATGGAAACAATTGGCACATCGGGTTATTTTTTAGCAGCTTGTGCTTATGCCGTTTTTATTTTATTACTCTTAGCAGCACGTAATAAAACGCTCGCTGGAAGTTTAGTACTGTTAGCTTCATTATTGGTGTTCTCTTCTTCTCTTAGTGCTGCATTACAACCGAAGCAAGGATTTTCATTGCTTATTGTTATGGCAATAGAAACCTTTAAAATAGCTGTTTGGTCGCTACTCATTATTTGTACACAAGCCAATATCACCTCGGTTAAAGGTCTAATTACCCACCCAAAAGTTAAGCAATACCTACAAGTGTGGGGTGGTCTATCAGCTCTTTGTTGGGGGGCTGCGCTATTTATGCCTGATAACGTTAAATTGCTATTTTCATTATTCTTATTGCTTAACTTGTGGTTATTGGTATTACTTGAACAGTTATATCGAAATGCCGATGTTAAAGTGAAATGGGCTATTTGGACACTAATCATAGCCTTGGGTATGATTAGCGTATTTGACTTTGTGCTTTTTGCTCAGGCGGCAATGGTTAACCAATTAGACTTTTCTTACTGGTATGCACGTGGTTTTATTGCCGCGATAGGCATGCCATTAATATTGGTTAGTACTCGCCGTATTAAAGATTGGTCTGTGGACGTTTTTGTTTCCCGTGAAGTCGTTTTTTATAGTTCAATGTTACTTATTTCTGGCTTGTATTTGCTCTTATTGGCGATAGCTGGTTATGTGATTAATTACTTTGGTGGTGCTTGGGGCGATATTATAAGTATCGCGTTTATTATTTTAGGTGGTAGTGTTTTAGCTGCCTTATTAATAACTGAGAGGCTACGTAGAGAGGTTAAGGTCTTTATCACTAAACATTTTTTCGCTAATAAATATGATTACCGAATTGAATGGCTTAAATCCATAGAGCAGTTGGAGATTGGTGAAAGTAATGATTATTACCATACAGCTACTCGTATTATTTGTTCCTCTTTAGACATCAAGCAGGGTGCACTGGTTAAAAAAATTGTAACGGGTAAGTATCAGTGCCTTTACCAAGATAATTATGACCTTACTGAAAGTGACTTAGGTTTATTAGTACCGATTGATAGGTTTTGCCAAAAACATGGTTGGATTATAGATGTCAGAGAATTTGTTTATGTAGAAGATAGTTACCCTGACCTTTTATTTGATGCCGATGCATGTAGGCAAAAACATATAGATATTATTATCCCTATCTTTATGAATAAATCAGTTTATGGTTTTTTCTTATTGGCTATGCCGAAAGAGCAAGAGGTTTTAAACTGGGAAGATAGAGACTTACTTTTTTCTATCTCTAAGCAACTCAGTAATTACTTATCATTGAATGAAGCAAATGAGAGTTTAGCTGAATCTAAGCAGTTTGACGCATTCAACCGTATGTCTGCATTTTTGGTTCATGACCTAAAAAACGTACAAGCACAATTAGCATTAATTAATAGTAATGCTAAACGACATAGAGATAACCCTGAGTTCATTGATGATGTTTTTGAAACGATTGAGTCGGCAACAGGTCGATTAGATAAAGTGTTGACTCAGTTACGTAATAAACAAGTGGCGGAGTCGAGTAAAACCAACACTGATGTGCAAGCGTTAATCATGGGCGTTGTTAAACAGCGCAATGTACAATTGCCGCATGTTAGTACTGAGCTATCACTTGAACGTAATATAGTTATTGATGAAGAGACATTATCTTCAGTGTTAAATCATTTATTACAAAATGCGCAAGAAGCGACAAGTGATAATGGCTGGGTTAAAATAATTGCTAAAATGATTACAGGTAGTCTGCACGTTAAAATAAGTGATAGCGGCTGTGGTATGTCTGCAGAATTCATAGCAAACCGCTTGTTTAAGCCTTTTGATACCACTAAGGGTAATGCTGGTATGGGAATTGGGGTTTATGAAGCTAAACAGTTCATTGAAGGTTTAGATGGGACTATGAAAGTAACTAGCCGCGAAAATGAAGGCAGCCACTTTGAAATAACCTTGCCGTGTAAATACAGCTAAAAATAAAATAAAGGATATAGCATAGCTATGGAAAAATTGCTGATTGTTGATGATGATATTGGTGTACAAAAACAATTAAAATGGAGCTTGGCTGACTACAATGTTGTACTCGCTGATACACGTGAGAGTGCTATTGCTGCCGTGAGACGTTATGAACCTAAAGTAGTTACCTTAGATTTAGGTTTACCGCCTGATACAGCTAATGCCAGCGAAGGTTTAGCTGCTTTAAAACAAATATTAGAGATCGCTCCTCATACTAAAGTTATTGTTATAACCGGTAATGATGACCGAACTAATGCGTTAAAAGCTATTGAAATGGGCGCTTATGACTTTTACCAAAAACCGGTTGATGCCGATGTGATTAATGTCATTGTCTCTCGTGCCTTTAGTCTAGCAACGATAGAAACAGATAACCGTAGTATGAAGTCTATTGTAGACTGTGATACGGGTATTATTGGTAGCAGTGAAAGCATTGATAGACTACGGGTAATGGTACAGCGTATTGCACCAACAGAAATAACCGCGTTATTACTGGGTGAAAGTGGTACAGGTAAAGAAGTCACAGCGAAAGCCATTCATAAAGTGAGTGACCGTAGTGATAAGCCTTTTGTCGCCATTAATTGTGCATCTATTCCTGAAAACTTATTAGAGAGTGAGTTATTTGGCTTTGAAAAGGGCGCTTTTACCGGAGCGCATAAAACAACGTTAGGAAAAATAGAATGTGCCCAAGGCGGGACACTATTTCTAGATGAAATAGGTGATATGCCTTATCATTTACAAGCAAAGTTATTGCGTTTTTTGCAAGAAAAAATCATAGAGCGCTTAGGTGGGCGAAAAGAGATCCCTGTTGATGTTCGTGTCATATGCGCAACCAACCAAAACCTTGAAGTTATGGTTGCGGAAAAGTCTTTTAGAGAAGATCTTTTTTATCGTATTACTGAGATTACTTTAAATATACCCCCATTACGTGACCGTGATGAAGATGTACTTATTTTAGCTAATTTCTTTTTACAGCAATACAGCGTTGAATATAAACGTAATGCTAAGTCATTTGCCGATGATGCTTTATATGGTCTAAGGCATCATAAGTGGCCTGGAAATATTCGAGAGCTACAGAATAAAGTTAAATCATCGGTTATTATGAGTACCAGTACTCAAGTGACAGCTTTTGATTTAGGCTTTTTTGACAAAGTCGATAGCGAGTATGAATTGTCACTCAATTTACGTACCGTGCGTGAGCAAGCCGAAACTATTGCCATTCAAAAAGCTTATGCATTGACGGAAGGTAATATGTCGAAAACTTCGGAATTATTGGGCATTACCAGACCAACGCTTTACTCTTTGATTGAAAAATATAAGATTGCCATTAACGATTAGTCGTATATACCCACCTTCAAGTCGGATGGGTATAAATAAAACAACCGATACATATTAAGTATCGGTTGTTTTACTTTGTAACTCAGCAAATTCACGGCTTTTTTGTTTTAAAAGTTTATCTATATAGCGGGTCATCTTTACTTTTTGCTGTATTGAGCCTTCCAATATCTCTTCTACTTCACGTAAAACATTCTTTATATTCTCAACATTTTCAGTCGAATTAACTACAGAAGCTTTAATCGGCTTGTCGTTATCAATAGATTGTCCACTCAATGACCCTGTGAGTTCAACAGACATCTCCTTGGCGACTTCTTTGATGGCTTTACAATCAATGGTGTTTAACTCCTCTAAAAAGCCAAACAAGAGCAAACGATCGACAAAAATATTTATTTTTCTCGGTACGCCGAATGTCGTTTCAAAAATAAGCTGAAATGCTTCATCTGAAAATAAGGTATCTTTATTGCAATTAGCTTGTGCCAATCTATGGTTGATGTAGTTTTTTACTTCTTCGGCATTAAGTGGCTTTAGGTGGGCAGAGGCTATAATACGTTGTCTAAATTGCTCCATATCGGGTGCAGATATGATAGCTTTTAATTCTTCTTGGCCTAATAAGAAGCTTTGAATAAGAGGTTTGTTATCTAACTGAAAGTTAGAGAGCATGCGTAACTCCTCTACCGTTTCAGCGGGTAGATTTTGAGCTTCATCTACAAGTAGTAGTGCGCGCTTACCTTGTTTATGTAAATTAATCAAAAAGAGCTCAATACTCTTTAATATATCAGCTTTACTGTTTCCTGTTACTTTGATCTTAAACTCAGAAGCAACTAACTCAAGTAACTCGTCAGGGGTTAGTTTGGTGGTAACAAGCTGTGCAGCAACAATGTTTTCATCAGCAATGTTGGCTAATAAATTACGAGCAATGGTTGTTTTACCTGTACCAATAGGACCGGTAATTACGATGAAACCTTCACCTTGATCTAATCCATACTGTAAGTAAGATAAAGCACGTTGATGATGGTTGGTTGCAAAGAAAAATCGAGGATCTGGGCTTAACTGAAAAGGTCGTTCACTAAAACCATAGTAACTTTCATACATGTTAAAAATCTTTCGTTAAATTAAGTGAAGCACGGGCTTCGTTATATGTGTAGCGCTCAAAGTTTGATTGTCTATCAAGGTATTGAAGCGTTAAAAAGGCATTGAGGGATGATGCTAGGCTTTTGTTATAAGTTGCTGATAATTTTTTGTAAACATCCTTTTGCCTAGGCCCATCAGGTTGGTCTTTATCAAAAATATTTTTATTGTAACTAATATATACAGTAACATCACTTCGACTACTTATACGGCGGGTAATACTAAAACGAGCATCAAGGTAATCGTCGATAATGCCAGTACTTAAGCTTTCTCGTTCCCGGTTAGATAGGTCCAAAGTGAAAGTGGTACGCGCAAGAGCTAATTGAGATTGCCATGATAAGCGTTTATTTAATGAAAACTCATTATCCTCAACCAATTCAAGTGAGCTGACAGGTACATTAGTATAATCAGTAGTATCGCTGGGTGTTTCCCCTAAAGGTAAACAATCATTCACATCGGTAGTATCATTAGGACACCAAACTTCGCTATCTATTTGCTGATAATTATTACGATCAAATACCTCAATATTTTCATGGTATGAAAGTGTGTTAGTAAGGCGTCTGCTTTTGTGGGTAAAATCTACATTATACGAGTCACCAAAAAAACGTTTTGAATAGCCAGCTTTTAGTGATGTTCGTGCTGACAGTTGCCAGTCAATATCCGCAGCGACATAGTCATCACTCGCTTCTGTATTATCACGGACATAGTTATACGATAAATCGACAATAAAATGTTTTGCTGCTTGGTAGCGTAAACCGGGTCCCCATGAAGGAATAGCATCAGGGTTGCTTCCTGCGGCAGTACCTGTAACTCTTTCATTATATAAACGTACAAAAGGGTTGAGTTTGTATGAAGTAATAACACCTAATTTTGTTTCTAATCGGTAATTTTCGCTGGTTAAGCTCTCGGTGGTATTGTTAACGCCGCCATTTTCTCTATTAGAAAAAGAGCCATCAAGATCCCAAAAAACATAACGAGCAGCATTACCATTTTTACTATTAATTACGGCTGTGTAGCCATGACTCTCACCAATATCATCTTCAGTATTAGTTAGACTACCAATGAGCGATGAATAGAGTGAGTAATCACTATTTGCAGTGTTGTATTGCAGACCTGCAGAATGATTTTGTTGTTGAACTGTATCAGCAGTGATTAAGTCAGCTAAACTATTGCCGCTATCATTTTTACTGACGTTAGTTATGGAAGAGTTTGTGACGAATTGAAGCTTATCTTGCCAAAGTGAGTAGGACAAATTACCGAACCAGGTTTGATAGTCATCATTAAGCTCACTGTCATGGCTGTAGGTAGCTAAAGTCTCTGTTGCTGCAAATGTAAAATTTAACTTTCTTGAGCTGAAGTTAGCATCGGCACCGATAATTAACTGGTTAACTAAACTTGACTGTTTATCAAGTTGAGTTAGCTCAATATTATTGGTGTAAGTTTCAGTAAGCCCTAAACTAGGTTCAAAGCGCCACTCTCCAGCTAAAGCGCTAGCAGATAAAAATAAGCTAGCGACCGTCAAAAAGAGAGACTTAAGTTGATATTTACTGGTTTTTTCTACCATAGCCATACCCATAATAACCATAGACATCTTTTTTAGATCTAATGGTTTTATTCATCACTAAGCCTAATGCAATATCACTATTTAATTGGCTCACTGCAGTTTTTACATCATCTGTTTTTGTTTTTGACTCTTCAACAACAATAAGTGCTTGACCAACAATATCAGACAATAGCGGGGTTTCAGTCACACCAATAATGGGTGGGCAATCAAAAATAACTATTCGATCTGGGTAGCGTTCAGCTAGTTCTTTAGCTAATTTCCCCATACGTTCACTGGCCAATAGTTCATTGGTCAAATAGTGTGGTTTGCCCGCTGGGATGAGTTTTAAGTTATCAATACTTGTGCTGTAAATTATATCGGAAAGGGATGATACTTCAGCAAGTAGATATTCCAACAGACCTTTTTTACTCTCAAATTCAAATTCTCTATGTAAACTTGGTCTTAATACATCAGCATCAATTAACAGTACTGTTTTATCCTGCTCAAGGGCGATACTTAATGCTAAATTAATCGCCACATAAGTTTTACCTTCATTAGGGTGAGAGCTGGTCACCATAATCAAGTTACTGTTATGTAATGTTTTTGATGCTAAGCCAAAAGCATTATTTAGTAATTTTCGCTTTATATGACGGAATTCTTCTTGAATATGATGAGTACTATCAGGACTGTAAATAAAACCCCGTTCAGTTAACCTGTCACCATTTAATATTATCTTGTCTTTGTTGTTACTGATTTCTGGAGTGACTTGTATAGGCGTAGAAGCGTTTACTGTCTCATGAACGTTATTAACTACTGTGACTTCAGCTTTAGTAGTACTAGCTGATTTCTCTTGTTGAGCTAATTTTTGTTTAGCCAAGGCTTTCTCAATGGTACTCATGGCTAAAATATCCTTTTTAATGGTGCTTGAATAAGGTCAGGAAATAAAAAATAACTAATAAATAACACTAATAGGCCAAGTAATATCGCGTTAGAGCCTATAAAGATAAAAGTCTTCTTTTGCTGCCACTTATGTAGACCTAAGTTTTCATTGGCTGATATAACACCAAAAATAGGTACGCCTGTTATTTTAGATAGCTGAGCTGTAGATATTGCTACAGGGTTCAATTGACTCATTAATAATGATAAACCAATACCGACACCAAAGCCTAAAATAGTGACTACGCCAAATAAAATGAAACGTTTTGGCCCTGAAGGTTTAGTTGCTTTACGCGGCGGATCAATCACGCGAAATTGAATTTTATCAGTGGTTTCATCAGCCTGTTGAGCTAGTTGGGCTGTTTCTTTACGAGATAATAACTCTTCATATTTCTTTTTAGTTATTTCATAACCACGATTGAGTGCCACTAGTTCAGCTTCAATTTCGGGTAAAGTATGCACTCTATTTTCAAGCTCAATAATACGCTGGCGGTAGTCATCAGCTCTGACATTAAGTGAGGCAATTAAGTTTTCCAGCTGGTTAACTTGAATTTGTACACCTTGAATGACAGGATTAGCGCTTAAATGTTGCAAGCTGCCTGTATTTTCATTGTTTTGCGCGAGGTATTTTTCTATTTCCTCGCTCCGTAATTTATTTAAATGCGTTAGGTTTCGGGTCACTTCAACAACATCAGGGTGCTTGTTGGTATAACGAAGATTTAAGGTATCGAGCTGAACTTCTAGCTCTGTAATCCTGTCATCGTAAGTGGTTTGAATAGAGCTAGCACTTTTTATTTTATTATTACCCTTGTCGTCGGCAGCTATCGATTGAGACAGCTGTTTTTTAGCAGAGTCTAGGCGAGTTTTATTCTCTAAAATATCTAACTCAGTTGCTTTTAGTAACTCTTTATTGGTATTGAGTTTATTATAATAACCACCGTATTCATTGAGTAAGATCCCGCTGTATTTCTGTTTAAAGCTTGTTAATCTAGCCTCTGAAGCACTTAATCTATTTTCATACTCTTTAATTTGAGTATTTAGAAATTTTTGTGCACTGTCTGAATCACTTCGAGTTTCCCCTAAGGTATTTTCAATGAAAACAGTGAGTGCAGAGCGAACAATATTCTTGGCCATCTCAGGATCTCTATCTTCTATACTTAAGGTATAAATGTTCTCTCGACCCATGCCGGATATTTTGATGTTATCTTTTAATCTTTTAATTATAGCTTCATATTCTTCACTATTACTGGCTTGTACATCTAAATCAGTCATACGCGATATGCGCTCTAAATTTGGACGACTTAATAGTGTCTTTACCATTAGGCGAATTTGCGTATCAGGATTCGTTTCTACAGTTAAACCTTTTAATAAAGGGCGTAATAAAGATTGAGTATCAACATAAACTCTTGCTTCTGACTCATAAACATTGGGCATAGAGGCGACGAAATACCAGCCGATAGGGCAAATAATCCAAGTAGCTATGATAATATATCGACGTTTTAACCAAATCCCTTTTAGATAATCAATTATCTCTTCAAAAATCTCTTGCATTACTACCCTTTAACTACCTTTAAAATTGTGTGCTAAATTTATATGCCATTGTGTGATGATGAACTTTAAAACCATGCCTCTGGAATAATGATTATATCGCCGGGTAACATATCAACATTAGCACTGATTTCCCCTTCTTTAAGTAGCTGATCTATCTTTACTTGATATTGTTTCTGTTGACCGTCTTCAATACGTATTAATACAGCATCATTGCCATCAGCAAATTCAGTTAAACCACCTACTTGAATCATAACATCGAGCAAGGTCATGTGCTGAGTATAGTTAATCGCTCGGGGTTGTGCTGCTTCACCAATAACACGAACTTGTTCACTAAAAGGACCGACAAAGTTTTCTACAGTGACAGTAACAATAGGATCTCGTAAATAGGTTGCTAAAATCCCTTCAATTGAACGGGCTAATTCGGTTGGTGTTTTACCTGTGACCTTGATATCTTCTACTAAAGATGTGGTGATCATGCCATCTGGACGTACTACAAATGAACCGGAAACTTCAGGGTTTCGCCAAACAAAAATATTTAATACATCACCTGAACCAATCAAATATTTATAAGAATTTATATTGGCCGTATTAGAAGGGTGCAATGTTGCGCTAGGCAATGTGTTGTTTGAATTACAAGCTGAAAGAAGAATTGCTAACAATAGCAGTCCAACTTTGAAAGTGTTGCTAAAGAGATTATCCATAATTTACACCTTTTAAATATAACCGCCTTTTCTCAAAACATATACATTAATATACGTGTTGAAGGGGAGCGAATATCATAAATTTAATTAGAAATATAATGATTAAGTGTATGATATTTTGTCTTCGTTTAACAATGTAAATTAACAATTTGTAAATTAAACGTTAACTTAAGTGTGTTTTTTGTTAGAATCAGTACTGCTTTATCAAAGGATAGCAGCTATTAATAACTATCAATTAAAGGGAATCTAGTCAGTTATGTCTAGCTCAAAATTTCGTGATTTATCAGCAGGTACTAAATCTCTTATCATTATAGAGCAATTATTATTTGCAGGAGCATTATTGCTCGCTGTTTATTTGAACGAAATATACAAAATTGTTGACTTTCATATTGTCGATGATGGGTTTTTCTTACTTTACGCCGTTATTTTTGCACTACTGAATCAACTAAGTGCTTTAGCCTTAGGATTATATAACTCAAAATTGAGAGAAAGTTTTAGAGGTATATTTCGCCGCATGTTGATGTGTGTCTCTGTTGCTTTTTGTGCTGCCACACTTATCAACCCTTTATATGGTCCTTACTCTTTACCGATAGAGTTAGTGGCTATAGCATCATCTTTTAGTGTGTTTCTTATCAGCTCTTTTCGATATTTCACCTTTAAAATTGATTTTTTTGGCTTTGGTAAACGTAATATATTGGTATTAGGCTCAGGTCAACGGGCCGCAATTATTGAAAAGCGTATGCGACGAGATGTCGATAGGCAAGACTTTACTGTGCATGGTTTTATTGTTATGGAAGGTGATGCACCTGATGGCATTGAACGAGAAACACGCATCAACCTAGATGAGTCAATAGTTGAGTATTCATTAACCCATGATATTGATGAGATAGTTGTCGCTAATGATGAACGTCGCAATAACTTACCCGTAGATGAACTGTTTGCTTGTAAAATCCGAGGTATAGAAATTACCGATATATTGGACTTTATTGAGCGTGAAACCGGACAAATTGCAGTTAACCTTATTTACCCAAGTTGGGTGATTTATTCCAACGGCTTTGCTTCTAATAATCATTTACGTAATACCTTGGACTGGTTTTTTAATGCGGTAATGGCATTGTTTTTGTTATTACTTACTTGGCCGGTAATGCTTATCGCTATCTTGTGTATGAAAATATCTGAAGGTTTCAATGCGCCAGTTTTTTATAAACAAGAACGCGTTGGTTTAGATGGCGAACCATTTAATATGATTAAGTTTCGTAGTATGCGTTTAGATGCAGAAAAACACGGGGCTCAAATGGCGAGTGAAAATGACAGCCGTATTACAAAAGTTGGTCAGTATTTACGTAAATATCGTATTGACGAACTGCCTCAAATTTGGAATGTATTACATGGCGATATGGGCTTTGTTGGTCCAAGGCCTGAACGCCCTCAGTTTGTTCAAAGCCTTATTAAAAATCTCCCTTATTATAATGAACGTCATAATGTTAAGCCGGGTTTAACGGGGTGGGCACAATTAAAATACCCTTACGGTGCTTCAGAAGCAGATTCTTTAGAAAAGCTGAAATATGATTTGTATTATATTAAGCACCGTAGTTTTCTCTTGGATTTATTAATCTTAGTTCGAACAGTTGAAATCGTGTTATTTGGTAAAGGGCGCTAATTGTAATGCAAGTAGTAGATAAAGTGACCCCTTTACCTGATAAACAGGCGTTAACTGTAGATGTTGAAGATTACTTTCATGTGTCAGCTTTTGAGAAGGCAATTGATAAAGATAATTGGCAGAACCTTGAACAGAGAGTTGAGCATAATACTTATCGCTTATTGGAATTGTTTGAACAAAAACAGGCCAAGTGCACGTTTTTCACCTTAGGCTGGGTGGCAGAACGATGCCCTAACTTGATTAAAGCTATTGTTGAGCAAGGACATGAATTAGCAAGTCATGGTTTTTCACATCAACGTGCGACGATAATGACACCGGAACAATTTCGTGATGATGTAAGTAAAAGCAAGCAGGTATTAGAAGATGCTGCAGGTCAAGCCATCATTGGTTATAGAGCACCGAGCTTTTCTGTTAATGACAGTAATACTTGGGTTTATGAAGTGTTGACTGAGTTAGGTTTTGAATATAGCTCAAGTACTTATCCGATTGAACATGATTTATATGGTGTACCAAATTGGCCACGCTTTAAATACCAAAGACCTGAAGGTATTATTGAAATCCCAGTACCAACGGTGAGAAAAAATGAAAAAAATATCGGCATAGGTGGTGGCGGCTATTTCCGTCTATATCCATACTGGTTATCTAAAAGACGTATTGATAATTATTTAATTACCGAAAAACAACCTTACAGCTTTTATTTCCACCCTTGGGAAATCGATCCAGAACAACCTCGTGTGGCTGGAGCATCTGTTAAATCGAAGTTACGACATTACTTAAACCTATCCCGTATGGAAGGTAAGGTTGCTCGACTGTTAGAAGATTATCAGTGGGACACGATGAAAAGCGTGTATTTAGATGGAGATGTTAAATAAGCATGGTTAAACTAATCGTTAAAGCTGGGCCTATTGCCGCCATTTTTATAGCGTGGCTTTATACTTATTACCAAGGACTGGCTACAGCGGTAAATATTTGGACTATCTCCGAAATATTCAACCACTGCTTTCTTGTTATACCTATTTCTTTTTTCCTTATTTATCAAAAACGAACTCAACTTTCTCAACAATCTTTTGCTGTTAATTATTGGTTACTACTGCCTTTAGTTGCAACCCTGGTCTTATATACTTTTGGCTCTGTGGGTGACATTCGTTTATTTATGCATGTAGCCACCTTTGTTTCATTACCATTACTTATCTGGTTTGTTATTGGTAATAAAGCAGCCAAAATCATCGCATTTCCTTTATATTTCATGTTGTTTTCTATCCCTTTTGGCGAGCAGTTAATACCTTATTTACAAGAGATCACTACTGATTTAGCCGTGCCTTTATTAGAGCTTACAGGTATACCTGTTTATAGAAATGGCCTTTATTTGGATATACCAGAAGGGCGGTTTTTAGTTGCAGAAGCTTGTTCTGGCATTAGTTTTTTAATCACCTCAGTAGTTTTTGGTCATTTATACGCATATATATCATTTAGCTCGTTATCTAAAAGGCTATTATTTATTGGTATCTCTTTAATAGTCCCAATTATTGCTAATGCTCTAAGAGTGTACGGAATAGTCTTAATTGCGCACTTAACAGATATGGAATATGCCGCAGGCGCAGATCATCTTATATATGGGGGTGTTTTTTTCGCGATAGTCTTGTTCTTATTGATAATGATTGGTGAAATATTTAGAGATAAAACCGGAATCACTGAGTCTCAACAACCTATGGGTAAAGAAAGTGTTGGCGAAAAAAGTGTCAATATAAATAACACACCAGTGATGACAACTGTTGTTATTATTCTATTATTTACGAGCCAAAGTTTTTGGTGGTCTACTATAATCAACAATCAAGCGATCTTAACGGGTGATGCACTAACCGTGGATTTTAAGGTATTACCTTTTGAAGTTAAAGAAGAAAGGCTGATAAGTTGGAGGCCTGATTTCTCCAAGGCATCTAATATTCAACAAGGCGTCATTAAAGGCTCTAAACCAAAAGAGAATATAGATGTTTTTATCGCCACTTACTTCGGTGGAGAGGGTGAGCTTATTTCTTCCGGTAATAGATTGTATAGCGCCGACCGTTGGACATTAATTAAAGATATAAAAATCAGTATTGATGAAGATAAAGAGGTGCAGCTTATTAAAATAGTATCGCCATCAGGGCAGTATAGATATATTTTATATTGGTATCAGTTTTCAAATGAAGTCTTCACAAACAAAATAAAGTTAAAGTTATATCAAACTTGGATGGCAATGTTAGGCCAAACACCAAAGTCAGCTATCATCGCCTTATCTGTTGAAAGTGGGCAAAAGATGGCAGATATAATTGCTATGCTAAAAGGCAACGTTATTATTCTACAAGATAGCATTAAGGATTAATCACAGTGGTATCTGTTCCATTTTCACTTGTAGAGAGTCATAGTATTTCTCGCTCCTCTCAACCTATAAATATAGGGTTTCCATTTGCGGTAGGTACTTTATTATCAGACACTAAGCTAGCTGTTCTCTATAAATATGGCCAGCTTATTTCATGCCAAATATCTCCTTTAACCTTTTGGCATGACGGTAGTGTTAAATGGGCAATGATTGACTTTATCGTTGATATTACAAGTAATGAAACATTACTGCTTACTTTAACTGACAAGCTTTCTAATGAGGGTCGTTCGTCACAGCAAGGGAAAATTAAATTATTAGAGAATGGTAAGCAGCTTGAAGTTAATACCGGAATAGATACATTCACTATAGGAATATCTCAAGGTGAATTATTATCTATTGTTAGCTTTGAATTGAGCAAGAAACAATGTGATGTTCAACTCACCAATTCAGAAGGTAAAAAATACAAAGCTGTTATTGATGATGTTTGTATTGATCTTTCTGAAGAGGCTACTCATCGAAAAAATGTAACCATTAATGGTAGTTTTATCGATGAAAACGAAAAGAAGAGCGGGCTTAAATTTGAATCAACACTTACCTTTTTTACTAATACAAGTTACATAAAAATAGATCTTACTATACATAACCCAGAAGCAGCAAAACACCCAGGAGGGGTATGGGACTTGGGTGATGAGAGCTCTATTCTTTTTAAATCTCTATCTATAAATATCCCCGTTGAGAGTGACGCTAGTGTTAATATTTACGATCATATTTCGAATGAAAACATAGCGTGTGGCAAAAATACCTTGCTCAAGCAATTTTCTAGTGGCGGAGTGAATTGGAATAGTCCTGTTCATAAAGATACAGCTGGAAATATAGAGTTTGAAAAAAATGGCTTTGTTATTAGCTCTGATAATGATGAGCAGCAAGGCATGCGTATTTCTCCTTCTTTTAGTGTTAAAAATACAGAAAACACAACCAGTGTTTATATAGAAAAATTTTGGCAAAACTTCCCTAAGGCTATATCAAAACAAAATGAATCATTAAATGTTGCACTATTTCCGGAAGGTAACTTTGAATTACAAGGTGGCGAGAAAAAGTCCCATTCAGTATGGCTTGATTTTAAATCAGCAGATCAAAATTTTAATTGGCTTGATAAACCGTTAACTGTAATTATAGAGCCACAATATATTGAACAAACGGGTGCGTTTGATTTCTTCAATTCGTGTGCTAAGCCGGATGAGTTGTCCGTAATTATTGAAAAAGGTATTCATGGTCCCAGCAATTTTTTTGAAAAGCGCGAAGCTGTTGATGAATATGGCTGGCGGAATTTTGGTGACTTATATGCGGATCATGAAACACAAGGTTACGCAGGAGATGACATTTTTGTTTCCCATTACAATAACCAATACGACCCCATTTATGGCTTTGTCTATCAATACTTAGCGAGTGGTAATTCAAGTTATTTAGAATTAGCAAATGATCTTAGCAAACATGTTGCAGATATTGACATTTATCATACGGTTAATGATAAGGATGAGTATAACGGTGGACTTTTTTGGCACACAGATCATTATTTAGACGCTTCAACTTGTACACATCGAACGTTTTCAAAAAATCATCAAGCTGCTTATGAGGATTACAGCCCAGGTGGTGGGCCAGGTGGGCAGCACTGTTATACCACGGGTTTAAAGAACCATTACTTAATAACAGGTGATGAAAACTCGAAAAAGGCAGTATTACAATTAGCAGATTGGATTTCTTGTTTTTATGAAGGTTCAAATAGCTTTCTGGCAAAATTATTTGCGATTAAACAAAGTGGTACCGATGGCCTTAAAGATCACATAGTAGAACAGTACCCGCTGGATAGGGGCACAGGGCACTATATTGTTGCACTACTTGATGCCTATGACTTAACTCAAAATAGAAGCTACTTAGTAAGAGCATTTAAAATCATTAGCCATACTGTTCACCCTAATGATGATATTAGTTTACGAGGTTTTGGCAATATAGAAGCCACGTGGTTTTATACTGTTTTTTTACAATCAGTTGGGCGGTTCTTATTGGTAAAAGAACAGATGAATCAATTAGATAATGACTTTTATTACGCACGTGATGCAATGCTTCATTATGCCGATTGGATGTTGAAGAATGAATTACCGTATTTAGATCAAGCAGATAAGTTAGAGTTTCCAAATACAACATGGGCAGGGCAAGAATTACGAAAAGTAGGCATCTTTTATATGGCGTATTATTATTCCCCTATTAAAAATGAAGCACTGCTTGAGAAAGCGAGCTATTTTTACCAGCATATAATAAATACGCTAAAAAATGATGTTAACAATGATTATTCGAGAATTTTGGTATTACTAATGCAAAACATTGGTTTTGTAAACTTCTATCAATATACAACGAGCCAGAATAATTTTGAAAGTATTAGAAAATACACCGAGCCAGCAATGAAAAATAAAGGAATAAAAATTTGTGCTTTATTGTTTAAAGAGTTATCACGATTATCAATAAAGAATGAATTGAAGTGGCTAAGTTTACGCTCTGCCAAAGTTGCAAAGTTATTAGGGAATAAAGGCTAAATGAAAAAGCTTAATGTATTACAGTTTATCTGCTCAACAGGTTTTTATGGTGCAGAACGTTGGGTATTAGCGCTGGCAAAATATTTGAACCCAAATGAAGTTAATTGTCACCTTGCCGTCACCAGAGAGTCAAATAATGACCTAAAGATAGTCGATGAATTTAATAAATTTGGTGGAAGTGTTTTTCAATTACCTATGAGTAATAGGTTTGACCTTAAAGTTATTGATAAACTGGTAGAGGTTATTAAAAGTAATGATATTGATATTATTCATACCCATGGATATAAGTCTGATATTTTAGGTTTGTTAGCGGCAAAGAAAGCAGGGATTAAAATTGTCATTACACCTCACGGGTTTGAGAACGGTCTTGATTATAAATTAAGGTTATTTATTTGGTTAGGTTGCCAGTCCTTTAGGTTTGCAGACATTGTAGCGCCTCTCTCTAAAGCGCTTTGTGATGATGTGCGTGGATTCGCAGTAAAAGAAGAACGTTTGGTATATGTACAAAATGGTGTTGATTTATCTGAAGTTGATGAACAAAAAATAAAAGAAAACCCGCTAAAATCGAGAGGGGATAATAAAAGGATTGGCTTTGTCGGTCAGATGATTAGCCGAAAAAACATCAAAGATATTTTGGATATCTTTGAGTTGTTGGCTGAGAAATATCCAAATATAACACTAAGCTTACTCGGTGATGGCGAATCTAGATCTGAACTTGAAGAGTATACGAAATCACTCGCTCATAAAGAACGTATTGAGTTTTTAGGCTTTAGAGATGATCGTTTAGAGCTATTACAAAGTTTTGATTTATTTGTGATGACATCGACTTTAGAAGGTATACCTCGTTGCTTAATGGAGGCTACTGCGATGGGAGTCCCTGTTGCCGCTTATAATATTGCTGGAATTGATCAGCTAATAGAACACGAAAAAACAGGCTTGTTAGCACCTTTTGGTGAAAAAGAACTGTTGCTAAATTATTGGGAAGATCTGCTTTTTAATCAAGAAAAAGCAGATAAGTTATCTAATGCCGCTTGTGAATTTGTAAATGCTAATTATTCGGGTAAAAGAATGGCGAGTGAATATACGACACTTTTTCAAAATGTAGTGAAAGGTTAAATTAGATGACAATGCTAAATAAACCATCTGTTTTGTTTGTATTGTCGGTAGACACGGAAGAAGAGTGGGATTGGGACACTGAATTTCCGCAATATAATGTGCAAGTTGAAAATATTCAAGCGATACAAGAATTTCAACAAGAATGTAACAGCATAGGAATTCGTCCCACTTACTTTGTCGACTATCCTGTTGTGAATAACTCACAAAGCGTAGAGGTATTAAAATCAATTGACCAATCAGGACAATGTGAGATTGGCGCTCACCTACATCCTTGGTGTAATCCACCAATAATGCCTGAAAATGATGAGTTTTCTTCGCATGTAGTGAATTTACCTATAGATTTGGTTGAGCAAAAATTGATTGTGTTACTCGAACAATTAAAGTCCTCATTTGGGCATGATATTCGTTCATTTCGAACCGGTCGTTGGGGAATTAATTCTGCAGTAATGGGCTTGTTAATCAAACATGGTATTAAAGTCGACTCCAGTGTTTATCCATTTTACCGTAATGATTATTTTAATTGCGACGGTGCTCCCGTTGAACCCTATTGGCCTGATTTATCTGATCCCTTAAAGCCTCAGTTACAAGAGCAGCAGTCGTCTATATTTGAAATGCCAGTTTCTGCTGGTTTTAACCATATTCAGTTTACTTTATGTGACAAAATTCATAAATTATCTAGCACTCGATTTTTATCTTTTTTGCGGGTACCTGGAATTCTTTGGCAGCTCAAGCTTTTAAGAAAAATATACTTAAGTCCGGAGTTGGCATCAGCAAGCGACATGCAAACATTGATTAACGTATTACTTAAACGAAAAACACCTATTATTCACATGAACCTGCACAGTTCGAGTTTAATAAACTTACCCTATAGCAATCACCCTTTTACTCGAGAGCAGATGCTAGCAAATATGAAACAGACGGTTAGTTATTTACAGGAACATGCCAACGTGAAGTTCTGTACTATTAGTGAAGCTAAAAAAATATTAACTCAGAATCAAGGTATTCAATAGTGACAAATACTCAGTTAGTTATTACCACAATGAGTGCCTCTGACTCGACATTGTGGGACCAATACGTGCAGAAGCATAATGGACATAGCCCTTATCATCTTTTTGCATGGTTAGCTGCAGTTGAAGAAGCCTATTCACACAAGGTTTTTTACTTAGTTGCAAAGTATAATTCAAAAATCGTAGGTGTTTTACCCTTGGTGAATATTCGTATTCCGTTTAAGGGCGCTTCGTTATGCTCACTCCCTTTTTGTGATGTTGGTGGCTGTTTAGCTGATAATAATGAGGTGCAAACTGCATTAGAGCAAAAAGGAGCTGAATTAAAAGGGCAGCTAAACTCCAAATCAATAGAATATCGCGAACGTGCTGAAATTAGCGATGAGACTCAGCTGGAAGGGCGAAAAGTGAGTATGCTTTTACCTTTGCCGGCAACGAGCGATGAGTTGTTTTCAGGGTTTAAATCCAAATTGCGTAGTCAAATTCGTAAAGCTGAAAAAAATGGTTTGACCTATGAGTTAGGTACCGAACAACAATTTATTGATGACTTCTATGCAGTATTTAGTGAAAACATGCTCAGATTAGGTTCACCAGTTCATAGTAAAAAATGGATTGAATCTATCTGTGAACAATTTAAAGACCAATGCATTATCACTGTTGTAAAATTAGATGGTGTGCCTGTAGGTGCTGGAATCGTGCTTTTTTCTAATGATAAAGCCTGTATTCCATGGGCGTCTACCAGAGCAGAATATAATCGTTTATCCCCTAATATGATGCTGTACTGGGCATTACTGAAATTTGTCACTGACCACAGGTGTAAAGAATTCGACTTTGGTCGTTCAACATTTAATGAAGGTACCTTTCGCTTTAAACAACAATGGGGTGCTAAACCGGCTCTGTTGGAGTGGCGTGATGATACTTCTCAACCTGACTCTCAGATGGACAGCGCACCGTCAACTAGCTCATTAAAGTCTTTAGTGGAGAAGGTCTGGAAAAGACTCCCGTTAGCGGTAGCAAATACTATTGGTCCAAAATTAAGACGTTATATCAGCTTATAATAAGCAGTATAAATAGCTGTAAATATTAATACAGGTTAAAAAGGAAGTAATCATAATGTGCGGTATAGCAGGTTTTACGCAATTTCATCAGCAGCAAGGCTCTATTGATTCGCTGAAAGCAATGGGAGAGCGTATTTTTCACAGAGGACCTGACGCAGGTGGTGAATATTTAACAGATAAAGTTGGCTTGTGTCATCGTCGATTAGCTATTATTGATTTATCTGAAGCGGGTGTTCAGCCGATGAAATCAGCTGATGAACAAGTTGTCATCGCATTTAATGGTGAAATATATAACTTTTTAGAATTACGTGAAGAACTTATACTGCAAGGTGTTGAATTTAAATCGCATACCGATACAGAAGTAATATTAGCCTTATATCAGACTATTGGCATTAAGCTACTCGATAAAATCAATGGCATGTTTGCTTTTGCTATCTGGGACAATATCAAACAAGAATTATTTGTTGCTCGTGACAGAATTGGCAAAAAACCATTGTACTATAGCTTTTTTAATAACGATCTTGTTTTTGCTTCAGAATTAAAAGCAATGTTAGCCCTGCCATCTATACCTAAAGATATTCGGTTAGACGCAGTGCATGACTTTTTTGCATATCAGTACATCCCAGATCCTAAAACAATCTTTCAAGGTATTCATAAGCTAGAACCTGGCCATTACTTTACAGTAAATGAAAATGGCATTAAAAAACAGCAGTATTGGGATATATCTTTTGCTCAAACATCTAACGAATCAGAGCAAGTATTAAAAGAGAAAACACAAGCGCTTGCACGTAGTTGCACCAAACAACGAATGATATCAGACGTACCTTTAGGTGCCTTTTTAAGTGGTGGCGTTGACTCAAGTGGCGTGGTTGCACTCATGGCAAAAATAGCCGCTGAGAATAATGCCAAACCAATAACCACTTGTTCAATTGGTTTTGATGATGAAAAGTTTGATGAAACCGAGTTCGCACAAATGGTGGCAGATCAATACAATACCAATCATCACGAATTAACCGTACATCAAGATGTTGCATCAAGTTTAGAGCACATAGTATCCTTTTTTGATGAACCCTTTGCGGACCCATCATTGGTGCCCACTTATTTCGTTTCACAACTTGCACGAGAAAAGGTGACCGTAGCTATTGCTGGCGATGGTGGCGATGAAGTCTTTGCGGGATATGAAAAATATTCAGCGGATCATTTGGAAAACAACTTACGCAATAAAACCCCTTCTTGGATAAGAAAAAAGGTTTTTCCTACTCTGGCAAATGTAGCACGTTCAATAAATATTAATGCCTGCCAACGAGCCAGTTCTTTATTAACCAGTTTAAGTGTTGAGCCTGCTATGGGCTTTTATATCTCTAATTCATTTATCAAAGATGCAACATGGAAAACACTGATAAATGATAAAACTAAAGTTGAACTTGGCGATTATCACCCTTCAAAAGTAACGACAGGTTTTTATGATAAATGTGATGGAAAAGATCATTTGTCGCGTATTTTATATACGGATATGAAAACCTACTTACCTGGCGATATTTTAGTAAAAGTTGATCGCATGAGCATGGCTAACTCATTAGAAGTTCGTGCCCCCATTCTTGATTATAAGTTAATGGAGTTTGCTTGTACTATCCCCTCTGATTTGAAATTCAATACAAAAGACGGAAGGGTTGAAAAGAAATACTTATTAAAAGAAGCCTTTAAAGATTATCTACCGGATGACATTTTATACCGTAAAAAAATGGGGTTTTCAGTGCCACTTGCCTCTTGGTTACGTAATGAACTAAAAGCCATAACAGAAGATCGCTTATTAAATAGAGATAAAGGTTTGTGTGATTACTTCAAGAAAGATGAAATTGCTAAGCTTTGGCATGAACACAAAACAGAAAAGAAAGACAATGCTACCGTATTATGGAGCATGTTAATGTTTCAAATGTGGTGGGATAAATATATGAATGATAGCAATTCTATTAAAACGACTGAAACTAAATAATATATATGCAACAACGAAATATCTCACTAGACTTGTTAAGGTCTATAGCCATATTAATGGTGTTTATTGGCCATACGGTATTAAGTTATGGCGCACCTGAAATACTTGCCCCTTTACAGTTTGGTGGTACAGGTGTGGATTTATTTTTTGTTCTATCAGGTTGGCTTATTGGCTATCAGTTATTTAACGAATTACATAGACACGGAAATATTGACGTAAAACGTTTTTGGATCAGAAGATGGATGAGAACCTTACCAGCTTATTATGCGGTGTTGATATTCACTATTGGTCAGCAACTTGTAACAAAAAATGATTTTGAGATTCCATTTGATTACTTTGTTTTCTTGCAAAACTATAACCAACCATTCTCAATATTTTCTGTAAGTTGGTCTTTGTGTGTTGAAGAGCAGTTTTACCTCGTTATTGCCCCGCTAATTGTCTTTTTAGCTAAACTAACTCGTCAACAACGCACCCTAGTCTTAATTTTACTGATTTCTTTACCCACATTATTCAGAGGATTAGAGTTATATAACAACTTAGAAGAGACTCATGTACGTTGGGATTGCTGCTTAATGGGCATATTGTTAGCAAATATTAAGTTTTCATATCCTACATTTTGGCAACGTTTACTGAGTATAGGACCTAAGTTTGCGCTTATCAGTTTGTTTGTATACTTAGGCTTTTACTATTTAAGATGGTATCCCTTAGATTTTGCATTCCAGCCAAGCAAATTAATACTAGCATTTATTTTTAGTAGCTGGATCCTTTGGGCAAATGTAAAGAAACTTTCGTTTGGTAATAAAATAAACCAAATGATTTACTATATTTCAACACGTTCATATGCAATTTACTTATTACACCCGGATGCCCTAGCAATTACTCGGCGATTATTTTCCGACCAACTTTTTATTGTTTATATATTAATAGCTTTTATAATATCCTGTTGTGCAGCAGAACTACTTTATCGCTTTATCGAGTTACCTTTTATGAATATGCGAAAGGACTACAGCGCTTCTCAGTCTAGACCTAAATTAGCAAGTAACTCTGTGCAGGACGTTACCTAAATGGTATGTTTTTGTTGCCATAAGTATGCGTCATTCTCCTTATTAATTAATAAATTAGCAAACCACTAATATGATAGAAAATGGAAATTCGATCCCACATAAAGCTAAACTCGCGTGCCAAATATGTATTGTTGGTGGCGGAGTAGCCGGTATTGTTTTAGCAAACGAACTTAAAGATCATTTCGAAGATATAATACTTGTTGAATCTGGCGACATAAATTATCAACAAGAAAGCCAAGATCTTTATCAGGCGGAAAGGTTTCCATCTCCCTTACCCGATCCACACTATGCAAGACTACGATTTTTGGGGGGCAGTAGTAATCACTGGCAAAATAATACCTCTCCATTAGACCCTATAGACTTTGAGCATAGAGAATGGATACCTAATAGCGGCTGGCCAATATCTTACAGCGATTTGTCTGTGCATTACATAAAAGCACAGTTTTATTGTGGTGTAGAAACAGATGGTTATCAAACCAATTACTGGACAAAAAAATTAAATAAAATCGATTTAGTCGCTAACTCAAAAATTCTACAAACTAGGATAACTAAGGCTTCGAATCCTCCAGTTCGTTTTTTTGCACAGCATGGTCAAGCAATTGTAGATACAAAGAATATAAGGATACTAACCAATAGTAACCTCGTTGATATTGATTATGACAAGCAAACAAAAAAAGCTAAAAATATTACCATTATAAATAACAAAGGCAATAGCTTTACACTACACGCAGATACTTTTGTAATCGGTTTAGGTGGTCTTGAAAACGCTAGGATTTTATTAGCATTTAATGAAAAATATGAAAATAAGCTCGGGAATCAAGGTGATAAAGTTGGCCGCTACTTCATGGAACATCCTACGCCTAGAGCCGCTCACTTATTTACCGAAAAGCCAGAGAGTTTTGATTTCTATCAAGCTTCACTTCTAAAACAGAAATATGTACTTGGCTTTCTAACATTATCTAATGATGCATTACGACAAAACAAAACCACTAACCTAAGAATGCCAATGGTGCCCGTTAGCGAATATACCATTTCTGATGGCATATCTTCTTCTCATATATTGGGGGAAGCCCTATCTGATTTAACATTACCAGAAGACACCGCTTCCCACTTGTATAACATTATTTCTGATATGGATATGGTTCTTGAAGCAATAGCACGTAAGAAATTTGATTCGCATTTATTTGACGACGCTAATAACGTTGGTGGGTTTGAAATTCCCATGATGATGGAGCAAACACCAAGTGAAGATAATCGCATAAAATTAGGCACAAAACGAGATGCACTTGGCATACCTAAAATAATTATTGACTACAAAATCAGTGATTCAGATAAGAATAGATTATGGACATCCTTAGAAGTTGTGGCACAAGAAATAGGCGCGCAATCATTAGGAAGATTAAAGTTACTTAAAAATCGTGCTAGTCGAATCTGGAATGATCAGCTCGGATTTAGTAATCATCATATGGGCACCACCCGTATGAGTACTACTCCAGAAACAGGAGTAGTGGACAGTAACCAACTAGTTTTCGGTACCGAAAATCTATATATAACGGGTTCTTCCGTATTTTCTACCGGTGGTAATGTTCCACCAACATTAACCATAGTAGCTATGACTATTCGCCTTGCTGAGCATTTAAAAAATGGATAAAAACAGAAGAAAACTATTAAAAGCATTGTCCGTATTTTCAGTGACAACAATCAGTGCACCATTATTCGCTGGTTTAGGAGGGTACAAGCATCCTAATTCAACACACGAGTTATTTAATTTGGCTTTAAAAACTTGGCAAAAATCGGAAGATATATGCCCAGCATTATATATTGAACAAATAGGAATAAGCCAAGTCAACTACAAATATATACAAAAAAATCAATTTGTTGCTGGCGAAATTATTGAGCTTGATGGCTTAGTTCTCAGCAAATATGAAGTGGCAGGCCTTGCCAATATTGCATTAATTATTAAGGAGCAGAACTAAACAATGTTCGGTTTATTAAGAACAATTCTTGCTATCAATGTTGTTGCCTATCATATTCTAAAAGTTCCAGCTATTGGGCCTTATGCTGTATATTCTTTTTTCATATTGAGTGGTTTTTTAATGACCATGATTATGCAAAAAACATATGGTTATACTTTATTAGGCTTTAAAAACTACGCATCAAACAGACTTTTAAGGCTGTATCCAATTTATTGGATATTAATGCTTGTTACCTTGATAATAATCTATTTTGTTGGCAATGACATTGCACAAGAATTTCATCATAGCTTGAGAGTCCCTACAACTTGGCAGGAATTCCTTATTAATACTTTAATGATATTTCCTGGGTTAATGGAATATCCGACACGTGTATTACCAGCCACATGGGCACTAACCATAGAGCTGTTTTTTTACCTATTGATTGGTTTAGGAATATCTAGGAATAGAAAGGTAACACTTGTGTGGTTTATCTCTAGCATAAGTTATATGGTATTTATTATGTATTCTACTAAAGCTATTGCCTATGACTATGGTAGCCTATTAACAGCTTCACTCCCTTTCTCTCTGGGGGCTTTTATCTATCACTACAAGCAATCACTCTATTCTTTGCTGGAGAGATATATTCCATTAAAAGTAAGCTTACCATTATTTATTGTTAATTTAGCACTAAGCCTTTCTTTACCAATATTTTGGTCAGACTCTTTTAGTTGGAAAATGAGTTTCATTTTTGAGACTTTAAATATTGCATTAACAGCTTGCCTAATTCTTCAATTACAAAACATTAAAACAAACAAAAAATGGATGACGCTGGATAAAAAAATTGGAGACTATTCCTATCCTATATATATATTCCACTGGACCGCTGCGCTCATTGTTTTCTGGTTGCTTACAGTGCCGAATATTCAAATATCAAAGCTCAATAACGATATAGTTATATTTTTAGGTGCATTGGCTATTTCCTATGTAATCGGATCGTTTGCTAATAAATTCAATGATAAATACATAGAAAAATTAAGGAAGAAAAATAGGAAGGTAAAGGGGAAAAGGAATTTGGCTAAAGTATGAGAGATGTAGTTGTTCTAATAATTATTTTATTATTTTTAATTATAGCGTTTCGCGATAGTATTGGTGGGATGATAGCTTATTGGTGGTTTGCTATTTTTAGACCACAAGACTGGGTCTACATGGATCTCACTAGCTTTCGATTCCCGATGATCGCCACACTTTTATTTTTTATACCATCAATGCTTAGAGGCAAGTATCCAACATTGAAAGACAGTATCGCAGTGCTGATGGTTATTTTTTATCTATTAATGTTACTTTCAAATACTGTTAACGGCTGTAGTGATATTTATCAAGTTATTGAACCAATTCTGTATATGTTTTTATTGCTTTTTGCTGTATTCCTTTCAGTATCCGTCATTGAAAATAAACAACACCTGATATATTTAATCGCGATTGTTGGTTTATCATTAGGGTTTTATGCAGGAAAAGCAGGAATAAGTGCAATAATTGGTGGTGGTTATTCTAGTTATGGCTCTTCGAATATGGGAGGTATATTCTCAGGGAGTAATGCTTTTGCAATGGGCAGTGGTATTTTACTGTTTTTTCTTATTTTCATCTACCAGCAATGCTCAAATAGCAACTCAAAAAAATTGTTTCCAAAGTACTTAGTTATTCATCCAAAATTATTTTCAATTGCTATGTTATTAATTGTTATCGGTACTATTTTTAATATTATAACTTTGTCTTCTCGTGGTTCTGCCATAGCAACATTATTAGCGTTAGTTTTACTTTTTATGTTAAATGGAAAATGGTTTAAAAAAGCACTCTTAATGGTACCTTTACTTGCTATAGCTTTTACAGTAGTGCCTCTTCCTGAGGGCTATGAACAACGTATTAAATCGGCTTTTGCTGATGAAGAAAATTTGGATGCGTCTGCTGCATCTAGACCTCACTTTTGGCAAGTAGCAACAACAATGACTAAAAGTTATCCAATAGGCGTCGGTCCTGGTTGTTTTCGAGAATATTACGATCTATTTGATCATAGCAATGGCCAATACAAGCGTGCTCGAGATGTTCATAGTAGTCATTTTCAGGTACTTGCCGAGCTAGGTTATTTGGGGATTATCACTTGGGTATTGTTGTTTTCATTTACTTACCTTCGATTATTTAAACTTCGTGGATTAGTTAAAGCAAATGAAAAATATATTGATAATCCAATATTCTATACGCAATTATGCAATGCAATTATTTGCAGTATCACTGTTTACCTTATTGGTGGATCGCTTTATTCTCTAGCATTCAATGATTTAATATGGCTAAATTTTGGTATTACCATCATATTGACAAAGTTGATAAAGGGAGAAATATCTTCAATACCAACAAGCGTTCAGAAGCCAAGTAAAGTCTAGACTTAGAGACCAACAGCCAACCAACTTAGTGATGCTTGAGAAATTCGAGTATCACACCAAGTATGGAAACTAAGGACAAAAGAACTTGTAGTAATATTGCTTACTTTGGCTTTCAATCTATGATCAGGCCCGTTCGCAAAATCTAACGTTTGAAAAGATGCCAATACATGAGGAACTGAAAGAAATGGTGAATCGAATTTGATTATATTTTCAACCAGCCCCTTTTTGCCATTGCATTGCTTTGACTGCATCAACTCAGGAAATTGTTGCGTAGACAAACTAACAGCTCCGCTTTGAACCTGCATCAAGTTCTGCTCACTACGAACATCATTAACCAACCCGTTAATTAAGGATAATTGATTATTAATAGCTTTATTTTTTCTTTTTATATCAATTAATAAGAGATCTATTTGATGTTGTTGGTCTAAAAGTTTCTTAGTAATGTTGGTACTTGAATTTGTTAAGGTATGTAGTACGATATCTTCTACTTTAGACGGTAGTACAAGTAGCATAGTCACTAGGGTCACAATGACACTGCTACTAATTATTATAATTGGGAAAAGCTGTTTTTTTATCATGAGTTATCTTATAAACATATAGTGTTAATTTTCATAATTTAAAGTAACATATCTACTATGTAAACACGTTATTAAATATTCGTCTCCATTTGGTTATAAATTTAAATAATTATTAATAACTCTGTGAAATAGTGTGTCTGATTCAGCTGAACAAATAAAATGAAAAAAACAAATATAATGCACATAACCTTTGATATGCGTATCGGAGGCACTGAAATGGTTATTAAAAATATACTCGATGGCAGTGACACTAATTTATTTACAATGACAATTCTCTGCATAGAATCACCCTTAGGTCCATTTGCTGAAGATCTTAAAAAAGACAACATTCGATTTTTCGAACTCGCCCGTCAGCCTGGTTTTGACATAAATTTAATTAAAAAAATTCGCTGTATCATAAAAAATAACAATATAGATATTATTCATTGTCATCAGTATACCCCATGGGTATACGGTGTAATCGGTGCTGCGTTCACTAAAACAAGAGTTCTTTTTACCGAACATGGTCGCTTTTATCCAGATTCAAGTACCTGGAAACGCAAATTAGTTAACCCAATCCTCAATTTATTTACTGATCAGGTAACGGCAATTTCAAAAGCAACTCAACAAGCTTTGGTTGAATTTGAAAATATTAACGAAACATCAATTGATGTTGTATATAACGGTATAACGCCTTTAGCCGTTATTCAATCTGACGTCGAGAAATTAAGAATAGAATTATCTATCGCTGAGAGCCATAATATTCTCGGTACTATCGCTCGTTTCGATCCGATAAAAAATCATATTATGATGTTAAAAGCTTTTGCGTTAGTACTGGAACAACAGCCAAATACTACCCTAATTATCGTCGGCGACGGCGAAGAGCGTGAAAATATTGAAGCTTGTATCAAACAACAGAACTTAGCTCAAAACGTAATTTTAACGGGCTATCAAACAAAGCCACATAATTACTTAGCTTTAATGGATATATACTTGTTATCATCCTTTAGCGAAGGAACCTCGATGACACTTTTAGAAGCTATGTCGTTAGGTAAACCTTGTGTGGTAACAGATGCAGGGGGTAATCCTGAAATAGTGATAGATGGAGAAAATGGTTTTGTTACACCAAATGATAATGCTCAAAAGTTTGCTCAAGGAATAACAAATATTCTAGAATCAACTGTGACCACACATCAATTTGGTCAAGCATCAAAAAGTAGGTTTGATTCTTATTTTTCTGAAATCAATATGAACATAAAATACCATTATTTATATAACCAAGTCATACCAAGGTAATTAGATTATTAATATGAGTTTAACTACGTCATTAAAAAATATATTATTGAAGCTTTTCTTAAAGTGTCTAAAGAATGAAAAAATCCAACAAAGTTTACACGATTCTATCAAATTATCTAAACAAGACTTAGGTGTTCTCCGTAATGAGAGTAATCCGTATGATCACAATATAAATAGTGGTTCAAATAATCAAATAACATCAAAGCGTGATGACATAGTATTCATCACTAGCCGTTTTAGAAGCGGTTCAACCCTGCTATGGAATATATTTAGAAACATTGACGGTTGCACAGCATATTATGAACCTTTCAACGAACGTCGCTGGTTCGACAAAACGTCTAGAGGCGAGCATGTTGATTCAACGCATATTGGAGTAGACGATTACTCAAGTGAATATGATGGTATGGAACACTTAGATCAATATTATCAAGAAGACTGGATCAGAGAAGGTTTGTTCATGGATGCCAATACATGGGCGCCTGATATGAAATCATACATTTGTGAGCTAATTAATAAAGCAGATGGTCGTCCTGTTTTACAATTCAACCGCATTGATTTTCGTTTACCCTGGTTAAAACAGAATTTTCCAAATGCAAAGTTTATTCACCTGCACCGCCACCCAAGAGATCAATGGTATTCATTTCTAACTGACAAAAAATTGATGACCAAAGATAATATTGAGACCAGCTACATAGATGGTTTCTATTTAAATTCATGGTGTGATGATTTAGCAAAACATTTCCCTTTTTTAGACCAGAGAACGACTACGCATCCATACAAACGCTTCTATTATCTCTGGAAGTTATCTTACCTATACGGTAAAAAAGAATCTGATCAAAGCATTAGTCTTAAACAGCTGATGCAAGACCCAAATACTGTTTTACAAGATCTTTTTACAGAGTTAAATATCGATAATATGCACCTAAAGCAAGCAGCATCAGTTATAGAAAATCAAGGTGTCGATAAGTGGAAAAATTTTGCCGATAATGACTGGTTTGAAAAGCTTGAACAAGAATGTGAGACAGAGCTTACCCTATTTATTGATTCACTAAAAAATGATAATCAATGATTTTAATAGAGATAAAAAACTATGCATAAAACTTTATTAATAAGCGAAATATTCCCACCCACCAATGGCGGTAGCGGACGCTGGTTTTGGGAGCTTTATTCACGGTTATCGAGAAGTGAATATATAATCGCTGCAGGCCAAGCCGTGGGTGACGGAGCTTTTGATAAAACTCATGATTTAAATGTTACACGGGTAAACCTTACGTCGTCAAGCTGGGGCATTAAAAGTATCACCGGATTGAAGTTTTACTGGCGAGTATTTAATCACATCAGAAAACTGATTAAACAACATAAAATAACAACGATACATTGTGGCCGTTGTTTACCTGAAGGTTTGATTGGTTACTTTTTCTACAAATTATATAATATCCCTTATGTTTGTTATATCCACGGGGAAGACGTTGAAGCCGCAGCTACGAGTAGAGAGCTCAGCTGGATTGTAAAAAAAGTACTGGCTAATGCCACAACACTCATTTGTAACAGCCAAAATACGGCAAACTTAATTCTTAATAACTGGCAAGCAGCTCCCGATAAAACGGTGATATTAAACCCTGGCTGCGATACTGAACGTTTTATTCCTGCAGAAGAAAATGATGGTGTTAAAAAACCTTTGGGTTGGCAAGGAAAACGGGTTGTATTAACCGTTGGTCGCCTTCAAAAACGCAAAGGTCAAGATATGCTAATAAGAGCATTACCAGAGATCAAAAAATCTATTCCTGATGTACTATATGCAATTATTGGTGGCGGTTCAGAAAAGCAAGAATTAGAAGTTTTAACACAAAAACTGGGTATTGAAGACAATGTGCTTTTCATGTCGGAAATCAGCGACGAGCAGATGATTCAAGCTTACCAACAATGTGATGTTTTTGCACTGCCTAACAGAACTGTGGGTCAAGACATTGAAGGTTTTGGTATGGTATTAGTAGAAGCACAAGCCTGTGAAAAACCGGTAATTGCTGGTGATTCTGGTGGTACCGCTGAAACCATGCTCATTGGTGAAACAGGCTTCATTATAGATTGTACACAACCTGAACCAATAGCACTTAAATTGACTGAGCTATTGCAGAACCCAGAACAATGTGAAGTAATAGGTAAGAAAGCCAGAAAACACGTACAAAACACACTGGACTGGAAAGTTCATACTCAAAAAGCGGCAGAACTTTTCAGCTCTATTGAAAACAATTAAGATATATGACGATAACCTCCCAATTAATATCAAGCTCTGCCATATTATTCTTAACTAAAATAATTCATCGTGGACTAGGTTTAATTAGTACTTTGATTTTAGCAAGGATACTAGTACCGGAAGACTTTGGCCTAGTTGCTATTATATTATTGACTATTCAATTCTTTGAAATTATCGGAGAGACAGGTAGTGAACAGTATATTCTACAAAAAGATAATGTTAGTAATATTGAGTTAAGCTCAGCTTGGTCCCTTAATGTAATTATCAAGTCTGTCATTTGGTTGATATTTGTTGCCTTGGTACCACTAATTGTTGATTTTTATGACAACCCCAATTTGAAGCTTCCTTTATATATAATATCTTTTATATTAATTATCAGACCCCTAGTTAATCCTGGAGTCATACTATTAAAGAAGAATTTACAATACAAACCCATTTTTAACCTGTCCGTTATACAAAAAATTGTATCATTCACTATTGTTATGAGTATTGTTTATGTTTATCCGTCTTTTTGGGCACTAATAGCCGGCGATATAGCAGCAGAGATAATTTATGTAGCAGGCTCATATTTTATTCATACATTTCGCCCCCAAATGACATTCAAAGCAATCAAAGAACAGTGGGCCTTCTCCCAATGGATGTTATTTAAAAGCATATTAGGTTTTACGAGGTCAAGAATAGATTTATTGATGGTAACAAAACTATTTAATACATCGATATTAGGGCAATTTCATGTAATTAAAAATATCACAGTTATATTGGGTTTGGATATATTAGCTCCGATTTTAGATCCTTTAGTCACAACTTTTGCAAAAGTTAAAAATGATGCCAAAAAGTTAACCTATCGAGTACAAATTACTTTTGCCATATTGATGGCAGTAACCATACCGATAACTGTTTTTTTCTATTTTTTCCCTTTTGTGATTATCGACTTTCTACTGGGTGATAAATGGAAGAATACTTATGACTTAATGAGTGCATTGTCAATAATGTTTTTAACACTCTCTGCGGGTTGGTTTTTAAATAACTGCTTTGTTGCCTTAGGTAATGTAAAAAGTCTATTTGTTTTTGATTTAGTGAGTCTTATTTTTACTTTTACTATATTATATTTATTAGGTCAAAATGATATTATTGAATTTACGCTGATAAGATCGGCGCTTGCCGTTATTGTAACCCTTAGTTTTTTCTACTATTTAGGACGATTTATCAATTTTTCCTATATCCGTATGACCCTATTATTACTCCCTGTTTTACTGTCGTCAGTGTTAGCAGCTTACCTAACCAACGAAGTGAAAGTAATTCGCTTTGAATGGAGTATTTTAAATTTAGCCTTTTTAGGTAGTGTTTACTTCGTCTCTTATTTTATATCTTTGATATTAACATCAACAATATTTATCGGAAAACTGGAAGAATTTAAACATATTAAAGATGCCATTTTTAATATGTTTAAATAAACAAAAATCATTCTATATTTTCCAAGCACTGTATACTTTTCTAAGTTTGTCTTTAAAAGTAAATATTTTAGCGTTGGAACTTGTATAAATACTCAAAGCTAATTTAAAGTCTTTTTCCCAAAATGCATTTCTAAAGGCACTTGAAATTGTAAAGTTTTTAACCTTTATTGTTTCCAATACGTATTCATCAGGTAGGAGATTATTATCTAAATAATCGGTTAACATTTTAGCCTTACCTAAAATATTCTTTGTAAAGCTAATAGACATATTAGATGGGTGCTTTCTTATTTTTACCGTTATTTTTGAATTAGCGGCAACCTTACCTTGTAAGCTCATTCTTCTAGTTAGGTCTGCATCTTCAGAATTCATTCGGCTATAAGCTTCATTTGCCCCGCCCATCGTTATATACTCTGACAACTTAAATGCCCACGACGAAGCGTTAGCTGGATTAAATGTTAGAAGATCTAAAAAGAATTCTGTTCGGAACTCTGCTACATTATTAGTTTTTTGCTCTATTGCTTTATTCCACCATTCTTGTTTTTCTATATTGAAATGATTATATGCTGTTGGTTTACCGTCGTGTTTAATATGGGTGTGATTAGAAAAAATGAACACAGCTTTTGGTGCTTTTTTAATTGTTTCAACTAAAGCCTCTAAATGATCAACTTCCCAAAGGTCATCATCGTCACAACAAGCAACCCACTCGTATTGGCATTCATCTATCGAACGTTTACGAGAATTTCCACAACCCACATTATCGATTTTTATATACTTAATATTATCTTTATACTTTAACAATAGCTCTTCTGTATTGTCTGTAGAGCCATCATCCACAACAATTATCTCTTTCGGTTTTACTGTTTGGTTTAATATGGAGTCTATAGTTTCACAGATATAATTTGCTCTGTTGTATGTATGGACCGCGACGGAAAAATCTATCATAAATGACCCAAGTTATTCTTCATTATGTTTGAGGTATATTCGTATTGTATGTGTTTTACAGTTAAAATCTATGGATAAATGACATCCCCGTGAAGTGGTAGATGAGAACGGCAATACCCGAGTGAGTTAAAATGCTCAAAAAATAGGTATCCTGTTAAAAGTGCCGTTCACCTTAAGTGAACGGCACTACCATTATGGCGGCCAAAAAGAAAATGGCGGAGCTACACGATAGATATCGTTCAACCCTGTTGGAGACTGGGATTAAAATGCGCTAGCTGTGATTAATGATCCATTACAACGTTTTTTTCGATTATTTTATTTAGGGGTTACCATTAATACTTATTTTATAAACATAAATTAGAGGGGGCCTAGCATACTTTGTTGTAGTATCCGCATTTTTTAAAGAAACGTATAGTAACCCGCTATTGGCATCGTAGCTTGCACCTTTTAGCTCTGCATTTGAAGGGGTATTAAGCTTGCCATATTCGTAAGGTCGAAGATCATGTGGTTGCAACAATCCTTGTTTAACTTTCACTAAATCATTGATATTCCATAACCAGTAGTAATTATACTTATCACTAGCGACATAAGAACAAGGTCCTCCACATTGGGTTCCATCATCTTGAAGTGCTTTATAAGCCAATCCAAACTCATGGCCAGATGAATGCCCTAAGGTAACGTAAGTGTTACTATCAGGGACAATAAAACCGTGAGTGGCGCTAGAGGTTCTTGTCCACAGGTCATTTTTCAAATCATTGTTATAAAGAATATCATCAATACTGATAGGATTTTCGCCATAGAGTGACTTGTTATATAGCTCTCCACCAGGATAGGGAAAATCTAATAATCCAACATTTTCAATCGTTGTTCCAGATTCAGCATTTAATATACTAGCGGCATCTTTATATATAAATGCAGATGGCCCCACCGATAATCTAGACAGTATAGCACCACTTGAGAATCCGCTAAGGTAGAGACCTCCTAAACGATCTTGACTCAATTTTGGGATAGGTGTGATCCAACCTGCGGCGTGCATAGCACCGTTTATTTGCAATGGCCCAGTTACTTCTCCGCTAGCTAAGTTGTCAGCGTCTTGAAATATTACGGTGGTATCTTTTTCATCCGTCGTATCATACCAGTCCATGTAATTTACGACGAGTTTCCCTTCCATTAGAGCCAAGCCCGTAATCAGAAATCGATCGTTAATGCCAGTATCAACACGGTCTGATTGGTGGAAAACTCCTGAGTTTTGAATTATCACCTCTGAAATCTTAAAGTCAGCAGTTTCTCGACTATTCACGATTTCCGGTATAGCGAACTCTACAATGGCTTGCGTACCTGCGTGGGTTGGTACAAAAATAGAATGATTAACTGGGTTATAAGCAATAACTCCAGGGGAATAGCTTAGAGTATCGTAGTGTGTTATTGCACCTGTCGTATCTGGAGACCTAAAACCACCTTGATACTCAAAATTATCAATTGTTAATAGCGGCAATTTGGTAGGAGTTGATGTAATGCTTACAAAATCAGTACTACTTTTTTCCTTTGTGTTTTCAACAGTTAAAGCAAACTCAAAAACTTCTGCCGTATTCGGTAGTTTAAAGGTTGTCAAACAACTAAAATTATCATCAAGTGTAATAGAGCTACCAGAAATTTGTACCCATATAATTTTGAGGTCACTTCCTTCAGGGTCGTAACTTTGACTACAATCTAGAGTTACTTTTGAGGTAGGTGCTAGTATTTGATCTTCACCAGCTTTTGCGATGGGAAGTCCATTAGTTGAATTTATGGTAATTGAAATCGAGTCAGTAGTTATAGCGCCTGAATTATCTGTAACGGTTAATTCAAACACTAATATTTGAGCTTTTTCTTCTAACGCTAAAGCAGGAGTAATAAAAGTGGAATTAACTGAGAAAGCATCAGTTAATTCCACACTTATACCTCTAAGTTGCTTCCAAGAAGTCGATAATATCTCACCATCCGTATCACTTACCTCTCCTTGAAGGGTTACAGTGCTCCCCTCATACTCTTCAAAATCTAGCCCCGCACTCACTAAAGGTGGTTTATTCACTGGATTGACAGTAATAGAAATTGAATCGGTACTTATAGCGTTTAAACTATCTGTAACAGTTAATTCAAAAGTTAATATTTGAACTTCACCTAACGATAATACAGGAGCTATAAAAGTTGTATTAACTGAGGAAGCATCATCTAATTCTACACTGATACCCTCAAGCTGCTTCCAGGAAGTAGATAGTATTTCCCCATCAGGATCACTTACCTCCCCAGGAAGAGTTATAGCTTCTCCCTCATTTACTTCAAAATCAGAGCCAAGACTTACTAGAGGAGGCTTATTAACAGGATTAGTGGTGATGCTAACAACTGAGGAACTTTTAGCGCCTAAATTATCAGTGACAGATAATTCAAAGACTAAAATTTTCGTTTCTTGCACAATAGGGGCGACAAACTCAGCGTTAATAGATGAATCATTAATAAGAGGGATATTCGGACCTTCTAATTGAAGCCAAGTTGTTGAAACAATAGTTCCGTCTGAATCACTCGCTTCACCGAAAAGAAAAACTCTCTCCTTTTCATTGTAAACAGCATCAACTCCCGCACTAACCATAGGAGGAACATTATCACTTTTATTTTCGGAGCTTTCACACCCCAGTAAAATAAAAAATATAACGATAGATAAACAGTAATAAATATTAATGTTCAAATCTTTGAACATAACAAAACTCCCTTTTTAACGTTGTATGCCAGGCTCGGTGGTCGTTCATTAAATCAAGTGCTCATTCAAATTTGATTCATGCACCATTATATCGGCTAATTAAGTGTAGTGGCCAACTAATTCTAGCCATGGATTTGTATTTAAGGCCGTATCTTTTCTCTGAGAAATAGCATTATTATATTTAAATATAAACAGAGACTAAGAAATGGATAATATATTGCAATAACACGGACAATTAATCTGCTTATTTGTTGAAAAACAATATATCATTTATTACAAATATATAATTCATAAGAACAATTAGGTAATAAAAACCGTGAATATTCTTTTTCTCGCTCAACGCGTTCCTTTTCCGCCAAATAAAGGCGAAAAAATCCGCACCTTTAACCAATTAAAACACCTTGCGGAACAGAAACATAAAATAAGTGTTTGTGCTCCTTTAGAGCAACATGAAGATGTTAATTATTTTAAAGAGTTAGCGGATAAATATTGTGAGAACATTACGAACCATGGATTAACGGTAAAACCTCTTAGATTACTTAAAGGGCTATTAAAAGGGCAAGCATTAAGCGTCGCCAACTTTTATGTTAACGAGTTACAAAATAAATTTGATTGTTTATTACAACAAGAATGTTTTGATGTTGTTATTTGTACCAGCTCTGCCATGGCGGAATATATCTACAAAAGTAAATCTATTCAAAACTTGGAAAAGAAACCACTCTTGTTAATGGACTTTATGGATTTAGATTCTGATAAATGGCGACAATATGCACAAACATCAAATTGGCCAATGAAATGGATTTATCAACGAGAGGCTAGGATTTTAGCTAACTATGAGCAACAGATAACGCATGATTTTGATACAAGTTTTTTCATCGCAGATGCAGAAGTTGACTTATTCAACTCACGATGCAACAACGTTGGAAAAGTACTGACAATGGGTAATGGTATGGATACTACTGCCTTCGTTCCTGCAAAGACCCCCCCTGAAAATGAAGCCCCTGTGTTTTTGTTCACCGGCGTTATGGATTATAAACCTAATATCGATGCTGTGGTTTGGTTTGTTGAAACGGTTTGGCCAAGTATTTTGACTGAATATAAAAAAGCGCGGTTTATTATTGCTGGTATGAATCCATCTTCGGCGGTTAATGAATTAACAAATATTACCGGTATTGAAGTTACCGGTTTTGTTGATGATATATTGCCTTATTATCATCAATCAGATTATTTTGTTGCTCCGTTTAGGTTAGCTCGTGGTGTCCAAAATAAAGTGTTACAAGCGTTTGCGTGCGGCTTACCGGTAATTTCAACGTCTATGGGTGCTGAAGGTATTGATTGCACTAAGGATAACGACATATTAATCGCGAGTACAGCTAGCGAGTTTTTATCTTGTATAAAACGGCTGGTGAGTGATAGTGAATTTAGTGAAAAAATAAAAGCCAACGCATTAAGCTTAATTCATAGAAAATATTCCTGGGAAGGAAAATTACAGATTTTAAATGAAACATTAAGAAAAGTAACGAGCTAATATATGAGCAATACGCTGTACCGCCCTGAAATTGATGGTTTACGTGCCATTGCGGTGCTTGCTGTTGTAGTCTTTCACTTTAATCCTGCATGGCTCCCGGGTGGTTTTCTTGGTGTAGATATCTTTTTTGTTATTTCTGGGTTTCTCATAACGTCAATAATTTACGAGAGTATTATAAAAAAGTCCTTTTCTTTTAAAGTGTTTTACATTAGACGAATAAAAAGAATACTTCCGGTTTTTTATGTAGTTACCGCGGCCACGCTTATCTTCGGATATTTCATCTTATTTCCTATTGATTATAAGTCAGTAGGAAATTCAGCTTTGGCCGCGACTTTATTTCTCGGAAATTTCCGTTTTGCCTTAATGGGTGACTATTTTCAAGAGGATATGACAAAACCTTTATTACACTTATGGTCACTTGCTGTTGAAGAACAGTTTTATTTTATTTGGCCCACTGTCCTGATCGTTATATGTAAATTTGTAAAAGATAAAAAAAATATCCTTTTTATTATCTTATTACTCACAATAGCATCATTTCTTCTTGCCCAAACATTATCTGTTAATAGTCTATATGCGACATTCTCATATTTCTTATTGCCAACTAGAATGGGGGAATTATTTATTGGTTGTGCTTTAGCTATTTATAAAATAGACATCCGTAATAAGTTTATCAATAACATCATAACTACTATTGGTGGGTTAATTCTGATTATTAGCTTGATTGTTATCGACAAATCATCGGTATTTCCTGGATGGAACGCATTTTATCCTTGCTTGGGTACTGCATTAATCATTATGGGGGGCTCATCAAGTTATTTAAATAAATTTATTTCATTAAAACCCTTTATATTTATAGGGCTAATTTCATATTCTTTATATTTATGGCATTGGCCTGTTTTAACCTTTATTAGGTACAGCAACCCTGGATATGAATTCACCTTCCTATCTGCAGCTTTGGTAATGATTGGATTAGTTATATTATCTTACTTATCCCTTATTTTTGTTGAACATAAAGCACGTCTATCAAAAATATCAGACAGAAATGTAATCATTTGTTATTTTGTACTTCCCGCTATTTTTATTATAATTGTCAGTTTATTTATATCTAAAACAGGCGGGGTTCCGCAGCGTTATAATTTAACAAAAGAAATGACAAGTATTGAAACCATTGGCTGTCACGGTTCTTTAACTAAGGATATCTGTTTTTTATCAAAAAATGAAAAACTTCAGAAAACAGCTTTACTTATAGGAGACTCGCACGCGGGTCACTTTGGTCATTTCTTTGCTAAACTATCAAATAATTACAATATATCGCTGATAGATTCATCGTCTCCAGGTTGTGCCTTTTATTCAAAAGATATAAGTAATCTAAAATGTGAAAAATCAAAAGAAAGAATCGAAACATTATTAACTAAAGTTAGTACCGTTATTATTGCTAAACGATTTGATGATATATTCCAGAGGCAAAAATTTATTGATGAATTTTCATTATTTCTTGAAAGGCTCATTAATAGAGATATTCAGGTTTTAGTGTTAGCTCAAGTGCCTTTGCATAATGACCCTCTATTTCTAAATCATTACATTCAGCAAAATGTTAATGGTAATATCTTAGATAAACGCAAAGAACCAAATAGTATTTATTTAAAAGCAAATCGAAGAATTCACACTATTATAAACTCAAAAGACAATGTCAGGTTCCTAGATTTATCTCCTATTTTTTGCAATGAAAAGGAATGTTTACTAATTGATGATAAAGGCTTTCCTCTGTACTTTGATGATGACCATTTAACCGCCTATGGTGCTGAATGGGCATCAGAGAGACTACTCAGAAATAAAGAATTCAACTGGTTATTACCTTTTTTAATTAATGAATAAATTTAGTATTAAAAAATGTCGTGTCTAAGCACGGCCAAAAGGAGTGTTTTTTTGAAAAAGATAGTAAAAAAAATAGTGTTTTATATTGCAGCTGTTGCTGTATCTCCAATAACACTGCTTTACTTTATTTTTAATCTGGTTTTGAAAGGTGATGCCTTGTTATCAGGTTTTAGTCAATTCTTATGCCTTATTCCAGGTAAACTTGGTGTGTACCTTAGAGCTGGATTTTATCGTTTTACACTGACTACATGTGCTCCCGATGCTGTAATATCTTTTTTCGTTTTATTTTCTCAACGCGATACTCAAATTGAGTCTGGTGTTTATATTGGCCCGCAATGTAATATTGGTAAATGCAAAATTGGCCAAGATACCTTGCTTGGTAGTGGTGTTCATATAATGAGTGGCAAAGGGCAGCATAATTTTTCAGACTTATCAAAGCCTATTAAAGATCAAGGTGGCTCATTCGAAAAAGTAACAATAGGCAATGGCTCTTGGCTTGGTAATGGTTCACTTATTATGGCTAATGTGGGTAATCATTGTGTGGTAGCTGCAGGTGCTGTTGTTATTAATGATGTAGATGATTATTCTATTGTCGCAGGTAACCCTGCCCAAGTTATAAAGAAGCTAGATGAATAAATACATATTATTTTTTATTCTTAATCTATTTTATGGCGCCCTTGCTAATGCTGTAACAATTAACACGAACGAGATTCTTCAAGCTAAATTACAACCTCAAATAAGTGTACCCGCTTATTATAAAACCTATTCGGTTAGCAATATCAAACAAGTTTACCAAGCCCTAAATACCATTAAAAATGAGCAAGGCTACAGCGCAATTATATTTGAGGAGGGTGTTTATCACTTCAAGAAGACACTAAATATTACCACACCAAACTTAATGTTATTATCAAAATCAGCTAATCCGTCTAATACCATTTTGCGTGGCAATGGCATGAAAGCCACTAAAGGTGTAGATAATCTATTACGTATAGCAGCCTCAAATTTTGTTCTAGATGGTTTGACACTTGAGCAAGCTGGTAATCATCTTATTCAAATAGCAGGTGAAAGTGGTGCTCGAAAGCCAAGAATTAGAAATGCTATTCTTCAAGACAGCTATGAACAATTATTTAAGGTGACTTACTCTAGAAAGCACACAGATAAATTTTCAAATGAAGGCATAATTGAAAACTGTTTATTCAGATATACCAAGGGCGTTGGTCCCAATTATTATATTGGAGGTATTGACGCCCATGGTATTAGAAACTGGGTAATTCAAAATAATATATTTGAAAACATTGCCAGTCCAAGTCAGTACATTGCAGAGCATGCTATTCACTTATGGAATGATACCTTTAATAATATAGTCAAAAACAACCTAATCATTAACTCTGATCGAGGTATAGGCTTTGGGATGAAGATGCATAATGCAAATTATATTTATCACTCAAATTTTGGCGGTATTATTCAAAATAACATTATTTACCATGCCAATAACAAAAATAAATTTTCAGATGTCGGGATCATCCTCGAAGATAGTCCAAATACTCTTGTTGAAAGTAATATTATCTTTTTAGAACATAGTTACCCTTATGCTATTGAATTTAGATTTGAAAAATCAACCAACATAGTCATAAAAAATAATAATACTAACAAAGGTATTAGGCAAAGAAATGGTGCCGAAGCTTTAGTGATAAATAATAAAGTTTCAGTGCTGAGTGAGGCCGATTTAATTAATGCTGTTGAGAAGTTTAAAGGGAGTTAAAGTTTCTTACGCTAAATCACTGAGCGAATTCAATAGCACTATAAATTGTTTTGTTTATTCAAAGTACTATGTTGAGAATAAATACAGTGAACGGCTGGTAAATTGTATATTTGGCTAGCCAAAATCTTTGATGAAAATCACTTTTAAAGAATAAAAGGAAAAGCATGGCAACAAGTAACATTGTAGTTTTAACAACAGGGCTAAGTGGTAGCTCGGTAGTTACCGGGTTTATTGCACAAAAAGATTACTGGCTAGGTGATAAAACCATTTTTAAGTCAAATGCCTCTGGACGTTATGAAACATATGAAAATGAAAAACTAGTTGAATTGAATAATGAATTGCTTGCTACGTTGAATGTAGAGCTTACTGAATCATCATGGTATGACATAGACTTATTTGAGCGTATTCGAAAAAGCCACAACGAAGTAAACACTAAAAAATTTGTTGAATTTATTAATTATTGTCAACAACATGGCAAGTGGATTTGGAAAGACCCTAGGTTATGGGTAACAATGGGCTTTTGGGGGGAATTACTCCGAGGTTGTGATATCAAATATATTATTGTTTCACGGCAGCCAATTTCTTTATGGGTTTCTTTGATAAGTAAGAGACAAATTGTCAGTTACTCAAAACTTAGAGTATCTGAAAGAAACTCACACGATAGAATAGTTCGCTACTTGAATGATTGTGGTTTCCCTAACATAACGATGAATTATGATAAATTAGTTGAACACCCACAAACTGAAATCAAAAAACTAAATCATTTTTTAAACTCTAACTATACGTTAAAGATGTTTAGTGATTTATATAAAGGTAAAGTAGGGGGGAAAACCTTTAGTAATAAAAACTTTTTTAAGGCCGTTTTAATTTATATAAAAAACTATAACCTAAAATGATATTTAGGAAAAATTTTCCACGTAGTTACTCTCTTTTTGCGACATTTTTAAAACTCTATCTTTAATTTTGTTGAAGTACATTAAAGCAGTAGGATTTGGCTCTATTTAATGATTGAGTTTGAAAATGATTTGAATAAACCGCCTAATGTACCAATTGCTCTTGCGGCAAAATAAATTAAATAAAATTTTAATATAGTACTAAAATTCACTTTTCCTTTCGCCATACCATTTAGACGAAGGCTATACATAGCAACTGGTATAGCAATTGCGCTCAAGAGTACAAAAAAGGCGGTCAGGTGGCCAAATAACATTGAGAAACAAGTTGCGATACTAAAAAAGAATACCCATAAAGGAACCAATATACTTGGCCATTCACGCAATGGAATGCTTCGCCCTAAAAGGGATTTTAAATTAGATTGACCACGCCAAATTTCTTTATTAAAAAGCTGTTTCCAATTTTTATCTTCTCCTAAATGAACGTGTTGAGCTTTACTTGTGCAATATAGGTCGCCACTCTTAGCAATTTCAGATGTAAAGTAAATATCTTCACACGTTGCTAACTCTTCTGGAAAGCCTCCAACATCATTAAAGTCAGATTGATGAATAAACAAATTAGCTCCAGCTAATGCGTCTACGTTTGAATCGGCATAAGCGTTATTCATTACGGTTCTAATTTTTTCAATATTAGAACCGTGGTTTGATTCTACTTGAATCGCAGCAATGATCTTTCTTTGTTTATTTTCAGCCATTTCAGCCAGCATGACTGTTAACCAATTTTTAGACAGCTCAATATCAGCATCTAAAAAAGCAAGGTACTCCCCCGTAGACTGGCTGGCACCTAGGTTTCTTAACGCTGAAATTGTCAAACTATCGTCCTGAAAAGAGATGTTTACGTTGTCGTGTTGCTCAGCAAGTTTGGATAGCTCAATTGAGGACTTATTCTGACTCACGACGATAACTTCATAATTCGCTTGTTCGTCACCTTGGTTGAGAATTGAGGTGACTGTCTGTATAAGCATCTCTTCTCGCCCTTTATGGGGGATAATAAAAGAAACATTTGTCTTATTCGGCAATTTAACGTCCTAGTCTAGTGTGCGGTATGAAGTTTGTAGCTATCAGAGATGAAAATCTATTATTTCACCTTATTATTACAATGCCAACCGTAATAATACAATTCCAGCCGTTTTATCGAGTCGTTATTTTCAACAACTAAAACTCCAGAAGAGTTACGTATAAATAGATCTACTAACACCAATATGCATTTTTAAAAAAGGCATAAATAATAAAGAAGATTATCGGTTGTTTTTCCATTATGATTACCTCAGTTACCGTTATATTATTAGTGCTAAAATTCAATAATACAGAACATTGATGTCTATAAAGAAAACATATACCACAACAATCAAGCCATTCGATATCTTTCAAAAAGAAAAGCTTGCAGAGAAATGGCTTACATTAGAAAGGAATTCTGATTGCAGTGTTTTTTTATCCTGGCAATGGATAGGCAATTGGCTCGATGTGGTTACGGATAAGCTATTTCTTGTTGAAGCATATCATGATGATAAAGTGGTAGGCTTAGGCTTTTTTGTTGAAACAACACGTAAAGTCTTCGGCTGTATTCCTGTAAAACAATGGTGGTTGCATCGAACAGGCATTCAGCAACAAGATCAAATGTGGATTGAGTATAATGATTTTTTGTTAGATAAATCTTGCTCTATCGCTATTAGAGAAGAAATGATTAAGGCGGTAGTGGACTTTGACCCGTCTGTTAAAGAAATCATTATAGGCTTATCGGCCATTGAAAGGCTTGCTTGTTTTACCAACTCTTTTATCAAGTTAAATTTTTTAGAGGCAAGTCTCGTTAAAACTAACGGTTATCTAGCTTCCTTATCGCGCCTTAATGGTGATTATTTAAATAAGACCCCTTCTAAAAATACCCGTTCTCAAATCACCAGAAGTAAAAAGATATTACAAAGCCAAGGGCAGCTAACTTTTGAGGTGTTTTCAAATCCTCAAAAACTCGTTGAGTTATACCCTAAATTAGCTAGTATTCATATTGATAAATGGAAAGATACCAATGAAGGTAGTGGTTTTTCAAACCCAATATTTGATGGCTTTCATAAAGCAATAGCCCTCAGTAATACCAACAATATGGTGCAAATTGCCGTATTAACTTTAGATGAAGTTGAACTGGGCTATTTAGTTAATTTTGTTTATAACAATAGAGTTTATTTTTACTTGTCTGCTCTGCAACAAAATGCAGATAATAAAGTTAAAATAGGGCTGACTTTACACTGTGAAGCGATCCAATATTATACTCAGCAAGGGATTGAATCTTATGACTTTCTTGGGGGTGATGCACGATACAAAAAATCATTATCTGATGGGAAATATAATTTAGAAATGAAATGCTATTATCGAGATGATTTTATTTTACGTCTTGAGTGCAAATTGAAAAACTTTAAAATGAAATTTATTGCTATTATTACTAAGTATTTGAAGTAATAGCTTTACAGCATAATCTCAATAACAATGCACTGTTGCATTGTGTAATTCAACCTCATCAACGGAATATATATGAGCACAAAATTAACTTCACCAGCATCAATTTTCCCTGCAATAATGTGCGGTGGGAATGGTACACGCCTTTGGCCTCTTTCTCGCGCACTTTTCCCAAAGCAGTTTTTACCATTAGTTAATGATACCAGTATGTTGCAAGATACATTACTGCGTTTACCTAAAAACAGTAATGAACCAGTGTTTATTTGTAATGAAGAGCATAGATTTTTAGTCGCAGAGCAAGTTCGGCAGTTATCGAAAGAGCAAAGCACTATCTTACTTGAGCCAGAGGGCCGTAATACAGCTCCTGCGGTTGCACTTGCAGCTATTAATGCTGTAGAAAAAAATGAAAACGCTATGTTATTAGTCTTAGCAGCAGACCATGTTATTCAAGATACCGTCGCTTTCCACCAAGCTATTGATAAAGCAAGTATTGCAGCTCAACAAGGCAAGTTAGTTACTTTTGGTATTGTTCCGACTCACGCAGAAACGGGTTATGGTTATATTAAAAAAGGGTGTGAGCAAAGTTCAGATACTTTCAATGTTGCTCAATTTGTAGAAAAACCTAACGCACAAGTTGCCAGTGATTATTTAGCTTCGGGTGATTATTTGTGGAATAGCGGTATGTTCTTGTTTAAAGCTTCACGCTATTTAGAGGAGCTTGCCAAGCACCGTAGTGATATTTTAGATAATTGCCAAGAGGCCATGAACGGAGTTGAGCAAGATCTTGATTTTCTTCGCCCAAATAAAGCTGCTTTTTTAGCTTGTGCTAGTGAGTCGATTGATTATGCGGTAATGGAAAAAACCGACTCCGCTGTTGTCATTCCCCTTGATGCCGGTTGGAGTGATGTGGGCTCTTATTCTGCTTTGTGGGAAGTATGCGAGCAGGATGAAAATAAAAATGTATTAAAGGGCGATGTAATAGCTCAACAGACAACGAGTAGTTATATTCATAGTCAAAATAAGCTAATAGCGACAGTAGGTGTTGATAACTTAGTAATTATTGATACGCCTGATGCGGTATTAGTTGCCAATAAAGACAAAGTACAAGACGTTAAAAAAATTGTTGAACAACTTAAAGCCGATAAGCGAAATGAAGCGGTATTGCATCGTGAAGCTTATCGCCCTTGGGGTAAGTATGACTGTATTGATACGGGTGAGCGCTTTCAAGTTAAACGTATAACTGTAAAACCTGGTGCTAAATTATCTGTGCAAATGCATCACCATAGAGCTGAGCACTGGATTATTGTTTCAGGCACTGCCAAGGTGACTATAGATGAAAAAACAGTGCTATTAACTGAAAATCAGTCGGCTTATATCCCTGTCGGCGCGGTACATGCTTTAGAAAATCCAGGAAAACTACCGTTAGAAATGATTGAAGTACAATCCGGTAGTTACTTAGGTGAAGATGATATTGTTCGCTTTGAAGATAAGTACGGACGTGCTTAGTTTATAAATTATGTGCAGTTTACTCTTCAACCTGCACATAATTATCACCACTGGCAAACGCAATTAAACGGCTTAATTGCGTTAAGCTATAACCGCTCTCTTTTTGTAGGGTGTTAAAGTATATTTGAATAGCGCTTAAGCTTTTTTTACTTTGTAAGCCACCATCAATGATCTGTTGAGCTCTTAAATAAGCTTCAACATCACTGCTTAAAATAAAGGTATCTTTACCTAATAATCTCAAGGCATAAGGGCCTGTATTACCACCTAAGCGTTGTCCGTGCTTTTTCAGGTAAGTCCATAGCCCTATGATATCTTCACTTGGCCAATCACTGATAAATTGCGCGAAACTGATGTTTTTATCCATAGTGATATCAAACATCATTTGTGCATTAGCTTGAATCGTTTTTACTTTATTGTAGTTACGAATTATTTTGGGATCTGCGGCTTTTCTTTCTAGCATTTCTTCGGGCATCATCAACATTTTTTCAATATTAAAATTAAAAAAGTGCTCTTCAAAATCAGGCCATTTATTTTCGACCACACGCCAGACAAAACCAGATTTAAATATTTGTTTGGTAAAGGCGGCCAGGATACGGTCATCACTTAATTCAGCGATGCTTTGTTGTGCGGCATTATCATCGAGTAACTTTTTACCGAGTATTCTTTTTCCTAACAAGGTTTCTAAAGCTTTTACGCCGCCTTTTCGTTGTGCTGCGCGTTGAAATAATGATTTAAAGGATTCGTGAGTCATAGTGTCTAATTAAGGTAAGTCTTTTTAAAAGTAATATCATTCCCGTAATTTAGGACGGGAACCCAATGTTATGTTCATAAATATTGATAGTTAATGACAAAAATCCTGGATCCCCGACCAGACACTTCGGGGATGACGGTCTGTCTGGGGTCTATAGCAGCTATTTATGCTTCAATGCCACAGTGACGTAACAAAGCATCAATTTCAGGAGCGCGACCGCGGAAATTTTTGAATAATTCGCTTGGTTCTTCGCTACCGCCTTTCTCTAGAATATTGGTTAAGAATGACCGGCCTGTTTCTTCATTAAATATACCTTGTTCTTCAAATAAGCCAAACGCGTCAGCAGAAAGAACCTCCGCCCATTTATAGCTGTAATAACCTGCAGAATAACCACCACCGAAGATATGGCTAAAGCCATGTTGGAAACGATTAAACTCAGGTGCTTTTACTACAGAGTACTGAGTTCTAACATTATCCAGTACTTGTTGGATGTGCTTTTCATTGTTTACTGCTTTCGGATCAAAGCTTTCATGCATGGTAAAATCGAAGATACTGAACTCAAGTTGACGTAGCATTTGCATAGCCGATTGAAAGTTTTTGGCGGCCAGCATTTTATCTAACATTGCTTGAGGCAATGATTCGCCCGTTTCAAAATGACCAGAAATAAAGGCTAAAGCTTCTGGTTGCCAGCACCAGTTTTCTAAAAATTGGCTAGGAAGCTCAACCGCATCCCAAGGCACACCATTAATGCAGGCAACACTGCTAGCATTAATTTGGCTTAACATATGGTGAATTCCGTGTCCAAACTCATGAAACAAAGTAACTACTTCATTATGAGTAAATAATGCCGGATTATTGCCTACAGGACCGTTAAAGTTACAAGTTAAATAGGCAACGGGAAGTTGAATAGTACCATCAGACTTCTCACTACGACCTACGCAAACATCCATCCAGGCGCCGCCACGCTTTTTCTCTCGAGCATAAAGATCTAAATAAAAGCTACCGCGCTTTTCGCCAGCTTTATCAAAAATGTCGTAAAACTCAACATCATCATGCCAAGTATCTACATTGTTACGTTGTTTAATGGTTAAACCAAATAATCTATTTACTACTTCAAAAAGTCCTGCAACCGCTTTGTCTTTTGGAAAATATGGACGTAGCTCTTCATCCGAAATCGCATAACGGCTTTGTTTTAACTTTTCGCTGTAATAAGCCAAATCCCATGCTTGTAGATTTGATTGATTAAACTCATTCGATGCAAAGTCTGTTAATTCTTGAAAGTCTTGTTTGCCTTGTTGTTGAGATTTAACTGCAAGGTCTTCTAAAAAGCCCATGACTTCATCTGTGGAGTTAGCCATTTTAGTGGCAAGTGAATGTTGGGCGTAATTATCAAAATCTAATAAATTAGCGAGTTCATGACGTAACTCCAGTAATTCATTCATGGTGCTGCTGTTATCAAACTCATCTGCATTTGGCCCTTGATCCGAGGCACGAGTAACGAAGGCTGTATAAAGCTGTTCACGTAAGTTTGCATTGTCACAATACATCATTACCGGTAGGTAGCTTGGAATATCAAGAGTAAAGGTAAAACCTTGCTGCTCTTTTGATTGTGCTAATTCTTGTGCGGCAGCTAGGGCGCTGTCAGGCAAACCTGTAAGTTCACTTTTATCTTTAATCGTTACACTAAAAGCATGAGTTGCATCTAATACATTGTTGCTAAAGCCTGAGCTAAGTTCAGATAAACGAGTCACTATTTCACCGTAACGTTTTTTATCTTTATCATTAAGTGCAATGCCTGAAAGTTTGAAATCACGTAGCGCATTGGTGATCACTTTCTGTTGAGCAGTATCTAATTTTTCAAATTCATTACTACTTTTAAGGCTCTGATAGGCCTGATATAAACCTTGATGTTGACCAACAAAAGTACCGTATTCCGATAAAATCGGCAGGCAAGACTCATAGGCATCACGCAACTCATCACTACTGAGTACAGAGTTCATATGCGAAATAGGTGACCACAACTTAGATAATACGTCATCAATATCATCTATTGGCATGACTAAGTTCTGCCATGAAAATACATCATTGTCGGCGAGCACTTGTTCAATAACTTTTTTGCAATCGCTAATAGCTTGCTCAACAGCAGGTTTTACATGCTCAGGTTTGATTTTTGAAAAGGCAGGAAGTTCACTCGATACTAATAATGGATTGGTCATAGGGTCACTTAAATAGCTTTGAATACCTTATATGTAATGTTTAATTAGGGTTTTTTCAAGGTATCGGGCGAATAATAAAGCTAAGCTTTTACGCAGCTTGCACCTTCTTTATAAAATGCTACTTGAAATCAGGTCTTAATGGGCATATATATTGAGTACAAACAGATGAATTTTTTGAGAGAATTATGACACAACATTTTGATTATCTTGCCATTGGTGGCGGTAGTGGTGGTATAGCATCAGCTAACAGAGCTGCTAGGTTAGGTAAAAAGGCCGCAGTTATCGAAGCTAAATATATTGGCGGTACTTGTGTCAATGTTGGTTGTGTTCCTAAAAAGGCCATGTGGTATGCCGGTCAGATATCAGATGCGTTAAAATATGCCAATGATTACGGTTTTAGCCAGCACCTTTCACAAGGTGAGTCTCAATTTGATTGGGGCAAGTTAGTGGCTAATCGTGAAGCTTATATAAAGCGCATTCATGCTGCTTACCAGCGTGGTTTTGATGCCAATGATGTCACTGTAATTAATGGCTTTGCTAAGTTTGTTGATAAAAATACGGTGGAAGTGAACGGTGAGTTAATTACTGCGGATCACATTACTATTGCTACTGGCGGACGTCCGTCAATTCCAGACATTGAAGGCGCTGAATATGGCATAAACTCCGATGGTTTTTTTGCGTTAACAGAGCAACCTAAAAGTGTTGCCGTTGTTGGCGCTGGTTATATAGCCGTTGAACTTGCTGGCGTATTTTATGCGCTCGGCAGTGAAACCCATTTATTAGTGCGTAAAGAAAAGCCATTACGTGGTTTTGATAACATGCTAAGTGATACTTTAGTTGAACAAATGGCGAAACACGGACCTACTTTACATAATCACAGTACGCCTGAACGTATTGAAAAGCTGAGTGACGGGAAATTAGTAGTGCACTTAACTAATGGTGAATCATTAGCGCCAGTAGATACTTTAGTGTGGGCTATTGGCCGTGAGCCAGCGACAGATAATATTAATTTAGAGTCTACGGGGATAGTGTTAGATAAACGAGGTTTTATCCCAACAGATAAATATCAAAATACAAATGTTGATGGTATTTATGCCGTAGGTGATAACACCGGTCGTGCCCAATTAACACCTGTTGCCGTTGCTGCGGGTCGCCGTTTATGTGAGCGTCTATTTAACAATAAACCAGACTTACATTTAGATTATTCAGGCATTGCCACTGTAGTGTTTAGTCATCCGGTTATTGGTACCGTGGGCTTAACCGAAGACGAAGCTAAATCTGAATATGGTGAAGATAATGTTACTGTATATAACTCACAATTTACCGCGCTTTATCAAGCTATCACTGAAGATTACCGTGATCCAACTCGTATGAAGTTAATTTGTGCTGGCGCGGAAGAAAAAGTGGTTGGTTTACATAGTATTGGTTTTGGTAGTGATGAGTTATTACAAGGTTTTGCTGTTGCGATGAAAATGGGCGCTACTAAAGCTGATTTTGATAATACTATTGCTATTCATCCTACGTCAGCCGAAGAATTTGTAACCATGTAACCATGTAACCATGTAACCATGTAACCATTATTTTTACCTATCTCTAATGGTAAAAAGTTGAGCGATGAAAAGCCACAGCTAATACTATTAGCAGTGGCTTTCTACCGTAACAGGCTAGTTAAGTTTCTTGTGCAAAAGCTAGTTTACTTAACGGTTATAGTGATCTTCTTCGAGACAACTACTGGCTTGTGAGGAATATGGTGATGATCGCCCATAATAAGCTGTAAAGTATGTGTACCTTTAGGTAAGGTTAATGTTGTTTGTGTTTGCCCACCACCGAAGTGTTTTACATCACCGCCCATAGGTTTATCAAAGGCAGGCAAAGAAGCTTTGTCGATTAATAAGTGATGATGGCCGGTATGTTTCTTCTCAATTCCCGCTGGCGCTACGCCCATATCTTTTAAACCAAACTCTACCGTAAAAGTGCTCTGTACTGTTGCGCCATCAGCAGGTGAAATTATATAAACATTAGCATTTTCTGGCGCAACTGATTGTGGCATACCATCGTGTGCATTAACGTGTGCAGAGTTTAATAATACAGGGCTTAATGCCAAGGCTAATAACGATAAAGTGGCCATTTTTTTCATAGTGTCGCTCGCTTATTTTAGGTAAAGAGTTGTAAGTAAATTATGTTGTTATTTAAAACTGATAGTCTATTTTAAAGTTAAAACTGGTATCTGTTTGACTGTAATTACCCCAATTTAATTTGGAATAAACTAGCTCACCGGCTAGGCCCATGCCAAAAGAAAATCGATGTTCTATCGCTATATTAGCACCAATCATATCACCATCACTTTCAAGTTTCTCAGTTGAGGCATTAGGAATAGTTTTATAGCCCTGTAAATCACCCCATTGGTAAAAAGGTCCGCCATATATAATATCTCTTTCAGCAAACCTATAACCGACAATCCAGGCAATATCATAAATGTCAGTATCGTGTTCCCACATACCAAGCTCGTAAACTGGCTCACAATCTATTATATCGCAATTACTATAGAAGTAATTTTGTTCCGTTGTGGTGTTTCTTTCGTATCCTAAGGCGAAGGCTTGAGAAAGGTTGCCTATGGTTGATTGCTCGGTATTTTTACCATAAAACTGGTATTTAAGGCCAACTCGTGTGGCTGAGTCATCGTCACTTCTAATAGAAATTTCTAGACCCTTAGCGGCCGTTATATTGCCTCGAGCAAAGCCATAGATTTCAGTACCATCATAGTTATAAGGATCATCTTCAACGGTCAGTGTTGTTCTGCCTCCGTGGCCTAATGCCAAGTTAACCTTGAAGGTTTCACTACTTACCTCTGGATTATCAAATCGTGTACTGGACATTGAGACTGTCACAGGATTAGTGGAGCAAGCTGAGAGTAGGGTTAACAGTAGGGAGCTAAGTAAAGCAGAGTATTTCATTAATATTGAGTCCTTTCATTATTTTCGCAGGCAAAGATAGCAAAGTTATAGGTTGGTCTCAATAGAAACACTTCTCATTCTTAATTTTGTCAATGCATGAGCTTGGATTTCTAAATCGTTGTTAATTTTTATACAGGTGGTAGAATAAGGTGTTTTTAAACATTTCTTCTGCTGTCGTGTAGGTTTTATTTGTGCGTATTTTTTTCTGCTACATTGTTGTTATCTTGATTGCTTTGCAATCGGTTAATGCGATCGCAGTGATTAATGTTAGCCATCAAGATTCTCATCAAAAATCACCATTGAAAAGTCTTGCTCACTCTCATCAAGACAGTGATCATCATAGTCTTGATGAATTGTCAGCTTTTCAGACTGAATCACTCTCTGGTGAAAGTGAACATAGCGATGCTGACCATCCCGATTGCCATGCAAACCATTGCCATCATAGCAACCTAGTGTATCTTGATTTACTACACGCTATGGTATTGTCGGCACAGGTTAAAAACCAACAACAGCCTTATCATGTGATTTTTTCCTCCCAAATCGCGAGCCCTAATTTCCGCCCTCCAATAGCTTAATTTTAAATAAATTATCTGCAATTCACTTAACTTCAATTAAAGCCTTATAAAGCGCTTTAACTGAGATGTTTTGCTACGTTTTATTCTTAAATTAAGAGATTATTATGAAATTTTTCTCAATGAAAAAGACCATTAAAAAACCAAGAAGATTAATAACATTGACCAGCTTGTTATGTGGCATAACCCTGTTATCTACGGCTTCACTAGCTAACGATAATACAGCAAGAGACAAACATGACCATGGTGTGGAAGCTGCAACTCAACAGGCCGAGCACAATCATGCCCATGAAAAGGTACAAGAAGATACACATGATGAAAGTGCTCATGATCATGTTAAAGAGCCGGAAATCGATGATGGCCACGGGCATGATAGTGAAAATACTGCAGAAGAAGGTGTCAGCTTTAGTGCTGAAAAAATGGCATTAGCCAATATTAAAGTTTCTACTTTGCAGCCAAAGCTTTTTACCAAGAGTATTTATGCACCTGGTGAAATAAAAGCAAACGGCTATACCAGCTATATTGTCTCACCACGAACTGAATCTGTCGTGATCAGTCGTCACGCTATCTTGGGCGAGCATGTTGAAAAAGGCCAAGCGTTGGTGACATTATTTAGTGAATCAATGGCAGAGGCACAAGCACAATATCGTGTTGCTTATAGTGAATGGCAACGTACTAAAAAATTAGCTCGTGGCACGGTCAGTGAAAGTCGTTTGTTAACCAGTGAAACGGCTTTCATTTCAGCTTACGGTCGATTGACGGCCTTTGGTTTAACCAAGGCAGCGATTGAAGATATTGTTAAAAATAATTCATCAAATTTAGGTGAGTATACCTTAGTGGCACAACGAGCTGGCGCTGTGTTAAGTGATGATTTTTCACAAGGGCAACGTGTTGCTCCTGGCGATAAAATAATGGTCTTAGCAAATGAAGATAACCTATGGGTAGAGGCGCGAGTTTCACCAAATAAGAAACTGAATTTACCGGTAGGCACAGTGGCTAAAGTTGAATTTTCAGGGCAAGTACATTTCGCTAAAGTTATCCAAGAAGCACACACTATAGATCCAATTACTCGCACTCGAATTGTTCGTTTATCTGTTAACAATAAAGATGACACGCTACATTCTGGCATGTTTGTTAATGTTAACTTCCAATTTAAAACCCAAACCCCTGTAGTAGCAGTACCTGAGACAGCATTGATGCGTGGCTCTGATGGTGATTGGACTGTATTTGTCGAAGATCATCCCGGTGAATTTGCTGCGGTTGAGGTGGAGTTAGGACAACCTTTAGGCGATTATCGTCAAATTATCGGTATTGCTCCTAATACCAGAGTGGTTACCAAGGGGGCATTTTTTGTTGCTTCTGAAATAGCTAAAGGCGGATTTGATCCGCATAACCACTAGGTAAGGCGAATAAAGATGTTTAATAAAATGATTGATTGGTCGATCAATAACCGACTATTAGTGATTATCGCGTTGATTGCCACCATGGCTGCCTCGGTTATGGTGATTCCACAACTGAATTTAGATGCTTTTCCTGATGTTACTAACGTTCAAGTGGCTGTTAATACCGAAGCACCGGGGTTAGCGGCTGAAGAAGTTGAGCAATTAATAACGTACCCAATTGAAGCAGTAATGTACGCACTGCCTGATGTAGAGCAAGTACGCTCTATTTCTAAAACGGGATTGTCAGGTGTTACTGTTGTCTTTAAAGAAGGCACTGACATTTATTTCGCCCGTCAGTTAGTGTTTGAACGTTTACAAGCAGCAAAAGAATTAATTCCACAAGGTGTTGGTACGCCAGCCATGGGGCCAAACACCTCAGGCTTAGGTCAAGTATTCCAGTATTTGTTAATTGCTGATAAAGACTCGGGTTATGACTCTATGACCTTAAGAAGCTTAAACGATTGGATCGTTAAGTTATTGGTTATGCCAGTAGATGGTGTTACTGACGTATTATCGTTTGGCGGCAATGTAAGGCAATATCAAGTTAATATTGAGCCGAGTAAATTACTGTCATATCAGTTAACTCAAGACGATATTGTGAGCGCACTTGATAATAATAATGCCAATGTTGGTGGTTGGTATATGAACCGCGGACAAGAGCAGCTCGTTATTCGTGGTACAGGTTGGTTTAATAGTGGTGAAGCAGGTTTAGCTGATATTAGGCAAGTGCCGGTTAAAACCGTTGATGGCACTGTCGTTACCATTGATGATGTCGCGAAAGTTTTTTTGGGCAGTGAAATCCGTCAAGGCGCGGTTACTATGACTCGCAGAGACGCTCAAGGTAACATTGAAAACTTAGGTGAAGTGGTTTCGGGTATCGTCTTAAAACGTATGGGTGCAAATACTAAAGCGACCATTGATGGCATTAATGCACGTATTCCCATGATAAACCAAGCACTACCTGAAGGTGTACGCTTTGAACCTTTTTATGATCAAGCTGATTTAATTACTAAAGCTGTGGATACTGTGGTCGAGGCATTGGCCTTAGCTTTTATGTTCATCGCGATAGTTTTAGCGTTATTTTTAATGAATTTACGCGCAACATTCCTAGTATTGATTTCAATTCCCATCTCTATTGCTATCGCTTTAATGGTGATGTCTTGGATGGGGATTTCAGCTAACTTAATGTCGTTAGGTGGTATTGCTGTTGCTATTGGTATGTTAGTTGATGGCTCTGTGGTGATGGTTGAAAACATGTTCAAACATCTTAATAGAGCTGATGATGACGATGAAGCTGATATTCCGTCACGATTAAAAGAGGCAGGGAAAGAAGTTGCCCGTCCAGTTTTTTTTGCCGCCTCTATTATTCTCGTGGTCTTTATGCCGTTATTTAGTTTTGAAGGTGTTGAGGCAAAACTGTTCCAGCCTATGGCTATTAGTATTATTTTAGCGGTTGTTTCCGCTATTTTAGTGGCATTGCTTGTGGTGCCAGCTTTAGCGACTTTTATGTTCAAAAATGGCGTAAAGGAAAGAGAAAGCTTGGTTTTACAGCCATTAAATAAGCTATATCGCAAAGGTCTACAAGCGGCAATGAAACATACCAAAATAGTGATTGCTGCTGCAGTTATCTTATTTGTTGCTGCGGGCTCTTTAGTGCCACAAATAGGTACTGAGTTTGTGCCAGAGCTTGAAGAAGGTACCATTAACCTAAGAGCGACATTAGCGCCCTCATCAAGTTTGGATACGGCTTTATCGGTTGCGCCCATCCTTGAAGAAAAATTAATGCAATTTCCTGAAGTTGAATACACTCTAAGTCGCATTGGCCGTGCTGAAATAGGCGGCGATCCTGAGCCGGTTAACAATATTGAAATATATATTGGCTTAAAGCCAGTGTCACAGTGGACAAGTGCCAGTAATCGTTTTGAACTGCAGGCGTTAATGGAAGTAGAGCTTGAGCAATTCCCTGGTTTATTACTTAACTTTTCACAACCCATAGCCACACGTGTTGACGAATTGCTTTCAGGGGTAAAAGCGCAACTTGCCATTAAATTGTTTGGTCCTGAGCTTGATATGCTAGCTAAAAAAGGCCAAGAAATTGAAGCTGCCATCAAGAATATTGACGGTGCTAGAGATGTCGCCTTAGAGCAAATAGCCGGTGAAGCACAGTTAGTGATCAAACCAAAGAGGCAGCAACTTTCTCGTTTTGGTTTATCTGTTGGTGATGTCATGAAAGTAGTTAAAGATGGTATTGGTGGTGTTAGTGCAGGGCAAATAATTAATGGCAATGAACGTTATGATATTTATGTGCGCATTGAAGAAAAATATCGAGATAATCAAGAAGCGATCGCAGACATTAGAATACAATCCCCCACTGGAGCTTGGGTGCGCTTAGGTGATATTGCGACCGTTAGTTTTGAATCTGGTCCACCACAAGTACGTCGTGATGATGTACAGCGACGTGTTGTAATCCAAGCCAATGTGCAAGGCCGAGATATGGGCAGTGTTGTTGCTGATATTCGTAAAACAATCGACGACAAAGTTGACTTGCCAGCAGGTTACTCTGTGGTTATTGGTGGTCAATTTGAAAACCAACAACGTGCCCAGCAACGACTTGCTGTAGTAGTACCTTTGTCGCTAGCATTAATTGCCTTACTATTATATTTCGCTTTTGGCTCTGTCGGTCAAGCGATGTTGATATTGGTGAATGTGCCATTAGCTGTGATTGGTGGTATTTTCTCGTTATATATTTCAGGCCAATACTTATCAGTGCCTAGTTCTGTTGGTTTTATTACCTTATTCGGTGTCGCTGTGCTTAATGGAGTAGTGATGGTGGAAAGCATTAACCAGTTGGTAAAAAACGGAGTTGATACCTCAAAAGCTGTTTTTGATGGCGCTATCTCGCGATTACGCCCAGTATTGATGACCGCTATTACTTCTGCATTAGGTTTAATACCTATGTTGATATCAAACGGTGTCGGCGCTGAAATTCAACGACCACTTGCGAGTGTTATTGTTGGTGGTTTAGTTACCGCAACGTTATTAACGCTATTTGTCTTACCTATATTATACCCATGGTTTTCTAAAACAAAAATTAAACAATTAACGTATCACTAAAATTAATCCATGACACAGCAAAATGTGAATTAGCAACTCACATTTTGTTGTGCCACGGAGGTAAATTTTAATTATTATTGATAAATATTCGAATAAATTTATTTATTCATCTGGTGGATCTGTTGCGAGCTACTGTTGTTATTGCCTTATGTTTTTTAGTTAGGTTGGAGTGTAAAAAAACTGTAAAAAAAGTTTAATAACGCGCTGGTAATTGCGCCAATTTCTGATAATCTCTTACCTCGTTATTTTAGCTAGTTGATTTTTTGTACAACTAAGAAATGACTCAATAATAAAATTATCCACATATAATAAAAATAAAAACAGTGCGTATCAAAAGATTTGTGATCCCTACTATTTTTCAATAAAATCATATCGTTACATTTTCATGGCCAGATTTGTTTTACACAAATTACTGGCTGTTTTTCGTACTTGATCACAAGGTTATCCACAAGAGGATCATTGATCCAGTCAATTAAGCACACTGATAAAGTGGAGCCTACTTATACCAATTCCATTAAGTTTTCCCTCATTCAGAGTTTGTCAGCGGTTTGAGAACAAATAGAATTTTTTTGTATATAGTCATTCTATATCAAGGTAATTCTGTGCAGTTATCGAATTGCTGACAAACTCCCAAAGGGCGAGTTTAAAAGACTTACATGCAGCGTTATTGATTTTAACAAGGGAAAAACCATTATCTTCAATCAATGCCTTACCTCTAAGCCTTTTAACTCTCGCTGAATGGGAGCAAACTTAATGGACTTGGTATTATACTTTATGGCATGCTTAGCCATCTTTAGCTTAATTTAGTCGCTTCGCGTATTTCTTATGACAACTTCTACAACCCCACCTGATGCTAATAACACGCAATCACCCTTGATATTAGTCGATGGTTCTTCGTATTTATTTCGAGCCTATCACGTACCCTATTTACAGGCACTTTCAACTGCTGATGGCCAACCAACAGGTGCCATCACCGGTGTATTGAATATGTTGCGTAGTTTGAAAAAAGACTACCCCAATGGCAATATTATCGCGATTTTCGATGCCAAGGGTAAGACCTTTCGCAATGATATGTACCCAGAATACAAAGCAAATCGTCCACCAATGCCAGATGATTTACGTACGCAAATAGCGCCTTTGCATGAAATTATTACCGCGATGGGTTTACCCTTACTGGTTATTCCTGGCGTTGAGGCCGATGATGTTATCGGTACTTTGGCAAAACAAGCTGATGAATTAGGCATTGAAACCGTCATTTCGACGGGTGATAAAGATATGGCTCAGCTAGTAACACAGCATGTACGTCTAATTAATACTATGACCGACGTTGAGATGGATGTTGCTGGCGTTAGTGAAAAATTTGGTGTTCGCCCTGATCAAATCATCGACTACCTTGCTTTGATGGGCGATAAAGTTGATAACATTCCTGGTGTAGTAAAATGTGGACCTAAAACTGCAGTTAAATGGTTAGCAGAACATGGCACCATGGCTGAAGTTATTGCTAATGCAGATAAAGTAAAAGGGAAAATAGGGGAGAATCTGCGCGATGCATTAGAGCAGTTACCGCTGTCTTATCAATTGGCCACTATTAAGTGTGATGTAGAATTAGAGCAAACTGCAGCAGAATTAGCAGCCAATGACCCCGATATTGCTGCGTTAACTGAACTTTATCAAAAATATGAATTAAAACGTTTATTGGCCGATTTAGGCAAAGGCGGTAACGAATCCAATACCGCTACGTCTAAAGCAAGTAAGTCATCAAGCAAAAATTCAAGCTCAGCTGGTGATCAAGCAGAAGTTAATGCGGTAGATGTTGAATCAACAGAATACGACATCATTTTAGATAAAGATCTTTTTACTCAGTGGCTTGATAAGTTAAAAGCGAGTGATGCTTTTGCCTTTGATACTGAAACCACCAGTGTTAATTATATGAAAGCCGAGTTGGTGGGTTTATCTTTTGCAGTTGAAGTCGGTAAAGCCGCTTATGTGCCTTTGGCGCATGACTATGAAGATGCATCTGAGCAATTAGATAGCGAATGGGTACTAGCCCAACTTAAACCTTTATTAGAAAGCAAAGACATTAAAAAAATTGGTCAAAACCTGAAATATGATGCCAATGTATTAAGCCATTATGATATTGCTCTGCAAGGCATAGGTTTCGATACCATGATTGAGTCTTACTGTTACAACAGTGTCGCCACCCGTCATAATATGGACGCGTTAGCATTAAAATATCTTGATTATAAAACGGTCCATTTTGAAGATATTGCCGGTAAAGGCGCTAAACAATTGACCTTTAACCAAATAGAAATTGAAAAGGCCGGCCATTATGCTGCGGAAGATGCTGATATTACTTTGCGTTTACATCAGGCAATTTTCCCTGCACTAGAGCAGTCTGCCTCACAGTTAAGTGTTTTTAATGACATTGAGATGCCACTATTACCTGTGCTTGCCCGTATGGAGCAAACCGGAGTATTAATTGATAGTGACATTTTAGCCGAGCAAAGCCAAAGCTTAGGTCAACGTCTAGCAGAACTAGAAATCGAAGCACATAACCTCGCAGGTAAAAGCTTTAATCTGGCTTCACCAAAGCAGTTACAGCAAATTCTTTTTGAAGAGTTAGAAATCCCGGTCATCAAAAAGACCCCTAAAGGTGCACCCTCTACAGCGGAAGAGGTTCTGCAAGAATTAGCACTTGATTATCCACTACCTAAGATAATCTTGGAAAATCGAGGTTTAAGTAAACTAAAATCAACCTATACCGACAAGTTACCGTTAATGGTTAGTGACAAAACTGATCGTGTGCATACATCGTATCATCAAGCGGTTACGGCGACTGGTCGTTTATCTTCGACCGATCCAAACTTACAAAACATTCCGATTCGTAGTGAACAAGGTCGTAAGATCCGCCAAGCGTTTATTGCCCCTAAAGATCATAAAATAGTGGCGATAGATTATTCTCAAATTGAGTTACGCATCATGGCACATTTGTCGAACGATAAAGGTTTAGTAACCGCCTTTAGCGAAGGTAAAGATATTCATAAAGCAACAGCGGCAGAAATATTTGCTGTTGAACTTGATGAAGTTACCACTGATCAACGTCGTAGTGCCAAAGCAATTAACTTTGGTTTGATTTATGGTATGTCAGCCTTTGGTTTAGCTAAGCAACTCAATATTGGTCGTCAGCAAGCGCAAGAATATCAAGATAAGTACTTTCAGCGTTATCCTGGCGTATTAACGTATATGGAAGATACTCGCCAAACTGCGAGTGAGCAGGGCTATGTTGAAACTATCTTTGGTCGTCGTTTATATTTACCTGACATTAATGCTAAAAATGGTATGCGCAAAAAAGCGGCTGAACGTGCAGCAATCAATGCGCCTATGCAAGGTACGGCTGCGGATATCATCAAAAAAGCGATGTTAGCGGTAGATAGCTGGTTACTTGATAAAAATGATGATCGCATCAAAATGACCATGCAAGTTCACGATGAATTAATCTTTGAAATACACCAAGATATTGTTGAAGAAACCACTAATAAATTGGTTGAGTTGATGAACAACGCGGTAGAGCTTAGCGTACCGTTAATCGCTGAATACGGTATTGGTGATAACTGGGATGAAGCGCATTAAACGAAAAATCGTTAATAATTGAGCTAACACGGGTTTAATTAACAAAAAGGGTAGTTGCTGCGGCAACTACCCTTTTTTATATTCATCAGGCTAAAGTATTGATCACTTAACCTGTATTAAAAATCTAATGTACAACCACTGCCAACGTCGATAAATCTTTTAGTTTCACCACTTTGTTGAAACTCTAGTAACGCTAGATTTATATCATCAAGGAGTTGATGACGTAGTGGATAGTTATTACTGATCGCATAATATAAGTGATTGTATTTTAAAGCAGGCTCAATTTTTTCAATACTATTGAGTAGTGCTTGTTTGTTGCGATTTGATAAATTGGAGTAATTGACACTATAGGTAAATACACTCGGATCACCAATGATTAAGTCGACTCTTTTCGCAGCGAGTAACTTAACTAATTGTAATTCATCTACGGCTTCAACCACGGCGAATTGTTTTGCATCCATCATGGCATCAAATTCTGGAGTGTTTTGATAACCTCGAACAACGCCAATGATCTTACCTTTTAGATTTCCTAAATCTGCTTGTAAATTAAATGAGTCACCTTTGCGCTTTAGTAAAGATAAATCACCTCCAGCAAACTTATTTGATAGGGCGAGTAATTCTCGACGCTTTTTCCCTAATACCGCGTCTGAAGGGGCTGAACTTTCAATAAAATACTCAGGAAAGAGTATGTCCATTTTTCCCTGTTCCACCAACATAACGGACCTTGCCCAAGGGAAAAATTGAATATTTACTTGGTAACCTTTACTGACTAATATTGCTACTGTAAATTGAAACACCCAGCCTTTATTACAAACATTTTCACTAATATAAGGCGGCCAATTTAGTGTTGCTAAGTTGATGATTTTTTTGGAAGCTTTATTAAAACGATAACCATTAGACGTTTTGATTCCTTGAATGGTATGTTGTTGTTCATTGACGTAATAACTTACCGTTAATTTATCGTTTGGCTCTTCGGCTTGTGCGATTCCGATTAAGCTGAAATAGGTAATTAAAAAAATTGGTAAAGTAATGCCTTGAATGGCACTGAAAATCAAACCTAATAAACTCATAAGTTGCTTAGGTTTGATTGAAGAGTGACTTGAATTGTTTCGGGCTGAACAGTAGAACAACATTAATTAATACTCCATCACTTGACGTTTTTCAAAGCTAACGTTAAGTGTAGCTGTTCATAGTCAGTATTTCTTTGGGAATACTCTTATTGTTTGTTATACCAACTCCATTAAGTTTGTGATCTTGTTGTGCGTAGAGAAAATAAATCAGGACAAGGCGCTTGACTGAGTAATAGCTTGCTATTGGGATTGAGAGCAACGCAGACGTGGATTATTTTAACCAGCACAAATGGGCAATAATTTAATGGAATTGGTATCAATACAAAAAGAAAAAAGTTACCGCTGCCACAACGCAGGAAACGACAAAACTCAATAACGCGCCTTCTATAACCATATCTCTAATTTCTATCTCCCCGGTGCCATAAGCAATGGCATTAGGCGCTGTTGCCACGGGTAACATAAAGGCGCAACTGGCAGCCATAGCTGCAGGGATCATAAATATAGCAGGGTCAACGCCCATACTAGTACCAACAACGGCTAGAATTGGCATTAACAGCGTCGCAGTTGCGGTATTACTGGTGATTTCAGTGAGGTAAGTCACCACTAAGCAAAGTGTCAATACCATGGCTATCATAGGCAGGTTAGCTAATGAAGATAACCAATCGCCCAGCATAGTACTTAAACCTGAGGCTGTAAAACCTTTGGCTAAAGCGATACCGCCAGCAAAAAGTAATAACATACCCCAAGGTATTTCTTTGGCGGTATTCCAATCTAAAATGCGGCCACCTTTTCCGTTAGGCACCATAAACATGATCACGACTGCAGCCAGTGCGACTGTACTATCACCCGCGATAGGTGTATTAAACAACTCACTCCAACCGCCAAAAGGTGCACCACGGGTGATCCATGCAAGCGCCGTTATGCCAAATAAAATTAAAGTACGCTTTTCTTCACTGCGCCATTTAGGCAATGTAGGTAATTTAATTTCTTCATCTAAAGTAACTGAACGTGTTAACCACAGCGCCATTAGGGGGATGGAAATAAGTACTACGGGCACGCCAATTTTCATCCATTCTAGGAAACCAAATTCTCTACCAGTGCTTTCTTCGTAAATGCCCATAAAGATAACATTAGGTGGTGTGCCAATTGGGGTACCAATACCACCAACAGATGCTGAATAGGCGATACCGAGTATTAAGGCAACTTTAAGCTTTCTATTATTCACATGACTTAAAATGGCTAAGGCAATAGGCAACATTATTAGTGTTGAGGCGGTGTTGGAAATCCACATGCTTAAAATAGCGGTTGCTAACATAAAGCCAAACACTAAACGTCGACCACTAGATACACCGACTAAGCGCACCATGTAAACCGCCATGCGTTCATGGGCGCCACTTTTAACCAGCGCGGTAGAAAGCATAAAAGCACCCATCAACAATAAGATGACATGACTGCCTAGCGAAGAGGCAACGGTTTTGTGATCAACAATACCGAATAGCGGTAGTAGAGCAAAAGGTACTAACGAGGTCGCAGGTATAGGAATGGCTTCAGTTATCCACCATATAACCGTCAATAGGGTAATTGCTGCGGCTATCGCAGGTTTATCATCTAAACCTAAGTGACCGAGTAATAAGTAAAATACAAAGGCTATGACGGGCCCAAGTGGGATAAAGTGCTGACGGGTAAATTTCATATTGATAGTAAACTCTATTATTGTTTTTGTTATTACTTAACCTGAGCTCAGAGTAGCTATTTAACGCTAATTTTATGCGTTTGAATACTGCTCTTTATTGCCTAGCCAACGTTGAATTAATGCTTGTGCACATTTAGGGTGCTGCCGTGATAATAAATAGGCTTGTTGTTTTATTTCGGGAATTAAATAGCCATCACGTACTAAGTCGGCAATTTTAAGTTCTGCTAAACCTGTTTGTCGAGTACCCAATAATTCACCTGGACCACGAATTTCGAGATCTTTTTCGGCAATAACGAAACCGTCATTACTTTCACGTAATACTTTTAAGCGTTTAACCGCTGTTTTTGATAAGGGCGCTTTATACATTAAGACACAAAAAGAAGCGACAGAGCCACGGCCTACACGGCCACGTAACTGATGCAGCTGTGCTAAGCCTAAACGCTCAGGGTTTTCAATGACCATTAAGCTTGAATTAGGCACATCAACACCGACTTCAATCACGGTTGTGGCGATAAGTAGGTGTAAATCACCCTTTTTAAAGCTATCCATAATTGACTGTTTTTCATCTGCTTTTAATCGGCCATGCACTAAACCAATCTTTAGCTCAGGCAATTGCGCTTGCAATAAAATCGCGGTTTCTTCGGCTGCCTGACATTGTAAAACTTCTGACTCATCAATTAAGGTACAAACCCAATATGCTTGTCTACCATCATCAACACAGCCTTTGCGAATTCGCTCAATAACATCAGGGCGACGAGAGTCAGGCAATGCCACGGTATTTATTGGTGTACGCCCAGGAGGAAGTTCATCAATTACCGAAGTATCTAAATCTGCATAAGCCGTCATGGCTAAGGTGCGCGGGATTGGTGTTGCGGTCATAATCAGTTGGTGCGGATACTTATTATCAAATACACCCTTTTCACGCAGTGTTAGGCGCTGATGTACACCAAACTTATGCTGCTCATCAATAATGACTAAGACAAGGTTTTTAAATATTACATCGGCTTGAAAAAGCGCATGGGTGCCAATAACCATCTGCATTTCACCACTGGCAATTTTCTCAAGGGCTTCTCTCTTAGCTTTAACTTTAGTTTTCCCGGCCAGCCAACCAGTATTAATACCTAAAGGTTCAAACCAATTGGCGAAGTTAATGGCGTGTTGTTCAGCTAAAATTTCAGTCGGTGCCATCAAGGCGACTTGATAACCCTCACTAATAGCTGTCAAAGCCGCTAGTGCCGCCACTAAGGTTTTACCTGAGCCTACATCACCTTGCACTAAACGCATCATAGGTTGGCTTTTAGCTAAGTCAGTTTTTATTTCATCAACAACTCGTGCTTGGGCATTGGTTGGTGAAAAGGGTAAGGCTTGCAGGAATTTTTGACTGATTTTTTCATCTGCCAATAACGGTATTGCATCATGAATATCACTATTTTGTCTGACTTTTAGCATGCTCAAGTTATGAGCAAGTAATTCTTCTTTAATCAAACGCTGCTGAGCAGGGTGGCGACCTTGCTCTAGTTGCTCAATAGATACATTGGGTGGTGGGCGATGAATAATCGCTAAGGCTTCACTGAGCGAATACTGCTCATTGAAGATATTGCTGGGTAGTAGTTCTTCAACTTGGCCACGTTGTAAGCGAATTAAGGCTTGTTCCGTTAAGCTGCGCAGGGATATCTGTCTGAGACCATCAGTACTGGGGTAAACTGGCGTTAAGGTTTCTTCAACTGTGGTTAATGCTCTGTCGTCATCGAGGGATTTATATTCTGGGTGAACGATTTGATAGCCGCGTGGGCCGCGTTTAACTTCACCATAACAGCGAATGGTTTTACCTATGGTTAAGCTATTTTTTATGCTGGCAGAGAAGCTAAAAAAGCACAATTGAATACTGCCAGTACCATCATGTAGGGTAACGACTAACATGCGGCGTTTACCGTTGGTAATTTGGCTATCGATCACTTCGCCAATAATATTGGTCGACGTACCTGGTAATAAGTCACGCACTGTCATTACCCGGGTTTTATCTTCGTAGCGCAGTGGCAGGTGAAAGAGAATGTCTTGCACTGATAGCAAACCAATCTTCTCTAATTTTTCAGCTAAACTAGGCCCAACCCCCTTGAAGGTGCTGAGCGGAATTTGTGATAGCTTAGTGAGTGCTTCCATTGCCATTGAAGTGTTCCTAACGACTAATCATCGATATGTTGCCAAGCTTTTTTGTTCATTTGCATTTTTTGCCACCAGAGTTCATCAGCAACAATTTGACCTTCTTCATCAATTTCAGGATAAGGTAAACCTTTACGCTGACAAGCTTCGGCAAAGATAGGGTGACCACCTTCAAATAAAGTGCGTTGACGACGTTCATTGCTTAACAGAGGTTTATCATACATACCAGCTGCCTGACGCTGGCGTTGTGCTTCGTATAAAACAACAGAGCAAGCAACAGAAACATTTAATGATTGCACCATGCCAACCATAGGAATAATAATATGGTGGTCCGCTAGCTCAAGCGCTTCTTTTGAGGTACCAAACTTCTCTTGGCCTAAAATAATGGCGGTGGGCTTGGTATAATCAATTTCGGTAAAGTTAACCGCAGTATCAGACAAGTTAGTCACCAATACTTGCATGCCTTGTGCTTTTAACGCTGCAATAGCATCGGCCGTTTTATGGTAATTATGCACGTCAATCCAATTTTGACTACCTGCAGCACTTCCACCGCGTACTTCCGCCTCTTCACTCTTCCATACCGCATGCACATCACTAATACCAATAGCATCACAAGTACGTACTACGGCGGCTAAGTTATGAGATTTGTGTAAACCTTCCATACAGACTGTTAAGTCAGGTTGGCGTTTATCTAACATGGTATTAATGCGTGCTAATCTTTCTGGAGTCATTTTGTTAATCTTTTAAATAATTTTGCTCAGCTCTTTATCAAAGCTCGAGTACAGCAGGTAATAGGCAAAAGTAATGCGATTTAAACAAAGCCGTCAAGCTATTAATTTAGGGAGCTTATAACTATAAGTGACTTAAATAAATAGCGCTGACAATGCAGGTTAAATGGTATTAATGAAGCCTATTTTAATTGACGCTAGGTAGTTCTAAAATTCCGTCAATTTCGATGGCTACATCTTTAGGTAATCTTGAAACTTCTACCGCAGCTCTTGCAGGATAAGGCTGAACAAAATAACGGCTCATTACTTCATTAACGGTAGCAAAGTTACTTAAATCGGTAAGGAAAATATTTACTTTTACCATGTTGTTGATTTCGCCGCCTGCTGCTTCACATACCGCAACTAGGTTTTTAAATACTTGCTCGGCTTGCTCGGCAAAGCCACCTTCAATCACTTCCATTGTTTCAGGAATAAGTGGGATTTGACCTGATAAATAAACAGTATTATTTACTTTCACGGCTTGGCTATAAGTGCCAATAGCACTAGGTGCTTTGTCTGTACTGATAATGCTTTTCATGAGAATTCCTTTAAAGAGCCTTTGAGGACTATTGTAGTAACTGTTTTATTTGTTTCGAATGACGCGTTGAACATCAATCATTACTTTAATTTTTCGAATTATATCTGCTAAATGAATACGGTCACGACAGGTTATTTCCATGTCAATTACGTATAAGCCCGCTTCTTTTTCACCCGAATTTAAGCTGTGAACATTAGAGCCACATTTTGCCACTGCATTGGTGAGTAAGGCTAATGCTCCTTGGTGGTTAACAATTTCTACCCGTAATTTAGCAATAAATTCTTTATCAATATCACTATCCCATTTTACCGGGAACAAGCTGCCTTGCTCATGACCTTTAATATTACGACAACCTTGTTGGTGCACCATCAAACCTTTACCCGGGCTTAAGTAAGCTAAAATAGCATCGCCAGGGATAGGGCGACAACATTTACCGTAACTGACTAACATGCCTTCGGTGCCTTTTATCGGCATTTTAGTTTTTGAGTTGCTCGAGACTAAATCATTATCTTCGGTAAAACCATCGGTGAGTTGTCTCGCAATACCTATACTTAAGGCATTTCCTAAACCTATGTTAGTCAATAATTGCTCAAGAGTCTTATTACCACTTTGCTGTACCACTTCATCAATCTTTTCTTGTGCTAAATCTTCGAGCTTAGTTTTACCTAAAGCATGACTTAACAAGCGAGTACCTAAAGCATATGACTCATCTTTTTCACAACTTCTCAGGTAAGTACGTATTTGCAAACGTGCTTTGGCGGTTACCACAAAGTTTAACCAAGTTGCGTTAGGTCTTGCTGCTGCTGAAGTAATTACTTCAATGGTTTGGCCAGAATCAATAGGCTGGCTCATTGGATAAGGCTTACGATCTACCTTAACTCCGACACAAGAGTTACCAACATCTGTATGCACCGCATAGGCAAAATCTATTGCGGTTGCGCCCATTGGTAGTTCAATAATACGACCGTCAGGGGTAAAGACATAAATTTCTTCAGGAAATAAATCTGACTTAACGTTTTCGATAAACTCAAAAGAGCTACCAGCACTTTGTTGTAATTCTAATAAACTTTGCATCCAGCGACGGGCTTTCATTTGCGCTGTTGTACCCGTGTTTTCGCCATCTTGTTTGTATAACCAGTGGGCAGCAACACCTTTATCAGCCATTTGATCCATGTCATGGGTACGGATTTGAATTTCTACGGGAATACCATGGGGACCAATGAGTGAGGTATGCAGTGATTGGTAACCATTAGTTTTAGGAATAGCGATGTAATCTTTAAAGCGTGTTTCAATCGGTTTGAATAAATTGTGCATGGCACCTAAAGCGCGATAACAGTTGTCGATTTTTTCACTAACAATGACACGAAAGGCATAAATATCCATGACTTCATTGAACATTAATTCTTTATTGAGCATTTTACGATAAATTGAATAGAGGTGCTTTTCTCGGCCAATTATTTGAGCCTTAATACCGCTTTCTTCTAGGCGTGAGGCTATTTCTTTTTCAATATTATCAATTATCGCTTTACGGTTACCGCGTGCGCTTTTTACTGCCGATCTCAATGCACGTGAACGCATAGGATATAGTGCCTCAAAACCCAAAAGCTCGAGTTCATTTTTTATATCATGAATACCTAAACGGTTAGCTATTGGTGCATAAATTTCTAAGGTTTCACGGGCAATACGGCGACGTTTATCTGGTCGTAAAGAGCCCAAAGTACGCATGTTATGAGTTCGATCGGCAAGTTTAATTAAAATAACACGAATATCTTGCACCATGGCCAGTACCATTTTACGGAAGTTCTCCGCTTGCATTTCTTCTTTATTATCAAATTTTAACTTATCAAGTTTGCTGACGCCTTCAACGAGTTCAGCCACGGTATGACCAAAAAGTTCCGCTAATTCATCTTTAGTAACTTCGGTATCTTCAATAACATCGTGTAATAAAGCGGCCATGAGCGTTTCATGATCTAAGCGCATTTGGGCTAAATTAATTGCGACAGCAACGGGATGAGTTATGTAAGGATCACCGCTAGAGCGCATTTGGCCATCGTGAGCATCACGCGCGACAACATAGGCGTGTTTTAGCAAATCAATTTGTACTTTTGATAGGTAAGTAGAGCTAAGTTCTTTTAAAGGTTCAAATAGGTACACCTAATACTCCAAATTGAGAGGGAAGAAGGGGGTAATTCGAGTATATACCCTAGTTAATACTCATGTTACCTCGAAATGCACGGTTCAGCGAGCATTAAAAGGCTTAAAGGCAAGGCATTGATTGAAGAAAATGGTTATCCCCTTCTCGAAATTAATAACGCTGTATTTATGCCTTTTAAACTCGCCTTCTAGGGGCTTCTGAGCAAATAATGCTCAGTGTTGTATCTTTTTTTAAGGGATCACCATTAATAAAAAAATTCGCCTTGATCATGAATTGCTCAAAAGTCCTGAAACGCACATTTTGAAGTATCATGAGTATAAATAGCATACGCGGCAATAGGCTCTATTTACAAGGAAAAATTAAAGTTCGACTTATATTAGCGCAATAAAAAACGCGTAACCTATTTTCTGAGATAAATCAGAATGGGCTACGCGTTTTTAACAGCTTAAAACGTGACCTTTCTACAAGTAGAAAAGAGAGGTTTTTTAGCTTAATTCGTCTTGTTGACCACCAACAATCGCGGCAACAGCATCTAATTCAGCAGTGTCTTGCTGGATTTGTTGTGCACGATCAGAAGTGTTCATAATGTCTGTCGTAATTAAACCGGCTTCGATTTCACGCAAAGCAATTACCGTTGGTTTGTCGTTTTCGACTTCAACCAATGGATCTTTGCCGCCAGTTGCAATTTGACGAGCACGACGTGATGCTACTAGCACCAAATCAAAACGATTACCGACTTTTTCTACGGCATCTTCAACAGTTACGCGAGCCATCTGGGCACTCCAACTAATAAACCAACTTACAAAATAGCTGCGTAGTTTACTGTTCACTCACTAATTAAGCAAGCAATAGCCACACAACAGAGGATATTTCTTATTATATTACTTTATTCAGTAGACACAGTGACTCAGTTATTAAGTAATTTACTAAATAACTCTTGCTGAGCAATGGCTTGCTGGCTGTACTTAAGGCGTTGATTATTTACTATGGTGGTTAGATCAAGCAGGGCTTGGTCAAAATCATCATTAACAATAATATAATCAAATTCATTATAGTGAGAACATTCAGCCTGCGCTTGTGCCATTCGACCAACAATAACCTCATCACTGTCTTGGCCACGACCACGTAGGCGGCTTTCCAACTCTTCTTTAGAAGGCGGACTAATAAATATAGTCGTTACATTCGGCTTTTTCATACGCACTTGTTGCGCACCTTGCCAGTCAATATCAAGAAAAACATCAATACCTTGGGCAAGCTGTGCATCTATAGCAGCTTCAGACGTGCCGTAATAGTTGCCAAACACTTCAGCATATTCATAAAAAGCATTTTTTTCTATCTGCTTTTTAAACTCAGCAACACTAACAAAGTGATAATGTTCGCCATTATTTTCACCAGGACGAGTATCTCGGGTGGTATGAGAAACTGATACCTGCATAGCTCTTGCAGATGCTTGACTGTCTTCTTTTAGTAAGGCATTAATAAGGCTTGATTTTCCTGCACCACTTGGCGCAGAAAGAATAAATAAATTACCGGGAACAATCACAGGGCTTTCCTTTAAAACAAACTTGAATGACATATAAGTTGCACCAAGTGGCGTAATTAATTAAATGTCATTAATCCGCTTGGTTATAAATTTCAGCCAATAAAAAAGGCTAAGCTCTATTTTACTCTATTAGAATAAAAAAAGCTCAGCCAGATTTTAAGCCATGTTAAAAATGGCTTTTTGATGTGTTAAAACACTGTATTAATTAATGGGACTAAAGCACTTTAGCAATAGATTTTGCTAAGTAATCAACATTACTATTGGCAATACCAGCAATGCTCATACGGCTAGAGCCTACTAAATAGATACTGTATTCATCTTGTAGTTGTTGCACTTGCTCTAGCGTTAAACCTAAGAAAGAAAACATACCATTTTGACGACTAATAAAACTAAAGTCGCGAGTAACGCCATTTTCAATTAGCTTATCAACAATTAATGTACGGTTGCCATTAATGCGATCACGCATTGCTTTTAATTCGCTATACCATTCAGCGCGTAGTTCGTCTGAAGTAAGGATAGTTTCAACAATAGCAGCACCATGCGCTGGTGGCATAGAGTAAATAACGCGTACAACATAGAGTAAAACTGAGTTAGCAATATCTACAGCAATGCTTGATTCACCAATAATAGTACAAGCACCAATACGTTCACGGTATAAGCCAAAGTTTTTAGAACATGAACTACAAACAATCATTTCTTTAACGGTTTCAGCCATAAGACGTAAACCGTAAGCATCTTCGTCTAAGCCTGAGCCAAAACCCTGATAAGCCATATCGATTAATGGAGTAAAGCCAACATCTTTAGCTACATCAGCTACTTGTTGCCATTGTTCTTTATTTAAATCCATACCACTTGGGTTATGACAACAAGCGTGTAATAACACCACGTCATCGCTGCTAACTTCTTTAAGGGCATTTAACATACCGTCAAAGTCTAAGCTTTTGTTTTCATAATCGTAATAAGGATACGTTTTAACATTTAAACCAGCGGCTGCAAATAAACCAGTATGGTTTGCCCATGTTGGGTTACTTACCCAAATAGTTGCGCCTGCTTTGCACGATTTGATAAATTCTGCGGCAACACGTAAAGCGCCAGTACCGCCAGGAGTTGATATAGTGCGAGCACGATTTTCGTTTAGCACTTTATGTTCAGCGCCAAAAATAAGCTTGGCCATTTCATCATTAAATACAGGGGAGCCTGTAGGACCGATATAAACTTTACTATCTTCGGTATTGGTACGATGTTGCTCAGCTTTTTTTACACAATCTAAAACTGCAGTATGACCTGCTTCGTTTTTGAATACGCCAACACCCAAATCAATTTTATTTGGGTTGTTATCTTTTTTATATTTAGCTAATAATCCAAGAATTGGATCGGCAGGCAAAGCCTTTAAACGACCAAACATGACAGAAGTTTACCTTATGTTAGAGGAGAGTTACCTCAATAAGGCATCATCGCGCTTATGAGTCCTAACTCTCTAATTTTTAATCACTCAAGCATAACGTAAAGTGAGGGCGTAATTAAAGTGATTTTTATGCCATATGGTGACAAAAGTAAGATTAATTTGTACAGATGTTGCTCATTATTTTATAAGTAAAAATTAATATAAGTCATTTTGTTATGATGGTGGTCGATTTACCACTAAAAACTATTAGTAAGAGCTGCAACCACGCCGATTAGACCACCAAAGATGCCTCCCCAAACAACTAACCAACCGAGATGCTTTTTAATCATCTTCTGAACAATTTCTTTGACTAATTGTGGTGTTAATTCATCAAGACGTTTTTCTATAATATCACTTACTTTATCCCGCATGCCGGAAATAATACCGGGTTGCTCTAACTCTTCTCGCAACAGAGTATTGAATTGTTCACTTTGGCTAATTTCTTGAATGGAGGCTTTCATTTTTTCAATAAAAGGCTCTCTCATTGGCTGAATGGCATCACTGCCGCCAACCATAGCAAGCATAGGGCCGAATGATGATTGTTCAATGACTTCGACTAAGCTGTTAAAAGCAGGGCTTAAATCTACTTTGGCAATCACTGGAGTCAGGTCAATAGTACTGGCTTTACCCGTGCTATCGGAAAGAAATCGGTCGATGTTCTCTTCAGTAAAAAACTGTTCCATCATTAATTGACGAATAGCAACTTTGAATTCCTCAAACCGTGCAGGAATAACGCCAGAGCCATACAGTAAGGGCACCTTTTCAAATAACATATGTATGGCAAGCCAGTTAGTTACCGCACCAGATAAGGCAAAAAGGCCTAAGGTAAAAATAATATGCTGATCGCTAACATAGCCTGCCAAAGTACAAGCTAAAGCAATAAGATTGGTGATAAGGCTTTTGTTCACGCAAACTCCACGATGATTTAATTAAACTTTATAGGAGGCTATGATAGCATTTAATTTACTTATACCAATTTGATTAAATTTCTTCCCGACTCAGAGCTCTGCTCGATGTTCAATAACAAGGCAAATCTATTTCGGCTTAGTCATTCTAAGTCAAATAAATTTAACGCTGTTAATGGATATCGAGAAAGCTCCCAGAGGGCGAGTTGAAAAGGCTTATATGCTGCGTTATTGATTTTGACAAGGACGCTGCATGGAGGCAGCTTATTAGAGAATGCAGGAGCTTACTTCTCCTGAATAGCCATTCTCTTCAATTAATGCCTTGCCTCTAAGCCTTTTAATTCTCGCTGAGTGGAAAGACCTTAATCAACTTGGTATTACCTTAAAATAGATAAAGGCTCGGCTATGAAAGCTTCTTTGAAAAGTATTTTATCATTAACAACGTTATTTTTTATTAGTGCCTGCGGTGCTGATGATTCAGCTTGGCGTAAGCTTGAGCTTAATAACACCGCATTGCTTACTTTGCCCCATGGCAAAGTTGTTATTGAGCTTGCACCACAATTTTCTCCTAAACATGTGGCACAATTTAGTGAGCTAACTAAACAAGGTTTTTATGATGGCACTAAATTTTACCGCGTTATTGACGGTTTTGTTGCCCAAGCTGGACCTAAAGATGGTAGTAAAAAAGATAAGTCAGTGCCTTTACTTGAGATGGAGTCACAGTGGAAAACAGATAAAAACTGGTCGTTTACACAAGTGCAAAAGCAAGATTTATTTGCCCAACAAACTGGCTTTAAAGACAGCTTTGCTATTGCTTATCAGGCTGGTGAAAAGCAAGATTCAGGTAGTGCATGGTTAACACACTGTCCTGGTACATTAGCCATGGCGAGAGGTAATGAGGCTGATTCGGCATCGAGTCATTTTTACTTTGTTATTGGTCAAGCGCCACGTTATCTTGATGATATTATGACTATATTTGGTCGTGTGGTTTATGGCATGCAGCATGTGCAAGCTATACAGAGAACAGAGGTTGTTGAAGGTGAGTATGCGGTTGATCATCGTGACTTTACTAAAATCATCAAGATGCAATTGATGAGTGATGTGGTAAAAGTTGAACAAATACATATTGAAGTAGAAAATACTGAATCATCAGCCTTTGCAGAACGCTTAGTTAAACGTCGTGCCCGAGATGGCGCCTTTTTCTATAAAAAACCACCACCAGTGCTCGATGTTTGTCAAATCCCGATTAGAAGTCGAATAGTTCAGTAACCTGGGCTAAAGTTAGGTGTACCGTAGGGAATCATGAGGTGACTTGGGTATATACTCTGCCTGTATAAAGTTGTTATTACTTTGTAATTCCTGTTCATTATTTGTGCCCGAATGGTGGTGCTATGTTAATGTGGGTTATTAAATGGGCATTGTCCCCATATTTATGCAGCCAGACTGAGTCGTAATTTTGCCAACTTTCTCAATAAATTCGTTAATTAAGCACTTTTTTAATAGCCCAAATAAAAATAGTACCTTATTAGCTACATTCTTGTTTATTTGGGGACTTTCGAGTAGTAATGCCGTCGCTGATATTCAACCGCGTAGCGCTAGTCTAAATTACTCACAAAAATCATTATCAAATGCAGGTAATCCTGCTTCGGCTGCATTAATCGTTAAACGGAAAGACCCTCATGTTATGACAGGAGGCTTAATAGAACTGGGCGCAGGTATTGAATATGGCGATTTAGATGAATTATTTGCTAAAATTGATGAGTTATCAGAATTATTTAATCCTCCTAGTGAAGGTGATGATGGCAGTGAAATAGAACTACCCCCAACGCCAGAAAATCCTATCAGAGATTATACTTGGGAAGATTTATTTGCCGAGTACCCCGAGTTAGAAGATCGTCTTGAACTTGTCAAACATAAAGTTGTTACTACCGCAGGTATACTCGCACTCATCGCCGTCGAAGGCTACGGTAAAGCCGAAGCGACTAGTGAAGCGAGCTTTGTTGTGAATGAAGATTTGTTTGGTGGCACGTTATTATTTGGCATGGCCTATAAAGGTAATTCAAAAGCGGTAGGTATTTTTGAAAATATCAACTTTGATGGTGAGCAGGCTAAAAGTGAACTCCAAAAAATACCTAGCTTTACCGAGGATGACCCAGTGCAAGAGCTCGATCTTTCTGGCGGTATCAGCTTGTTTTATAATCCAGCCAACAACAAGGTTAAAATGACTGTCGATAATGACAGTCTACTTTTGATTAAAGCGGCAAAAGTATCTCAATTTTCTCTGTCATATAGCCGTCATGCATTACAAAGTGATGCTGGCGATTTGTATTGGGGCATTAAGCCGGTTTTCTATCGTGTAGGTTTAACCAATGTCGGTACACGTATTGGTGATATTACCGATACCGAAGCTTTATTTGATGACATAAAAGATGCAAGTTTTATCTATGAGAATGGCTATGATGTTGACTTAGGTATTGTTTGGGCTGCTCCGCACTATCAATTAGGGGCGTCACTGACTAGCTTATTTGAACATACATATGAATTTCCAGAGCTTGATAGAAGACGGTTTAGCTCTGAAAGTATTTTAAATCAGCTAAATCGGCATGAAGTCTATGTTATGGAGCGTCAGCTGAAGCTTGAGGCGGGTATTTATACTGACCAGCGACATTGGAGCTTAAATGTAGAACTAGATGCTAATCCGGTTAGCGATCCTATGCATGATGAATATCAATGGTTTACCTTAACAGCAGGCTATGCAGCAGACAGTTGGTGGTTGCCGAGCGCCCGTTTTGGTATGAGTAGAAACTTAGCAGGAACGGGCTTAGGTTATATAAATGCTGGAGTGACCGTGATGAAGTTTATTAATATTGATGTAGCCACAACCCTTGATACTGTTACCTTGGATGGTACTGAAAGGCGCCGCGGTGCTAATATTCGTTTAGGTGTTCAATTTGATTATTAGCAGCCTCAACCCGATCTCAATTACTGCTTTTAGGTAAAGATTTATAACGAATAGCAATAATATCGAAAATACGTTCACCTTCGGGTGTCTGAACTAGCACTTCATCATCTACCGCTTTACCTAAAAGTGCTCGGGCCATAGGGGAATCAATACTGATCTCTCCGCGGTCAACGTTCCACTCATCAGGACCGACTAAGCGATAAATAATTTCAACATCGTCTTCGTTAATTAAAGTAACCCAAGCACCAAAAAATACGCGGCCTTCTTGCTGTGGATCTGGGTATACAATGGTTAAATCTTCAGTTCGCTTCATTAAAAATCGCACTCGGCGATCTATTTCACGTAAACGTCTCTTCCCATAAATGTACTCAGCATTCTCACTACGATCGCCTTGGGCTGCTGCCTCACTCACTGATCGAGTAATCTTGGGACGCTCATCTTTCCAAAGAAATTTAAGTTCTTTATCTAAACGATCCCAGCCTGCACGAGTTATATAGCTTGATTTTTTCATGGTATATTTTACATCATAAGTATCTTCTGCATGGATAATATCAAAAATCTCCAGCACATTGGTAAATACCAAGTATCTTCGAGCCATGACTTTTGCTTAAACATTTGGTTATCAGATTAAGGAGAATTACTGCATAGACTTGGTATTACTCATGATCACCTACCATACTATAAAATAATTAATCATTTCGATGGAAGTGTGAATGAAAGCATTGGTTGTTGAACCCTCAAAAATGTATCAATTACTGCTAGATGAATTTCTCAATGGCTTTTCTATTAGTCACCAAGTAGTCACCACTGGAGAGTCGACGTTAGCTGAATTAGCCAAAGAGTCGGTAGATCTAGTCATTATTGCTATGAATCTATCGGATACTTTAGCGACTACGCTCGCTGGTAAAATTAAGTCACAGGAGAAATTCTCTCATATCACTATTGTCATCATGACAGGTGAACATGATCAAGAAAAGCTTACACAAATGAAAACTGCTGAAGTGAACTATGTTTGCCAGCGTCAGGAGTTAAATCAGCTAAAGCATGTTTTAACTCAATTAACTCGAAATGATCTATCAATTAGTACTGTTTCAGGACACATTTTGTATATTGAAGACCACCTGACCATTGCCAATATGACCATGGATATTTTGAAGCAAATGGGGCTAACCTTTGAGCACTGTAACTCTGCAGAGCAAGGTTTAGTGCTATTTGAAGAAAATAGCTACGATTTAGTCTTGTTAGATATTATCTTGATGGGTAAAAAAGATGGTATTGAAATGATAAAAGAGATCAGAGCACGACCAGACCATAAAAATTTAATCCCTCTATTAGCCATGTCTGGAACCTCTAAAACCAGTGAGCGTATTCATGCTTTAAAAGTGGGGGCTAATGATTTTATTATAAAGCCCGTAGTGCAAGCTGAGCTCTCAGTGAGAGTTAAAAACCTTATTGTAGCCAGACAATTACATTTAAAAATAATCAGTCAACAACAAGATTTAGAGAAATTGGCGATGACAGACCAATTAACTGGACTCTATAATCGCTACTTTCTAAGCTCCTTCATCGAAAAAGCATTGAGTCTGGCAAAGCGTCATAAATATCCACTTAGTATAGTTATGATCGATCTTGATAAGTTCAAATTTATCAATGATAACTTTGGCCATGAATTAGGCGATGAAGTACTGGTAAAAATTTCGTCAGTACTGCAAAAAAATTGTCGGTTAGAAGATATTGCTGTGCGTTTAGGCGGAGATGAGTTCTTAGTGGTTTTACCACACTGTGCACAAGAGCAAGCCATTAAAAAAGCCAATGACATTTGTAGTAAAGTTCATGCTATTGAAGCTAGCCAAGCGGATGTTGTGGTGGCGGCAAGCTTTGGTGTTAGTTCGACCGAACAAGGTAGTTTCAACTATAAGACCTTATTTGATTTGGCTGATCAGGCCGCTTATCAGGCCAAAAAACAAGGCGGAAATTGTGTGTGTTCTTTAGGAGGTGAAACTTAAAACTGATTTGTTCGTCGCACTATAATTTTCGTCAGAACGCTTTTCTGTTATCATGCTGTTCAACATATTATCTCAGCTGGAACTGCCTTTTAATGTTAACTATTGCCGAGCAAATCGCTCAAGAACTCAATGTTAACGCGGTACAAATTAATGCCGCTATTACCTTACTTGATGATGCCTCTACCGTGCCATTTATCGCTCGTTACCGTAAAGAAGCCACTCAAGGTTTAGATGATAATCATCTTCGACATTTAGCACAGCGATTAAGCTACTTACGTGAGTTAGCCGATCGTCGACAAGTGATATTAACCAGTATTAAGCAGCAAGATAAACTGTCCCCCGCGCTGGAGAAATTAATTGAGCAAGCCGACAACAAAACACGTTTAGAAGATTTGTATTTACCTTACAAACCTAAACGTCGTACCAAGGGGAAAATTGCCAGTGAAGCAGGCATAGAGCCATTAGCAACAAGTCTTTTTAATAACTGGCAGTTATCACCTGAACAAGAAGCTAAAGCCTTCATTAATGAAGCTGCAGGTTTTGGTGATGTTAGCTCTGTATTGGAAGGTGCGAGTTATATTCTAGCGGAACGCTTTAGTGAAGATGCTAATTTATTAGCAAAGCTTCGTCGTCATTTATTAAAACAAGCACATTTAACCAGCAAGCTAGTTAAAGGCCAAGAGAGGGCTGGAGCCAAGTTTCGTGATTATTTCGAACATAGTGAAAAATTAAGAACCGTTCCATCTCATCGTATGCTCGCCATGTTACGCGGCAAGAACGAAGGGTTTTTGCAAGTGAGTATCGATGTCGACCCTGGCCAAGAAAAAGGCACGGTTAGTAGCGCTGAACAAATCATAACTGAGCACCTAACATTAAGGCTAACTAAGCAAGCGGCAGCCGTTTTTTTAACTAAAGTTGTACAATTGACATGGAAAGCCAAACTAAGTGTCAGTTTATCAACTGAGCTGATCACTAGTTTACGTGAGCAAGCGGAAACACAAGCGATAGATGTTTTCTCTAATAATCTTGCTGATTTATTAATGGCTGCACCAGCAGGCCCTCAAGTAACGTTAGGATTAGATCCAGGCTTAAGAACAGGTTGTAAAATTGCCATTGTTGATGGCACAGGCAAGTTACTGCATACCGCCACTATTTTCCCGCACGCGCCACAAAATCATTGGGATAAATCTGTTAGGACGCTTGTTAATACCTGTCGTCAACATAAAGTGGAATTAGTCGCGATTGGTAATGGTACTGGCTCACGCGAAAGTGACAAGTTAGTTGCTGAAGTTATACAAACTTTTAAAGACGATGAAAGCAAATTACAGCTCACAAAAATGATTGTTAGTGAGGCAGGGGCATCTGTTTATTCTGCTTCAGAATTTGCCGCTAATGAATTTCCTGATTTAGATGTGTCAATTCGTGGTGCAGTGTCGATTGCCCGTAGATTACAAGATCCGTTAGCTGAATTAGTTAAAATTGATCCTAAAGCAATCGGTGTTGGTCAATATCAGCACGACGTTAGTCAGAGCCAACTCAGCAAAACCCTTGATGATGTTGTCGAAGATTGTGTAAATGCAGTGGGTGTTGATTTAAATAGCGCATCAGCAGCTTTATTAACTCGTGTTTCAGGGTTAAACAAAACAATGGCAAATAATATTGTTTCCTATCGCGATGAGCAGGGGCGTTTTACCAATAGAAAGCAACTGAAAAAAGTTGCACGTTTAGGGCCAAAGGCGTTTGAACAATCAGCTGGATTTCTACGTATCAGTGATGGTGATAATCCGTTAGACCAATCGGCACTGCACCCTGAGAGTTATCCCGTCGTTGAAGGAATTTTAAAACAATTGCAGCTTGATGTGAATAAAGTGCTTAATAACGATGAGCAGTTAAAGTCACTCGATATTAGTCAATTAACAAGTGGTGATATTGGTGAAGTCACCATCAAAGAAATTATTAAGGAGTTGGCTAAACCCAGTAGAGATCCGCGGCCTGAATTTAAAACCGCAAGCTTCGCTGAAGGTGTTAATACCATGGCGGATTTAACCATAGGTATGATACTTGAAGGGGTTGTTTCTAATGTCGCTAATTTTGGCGCTTTTGTTGATATTGGTGTGCACCAAGACGGCTTAGTACACATTTCATCAATCACAGACAAGTTTGTTAGTGATCCACGTGAAGTTGTCAAAGCAGGGGACATTGTTAAGGTGAAGGTATTGGAAGTTGATGTTGCGCGTAAACGTATCAGCTTAACTATGCGTTTGGATGAGCAAGTTGTTACCGCTAGTCAAAGGCCTTCTTCAGCACAAAGTCGTGATAACAATGCTACAAATCATAGTAACAATAAGAATAACCATGGAAAACCAGCTCATTCGCAAAATAAGCCAAAAAGTAAAAAAGTAGACAATGCCGCGATGGGTAACGCTTTCGCTGATGCTTTTGCTAAGCTGAAGAAATAAATAACAAGTATTATAAAAATAATTGTCGAAATAGTGTTGACTACCGTAATGAGAATGATTATCATTTGTTTCGTTGCTTAGGCAGTGAATGCTCTCTCACTAAATAAGCAGCAGCAAAGCACGGAACTTAGTGGTTATGTTCCAGGACGCATAACCGCTGAGTGCCAACTTTGAGACTTTACGGAGTCAATCGGCTTTAAAATTTTTGATGGTTTAACCAGTTACACTTTCTTGATGGCAAGTGTTACTGGTTTTTTTATGTCTATAAATCAAAGTTTATTTTATACGATTTTAAAAATTACCACTTAGTTAGTACAATTTCTATTAAATTTTAAACGACCCTACTATCCCCAAGTATTTCTTATTACTTCCCCTTAAGCGCAGGCTAACTTCATTTAGTTGTTGTGTAGTTGCTAGTGACATCTGTCATATCTGCGAGATCATTAATGCGTGGATTAACTTCATTGGGTGCTTGCTTTGTTACTCGATAATACGTGTAATTTGTGTATTTAAAAATAATTGTCAAAATAGTATTGACTATCTTAATGAGAATGATTATCATTTGTTTCGTTGCTTAGGCAGTGAATGCTCTCTCACTAAATAAGTAACAGCGAAGCACGGAACTTAGTGGTTATGCTCCAGGACACATAACCACTAAGCACCACTTTGGGGTTCTACAGTTTTAAATTCGACTTTAAAATTTTTGATGGTTTAGCCAGTAATACTTACTTAATAGTCAGCGTTACTGGTTTTTTTATGCTTATAAATTAGTGCTTATTTTTAAATTTTAAAACGACTCACTACTTCAGACATACCATTGCTACTGAGTTTTAAATGCTGGCTAGTCTCATTTAATTGTTGTGTGGTCGCCAAAGATTCATCAGTCATGCCTGCGAGATCATTTATACTTAAATTAACTTCATCGGCTGCTTGGCTTTGTTGCTCGGTAGCTCGCGCAATTTGAGTATTCATATCTGAAATAACTTCCATTAAGCGATCTATTTCAGATAAAGAATCATCAGCTTTGGCTGTCTGCTCTACCGTTTGCAGTGAAATATCTTGACTAACTTTCACCGCAGAAACTGCATCTTGTGCCCCAGCTTGCAATTTTTGAATCATTTTCTGAATCTCGTTAGTACTTTGCTCTGTTCGGTTAGCTAAAGTACGCACTTCATCAGCGACTACGGCGAAACCACGGCCTTGTTCTCCTGCGCGTGCAGCCTCAATTGCGGCATTCAGCGCTAATAAATTGGTTTGTTCTGCAATACCTCTAATGACATCGAGAACTGAGCCAATATTGTCACTCTCAGATGCTAAGCTAGCAACTACTTGACTAACATCATTAATATTACTCGATAACGATTGCATTTGGGTAATGGTATGAGAGATGATTTCTTTGCCATCGGAGGTATTACTTCTCGCATCATTTGCAGCTTGCTCTGCAGAGCTGGCGTTGTCACTCACTTCTCTAATTTGTGAGGTCATTTCTTCCATCGCGGTAGCGACTTGTGCGGTAATATCATTTTGGCTTTGGATAAGGGTTTTCACTGTATCACTAGCCCCAGATACGGCCTCTGCATGCTCTATAACTTGTGCGGTATTATCGGCAACATCTTGCAATGATTGACGCATCTTTCCAGTAAAATCATTGAAATACTTAGATAAACGCGATATCTCATCTTGGCCACTAGCATCTAAAGCACTGGTAAGGTCACCTTCGCCTTGAGCAATATCTTTCATTAATTCAGCGGCGGAGCGAGTCGGAACTAAAATACTCTTGCCAATAACGTAACTTACGCCCATGATAATAATGGCAATAATTAAGCTGTCAATAATCACTATATTACGTTGTTTAGCAAAATCTGCGTTAATATCATCCAAGTAGGTGCCTGTACCTAGGATCCACTGCCAAGGAGTAAAACCTTTTACAAAACCAATTTTATCAACGGGATCGTCAAAGCCAGGTTTTGCCCATTTGTAATCAACGAAGCCTTCGTTTTTCGCTTTGACAATATTAACCATCTCGATAAATAAGGCTTTACCATCAGGGTCTTTAACACCTGCTACGTTTTTACCATTCAACTGAGGTTTAATCGGGTGCATGATCATATTGGGAGTGAAGTCGTTAACCCAAAAATAATTATTGGTATCGTAACGTAAATTGGAAATAATGGCTAAGGATTGCAACTGTGCTTCTTTTTCAGTAAGTTCGCCGTTTTGTTGTAGGGCATAATGGTGCTCAATAATGCCGTAACTAGTGTAGACTAACTCGTTAGTTGTGAATTTTTTTTGCTCCAATAAAGTATGATACTCTTCAGATAGACTCACGAAATCAAGTACAATTAGCCCAATAATGATTAATGACACCAGCATAGCTAACCTCTGCTGTATGGTATATTTACGTAAAAAACCCATAAAATTCTCTTCTGAATTAGTAAGCTGTATTTGTTAGTTTAGTTCATTTTTTACTATAATCACTAATAGGCAAGATTAAAAAAATCTCAGCTGAAAATAGCAATGAATAAAGGCTCTCTACGACGCCTTTTTACTATGGACCCATAGTGTGGGGGATAGATATTCTAAATGTTTTTCCTTGGGCTTGGTCTGTAATTAACTCTATGTTGCCCTTTAACTTTTGAGTCACAAGATTGTAGACAATATGTGCTCCTAAACCTGAGCCACCTTGACCTCTTTTAGTGGTATAAAAAGGTTCAAATAGTTGTGTTTTTGTTTCTTCATTCAACTTGCAACCGTTATCACCATAGTTCAATTCAATACTTTGAGCTAAGCGTTTAATCTCAATAGTGATCTCGCCACTGCCATCACTGATTTCAGCAAAGGCGTGCACCAAGCTGTTAATAATCAGGTTATTTGTTATTTGTGCTATTGCGCCAGGGTATGAATTAATTAATACATCTTTAGCGCCAGTAAGTTTTATTTTGACTCGGGCTTGTCTTGCTTTAGGCTGTAATGATCTAATAATGTCTTCTAAATAATCATGCACATTGAGCGTGCGTGCATCATCAACAACACTATCAACGGCAATAAGTTTAAAGCCTTCAATCAATTCAACAGCGCGGCTAATATTCCTAAGTGAGAGATCAAATCCTTGATCAAGTTCATCGGTAAACTTGGCTAGTTGTTTGGCGCTCAAGCTTTTATCGTCCACAGCGTTAACGATATTAAGGCATCTTTCTTTCATAAAGCTAATAGAGGTGAGAACTATGCCAATAGGGGTATTAACTTCATGGGCAACACCAGCAACTAAACCACCGAGTGACGCCATTTTTTCGTTTTCTAGCAATTGTCCTTGGGTGATCTTTAGTTCTTCGAGTGTATGATTAAGCTCTTCATTACTTTGGCTTAATGCTTGTGTTCTTTCTGTTACTCTCTGCTCTAAATCTTCGTTAAGAGAATTCGCTATTTGCTCAGCTTTTAAGCGCTGCACTATCTCAATTTCTAATTTGGCTATTGTTTCGAGTTGTTGATTAGCATGGCTCTCTAATAGTTCGCGTTTTTGTTGATGAAAGTTAACTTGTTCAAATAGCTCTTTGGGGGATAATTGTAACTGCGCAAAGAAGTGTGAAAAATAGCTGGCGAGTTGTTGCTCTTCTTCGGCGTTGATTAAGTCAATATTATTAAATGCTTTATATGCGGAAGCCATACCAATGGCGCCTGCTAAACTATTAAGTGCTGCATTTTTTAATGATGATAGTTCAACTATATTAATCTTTTCTTGCTTGTATATTGTAGCCTTGCCTAAAGATTGCTGTAATTTTACTTCAGCTAAAGACTCAGGTAGGTATTGTTGAAAAACTTGTTTTATCAGGCGTTTTTTACTGAAAAGATCAATGTTGGCAGGTGTACCTTCGGCAAAGTTGTTTTTAAAAGAAATATTCTGAATCTCGACAAATTGATGCGATATTTTTTGCTCCTCCTCGGACATTTTAGTAAATAAAGAAACACCGACATAACAAATAATATTGGCCAGTAAGGTCCATACCAGTGCATTTGTTAAGGAATTAATACCTTGAATAGCAAAAAGCTGTTCGGGATTAAACCAATAAAAGAAACCGCTGTCTTGGGATAATATTGACCAATCTAACCAACCAGAGCGAATTAAAGACGGTAATAATGAGCTATAAAACCATAAGCTAGCGCCAACAATAAGTCCGCTAAATGCTCCAGCCAAGTTGCCTCTACGCCAAATAAGGCCACCAATTAATGCTGGCGCAAACTGTGCTGTGGCAACAAAACTTATACTGCCAATACTAACTATAAGCTGAGAATCACCAATAGCACGGTAATAAAAAAGACTTAAAAAGAGTACTGTAAATACCATTAACCAACGCAGAGGTAAAATTTGACGTTTCAAGCCACTTAACTGAGGCGTTTGCATAATTACCGGCATTAAAATATGGTTGGTCAGCATGGTTGAAAGTGTCATAGCACTGATCATTATCATGCCTGTTGCCGCGGCAAAGCCACCTAAAAAAGTGATCACGGCAATAAATGGGGCATGTTCAGCTAAAGGTAAGGTTAGCAATAATAAATTTGCTGATTCTAGCAACTCTGGCGAGAGTAGCGCTGTCAGTGCAACAGGAAAAGTAAATAAGTTAATTAACAATAAATAGAGTGGGAAAAGCCATTTAGCTCGGTCTAAAAACTTAACATTACTACATTCGACAATACCGACATGGAATTGCCTAGGTAGAGTAATAATACCTAATGCTCCAATTAGCATAAAGCTAAGCCACTGCTGGGTTGATATAGTTTGTACTTTTGGATTCAATTGCGCTTGATTGGCAACTTGCTCGAAGATACTAAAGATACCCGGATTGACTATATAACAAACCCACACGGTACCAATGAGCATAGCTAATAACTTTAGAATGCTCTCTCCGGCAAGCGCCACCATCATACCTGGGTGCCGCTCTGTTGGATCTATATGACGTACACCAAACATAATAGTGAAAAAAGCCATCATCAAAACAATCAATACATCTAAATAATCGATAAATGCCAGTGTCTGCTGCGAATTAGTGGTTAATACTTGAAAGCTATCAATGACTGATTTCAATTGAATGGTTAAATAAGGTGTGATGCCTATAAAGCAAAGTAAGCTAATTAACGCCGCTAAACCTTGAGATCTCTTATAACGAACCGAGATAAAATCGGCAATACTAGTGGAATGAAATTCATTTTTCAATATCACCATTTTTTTCAATAATGGCGTCATAAAAATAAACGTTAAGGTGGTGCCTAAATAGAGGGCAACTGGAAACAGGCCCTGCTCGGTCGAGACGGCAATATTGCCGAAAAATGTCCAAGAAGTGCAAAAGACCGCCAAGCTTAAGGCATAGGTATTGGCTGAATTTCGTATTTTTTTAGCACTTTTACTTTCTGACTGTCCCCATTGAGCTAATAAAAACAGTGAAATGATATAAAGAGCGAGTAGTGAAATTAATAGGCTAAATGAAATCACAGACGATTATTCCTTTGGTGCTAAATCAAGGGTAGTGTCTGTAGTCTTCTTTTGGTTGGACGGTAATTTGAACGGTAATAAGGCTGATAATAAAATGATGAGGCCCCAGCTAATAAAAATATATAGCCAGTTTGTTAATAGCGATACTTCATCGGTAAGTACTAAGGGCACGATAAAAGCAATAAAAGTCAGTACCGCAAGGAAGCTGCGTTTAGCGATAACATGAGACATTTTATTAACCTATGACGAGAAAGTATTACTTCATTATAGATATAAAAGGAAAACTTTATCAATAGCAACTTTATACCCAAACGACTTCAAAATGCTCGTTTCAGGACGCCTGAACAATTCATGATCAAGGCGTGTATTTCATTAATGGTTGTTCCCTTAATGAACTACATAACGATGAGCGTGATTTGATCAGACGTCCCAGAATGGCTGGTTTAGAAACGCTTTATACATCGTTATTGATTTCGACAATAACGCTACACGGATGGTGTTAATAGAGAATGCAGGAGATGTTCTCCTGAATAACTATTATCATCAATCAATGCCTTGCCTAAAGGCGTTTCTAATTCCAGCTGAATCCTGCATATTGAGGTGGCTTGGGTATATACCCGCTACCATTCAAAGTGCGTGATTTCAGTGGAAGTTAAAAGTACTTTAGGCAAGGCATTCATTTTAAACAATGGTTACTCCCTTGTTCAAATGAATAACGCAGCGTAAATCGCTTTTAACCCCATCGAAGAAGTGCTTGAACAACATCACTTCATCGTTGCTGTGATTTATAATGGAGTAACCATTATTTCATCACGGCGCCTTGAATTGAAATTGTTCAAGCACTCTGAAACATGCATCTTGAATGGCAACTGGTATAGAATATTCAAGTTGATGTTTTACCATAAAAAAAGGGAAGCAAGTGCTTCCCTATAAAATAACCTCAAAGAGGTTAACTAACGCAAACTGGTTAGATCACTTTGATAGCTAAGGTATAAACTATCTAGGTGACAAAACTATAAAACGTATTTAGCTGAGAATTGGACGTAATCAGAATCAGCATTTGATTCAGCCATTTCAAAGTTACCCACTTCTAAACCAAAAGATAATTGTTTAGTCACGTTTTTAAAGATATTCACACCCCAGTGAGAGCGGTCTCTATCAGTTTCTTCTGTAGTGGTATTACCAAAAAAGACTGAACTACGCATATCGTCTGTCCAGAAGTGACGATACGCCACCATAACTGAAGTGGTTTCTTCTACTTCTTCCCCTACTATATCTGTTGAGGCAACAACACCTACATAACGACCAACATTACCGCCGTGCAACTGGAAGCGGAAATCATCTTTACCAAAAGTTTTAATGCGGCCGGCAACACCGTAACCAAAAGCTGATTCGCTTTCATTTGTTGCCGTTTTTAATTGACGGGCAAGGCCTGAAACTGAGACATTACCCCAATCGCCTTTAAAGGTATATTTGCCGATAAAATCTGGAACATTATCATCACGCTTTGTTGCGTCCCCACGGTAACCACCGTAAGATTCTGGGTTTTCAATTGAAAGTTGCAAACCACCCATAGTATAACGAATTTGGCCTTGACGAATAAATGCAGAGGCAACTAATGGGCCGCCAAAATCAGCTGCTTCAGCTAATGAACTGGTATTTTGAAAGGTAGTCCAAGTTTGACCAACTAATACATTTTTGTATTTAATAAAAGCATGGCGCAAACGAGGGCTTGATGAGTTAGAAATAACTTCATTACCACCACCAGCTACCGCGTCACCGTAAAAATCCATTTCAATAAAACCAGTAACATCACCGTGAACGTATTTGGTATTAAAACGGGTTTCGTTAACAGCAATACCAAAGTTTGATTGGCTCTCTGCTAATACTGTTCCACCACCGTACCAATAGTCCGTAGCGGCAATGTTACCGTCAACATAACGCGCATCAACTTTAACGTAGCCACCAAATGTTATGCTATCACCATCATCTAATTTGATGGTGTAACCGGCATTTGCGGCACTGGTAACGGCTAATAAACTGGTTGCGAGTACTAATTTTTTAACTGTAAATAATGAATTCTTCAACATGGTATTCCCCATTTTGTTTACTTATTATTGTGAGACTATTTTTAGTGTGATTTATTGTAATATATTTGTTTCAAGCTTAATCGTTTATGAGGTCTTAATTGCCTCTTATGAGTTAATTTCAAACTTGTTTGGTTGTTACTTTTTGTTATCGAATAATACGTTAGTGTGTAAAGTGAACAAAAGGAATTAGACCTAAGTCTACATTGCTAAAAAATCGGGTAGACTTTAGTCTATTTCAGCCATTTTTTAGTGAGAACCTTACTTTGTTAGAGCTAATTACTTGGCTTTAAAGCCAATTCTAAAACCGCCCCAGTGTTTGCCTTGAACAAATATTGGCGCTGACACGTCATGCATGATTTCTCCTGTGTCGCGCTTGTATGTTTGCAGTAAAAACTTATCGGTATGTTTACCGCAGCGACTGCCTGTTGGATCATCAAAAATACGCTTAGTGCGATTATTCATTACATCAATAGCGGCGTTGCCTGTTAAAGGTTTAGAGAAACATTTGTTATGGGTAGGAAAATAACCATTAATATCAACCGCGCCAGCGTAAATCATTTCACTAAATTGTATTAATAGCGGCTCTTGAATTTTTGGCAGGTATTGGTCGGTAAACTTATCAAAGCCAGTGGTATATTTTTTAGGCTCACTACTGCCTAATTGTCGGTAATTAAAATCAAATAACTTCTGATTAGAAATAATATTATTATTGATGTTTTGCTCAAATAATTGGCTGACTTGACTGGCAGCATGTTGTGCTTGTTGGCACATAGTTGCGATGAGAGAGCTATTTTCAAAAGAAGATATATGAACGAAAATAGACTCTGTGCTGTTAGATAGGGTTTCCGCCTGCACTGATGCCGCTTGTGTTTCGGTACTTTTACTTAATAAAAAATCATGCAAACTGACGACAGAAGATGAAATTTCCTCGGCAGCAAAGTCTTGTTCTTTTAAAGCGTGGCTAATTTGATCACTAGCGGCAGAAGAGTCTGTCATTAACTGCTCTATTTCAGCGAAGCTGTGCGATAACTCCGTCATTGTCGTTACCACACTGTCGGTTTGCTCAACAATTTTCGACATTACTTGGGTTGTTTCACTGGTTTCATCACTTGTTTGTTTAAGCATTTCGCCAATTTGTGCGGTAGCATCGGCTGTTTTCCCTGCTAGGGCTCTTACTTCATCAGCGACAACGGCAAAACCACGACCTTGTTCTCCTGCGCGTGCTGCTTCTATTGCCGCATTAAGGGCAAGTAAGTTGGTTTGTGCTGATATACCATCAATAACATCGGTAATGCTTTGAATGGCGAGGGCTTTTTTCTCAAGGGACTGTATTTTTTCGGCGGCATTATTTACCGAGTCGCTCAGTTGATTAACAATATGAATATTGTTACCTAGCTGTGCCGAACTGGCTGTACTGGCTGTCATTGCGGTATTTGCTTGTTGGGAAGCAAGTACGGCATTGTCGTTAATTTGTTTACTGTTGGCTGACATTTCCTCTGCTGCTGTGGCGAGACGATCAACATCTTCACTCGACTTGTCGATAGCTCCACTCAGTTGTCCTAAAAAGAAGCTGATTTCGGCAGAATTAATGGCAAGTTCACTCGCTTGATTGCTTATTTGGCTACCTATTTCAGACAGTTCTTCTGTGGTGTGTGTTTGCTTATTCTCAGGTATGTTAGCAAACGCTTGTTGTGCTCGTTTAGCTATTATTTGGCCAAAAATAAACAGGGCTACTGTACTAACCATTAAAAAAACAATAGCCGCAATGACTGATGATTCAACAAGGCGATAACTCAAGTAAGCTAGCAGTGAGAGCAAAATAGATTGCAATGTGATAACTGGGATTAGGTTCTTATTCATTTTATTCTCGCTAACAACGGGTGTTTACTGCACCGGAAAATTGGGTGTAATAGCAAACGAATTAATTGCTCAATAAATTAATCAAATTGCTATAGATAAGCTCCTTTACTTTCGCTTCCTTTGGGTTATGGAATATGTAACCCTTTGAAGAGATTAACACTAAGCACAGCAAAAACAATGGTACAGCCATTAGACTTTAGTGTTGTATGGTGACGATATTTGGACTATTTAACATGAGTTTTTAGCGGTGTTTTAGAAAGGTAGCCTGAAAATCGACAGCGTAGTTTCGGGTAAATTGTTAACTTCAATTAGTGTGTTAAAAGTCAGTTTTATAACTGGATTAATTTTAAGAGGGTATTATGAGAAAGGATGTTTTTTGATTTTATCGTTTGCAGGGTTAGTAATAAAAAAGCCTAGAGTTTCACGCATGTTTACCATACGTGAAGCCATAGGCTTTGTTGTTTTACTTTTTATGTTTTAGAAGGCAACTTGCATTGCTAATCGGTAACTTCTTTCATCACCTACAGTAACATTCGAAGTGCCGCCACCAGCAAGGTAGTCGGTATCAAATAAGTTTTGCACGTTAAAACGTAAGTTAATGTCAGTATCGCTTACGGTTATCTTATAAGTAGCACCAAGGTCAATACGGGTATAAGCATCTTTTACTATAGTATTATCGTTATCAGCAAAGCGCTCACCTTCATAAAAAGCACCCGCATTAATTGCAAGGTTTTCAGTTAATTCATAGCGAGACCAAATAGACGCTGACCATTCGGGTGCATCAACAGGCGTTTTACCTGTGAACTCTTCATCATTTTCATAAACAGCATCTAAGTTCATTACTGAGGACATGATAAATAACTTGTCGGTTACCGCACCTTGCGCAGCCATTTCAAAACCTTTATGACGTTGTTCACCTACCTGAGAAGTGCGATAGCTATCATCTTCATAATACTCAGTGACTAAAACACCTGACTTAGTAATGTCAAATATTGCTGAAGTTAACAGCAGGCGGTCATCGAGTAGTTGCCATTTTGCGCCAAGCTCATACTGCTTTGAGGTCATGGCATCTATTTCCATGCCGTAATTTAAATCTTCGTCATCGTTAATGGTTTCACTTCTTTGTGGTTCAAAACCTTCACTATAACTAGCATAGAAAGTAGTGCTCTCACTTGGATGGTAGAGAAGGCCACCTTTAGGTAATAATGACTCATTGTCAGCACCTTTTTTACTTTGTTTATCATAACGACCACCAAGCATAACTTGCCACTCTTGGTTAATGGTTATTAAGTCTTGAATATAAATACCGTAATAGTCATATTCGCTGGTATATAAGCTATCGTCTGTTGTATAGCTTATATCTGGGCGAGAAGGCTCAGCTTGGCCTGCTGAATATTCAAATGAGTCACCCTTTACTTTTAATTGACCGTAGTAATAATCAAGGTAGTTAGCACCGACAAGTAAATTATGATCAACACCAACAAGTTCAAACTCACCGGAAAAATCAATAAACGCCGTTTTAAATTGCCAATCATCAAAGCGATCATATGGCTTTGATGTATATGAGTCACCTTCCTCAAAGTCACTCGGTTTCTTTGGTGCTGACTCAAAGCGTTGACGTTCGAAAGTTTGCTCGTTATAGCCCACTTTTACTTGCCATGCGTCATTGATAATATAATTGGCATCAATACCATAATTCTCTACAGTGATGTCAGTAAAGGCCCATGACATATCACGAATAGTTTTATCATCGCCAATAACATTACCTTCATCATCTAACCAAGCGCCTGTATCTAAGCCGGCTTTATCATTGGTTTTATCATAATGAACACTAACTAATAAGTCGTCATTGATATCATAATCTACCACTAAAGCACCAAGAAAACGTTCACGTTCTCTTTGTTCACCGTTTTGATATTCACGTTGGTAAGTTACATCTTGTTTTACTAAATTTGCTCTATAACGCAGCGAGTCGTCTTCAGTGATTGCGCCACCAACATCAAGTGTTAAACGCGATGAACCCTCTTGGTCAAAATCTATACCTAAATTAAAAATATTATTAGCGGTAGGTTTTTTAGTGACCATATTTACTAAGCCACCTGGGCCAGATTGACCGTACAAAATACTTGAAGGACCTTTGATTACTTCGATGCTATCTAAGGTTTCAATGGGCTGTTGATAATGAGACCAATGCTGATGTCCGTCACGTAAATAACCGTTAGAAGAGCTCAAAGTAAAACCACGTAGATTAAATACTTCTCGGTTACGCTGTTTTGAACCAGCGGTTAAGCTGGCGTCATTAACGAGCACCTCACCTAAAGTGGTGGCTAATTGTTCATTAATAACTGTATTTGGAATAACGGTGACCGATTGCGCAGTTTCTAATAATGAGACATTGCCGCGCATAGCGCCATTAGCCTCATCAACTTTATAACCATGAAAATAGCTGCCTTTTACTTCAATGACTTCCATAGCCTGCTTGTTTAACGAACTATCAGGTGAACTTTCTGCTGTGTTAGCAAAAACTGCCGGTGAGGAAAGTACCGCACTTACGGCTAAAAAGAGTGGAGAAAACTTCATAAATAACTCAAACCTTAATCAATATAAGAGTAAACAAATGTTCAAAAAAACTATGGTGCGAATTCTAATGATAACCATTATCATTTGCAATAACTCTTTTGTTATTATTTGACTTATTTGTCAGGAAATTGATCTAATACCAATTTGATTAAATTTCTTCCCACTCAGCGAGAATTAAAAGGCTTAAAGGCAAGGCATTGATTGAAGATAATGGTTATTCCCTTGTCAAAATCAATAACGCGGCATATAAGCCTTTAAAACTCGCCCTTGGGAGCTCATTGATAAACTAATAACGTCACAAAATTAACTAAATATAGAATGACTATGTTTAATAAATTTTGTTTATTCTAAGCTCATCAATGTAGCTCTGAGTAGGGAAGAAATTTAATCAAATTGGTATAGCGCAGGTTTTTTATTCAAACTTGTTTGAGGGCAATAAAAAAGGCCAGCTAAGCTGACCTTTTAGAATGTTTACTTGTAACAACGATGTACGATATTATTTTTTGTCTGCTGCTTTTTGCGCTGTTAAGTTAGCTGCATGAGGTAAGTCATGTGCTGGCATTGGCTTATTGTCATGCTTTAAGTAGTTATCCATCCAACGCATTAAACGTAAGCTGTAGTCATACTTTGCCGCAGCTCGTTTATTACCATGGCCTTCGCCTGGATAATAAACTAAACGAACTGTTTTACCGCGAACCTTCATATAACGGTACATTTCCATAGATTGTGCAGGATGTACGCGAGGATCGGCTTTACCATGCATAATAAGTAATGGTGTTTCAGATTGCTCTACCCAGTAAATAGGGCTGCGCTCTAGGTACCATTGCCATTTGTCCCACGGATATGAACGTGCATGAACTAAATGCATTTCGTTAGAAATATCGGTAGTACCAAACTTTGATAACTGATTAGAAATACCAACAAACATTACACTTGCCGCAAAATGTTTAGTTAACTTAGTTGCACCCCAAGCTGAAGCATAACCACCGTAAGAGCCGCCAGTGATACCAACTTTTTTCTCGTTAACTAAGCCTATATTTACTAAGTGATTTTTAAGATCGACTAAGTCATCAAATTCTTTACCTGCGTAATCGTTTTGACCAAGCTTAGAGTAGTCTACGCCTTTACCAGTGCTACCACGGTAGTTAGGGTAAAATACCGCATAACCTTGAGCTGCTGCTAATTGACCAGGGCGAGAGTAAGCTGTCATCCAACCATCTTTATCATGGCTTTCAGGACCGCCGTGAACAGACATGATTAACGGGTAGCGTTGACCTTTCTTGTGGTTTAATGGGTAAATAAGTACGCCACCAATTTCAACGCCGTCACGGGCTTTGATAGTAAGGCTTTCTTGTTTTGCTAAAGCAATATCATTTAACCAAGTATTTGAATCAGTTAAACGTGTTTTTTTCTTACCGCGCAACATAAATACTTCATTTGGATGTTGTGAATTGTTAGCTTTAACAACAACAGTTTTGTCTGAATCAGAAATACTTAAGTTACCAGCAATAAATTTACCTGCGGCAACCACTGTTTTGTACTTGTTTGAACCGGGCTTAATTTTAGCAACAACAGTGTCTGTGTTGATATTGGCAGTGAAATATAATTCATTGCGTTTATTAGACCATTCAAAGTCACTTACATGACCTTTAAAGTTTGGTAACCAGTTTGATACCTTGCCTGACTTTACTTCGGCAAGAAATAAACGACCATTTGCTGGATCATGTTTATCTTGAGCGCCATGAAGTGCAACATATTGTCCGTCGTATGAGAACTCAGCAGCACCTAATTTACCTTCAGTAGCAAAAGATGTTTTTACTGATTTTGTAGCAAGATCAACAATGTGCCATTGTGACTTCATGTATTTGTCATCAATTAACGCAGTAGGTTGAGTTTTTACTAATAAATCTTTACCTGTTGGTGAAAAGTGTACATCAGATACATAACCTTTGATGTTCCATGCTTCAGGGGTAATCGCTTTATCAGATTGAGCTAAGTCAGTAACATATAAAAACTGGTCAGTTAATTGTTCTTCAAAAACTTCAGCTTTAAAACCTAAGTCTTTCAATTTTTTAACTGATTTTTCTTTGGCTTTTTTCGCTAAGATAGCAATTTTTTTGTTGTCACTGCTTAGTGCGTATTTACTAATGCTAGTATCTTTTAATACCACAGCTTTTTGCGCTTGGCCGCCATTTGCAGGAATTTGGTAAAGCGTGGTGTATTTATCATCATTCATTTTTGCTAAGAAAAAGATTAATGAGCCATCAGCAGACCATTGAATATTATGGATGTTAACTTTGCCAGTAATGAATGGACGTTCAACGCCTTTATCATTTACTAGGTATAATTCACCCCAGTTTTTACCGTCTTTCTCAACATAAATTTCACGCGGTACAGAACGAGTGTAAGCAATATACTCACCGCTTGGACTTACTTGTGCACTGCTAACAGATTGTAGCGTTGCTAGGTTTTCAGCGGTAATCACTTTACTTGTTTGTTCAGCGGCAATCACTGAACTGGCTAGCAAACCTAGGCTCACAGCCAGAGCTTGTTTTAAATAATTAATTTTTTGTTTCATTTCTAGTCCTAGTGGTCTAATCGAAAATTTTTTCACGCTTGAGTTTATGTTTTTTTGAGCGTGAAACCAATGGAAAGAGCATTAAATTCGAATAAAAGAGTGATAATCGATATTAAATAGAGATAGTGTCGCTCTATTCTGTGCGGTTCATCTATTACCATGATTTGGCAATGATATTCAGGTAACAATATGTAGCTGTTGGGGGGTAATGACAAGAAGAGCCTGGCCGTTAAAAAAGATCTTTAAACAAATAAGAAAAAGCCTGAATTATTATTATCAAAAAGACATAACACAGGCTTTAGTATGTTTGGAAAGATTAGTTAGTATTATTAATTATTTGAATCGAGCTTCTAAATAATCAAACACAGCACGAATACCAAACGCTTCACCACCTAATGGACGACCTGATAAATGACGTACATTAAAGGCCATCACATCAAAATGAACCCAATCTGTTTTTTCGACAAAACGTTGTAAATATAATGCGGCGGAAATAGCGGCACCAAATGGTTGCGTTGGACAGTTAGTCATATCGGCGATAGTGCTTTCGAACAAGTTATCATAAGGTTTATGTAATGGCATACGCCATACCGGATCACTATTTTTAAGACCGGCTGAAGTGATATCGGCGGCAACTTGATCATTAGTGGAGAAGAAACCCGGTAGTTCAGTACCTAAGGCAACGCGCATTGCGCCCGTTAAGGTAGCAAAATCTATGATCAGTTCAGGTTCATCGTTTTCTGCTTCGGCTAACGCATCACATAAAACTAAACGACCTTCAGCATCGGTATTATGAATTTCAACGGTAAGGCCTTTACGTGTAGTAACCACATCACCAGGGCGAAGCGCATTGCTTGATACTGCATTTTCTACTGCTGGAATTAATACACGTAAATTAATAGGTAAGTTAAACGCCATAATTAATTGCGCTAAACCTAAAACATGAGCAGCACCGCCCATATCTTTTTTCATATTACGCATACCAGCAGCAGGTTTCATATCTAAACCACCACTATCAAAACAAACACCTTTACCCACTAAAGTCACCAGTGGGTTTTTGCTATCACCCCAAGTTAAGTCAACTAAACGAGGTGTATGAACACTGGCGCGGCCAACGGCATGAATGGTTGGGTAATTATGAACTAAAAGTTCATCACCAATGATTTGCTTCACGTTACCGTTAAATTGTTCTGCGAGTGCTAACGCAGCTTTGGCAATATCTTCCGGCATCATATCGGCAGCAGGTGTATTCACTAAGTCACGCGTTAAAGCCGTTGCCTCTGCAAACTTAATGGCACGGTCAACAATATCAGCATTACCTTCTACATCGGTAAGCGCTAAAGTCGCTAATTGCTTGTCGGATTTATTACTGATGTATCTATCATATTGGTAAGCACCAACTAACCAGCCAAAGCTAATTGCTTCAACATGCTCAGGCTCAGCTTGCAATAAATATTGCCCATGGGGTAATTGCTTGATTAAATCACCACAAGAAAAATAATCGCTAGCATCTGAAACCACAAATAGAGCTTGGCTGAGTTCGCCTTGGTTATTAGGAATAAGAGCTAAACCTTTACCGTTAAATTGAGTGTTCGACAACCAAGTTTGACTGTGTTTTTCTTGGTTTTCAAGCCATGCTTGATAGGCTGGTTTTTCTATGATGATTAACGGCGTTCCGCTGTTTTCTGCGTTCAATAAATTATTCATGAGCATCCTTTGTATGGCTATTTTTTAGCATGTCATGATTGTAACCTAAGCAGGGTAAAGCGGAAGAGATACAGTTCAAAAGAATCCTGTATTTGGCAAAATAGATGTTAAATTGATATAACGGATGAAATTCTACCAATGCTAGTACAATAGTTAGTTAACCTGAACTCTGGATAATGAATAAGTGTTGCTTATCCAAAGTTTAGGTTAGTTATAACAGAACATCTTTAAGCGTGGTTTTACCGTCTCGATTGGCTTTGCTCATCTGTGCCATAAATAATTCACCGGTGGCTATCGCATCGTTTAATGCATTATGGGCATGATGTTCTGGTAGTTGAAATTTATGTCGTAAGTTAGTTAGTCGTAACTCTGACGGATCGTAGGCAACATCGCGTTTATCTAACCGGCGCTTTGCCAGGGCAAGGGTATCTATCATTGGAAAAATAGGCGCCATGCCATAAAGCTCATAACAAGCTTCGGTCAAAAATTGTTTTTCAATACGGGCAAAATGCACCAGCATCACTTTACCCGCCAAGGCTTTTAATAATGCTTCAACGACGGTAGCTAAAGCTTGCCCTTGTTCTTTTTGGCTGTCGGTAATGTGATGAATGATGACATTACTTTCTTCAAGCTGTGCTTGGGTTTTGATTATTTGATGGTAACTTGTTTTGAGTGACATTTGTTGTTGTTTAAGCGTGATAAAGCCAACACTCAACAGCTGGTCTTGTTTGGCATCAAGACCAGTCGTTTCAAAATCAACGGCTAATACCTCAAATTTATTAACGGGGGTGTCCATACTAGGTAAAGGTACGGATAAATAATCTCGTAATGCGCCTGCAGGAGCCTTTTTTAATAATTGCTTACGCTTGGCTTCATAACCAAGCAGCCAGCCAAAGAGTGTTGAATTTGCTAACAGAGTAGTAGGCATTAGTAGCTCGATTGCCTAACATCTTGCAAGCTTTTAATAACCTTAAAAGCATCTTTAAGATGTTCACGCTCCAGCTTAGATATCTCTTTTGGTGATAAGTAGTTATCAGGGCTTTCTCCGCGCATTAACTCTTTTGCTTGATGTTCAACTCTGAGCATGCCTAAAAACTCATAAGCATCAATCAAGTTTTCTGCCGACTCTCGGCTTAATGAGGGTGTGCCTGCTGCTTGTTGAATTCGTTCTATGGTATTTACCGCACTGATGCCTTCAGATAAGGCATAAATTCGCGCTAAATCCACTACCGGTGCTATGCCATTATGTTTTAAGTCCAATGTGGCTCTATGTTTACCACTTTGTTTTAAAACAAAGTCACGGAAAAACCCTAGAGGAGGGCGTAAATTTAAGGCGTTTTTAGAGAGGTGAGCAATAAATAAGGTGCTATTTTGCGTTTTTATCAGCAGTTGTTTTCTTACTTTGTTAAGTAAAGATACATCACCATAAATTGTTTCTAAATCAAAGAAAACACTACTGTTCAATAAGGCTTTCGGGCTTGGTGTCTCTACCCAATCAGTAAAGTATTTTTGCCATACTCTTTGTGGTTGTCGCCATTTTGGGTTGGTGCCCATAATATCGCCTGGACAGTAGATAAAACCACACTCAGCTAAACCATCACAAACAAAATGAGCGAGACTTTCAAACCAAGCATCATCGTAAGGTTTCATGGAGTCACATATAATAATGGCATTATCTTGGTCTGAATGGGCAAGCTGTTCCTGTCTTGCTTGCGAACCTGCAGCAAGCCAAGCGTAAGGTACAGGGGCTTGGCCATACTTGTACTCAGCCATTTCAATTAAACGTTTGGTAAAAGCCATAGTAATTGCACTAATACTTTTCCCAACATGGTCGGCACTACTACCTAACTTGGCTAATCTGATTTGAAGTTTAGGCAATAAATGGCTAATTTCTTTCAATTCAGTGACCGTATTTGCCTTATGAATAATGCTAGATAAATTAATAGCATTATGGCCTTCATTATTGATCAAGTCCGTGACGGTCACCATACCGACAAGGTCGTCATGCTTGGTGACAGGGAGGTGATGGATATGTTTTGCCGTCATCATCATTAAGGCATCATAGGCGTTGCTTTTTACGTCGATAGTGCACATATCACGCGTCATAATTTCACTAATGGCTTTACTGGTGGCTAATCCCGTAGCTACACAGCGGCGTCGAATATCTTTATCAGTAATAATACCAACAGGGTTTCCATTTTCAATCACAACCAAGCAAGAATAGCCTTCTTCATTCATCTGCATAGCCGCTTGCTGAATCGTTTGTTCAGCGCTAATAGAGGCAATAGGACTTTGATAGAAGTTACTGACAGAAGTATTCATTAAAGTAGAAGATAAAATAGCCTCTTCATTAACCTGACTCATTTTATTTTTCAAGCGTTGAGCAGAGTTTTGGCTGAAATAGTCACTGATACTCGGGAAACGTTCACCTATGTCATGCAATACACTTGCTTCGACACTATAAACTAAGCAATCTTCATCGGTATGAACGCTAAGCTGTTTTGCTATTGTGGTTTGGCTATCACTGAGAGGGTTGGTATCACTATGATAAAAGGCATCACAGAGGTCGCCTTCACCTAAACGACTAACGAGTTCACCATCAGCAGAAAGGCAGCTGATAGCCCCTTTTCGTAATATGTATAGTCTTGGTTCGTTAATGCCTTTTGGCGGTAAGTTGTCGTCTTTTCGAACATAATTGATGCTTAATTCGCGAACTAAGTGTGCTAACACTTGTTTTGGTAAGCTATCAAATGGGGGAATACTGTGAATAAAGCTACTGATTTCTGAAAGTTCGGTATCCATGACTTGTCCCGCTACTAAGCAGTAGTGATCAAATATTACTGATGGTGCTAATTTAGAGTTTTGTTGTCGTATAGACAAGTGTTATTGGTCAAACCTAGACTAAAGTTTGAGTGCTTTGGTAAGTATTTTACAGAAATGCTATTTTCAGGAGAGTTTAAAATACCATTCGATAAATAGTATTACCACCTCCGTTCAGTTGATATTCTAACGTCGCAATCACCCCGTTAGAATACAGACCTACTTGGAAAATTGAGCGATACTTCCCCAATATCGCGAAGCTAGAATAATTCAATTTCATCTTCTTCGGAATTACCCTTGTTGGTCATGTTCTGGTTAAACTCAATTAATGCTTCTTCAATAGGCACACCGGAAATAACCTTATCAAACATTAGACGTTCTTCTTCCATCGTATATTTGCTGCGGATTGTTTCTTGCAAAGATTTCCAAGCAATAGGTGAATATAATTCAGTGGGGTTACCAATAAGGGTAGTTAAGGCGCTGAGACTTGCACTAACATGATCTAATCTTTGGCTTAATTTGTCGTAAAACTGAAAGGCGATTATAGCTGAATGCACCTTATCTAAAGCCGTAGACGTGGAACCCTCAATAATTAACTTCATTTTTTCACTACTTTCGTTTTTTTCACTTAATTGTGCAACTGAGCTTTGAATATCACTTAAATTTGTCGCAAGTCCAGTAAATGATGAAGATAAGGTCGATACTGAAGCATTACCCTCATTCATAGATTGATCAATTTGAGTAACCGCTAAATTAAGCATGATAATAGTTTCTTTTAACTGACTCCAGTCTAAGTCTGGGCGAGAGGAGGTTGATCCTGATGATGAATTCATTTTTATAAATCCCTGTTATAAATGTTAAATCTAAAAAATATAATTGAAGAATAATTATTATAGGAGTAAATACAGATTTTTGAGGTAATTAATTTTTTAAGTGCCAAATGGAATAAGGTGAGTATTAAATAGCTATTATGGTACTCCTAGCTTTGATCTAACTTTAGTGCTCTATGAAAAGTCGAATCTGACAGAGAGTAATCATATTGCAAATGGTCATTGCATGTATAGTGTATGTTTTCATAGGCACAAACATCAAAAATCCACAAAAAAACAGCTAAAATAATTAGAGTGTTAACTCAGGTTTTATGCTGTTTCCAGGCTTTTATGACGATCTAGACTAAAGGCTAATATCCCCTAAAAAAAAAGCTTGTTAGATTAATTAACAGTTAAAGTTGAATATGGATTTTTGCCACTGTTAACCTTTCTTGGTAAGTTTTGACAGAAATCTATATCCACACTTTTACTGAAATATTTATAAAATTATTACAATTACTTTTTATAAGAAAAGGCGTCAAAAGCGCAATAAAAAAACAAAACGCTAATTAACGCTAAACATTCGCTAGGAGAACATTATGGAAGAAAATAAAGAAACATATTGGTCGGAAAATCTTCGATTGATCTTTATCTGTCTTGCAATCTGGTTTGTGGTTTCATTTGGTTTAGGTCTACTACTGGTAGAGCCACTAAATGCAATTCGTCTAGGTGGCTACAAACTTGGTTTTTGGTTTGCACAGCAAGGCTCTATTTACTGCTTTTTAGGTTTGATCTTTTGGTATGGTGCCAAAATGAACAAGCTTGATAAAAAATATCATTCGGAGGGTTAAGAGATGGAAGAGTTAAAACTATATACTTACATCGCAGTATTTGGCACCTTCGCCTTATATTTCGCTATTGCTTGGTGGGCTCGTGCGGGTTCAACTAGTGATTTCTACGTAGCGGGTGGTGGCATTACGCCATTACAAAATGGTATGGCAATTGGCGCTGATTGGATGAGTGCTGCGTCATTCATTTCAATGGCTGGTATGATTGCCTTTATGGGTTACGGTGGTTCGGTCTTCTTAATGGGTTGGACTGGTGGTTATGTATTATTGGCATTGCTTTTAGCACCATACATGCGTAAACACGGTAAATTTACCGTTCCTGAATTCATTTTTGATAGATATTATTCTAAAGCTGCCCGTGTTGTTGCGGTAGCTTGTTTAATCATCGCATCATTAACTTACATCATCGGCCAAATGAAAGGTGTCGGTGTTGCTTTCTCTCGCTTCTTAGAAGTTGATTATGCCTTGGGTCTATACATTGGTATGTTCGTTGTTTGGGTATACGCGGTACTAGGCGGTATGAAAGGTATTACTTACACGCAAATCGCACAGTATGTAGTGATGATTTTTGCTTATACCATTCCAGCGGTATTCATTTCATTACAACTTACCGGCAACCCAATTCCACAACTTGGTTTAGGTTCAACCTTAGCTGACGGTAGTGGCATGTACTTGCTTGATAAACTTGATTTAGTAGTTACTGATTTAGGCTTTAAAGAATACACCACAGCTAACTTAGGCGGTACAGTAAACATGTTCGCTTATACTATCTCATTAATGATTGGTACTGCGGGTCTTCCTCATGTAATTATGCGCTTCTTCACGGTTCCTTCAGTACAAGCTGCACGTGCTTCAGCGGGTTACGCTTTAGTATGTATCGCTTTACTTTACACGGTAGCTCCAGCAGTTGGTGCAATGGCTCGTCTTAACTTGATGAATACTATTGAACCTACAGCCGGTCAAAACCTTGAATACGCTGAACGTCCACAATGGTTTAAAGATTGGGAAAAAACTGGTCTATTAAAGTATGAAGACAAAAATGGCGATGGTAAAATTCAATACACTGCAGACCCTGCTACTAATGAAATGGTTAAAGTTGACCGTGACATCATGGTACTAGCTAATCCTGCTATTGCGAACTTACCTAACTGGGTTATTGCACTGGTTGCCGCTGGTGGTTTAGCCGCAGCACTGTCAACCGCCGCAGGTTTGTTATTAGCGATATCGTCCTCAATTTCGCATGATTTAATGAAGGGTATTTTAACGCCAGATATGTCAGAGAAAAATGAGCTATTAGCCGGTCGAGTGGTGATGACTATTGCGATTATTGTCTCGGGTTACTTAGGGCTGAATCCGCCTGGATTTGCCGCAGGTACGGTGGCGCTAGCCTTTGGTTTAGCGGCATCAAGTATCTTCCCAGCGTTAATGATGGGTATTTTCTCTAAGAAAATGAGCGGTAAAGCAGCGGTTGCAGGTATGGTTTCTGGTATCGGTGTAACAATGCTTTATGTATTCCAACATAAAGGTATTATGTTTATCCCAGGTACTTCATTCCTAGGTGACATGGGTAAAGATTGGTTCTTTGGTATCTCACCTAACGCATTTGGTTCAGTCGGTGCATTAGTTAACTTTGCAGTAGCCTTCGCGGTACTTAAAGTAACGGGTCCAGCACCAGCACATATCCAAGAAATGGTAGAGCATATGCGTATTCCAGGTACTGTTAGTGCAGCACACGATCACTAGAATATTAAGTGATTAGACGTGACTAACCTCACGTTAGTATAAAATAAAAAGGCTAGCCGACAATTTATATAAAGAGTCGTCTAGCCTTTCTTTTTCTAAGGCAATTTGTTCTAATTACTTTAGATAACTCAATATGATAAAAAGATTACTTTATGAATAAACACACTAGACTTGCCTTTATGGTTGCACCTTTCCTTGCTATTTTTGGTTTTATTGGTGCCGATTATTATGAAGAGGCACAAGCCAATGATAATAAAATAATTCAACTATCACCGGAAGGACATTGCGATATTATTAATCAAAGTTGCGTATTGATATCAGGCGATTTTAAAGTAAATATTTCTGATAATGCCGGTGTAACTGAAGTCAATTCTACTTTCCCACTGGACAGCGCTACGTTATTTTTAGTCGATAAAAGCGATCAAGTTACTCCTTATCCGCTAGGCATGCAAAAAAGTCCTTATTACTGGCGTAGTAATACTGAGCTACGTAACTTAATTAGCAAGAAAGGTGATAGTTATAAATTACGTTTAATTGCTAAAATTAAAGGTGGACAATACATTAGTGAGTTTTATACGCAAACGGTTAAATAACCTAAAAGAGTGATAAGTAACACTTACTTAATCTTGTGTGTTTTCAATTATAAGCGTTAGTACTTACTGTCAGCTGCTGATACTGACAGTAATAAAGCTTGATCTAGATCAAGATAATAAAAATCAGTGCACCGCGACTATTATCAATAACTATAGTTAACAGACACCTTAGCTAATTGAAATTTTAATGTCTGAACTATCAACGAATTACTTTGTTTGTGTCGCTGAAATTGCTGCAAAGCTTGATCAAGCGACGCGCATTGCCCAACAACTCTCCTTAACGGCCAGTAACGCCCGAGCTGTGGCATTACGCGCCGGTGAGCGAGCTGCTGGTTTTCGACCACTGACGGACTTTATTGATCGTTTGGCTGAAATCACCATTAAATCTTCTCGTAGCATAAATCTATTGGCGGCTACCTTAAGCCAAACCTCAGCAGATAAAGTTCGGGCAGACTCTGCCATAGAACACTTTAATATTGTCTTTATAAAAGCGAAAGACTCTCCATTTATCGATAGCTTAGATGAGGTCTATCAACGCTGCCAAACTAAACAACGCCAACTCGATAAAAGCTATAAAAGGCAGATAGATCGTCTCAGTGATGAGCTTATTATGCTAAGTAATGAGTTACGTAACGCGGTGATTTTAGCCACTTTATCTCGTGTAGAAGCTTCACAGGCGGGCATAGAATATCAAGAGGCACTTATTAATGTTGCTAATAATGTTGAAGGCGCAGCCAGTAAAATTAAAGAACATATTAACTACTCACAACAAATGGTTTCTACTCTAGAAGAATACTAGCCACTTCAATAATACTAATAAAAGGGAAGATAAATGAAGACGCATAAACTTTTTGAGAGTAAATCACATACTTGGTTAATGTTTGGTCGTGATGATGATAAACCCAATGAAATTATTGATACCAACCAATATATAGTTATTACCCATAAGAATGCTTTATTAATGGACCCAGGGGGTATTGAGCTTTTTTCATCAATGCTTGCAGCCGTAATTAAGCAATTACCTGCAGATAAAATAACTCACCTTTTTGCATCCCATCAAGATCCAGACATTATTTCTTCTCTCGGTTTGTGGGATCAAGCGCTACCATCAGCCACACTTCACTCTCCCTGGATATGGGAAAGTTTTATCAAACACTTTGGTATGAATAATATTAGTTATTCAGCAATACCTGATGAAGGCAGCGCTTTAAAAATAGATCAAGTTAACTTAGAGTTTATTCCTGCACATTATTTACATTCGTCAGGTAATTTTAATGTTTATGATGCAGAAGCTAAAATATTAATGTCTGGCGATATTGGTGCCGCATTAGAAAGTGTTGAAGCGCCTTTATTCGTTGAAAATTTCGATGAACATATTAGTAAAATGAAAATGTTTCATCAGCGCTGGATGCCTTCGAATGAAGCAAAAAATGATTGGGTAAGTAGGGTGCGTAAGTTAGACATAGATATGATGTGCCCACAACATGGGCGTATATTTAAAGGCGACGATGTTAAGCGATTTTTAGATTGGTTTGAAGCCTTAGAGGTCGGCGTTATTCGCAAACCATCAGCAGAGTAGTGATAATATGTAGTGGCATACTGAATGAGCCGGTTACCAGGCTATGGATACCATAAAAGCGATAAACCAAGCTACCGACATGATTTGCCAGAATAATAATGGATTTTTATCCATAAATACGGCGTTGTGTGTCGTGGTATATTTAGAGTTAGGGGTTTGTAACTCGTGTAATAATTCTGGTATATCTTCATGGCGACGCTCGGGGTCAAATCGAAGACCTTTTTTAATTGCGCCATCTATCCATATAGGCACCAAGGGGTTCTCATTAAAGCAGGGAACATATTTGGTTTTTAGGTAATCTTTACTTGTTTTACACTTATTGAGTTTACCTGAAAAAGGCTCTTTTCCTGTTAACATTTCATAAGCAAGCACTGCTAATGAAAACACTTCGGATTGCACGGTACTTTTACCGGTTATAACAACTTCTGGCGCCGAATAACCAGCCGTACCCAATATACCCGGGTCATCAAGTGGTGTGGCTATTTCAGCAATGCCTTTACTGTAACAAGAGCCAAAATCAATAATGGTTACTTCACCATTATTATCTATCATGATATTGCCCGGTTTAATATCCTGATGCAAAATCTCGCGCCTATGCATCGCTCTTAAGCCCTTACCTATTTGAACCAGAATGTAGGTTACATCTTGCACTGCAGGTTTTGGGTTTTCTTTTATCCATTGTTCGAGTGTACGACCGTCGATGTATTCAGTTAAATAATAAAGCCAGTTTTTATCTTTATTATTATCAACGACTTTAACTACATGGGGATTAGATATGCGGCTGCCCATCCAGCTTTCCATAATAAAGCGTTCTATGTAAGCTAAGTCGTCGTCATAATTGACCGACGGTGTCTTCATGCAATAACGCTCATTGCTATCAAGATCACGGACAACATAAACTTGGCTACGACTATTAACATGTAAGCATTTTTCAACTCGGTAACCATCTAATATCATGCCTTCCTCTAAAAAAGGTGGAAAGGGTAATTCAGATAATTTACGGCCAACTTCATTCATTGTTTGAGCTGGCAGGGAATCAACGCGTAAAATTTGGCAACTTAAGTTATCGCCGCTGCCGTTGGCGAGACCGGATTCGATGATTTTTTCACAGGCATGTTCAAAACAAGACTCACCGCTATCGGGTGTTAGTTCGTTTAATAACGATGATAATTCTTTAAGTTTAATAAAATCATGGATGCCGTCAGTACTTAAAAAGTAAATATCGCCTTGTTCAACTTCGATACTACGACAATCCACATCAAGCTTTACATCCAAGCCCATCGCTCGTGCTAGGTAGGTTTGTTTTGCATTGACCTGAGTGCTGTGATCACGGGTAAGTTGCTCTAATTCACCCTGACGTAAACGATAGATACGTGTATCACCCACATGAAAGATATGTGCGGTTTGTGATTTGAATATAATGGCACTGAAAGTGCTAATATAACCTTTTTGAGCATCATTATATTGTCGGCCTTGACCATATAACCAACGATTAAGGGCGGTTAATACTTGTGACGTTGATTTTTTAACACTCCAGCTATCAGGGGTGGAATAATAATCATATAAGAAATTTCGCACACAGGTTTCACTGGCTTCTTTACCAGCCTCAGCAGCGCTAACACCATCAGCAATAACGGCAACAGCGCCTTTATTGGTTAATGTTGAATCTTTAGGCAGTCGTATACCAATGGCATCTTCGTTCTGGGCCTTTTTACCTGCCACGGAACGTTGTGCCACAGTAAAGCTTAATTCACTGGTCAAATGTTCAGCCATGTTTATTATCCGTGTTATGCCAATGTTACACTTGTGCTGCTAAAAAACACAAACTAATTAAAACCTCTAAGTGATAATGAGTGATGTTTTAGTGAACATCAATCATCTGCACCGTGCCATCGGGCATCACTTCGGCCATTGTCTTTTTGGGCTCATCCAAAAATAATGAACAGAGTGTTGCAAAAGCTACACCGGCACCAATAGTGGCAAAAAATGTCGAAGGTGATACAAAAGAAAAAACTAATAAGAATACTACCGCACCAACGTTACCATAAGCACCAACCGTACCGGCTATCTGGCCGGTTAATTTACGCTTAACTAACGGCACAACTGCAAAGACACAACCAGCGGCAGAGCCTAAGAAGAATGAGCAAATCATCATGGTGGCAACCACTGCAGCAAGCGGCCAATCAGGTGTAATTAATGACATGACACCAAAGCCTATTGATGCACCACTTAATAATAATATTAACGGTAGTTTACGACCAAACTTATCACTAACCATGCCGCCAGACGGACAAGAAAGCACGTCTACCGCAGCGAAACAAGCGCCAAATACACCCGCGGCGGCGGCTGCAACTAAGAACTGGCTTTCAAAGTATTGTGCCAACATAGATATTACAGATAATTCAGCGCCGAAGGTTACCGCATAACCAATACTTAAAATGGCTACTTGCTTGAACTTATACTGTAAAATTTCATCCATTGGAGCAGATTGCAACATGTCTTTATTTACTTGAAATAATTTCCACGATTGATAAGAGATAAGTGCTAACAACAAGCCATAAATAACATAAGCAGCAAAGTCACTGAGTAAGCCAGCGCCAACAATGACATCGGCACCTGTACCGGCAACTACGCCTGCATCAGTTACTCGCCACGTTAATATGGCTAATGCGGCCACCATAGGTATATTAAACAATAAACAAAAAATAAAATCTCGTTTGCTGGTTAGTTCAAGGCCGCCCGATTTATTAGGCCTAAAATAGGTTGAACCTACTGGTGTATCGGTTACCGCATAGTAGTAAAAGGCAGAATATAGCAGGGCTAAAACGCCTGTTGAGGCAATAGCATAACGCCAACCATCTTCACCACCAAATAAGCTAGCAATATAGACTAAGCTACCAGCGCCTACAGCAGAGCCGACATTACCCATGCCTTTATAAATCCCTTCAGCTAATCCTAATTGGTTGGCGGGATACCATTCACTAATCATACGAATGCCAATAACAAAACCGGCACCAACAAAGCCCATTAAAAATTTTGCTAAAGCTAAGGTTTCAAAACTTTGCGCAGAAGCGAAGAAAAAACATAGTACTGCAGTAGCTACTAACATTGCAGTATAAGAGTTACGCGGGCCGTATTTATCAACTAACATTCCGGTGACAATACGTGCAGGGATTGTTAAGGCAACATTTAAAATAAGTAATATTTTAGCTTCAATGTCTGTTAAGCCCATACTCGCTTTTATAGTCGACATCAGTGGGGCATGGCTAAACCAAACAAGAAAGGTAATGAAAAATGCTAACCAAGTGCTGTGCAGAATTCTAGATCTACCCTGGAAGGATAAAAAATTATGTTTTAAAGACGACTCACTCATGAAAAAACCTGATTTAGTTACTGTGAAAATTATTAATAATAGGAAGACAGAGCAAAAACCACGCCAAAGAATAAGTGGTTGTTATTTAAGGCTTCTTTGTTGGTGTTTGTTGTTGGTTGACTCGTGCCTGCACCAAAGTGCAGCTAGAAAATGTAGCAGTGCACCATTACGCTACTAAATGTATATACCCAAGTAACTTGAAGATGCTCGTTTCAGGATCTCTGAGCTATTCATGATCAAGACGTCTACTGTTATTAATGGTTATTCCCTTAAAAAAGGAGACAACGAAGTACATGGTTAGCTCAGACATCCCCGCAGGGCTGGTTTAAAAACGATTTATACAGCGTTATTGATTTCGACAATGGAACGACCATCCTCTTCAATCAAAGCCTTGCCTAAATACGTTTTTAATTCCAGCTGAATCCGGCATCTTCATGTTACTTGGGTATAGGTTGCGGCGTTGTATAATATGTCGCTAAGGGATCAATAAATTAATATGCTATAGTGCCATTAGCTATTTCTAGCCAATTAAAGGATTAATTTATGCAACATTTAGTCGAAGACTTCATTAAGATGAACATCGCCGGGCAAGTACTTACATTATGTGAAAAGTATTATCATGATGATGTCACTATGCTCAGTAATGGAAACTTATTTGCTCAATCCATGCGTGAGGCTTATGACAGACAAAAGGGCTTTGTTGAATCAATTGCCTCATTTGATATCCAGTTAATCTCCCAACAAGTTACTAATAATATGAGTGAGTTAGTCTTTCTCTACAAAATGGTTGGTGTCGATGAGACTCTTAACGAGTTTACCGGTAAACACATTCAAACCTGGCAAGGTGATAAGATTATTCGCGAAGAGTACCTTACTGTCTGTTGAGCCTTGACCATGAATCACTCAGGCATCCAACAACCCGCATTTTAAAGTATCATAGATATATACCCTTTCGAGTACTTTAAGCTACTTCACTGCGCACTTCTTAAGTGCGTTCATACAAAAATAGTGCATTTACACTATAAACAAAAAAAAGGGTTTTTTCTAACTGCCTGAAATTTATGGATAATAAATAATTTCATTTACTGGCATTGTGTTTGCTCTATTAAAGTTAATTAAATTTTATGGAGTAAAATAATGAGTAATCAAATTGGTATTAAGTTGTGGTCATTTACAGGGAAAATGAAAATCCTCCATTTAAGTTGGATGGCTTTTTTTATTACTTTTATGGTGTGGTTTAACCATGCACCCTTATTAGCGGTTATTGCTGATAGCTTAGGCTTGAGCAGCAGTGAAATAAAAACCTTACTGATTCTAAACGTCGCCTTAACCATACCAGCACGTGTCATCATTGGTATGTTAACAGACAAGTATGGCCCTCGATTAACGTTTGCTGTGCTGTTGGCAGTCTGTAGTATTCCTTGTTTTATGTTTGCCTTATCACAAACCTTTGAACAAGCGGCATTAGCGCGTTTTCTATTGGGCTTTATTGGTGCTGGTTTTGTTATTGGTATTCGATTGGTAAGTGAGTGGTTTCCCGCGAGTGAGTTAGGCACAGCGGAAGGTATTTACGGTGGTTGGGGGAACTTTGGCTCTGCTGCTGCTGCAATGTCTTTACCTTTATTAGCACTTTATATCGGTAAAACCTTTGGTGTAGAAGATGCGTGGCGTTATGCGGTTGGTCTAACGGGTCTACTGAGCTTAATTTTCAGTGTTATCTGGTATGCCAATGTAAATGACACGCCTAAAGGGGCAACTTATTTCAAGCCTAAAAAATCAGGCGCGATGGAAGTGACGAGTGTTGGTGATTTTTACTTACTTTTAATCATGAAACTACCTATGTATGGCGCGTTAGCCTTATTGACTTGGAAGTTATCGCCTCAAGGCGTTAGTTTACTTTCAAGTAATATGACTATTGCCGCCTATGTAAGTTTAGTGGTGTTATTTATTATTGAAGTAAGAAAAACGTATCAAGTAAATGGTCATTTATTTCACGAAACAATACCTGAAATTCATCAGTACAAGTTTAAGCAAGTGGCTGTGCTTAATATTTTATATTTTGCTACGTTTGGCTCTGAATTAGCTGTTGTTTCTATGTTGCCTTTATATTTTTCAGAGACTTTTAGTTTAGATATGGTTTATGCCGGTTTACTCGCGTCGTTATATGCTTTTATGAACCTAATGTCACGGCCTGGTGGCGGTTGGTTAAGTGATAAATTTGGCCGCAAAAAAACCTTACTTATTTTAACGGCTGGTTTAGCGGTGGGTTATTTTGCTATGGCGTTAATTGATAGTTCATGGCCGCTTATCTTCGCCGTGATTACTGTTATGGCTTGCTCGTTTTTTGTTCAAGCTGGAGAAGGAGCCGTCTTTGCTGCAGTACCTTTAATTAAACGTCGATTAACAGGGCAGATTGCGGGCATGACAGGCGCTTATGGTAATGTTGGTGCGGTAGTTTACTTAACGGTATTGTCTATGGTGAGTTATCAAACTTTTTTCTTTGTGATTGCTGCGACCGCTGTCGTCGGCTTTATTACGTTACTCTTTATGCAAGAGCCAAAAGGCTCAATGACTGAGGTGCTTGAAGATGGCACTGTAGAGCTAATTCAAGTGACCTAAACCTCGGTATAACGGTGAGCAGTATAGCGGATACATGAAAAAGCATAACAATGAGTAGCCGTTTTAAATGAAGCCAAAGGGCTAATGCCGATCAGTTAAGAAAAAGGATTTTTCAAATAGATAAAACGATCCATTGACCGATCTAGCCGATAGTGCAAAATCCGTACTTAGTTTTCTAAGTACGGATTTTTTTATGCA
>MAAB01032306.1_pt1 | contig 138576 bp, 133 predicted proteins | sample 1115991 | NCBI WGS metagenome assembly MAAB01 (sample SAMN04961124, study PRJNA320927) | seawater metagenome | isolation source: sample BD02T18 sea water enriched with oil for 18 days | place: USA:Gulf of Mexico | collected 2013-07-27 | reverse complement strand
GTGCATCCATTCGTCTTTTTTTTCTTGTCTCATAATGATGTTGCCTCGAATTGGTGAGGGATCTATTATGAGGCTATATGATTATGCTGGTAGTACGTGGAGTATTTGGCGCATACTTTATATTGTTCTTTCAGTCCAAGCAACTCCTGGTTTTTTGGCGCTAGTTCAAGCCCAATGCGGACATGTCGCAAACCCGTTCCATAATCCTTTCGATTGAAAGACTTGTTTGCTAACGCAATGTATTCTGTGACTACCCTCTGTAAACCGGTGAGCGCTGCTTCGTTATCAGATTCTATTGCCAGTGCTTGGCGATAATAATAGATAGCATTATTCCCTTTAGGTCGATTTAATTGTGTTTCTTCGAAGCGCTCCGCAGCAAGTTTAATATAACGCTCGACCAGTTGCTCATTGATTACTTCCAAACCGTCAAGCGCATCATCATTGTCGGTTTCTAAGGTCAGTATTTGATTGTAGAAATATCGTGCATTGTCGAATTCAGGTGCAATGAATTGATTGTCAGCTAAATGGGTTTCTGCCTGCTCCAACAATGCGTCGATTTTACGATCAGTCTCACTTTTATACGTTGCCTTAAATAAAACGAGAATTGCTATTAGCAGGCCGAGCAAAATCAAACCTGATTTTTGGTGTTTTTCAATCCATTGCAGGTGATCGCTCGTTGCTTTATGCCGGAGTGGTGTGGAGCGTAACTTTGTTTGATCATCGTTATCAGGTGCCATATCTAATAGTGCGTCAATATCGCTGATGAGCTCTTCGGTTGTCTGATGGCGTTGCTCTGGTTGTTTTTTCAGCATTTTGCCAAGGAGAGCCTGGCACGGGCGTTGAAGCATTGCTAAGTCAGGAATAGACCTTTCTGTATGGTTTACCACGGTCTCGGCATAGTTTTCCCCTTTGTAGGGGTTGCATCCCAGTAGAAGCTCTAACAGAATCACGCCTAAACTGTAGATATCAGAACGTTGATCCAGCTGTTGTCCATAAATCTGCTCGGGGCTGCTGTAGGACGGGCTGCCTACAGAAATACCTGCTTGCGTTAACTCGGTATTAACGGATAGGTCTTTGGCAATGCCAAAGTCAGATAACACGACAGAATTGTCTTCTCTGAATAGGATGTTGGCAGGTTTGATATCACGATGAATGATGCCTTTTTTATGGACGCTGTCCAATCCTTGGGTCACTTGTCGGATCAGTTCCAGTGCATAGCGCATACCTACCGACTTTCCTTTGAGGCTATCCAGATCGCCGCCAGATAGGTATTCCATAGAAAGGTAGGGGCGCCCATCTTCCAAATGGGCAACATCGTAAACGGTGATGATATGGGGATGGTTTAACGCCGCAACTGTTCGAGCTTCCATGAAGAAGCGCTCTTCAGCATTGGGATCACCGAAATCTGCTAGAACCTTTATGGCAACTTGCCGATTCAGTGATTTCTGAGTTGCAAGGTAGACGGACGCCATGCCGCCTTTACCTATCATGTGGTGAACGGTGTAACCGAGTATTGTAATGGTTTCACTCATCAGTATTAATTATAGGCCTGTGATTTCATGTACATGTTGTTAGGGAAAAGGGCGTGAGTATAACACTCTGGGGATAGTCATTTTCAATTAAGTATCACTTTGTTGTTGAGCTAAAACACAACAACGGGCATTTAACGGGGGAAGTACACCGCAGTATCCGTTTCGCCTGTTACATGATCGATGATCGTAGTCTGCACCTAAAGTGAACTCGCTAGGTTTGAGGGTAATTTCATCAATTCAGATCAATACCACAGAACCAGAGTTATTTTGATCTGCATTGTTGATAATGATTATTGTTTGCATTAGTGTAGAGCCCTAGGCTGGCGCTTTATGCTAGACATAAGATCAAATTAAAACCAACAATGTGACATTCCATGCCTGATATCGAAGCGAAACCAAGTATTCAGCGCTACGGAAAAAAGTGTTATGCATAAATGGAAAAATAAGATAACGAAAGGTAACAACGCTTTTTCTGAAGGTTGCGATAGCGAAGCCTTGTACTATTATCAAGCTGCATGCCAACGAGCAGAACAGTTGTTGCCGCATTGGTTTGATGTTGAAGCTGTTACTGCCGCTCTGGTCGTGAGCTATCAGAATTTGGCCGAACTATATTTTAGACAATCGCTCTATATTGACGCCCTGTCTACTTACCGTTCTCTTCACTTGCATTTACGAAATTTTAGTTCAATAAACCCAGGCAGTGATTCAACGCAAAGCATTATTCATCGCGCGTACCGGCGAATAGATACCGAGCTTGCTGCCACGCTTAAGACGTTAAATTTACAGGATCCTAACGCTGCTGAGTTAATGGATGAGATAAAAAAAATATTTGAAAACCACACCAATCAATTGAATAAGGATAAATATCAATGATTAGAGCAAAAACAATGGCGCCGATTTCGGTTGCACTGCTAACCCTCTCAACTGAGGTGCTAGCCCATCCTAGCCACGACCACAGCCATTGGTCTAGTCCAGTTATACATGCCATGTTTGTCGCAGCGTTGGTTGTTGCCGCGGGCGCAGGAGTATGGGCTTATCGTCTTTACCGTCAAAAGTCACAGCAATCAATTCAGGTGGAGAAATAATCATGTTGCATCGCTTAATAAATTTGTATGACAAGGCTGTAAGCATTAATACGGTAGCCGCACACTGCGATATCCCCTGTAAAATTTATGACCCTATCTCTGCTCAACTTGCTACTCTGAGCGTTATTCGTTTTATGGATTTAATTGCCGAACTTGAGAGTAAAGATAGTCTTTCTGTTGCCGACCACGCGAAATTGTGTCGCTTGGTAGCGGAAAAGGAAACTCACGCAGAAAAAGCCAAACATGAAGTGCGGGTTATTTGGGGTGACTATATCAAACAGCCTCAGTTTGACCAGTTCCCAGATATTAGTGAGTTGGTACATAACATCATGTTAACCGGTTCAGCCTGCAAACAGGGTATTGAACGTGAAAAAGGTGAAAAACTGCTTACGTTGATTAACGAGTTTGCAGTTGCTTTCTGGGCGACAAAAAAGGTTAGTACCTATACGGCAACCTGTCCGTATCCCCCCGAAGAAACGGTCGTTTACCCTAATCTGCAATGATGGGACTAGGTCTTTATAAAGTCACTGGAGACAGTATGCTGCCAAGCTACTGCTCTGGTGATTATGTACTAACTTTTCGTTTTAATACGTCTACGTTTAAGGTCGGCGATGTGTTAGTTGTGCGGCACTCTTGCCTTGGCAATATTATTAAACGCGTTGAGCGTGTAGAAGAAGATGGTTTGACATTTTTAATTGCAGGGGACAATACAATATCTAGTACAGATAGTGATACTTTAGGCCTGGTATCAATCAAACAGGTGCTGGGAAAAGTGGTTTGGCATATTGCCGCGCCCTGATATTTGCAAATTCAAAGCTGCTTAAACCTTAATGACAAAAATTCTTAGGCTGTAATACGTCAGGAATTATTTATGTTTTCTAGAAAATTGATAGGGTTAATTAACCCTATTAAACCGCTCTCGTAACTTCCTAAATCCATAAAAGTACGATTACCAACGGTGGTGATTTTGTTGATAATTGTGTGGCCATGAAATACATGGTCAATATTTTCGACTGGTTGAATTAAACCGTGTGAAGCTTCCGGGCTGTGAACTTGGTTTTTATTCCATAGCATACCGTGGGTTAGTGGAGTGGGGGTGGTGTTATCCTGTTTCGTTGAAAGGGTCGCTGAAACTTGGTCCCAGTCACAGGTTTTAGGTAGCTCGGCATGTACTAAACCAACGGTTGTACCATTGTTTAGCGACAGTTCTATTGCCATGGGTAAATTCACCAAGGCATTGTAATAGGGCTCCAATTCGTCGAGATTTAGGTCTTCGCACCAATCGCCTCCCCAGAACCCCCATTGCGTGCGGGCGTGAGGTGACTCACTTTCAAATGCATCTATTAGCATTAACTCGTGGTTACCGAGGATAGCGTGAAACCAGGGTTTTGATAGGTATTCGATAACGAGGTTTGATTCGTCACCTCGGTCGATGAGATCACCTAGGCTAAACAGTCGGTCTTTAGTAGGATCAAAGTTGACGGCATTGAGTTGTTTTTCAAGAAGGGAGAAATGACCGTGGATATCGGAACAAATAAAATCGGTACCGGTATTGTTTGGGGTGAAATGTTTTATTTTGATGGTTTATTCACTTCTATGTTGTGCGTGTTATCTATTTGTAGCAATGCCAATAACTTGGGGTCTATAGGTTCGTCATGTTTCTGTAAAATATGAATCATCTGAACAGGGATTAGTAGATTGGAGTCCTCTCTTTTAATGATCAAGTTGCATGAAGCTAGTGTTATGGGAGGCTCTTCATCGCTAATGTTTTCACATTGTTCACCACATAAAGCGCATGTGGCGATGTTTCGCCGGAGATTAACTATTTGTTTATTTTTGTATAGACGTAAAAGCTTGTTGGTGATGATTCGTTTTTTTTGTGGAGGTAGTTGAATGCCGTTGCTCGGAGAGATGTCTACTGTGGAGTCTTTAGGTGATGGTAGGTATATCGCCATATTTAATTTGACCTATAAATCTATTCTCTCAGCATTTAGTGGGTAAGCCAATATTAGTCAGTGAACTTGAATTAATCTATGTCTCTAGTACAGTAAATAGCATCTAATTGATTGTTAGACTGTGAGTTGCCGTATTCTTATGTGTTTTTTATAAAAAGGTGTACTCAATTAGCTTGAGTACAAGTCGTATATACCCTCTCTTTGAAAGAGGGTATCGAGATTTTCAAAGTATATGAGTATTTCAGCGTTGTTATACCTTACAGGTATTTGTTTACAGAATTCAAAGTCTCGATTTTCGATGGCCCACTGAATAGCTTCTTGAAAACCTATTACCAATTCAGGTTTATATTTTTCTTTGATCTGTTTGATCAGAGGGGGGGGGAGAATTGGGTCACACTTTACATCTTGGATATAGTTCAAGAAATATAAAAGGGCATTAAGGGCAAAAGGTACTTGTTTTTCTGTCATTAAAAGTCCATCCAGTCATCGGGTAATGGGTCGCCATCTTTCCACTCATCAACTTCTTTAAACCTTTTTTGAGGTTTAGGATCCATTGTCCCACCATCATCTTTCCAACCAGTTCTCATTACACCGTCAAGAGAATCCGGGGTCATACCTTTCTTTTCTAACGCATCAAAAACTTGATTGTTGAGTTTTTGTGATGGTTGATAGTGGCCACTTTGATTGGAAACTTCTAACAAGTAGCCCTGTGCAACATTGAATTCTCCCGCTGATGCCACTGGTTTTCCATTGGCCAAGCTAGAGTGATGCAATTCGTATGGGATTTGTTTTTTAGATGCGAATATCCTGCCGTTTTCATCCATCACAAAAATTGCATTTCCCCAATGTGTTTCTGCGTCCGCAGTGTCAAAAAGTTCACCTGTTTTCTTGTGTACTATTAGCCCATTATTAACGTCTAATTCGTGAATCGCCCGTTTATTCTCATCGAAATACTCTGTCACCATTGGGGTATTCCATCGCTTAGGGTCATTCGGGTTATCTTCACCTAGGTAATCACTTTTAATCGTAGTGGTTTCGTAACGCCCCTGAGTTTCTTTGCAGCTTAACCCTAATGGATCAATCCACCCTGTTGGATTCGGCGCATATTGATAATTGTTTGTACCACCCAATAACCCAATCGGATCAACCGTGGTAAACCGAGCTGTCCCCGGATCATAATACCTATGTCGATTATAATGCAGCCCAGACTCTTCATCAAAATACTGGCCCTGGAACCGTAGATTATTTTCAATATAATCCACGTCGTTCAGTGCTAGATTGCCATAGGCTTTATACTGTGCAGACCAAACAATACCACCTTTGTGGTTTGTCATCTCTTGCGGAGTGCCTAGGTGATCTAAATGGTAGTGGTAAACCTGCCCATCTTGAATCTGTGCGAGTGGCCTAAAGCTTTCTGGTTCGTATAGGTACAGTTTTTCACTATGGTTGCGTGTTTCTGACAATAACACATCGCCATTCCAGAGGAAAAGTGTTGTGTCAAAGGTATCTTCTTTGGCTATTCGTCGTCCGAGCGCATCGTATTCAAATTTACGATCCCCATTCAAAATAGAGGTTGAATCCGGTTTTATTGATATGGAAATATACTTGTTAGTATGAAAAAATAGATAGGTTTTTGTATTCCTGACAATACTGAAATTTTACAATTTTTAATTAAAAAGGAGTTTTATTGTGATTGACAGCGAAAACCAGGATGTTTTAACCATTGGTAAGCTGGTTATTTATAGAAATACATTGATATACGAAAATTCAATCATTCAAATTAGTAATATATGTTCCATTTGGGTGGCTGATCACAGTTATGTTGTGAAGAATAAAGTGCCGGCTTGGATAGCCGTTGTTGGTTTTATAGGGGTGTTTTGTATTTCATTTGGAATCTACGATGGTGGATTTGTTTTTTCGGTTGCTGGCGTAGCTCTTGTGATTGGGACTGTTTTAGGTTTTCTGAAGCATAAGCCTACTACGCCGATATCAAAATATGCATTGGGAGTGGAAAGGTCTTCTGGGCGAACGATGTTGTTTAAAGCTTCCGATAAAGCATTTGTTAAAAAGATGGCTAAGGCTCTGATGGAAGTTATGTCGGAAAAGAAAAATACATCAGAAATGGTTGTTATGAACTTTGATAATAAATCAATAAATATTGAGAATGTAGAAGGGTCGAATATTATTGGTGGTAATGTGTCTGATAGTCTTGTGGAGAGCCTGTAATATGACAAAAATCAAAATAAATTCTGTTGATAATTCAATAGTTGTGGGTGGGGCTGTAAATAATAGCTCTGTATCGATTAATAATTGCAGTAACAATACCATTTTTGATGAAATATATGGGGTGATAAGGGGCATAGAAGATGATGAGTCTAGAACATTACTTGAGCTGGTTGTTGGGAATATGAAAAATACAGTCGGTACGTCGGAATTTTCACTTCATTATAAAAAATTCATGAGCGCCATTGCTGATCATGTCACTATATTGCTGCCCTTTGCGACGGGTTTAGCGCAACTGATTCCGTAATATTTCGCTGTGAATGTGGGGTGACTAGAGATTGAAATTTAACTATGGAAAATGGTTGTAAGCTGATGAAACCAAAAAATATACATTCGTGGGAATTGTCTGAGGACGAGGCCCTTAAGCTTCAGCTAGAGTTATCGTCTAAAGTACACGCCGTTGATCAATTTGAGGAGATTCAATACGTAGCAGGTGTTGATGTCGCCTATCAAAAAGAGGGCGACAAATTAGTTGCGGCTGTTGTGGTACTTGATGCTGTAACTTTGCAAGTTATTGAAACTGTAATGGCTGAAGATGTAGCTGTTTTTCCATATATTCCGGGTCTTTTCTCCTTTAGAGAGCTTCCATCACTGATAAAAGCATTTGAGAAACTGGAACATGTACCAGACTTGGTCGTATGTGATGGGCAAGGGTTGGCACACCCTCGTCGGTTTGGGTTAGCTTGTCATTTGGGGGTGATGTTTGACGTTCCGACTATTGGATGCGGTAAAACAAGATTAATTGGTGATGCTAATACACCGGGTGAAAAAAGAGGCTCCTGTGAGCCACTTATCGATAACGATGAAATAGTAGGGAATGTTCTTAGAACCCAAGATGGAGTTAACCCCATTTATGTTTCTGTGGGCCATCGAGTCTCATTGGAAACGGCTTGCGATTGGGTGCTGCGGCTTTCTCCAAAATACCGGTTACCAGAGACGACGCGTAAGGCTGACCAGGCGGTGAATGCTAGATTAAAAGAGTTAAATATGTGATTCTGGGCGTATTTATAGGTTGGGCTCTTCTTCAAAAGAGCAGAGGGAGAAGAGCTTTCTCAATTGTTCTATATCTTGTGGGTGCAGGTTCTGATTGTTTTTAAGGCAAGAGTTGAATTCGCGTTCTTCAATTGTCCATTTGGGTGCCATTCAAGGGTTTCTTCATTAAGGTCAGACTCCATCATTCTGCCAGAGTCGTACCATTTCCTGCATGGAGTATCTATGCAGCCATAATGGAAGTAGGATTCATCTATTAATATATCCTCTGGACTAAATTGGAAGGCGTATCCACTAAATAATTTTTCTTGAAACGTATGAATTTTTCTTCGTTATCTGAGTCGTGTTTCTTTGCTTTATCCCTGAATTTTGGGTTGTTATCTGATGCGTGATTTGGAAGAAATCCACCCGGTACATTCATGATTTCTTTTAATATTTTTAGAAATTCAGAAAAGACGCTACTAAAGTCTGCGGCGCTATCTATTTTATAGGGTATCTCGTTTTCAGTTGTTCTTTCGCCATCAATTTCCTTGGATACATCTTGGCCGTAGGGTTCGACCCTGATATACCGGGTGAAAAAAGAGGCTCCTTTTGAGCCTCTTATCGATAACGATGAAATAGTAGGTAATATTCTTAGAAGGCAGGATGGAATTAATCCTATTTATGTTTCTATGGGTCATTGAGTTTTATTGGGAACGGCTTGCGAGTGGATACTGCGGCTTTCTCCCACATACTGCCAGCCGATGTGTTTTTCTATTTACTTGGTTACTCAGTACCTATAATGCAGAGAGGGTATTTTTCTTTTAGTTCTGCAATAACATTAGCTTTGATGTTTTTATTGTTATCTAATATTAGACGTTCAATATTTTTTAAATTAATTGCTAGTAGGGCATTGGCAGATATGGAAGTGTTTGTGAACGTTAGATTCATTAAATCATTAAAGCCTTTTTTCAATGTTAGCTTTGACAGAAGGTTGTCGTTTATACCTTGCCCTCGAAGCTTTAATGAGTTAGATATGTTAGATATATTATATTCATCTAATATGTCAGCATCGTATGCATAGTCATTAGAGATAACCAATCGATCGAGGCTTTTGTTATTTATCATTTGTATGTTGAAGATACTTTCCCAATTCTTACCTGCGATATTGTGAAGCCATAGACTGCCGTCTTCATTCCAGCGCATATCGGTCTTTAGAGTGGAAGACCTTTTCAGAGTCCCGGATGGAAACCATTGGCGAGCTGTTGTAGAAATATCCCCAAAGTCATATAGCGCCTCTTCTTCCAAGATACCTGATATCGTAAATAGATATCCGGCGCCAGTGAACATTGTATCGTTGAAAAATGTTGATTCTTCTTCCTCGTCATCTGAGAAATTTAAATCAATTCTAAGATCATCGTCTTCTTGTAGGTCAAGAAGGTCTTTAGAAGGGCCGAGTACAAGACCGTCTTTAATTTCAATAAGCTCTTCCATGACCCCTTTTTCATCAAAGCAATAGGCTAGGCCGCTAAAATTTTCTTCATTTAAAAGCCATTTTCCTGATATAAGCGAAAGGTGATTTTTGTGTACTCTTAACATCTTCTAGGCCTTTATTGGGTCGGTTGGGATTCTCACAGAATCTGACAATATTGCTTTACAATTCATACATGCAGGAAACTCTTCGGCACCCCCTGTCTTTCGCCCTGTTAGCTTATAAGTGACTTCAGATATCTTGTTTAGTATAGTTTTGTCACTCGAATTCTTAAAGAAATTATTGAGCACATCGTTTACGGCTAGAACTTCTGCGTGAAAACCTGGGATTCTATTGCTGAATATACTGTCTTTGATGAATTGTAGTGATTCTAGCTCGTTAATGCGGGCTTTTATCAAGGGCTTCATTAGAGCGTGTATTGTTGTTGTGCCTTCTTTTTTGTCTTTATACATTTCAGCTAGCTCAGATTGAAGAAACTCAATGTATGTATTGAAATTTATGTCCGGGATAACCTTCTTATAATCAGGGCCATCTTTACCCTGATTTACTGTGATCCAAGGTATATATTCGGTTGAATCGTCAGGTTTCTTTGATAACACTGTGTCCTTTTTACCATCAGCGTTACGATGATATTCTATCTTTATCCAGTGATCATCCCAAGTTCCGCCATTCTCTCTACTGTAGCTCTGGGTTTGTTTGTTGCTGCCGGGGATGTGACCAAGTTTAACTTTTATAAATTCACTGCCATCTTGTATATATATGGAGGGTTTGCCTTTGTTGTCATGCTCATAAATAAGTTTCAAGCCTTCTTTCATACTTAAATCGGTGACATTATAATATGAGCTGCCAAAGGTTTTTATCCCGTTTTTATGAATACCTGCTTTTGAAAGAGCAACGAAATGCTTGGCTAACTTCTTGGAGTTATTGCTTGCGATTATTTGATTGGATTTATCCTTAACATCTTCTTTTAGCAAAGCGTCAAAGTCTTCTATTTTTAGAGTGGTTTCAGCCTTTCCCTGTTTGTTTTCATCAATTCTAAAGCTGTTGTTGGTTTTACTTAATATCTTTGTCTGAAGGCTTACTTTTTTGATTTTTCCTGAAATATTATTTGCAGCTATATAAAGACGCAATTTTTTGTTAGTAGTATCTTTGCCGGAGCTTGTGGGGCTGTATTCTTTCTCATATTTGTTTTCTTTTGTTAGTTCGTTGTATGTAATTGGTGAGCCAGCAGTGTATTTTTCTTTGCCCTTTATATCTTTGTAAAAAATAATATTATTAGGCGTCGCCGTCACACTAATTTCGGCAGTCTCAAATGGATGTTCCTTATTACTTTCTTCCAACCACACGTCAACGTAGGTCATTGCGTGCATTGTGCCGTCTTTCGTAGTGAAGTTATATTGCTTGGCCCCACCTTGTAGCGCCACGTAATCAATGACTTTTGAGCTACTCTCTTTGATTGTACTTTTTTCAAGTTCAATCATCGGCCAAACAACGTTCACAGGCTCTACTTTTATGGTTTCTTTCTCTGGCCCTTTAACAATCAACCCTTTTTGTTTGTCCAGTGTCAGTTTGCACTCAATGTTCGCCAAATCAGCTGCTTTCACATATAGCTCTACACCTTTTTTAAGTTCGGAGGCCTTGAACGTTTTGTCGTTAATGGCGTGAGAGCAGGCTTTATCACTATATAGTTTGGTTGACCCTGGCGTTATATCTAACTTAGCTGTGCCTTTGTATGCATTTTTTCCTTTGCCTGAAATCCCAAGTGAGATCAGGGCAGGTTCGAAATAGTCGTTTTGCTCGGCATCAAAATAGGCAATTTTAAGCTTCTCTGCTTTGCCTACATCAATGGTTGGTTTTACGGTGTCTTTATCTTCTGTGTCTTTGTTTCCACCCTTCTTACCAGCCGGAATGGGGGTTTTGTTATTAGGAATGCTTCCGCTTTGATGTTTGTTACGTTTCTTCTTCAGCACTTTTACGAGCTTAGAAAGAACAGTTGAAACGGCTTCTAGCGCTTTACCAGCTTTTCGGGCGGCGGTCGCAACGGTAGCGGCTGCACCCGCGATAGCCCCTCCTGGACCAGTGACTGCTCCAACAAGAACGGTGGAGCCTACTACGGCTCCAGCATCAATACCTGTTTGCGTTGCTTGCGCTAGGCCTATTTCAACCAGTTCATCGGTAGGTGTAACCTCTAAAAAACGCTGAGGTAGGCTGGCTAATAATTCACGGGTTTGAGTGTCGGATAGCAGTAAAATCAATACTTCCATAGATTCACTGGCGGCTTCGTAGCCTACATCGCCACGTTGTTTCCATGCTTGAAATTGCCGTTGAAGGTCGTCGATATCGCCAGTTGCTAAAGCATCTACCATGACGCTGATGTCAATATCCATTACGTCCATTAATGCGCCGAGCTCACCAAGGTCGGGTATGTATTCGGTAACACCTTTGCCAACACCTTCTGCTGCTGACTTGGTATTTTCCCAGGCGGCTTCATAAAAGGGCAGGGCGTCATAGGCATCAGATCGTTCTCGCAAGGCATTGATTTCTGCTTCAACGGCTTTTCTGAAGTCTTCTCTTAACTGTTTTGTCTTATCGTCTTTTGGTTCTGCTGCAGGGTTGTTTGCTAGTGCCGATTTATAGCTATTTCGTATATTCAGTGCACTTTGATTAAGGGCGGTATCAAGTTCGGTGTATAACGATTGCCGTTCATTTTCAACCGCCGCTTCATTATAGTTGTGGCCAAATTCAATAACACCGCCACCAACAGGTGCATCGGTTTCAATAGCTTTACCTTGTTTATCTAAGGTACCTGTTCGTTCTTGACCATCTTTAAAGGTGATTTTGTAGGGGATTTCTATGGCTGGGGTATTTTCAATATCTTCATAGGTCAAGGCGATGTTGACAGTTTCGGTTTCTATAGGGATAGGTTGTATTGGCGTCATGCCAAGCAAGTTAGAGCTACTTGATTGATAGTTTGAACCAGGGCTGTTGGCGTTATTATTTGCGCTACTGTTTGTGTTGTTACCAGTGTACGTAGCTGTTTGGAAAATTCTGTCTGACTCAGCATCAGTAGGCATCGTAATCTTCCCACCCTTACGATGATCCGTCACCATCCAGCCATTACCACCCTCAATCATGGCGGATCCAGGGCTTGCAACTTTACCTGCTTTATCATTCACCGGCGGATTAGGTGTTGCCGGTGCCGCAGGGGATGCAGATTGTGCTCCACCGCCACTTCCACCAGAGTTTATCATCACCATTGTGCCGGTAATAGATACACCCATGGGGCCTAAAAATAATGTGCCACCACCACCTTTAACGGTAAGGCTCATGCCGCCGTCGACTACCAATTTGGTGGCAGCTTTTAAATGGGTTTGTTGTGCTTGCTGAAGATGGTTGCTGCCACTTTTTACATGTAAGTCTTTTCCGACTTTTATGGATAATGAATCACCCACTTCAAGGTTGCTGTTGCCACTGACGTTGAGGTGTTTGTCTTTGCCGATATTTTCTTTGTGCTGGTTGGTGACAATATGGTGCTGATCTTTTTGGATATGTTGTTTTAAGTCGTTTTTAATCCGCAGGTCCATGTCTTTTTCTGCATGGAGATAAACCTGTTCTCTGCCTTTTTTATCATCAATGCGCAATTCATTGTGACCGTCACCACCTGGCGAGCTGTTGCTGCGAAATACTGTACGGGTTTTGTTGAAGGGTAAACCTTCAGGTACCGGGTTACTGGCGTTAAATGCGCTGCCGGTAACAATAGGGCGGTCGGGGTTGCCGTATTCAAATTGTACGATAACTTCTTGCCCTATACGGGGTACTACCATGCTGCCATAGCCGTTTCCGGCAAAGCCCTGGGCGACACGAATCCAGAGGCTGCTTTTATCGTACATTTGGCCTTGGCGATCCCAATGGAATTGCACTTTGATTCGGCCGTAGTTGTCGGTGTATATTTCTTCGCCACCGGGGCCACATACTAGCGCGGTTTGATGATCATAAGCTTTGGGTTTTGGATGTACGTGAATACGAAACGGCGTTTCGTTTGGCATAGTGTAAAAGGTGGATTGGTATTCTGTGCCGCGGTTGCTACTGCCTTCTTCTAGCGATTGCGGTTGCAGGCCTCCATGAACCACTTTGGTTAATAGGTAAGGGCGGTTAAAGGCGGTGGTGAAGTGTTGTTTTATTTCTAATAACTTACCGGGTAATAACCGCACACACTGGGTTTGACCTTCTCCGGTGATAAGGTCAGCACATTCTGCTTCTAAATGAATGCTAGCGTATTTCTTTGCTTGGTCTGGTGTTTCAAAGTGACCGGGGAATCGGTAATGCTCAAGATCACCGTCGGGGTTTAATTGATGACCTAGTCCCACTTGGGTACTGCTGGGGTTAAAGTCACCTAGGGTAATATTTTGAGGCGTGTAACCTTCCCAAAGGGCAGGACGCGTACCACATTCTGGGCAGATACCATCGGGTGGTGCTTTACCAATACGGTTGGAACAGTTGGAACATTTCACTCGTGTTTGGGCTTTGGTGCGATGGATAAAACTGTAAATGCTATCGGCGGCTTGTGCCATGCCGGTTTTGGCGTGGAAGGGGATGGCTTTGGTGCCTGAAATTGGCCCGAATACGGAGTTGCGATCACTAATAACCATGCAGTGGTGGTCAAGGTGATGTTCGAAGAAGTAAAACATGCCTTCTTCACTCATTAGCCGTTCGACAAAGGCGAGGTCTGTTTCATTGTATTGAACGCAGTAGTTGCGTTTGGGGTAATTACCCGACAGAGCAAATTTGACGTTATAGCCCGATATACCGGTGCCACTCAACACTTGTTTAAGAATGGTGGGTACGGATTTCTCTTGGAAGGTGCATGTATTTTCTTTTAATGCCATGAATTGGCATTTGGGGACTAAGACGATGCGGTAGTTGGCAAAGCGGTCACCATGGCCTTGGGTGTGAAATTGGATGACTTCGCCGTGAATCAGTCGATTGTCGAGGTTGTCGTCAACCAGTGTTAGCACTCCGGCTTTTTCGAGAAACTGATCTGCTGTGAGGTCAAAGTTCTCTGAGACAATGTCGATAGTAAATACGTAGGGCGCTGAAATCGCCTCTTCACCGGTAAATTTGAGTATGCGCAGAGAGTCTGCTAACCCGATAAGCTCGAAGGTGAATTTGCTGGCATTGGCTGGAAGCATGTTGAGACGATCCTATCCTTGATATGTAGCTAACGATGTTTAGCTAAAAGAGACAGGAGGGGGATAAGGAAATGCCTGGTTTTAGAGACTTATGAGGGGTAGGGGGTTCCAAACCGGTTGTTTATTGTGGTTCGTCGTCAGGTGACTGTTAAATTGAGACCAGGCGATAGTCAAAAAACAATGCACTTATTATACGTTTCATCGAATAAAGGTAAGAAATAAGTATGCGGAAAGGATTACTGCAACCCACATAACCATACTTCCAGCAGGGTAAAGACGTGAAAGTAAGATGCTGGTAGCGTCATTTTTTTTGGCAATAAAATGTAAGCTGCGATCTAACTTGACTAAAAAACCTTTACGTAATGCGCTGTCTACTTTCCATATTATAGAAAATGTTTTTTGTAATACATTTGGAACCGCTCGGCGATATATCCAATCGAAATCCAAATTGGTGGATCGTAATTCGGGTGGGTACTTGCCCTTGAGGTTAAGCCAAACAAAGGCTAGCGCGGAGAAGAACAACAACTGCGTTTGTGCTAAGACATGTGTTGCATCATAAGGGTTGTAACCCGTGTCGTAGGGCAATAAAGAGTACAATGCCGAAGGATAGATCCCAATTGCGATACAAAGACCTGCTGCAATCGTCATCGCCAATACCATGTTGTTCGGTGGATCATTTGCTCTAATCCCCGAGTCGTGAGCAAAGAACGCAAAATATGGAATTTTAATACCGGCATGATGAAAAACGCCGGCTGACGCAAATAATAACATTAACCATATCCAGTCATGGCCATTCTCTAAGGCAGCCGACATCACCATTGATTTACTGACGAAGCCGCTGAATAATGGGAATGCGGAGATGGACGCTGCACCTATAATACATAACACGGTTGTCTTGGGCATCGTTTTGTAAAGCCCGCCTAAATCAGAGCCGTTAATGCGGCCTGTCATATGCAACACAGCGCCCATGGACATGAATAACAAGCCTTTAAAAATGACGTCATTAAACGCATGGGAAATTGCACCATTGAGGGCCAGTGCGGTACCAATTCCAATACCAACAACCATGAAACCAACCTGATTAATAAGGCTATAGGCTAGTACGCGGCGTAGGTCATTTTCGATCACTGCAAAAAAGATGGGAAAGCACGTCATAGCCGCGCCAATATAAATCAGGAGCTCAGTGCCTGGGTATCCACGGGCCAATGCATAAACGGCTACTTTGGTGGTAAAGGCGCTGAGAAAAACGGTACCCGTAACGGTCGCTTCTGGGTATGCGTCTGTGAGCCAGTTGTGAGCCATGGGAAAAGCGCACTTAATACCAAAAGCAATAAAGATTAGCCATCCAGCAATACCATCAAGGCCAATATAGTCAAACTTTAGGGTGTCGTGTTCAGCCACATAAAATAGCGCCCCCACCAACAAAATGACGCCTGATAATACGTGTGTGATCAGGTAGCGTAATCCCGCAGCGTAGGAGTTCTCAGTTCTACGTGCCCAAATTAGAAAGACAGAGGTAAATGCTAAACACTCCCAAAAAATGAATAACGTTAATAGATCACCTGCAAACACGGCTCCGAGGCCGCTTCCTGCATACAACATTGCTGCCACTTGCTGCATGGTGTCACGGACATGCAGGGAGTAAACAATGGCTATTAGTGCTGCGATGTGAAATACATAACCAAAGATAAGGCTTAACTTGTCTACGCGATAAGGAAGTAGCTCATAGTCGAAAAATGCGAATTGCAGATAAATACCTTCAGGCATTCCCCAAAGGTGAAGCCCACTTAAAATAGGCGTTGCCACCATGATTGCGCCACGTAACGCACCACGGGTAAAAAATGCAATGAGTGCACCGATAAAAAAAGGAACAAATGGAGGAATCTCAAGCATCCACATCGTGACCTCCTAAATTCGGTTTATTCTTTTGTGATAATTCGCCATTAAGCTTCTCATTAGCATCCAGCTTTCCCTTATGGTCACTTCCTTCAGTACAATCTACTTTGGAATCATAGTAGTCTTCGTCTCGCATAAGAAAAGTACGCATCCAGGTAGCAACAAGTACAAGGACGACGCAACCGACAAAACCATAGATAGGATAGAAACCCCATAGACTTTCCCAGCTATGTGCTACATGGCGATGGATCACAAAATCCAGAACAACCAGAATTGCACAAATTCCGTAAAAGCAATTTAGAAGTCGTTTTATATTTTGGGGATTGTCAAAAAAGTATTGTTTCTCATTTTCCATGAGTTGATCCTGGGTACTCTAGAATGGCTGTCGATAATTCATATAAGGGTTGTGGATAGATAAAGAGGATTAGGCAACCCAGCGTAGTGATACATATCGCAATGAGTGATGGTAGGGGAGCTTCTTGTATTTGAAACTTTGGTAAAGTTTCTTCTATACCTAGCTTATCGTTAGCTAACAGGTTGGGGAAAAAAGCACGTATCGGTATCGGTAATAGGTAGGCGATGTTGAGTAAAGAACTCATCATAAGCACCATCATCAGAGCCCATTGCTCTGTTTCTATGGTCCCCATTAACAAAAACCATTTACTCCAAGTGCCACCTGCGGGTGGAACACCGATAATACTGAGACTCGCAATAAAAAAAGCTGCCATGGTGATCGGCATTTGCAGTCCAAGGCCGCGCATTTCACTTATTTTTGACTTGTGTGCTGCAACTAAAATAGCGCCAGCACAGAAAAACAACGTGATTTTACCAAAAGCATGCATCGCAATATGCATTGAACTGCCAATAACACCTGATGAGGTTGCCAGCAATGCACCAATGGTGACATAGCCGAGTTGACTTATTGTTGAATATGCAAGCCTTGCTTTTAAATTATCTTGTCGCATAGCAACGATTGAGGCCAAAAGCACTGATGCTCCCGCCAAGTAAAGTAAAAACTGAGTGCTTGGCAGTACCGACAATAAATCGAGCCCAAAAATAAACACGCACACCTTTAGCACAGTAAACACCCCGGCTTTTACTACTGCCACAGCATGTAACAATGCACTTACAGGTGTTGGTGCGACCATAGCGGCAGGTAGCCAACGATGGAAAGGCATGATAGCAGCTTTACCAATACCAAAGATAAAGAGAACAAGGATCACACCCACAAGCGTTTTGTCAACGTTAGAATCAAAAACACCACCAGGTTTGAAGTCTAACGTACCCGCCACAAACCAGGTGCTGACGATAGCGAGCAGAAAAAACACGATAGACGTGCTGAGTAAAATACCAAGATAAATCCGGCCGCCCTTTTTCGCATCCTCGGTTCCGGCGTGAGTCACCAAAGGGTAGGTGGATAACGTCAACACTTCGTAAAAAATAAACAGTGTGAACAGATTAGCTGAGAATGCGATTCCCATCACCGCACTAATGGCGATGGCAAAACATGCATAAAAGCGTGTTTGATTTACTTCCTGGTGGTTACGCATGTAGCCTATTGCGTAAATCGTTGTAATTAACCAGAGAAAACTAGCAATCAGAGCAAAAAGCATTCCCAGAGGCTCAATGGCAAAGTTTAGCTGTAATCCGGGTAAAAGCTCCCACCAAAAAACACTGATTGTCTCCCCGTCAATGAGACCTTGATATAAATTAATTTCACAATAGAAAAGCATTAAGCAGGCACTTATAGTGACGGCTTCACGAAGGTTGGGGTTACGCCCCGTTGCTACAATGGCTAGCGTTGCTAATATTGGCAATATGATGCTTAGCTGTAGCATCCACTCCAATGAAAGGTTCATGGGCTCACTCCAAATAAACCCTGAGCCGCTGCTTGCGCCACCTGAACACTAAGTCGAGTATCGATGCCGAAATAGATATTGGCCATTACTAGAATCCAAATGGGGATCAGAAAAGACAGGGGGGCTTCTTTTATGGTTTCTCTACCGACTAATTGCGGTTTAAAATAGGCGATCTCAACGATCCGCCATACGTAAACGACCGCCAATAACGAACCTAGTACGACAAGCACCGCAACAGGCCACCAGCCTTGTTCAATCAGCGACATGAGTAAATACCACTTACTAACAAAACCAACCGTTAGTGGCACTCCGATTAAGCTTAAACCACCGATCACAATAGCCGCCATGGTGAGAGGCATTTGGCGGCCAAGCCCTTGAAACTGGCTGAGTTTAACACTGCCAATACGGTACATTACCGCACCTAGCGCTAAGAAAAGCGCGCCCTTCATCAACGCATGATTAAACACATGTAATAACGTCGCCGTTAAACCGGTTACGGTGCTAACACTAAATCCAACGATCATGTAACCAATTTGAGCGATACTCGAGTAAGCAAAAAGAGTTTTGACATTTGTTTGATAGATTGCGGCTGTTGACGCTACAAAAATCCCCGACAACCCAAGGACCATGAATAGAATCTGTAAGGGTAAAGTAGTGAAGGAGAATGAGAGGCCAAATATTGAAAAGGTAAAGCGAATAAGTAAATAAATCGCTACCTTTGTCGCCGTTGCGGCAAAAAAGGCGGTCACTATTGATGGAGCGTAGGTGTAAGCATTAGGCAGCCATAAATGAAGGGGAAACAGAGCTAATTTTAAACAGATTCCAACAATTACAAAGGCAAATGAGACAAAGACAGTTCGTGTTTGTGCCACTTCGGGTAAGCGCCTGGACAGGTCATCCATATTTAAGGTACCTGTCATCTGGTACATCAGACCAATGCCAATCAAAATAAAGGTCGCACCGATAGTCCCCATAATCAAATATTGAAAAGAGGCCCAAAGGGCTCGTCTGTCTTCACCCAAGGCAATTAACGCGTAGGCGGACAGCGAGGATATTTCTAAGAAAACAAAAACATTAAAGGCATCCCCCGTAGCCACTATGCCAAGCATACCGGCCAGTGATAGCAGGTATAACGTATAAAAAAGTGTATGCCTTTCTTTGGGTATTTCTTTGCCTATGCTGGTTTGAGCAGCGATTAATACAACGGTACTAATTGCTGTAATAATCAACAACAGGAATGCATTAAGCTCGTCGATTCGATATTCAATACCCCAGGGTGCATCCCAGCCACCCAACTCATAGACGAGTGTGCCAGAAGCCATGACCTGTTGTAACAACAGGATGCTAATCACAAATGCCAAAGTACTAACGATCAGGGAAAATAACCAAGCCAGGGATGATCGTCTAAGGAATAAGCACAGCGGCGCCGCCAGGAGCGGCACAATTACTTGTAGAATAGGTAGGTGCGTTAACACGCTTGATTGTCCTTCTTTTGAATGTGCTCTTCTTCAATGCTTCCATAGGCTTCTTTTATGCGTACCGTCAGAGCAAGAGCCAGGGCTGTTGTCGCAATGCCAACTACAATAGCTGTGAGAATTAAAACATGCGGTAAAGGATTCGAGTATCGCTCAATCCCATCGGCCAATATGGGGGCTGTGCCACCATCAATTTTGGCCATACTGATATAGAAAATAAAAACCGAGGTTTGGAATATGGTCAGACCAACGATTTTCTTTATAAGGTTGCCGTGAGCAATAACGATGTAAAAACCTATCATCATTAACACAACCACAACCCAGTAATTATAGAGTCCTATCACCATTAGCGCGCGCCCTCATTTTTCATGTTTTGCTTGTCCTCTTTGTGACCTGCAAAGTGGAAAAAGATGATAACTATGACTGATGTAACAGTACAGCCCACACCCAATTCGATCAGTAGTATACCCAAGTGTTGCCCCGCGATGGGGTCTGCCAATAACACGCTGTAATCAAGGAAATGACCACCATTCAACAGAGAGACTATGCCAACACTGCCATATAATAAAACGCCAAAAGCGGCAATGAATTGAATAAAAGTTTGATTGATCACTCGACGAGCAGTGGCCAAACCGAACAGCATTGCATACAAAATAATGGCTGCAGCAAAGATTACTCCCGCCTGAAAGCCGCCTCCAGGGCCGTAATCCCCATGAAACTGAACATAGAGCGCAAATAATAAAATAAAGGGGATCAACATTTTTGTCACGATTCGCACAATCATGTGTTGTTCATGCATTGATTCATTAAGTGATTCAATTGCATCATCGTCCTTGCGACTGCGTGCCAGGGGTAAAAGTGTCAGCACCCCAATACCTGCAGTAAAGATGACAACTGCCTCGCCAAAAGTATCGAACCCTCTATAGCTTGCAAGTACAGAGGTTACTATATTCGGCACACCGACCTCTTGCATTGAGCCATTAATATATCGAGGGGCAACATGGATCTGAATAGGTGCGTCTACAGCGCCAACATAGGGCATATCTATAGTGCCATAGATCAAGAGACCGCCGGTAATGACGACCACAAAGAATGCCAGCGCGGGTTTATGTCGTGTTGTTTCCTCGGATCGCCCAGTTATTGTTATCGCTACTAACATGAGTAAGGTGGATATACCTGCACCCACCGATGCTTCTGTAAATGCTACGTCTACAGCATCCATAGCAACAAAAAAGCACGCGGATAACAGACCGTAAATACCTGCCAACATAACCACTGCGATCAGATCTTTCATCCAAACAATGGCAATGGCAATACCAACAAGGAAAGTCAATAAGACGATGTTAATTAGCGACTCGATGATTCGGACTCCGTGTTATTGCGTTCTTTATTGTCAAGAACAGGCTTAAGACCGTTGTGGATTGCTGCTTTAGCTAATGCATGGCTTGCTGTTGGATTGATAAATAGCGTCATCAGAAGGATCATAACCAGCTTTGCGATGACTAGGATGTCTTGGCTCTGGAGCATCAGCCCTATTAGAATCATACCGGCACCCAACGTATCGGTGACTCCAACAGCATGCATTCGCGTATAGAAGTCAGGAAAACGTAAGACCCCTACACCGCCAGAAACACATAAAAAGCTTCCAATTAATAAGCATATAGCACTCATGATTTCGATGGCAACGTCCATTATGGCTCCTCCGGCTGGTTCTCTTCAGCAGGCTGTTTAAAGGCGAAGCTATCTGAATAACGCAATACACCCACCACACTAATAAAATTGATAAGAGCATATACAATGGCAATATCAAGAAATTCCGGACGGCCCATGACAAAACCTAATAACGCGATCAAAAGTACCGTTTTGGTGCCAAACATATTGACCGCTAAAATACGGTCATAGAGCGTTGGCCCTATGATTCCTCGTATGATTGCCAAAATCATAACAACAAGAATGGCTAGCGTTGCCCCGATTAGCATTAGTTTTCCACCTGGCATACTCTGCGATTCATTTCACCTGTTTCTAAGGCTTGAATATTTTCTTCCAACAAGGCGTGAACCATGATTTTGTCACCTACTAGATCCACAGCTATCGTTCCGGGGGTTAGGGTGATGGAATTAGCATAGATAACTTTACCAACATCAGTTTTTTGACTTGCTTTAACGGTAGTTAAGGTCGGTGATATAGAGCTATTGCCTAGCCAAATGTGCTTTACAACAGAAATGTTGGCGAGAATAAGTTCCTTGAGAAGCCAGAAAAAGTAACTGGGGAGTTTCGTTGATAGATGCACAGGTTGAGATTCGTGATCAACCACATCCATCCGGTGCGCGATGAATAAAATAAGCACAATGGACCCCAAGCCAAGGGATAGCATAAGAACGGAATAGTGGCCTGAATTAAGCAGCCAGAAGGCCGCCAACATCAGAAATAAATTGATAGTATGTCGCATTAGAAATCCGTGTTATAAACCTTTTTATTGGCTACGATTGTTCAAAATTTATTAGATTATTTGCAGAGGAAGCTCCCAGATGGGAGAAACTCTACTCATAAAAATAGTATTTACAGGTCTTATTCCTCTATTTGTAACCTATCTAGAATAGGTCGTAAATACGAATAATACGAATAATACGAATAATACGAATATAGATGATCTAAAGCTTAACTAAATTAAGGTCAAATGTCGCAGCATGATAGGCCGAAAGTGCACTGGGATACTCTGCAAGCATTAGAACGCCCCTATGGAATAACACGAAGGTAACCTATCGATTTTGAATTTTCCGGCATTGGCGGGTTTTAGATACTTCTGGTAGGTCTTGGGTACCAGGCCTGTTATTTGTGGTTATAGTTGGCTATTCGTAGTCAAAAAATTTTCTATGCTCCACGCCTGCGCTGTTGGGGTTGACCTTGTTAGGATGCTTGAACTCTTTCCAGCCATCTACCAATTTTCCTACATTGAGTCTAGGAAATTGACGTTTCTCTATTGGGAGATTGTGCGTAGAGATATCCAAAAACGTTAATAGTGTGCTCAGACTGTTACTTGCACTGATATCGATCGTTAAAAAATCATCGCGACCATCAAAATAGGTAAAAATATCTTTTTGATGCTCTAGATAACAGGACGTAAGGTGTTGATCGTTTAGCGGGTCTGTAACGCTCGATAGCCCAAAGGTTTTGGTAAAACTGCGTTTTAGTATGGGATTAAAATAGCCGGTTTGGGGATCTAGTGGGACCAGCATTTTGTTCAATAACATCTGCATTGATGGTATCCATTTCTCTAGAGCTCTATCTAAATAGATGAATTTAGAACCTGGAAACAGTTGGTCCAATTGCTGATAGTCAGAAAAGCAAGGAGCATCAGAGATAACGTCTGCCAATTCAAAGGCCCTTTTGGTATAGGCGGTGTGGGCTACTTTAAAGCCGTATTCCAAAAGGGCAACACTGATGCTCGTGGTGCCTGTTCGGGGCAGGCCGATGATAAAAACTTTGTTCATTGTCTCTCTGGCAACTAGCAATAAGTGCCCTTTATAGAAGGTGTTCTGCAATAATATAGCAACCCAGCTTTTACTGCGAAGCTATATTATTCTTTTGAAGAAGAGCATGCTATTAAGTTGTTTATAAAGTGAATATCCCCCAAACGGGGAAGTTATATTTTGCACTGTAAACTGATTTTTGTGGGTTATTGAGTGGCGATGAAAAGCAAGGTGACATCGACGTTGACAATTTTGTATGGCATTTGGCACTTTTACCCCTTTGTCTAAGAATGTGTGACGTCTACAATCGAGATATCTTTAACAAACTTCCTAAACACGAGTATACAGAGGCCTGAATGAGCTACGAAATTCCGACTTACGAAACATTGACGATTTCCATTGAAAACCAAATTGCTCACGTTCAGTTGAGTAGGCCTGATGCATTTAACGCGATGAATGTGGCGTTTTGGCAGGAATTACCTGTTGCGGTGCGTGATATTGATAATGAAGCAGCGGCTCGGGTTATTGTTATCTCGTCGCAAGGCAAGCATTTTACCGCGGGTATGGATGTGAGTGTGTTTTCTAACCCGAAAAGTCTTAATTTCTCTGGCGATCGTGCTCGTGCAGCGGAAAACTTCCGTCGTACAGTGTTGCAGTTACAAGATACTTTCAGCTCATTAGAAGAGGTTAGAATACCCGTTTTGGTAGCCATTCAAGGCGGTTGTATCGGTGGTGGTGTTGATATGGTGTCTGCAGCGGATTGCCGATACTGTACTGAAGATGCATTTTTCACTATTAAAGAAACTGAGTTGGGAATGACGGCGGATGTGGGTACGTTGCAGCGTTTACCACATTTGATTCCTCAAGGGTTAGTGCGAGAGTTGGCGTACACAGGTCGTAAGATGTTTGCTGAGGAAGCAAAGGCGGCTGGGTTAGTTAACAAAGTTTTCCCTGATCAGGAGTCTATGTTGGCTGGTGTGATGGAAATCGCTGCGGATATTGCTAAGAACTCACCATTGGCAGTGATTGGTTGTAAGGAGATGATTAACTACACTCGTGATCATACTGTTGCTGATAGTTTGGATCACATTGCTACATGGCAGTCAGGTATGTTTTCTCCAGAAGAAATGATGAAGAGTTTTGCGGCTAAAGCACAGCGAGTGGCGGGGGAGTTTGAAGAAATTGCCCCGGTACGTCCTCCATTGGGTGGTTAATAGGTGGCTAAGTAGGGCTGTCGAAATAAAAAGGGCCATTGTTATCGCTAACAATGGCCCTTTTTATTATCCCCAGTTGATGACTTTTTCGCCATCTGCGGAGTATTCAAACCAGCGATCTGGATCATCACCATTGACCCAGACACTTTCGATACAGCGAACGGTTTTTCCTAGGGCTTCGTAGGCGGCCTTGGCACAGGACAAATCATCTTCCCAAGGAAGTAACCGTGTGTCGAACCAAATACTGGTAAATCCCGTGCTACCGGCATTTTTCACAATAACAACGGGGAACGTTTCGTTTTGGTGACTACAGGTGAGTTTTGCACCTTGTTTGTTCTGGTTATTAATATTATGGTCTTCAAATACTGCTTGAAGCCAGGTAACCATCGCGTCAATATCACCACCTTCAACATAGATTTCTAGGTCTGGGAGCTGTTGATTTTCTTCAGTCATATTTTTTATGTTCCGCTATTGTTGGCGTCTTGCGCTGCGGGATGCTTGGGTGTGAATTGTAGTAATTGCACATCAATATCCACGGCAAGTTGTTGGATTCTGTCGAGCTGTTTTTTCGCCTCTGGAGATGTTCGCCAAAAGTGCGGTGTCATTGCTAGCAATGACAGTATGTCATGATTACTGTTCATTGCCATTGTCTGTTGAATGGCAATGCGTTTTGACAGTGTAAAATGTGAATCCATCTGTGCCAAGAACTTATCTTCATCGTAATCACTGGTATTGTCGTATAGCAATGATTTGAGCTGGTGTAGGTGGTTTTTTCCAGCACATAACACCATTAGGTTACCCGACGGTTTTAATAGACGCTGAAATTGAGAGGGTTGCATGGGGCTGAAGACTGAAATAATCAGGTCGCAGCTTTGGGGTGCAATAGGTATCGCTTTGATGGTGGAGACAAAGCAATTCAGGGATTTGTTCCGTTTGGCTGCTTCAATCACGGCGGGTTTAGCAATATCAAAACCGTAAGTGGTAAGGTCAGGGTATTGTATTGCAAGGGCATTATGAAGTTCCCCCGTATAGTAACCTTCACCACACCCTGCATCTAAGATGACGGGGGACGCCGTTTGGTTGCTGCCGTGGTGAATCGTGCTGAGGTGTTGCGTGCAGCTTTCTATTAGTGCGTTAACCAAAGGTTGGTAATAACCCAATCCTAGGAACTTCTTCCGTGCTAATACCATCTCTTTGTTATCGCCCGGGGTCAGGGATTTTTTTTGCTGAACCGGTAACAGATTAACGTAACCTTGTTTAGCAATATCAAAGGTATGGTTTTGCGGGCAAACCAGTGATCGTTGGTCTGTGCTTGGGTGGAGCAGCGCAGCAGTATTCGATGTTTCACATAGCGGGCAAAGCAGGTGCTTCGCCCTTAATATCACGTGTGGTGCTGATGCCATTATGTCAAAAGCTTGTTAAGGATTAATTCGTAAATCGATGAGAGCTTATCCAAATCTGCGGCACAGATCTTTTCGTCAATTTTATGAATGGTGGCGTTACATGGACCTAGTTCGATCACTTGTGTGCCGGTAGGTGCAATAAAACGGCCATCGGATGTTCCACCTGCAGTGGAAAGTTCGGTATCTAAGCCGGTCACTGCTTGGATGGAATCAACAACCGCTTCCACTAGGTCACCCTTAGAGGTTAAGAAGGGAAGGCCACTGAGGTTCCATTGAATATCGTACTCCAGACCTGCCGCATCAAAGATAGCGCAAGTACGTTGTTTAAGAGATTCCTCTGTGGATTCGGTAGAAAAACGGAAGTTAAAGATAATCTCTACATCACCAGGAATAACATTTGTTGCACCGGTGCCACCGTTAATATTGGATATTTGAAAAGAGGTAGGTGGAAAGAAGTCATTGCCTTGATCCCATTCCTCAGCGGTAAGAACAGCTAATGCAGGAGCAACTTGATGGATTGGGTTGCGGGCTAACTGTGGGTAGGCTACATGTCCTTGGATACCTTTCACCGTAAGTTTAGCTCCTAGTGATCCGCGCCTGCCGTTTTTAACGGTGTCACCAACAGCGCTAGTGCTTGATGGTTCACCAACAATGCACCAGTCGATAAAATCATCTCTATTTTGTAGTGTTTCGACTACTTTAACGGTGCCGTTGTGAGCAGGGCCTTCTTCATCGCTGGTGATCAGGAAAGCGATAGTGCCATTATGATCTGGGTGCTGTGCTACAAACCTCTCACACGCTGTTACCATAGCGGCGAGACTGCCCTTCATATCTGCTGCGCCACGACCATGTAAAAAACCGTCGATTACGACAGGTTCAAAAGGTGGTGTTGTCCAGGCTTCATGTGGTCCGGTTGGAACAACGTCTGTGTGACCCGCAAAGGCTAATACCTTGCCTGAACTGTTATTAGAGCTGCGTGTGGCCCAGAAATTGTCAACTCTATCATCGCCTTCGCCAAAGGGCATAGGTTCGATGGTGAAACCTATTGCTTCTAGTCGATCTGTCATCAGTTGTTGGCAGTTAAAGTCGTCAGGTGTTACTGATGGTTCAGCAATTAACGCTTTTGCAAGCGCTAGCGTAGGAGTGTCGTTGGGCATAGAGGTTTGTCCGAGGTATTCAGTATAGGAGGTGAACGGCGTGTAGCGGTTCACCTTATCAGCGAGCAATGATACCAGAAACAGGGGAGGTTGTGTTTTAAAGGGGGCTTTAAACCCACTTCTCAAACGCTGTTAATTGAAACCCTTGCTTTCAACAACCGCGGCAACAGTGAGTGGTAGACGTGTATCGAAGTACTTGCTCCAGTCCAGTTTTATTGCTCTTACGTTGCCTCGGGTCGGTTTGGGGAAGGCTTTGATGGACTTGAGTTCGATGCCTGCTTGCATCAGGGTCAAGGCCGCCATTTTTATGCTATCAAGGTCAACGTTTTGGCCAAAGTACAGGGCGTTAGCATTTTCTGGGACTTCTTCCTGTTCTTTAAAGGGAACAATGCGAAAACCTACATTACGTAGTCCCATTTCAACCAACTTGCGTTCAACAGAGCTAGGAACCCCTTTGAGAAGGTAACGAGTTCGAGCAATGCCGTGTTCTTGTTTTAATACCTCAAGGGCTTGATGAGCATCTTGCAGCAGCCGAATGGAGTAATTGTTGATTTGCCAGCCATAACTATTGAGTTGTTTGATAAGAGCAACATGCTCGTCATCAGGCATCCGTTGTTGACCGATAATAAGGGACATTTCATCCATGTGCTTGTACTTCCAGTCCACCATATCGGCAACTTCTTGGTCTTTCACTGCCATTTTTTCTTCAAAGCCACTGCTAATGACCATCATAAAGATAGAGCAGCCAATCATAAATAGGAATAGGACTCCAATAGTACAGCCCCCAATGATGGATTTGATAGATAGCATCTTCACGGCAACAGCCAGGCCGATAGCGAGTATCAGCATGACGATAGGAAGGATATACGGCAGTGATTCCATGGTGTAAACAACATCCCCAAACATTATTTTTTATGCGTGTAATAAGAGCACACAGCTAATATAGTTAGTATAGACAAAGATTGGAGAGTTTCTAGAAAGGGCTGTTGAGAGTGGGGCGGGAGGAGAAATAAAGGGCGAGTGAACAAAAAAGGCCCAAAGGTGGTGTTGATTTACCATCTTTTGGGCCTTTTATTATTACGAAGAATAACGGCTAGTTATTTGAGTGTAATTCGTCGTTAAGCTGAATAGCTGTTTTGTTTGTTACGCATTGCACTGCGCCTGTTAGGGAATCGCGGCGGAATAATAAGTCGGATTTGCCGGCCAAATCCCGACCTTTAACAGTGTCGACTGCTTGCTTCTTGTCATCAAGTATGAGGACTTTAGTGCCAGCGGTTATGTATAGCCCTGCCTCAATGGTGCAACGATCCCCAAGAGGAATACCTGTTCCCGCGTTTGCTCCAAGTAGACACTTTTCGCCGACAGAGATAATCATGTTACCGCCACCCGATAATGTTCCCATCGTAGAGCAACCACCACCAAGATCAGAGCCATCACCAACCACTACTCCAGCAGAGATTCGCCCTTCAATCATGGAAACACCTAAGGTGCCTGCGTTAAAGTTCACAAAGCCTTCATGCATAATCGTAGTACCTTCACCGATATATGCCCCTAAACGAACACGAGCAGTGTGAGCAATACGTACACCCGTTGGTACAACGTAATCGGTCATGCGTGGGAATTTGTCAACGCTATTAACGCTAAGTAGTTCACCGTTTAAGCGAGCCTGTAGTTGGGCTCCAGGTAATTCAGTAAGGTCGATAGCACCTTTGTTAGTCCATGCAACGTTGGGTAATAAACCAAACATCCCTGATAAGTCGATGCCATGAGGTTTAACTAAACGATGAGAAAGCAGGTGAAGTTTTAGATACACTTCTGGTGTGCTTTGAGACTGCTCATCGGTTTCTAGGATGGTGACAACCACAGGTTTTTTGCTTTCTGTGCATGCCTTAGCAATTGCTGCTTGCTCAGGAGCTATTGCTTCTAATGCTGTTGCAAGGGCTGCTAGCGCTGCGCTATCAACATCAATTGCTTGGTTGCCATCAACATAGTTGATGCTGGATTTTGCTGCTTCAATGATATCCGCAGAAGGTTGGAAAAGAGGCTGTTGATAAAAAACTTCTAACCATTCGCCGTTACTGTTTTTGGTGCCTACACCGATTGCAAATGCTGTGCTCATTGTATTTCCTCTTAAAAGTGTTTTGCGTATTCGTCCGCAGAAAATCCTACTAATAGGGTGTTTCCAGTGTCGAGCACTGGACGTTTAATAATGGATGTGTTCTCTAACATGACGGTAATGGCGGATGTTTCATCGATATTATCTTTAACATCATCGGGTAGTTTGCGCCAAGTGGTTCCACGTTTGTTTAGTAGAACTTCCCAGCCAAGCTGGTCGATCCAGGCAGCTAACTGGTCTTTTTGAATACCTTCTTTTTTGTAATCATGGAATTGATAATCAACTCCTTCTGCTTCTAGCCATTTACGGGCTTTTTTAATGGTGTCACAGTTTTTAATACCGTACATGGTGATGTTTGTGTTGCTCATGATAAAAGGTCTTTTCTATAGTTTTAAATACAGTTTCTAAAACAGTTGCTAAGATGGTTTTTGAGATAGCGTGGAGACAAACGCTTTGATGCGGTTTGCCGCTTCAATGCAATTCTCTAACGGTGCAACAAGTGCCATTCTTACCCGGTGATCCCCTGGGTTAATGCCATCTACTTCTCGAGCAAGGTATTTGCCTGGCAGCACGGTAACATGTTGTTGGTCAAACAGTTCGCGGCTGAATTGCTCATCGCATATGGGGGTTTTAACCCACAAGTAAAAGCTGGCGTCTGGGGCGCTAACAGGAATAACATCGTTTAAGATGCGTGTCACTGCGGCAAACTTCTCTCTATAGAGGTTACGGTTCTCTTGTACGTGTTTCTCATCACTCCATGCAGCAATACTGGCTAGCTGGTGTTGAACGGGCATCGCACAACCGTGATAAGTACGGTATTGAAGATAACGTTTAAGGACTTCCGCATCACCCGCAACAAAACCTGAACGCAATCCGGGCAAGTTGGAGCGTTTGGATAGACTATGAAATATGACGCAATTTTTGAAATCTGAGCGGCCCAGCTGCTGACATGCTTCAAGTAGACCTACAGGAGGGTTGGCTTCATCTTGGTAAATCTCGGAGTAACATTCATCGGATGCGATAATAAAATCGTATTTGTCGGAAAGCTCGATGAGCTGTTTTAGTGTTTCAGATGAGGTGATTGAGCCTGTTGGGTTGCCAGGAGAGCATAGGTACACCAGTTGACAGCGTTGCCACGTTTCTTCAGAGACGGCGTTGTAATCAGGAATAAAGTTGTTTCCTTCTAAGCACGGTAAAAACATCGGCTGTGCACCAGAGAGAAAAGCAGCGCCTTCATAAATTTGGTAAAAAGGATTGGGGGAGATAACGATGGGTGGCTTTTTGTCGCTACCAACATCCGAGCGGTTCACAACGGTTTGTGCAAATGCGAATAACGCTTCTCGTGTTCCGTTTACGGGTAGTACTTGGTTTTCTGCGCAGATATTGTTCTCGTTGAGATTGAAGCGGCGTTCTACCCAGGTAGCGATAGCCTGACGTAATTCAGGTAACCCCTTGGTTGTAGGGTATGCTGATATTTTGTCCAAGTTATCGGTGATGGTTTGCAAAACAAATGCGGGGCTTTTGTGTTTTGGTTCACCAATAGATAGCGGGATATGGGCAAGTTCGCTGGGTGGATTCGCGTCACTGAACAATTGCTTTAATTTTTCAAAGGGGTAAGGCTGTAATAATTCGAGATCTTTATTCATGATGGTGTTTTATTTGTTGCTTGTGGCGGTAGGTATGATTAATGGTGAACGTGTTAATAAACGAGTGTTAGTTGTGTTGATCTAACTTGCGCTTGATTTCTGTCTCGATTTTATTGCACAACTCTTTGTCAGTGATGGCAGCACCATTGGCTGAAGTTACATAAAAAATATCTTCAACCCGTTCGCCTAATGTTGCGATTCTGGCGCTTTCAAGTTCAATTGATAGCTCTGCAAATAAACATCCAATCTCGGCCAATAATCCAGGGCGGTCAAGAGAAACCACTTCGATAGTCGTGTATGGGAGGTCGGTTTCGTTAGTGATGACAACTTCAGTGGGTATCTGGAAGTGTTTGAGCGCACGAGGCATGCGTTTGCTGCATGTCGATGCGAATTCATCGATATTGCTAATAGCAGATTTTAATTTTTCTTTTATTTGAGCAATACGTGCAGGGTCATCTCCCAATGGTTGGCCGTTCTCTTCCATAACAACGTATGTATCCAAGCTAATGTCATCAATGGATGTCATTACTCTTGCATCGGCAATGGATAGATTTAGTTGGTCTAAGGCGGTTACTGTTACCGCAAAGAGGTTAAGTTTGTCCTGCGTATAAACAAATATTTGAGCGGACTCTTCAAAGCGACTTTCTTCTGTTTTGCCAACGACAACCAAGGGTCCATTATCACTATCATGATTGAGAATGGCTTCAGTGTGCCTGGCAATGGAGCCATAAGATTCCCTGAGGAAGTAGTCATCCCCTAGTTTTTCCCACAACGTTTCAATTTCATTTGGATCGATGTCGAGAGATAGCAGAATGTTGAGCGAACGTTCTTTGGTTTCTTCTATCCAGTCAGCTTTGTCGACGTGTTTTTCAAGGCCGCGGCGTAATGCTCGGCGAGCCCCTGTGTAAAGCTGTCTTAGTAAGGACGAGCGCCAGCCATTCCATAGTTTAGGGTTTGTTGCACAAATATCGGCGACCGTTAGTGCATAGAGGTAATCTAAGTGAACTTGATCGCCGACAGCGGTTGCGAATTCGTGAATAACGGCTGGATCGGAGACGTCTTTTTTCTGGGAGGTTAGGGACATTAGTAAGTGGTTTTTGACCAGCCACGTAACTAAGTGCGTGTCCCAGTTGCTTAACTGGTGAAGTTTGCAAAAGCTTTTGACGTCGTTTGCCCCGACCTCTGAGTGATCACACCCTTGACCTTTACCGACATCATGAAACATACCCGCAATATACAATAATTCAATTTTAGGTAATCGATGAAAAATGTGTGCGGCAACGGGGAATTCTTTGCGGGCGTCTCTGTAGCGGAAGCGACGCATGTTCTTGAGTACTAATAAAGTATGCGCATCAACCGTGTAGATATGAAATAAGTCATATTGCATTTGGCCGATGACGCGGCCAAATTGTGGAATATAGTTACCTAATATACCGTAACGTTTCATCCGGCTTAGTTGCGTATATAGCCGATGAGGAGAGCGTAGTAGCTCGATAAATAACGAGGTGTTTCTAGTGTCATGTCGGAATGCATCGTCGACGAGATGTTTGTTGTCTTTTATGAGTCGAATGGTGCTAGCACGAATCCCCTGGATGTTTTCATTTTGTGCGAGGATGACAAAGATTTCGAGTAGTGCGGAGGGAGATTGTTTAAATACCTTGTCGTGCGTCGCTTCAATGTATTCGTTATGGATCTGAAAGCGATTGTTGAAAGGTTCAATGACGTCTTCTTCTTTTGCTCTTAAAACGGTTTCATCAAAGTGCCGTAAGAGCATGTCATTGAGTTGTGCGACGGCTAGTACGACTCGGTAATATCGCTTCATGAACTTTTCAACAGCAAGGTTGGTGTCGCTATCGCGATATCCAAGCATGTCGGCAACGGAGCGTTGATAATCAAATAACAGGCGGTTTTCACTTCGATTGGTAATGATGTGCAGCGCGTAGCGAATTTCCCAAAGGAACTGGTGGGCAGCGTCTAGCGTGCTGTATTCTTCGCGGGTAAGGAAGCCGCTTTTGACTAGGTCACTTAAACGGTTGGCGTGAAAATAACGTTTTGTTACCCAACCAATGGTTTGTATGTCTCTTAATGTGCCGGGGGCATTTTTAACATCAGGTTCCAGGCTTTGTTCGGTGTCATCGTACTTCCTATAACGTGCAATTTGTTCTGTCCATTTTGCACTGAAAAAAGCATCGACGGGCCAAACATGTTCGGGCCCAGTACTTTCAAGCATCAGCAAACCAAGTTCAGGGTTACCTGAAATGGTTCTAGCTTCCATTAAGTTGGTGGCGATGGTGATGTCTTCATCGGCAAGTGTCACACATTCTGATAGTGACCTTACGCTATGGCCCACTTCAAAACCGATGTCCCATAGCTGAGTAATAAACCCTTCAAGGTCATTCGAGAATGGCTCTATATCGTCGTTGCGAAGTAGGATTAGTAGGTCAATGTCAGAATGGGGGTGAAGCTCCGCACGACCGTATCCGCCAACGGCCATTAATGAAATGTCTGGGGATTGACTGCATTCTAACTGCTGCCAGAGCCAGGCAAGAAGCTGATCCATGACCCAGGCGCGCTGCCTGATGATAAGCTTTATGTCTTTTTGCTGCTTGAAACGCTTGGTCAGTATATCATCTGCAGCTCGGATGGCTTTTTTTACAGCCAAAATAGGCGTTGCTGCTTCTTCAACGAGCACACTAAACCGAGCTGGGTCAAAAAGCTCCATGTCCGGCTGTAAATTCTCTATTGACGGCGTTTTCATAGTTAATCTAGTTCGGTTTAGAAAGTTTCGTCGGAGCGTTTGGTGAGGACATCATGCCCATCGGCAGTTACCACGATGGTGTGCTCCCATTGTGCAGACGCTTTTCTATCCTTAGTATGAACAGTCCAACCATCAGGTAATAGTTTTGTATGTCTTTTACCTGCGTTAATCATTGGCTCAATGGTAAATATCATGCCTTCTTGAAGAATGGTTCCGGTACCCACTTTTCCATAGTGCAGTACTTGAGGGTCTTCATGAAAACCCTCGCCTATGCCATGGCCGCAGTATTCACGAACCACGCTAAAATATTGAGATTCAGCGTGTTGTTGAATAGCTGCTCCTATGTCACCTAACCTTGTTCCAGGCTTTACTAAATCGATACCAAGCATTAAGCATTCATGGGAAACTTTGCAGAGGCGTTGGAGTGGGGCAGTAGCACCGTCCATAATAAACATCTTGCTGGTGTCGCCGTGATAGCCATCTTTGATAACGGTGATATCTACGTTAATGATATCGCCTTTCTTTAATATCTTTTTTTCCGTTGGAATGCCGTGGCAAATAACGTGATTCACAGATGTGCAAATTGACTTAGGGAAGCCATGGTAGTTAAGGGGCGCTGGAATAGCATTCTGTTCATTGACTATATAGTTATGGCAGATGGTGTTTAACTCTTCTGTGGTAACACCTATTTTTACGTGCTCTTCAATCATTTCTAACACTTCTGCGGCTAAACGACCGGCAACTCGCATTTTTTCAATTTGTTCAGGCGTTTTAATGATAATAGCCATAATCGTAATTACTCTATCCTAGTTGTCCGGTATTGCTGGTCTATTCAGTGACTCTATTTAAGGCAGAGCGTTGAATAGCAACAGAATTTATGTGTGTTTGGGTAAGGCAGCTTTCTGCGAATAAGCGGCGTATTGTACACGGCAATGACATTCAGTTCGACTACTTCGGCTAATCTCACTGAAGCGGTGTTTTATGGGTCAAAAAGTTAAAAAAAACAGTGTAATATTGTTGTCTTAGAGAAGATATGGTATAAAGCGCCGCTCACTCTGTATAACCGTTTGGATTGCAGGGATGAGACAACCTAAATCCACACATATACCGACACACCATCATGGGTGCTTTGCGCTTGGTTTTAAAACCAGCGACAGGGTTTGATCGTGGGGTATATGGAGGCCTAACCCAGTAAAAACTAAGGAATTATTATGGCTGAAGTCAGCATGCGCGATATGTTAAAAGCGGGCGTTCATTTTGGACACCAAACCCGTTATTGGAACCCTAAGATGGGTCAATACATTTTCGGCGCTCGTAACAAAATTCATATCATTAACTTAGAGCACACTGTGCCTGCGTTTAATGATGCGCTTAACTACATCAACAAGACTGCTGCTAACAAGAACAAAATCTTGTTTGTAGGTACTAAGCGTGCAGCATCTAAAATTATCAAAGAAGAGGCAGCTCGTGCCGGTCAACCATACGTTAACCATCGTTGGTTAGGTGGAATGTTGACTAACTGGAAGACTATTCGCCAGTCTATCCGTCGCCTTAAAGATCTTGAAGTTCAAGCTGGTGACGGAACGTTTGAAAAGTTAACTAAGAAAGAAGCGTTAATGCGTACTCGTGAAGTTGAAAAGCTAGAGCGTAGCCTTGGCGGAATCAAGAACATGGGTGGTTTACCTGATGCGTTGTTCGTTATTGATGTAGATCATGAGCGTATCGCTATTCAAGAAGCAAATAAGCTAGGTATTCCAGTAATTGGTATCGTTGATACCAACAGCAACCCAGACGGCGTTGATTACGTTATTCCTGGTAACGATGATGCGATTCGTGCGATTCAGTTGTTTGTTACTGCGGTAGCGGATGCTTGTACTGAAGGTACTGAGTACGCGCAAACACAAAGCGGTGATAAGGATGGTTTTGTTGAAGTAGCTGAGGAAGCTTCTGAAGCAAAAGCTAGCTAAATCATAGCTGACAAGTAAGAATTAACTAGCTTGGCTAGTTCTAAAAAAGGGGGCTATGCCCCCTTTTTTAGAACTAGGGCAGGCAACTGATTTGTAACACAGAAAATTTAAGAGGTTAGGCTAATGGCGATTACAGCTTCATTGGTAAAAGAATTACGTGAGCGTACCGGTTTGGGCATGATGGAGTGCAAAAAAGCACTTGTAGCGACAGACGGTGATATTGAAAAAGCAATCGATGACATGCGTAAGTCAGGTCAAGCAAAAGCTGATAAGAAAGCTTCTCGTACTGCGGCTGAAGGCGCAGTTGTTACTAAGATTAGTGAAGATGGAAAAGTAGCAATCATTCTTGAAGTGAACAGTGAAACTGACTTCTCTTCTCGCCACGATGATTTTAAGAGCTTTTGCAGCAAAGTAGCTGAATGTGTATTGGCAAGTAAAGAATCTGATGTTGAGAAACTGAAAGAGTTAGAAATCGAAGGTGGCTTAACTGTAGAAGCTGCTCGTTTGGCGCTTGTTCAAACTATTGGTGAAAACATTCAAGTTCGTCGTGCATCTATTGTTGAAAGTGCTGACGGCATCGTGGGTGGGTATATCCATGGTGTTAAGATTGGTGTTCTTGTTGCACTTAGTGCCGGTAATGCAGAATTGGCAAAAGATGTAGCAATGCATGTTGCTGCAGCAAACCCTCAAGTGGTTAATTCTGATCAAGTAGCCCCTGCTATTCTTGATAAAGAGAAAGAAATCTTCACTGCTCAAGCGAAAGATAGTGGAAAGCCTGATGAAATCATTGAGAAAATGGTTGTTGGTCGACTCAAGAAGTTCTTGAAAGAGATAACGTTGGTTGATCAGCCGTTCATTAAAGATCCTGACGTTACAGTTGGTGCATTGGTTAAGAAAAGCAGCGCTGACGTGCTTTCTTTCATTCGTTATGAAGTGGGTGAAGGTATTGAAGTTGAAGTTGTCGATTTTGCTGCAGAAGTTGCTGCGCAAGTTCGTGGCGAAGCATAAGCTGTATTTGTACTGATATAAACTGACAGGAGAGGCCCATATGCCCGGAACCCCAACAACCCCTAGTTATAAACGCATCCTTCTTAAATTAAGTGGTGAAGCATTAATAGGAGAGGGTAAATTTGGGATTGACCCCAAAGTACTTGATCGTATGGCTCTAGAAATAGGTCAGTTGCGAGGAATTGGGGTTCAGGTGGGTCTTGTCATTGGGGGTGGTAACCTTTTTCGAGGTGCTGCCCTTCAAGAAGCTGGATTGGATCGCGTTAGTGGCGATCACATGGGTATGTTGGCGACAGTAATGAATGGCTTGGCAATGCGTGATGCATTGGAGCGTTCTAATATCAATACTGTTTTAATGTCAGCTATCCCTATGACCGGCGTTGTAGAGCCATACGATAGACGCAGAGCTATGCGCTTGTTGAGTGATGGTGACGTTGTTATTTTTGCAGCAGGAACAGGTAACCCATTTTTTACCACAGACTCCGCTGCCTGTTTACGTGCAATAGAAGTAAATGCTGATGTTGTTTTTAAAGCGACAAAAGTGGACGGTGTTTATGATGATGACCCCGCCAAGAACCCTGATGCGATTAAGTATGATCGCTTGAGTTTTGATGAGGTTCTTACTAAGAAGCTAGGTGTGATGGATTTGACGGCTATATGTTTATGTCGAGACCATGATATGCCTATTCGCGTATTTAATATGAATAAGCCTGGTGCTTTGTTAAGTGTGACGTTGGGTGAGCCCGAAGGCACGCTTGTTGAAAAAGGATAATTAGCTGTGATAAATGAAATCAAAAAAGACGCAGATACGCGGATGAAGAAATCATTAGCTGCGCTTGAAACTGCATTTAAAAAAGTCCGAACAGGGCGTGCACACCCAAGCTTGTTAGATACAGTAATGGTTTCCTATTACGGCTCTGACACCCCGCTTAATCAAGTGGGTAATGTAGGCGTAGAAGACGGGCGAACATTGACGGTGACCTGTTGGGAAAAGCCCATGATTCCTGAGATAGAAAAGGCAATCATGAAAGCTGATTTAGGACTTAACCCTTCTAGTACTGGCGATATCATTCGAATTCCATTGCCAGCGCTAACGGAAGAGACACGTAAAGACTTGATCAAAGTTGTACGTAAAGAAGCCGAGCAAGGGCGAGTATCTATTCGAAATATTCGCCGTGATGCCAACGGTGATATTAAAGAGTTGTTAAAAGAAAAAGAGATCAGTGAAGACGAAGAGCGTAAAGGCGAAGATGACGTTCAAAAGCTAACAGATAAATACGTTGCTTCGGTAGAGGCTATGTTGTCTAAGAAAGAAGTTGAGTTGATGGAGGTATAACTCCATTACGTCAGCTCTTTTACTCAAGCTTTATTACACTACTAGGAACAGGGCGTTGTTAAGGCGAATCCATTCGGTAGGCTGAATTTCCCAAAACCTTGTATGAGGTTCTCGTGATACCAAAATCATCTGCTCCTGATATCACTTCCGGTGATAATGCATCCAGCAAAATTGAAATCAATATCCCTCGTCATCTCGCTATTATTATGGATGGTAATAACCGCTGGGCGAAACGGCATGGTTTAGAGGGTAATCTAGGACATAAAAAAGGTGCAGAAGCGGTTCGTAATACCGTAGAGCATTGCGCTCAAGCCGGGGTGGAAGTATTAACGGTTTATGCTTTTAGCAGTGAGAACTGGCGCCGTCCTGAAAATGAAGTTAACGCACTGATGGAAATTTTTCTGGAGTCGTTAACGGCTGAAGTACCAATGCTTCATGAAAATAATATTTGTTTGCGTTTTATTGGTGATATATCTGCCTTTTCTCCTATTTTACGAGAAAAAATGCAGCAGTCCATGGAAGACACCAAGGGCAGTAGTCGTATGACATTTGCTGTGGCCGTAAACTATGGCGGGCAGTGGGATATTGCTAATGCAGCACGGATTTTGGCAGAAAAAGTTGAAGCTGGAGAAATGAAAGCTTCCGAGGTAACCCCTGAGCTTATGCAGCAACACATTAGTTTGGGGGACTTGCCGCCTCCAGATTTGTGCATTAGAACAAGTAATGAGCAACGAATTAGTAATTTTATGTTGTGGCAAATGGCTTACACTGAGTTTTATTTCCCTGAGATCCTATGGCCAGATTTTGATAAAGATGCGTTACAAGAAGCGTTTAGAGAATATGGGTCTCGTCAGCGACGTTTTGGTCGTACCAGTGAACAAATAGAAGAGGCAGAAGGTTAATGCTTAAACAGCGAATTATCACCGCACTTGTTTTATTGCCACTTGTTTTAGGGGCAATTTTTGGGTTATCGAATCATTGGTTTGCTCTTGTTATGGCAATTCCTGTGCTAATTGGCGCTTATGAGTGGGCCAATTTAATGGGCATTGAAGAATTGAAAAAGCGGGCACCTTATGTCGCGCTAGTGGGTGCTGGGCTTTCTCTGTCGTTTTGGCTGGAGCTAAAATGGCTGTGCACTGTTGCAGTGTTGTGGTGGGTGTTAGCTGCATATTTTGTTAAAAACTTTCCAGATAACTCAGGCCTATGGGCAGGGCGTATTCGTATGGGTACCATGGGGTGGTTTACCTTGGTACCTGCTTGGATAGGGCTGGTTATGTTGCAGGGGCAAGAGAACGGTGCTTGGTTGTTACTGTATGTCTTACTGCTTGTTTGGGGTGCTGATACGGGGGCATATTTTGCAGGCCGCCGTTGGGGTAAACGTAAAATGGCACCTAAAGTTAGTCCAGGGAAGTCGATAGCAGGTCTTGTTGGAGGTTTGTTAACAACCGCGGTAATTGCTCTGGTTGTCGCCTTCTATACCGATATTGCAGATAATATTGGGTTGGCAGTATTTTTTGGTGTGAGCATGGTAACGGTATTTGCTTCTGTGTTGGGTGACCTTGTGGAAAGCATGTTTAAGCGCCATAGAGGCATCAAAGATAGCGGAACTATTTTACCAGGGCATGGCGGAATACTTGATCGAGTGGATAGTGTCACTGCTGCGGTTCCGGTTTACGTGGGTTTGATGTATGTGATGGGCGGTATCGCTTGAGTGCCTCTTCTACTGACGCTATTTCACCAGAAGTTATTGGTGTCACTATCTTGGGCTCTACAGGCTCGATAGGCGAAAGTACCTTGGATGTATTGTCACGACATCAGCAGAAATTTAAAGTCGTTGCGTTAACTGCAAATAGCAATACAACTAAGCTCTTTCAGCAAATTAAAGCTTTTCAGCCTCAATACGCCGTACTTAATGACTCGCAGGCGGCCGCTAAATTACGTGATGAAGTAAAAGCCGCCGGCATAGACACAGAGGTGCTGGAAGGTCGTCAGGCAATATGCGATGTGGCGGCATTAGATAGCGTTCAGTATGTAATGGCAGCTATCGTGGGCGGCGCTGGGTTGCTGCCAACGATGGCAGCTGTAAATGCGGGCAAAAGAATTCTACTTGCTAATAAAGAAGCGCTTGTGATGACAGGCTCCCTGTTTATGCAGGCTGTTGCTGATTCTGGTGCGCAGTTACTCCCAATTGATAGTGAGCACAATGCTATTTTTCAATGTTTGCCGGTTCCTACGCAGCGATCATCAGCGCGGGGCGGAAAACAATGGCAAGAGCGTACATTGGAGCAATCTGGTATTGCGAGGGTTTTGCTAACTGGGTCGGGTGGGCCATTCCGTGAAACCCCCGTTAGTGAGCTGACTGCGGTAACGCCAGATCAAGCCTGCGCTCATCCGAATTGGTCGATGGGTCGTAAAATATCAGTTGATTCTGCGACAATGATGAATAAAGGTTTGGAGTTTATTGAGGCGTGTTGGTTGTTTGATGCTCGGCCCGACCAGGTTGAGGTGTTATTACACCCACAGAGTGTTGTGCACTCTATGGTGGAATACATTGATGGTTCTGTTGTGGCACAGATGGGTAACCCTGATATGCGAACACCGATTGCCTATGGTTTAGGGTGGCCCGATAGGATAGCATCAGGCGTCCCTTTGTTGGACCTGTTAAAAACAGGGGGCTTGCACTTTGAAGAGCCTGATTTTCAACGATTTCCTGCGTTAACACTGTCGCGACAAGCGATGGAGACGGGGAAAAGTGCCTCTATTGTGCTTAACGCAGCCAACGAGGTGGCGGTAGCCGCTTTTTTGAGTGAACGAATCCGTTTTACAGAGATCACAGAAGTGATAGATGACGTGCTTCAGGCTTCTGAGTGGATATTGCCTGATAGTATTGATATTGTTTTAGCGGTAGATGAAGATGCTAGGCGGCGTGCACTTGAGTGTGTGAGCAGGCTTTAACCCTAGCAGGGCATAAGTTTAATTGAGGATTGATGATATATGGGCTATTTGCAATACGCAGCGGCATTTATTGGCGCGCTAGGACTCTTAATTGCGGTACATGAGTATGGTCATTTCTGGGTGGCTCGACGTTGCGGCGTTAAAGTTCTTAAGTTCTCCATTGGTTTTGGTAAGTCTATTGCAACTTGGACCGATAAGCATGGTACGGAGTTCGCCATTTCTATTATCCCGTTTGGTGGATATGTCAAAATGGCGGGTGAGCCCGGCGTTGAAGAAGAAGAGATTGACCCTGCCCCTGCCGAGTCCTTTGCCCATAAGTCAGTTTGGCAACGTATAGCTATTGTTGCTGCAGGACCTGTTGTTAATTTAATGTTTGCAGTATTGCTTTATTGGTTAATTTTTATTGTTGGTATTACCCGTGTAGCACCTGTTGTTGGAGATATTGTTCCTGGTGGTTTAGCAGAGCAGGTGGGTATTCAATCTCAGTCTGAGATTGTATCTGTTGATGGTCGTGAAACGTTAAGTTGGTCAAATGTGAATTTTGCGCTGGTGTCGCGCCTAGGTGATGACGGGGTTGTTGCCATTGAAACTAAGCGGGCAGGCGACGGTTTGTTGCAGAAGTATAATGTACCTGTTAGTCAGTGGATGATAGGCCTGGAAAAAGAAGGGCCATTGGTTGCCTTAGGTGTCGAAGTATATCGCCCTGAGTTACCCATTATTATCGGTGAAGTTGTTGAGGGTAAAGCTGGCGCGAGGGCTGGCTTAATGGCGGGTGATCAAGTTATTGAATCTGAAGGGGAGATATTGTCTCACTGGGTTGATTGGGCCCACATGATTCAAAAATATCCCGGCAAAGCGATGAGTTTAGTCGTGAAGCGAGATGGTCAGTTGGTAAATGTTACTGCGACGCCGGATGTTATATCAGAAGATGGGAGACCTCCATTTGGACGATTGGGGATAAAAGCTGACCGTGCTTCTGTAACGTTGCCTGAAGGGATGATTCGACATTTACAATATTCCCCTATTGACGCGTTAGGGCGGGCTTTGCAAAAAACACAGGATTTTATCAGTTTAACGCTGACGGCAATGGGTAAAATGATTAATGGTCAAATCTCGTTAGATAACCTTAGTGGGCCTATCACCATTGCGAAGGTTGCAGGAGATACAGCGAGCTATGGACTTGAACCATTTTTAAGTTTTGTTGCCTATTTAAGTATCAGCTTAGGAGTGTTAAATTTACTGCCTGTTCCAATGCTGGATGGTGGTCATTTAATGTTCTATTTAGTTGAGCTAGTAAAAGGCAGCCCGGTTCCCGAGGCATTACAAGATATCGGGAATCGTATCGGCTTAACGATGTTATTGGCGTTTATGGGAGTCGCCTTTTACAACGACATTGTTGGTCTGTAAATTGTTGGTCTGTAAAGGCAAGGTAATGAGGCGTACTGATACAGTATTGCTGAAGAGCCTTTAAATAATAAAAACCTATTGCATAAGCATTTGAGATACCATTTTTTAATGAATAAATTATCTATTGGGTTAATTGCCCTGCTGTTGGTTGTTGCCAGCTCGGTTCGAGCGGATTCATTTGTCGTTAAAGACATTCGCATAGAAGGTTTGCAAAGACTTTCACTGGGAGCTGTTTTTAATGTCTTGCCTATTGATGTGGGTGACCAGGTCTCGACAGATATATTGGCTCGAACGGCCAGAGTCCTTTTTAAAACCGGAAATTTTCAAGATATCCAGGTAGCTCGTGATGGCGATATTCTTGTTATCAGTGTCAGTGAGCGACCCTCGATTGTAGGTATCGAAATCGATGGTAATAAATCTATTGAGACAGACAATTTACTCGATGGGCTGTCCCAAGCAGGGTTAAGCGAAGGTAGTGTTTTTCAGCGAGCTACTCTTGACCGAATTAAGTTGGAGCTTGAGCGACAATACATATCACAAGGGCGTTATGCCGCAAGTGTGACCCCTGAGGTAACTCCGTTACCTCGAAATCGAGTTTCTTTAAAAATCACCATTAAAGAAGGTGACGTAGCAACGATTAGTGGTATTGATATCGTAGGTAACCACTTATTTACTGATGAAGAGCTGATTGATCTTTTTGAATTAAAAGCAACACACTTTACCTCGTTTTATAAGGGGGATGACAAGTATTCTAGAGAGCGCTTATCAGGCGACCTGGAAACATTGAAGTCATTCTATCTTGATCGTGGTTACGTTAATTTTAATATCGACTCTACTCAGGTGTCTGTTACCCCGGATAAAACGGAAGTTTATATTGCGGTTAATGTCAGTGAAGGCAAGTTGTTTAAAGTTAACGAGGTGAAGCTCTCTGGTGACCTGAAAGTAAAAGAAGAAGATTTGAAGCGCCTTTTATTAGTGGCAAAAGGTCAGACATTTTCTCGTCAGTTAGTTACGTTAACCAACGAATTGATTACCAAGCGATTGGGTAATGAAGGATATATGTTTGCCAATGTGAACGGTGTTCCAAAGGTGAACAATGAAGATACAACAGTATCTGTGACTTTTTATGTGGACCCAGGAAAACGAGTGTATGTTCGTCGAATCAACTTTTTTGGTAATACCAAAACGAGAGATTCAGTCCTGCGACGTGAAATGCGTCAGATGGAAGGGGCGTGGGCGAACGGTCGTCTAATTGAGCGTTCTAAGTCACGTCTAGAGCGCTTGGGCTTTTTCAAAGGGGTGACGATTGAAACACCTAAAGTGGCCGGTGAAAGCGATCAGGTTGATGTTAACTATGCGGTAGAGGAGCAGCCTTCTGGGTCAATTGGCGCCAGTTTGGGGTTCCAAGAGAGCAGCGGTTTTGTTTTTGGTGCGAATGTTAGTCAGAGTAACTTTTTAGGTACGGGCAATCGTGTGTCGTTTGCAGTAAATAAAAGCGATACACGAACTAGTTATAACTTCTCTTTTGTTGACCCTTATTTCACAATCGATGGTGTGAGCCGAGGGTATTCTTTCTATTTTCAAGAAACAGATATTGATGAAGACAACAATCTATCTTCGTGGGCAACTGACCGGTTTGGTGGCAGTTTGACCTTTGGCTACCCGATAAGTGAAACACAACGTTTAAACTTCGGTGTTGGGTATGAAAATACTAAGGTTTACGCTAGTGCGCGTTCCTCATTGGATGTACATAACTTCATTGGCTACGATTATGTCGAGAAAGAGAATGGGGCATATACTCAAAGTGAGAGCTTTGATACGGTGTCACTAACTGGTAGCTGGACAAGCAGTACGCTCAATCGTGGTGTTTTTGCAACTAGAGGCGCATCTCAAAGCTTGTCTGCTGAGGTGTCAGTGCCTAGTAGTGAATTAGAGTTTTATAAGATTAAATACAATGGTCAGATCTACTTTCCGTTAACGCGAACCTGGGTATTACGTTTTAATACTGATATAGGGTTTGGCGATGGTTATGGCGATGACACGCAGCTACCATTTTATGAGAATTTCTATGCTGGTGGTTTTGGTTCTGTTCGAGGTTATGAAGATCGTACTTTAGGCCCTCTTGAGCGCCAGTCTGCTGATGATTTTGGTGATCCTAATCCATTTGGTGGAAATCTTTTGGTTGAGGGTAGCGTGGAATTGATATTTCCTATACCTTTCGTTAAAGATAAACGTTCTGTCAGAACGTTATTTTACTTAGATGGCGGTAATGTCTTCGATACACACCGTGATGATGAGGATGGACTTGATATTACAGTCGATGAATTGCGTTATTCAGTAGGTGTCGGGCTTTCATGGATTACGGGTATCGGACCATTAACCTTTAGTTTCTCAAAAACCATTAACGATAAAGAAATTGATGATACTAAGGCCTTCCAATTTTCACTGGGTAAGCCATTTTAATTTCTAAAAAACAACATTAAGATAAGCGAACGTTAAATAATGAATCTACATAAATTAATCTGTACATTAAGTTTGGTAATTACCTCAAATTTCGTTTTTGCTGCTGGGGAAGTGGTTGTAGTTGATATGCGCGCAGCCATTGTTAGCTCTGATAAAGGAACATTGGAAGCGGAAAAATTGAAGTCCAAATTAGCGCAAGATGAAGCTAGGTTGATGACGTTACAGTCGGAACTTAAAGCGCTGAAGGAAAGAATGGATAAAGATTCTGCCATTATGAGTGCTGATGAAAGGCGTAAAATTGAACAAGAAGGCGCCGATAAAATGGGTGACTTTCAGCACGAACGTAAGAAACTTCAGAAAAAAGCCAAAGAAGCGGAGCAGGCTCTTTTTCAGTCAATACTCCCTGACTTTGAAAGAGCCGTTAAAAGCGTAATGGAAGAGAAAAAGTACGGCATAATTCTTCGACGCGAAGCCGCATTGCTTGTGACTCCAGAGTTTGATATCACTGAGCAAGTTGTCGTAAAAATGAATAAGTAAGAATATTCGGTCGGTCGGGTGTAAACCCGACAAAAGAAATCACGGGTTCCCTGGCATTCGCCAGGGAACCCGTGGCTTTTGTGGGGTATAGAAATGAAAAATCAAAGCGATATATCGGTAAAAAGCTTGACGTTAGCTGAGTTGGCGAATGCGTTAGGTGCTGAATTAAAAGGGGTGCCTGATCATGTTGTCACTGGTTTAGCGACCCTTGAAAGTGCTACGTCAAGTAAACTCAGCTTTTTGGCCAACCCTACTTATGAATCACAGCTGGCTTCAACAAAAGCGGGTGCTGTTATTGTTCACCCAAATCAAGCTGACATATGTCCAGTTTCGGCGCTGGTTATTGATAACCCTTATCTGGCTTACGCAAAGGCTTCACATCTTTTTGATAATGCACCTCAAATAACAGCTGAAGTACATGCTTCAGCAAGTGTTGATATTAGTGCTGTTATCAGTAATACCGCCTCTGTTGGCGCTAACGCGGTGATAGAAGCAGGGGTGACGCTCCATGACAACGTCATAGTTGGCCCAGGGTGCGTAGTTGGTGCCAACAGCGTGGTGGGAAGGCATTCCCGATTACATGCCAATGTGACGCTGTATCATGGTGTTCGGGTTGGTGAGCATTGCACCCTTCATAGCGGTGCAGTAATTGGTGGTGATGGGTTTGGCTTTGCAAACCATGAAGGCAAATGGCAAAAGATAGCTCAATTAGGTGGTGTGACGATTGGCAATTACGTTGATGTAGGTGTTAACACAACCATTGATCGTGGTGCGATAGATGATACGTGTATTCACGACCATGTAATCTTGGATAATCAAATTCAAATTGCTCATAATGTAGAGATTGGAGAGGGTACTGCGATAGCCGGTTGTACGGGTATTGCGGGTAGTACAACCATAGGTAAACATTGTACGATTGCTGGTGCTGTGGGCATCGCAGGCCATTTAACCATCTGTGATGGTGTACATATCACGATGCGCTCAGCGATCACACGTTCAATTACCGAGCCGGGGTCGTACTCGTCCGGAACTGCTATGTCTAAAACACAAGAATGGCGAAAAAATGCGGCAAGATTTAGACAATTAGACAGTATCGTCAAGCGTATTCGGGCTATAGAACGCTTAGGAAAAAAGCCTTAAGACTGTATGGTTGCACCTTGTAACAAATGACTTTTTTTCATTGTGACGGTGCTATGACATGCTTGCGATCTTACTCGACGGCTATACAAGCTGTATTCAGCTTGCTGGCGGTAATACATACACAAAATTAAACGTTTGGAAAAGCAGTTATGATGGACATTAATGAAATTCGTTTTTACCTTCCACACAGATACCCTTTTTTGTTTTTGGATCGGGTGACAGAGCTGGAAGTTGGGGAGTATATTTTAGCCACAAAGAATATAACCATTAATGAACCAATTTTTGATGGACACTTCCCTGACAACCCAATTTTTCCTGGGGTGTGTATAATAGAGGCTATGGCTCAAGCGTCCGGCGTGCTGGCATTAAAAACTATCGGTACGGGGGCGGAAACTAACAAAGCTTATGTCATAGCAGGTGTTGATAAGGTGCGTTTCAAACGATCAGCAGTTCCAGGTGATCAGCTTATTATTCGCTCAGAAGTAATGAGTAGGAAACGTTCTATTTGGAAATTTAAAACAGAGGCACGGGTTGACGGTCAGTTAGTCGGCTCCGCAGAAATCCTCTGTGCTGAACGGGATTTAGACGATTGATACATCAACAAGCCATTGTCGATAAAACAGCTCAAATAGCAGAAGACGTAGAAATAGGGCCATGGAGTTATATTGGCCCTAACGTAACCATTGATTCAGGTACCGTTATATCACCCCATGTAGTGATCAATGGACCAACTACGATTGGTAAAGGTAATCGTATTTTTCAATTCGCGTCGGTGGGTGAAGATTGCCAAGATAAGAAATACAATGGAGAACCTACACGCTTAGAAATTGGGGATAATAATGTCATTCGAGAAAATTGCACGATTCATCGGGGTACCATTCAAGATGAAAGCGTTACAACAATAGGTAACGGCAATTTATTGATGGCTTATGTACATATTGCTCATGATTGTGTTGTTGGAGATGACAATATATTTGCTAATAATGCAACATTGGCAGGTCACGTAAAAGTGGCCCACGGTGCTATCTTAGGTGGTTTTACCGGTATACATCAGTTCTGCCAAGTTGGTGCTTATAGTATGGCAAGTATGGGCTCTATGGTTGTCAAAGATATGCCTGCTTTTGTTATGGTGAGTGGCGATACAGCAAAAGCACACGGCATGAACTTTGAGGGTATGAAGCGACGAGGTTATAGCAAAGAAACGATTGCAACCTTAAGAAAAGCTTATAAAACCGTTTATCGGCAGGGCCTCACGCTCAAAGCTGCTCTGACCCAGTTAGACCTGTTGGAATCCAGTGTAGAGTTGCAACTATTTATTGATACATTGAAGTCGTCTAGTCGGGGTATTGTTCGCTAGTGAATTCAAACGTATCTTCATCTGTACCGAGCAAACGACCTATTCGTATTGCAATTGTTGTTGGGGAGATGTCTGGAGATCTCCTCGGCAGTGGTTTAATGCAATCATTAAAAAAGCTGCATAGTAATATCGAATTTATTGGTATTGGTGGCCCCAAAATGATTGATGAGGGATGCCGCTCCCTATTTCCCATGGAACGTTTAGCGGTAATGGGAATTGTTGAGGTGTTGGGTCGGCTTCGAGAATTATTAACTATTCGAAAATCGTTAGCTCAGGAGTTTATTCAAAATCCACCGGATTTATTTGTGGGCATTGATGCGCCAGACTTTACAATCCCTCTTGAGTTAATGTTACGTGAAAAAGGTATAAAAACCGCCCATTATGTTAGTCCTTCTATTTGGGCTTGGCGTCAGAAACGGGTGTTTAAAATCAAGAAAGCGGTTGACCTTATGTTGACGCTACTGCCATTTGAAGCGTCTTTTTATAAAAGACATGATGTGCCTGTGAAGTTTGTCGGCCACCCGCTGGCAAATATTATCGACGTGGACTTGAACACAGATCTTGCAAAGCAACATTGGGGCTACAGTCTTAGCGACAAAGTGATTGCGGTATTACCTGGCAGTAGAGGCGGGGAATTAAAGCATATAGCTCCGTTATTTATTGATGTAATGCGTCAGTGTTATCAGATGGATCCACGTATTAAATTTGTTGTGCCTTTAGCCAACGCTGCTCGTAAAGCACAATTTGAACGACAGTTATTACTTAGTGAAACAGATTTCCCAGTGCAGTTGGTTGAGGGGCATGCTCGAGAAGTGATGGCAGGCTCTGATGCTGTACTTGTTGCATCGGGAACAGCAACATTAGAAGCGATGCTGTTAAAGCGACCTATGGTGGTAGCATATAAGTGGGGAGCGGTAACGCATGCAATTATTTCCCCTCTTGTAAAAAGCCCTTATATATCGCTACCTAATTTGTTAGCGGATGAGGCTCTTGTGCCTGAGTTTGTGCAAAATCAAGCTACGCCGGAAAATATCGTGCCTGCGATCTTAGAGCAGCTAAATGACGATGATAACCGTAAAAAGCTAACGCAATGTTTTAATAATATTCATGGGCAGCTTCGACAAAATGCCAGTGATGAGGCTGCGTTGGCATTGATGAAACTCATAGAATACAACTTAGATTAATATGTCAGTTTTTTTCAGGATTAATCTACCTTGGTTGATTCAATAGCTGTCTTCAGATTACGATCAAATTTAGGATTTTTGAACCTGTGAACCAAGTTAAAGTAAAAACTGTGGCTGAAACGTTAAACGAGACTCTTGTTGCTGGTGTTGATGAAGTAGGGCGAGGCCCCCTTGCTGGAGCGGTTGTTGCGGCTGCGGTTATTTTGGATCCTGATCATCCTATAGAGGGGTTGACGGATTCTAAAAAGTTGACAGAGAAAAAGCGTGAACTTCTATTTGTTCAAATAAAGGAACACGCATTGTCTTGGGCATTGGGACGAGCCGAGGCTGAAGAAATCGATGACATCAATATCCTTCAGGCCAGTTTGCTTGCAATGAAACGTGCGGTAGAGGCATTACCTGTACCTGCAAAACATGCATTAGTTGATGGTAATCGCTGCCCTGATTTGCCCTGTACTAGCCAAGCGATAGTGAAAGGTGATTTAACCGAGCCTTGTATTTCAGCTGCATCGATCATTGCTAAGGTAACTCGAGACCGAGAAATGGTGCTGCTTGATGAGCAATATCCTGGCTATGGTCTTGCAAAACATAAAGGTTACCCTACCAAAGTTCATATGGAAGCGCTAAAGCAATTAGGCCCTACGGAAATTCACCGTAAATCTTTTGGCCCGGTTAAAAAGCTGCTTTAATACTCTTCTCTTTATCGTTTTTGAATACACTTTTTCTAACATTTATAGGTTGATCGGTATCCAACACTTATGACACCAACATCTTTTGTGCATTTACATCTTCATACAGAATACTCTTTGGTTGATGGTTTGGTTCGACTTAAACCTTTAATGAAAGCAGCTGTTGAAATGAAGATGCCGGCGCTTGCCATTACTGACTTTTGTAATATGTTTGCTCTAGTGAAATTTCAAAACGGTGCGGCAGGGGCAGGTATAAAGCCAATATATGGTTCTGATGTACTTGTTGAGGGTGTAGAGGAAGATGACCCACCTTTTTTGTTGGTGTTATTGGCACAGAATTTACAGGGTTATCGCAATCTCACACAGATAGTATCTGAAGCGTATTTGACCGGCCAGGGTTCGGGAAAGCCGGTGGTTAAACGAGGATTTATTGCCGAGAAAAGCGAAGGCCTTATTGCTTTATCGGGAGGTAAGCAAGGGGAAATCGGTCGCGCATTACTTAATGATGCTCCCGAAATCGCTGAAGTTCGCTTACAAGAAATGCAGGCTATATTTCCCAATCGTTTTTATATCGAATTGCAGCGTACGGGACGAAATAATGATGAAACATACCTTCATAAGGCGGTTGATCTTGCCGCAAAACATAGTGTTCCTGTTGTAGCGACCAATGATGTGCATTTTCTAAAATCTGATGACTTTGATGCACATGATGTCCGAGTGTGTATTCGTGAAGGTTGGACGGTAGATACTAAGGATCGAGAACACGCCTATAGTGAACAGCAATATCTTCGATCACCAGAAGAAATGATTGAGCTGTTTTCGGATATACCGGAAGCAATTATTAATACCATTGAAGTTGCTAAGCGCTGTACGGTTGAAATTCCATTAGGTACCTATTACTTACCGGATTTTCCTGTTCCTGAAGGTATGACGATTAATACTTTCTTGGAGTCTGAGTCAGAGCAAGGTCTAGAAGAGCGCTTGGATTTTCTTTTTGACCGGAACTCCCCAGACTTTGCTGAGATTCGTAAACCTTATGATGAACGGTTACGTATTGAACTTGATGTAATTATTCAAATGGGGTTTCCTGGTTACTTTCTTATCGTTGCCGACTTTATTCAATGGTCGAAAAACAATGGCGTACCGGTAGGGCCGGGCCGTGGTTCTGGTGCTGGGTCTCTTGTTGCTTATGTACTAAAAATCACCGATTTGGACCCCCTTGAATACGATTTGCTATTCGAACGATTCTTGAATCCTGAGCGGGTATCGATGCCGGATTTTGATGTCGATTTCTGTATGGATGGTCGTGATCGTGTTATCGATTACGTAGCACAACGTTATGGTCGTAATGCGGTGTGCCAGATTATTACCTATGGTTCTATGGCTGCAAAGGCTGTGGTACGTGATGTGGGCCGTGTTTATGGTAAAGGGTATGGTTTTGTTGACCGAATTGCCAAGCTAATTCCGTTTGAAGTGGGTATGACGCTTCCCCGAGCAATGGAGGAAGAACCTCAGCTAAAAGAGCTATTTGATAATGATGAAGAGGTAAAAGAGCTGTTAACGATGGCGTTAAAGCTCGAAGGTATTACTCGAAACGTCGGTAAGCACGCTGGTGGGGTAGTTATTGCGCCTTCTGCACTAACGAATTATGTCCCTTTGTACTGTGATGCAGAAGGGAACAACCTAGTAACTCAATTCGATAAAGACGACGTTGAATCTGCTGGGTTGGTAAAGTTTGATTTCTTGGGGCTGAGAACATTAACCATTGTTGATTGGGCGTTAAAAACCATTAACCCCACGCTGGAAAAGCAAGGCAAAGAACCTATTAACATCGATGCTATACCTCTTGATGATAGAGCATCGTTCGAATTATTAAGACGAGCAGATACCACCGCAGTATTCCAGCTGGAGTCGCGGGGTATGAAAGATCTGATTAAAAAACTACAACCTACTAGTTTTGAAGATATCGTTGCATTGGTGGCGTTGTTCAGGCCTGGGCCTCTGGGTTCAGGTATGGTTGATGACTTTATTGCTCGTAAGCACGGTCGACAGAAAGTCGATTACCCGCACCCTGACTTAGAGCCCGTTCTTAATACCACCTATGGAACGATCCTTTATCAAGAGCAAGTAATGTTGATCCCACAGGTGTTGGCGAACTTTTCCTTGGGTGGGGCAGATTTGTTACGTCGAGCGATGGGTAAGAAAAAAGCCGAAGTTATGGCACAGCAGCGTGCAGTGTTTGCTGATGGTTGTGCAAAAAATAATATTGATGCAGACCTGGCAACCAGTATTTTTGACACCATGGAATTTTTCGCGGCATACGGCTTTAACAAATCTCACTCTGCTGCTTACGCTTTGGTTTCTTATCAAACGGCGTGGTTAAAAGCGCACTACCCTGCAGCTTTTATGGCTGCAGTAATGTCTGCTGATATGGATAATACGGAAAAAATCGTTATCTTGGTGGATGATTGCCGGAGCATGAAGCTTGAGATCATTCCTCCAGATGTGAGTGTCAGTCAATATAAGTTTACAGTCAGCGATGCCGGATCGATCGTATATGGCCTTGGTGCAATCAAGGGCTTGGGTGAAGGCCCCATTGAAGCGATCATTGAAGGGCGGGGTGAAGGCGACCCTTACCAGGATCTATTTGAATTCTGCCGACGTGTTGATATTAAAAAGCTTAATCGTCGGTCATTAGAGTCTTTGGTTCGTGCAGGGGCATTTGATGAATTAAAGGCGGATCGAGCTACGATCATGGCGTCACTGCCTGATGCGATATTGGCAGCGACTCAGTATAAACAAAATCAAAACGCGGGTATGGCGGATTTATTTGGCGGCGGAGAGGCTGCGGAAGAACTTGGTGGAGAGTACACGCCTGCACATGCTTGGAGTGATGATGAGCGACTTAATGGTGAAAAAAATACGCTAGGTATTTACCTTACCGGTCACCCCATCGATCAATATGAAAAAGAATTAGCGAACTTTATATCCTGCCGTATTAATAACCTGACGCCAGGGGGGCGTGGTAGTAAAAGTACAATTGCAGGGCTTGCGATTGCGAGTCGTACGATGACTAACAAGCGTGGCGCAAAAATGTCCTTTATTACGCTCGATGATAAGAGTGGTCGTATTGATGTGTCGGTTTTTGCAGATGTTTATGAAGAGTACAAAGACCTGATAGTTAAAGATGCCATGTTGGTGGTAGAGGGTGAGGTCAGCATGGATGAATATGCTGGTGGCATGAAGGTTGTGGTACGAAAGATGTTTAGTATTGCCCAAGCACGTGAAAACTATGCGCGAATGGTTACCTTATCGATAAAGCAAGAGTTGGTGAATGAGCAGTTCTCCATGCGCCTTCATCAATTACTGGAACCCTATCGCGATGATAATGGTTGTCGTTTGCGAATTGACTATCAGCGACCGGATGTAAAGGGTACGGTTTACCTGGGGCACGATTGGAATATCAAGGCGTCACCGGAACTCATTAGTCAGCTAAAGGAGCTGTGCGGTAATCAATCCATTGCCGTGCACTATCGTTAGTGCTGCCTTGACGCTATCGTTAGCGCCATAAAATGGTGCCTAAATAGTTGGAAACAATTTGCTACGATTTGGACTCGACACCTAAAGGTGGCTCCAGTACTGTAGGCCGACATAGTTAATACAAATAGTTATTTCGATAGCTATTTTAATAAAAAGAATACCAATACCTATTTAGTCTGCGAGATACGAGTTTATGAACCCCAATTATCTGGATTTCGAGCAACCTATTGCTGAATTAGAATCTAAAATTGAAGAATTGCGCTTAGTGGTTGGGGGCTCAGAAATCAATCTCTCAGATGAAATCGATCGCTTACACGACAAAAGCCTATCGTTAACAGAAAGCATTTTTTCAGATTTATCCCCTTGGCAAGTGACTCAGGTAGCTCGTCACCCCCAGCGGCCCTATACGCTTGATTACATTAGCCGAATCTTCACTGATTTTGAAGAAATGCACGGTGATCGTACATTGGGTGATGATAAAGCGATTGTCGGTGGGATTGCCAATCTAGATGGCAAGCCAGTGATGATAATAGGTCACGAAAAGGGGCGAACAGTAAAAGAAAAAGTAGCACGTAATTTTGGTATGCCAAACCCAGAAGGCTATCGTAAGGCATTACGATTAATGGAAACTGCTGAGCGTTTTAAGCTTCCTATATTGACCTTTATTGATACCCCAGGAGCTTACCCAGGTATTGAGGCAGAAGAGCGCGGTCAAAGTGAAGCGATAGCGAAAAATTTACTGGTCATGTCGACCCTTAAGACACCGATAATTTCAACAGTTATAGGTGAAGGTGGGTCCGGTGGAGCGTTAGCAATTGGTGTATGTGATCACTTGATGATGATGCAGTACAGTACCTATTCTGTTATTTCTCCAGAAGGATGTGCATCAATATTGTGGAAGAGTGCTGAATTTGCTTCTAAAGCGGCTGAGGCGATGGGTATTAATGCATCTCGTTTATCTGAGCTTGAATTGGTGGATCAGATTATTTCTGAGCCTTTGGGTGGTGCACACCGAGACCTTGACCAAGTTGCTGATAGCTTAAAAGCAGGTTTAGTGGAAAACTTAGATCGCTTGACATCAAAACCCGTTGAGACATTGTTGGAAGATCGTTATCAGCGGTTAATGTCGTATGGTGCTTTAGATTAGGCATTAGGTCATGTAAGCTGCCGTTAGCTTTTAACAATTAATGGTAGCTTTTAGCAGCGTTAATGCTGTTAAAGCGATGTGATGTAACCATGGAATACTTGATTTATCCTTTTTTAGGTGTTTTTGCTGGCCTCTCTGGCGGCTTGCTTGGAATTGGCGGTGGACTTGTTGTTGTTCCCGTCCTTATCTTTACGTTTACTCTGCTAGGTTTTGATGAATCAGTGTTAACCCATATGGCGGTTGGCACATCATTGGGTACTATCATTCTTACCTCCTATGGCTCCGTGTTACAACATCATCGAAAAGGTGCTGTGAGATGGGATATTTTCGGGTGGCTCACAATTGGGCTAGTTGTTGGTGCATTGTTGGGTGCTGAAATCGCTGGGGCGTTGAAGGGACAAATGTTGCAGGTGGTGTTTGGTTGTTTTGCATTAGCGATGGCTGCGCAAATGGCTTTTGGGTTAAAACCTAACCCAAAGCGCGGAATTCCAGGGCATACAGGTTTAGTGGTTTCTGGTGCTTTTATAGGTGCAATTTCTTCATTGTTTGGTATTGGAGGGGGCTCGATAACTGTCCCATTTCTGTCATGGTGCAATGTTAAAATGCAGGACGCGGTGGGCACTTCCAGTGCTGGGGGTGTGCCGATAGCGATGGCGGGGACGGTGGGTTTTGTTTACGCTGGTTGGGATGTTGGCCTTCGGCCGGAATGGAGTTTTGGATATATTTATTTGCCTGCCTTAGTGGGCATTGGGATAACGAGTGTTATTTTTGCGCAAGTCGGTGCCAAGTTCGCACATAAACTACCAGCCGCAACATTAAAGAAGTTGTTCTCAATATTATTGTTGGTGGTCGGTATTAAACTGGTTTTTGGTTGAAATAGTTTTTAGTTTGAAATTGAAAAATAGTTTGTCGTGAAATTTATAAGTAAGAAGTTAAAATGAGGTTTCAGGAAGTGATGTATATAAAGAATAAGTGTACAGAAAAAATGCTAAAACGGTTGATGGTAGTCTTGATGGGTGTATTTATGATGCTATCTGGATGTGCCATTATTGCATCAAAACATAAGCTCTATGATGGGGAGGTCGCTAACGCTGTAACGATATTATCTAGTCCTACGATACAAGTGACGTATATCGATAATCAAGATATGGGTTATAGTTTTATTGGCCAGGGAAAAGAATTCTCCGTATTGCCCGGTGAACATACCTTGATCATTGAATATGCAGATTTCTGGAGTCCGGCTACGGGAGAGGATGAGAAAGTAGTATCACGTCCTGTAAAGTTGACTTTTACAGCAGAACCCAATCAAACTTACGAGCTTTCACATGAAGGCTTGGTGACGTTAGAGTCATCAAAACTTTTTTCTAAAAAACCGGTGTTTTTTGTAAAAAATATTGTTACAGATAATATTGTTGATGCAATTTTTGAAGTGTCTGCTCCTAAAAGTTTTTTTCCAAAACTCAAATTTGAATCGACACCTGAATACCAGTTTACGAGTGATAGTGTTGTCGTTATCCCGGTGCCAAAGGTGTCGCAAGTAACAGCACGCGTTGAGAATTCTGTTGAAGCAGTTAATGACCCGGTAAAGGAAGTAAAGGAAAATGCGGGGCGAGTAGAGCGATTGCAGAAGCTGTGGGCTAGAGCAACGCAGGACGAAAAGACAATTTTTTTACAGTGGATAACAGTTAAATAAAAGCAAGTATCGTAAGTATTTGATTCAAATTTAAGCAGGGATGCGAGAGGGATATTTGATTCTTGTAGCTTGTTTTTTATATTTGTCAATTTGATGTGAGGTAGAGTTTAAAGATTGATCTATGCGAACTTGTGCTCGTAAAAAGTCGTTGACCTCCAAAGCCACGTCCCTATACTGAATGTCGAGAGTCATAAAAGTGAAGTTTTTGTGACGTGGCACTACGGGGGATTTATTCAGTGCGCCTCGGATGAGGAAGAGAATATTGCGAACATGATTGAACAAAGGAATTGGGGTGTTCATAATTTTAGCAGCACCCCCTGTTACTTTTTTTTTATGCTCTTGGTTTTCTTTTGCGTATACATATTCTCTTTTTTGACTAATATCTGGATCTTATTGGAGAGAATAAAAATGAAACGTAATTTACTCGCACTTGCTGTTGGCGCTGCTGTTGCTATGCCTGGTGTAGCTTTAGCTGATGCCGCAACTATTTATGGTCGTATGGATTTGTCTTTGGGTCGGGTTACGATTGATAAAGATGATAGTAGTGTTAATGAAGATGGTTCGAATTGGGAAGTTAATTCTCATGCTTCACGCTTTGGTGTTAAAGGTGATGCAGATTTAGGCAATGGCTTGAAAGCGATTTATAAAATCGAATGGCAGGTTTCAGGTGATGAAGGGACGTACTCGAAAACAACGACCTATATTGATGATGCTGGTGATTCAGTTACTGTATCTGATGATTCAGGAGACCTGAAGGCTCGAAATCGTTATGTGGGTTTGACCGGTGATTTTGGTGCTGTGATGTTGGGTAAAATGGATACACCGATGAAAAAGTCGCAGGGTAAAGTTGATCAATTCGATAATTACGGTGCTGATATTGCGCGTACAATAATGGGGGACGTGAGGGCGTCAAATGTATTGGCTGTTTCATCGCCTAAAGTTGCAGATGCCCTAACATTTTCTGTGGCACTGATACCCGGGGAAGAGAATGATGTTGATGATTCAACAGATACCAACGTTGAAGATGGTCTGGCCGATGCTTGGTCTGGTTCTGTAGTGTTCACAAGTAAGGTTATTTACGCAGCTTTTGCGATAGATGACAATGTAGCTGGTTGGGATACCTATCGCGGTGTTGCTCAGATTAGCGCAGGTAATGTTAAGCTTGGTGCTGTAGTAACTGTTTCTGAACAGAATAGTGATTCTGAGACCGGCGTTGATGCTGATGAGAAAACTGGTTTAGTGTTAAGTGTTGCTATACCTGTAAGTAAAAAAATAACACTTAAAGGACAGGTGGGGTCTTCTAAATTTGAAAACAATGAAGATGGCGTTCTTGAAAATGAAATTAAGCAAGCAAGTATTACTGTAGGTGCGGATTATAATTTCACCAAACAAACAAAAGCATATGCATTTATAGATTCATATGCCGAGGATAGTGATATCCCTGATGCTACTGCTACCCAGGTAATGCTTTCTCTAGGTATGCAGCACAAATTCTAAGCTTTTTTAGGATTTAGAAAAATAAAAACGCCAGCTATCCGCTGGCGTTTTTATACCTGTCATTAAACTGAAATATTTCAGACACATTCCTGTCACACATGTCTTTCATACTCTCTCCGTCCTCACGAATGTTGGGATTCGTGAATATTTTTATAGATCTCTAGGAGAGATGATAATGAAACGTAGTTTGCTCGCTTTAGCTGTAAGTGCCTCAATCGTAGCACCAACAATTGCCTTGGCCGATGGTCCTAAAGTTTATGGCCGTATGGATGTGTCATTGGATAATGTGTCTAAAGACAATGGTACTAATGGAGCTAACGATTCGGGTTCCAGTTGGGCTGTAACAGGACATGCTTCTCGCTTTGGTGTTAAAGGGAGTGCTGAATTACTTACTAACCTTAAAGCAGTGTATAAAATCGAATGGGAAGTAGATTCGGACGGTGACGGTGAAACGTTAACGGCGCGTAATCGTTATGTTGGCCTTGAAGGTGGGTTTGGCTCGGTGCTGTTGGGGCAAATGGATACTCCGTTAAAAGCAGCCCAAGGTAAAATTGATCTATTTGGGGATCATGCAGCAGATATAAAAAATGTTGTTGAAGGAGAGCTCCGCGCTAAGAATGTTGTGGCTTATGTAACGCCAAAAATAGCAGATTCAATAACGGCTAAGTTAGCGTTGATTCAAGTAGAGCAGAATGAAGCAGAAGGTGATTGTGATACATTGTTGGAAAATGATGGTTCTACTACAGGTGATGATTGTGAAAATGGTTTGTTTGATGCGTATTCTGCATCTATAGCTTTCTCTCAGGGTGGTGTCTATGCGGCTATTGCAATTGATGACAACGTTCCTGCTAAGAAACTGAAACAGAACGGCAAACGTGTTGATACTACGCGTTTGGTTCTTGGTTATGAAATGGATGCGTTTAACGTAGATTTCCTTTATTCAACGAGTGACGAAGATTCTGAGTATAATGCGAGCGCAACAGACCTTGAAGAGCAGGTGGGTTATATCTTAAGTGGCTCATACAAAATTGGTAAAACAGTTGTTAAAGGTCAGTACGGTTCCTCAACCACTGAAATGGATAATGATAAGGATGATATAGAAATTACGATGATCGCCTTTGGTGTTGAGCAAAAGTTTACTAAGCAAACAAAACTTTATGCGGAATATGTATTGTTATCTACCGATAACGCAGGTCATGATGAGGGTGTGGATGAAGAAGAAAAGAGTTAATTCGTATATTTTTGGAAAATCAAACTAGCATTTGTGCCACCAAAGCCAAAGCTGTTAGACATTACGCGCTCTAGTCCTGCATTTTCAACCGTCGTTGTTGCAATCGGAGCACCCTCTAGAGCGGGGTCCAGGTTTTTAACGTTGGCAGATGCCGCAATAAAATCATTCTCCATCATTAATAAGCAATAGATAGCCTCTTGAACACCAGCCGCGCCAAGAGAGTGGCCTGTTAATGACTTAGTTGAACTAATTGCTGGGATTTTATCGCCAAATACAGCTTTTGCTGCCTTAGCTTCTGCAACATCACCAACCGGGGTACTAGTGCCGTGAGCGTTGATATAGTCAACACTACCAGCTTCTACTGTTGATAATGCCATTTCCATACAGCGTTGTGCGCCTTCTCCAGAAGGTGCAACCATATCGTAGCCGTCAGATGTTGCACCGTAACCGACAAGTTCACCGTAAATTTTTGCGCCACGAGCCTTAGCGTGTTCCAGCTCTTCAAGAACCAGCATGCCGCCACCACCTGCGATAACAAAACCATCTCGGCTTTCGTCAAATGCGCGAGCAGCGGTTTCGGGTGAATCGTTGTACTTGCTTGATAATGCTCCCATGGCATCAAACAACATAGAAAGAGTCCAGTGTAGCTCTTCGCCACCACCAGCAAATACAATGTCTTGTTTGCCGAGTTGAATTAATTCTCCAGCATGGCCAATACAGTGGCTACTTGTAGCACAGGCAGATGCCATCGAATAATTCACCCCTTTAATTTTAAAAGGAGTCGCTAGGCAAGCAGATACGGTGCTCGCCATTGTGCGAGGCACCATGTAAGGGCCAACACGCTTTACCGCTTTTTCGCGGGCGATATCCGCAGCATTAACTTGATTGCTTGAGCTGGCACCGCCAGAACCTGCTACTAGACCAGTTCGAATATTAGAGACCTGCTCATCACTTAGGCCAGCATCTTTAACTGCCTGTTGCATAGCGATATATGCGAAAGCCGCCGCATCACCCATAAAACGCTGGGTTTTACGATCGATGAATTCACTTTTGTCGATATCAACAGCTCCGGCAACGTGGCTTCTGAATCCGCGCTCTTGATAATCTTCTTGAAAAGTAATACCTGACTTGCTCTCTCGAAGCGCATTAACGACTGTTTCTTTGTCGTTACCGATGCAGGAAACGATTCCCATGCCTGTGACTACAACACGTCTCATTTTATATTCCTTAGAAATTATCGGTTGATGTAAAGAGGCCAACACGTAAGTCTTTGGCGGTGTAGATTACCCTGCCATCAACTTCAACAGTGCCATCAGCAATACCCATAACCAGTTTGCGCTCAATTAACCGTTTCATGGTTAGGCGATAGGTTACTTTTTTCGCTGTTGGTAATACTTGCCCAGTAAACTTAATTTCACCAGCACCTAGGGCTCTGCCTCTCCCTGGATTTCCTTTCCAACCTAGGAAGAACCCAACGATTTGCCACATAGCATCAACACCTAAGCAGCCAGGCATAACAGGGTCGCCTTCAAAGTGGCAATCAAAAAACCACAGGTCAGGTGTGATATCCAATTCAGCAATGATTTCACCTTTACCGTGTTCACCGCCATCTGCGGTGATCGACGTGATTCGATCCATCATTAACATGTTAGGAAGGGGAAGGCGGGCATTGCCCGGGCCAAATAGGTCGCCGTGACCGCATGCAAGCAGGTCTTCACGGTCAAATGAATTTTTATCAATCATGTGTGAGGTTACTAACTGGTAGATATTCTGATGGTATGGATTGAAGGGCTATTTCTATATAAAAAGACATAAGATAAGCCGGTGGTTTCAACCCCCTTGTTGCCACGTAATTCTTTATTAAAGAAGCCTATAAGTGGCGCGGTTTATTATTGTTATATCGTTTGACATACCGCACCTCGATAATATCTCTTTCGGTGCAACAGATCGACCCTAATGTACGCAGATTTTGCAACAAAATACGTCGAATCGCACATATATCAAGGAATTTAGGGAGTGTATTTTATATGCTGAGGTCAAAGCCGCTTCATGTGGCGAGTTATGAGGCGAGCTGTGGGTTAAAATACAGCGTGACCTTGAAAATTAAGCAAGGTGTTTTGTGGTACAGTACGCACCCTATTTAGTACAGAGCTAATACCGAGCTAATACCGACCCACCCATAGGTTAGGAGATTGACGTGATACCTGAAATTGGGCATTTTGCCATTATCATTGCCATGGTTATTGCTATTGTGCAGGCCATTTTGCCGTTAGCGGGGGCAGCAAAACGAAACACCCGATGGATGGGGGTAGCCAAACCGGCCGCGGTGACGCAATTTATTTTTATGTGTGTTGCATTTATTTGTCTTGCATACTCGTTTGCAACCAATGACTTTACGGTCAAGTATGTGGCAGGGCACTCTAATACTTATTTACCTATGGCGTTTAAGCTATCTGCGGTATGGGGGGGGCATGAAGGGTCTTTATTATTGTGGGCACTTACTCTCAGCGGCTGGACTTTTGCTGTGGCTTTGCGCAGCCAACAGCTGCCGCAAATTATGTTGGCTCGTGTTCTCGGGGTTTTAGGCCTAGTTGCTGTGGGTTTTTATTCTTTTCTTATTTATACATCAAACCCTTTCGAACGTTTATTGCCTCAGTTTCCTGTAGATGGGGCCGATTTGAATCCATTGTTGCAGGATTTTGGGCTTATTGTTCACCCTCCCATGCTGTATATGGGCTACGTGGGCTTTTCTGTTGTGTTTGCATTTGCAGTGGCGGGGTTATTGGGTGGTCGCTTGGATAGTGCTTGGGCTCGATGGGCTCGGCCTTGGACGGTGGCATCTTGGTGTTTTTTAACCGTGGGAATTGCGCTCGGCAGCTGGTGGGCTTATTACGAATTGGGTTGGGGTGGTTGGTGGTTCTGGGATCCGGTTGAAAATGCGTCTTTTATGCCCTGGTTGTCAGGTACAGCATTGATCCATTCATTGGCAGTGACAGATAAGCGTGGCGTATTTAAGTCTTGGACGGCGCTGTTGGCTATTTTGACATTCTCTCTTAGTTTGTTGGGTACGTTCTTGGTTCGTTCTGGTGTGTTAACTTCAGTACATGCTTTTGCTAGTGACCCAGAGAGAGGTTTCTTTATTCTCGCTTTTTTGTTTTTGGTAATAGGGGGGTCTTTATTGCTATTTGCTATCCGTGCTCCACGATTACAAACTGAAAGTCAGTACAGCGGTGTTTCACGAGAAGTCTTGTTACTAGCAAACAATGTTATGTTGGTGTTAGCCACTGTTATCGTTTTAATGGGCACATTGTTCCCTATCTTTTTTGATGTGTTGGGATTGGAAAAGATTTCAATTGGAGCCCCCTATTTTAATGCGATGTTTGGGCCTGTTGTCGTGGGTTTGCTCTTTTTGATGGGTATAGGCCCGTTATTAAACTGGAAACGGCATAAAATAGGGAGGTTAATTAGGCCATTTATTATTGCTTTTATGTCCTCTGTAATAATAGCGATGATTGCTTTAAATCTTTTGGGTATGTCCCTGTCGCTTTGGGTTTGTTTGGCGGTGATTGTTGCTGTATGGGTGGTATGGTTAACGTTGTTGGATTTTTATCGCAAAATGAATACAGCCCGCCAAGGTTTGTGGGCTGGTTTTAATCGGCTTTCTCGCAGTTATAAAGGAATGGTTGTTGCCCATATGGGAATCGTAGTTACGGTTGTTGGCGTGACGATTGTGGCAACACAAGATGTTGAAAAAGATGTGCGCATGCGAGCAGGGGACAGTACTGTTGTTGGTGAATATGAATTTCGCTTTCGAGGTGTACAAGAAATTCCTGGACCAAATTTTACTGCACAGCGGGGACAGGTTGATGTCTATGTCGATGGGTCATTGGTAGCGCAATTAACTCCGGAAAAACGTCGTTATTGGGTGCAAAGGAATACCATGACAGAGGCGGCTATCGATGCCGGTTTTTCTCGGGACTTGTATGTTGCCCTTGGAGAGCCCTTAGGTGATGGTAGCTGGGCTGTGCGCATTTACTTCAAACCCTTTATTCGATGGGTGTGGGGTGGCGGATTGATCATGGCGTTTGGAGGCGTGTTAGCTATGAGTGATCGTCGTTACCGCTTGAAAGTGAAAAAACGATTGTTAAGCGGATTACATGCGGGAGCGCAGGCGTAGGCCGGACGTTAAAAGGGTAAAAAAATGAAATGGATACGATTTGGTGTTCCTTTATTGTTATTTGTAGTGATGGCTGCGTTTCTAGCCAAAGGTCTTGAAAATGACCCTAGGCATTTGCCATCGGCTCGTGTGGACCAAAAAGTACCGGAGTTCTCTCTACCAACACTGAATGATGAAGCAGTTCTTGTTACACAACAAAACCTCAAGGGGCCCTTGCTGCTAAATGTGTGGGCAACATGGTGTCCATCTTGTCGGGTGGAACATCCGATGTTAAATGCATTGTCTAGCCAGGGGGTTAGGATAGTGGGTTTGAACTATAAGGATGAACGAGCTGAGGCTCTGGCATATTTAGAAAAATACCATAATCCATATTCAATGGTGATTTTTGATCAAGACGGTGATTTGGGACTGGATTTAGGGGTTTATGGTGCACCTGAAACGTACTTTATTGATGCAAACGGTGTTATTCGCCATCGTCATGTCGGTGTGGTTTCTGACGTGGAGTGGGAACAAAACCTTTCAGCTATTTGGCGGTCTTTAGCGGAGGAAAAAATATGATACCTTTCGCACGTCTATGTGCCGCCGCAATTGCCGCACTCTTTTTAATGGTGACGACAGTCAGCGTTGCCACTATAGATGTATATGAGTTTGAAAATGCTCAGCAGGAAGAGGATTTTAGTGTTTTGGTACAAGAGCTTCGGTGCCCTAAATGTCAGAATCAGAATATTGCAGATTCTAATGCGGGGTTGGCGAAGGATATTAAAGATCGAGCCTATAAATTGCTACGTGACGGAAAATCAAAAGAGTACATTATCGATTATATGGTTGAGCGGTATGGGGATTTTATAACGTACCGCCCCCCTGTAACAAAAAACACTTGGGTACTTTGGTTTGGCCCTTTTATTTTGTTGATATTTGTTGTTCTGGTGTTGGTGTTACGAAAAAGTACTGATCGTAAATCACAGGGCACTGCTCATATTACGGATGAACAAAAACAGCGAGTTGATGCCTTATTGAAGCGTTATGATCAAACGGGCGAGCAGTACGGCGTTGAGAACGAAGGCGAAGAGGGGAAAAAGTAGTAATGGGTATACTTGTCGGAATATTGTTCCTGATGGCTTTGGCTGCTACCGCAATGATTGTTGGACCATTGATGGCTAAACAACAGGTTGTTTCTGCTCAACAGGACGTGTCTAGGGATGCTGTCAATTCTGTTGTTTTTAGCGATCGATTAACAGAATTGCAACTTGATGTTGCTACTAACACGATTTCTCAGAAAGAGTTTGAAAAGTTAAAAATAGAGCTGGAAATTGGATTGTTAAGTGATGTCCCTGATGAGCCGAAAGGGGCGATCTTAAAGGAAAAGGGGGATAATAAGGGCGTTGTGCCAGGGATGCTAGCAGCGGTAGCTGTGCTTACTCTCGTTCCGATATTGTCTTTGGGGCTCTACTATCAAGGGGGGTATTCCCCAGAAATAGAGAAATGGTTGCAACTTAGGAAAGATATGGACCCGGTTTTTACTGCTTTAATGGCAGGAGATAAACCAGAAGCAAGTGGGGCTGATCGAACGGTGATGGAATTTGTGACTGCTTTGCAGCGAAAAGCTCAAGAATACCCAGATGATGCAAATATGTGGCACATGTTGGGGATGGGGTATCAGCAAATGCAGGCAGCAGAGCAGGCGGAGCAGGCGTTGCGACGGGCCTATCGTATAGAGCCTGATAATTCACGTTACCGATTAGCTTTGGCGCAATTATTGGTAGGGATTGGTCAAGGGAAAATAACGCAAGAAAGTGAATCGCTTCTTTTAGCCGTATTAAAAAGTGACCCGGTAAATATGCAAGCGTTGGCCATGTTAGGCATGGGCGAGTTTTTTGCAGAGCGGTTTCAACAATCGCTTATGTATTGGGAGCGATTACTTGTTGTATCCCGAAAATTTAATGCACCTCAAGAAAAAATCGATATTCTGAAAAGAAGTATTGCTGCTGCAAAGAAACGCCTAAATATCAAGGGTGATCAAAAAATCGCAGACGCAGATACGGGATCAGGTCTTCAGCTTCAAGTAACGGTATCTATCGATTCTGCGTTACAAAAAACACTAAATCCAACGGACACTCTATTTATCTACGCACAAAAAGCTCAGGGGCCCAAAATGCCCTTAGCCGTGGTTAAAAAACAAGTAGGTGAGTTCCCAATAACGGTAACACTAAGTGATAAACAGGCAATGACACCACAATTTCGTTTATCCAATGCAGAAACTGTGGTTGTGAAAGCAAGAGTATCCGCAACACATAATGCGATACCTGCATCAGGGGATTTGTTGGGTAAAAGTAACGTAATAGAATTGGCAGCGATAATTAACCAACCTAAAAAAATATCTGTAGTTATTGATGCCACGGTTCCCTAAGTTAGGGTATTGATAATTTATCTTTATTTAAGATCTAAACGGTTTATAGCTGAATTCAGTTATAAACCGTTTTTCGTTCTACCTCAAAAGTTATAAAAAAAACATCTCTCAAACTAGTTAGGTTTGTATTTTAAAAACAAACGTTGCACACCGTCACATTATACCCTTGACCTATTCGTTACGTTGGTCGAAATACCACTAATAATGAGGAAAATACCACCAATAAGCGCTAATCTAAATGGATGGCAGGGTAAGTTATCCAGTGATTTTTATAGGTGGCAACATGACTATTTCAACAAGCATCAAGCGGTACTTAGATACTGCTGGCGTATCCTACAAAGAACATCCTCATCGACGGGAGGTGTGCCTTCGTACATTGGAGAGGGAGTTAGGGTTGGATGCTCGTTATATTGCAGTGCCAACAATATTACAAAGTGACAAGAACGCATTGTTGATGACAGTTACTCCTTTAACGTATGAACTTGATTTAAAGCGACTTAATGGCATGTTGCGACGCCAGTTTAGTGTTGTAACTGACGCAGAAGTGTTGTCAGAGGGTTTAATGACGTAGAGCCTGGCGCATACCCACCACTTGCTATGGCGTATAAAATGCCACTTATTGTCGATAGAAATTTAATGACAGACCAACGCATATTTTTTAAATGCGGTACCCATAATAGTTTAATTAGTTTGGATGGAGATGATTTTCAGTATTTGTGCTCTTCGGTTCCTAAAGCAGTGATTGCTAATCCGCGTTCAGCGGATGACCAGCTGGATGAATCTGTTATACAAGAAGGGGCTCAACGTTCAACTATTGATGAGATTAAGGAGAAGCTGGGAAAAGTAAGCCGTTTGCCGGCCATGCCGCCGATGGCTTATCAAATCGTTCGTTTGGTCAATGATGCGGAAACTACTGCAGAACAGTTGTCAGAAGTTGTTGAGTTAGACCCTAGTATTGCAATGCAAATTATGCGGTACGCGGGTTCGCCTTATTACGGGTATCGCGGCACTATAGATTCAGTACAGGATGCTATAACACGGGTATTGGGTTTTGACCTTGTGAGTAACATTGCTCTGGGTATTGCATCAGCGAAAGCATTCCACATCGATAAAGAAGGGCCGTTGGGTTTAAAGGCATTTTGGCGACATTCTTTATATTCCGCTATGTTGTCCCAAGCGATTGCTAGAAAAGTAGGCGATATTGGTAAAATCAATCCATCCACAGCTTATCTTGGTGGATTGTTACATAATATGGGGGTTTTATTAATTGGGCACCTGTTTCCTCCGGAATTTAAAATGCTGAATAAACTTGTTGAAAACCACCCCGGAGATAGCTTACAAGTTTTAGAGAAACGGATTATTGGGTTAGGCCAAGCAAAACAAGTAATTGATTTAGGACATAGTCAAATTGGTAGCTGGTTAATGGGTAATTGGAATATGCCCGCCGAGATAGTTGCGTGTTGTGAGTATCATCATGATGAAAACTACAGCGGAGAGTATGCGGACTACGTTCAGATAGTGCAGGTAAGTAATCAACTGCTTGCAAGAGAAGGTATTGGCGATTGCGGTGTTGTAGAAAGTTCAGAGGAGCTGTCTACAGACGTCTTACAGTCATTTAATGTGCTCAGTGCAGAAGAGCTAGAAGCTCTGTTTATTAATGTAATGGAAATGTGTGGTGAGATTGATGAATTAGCAGGACGAATGGCGGCATAAAAGCTAGGAGCTTGAGTGCCGCGATTTATCTTCTGTGTTTTGTTAATGTTCAATAAAAACAATAGGCTGGGCTTGAGGTTTGCAAATATCTAGTCCATTAGTGGGGTAATCAGGTGTTTGTACTTGTACAACCTCTTCGACCTGTGTATGTTTGCGCTCTTATTCTTATGATAAAATTGCCTAGCCTGATTAGCTCTGCATTTATATTTGGTGTTTGTTTGCATCTAATTTGAAGGTTAGGGAGTAACAATATTCAGAATACCTGTTGCTTAGCTGAAGCAGGGTTCGCAGATCTCATAAACTATTATTGGAGTATTAACTAATGCGTATCATTCTACTTGGCGCACCGGGTGCAGGAAAAGGCACACAAGCACAATTTATTTGTGAAAAATATGGAATTCCTCAAATATCAACGGGCGATATGTTACGAGCGGCAGTAAAAGCAGGTACTCCATTAGGAATTAAAGCAAAAGCGATTATGGATGCAGGTGAATTAGTATCAGATGATTTAATTATTGGTCTGGTTAAGGAACGAATTACAGAAAGAGATTGTGAAAATGGTTTCTTGTTTGACGGTTTTCCTCGTACGATTCCCCAAGCAGAAGCATTGCTTGAATCAGGTGTTGATATTGACCATGTTGTAGAAATACATGTTGAAGATGAAGAAATTGTAAGTCGATTAAGTGGGCGCCGTGTTCATGAGGCATCTGGTCGCATTTATCATGTTGTTTATAATCCGCCAAAAGAAGAAGGTAAGGATAATGAGACAGGTGATGTTCTAATTCAACGAGCTGATGATACAGAAGGAACGGTTCGTAACCGTTTGGATGTTTATCATAATCAAACTGAGCCTTTGGTAGCTTTCTATAATGAACTGAGTGAGACGTCAGAAAAAGCACCGGCTTATTCCAAAGTGCCTGGCGTAGGTTCAATGGATGATATAAAAAATGCAGTTTTGAGCGCTTTAGCCTCATAAAATAACAAAATATAAAACACATTAAAAAAGGGAGCATATAGCTCCCTTTTTTAATGTGTTTTTACCCAATAATTAAGCTTATTATTGAGGTGTGTAATGTTACTAATTACATGCCATTTTGCTATTAAATTTATGCCTTTCTTCTTACCCTTTTTTCACTCCTATTTTGATGTTTTATCGAGCTGGGTTGAGAGACATATATTTCATAAAAAATCCTGTCATTTGTTGCCATTTTTTTACCTATATCCACCCCTAATTAATTGCCAATCTTCAGCCTGTATTGATGCAGATTGATAGGTTGTTAATTTTTAAAATGCTTCAGTTTTTGCGTGAGTAATCTTCGGGAATTGGAGTGATCGTTCTTTAAAACATAAATTACAGCAAAGGTTTAATTTGTACTTAAGGGAGCCCAAAGCCGATGGGATTTTTAAAAAAGAGACATTATTTTTTAAAAACCCCAAAAATATGAAAAAAAATCGTTAAATTTGTGAAAAAAATGGGTTATAGGGTGGAAATAAATAATATATTAAATATTATTCGCACGTGTACGTCACACATGTGTTTTTTTTGTGCTACTTTTTTAGAGGTGCGTAATTTCTGTGTGCTGAGTGCTGTTACTAGCACTGCCATTTAATCTACGTACTACTATTAAGTTGCCATCGCTGAGGAGATATAAACCATGCCTAAAGCTAAGAAAGCTGCTGGTCCAAAAAAGGTTGCTAAGAAAGCAGCTACACCTGCTAAAAAGAAGCCTGCGGTATCCAATTCTGCTGTTTCAAAAGCACAGGAATCCGTAGATAAATTATCAACAGAAAGCGCTGCTTTAGCCAAGCAAATAGTTGCTGCTAAAAAGGCTGCTGATGCTGCTAAAAAAGCGGCAATAAAAGCTGGTACTAAAGGTGCCGCTCGAGCTGCTGAAAAAGCAAAGAAAGATGTTGCTAAATTAGCAGAAAAAGCTAAAACCAATCGCGAAAAGCTTCGTGGTGCTAAAGTAAGCCACGCAATTGTAATGGCTGAATCAGCTGTGAAGGAGCTTGAAGAAACTGCTGTACAAGCCACTAAGGATTATGCAATAGCGTTAAGTTCACGTGCTGAAGCTGATCTGAAGAAAGCTATTGCTGCTTTTGAGTCCAAATGGCGTAAAGACCGTGAAAAAACGGACACTAAAAAGGTTAAAGCTAAAGAAAAGAGCACTTCAGCTAAGGTTAAAGCTGCATCTAAGAAGTCAGTAACCAAAGTTAAAGGCATCGAGAAGAAAGAAGCTAAGCGTCAAAAAGCCGCTGCCGCTCCTAAAAAGAAGCCAGCAGCTAAGAAAAAAGCCGCTGCTCCTAAGAAAGCCGCTGCAAAAGCCGCTAAGCCAGCTCCTAAGAAAGCTGCTGCTAAGCCAGCTGCGAAGAAAGCCGCTGCGAAGAAGGCTCCTGCGAAGAAGGCTCCTGCGAAGAAAGCCGCTGCAAAGAAGGCTCCTGCGAAGAAAGCCGCTGCTAAAAAGCGCGGTCGTCCAAAGAAGGCTTAATAATAAAGGGAAACCTTTTTACTTAAGCAGAAAAAACCCTGGGTTCCCCCGGGGTTTTTTTGTTTTATAAGGTGTTATCGGGCATAGACTTTGCCTTTAATAGTAATTCTACGTTTTTCAGGCTATCGGGGTCATTAATATTGGCAAAAGAAGGGAGGAGTTCAGGTTTTTTAATAATAAGGGGGGATTGTTGCATGCACCACCGCATTAATCGTCGATTCCCTTCCTGATAATAACACTCTAAGCTTTCAATTAATGAACGATGGTACAAACCAAAAAGTGGATGTGTTCGTTCCCCGTCATCTATTAGTGATAATGTCGCGGGCTTGTTCCCCCTATAACAAAGCACTTGTACTAGGTTCTCAGCTAACAATGGCGCATCGACAGGTACAATAACGGCGTAAGGTGTGGAAATGGATTTAAGAGCCGCCAAAATGCCAGCAACAGGCCCTTGAAAATTGTTTGGCGTGTTAATATCGTCATTTGCAGTTGATAAGTCTTTTACTACGTTAATGCCTAAGGACCGATAACGCTCAAGCTCTCGGTTGGCACTAATAACGACTGAATTGACTTGAGGCCTTAAACGAGCAAGGGTATGCGAAACTAAAGGTAGGTCGTTTAGAATGACCCAGCCTTTATCAACACCTCCCATTCGACTACCTGCACCCCCCGCCAGAATGATACCAGTGATGTCTTCTTTCTTAATGTCTGTTTGTCGGGTTGTTGTGCTTTTCACGATAGGTATTTGTCTTATGTGGGAGATGGAGTGACGTTGTAAAGAAAACTTGTGCGTAACTCGGTTGAGTTTATGAGGTATTTTCACCGAGCAATAGGTATTTTTGTGGAAACTTGCGATAATAGCGTTAGTTATATTCTGTAATACAAAAGTTATAAATACAAATGACCCCATAATGATATGAAAAAAAATTATTTAGCTATTGATACAACCACAGAGGCTTGTTCTGTCGCATTAAGTTGTGATGGTAACAATCAAAGCCGATATACCGAAGAGCCACGCAAACATGCAGATTTAGTATTGCCAATGGTCGATGAATTATTGGCTGATGCCGGCATTACACTAAGCCATCTTGATGGTATTGCTTTTTGCCAAGGGCCAGGAGCTTTTACTGGGTTGCGTATCGGTGCAGGTGTTGTGCAAGGCCTAGCTTTTTCTGCTGATGTACCAGTCTTGGGTGTGTCTACATTAGCAATAATGGCTCAAAGAACCTATAGAGAGCATAATGCCTCTCATGTTTATGCAGCAATCGATGCTCGAATGGGGGAAATCTATTGGGGGTGTTACAGCCTTTCAAAAAGCGTAATGCTATTGCAAGGGGAGGAGAGTGTTGTTGAACCTCATGCCTTGGTTGTGCCGTCAGTATTAAATAATAAGGGTGAATGGATTGGGTGTGGTACTGGTTGGGCATTTAATGAGGCTATTAAGTCAGCCGGTATTCATGTGACGAACATTTATGACAAAATGTTGCCTCATGCAATCGATGCATTGACGTTAGCAACTCCAGGGTTAGATGCTGGAAAGGGTGTGAGCGCAGAATTTGCTTTGCCGCACTATGTTAGAAATAATGTGGCAAAGAAAAAAGCTGAGCAGGGTTAATTAACCCAGGTAAATTGCATAAACGTTTTTAGGATTATAATGGATTGGTTTCAAGCAGTATTTTTAGCATTAATTCAGGGGCTAACGGAATTTTTACCCGTATCGAGCTCTGCTCATTTGATCTTGCCATCTCAAATTTTAGGGTGGCAAGATCAAGGTATCGCATTTGATGTCGCTGTACATTTGGGAACCCTTATTGCGGTGGTGTTATATTTTCGTGCCGATGTATTATCGATTACTGGAGGCAGCATAAAAGCAATCCAGCAACGCCAAACAAACGAGCACTTCTTGATGGGGTTGGCGGTTGTGATTGGAACTATTCCTGCCGTTATTATGGGGGGGCTTTTTCATGACTTTATTAGTCAAGAGTTACGCTCCGCTTGGGTTATTGCATGCACGACGCTGATCTTTGGTGTGTTGTTGTGGGTGGCAGACAGTAAAGGCAGCCGAGTATTGCAGCAGCATCAGATGACACTTAAATTTGCGTTAATAATTGGTTGTGCACAAGCAGTGGCTTTGATACCAGGCACTTCTCGCAGTGGTATTACGATTACTGCGGCATTGTTTCTGGGGTTTGATCGTACGGCATCTGCTCGATTTTCTATGTTGTTGTCCATCCCTCTTATTCTAGCGGCTGGATTACTCGAGACTATAAAATTGGTGAAAGCGGAAGGCCCAGTGCTTTGGGATATGATTATTCTTGGTACTCTGGTGTCAGGGGCAAGTGCTTATTTGTGTATCCATACCTTTTTACGATTATTAGACCGAATTGGAATGCTGCCGTTCGTTATATATCGAATGCTGTTAGGGGCCTTCCTTATATTTTTCATTACCTTAGCTTAATACCTTGCCGTTGAGGTAGGTGATTCGTCATTACAATGGCGAATTTTCAGGCTAGGATTGACGGAAAACCTCGCTATACTGGGTAATTGGATGTTTGTGAAAGAACAATCTGATGATGGTTTGTGTAGAAGGATGCGTTAACTAATTATTATATGAATATTGCTGGTAACTCACTTCAGTCCACATATTTGCCTGCGCCTCCGCGAGATATTCGTGACGGTGAAGGTGCACTTGCTCGCCGAAAGCAGCAACTGGAGACTGAGCAGGAGCAACGTAAACAGGTATCTCAGCCAGTAGGTGGGCAAGAGCGCTCCCCAGAAGGCAAAGACGTGACTCGTGTATCGGGTTTGCAAGCAACAAACAAACAATATGAAGCCAGGCCAGCTCCAGATTTTTCAAAACTATCCAATAGCCAGCAAAAAGCCGTAAAGGCTTATACGGAAGCAGATGTTTTTAGCCGTATTGATGGCAATACCGATTTCTTAGGTTCAATTGATGTGTTCGTATAATACTACCGATGTAAACAATCTTGATTTTAAACAAAACGATAAAAGCAGTACTGATGACCATTTAATGAATGCTGTTTGCTTACGTGATGGTGATTTTGAACAGCGCCTGATTGCACTGGGCTGTGCAGAGGTTGTTTTGCCTTGTGGTGTTGTTGATAACCTAGAGGCATTGGATGCACATTCTGCACATTACGTGTTATCGATAGAAAATGACCGTATTCAATTAGCACCAAGGGATAAGTCAATGGGTAATCCCGTTGTTGTTGATTTTTCTAGTGGTACGATAGGTTTTCGAGGGCGGCAAAATGTACGTCAAGAATTGTTAGTTAAAGCAGTATTAGGCCGAGATAAGAAAACAACTCCCAAAGTTCTAGATATGACCGGCGGTTTGGGGCGAGATAGCTTTATTCTTGCTTGTGCGGGGTGTGCGGTGACAACGCTAGAGCGTAATCCTCTGGTTTTTTTGCTGCTGTCAGATGGGTTGTATCGCGCAGCAATGGATGTCGAGTTACAGCTTATTGTTCAAAAGATTGATCTGCAATTTAGTGATGCAGTCGTTGCTTCTGATGCAGGAAACTATGACGTTGTGTATATGGACCCTATGTTTCCAGAGCGCACTAAGTCTGCATTGGTTAAAAAGGAAATGCGGGTGTTTCGAGACGTGGTTGGAGAAGATACGGATGTTAATCAGCTATTTGAGCAAGCAAGGAATGTCGCCGGGAAAAAAGTAATTGTGAAGCGACCCAGAAAGTCGGCGTTTATCAAAGATAAAAAGCCGACATACTCGGTGGAAGGGCGCTCTAGTCGCTTTGACGTTTACCAGGTCTAGTGTTCACCGTAGCCATGGGTTATTTGGCGAATCGTTTGTCGTACTTCTCGGCTAAGAATCATTTTTGCATCTTTGTTTGCGCTAATAATACGATCATCGTACGTTAGCTTTCCGTCAGAACCTTCCGTAAGGACTTCGTTGTCTAACATTGCCTCGAAGAATCCACGGAATAACGCTTTGTCTGAAAATTCGGGGGTGTGAAATTCATGCAACAGAGAGATACGTTGTGCCAACTGGGTACAAAGCTCTTCTAATTGCTTCAAGTCCAAGGTGTTTGATCCTGCTTGCTGAAGAATTTGCACCGCCATATAGAATCGTTCAAGGGTTTGTTTGGTGGTATTTGCCAAGACTGATAAACTTAAATACTCAGGGGTGCTGGTATCGGGTGTTGATACTGTATCGCCATTAACGCTAAGTAGGCCTTCTTCTGCCAACAATTGAACGTGTTGTTCTATGAGCTTGGGTAAATCACCTAAAGGGCAATGGATTGAGAGCTCTGATTTCATAAATGGAAAGACCTGCAAACAAACCCGATTGAGCTCTTCCTTATCGATTTGGCTATTATTAATTAATAAGCAGGCAATTAATGATGGCAACGCGAACATATGAATATTGTTGTTTCTGAAATAGGTTAAAAGTACCGCCTTTTCGTCAATAGCTAGCAAAATGTCGCCAAAGGGGTGTTTTTGTCTAACAATCACTTCAAGCTTTTCACAATACTCTATTATTTCTGCGCCAGATAACGGTGTGACTTCCATTGCTTTCGAGTATGGGGCTTCCCGTAATAACTTAAGGTAAAAGTTGAGCTGCCATTCAAGCGCTTTTTCATCCATCGCGTGTTTATGTGTGGATAGAATGGTTAAACTCATCAAGCTCACAGGGTTAACAACAGCGGCGTTGTTGATGCTGGTCATAATGCGTTTCCCCGCAAGGTTGACCGCATCCTCTATCCACTCAGGGGGATTTTCTTCTTGGTATTCCTCATTTTTCCATTGAGGAAATTTACTTTCTAACAAGGCTTCTAAGTGAATTGGCTCGCCGAAGTTCACGTGTACCTTGCCAAAGGTTCCTTTGATATTCTTAAAGGCTTTTATTAGGCCAAATATTGATTCATTTTTCTTCTTTTTTCCGTGCATCTCACCAACGTAGGTACCACCCTCCAAAAGGCGCTCATAACCAAAATAGACAGGGACAAAAACAAAAGAGCGCTTTCTTGTGCGTAAAAAACTGCGAATGGTCATAGATACCATGCCTGGACGAGGGGATAATAAGCGCCCCGTTCGGCTTCTGCCGCCTTCTACGAAATATTCGACCGGGAAACCGCGGTCGAATACGGTACTTAAGTACTCGTTAAACACTGCTGTATAAAGAGGGTTGCCTTTGAAACTTCTTCTTAGGAAAAAAGCACCACTCTTTCGCAAGAAACTTCCAATAAGTGGCATGTTGAGGTTAATACCAGCAGCGATATGTGGTGGGACGTGACCGTTTTCATGTAGCACATAGGAAAGTAGTAGATAATCCATGTGACTGCGGTGACAGGGAACGTAAATAACCTCGTTGTCATTGGCTACTTTCTGCAGGCGATCAAGGTTGGTGATGGTAACGCCGTCATATAATTTGTTCCATAAGCGTTTTAACATCAGTTTAAAGGAGCGGATAACGGGGTAGGAGTAATCCGCAGCAATTTCATTACCGTATTTAATTGCTTTGGCCTCAGCCTGTTTTTTAGAGATGTTGGCGTTTTTTGTTTCTTCTTGAACGGCAAACTTTACACTGTCAGTTGATAGCAGTGAATTAACAATAGTTCGTTTGTGGGACAAATCGGGGCCGGTGACAGTTTCTTTTTGACGACGAAAATGGACTCGTAAAATGCGCCCAATTTTGCGTACAGCACGTTCGCTGGATATGCCGCTGTCTTCTTGTAATACCGTTTTTATGGATAAAGGTTCGTTAAAGTGAACAAGGGTTTGTCGTCCTTGAATGAGAATAATAAAGAGCTTGCTGATAAAGCCTGGTACTGCCCAGCTTTCGGAAAAAAGGGCTTTAAATACAGATTTTTCTTTCTCTGGATGGCATCCCCATAAAATGGATACAGGAACAAGCTGTACGTCCATATCCTCTTGTTGTTGAACTTGTTCTACCAATTGATGCAGTTTTTCGGGATTCTGCGTAGTGGTACGCCAGCCTTTTTGTTCACTTAAATATAAAGCTGCATTATTCTCTTGATAACCAGCAACGTTTAGGCCGTCTATTGGGCGAGGTAGGCCAAGGTTTTTACATTCTTGGTCCATTACCAAAAAATCAGAAATCGATTTGTCTCTAAGGACAAAGCAAACAGGCTTTTCAGGGTCAATATTAAGATGCGTTAAATCTGTGGGTTGAGCCTTGCTCTTGACCAATAGGAATAGAATATTTCGAATAATAACAAGAAAAAAGCGTTTCAATCCAGACATCGATAAACCTTGAATGCAATAACACATGCAATCTGCATGTAAAAAGGCAGCGTAACCTTAGGGGCCGCTGGGCAGTTTGGTCGCTAAGTGTACCTATTCTTTTGCTTATCGGCAAAGCCATGCCAAAAGTGGGGTGTAACATTCTATAAATAACGCATAAATGTCTTTAATCTATTGAAAATTAACCGGTATGTTTTATATTTCGTGGCCAGGGAACTCTTGGGGAACCCCTATAGTACAACTAGGTCAATAAGGCTTAGTGTCTGCTGACACAGTATGTCAGGATTGGGGATTGAGGATTGGGATAGAATGTTGGGGAATAAAAAGTAAACAATATGATTACAGTTGATAATTTAACGAAGCGATTTGGCCCGTTTACGGCGGTTGACAGTCTTTCTTTTACCGTTAAGCCTGGGGAAGTGTTGGGCTTTTTGGGGCCAAATGGCGCCGGAAAATCTACAACCATGAAAATGATTACAGGGTTTCTTGCGCCCACTAGTGGGCAGGTAACGGTGTATGGTCACAACACGCTTGATGATAGCCTCAAGGCACGCGAAATTATGGGGTATTTACCAGAAGGTGCCCCCAGTTACGGCGATATGACCCCGTTAAAATTCTTGCGTTTCATTGGTGAAGTTAGGGGGTTTCGCGGCGCGGAGTTAACGCGACGAGTGCAATCGGTGGTTGACGCGTTACAACTAGAATCGGTCCTTAATCAAACCATTGAAACCTTGTCAAAAGGGTTTAAGCGTCGTGTTGGATTAGCTCAGGCAATTATTCATGACCCTAAAGTACTTGTACTTGATGAACCAACTGATGGCTTGGATCCGAACCAAAAGCATGAGGTTCGAAAGCTTATTCAAAATTTATCGAAAGATAAGATTGTTATTGTATCGACTCATATATTGGAAGAAGTTACAGCAGTTTGTACGAGAGCAATGATAATTGCTGGGGGTAAGTTGTTGGTTGACGATACCCCTCAAGCATTGGAGGCACGCTCGCGGTTTCATGGTGCGATTCGGTTAGAATTAACCCACGCAGAAGGAGCGCTTCAACAATTGCAAGTATTGGATGGTGTGAAATCCGTTGAATCGTCAGAGAATGGTCTATCTCTTACTGTATTTCCTGAGGCGGGTGTTTCGTTATTTTTATCAATTAACGACTTACTTCAAAAAAATAACTGGGAAGTACATGAGTTTCATGTTGAGAGGGGGAAGCTCGACGATGTGTTTCGGACAATTACACGTGAGGGTGAAGTAAATGAATAATTTCACTGTGGTATTAAAGCGCGAGCTTGCTAGCTATTTTGCTACGCCATTAGCCTATGTTTTTATTGTGATATTTCTGATGTTAACGGGAGTGTTTACCTTCTTTTTAGGTGGTTTTTTTGAGAATGGCCAAGCTGATTTATGGGCATTTTTTAATTTTCATCCGTGGTTGTATTTGTTTTTAGTACCAGCATTGTCAATGCGGCTTTGGTCCGAGGAGCGCAAAAGTGGCACTATTGAGTTGTTGATGACATTACCTATTTCGCTGCGTGATATGGTAGTGGGTAAGTTTTTGGCCGCGTGGTTATTTACGGGTATTGCTCTGCTATTAACCTTTCCGTTATGGATGACGGTAAATTATCTAGGTGATCCGGATAACGGTGCAATAATGGCAGGGTATTTAGGCAGTTGGATGATGTCTGGTGCCTTTCTTGCCATTGGTTCTTGTATATCAGCGGCCACAAAAAACCAAGTAATTGCATTTATTCTAACGGCAGTTGTTTGTTTCTTGTTTGTTATGAGCGGTTTTAACCTTGTGCAGGAATGGTTCACTGGGTGGGCATTGGATTGGGTTGTTGATGCAATAGCGGCGTTAAGTTTCTTAACCCATTTTAATGCGATTGCTAAGGGTGTGTTAGATCTTCGTGATGTGCTGTATTTCATGGTCATCATCATCGGGTGGTTGGTTGCAACTGCCATTGTTCTTGATATGAAAAAAGCAGATTAGGAGAGACATTAATGAAAAGCAATCGTTTGTTTTCAGGCGTTGGCCTGGTCGTTGTAGCAGGTATCGTGCTGGTATCCACGGTAATATTTGACCGTTTATTTACAAATGCACGTATCGATTTAACAGAAAATAACCTTTATACCCTATCGGAAGGTAGCAGAAACGTTGTAGCAGGACTTGAAAGGCCTGTAGATCTATTCTTTTTCTTTTCTAAGACGGCAACAAAAGATGCTCTGGCTTGGCGGAATTATGCAAAGCAGGTACGAGAATTGTTGGAGGAGTTTGAGTTAGCATCTGAAGGTAATGTGCGTTTACATGTGATTGACCCCGAGCCGTTTTCGGAAGAAGAGGATCAGGCGGCAGAATATGGTTTGGAGGCGGTTAATCTTGCCGTTGGCGCTGACCCCGTTTATTTTGGTATGGCGGTTATTAGCGGTGATAGAGATGAGCAAAGCAAAGAAGTTGTCCCGTTTTTTCAGCCTGATCGGCAGGAGTTGTTGGAATATGATATTGCTCGGATGATGTATCAAGCCAGTCGAGTTAAGAAACCCAAGGTTGGATTGATCAGCAATTTAGAGATCAACGGCGGTTTTGACATGATGCGTCGAGCTCCCAAAGAACCTTGGTTTGTGATGAAGCAATTAGGGCAATTGTTTGAGATCAGCGAATTGAGAGATGATGTTCAAGATATTGATGCGGATATTGATTTGTTAGTTGTTGTTCACCCCAAAGACCTACCACTTACAACATTGTTTGCTATTGATCAGTTTGTTTTGCGTGGTGGGCGGCTATTGGTTTTTGTAGATCCGTTTTCTGAACGAGACCCCATGGGTGCACAGCAACCAGGGGCAGATTTGTCATCAACGCTGCCTAAATTGTTTGATGCTTGGGGGGTCGTGTTTGATACAACTCACTTTATAGGTGACTATCAACTGGCATTACAAGTGAGTTCAGAGCAGGGCCAGGCCCCGTTTAAGCACTTGGCAATTTTACAGCTTACGGATGCAAATCATGGTGAAAAGGATATAACAACGGGCCAACTTGAATCTCTCAATTTTTCTTCTGCGGGGTATTTGTCACCTGCTGAGGGTGCAACAACAACGTTTAAACCTTTGTTGTTGTCTTCTGAGTACGCAATGCCATTAAGTGTGGCAAAAATTGCAACAGGTAAAGACCCGAAAGATTTGGCAAAAGGGTTCAACCCAACGGGTGAGCAGTATGTGTTAGCGGCGAGAATTTCTGGAGCAGTTAAGAGCGCCTTTCCTGATGGCGTACCTGTGGATGAGGGCGACGGAGGCACTGAGGCTGCGGGGGACGCAAATAAAGGTGAATCAGATAACAATGCACCGAACAAGGAGTACCTCACTGAATCTACGAATGACATTCAAGTGATGGTTGTTGCGGATAGTGATTTGCTAACAGATCGCTTGTGGGTGAGGGTGCAGGCTTACTTTGGGCAAAGCATAGCGCAGCCTTTTGCAGATAATGGGTCATTTTTTGTAAACAGTGTTGATGCGTTGTCAGGTAGCTCTGATCTAATAAGTATCAGAAGTCGAGGTCGGTTTATTCGCCCCTTTACCGTTGTGCAAGAAATGCGTCACCAAGCTGAGGCTGCATTTCGAGAGAAAGAGGAACAGTTACAGCAACAGTTGGTGTCGGCGGAGCAAAAATTAGTGGCGCTACAAAATCAGCGGGATGATAGTGGCAATATGCTAACATTGTCTCCAGAACAGGAAGCAGAGCTAACTAAGTTTCAAGATCAAAAGCTGACGATTCGTAAGCAGTTACGAGAGGTGCAGCATCAGCTAAATCAGGATATTGATAACTTGGATATGTGGCTGAAGGTGATTAACATCGCTTTGGTGCCAGCGTTGCTAACACTGTTCGCTATGGGCTTTGCAATGTACCGTCGTCGAACTCGTGTGCTTTAAGTCTTAAACAACCCGCTAATTCACGCTAAATGAAAAAGAGTAGCCAAATTATCAGCTATGCCATTGACCGCTATTAAAAGCATTTGCTTTAAGAAACTTGACCAAGTGTTGCAACGGGTTCAGTCCCCTCAAAAACCGTTGCGACTTGTTGTTGGTTATAGTGGTGGTTTGGACTCGGCAGTTTTAGTAAAGCTGTTGGTCGATTATTGCAATCAGCCTTCCCAGAAAAAGCGTTATATATTGGAGGCTGTGCATATTAACCATCAACTGTCTGCCAATGCGGATGTTTGGCAGGCTCAATGTGAAGAGGTTTGCGAAGAGTATGAACTCCCGATTACCTCGATAAAAGTTGATGTGAATGCTAATGGGAAAGGCATTGAATCGGCGGCTCGAGATGCGCGTTATAACGTGTTTCAGGATATTTGTGCCGATGATGGTGTGCTTTTACTTGCGCATCATCTGAATGATCAGGCTGAAACATTCTTTATTCGATTAATGCGAGGGAGTGGCGCGTTGGGTTTGGGTTCAATGAAGGATCTGAGTCAATACGGCGAAATGCCGGTTTTACGTCCTTTGTTGACGGTATCGCGTGGCGATCTAGAACTGTTAGCTCAGTCAGAGGCATTATTCTGGGTTGATGACGAATCAAATGCAGACTCAAGGTATGACCGAAACTATTTGCGAAATGACGTATTGCCGTTGCTTGAGGGTCGTTGGCCATCGATGTTAACCAGCGTTTCTCGCTCAGCACGATTATGTTATGAGTCGCAGTGTTTAGCCGATGATCTAGCTGAGCTGGACGCAGCTAGATTGCGGAGAGAGGTTGGTGGTTTTGGTGGGTGCTTGGATGTAAGTCTTCTCGCGGAGCTTTCTTCAATGCGCATTTGCAATGTTTTGCGGTATTGCATGCGAGAACAAGGGCAGTCTTTACCTTCAGAGGTCGTGTTGACTCGTGTTTTGAATGAAGTTATTCCTGCCCCTGATGATGCAACACCTTTGGTTCAATGGCCTGGCGGGGAGGTTCGTCGTTATGATGGGGCATTATACCTACTTTCACCCCTTATCGGAGGGCGTGAGGATAATTGTCAGAAGCAGCCCGTGTCACTAGTGAACCTTGAACCTGTTGAAGTGAGTGATAGTGATATTCAAGGTTATGCGTTGCCCTGGGGAGGAGAGCTGTTTGTGTCGTCCAAAGAAGGTGCTCTAGAAAAACTTCGATCTCGGGAGGGGGCTGCTCTCGGTGGAGTATTGCATCTGTCTTTGACGGCAGATCAATGGTCAAAGGTTACGGTTCGTATTGGTACTTCTAAGGATAGTTTGAAACCAGCAAATCGTTCGGCCAATCAGCTGAAGTATTGGTGGCAACAACACCGGATTCCCCCTTGGTTTAGGCGTAAGCAACCTTTGTTATATTGCGATGACGCACTATTGTTAGCTCCAGGACTTATTGCCTGTGAGAGCGATGCTGGGGTGGAGTCTTATGTTGAAAAGCGTTGGGTTGCTTGGTGGCCTTATACTGTTGTGTAAATGAAGTGTATGCGTTAAGTGAAACTGTTGCTCCTGCTGATTGAGCATTGAGCTTTAATACTGTAGAATTGGTGCCCATTCTGAGCCATTGGCTCCCCTCACATTTTCCCTAATTTCCGTCTCAGTGGATTGTAATGACACGATATATTTTTGTGACAGGTGGTGTTGTATCATCTCTTGGTAAAGGGATTGCTGCTGCATCTCTCGCCTCTATTCTTGAAGCCCGTGGTTTACGTGTTTCCTTAATGAAATTAGACCCTTATATCAATGTTGACCCTGGCACTATGAGCCCGTATCAGCATGGTGAAGTTTTTGTTACCGATGATGGTGCAGAAACCGACCTTGATTTAGGGCATTATGAACGTTTTATTCGTGCCACAATGACACGACGTAATAACTTTACCACTGGTCGTATTTACCAGGATGTGATTGAAAAAGAGCGTCGTGGTGACTATCAGGGGGCTACTGTTCAGGTCATTCCGCATATTACTGATGCGATTAAAGATCGTGTGTTGAATAACGGCTTGGATGTAGATGTTGTTATTGTTGAGGTTGGTGGAACAGTAGGCGATATCGAGTCATTGCCTTTCCTTGAAGCCGTTCGTCAATTGAAGGTTGAGTTAGGTTCACTGCGCACAGTGCTTATCCATCTGACATTGGTGCCTTATATTGCTACGGCAGGCGAGAATAAGACCAAACCTACTCAGCACTCTGTGAAAGAAATGCGCTCTATTGGTTTGCAGCCTGATATTTTGTTATGTCGCTCTGACCATAAGATACCTGAAGCATCGTTAGATAAAATATCATCGTTTACTAACGTTGAACGTAGAGCCGTAATTGCCTTGCAGGATGTAAATTCTATTTATAAAATACCGTCTGTTCTGCACAGCCAGGGCTTGGACGCAATTATTGTTGAGAGTTTAGGCTTAGAGTGTTCACCAGCAGACCTTAGCGAATGGACATCGGTTGTTGATGCTCAGCTTAACCCTCAGCATGAAGTGACGATTGCGATGGTGGGTAAATATACTGAGTTAGCAGATGCCTATAAGTCATTAAATGAAGCTTTGCTACATGCGGGTATTCATACTCGTACTAAAATTAATATTGAGTATGTTGACGCTGAAGATATTGAGCGTGATGGTACCGATGTACTTTCTGCTTATGATGCATTGCTTGTGCCTGGTGGTTTTGGCCAACGAGGCACAGAGGGGAAGATCAGCACGGTTCAATACGCCCGTGAAAATAAAATCCCCTATTTAGGCATTTGTCTCGGTATGCAGGTTGCGGTTATTGAATATGCCAGAAATGTCGCGGGCATTGCAGATGCTTATAGTTCTGAGTTTAAATCTGAGGGTATTACCCCTGTGGTTGGTTTGATCACTGAGTGGATAGCTGAAGATGGAAGTATCGAAATTCGTGACAAGGGGGCTGATATTGGGGGCACTATGCGTTTGGGTGCACAGGAATGCCGATTGAAAGAAGGCAGTTTGGCTCATGAGTTATACGGAAAAGATGTGATTCGAGAGCGTCATCGTCACCGTTATGAAGTGAACAATCAATATATTGGCCAAATCGAAGAAGCTGGCTTGAAGGTTGTTGGCAAGTCAATTGACGACACCCTGGTCGAAATGGTTGAAGTGCCTGACCACCCTTGGTTTACCGCCTGCCAATTTCACCCTGAATTTACCTCTAACCCTCGCGATGCTCATCCGTTATTTGTTGGTTATGTTCAAGCGGCCAAAACATTTAGAGAAAGTCGATAAGTTGATGATTATGGCAGCGTTCACGCTGCCATTTTTATTTCAGAGATAGCGCTTTTTATTTCAGAGATAGCACAATGGATCAGAAAGTTATCACATTAGGTGATATTAAGATTGGGAACGAACTGCCGTTTGTTTTATTTGGCGGTATGAATGTGCTTGAGTCTCGTGATTTAGCGATGAGGATTGCAGAACACTACGTCAAGGTTACTGAAAGATTGGGTATACCTTATGTGTTTAAAGCCTCATTCGATAAAGCGAATCGCTCTTCTATTCATTCCTATAGAGGCCCTGGAATGGAAGAGGGGTTGAAAATTTTTGAAGAGATTAAAAGCACCTTTAATGTGCCAATCATTACCGATGTACATGAACCTCATCAGGCAGGACCTGTTGCAGACGTTGTGGATATTATTCAGTTACCGGCTTTTTTATCGCGCCAAACCGACCTTGTGCAAGCAATGGCGGATACTAATGCCGTTATTAATATTAAAAAGGCTCAGTTTTTAGCACCTCACGAAATGGGGCATATTGTTAAAAAATGCAAAGAGGCGGGTAATGATCAGCTGATAATTTGCGAGCGGGGTACTAGCTTTGGTTACAATAACCTTGTTGTAGATATGTTAGGTTTTGGGGCAATGAAACAAACGGGTTATCCAGTACTTTTTGATGTGACCCATGCACTACAAAAACCAGGCGGCCGTTCTGACTCTGCAGATGGGCGTCGATCGCAGGTAACTGAGTTGGGCCGGGCCGGTATGTCCCAAGGTTTAGCAGGATTATTTTTAGAGGCACATCCCGACCCATCGCAAGCGAAGTGCGATGGGCCATGTGCATTATCATTAGAAAAACTAGAGCCGTTTTTGGTTCAAATGAAAGCAGTTGATGATTTGGTGAAAAGTTTTGCCATCATTGATACAGAATAGAGTGAGACTATTTCAGAATGAGAACAACAGGAAGCCATTATGTCTAAAATTGTTGAAATTAGAGCGCGTGAGATACTTGATTCTCGTGGAAACCCAACCGTAGAAGCGGATGTTATTTTAGAATCTGGAGCCGCTGGGTTTGCTTGTGCTCCATCCGGTGCGTCTACAGGGTCTCGTGAAGCATTGGAGCTTCGTGATGGCGATAAAACTCGTTATCTGGGTAAAGGCGTGTTGAATGCTGTTAGCATTATTAATAATGATATTAAGCAATTGTTGTTAGGGATGGATGCAACGGATCAGCGTGCTATTGATCAAGCAATGATTGAGGCTGACGGTACGGACAATAAAGGAAAGTTTGGTGCCAACGCCATTTTGGCGGTATCTCTTGCTACGGCAAAAGCGGCTTCTGTACATAATGGAGTGGCATTGTATCAATACATCTCTGAATTAATTGACGGAAAGTCTGGGCCGTTCACATTGCCGGTGCCGATGATGAATATCATCAATGGTGGTGAACACGCTGATAATAACGTCGATATTCAAGAGTTTATGGTTCAGCCAGTCGGTGCTAAAAGTTTTAGTGAAGCATTGCGCTTTGGTACTGAAATTTTCCATTCTCTAAAGGCTGTTTTGAAAGCAAAAGGTTTGAATACAGCAGTAGGTGATGAAGGTGGTTTTGCACCTAACTTGCCGTCGAATGAAGCTGCGCTTGAAGCCATTATGGAAGCCATCAGAAATGTAGGTTTGGAGCCAGGTGTTGATGTTACGTTAGCATTGGATTGTGCTGCATCTGAATTCTACAAAGATGGTAAATACCATTTGTCTGGTGAAGGGAAAGTGTTGGACTCAGCGGGTTTTGTTGATTATCTTGCAGACCTTTGTGATCGTTATCCTATTATCTCTATTGAAGACGGTCTTGATGAGGGCGATTGGGATGGCTGGAAAATCTTATCTGATAAATTAGGGTCACGTGTTCAGCTAGTGGGTGATGATTTGTTTGTGACTAATACTTCTATCTTAAAAGAAGGTATTGATAAAGGCATTGCAAACTCAATTCTGATTAAGTTCAACCAAATTGGTACGCTTTCTGAGACGTTAGATGCTATCCAGATGGCAAAAGAGGCGGGTTATACCTCCGTTATCTCTCACCGCTCTGGTGAGACTGAAGATACAACAATTGCAGATTTAGCTGTTGCTACCGCCGCTGGGCAAATTAAGACTGGCTCTCTATGTCGCTCTGATCGTGTTGCTAAATATAACCAGCTGCTTCGTATTGAAGAATCTTTAGGTGATGCGGCTGTATATCGAGGTCGAGCTGAATTTAAGCGCTAATTTACTAGCCCGATATTACACGTAGAATGCTATGTAGCTATAAATTATGACAGAGAAGCCATTAAGAGAAACCAAAACGAAAAGTGTGGCCACATTGCCGCGTGTGTTGTTTTGGTTGCTCTTGGTGGTTTTTGTGTTTTTACAGTTGCGCTTATGGACGGGTGATGGAAGCCTTGCCGAGGTGTGGCAATTACGTGGTGAAATTGATAAGCAGCAGCAAGAGAATTATGTATTATCGGAACGGAATCGACGTTTGACTGCTGAAGTTAAAGACTTAAAGGAAGGTATGGCTGCAGTTGAGGAACGAGCGCGTTCTCAGCTAGGCATGATCAAAAAAGGTGAAACCTTTTACCTTATTATTGATGAAAAAGCTGATAACAAGGCCAGCAATCAATAGCACTGACCTGTGAAAGAAGCAAAAACCATGAAAAATCCAACGCGTTACTGGTGTGTTGTGCCTGCAGCTGGTGTCGGGAAGCGAATGGGTAGTGATATCCCAAAACAATACCTCCCTCTTGGCGACAGTACGGTCATTCAGCAAACCCTTGTGAAACTCCGAAAAATCAAACAGCTAGAAGCTGTTGTGTTGTGTTTGTCTTCAGGAGATGAGTGGTGGGCTAACTTGAACGATAACAATAACCTCAGTGGGCCGCCGGTGATTATCGCTGCTGGTGGGAAGGAGCGGTCCGACTCGGTGTTGAATGGGCTAAAGGCCCTTGCCAGTAAAGCCAGTGATGATGACTGGGTATTGGTTCACGATGTTGCCAGGCCCTGTGTGCGAGTCGATGATATTCAAACTCTTATAGAGCAGGCGTCTCAGCATAAGGTAGGAGGTTTGCTAGGCATACCCGTTAGAGACACCATGAAGCGTGCTACCGTGAGGGAGGGTGATGATGGAAATACAGCTGACACTAATGCGGTTGAAATTCTGGAAACGGTTTGCCGAGAAAACCTTTGGCACGCGTTAACTCCGCAAATGTTTCGATATGGCGATTTGATGCAGGCAATGATGGATGCGCTTACCGCGAATCATTCTATTACCGACGAGGCGTCTGCTTTAGAGCGGCTGGGTAGGCAGCCGTTGTTAGTGGAAGGTCACCCAGATAATATCAAAATTACTCACCCGGAAGATTTAGCGCTTGCGGCGTTGTTTTTGAAACAGCAAGCGTCTTTGAAATAGGAAGATAGTAGATGATTCGAATTGGCCATGGTTATGATGTGCATGCTTTTGGAGAGGGTGAGTGCGTGGTATTGGGAGGTGTTACTATTCCGTATGAGCGTGGTTTAATTGCGCACTCGGATGGTGACGTGGTATTACATGCTTTGGCTGATGCATTGTTAGGTGCGACGGGGTTAGGGGATATTGGCAAGCACTTTCCGGATACGGATAAGCAGTATGAGGGGGCTGACAGTCGGGTATTGCTACGCCATGTTGTCACGTTGGTTTTAAAGGCAGGCTATGGTGTAGGAAATGCTGATATCACTATTATTGCTCAGGCACCTAAGATGGCTCCTCATATTGATACGATGAGAAAAATGATTGCTGAAGATGTAAATATTGATGTTTCTAGGATTAATGTGAAAGCTACTACAACTGAGCAGTTGGGATATATCGGCCGTAAAGAAGGTATTGCAGTGCATTGTGTTGTGTTGCTGGAAGAGTTGGGCGAGAAAGCGCTCGGCTGTGGGAGTCAGTTATGAGTGTTGAGCTGGATTTGTTCCCCCATATCGAGCGGCTTGCATATGCTGTTGGTGAGGCGCCGAATGTTAGTGCTCAGCTAAAAATGGTGCCAGAAGATTTTATTGTTGAAGAAGTATTGGGTTTTTCTCCAAGTGGCGAAGGTGAGCATCTTTATATTCATGTAAAAGCCATTGATTACAATACTGAGTTTTTATTGTCACATATTGCCAAAGGGCTCGGTGTTTCTAAAAAGTCAGTGGTTTATAGCGGGCTTAAGGATCGTTATGCTGTGGCGTCTCAGTGGTTCAGTGTGCATTTGCCTGGGAATGCGCATATTGATTTGTCCCCTATAGAGAATGAGAATGTTACTGTTTTGGAGGCGGCTCGGAATCTTAAAAAGCTTCGCCGAGGTGCCCATAGGGGGAATCAATTTACGATTCGATTAAAGAATATGGTGTGTGACGCGGAGCAGAAGGTCGTCATAAATGATCGAATAACGCTTATTCAAAAGGAAGGTTTTCCCAATTATTTTGGGCCTCAGCGATTCGGGCGTAATGAAAATAATATCGCCAGTGCAATGCGCTCGGTTGAATCGGGGAAATCTCCGAAAAAACGTTTTCAGCGATCAATAACGTTTTCTGCCTTACGCTCGTTGTTGTTTAATATTTCCTTATCCGAGCGCATTAGTGACGGTACATGGAAAGATGCATTGGAAGGTGATGTGTTTGCGCTTAGCGGAACGGAGAGCTTTTTTGTGCCCAATAACTCGGATGATGAAGAGAAGACAAGTGTGGCTACACGTTTAGCATCCGGTGATATTGCGGTTGCAGGTGTGTTATATGGTGACGGTGAATTGCCTCAGGCAGGCATCGCAGCAAAAAAACTATTAGCAACGTTCGCCCCTTACTCATCGATAATGGAATTCCTGGTTTCTCAGCGAGTGGCGATGTCCGTAAGGCCTTATTCGGTGTTACCTAAAGACTTGTCTTATGAGTGGGAAAGTTCTGATGTGTTGAAATTGTCCTTTTTTCTGCCTAAGGGTGTTTTTGCAACGAGCCTACTGCGTGAGCTGGTGGTTTGTTAGTAGGTTTTTCTCGAAGCTCATGCATGTTTTTCAGAACCCTGTTTGCTCGAGACAATTTACTTTTAATTGATTGGTTTTCGGGGTCGAATTTTAATAGATATTCCCATAAGGATTTTGCTAGCTGGACATTGCCGTCCCGATAAAATAAGTCGGCCTTTTCATTAAGAAGGTCGGTGTTGTGAGCGAGCACTCCTTTAGCCTTGTCTATTTTGGTTAACACTTCTTTTGAAAGCAATTTAAGGGCCTGAAGCTCAGTAATAAGTTGAGAGCTTTCAATGAGTTGCCCTTGCTGGATGCTTTTGTCTAGTTTGGCGCCGAGCACATTTTGTTGCTGGGTGATGGACTTTACTTTTTTTATGGATAGTGCGTCGGAAATTTTGAGAAGTTCGGGTTCAAGGTTACCTGGAATCGGCAGGGTTTTTAATGTTTGATAGCAGCGAGATGCTGTTTTTGTATCCCCTTGTTGTAACGATATCTGTGCGTATTTTACAAGGTCGTCAGCGAGGAGCTTTTGCTCGAACAGGTAGTGTCGAATGTAAAAGTCCGTTAGGAATGAATGCTGGTTAGCGTTTTTTAATGCATTATGTAATTGAAATTCGCTGATTAACCACTGACCTTTCCTGATGGTTTGCTCAACGTTTAATGCGTAAAGTGCCTTTTTGTTTTGAGGGGTGCTTTGGGGCGCATTTTGCGGTGAGCGGAGCGATTCGCACCCAGGAAGCGTTAGTAGTGTGGCTGCTAAAAGCAAAGTGCGGATTATGTTTGTTGTACGCGCGGGGTTAGGCTGGTTCATTATTTTTTGTTTTAATTTGGTTTTCGAGCAATGCATTGTCAATGCTCTCAATATGAGAGGTGATTCTTTCTGCATAAGGTTGCTTTAGCGTATCAACGGTATAGGTAGGTATTTCTGAGGATTTACCTCTTACTTTAAGCAACTTTTGTTCTTGTGTTGTAAGTCGGCTGTTGCCCCCGGCCCCTTGGTAGACAGCTTCACTGATAACAAGTTTCCCTGGGTGGGCGAGTCCGCAGAGACGTGCTGCGAGGTTAACCGTGTCACCCACCACGGTATACTGCATTCGTTCGTCTGAGCCTAGTGTGCCTGCTAACATCTCCCCGCTGTGCACCCCTAGGCGGAACTGAATGGTGGGGAGATTGATTTCTTTTCTGGTTCGGTTGTAGGAATTGACTAATCCCAAAAGTAATTGAGCGCAGCAAACAGCATTAAAACTATGTAGATCGTCGTCTTGTGGTGCTCCAAAAATGATCATCACACCGTCCCCAATAAATTTATCAACAGTACCATTAAAGAGGCTGCTGGCTTTTAAGGTGTAGTGGTAGTACGTGTTTAGTAACTCTCCGACTTCTTCTGGTGCAAGTTCTTCACACATTGCAGTAAATCCGACAATGTCTACAAAGAGGACGCTGGCATTAACGTATTGCGTAGGAATGGTTGGGTTGTCTAAATTGGCGAGTAAGTCGTTGGCGATGTTACGATCAAGGTAGCGGTGGAATGTTTGTGTAAGTTGTTGGCGTTCTTTCATCCCTTGTGCCATTTCGTTAAATCTATGAATGAGTGTGCCGAGTTCATCGTGACGTTTTTCGGTTATGCGGTAATCTAGATTACCGCTCTGTAACGCATTGGTGCCTTTTGTTAAATGTTTGATAGGGTCGGTGATATGTTTGCCTAAGACTAGGGCCGATATAATACTGATGCAAAGAATGCTTAATGTTGCCAAAGACATCCACTGTAAAGATTGGTTGATATTGGATGTGATTAGGGTTTTGTCTAAGTGTATTAATGCATATCCAGCTACAACATCTTGAAAGGTGATTGGAGCGATATACAAACCTTGTGTGGCGAGCGAGGGAATATTGGTGGCGTCGAGATTGCGTTGCGTTATTTCACGGGTAAAGTCGATTTCTCCGGCGTGAGCCAATAACTTGTGTTCAGTATTGGTAATGGCAGCCCCGCTTATCATTGGTGCCTTTGTGACCTCTGTTATAACAACATTAAGGCTTAGTAGGTCTTCTGCTAGAATAAGCTCTGCGGATGCGTTGGCAGTTTGGCTGGCAAGTGATTGGCCGACGGTGTCACTTAGGTCTAATACCAAGCCTTTAAGGTTGGATGATACAATGCTCCACATAACGCCTAAGGTTAGTATGGACATGATGGCAAACGCTAAAGAGACCTTGTATGCGATAGGAAAACGGGCATAGGCTTTTTGGAAAGAAGCATTACTATTGGTGCTGTTGTCTATACGATTATTGATAGTGTTCATGACTGATTGGTGAAGGGGGTTGGTTGCGATTCCGTTGCATAAAAGGATTTTATCATTTATTGGTTGACGCCAAGGATAATGTGATTAGAGCTACTGATAGCCTAGTATAATACCCCCAAGGGTATTCTCATAGCTCCTTGTGACATCATGCCTTTGCTGTAGGGTGGTTGCGGTTTGAAGGATAAGGGCGATAGAGGTTGAATTTTGCTCGATGTTTTTACTGTGTTCTTTTACAATAATGTGTTGAGCCAGTAAGGTGCTTATAATAAGAACAATAATCCAATATCACTGGCGAGTGCCCGTGCGTGAGTAGAGAGATCATTAGTGGATAGTATTGAGTTAGCAGGGATTGGAATGACTTCCCAACGAACGCGGGAAAGATTGGTAAAACGATTGCATGAGCAGGGGGTAACTAACCCCGATGTATTAGATGTGATGCGTACAACACCGAGACATATTTTTATTGATGAGGCATTGTCACATCGAGCTTATGAAGATTCTTCACTTCCCATAGGATTTAGCCAAACCATCTCAAGGCCGTATATCGTTGCTCGAATGAGTGAGCTTATTCTTTCACGTGGCCCAAGAAAAAATGTGCTGGAAGTGGGGACGGGGTCGGGTTATCAAACGGCCGTGTTGGCACGTTTGGTTGGGCATGTGAATAGCATCGAGCGGATAAGGCCATTGCAGGATAAGGCAAGAAAGCGTTTATCATTGCTAAAGTTACGCAATATCAATTTGCGTCATTCAGATGGTTGTATGGGCTGGAAGGAAAAAGCGCCTTTTGATGCAATATTGTCAGCTGCGGCTCCTGAAGAGGTACCTAAGGAGCTATTGGAGCAACTCAGTATTGGGGGCATTCTTGTTATCCCGGTGGGGGAACAGGAGAAGCAGCAGAAATTGCACCTCATAACTCGTACTGACGATGGTTATGACACGGAAGTCATAGAAGATGTTTACTTTGTGCCACTTCGTTCAGGTGTAAGAACCTATTAATACTGTCAGTATGATGTAAATGCTTGCTGACACTCTTCTCTATTCTCATAATAAATAAGGTTAACCATGGCTGATTTAAAGCAGCGTTCACTATTGTATGTAAAAGGTATGGCAATGGGGGCTGCTGATGTGGTTCCTGGCGTGAGTGGCGGCACTATCGCTTTTCTGACTGGTATTTATGAGGAGCTACTTAACAGCATCAAGTCTGTGGGACCTGGTTCCATCAAGGTGTTGTTTACTGAGGGGCCAAAGGCGTTTTGGGCAGCTGTGAATGGTAATTTTTTATTGATTTTGATGCTTGGGATAGCCACTAGTGTTGTGAGCCTTGCAAGGGTGATTACGCATCTGTTGGCGACATACCCCAATTTGCTATGGTCATTTTTCTTTGGCTTAATATTGGTGTCCTCATTGTATATGGCGAAACAAATTACACGCTGGGGTGTCTCTAATGTACTGTCGCTCTCCTTTGGCGTTGTTGTTGCCTACAGCATAACCGTTCTAAACCCGGCAGAGATTGAGGCAACGTCTATGAGTTTGTTTTTAGCGGGTTCTATCGCTATCTGTGCAATGATTCTACCGGGAATCTCTGGGAGCTTTATATTGTTGCTGTTAGGGATGTATAGCCATGTTATGGAAGCTATCAAAGGTTTTGATGTTGGAGTGTTGGCGATCTTTGCCGCTGGCTGTGTCACCGGCTTAATGGTTTTCTCGCGGTTCTTGTCTTGGTTGCTATCTCGTTATCATGAGGCAACAATGGCATTGTTGACGGGATTTATGCTGGGATCGTTAAACAAAGTGTGGCCCTGGAAGCACACGTTGACGTGGCGAATGAACAGTCACGGTGTAGAGGTACCACTAACACAAGAAAATCTTATGCCGTTTCAATATGCGGAGATAGTAGGGCAAGACCATCAGCTATTTTATTGTGCAGGGTTGGCACTGTTTGCCATTGTCTTAGTTTTGGGTATTGAGCGTATTGCGCGTCAAAAAGTGAGCTAATATTTTATAAGGCTCTTATCTTCTATTAGGGTGAAAATGATAATTTGCTTTTTTTGTGGGTAATTTGGGTAGACTTTTTTGAGATAGATGTTGATGTATTTATTTCTTTTTGGTCTAAGGTGGTTAGGTAAATAATAAGGCGTGTTTTTAGTCTGATATCATAGAAGGGTGCTTTCTGCGTAATGGGGTTTAGGATCGTACGTGCAATTTTAAGTGTGATTTTTTGTCTGCAATTTGTTGCGTGCAGTCAAAATAATTTCGCTCCTGTTACCGATCTATATCGAGCCCCATCCCCCGTGACCAAAGGTACGCACGTGGTTGCCAAAGGGGATACAATGTTCTCTATCGCATGGCGATACCATCGTAATTATAAAGAGCTCGCGAGGTCGAATGGTATCGGTTACCCCTATAGTATTTTTCCAGGGCAACGAATTCGACTTGCTGTTAAGCCTGTCACAAAGCAACGAAAAACCAACAATTCTTTAAAAAAAATAACCCAATACAAGAAGAAACGTTATAAAAAACCAGAAACCAAGATCAAACCGGTACAAGAAAAAGTTGCAAATCAAAGACATAAAAGAGTAAACATAGTCTGGACGTGGCCAGCGAGTGGTTCTGTTATCACTAAATTCTCCAGTCGAGGGAATGTGAATAAGGGGATCGATTTTGCTGGGCGCCGGGGGGCTCCAGTTTATGCGGCAGCGTCTGGTAAGGTGGTTTATAGCGGTCAGGGTTTGGTTGGTTACGGAAACTTGATTATCATAAAACACAATGACTCTTACCTAAGTGCATATGCACACAATCAAAGGCTTTTAGTAAAAGAGGGAAATTATGCTAAAGCCGGGCAGAAAATTGCCGAAATAGGATCCAGTGGGGCGAATCGAAATAAATTACATTTTGAGATTCGTCGAAACGGAAAACCCGTTAATCCATTGGCCTATTTACCTAAGCGCTAGAAGGAACGGGTAGCGTAGAGGTAAGCAGATTACGGGACCGTTTAACGGTGGGTTGATTTTGGGTTTGTACGCATGTGGCGGAGATTTGATTAAGTTGGTGGATCAGATTGGGCGATGCATGGGGAAATGACCTTTTGCGTGGGATGAGAAAAATAATGATGCAAGCAGAAAGGGAAAAGGTTGAGGTCAAGGCGGCTGTTGAGGTGAAAGTAGCTGTTGAAGTAAAGGCGGCTGTTGAGGTTGAGCTCTGTGATATCGCTCAGGATCATGTAATTGAGGGGGCGTTTGAGGAGAGGGCAGCAGAACTGCGGGCTAAGCATCGTAAAGTGGGAGATGATGCCGATGCTTTTTTGAAAAAAAATGAAGATGTCAAAGTAAAGAAAACAGAGGCAGGTTTTCAGAAAACCCTGGATGCCACGCAACTGTACTTAAACGAAATCGGTTTTTCTCCTTTGTTAACGCCAGAGGAAGAGGTGTATTACGCTCGAAGAGCGTTGCGGGGTTATGATGATGCCCGTAAGCGAATGATTGAGAGCAATCTCCGCTTAGTTGTAAAGATTGCTCGTCGTTATGTTAATCGAGGTCTTTCTTTGTTAGATCTGATCGAAGAGGGCAACCTTGGCCTGATTCGAGCGGTAGAAAAATTTGACCCTGAGCGTGGCTTCCGCTTTTCAACATATGCTACATGGTGGATACGTCAAACGATTGAGCGTGCGATCATGAATCAAACGCGTACCATTCGACTCCCAATTCATGTTGTTAAAGAGCTTAATGTTTATCTTCGAGCTGCTAGAGAATTAACTCAAAAGCTAGATCATGAACCTAGCCCAGAAGAAATTGCAGATTTGTTAGACAAACCAGTGCAAGACGTAAAGCGCATGCTGGGGCTTAATGAGAGAGTTTCGTCTGTAGATACCCCTATGGGTTACGATTCAGAGAAATCCTTACTGGACACTATCCCTGATGCCAAGGTGTCTGATCCAGCGGAGGTGTTGCAGGATACTAACTTGAAAGGCAGCATTGATTATTGGTTGGATCAATTGCCGAATAAGCAGCGAGAAGTTATTGCACGCCGCTTTGGTCTTCGTGGGTATGAGATGAGCACCCTTGAGGAAGTGGGGCGTGAAATTGGCCTTACGCGTGAGAGAGTTCGCCAGATTCAAGTGGAAGCTTTGAAGCGACTAAAAGATGTCTTGGAAAAGCACGGATTGTCAGGGGAATCTTTGTTTGGAGTGTAAATTGAGAATCGTGAGTAATAAATAAGCATAAAAAAACCGCCAATCTAGGGCGGTTTTTTTATGCTTATTTATTGAAACGTAAGCGAAATAAAAGCGAGGCGGGCGGTAAACCGCCCTTCTTTTTTTCAAAAGATGACTCGAGTATACATTGCTCCATTAGCTAATCCTACTTTCATTTTTTCATAACAAACAGGGTATCTATGCTCTGTGCAGCCATTTACTAGCTTGCATTAAGTGTCAATTTACAGTCGTGTTTGTCTATTTTTTTGTCAGATTTAGGTTAGTTACTTGTAAATTAAAGGAAAATTTAATCAAAATTTCATTCGTAAGATAATTGCTTGTCCAGGTGTGCGACATGTCTCACGGACGTTGTAGGATAATTTATCAAAATGCTGCCTGATAGCGCCTACTAAATTGGATTGGTTTTACATAAGCCTATGAAAAATATAAATTTATTTGTTTTTATGAATAATGGCAAAGTATGGTTTTTGGTTTTTGGTTGCTTGTTGTATTTGAGGGTTCTGTTAAATTTATATCCGTAGCCAGGGAGGCTGAGGACAAAGAAAAGGATTTCTAGGACGTTGAGTAAGGATGCTTGTACAGGGAAGTGAGGCAGGATGCTTCTAAAGGATTAAGGGCAGGAGCCCAAACATGGATCGTTAAGGATTAGGGTAAGGATAGGATGTTTACAGGGAACGTATGAAGTCAGGAAGACTCGGCAGGAAGCCAGAACAATGGAGTGTTCAAAGCGAGGTGGGGCGACGTAAGTCGCCCTTCTTTTTTTGTGCTAGTGTTTTTGTCGTACTCTATGTCTCTTTGATCTTGCTTTATTTGTTCTTGGTTTATATCTAGGTCATTTATGAATGCTGCCCACAAAAAAAGGCAGATAAACTGCCTTTTTTTATTCGTTCTTTTGGGTCGGGCAAATTAGCGTTCAAGCTTCTCTGCTTTTCCTTCGACACCATCCCAGTCATCAGCGTCTGCTAATGCATCTTTTTGTTCTGTAATGTTTGGCCATACTTCGGCAAGCTCGGCGTTAATCTCAACAAACGCAGTCTGATCCGCGGGAAGCTCGTCTTCCGAGTATATTGCATTTGCGGGGCATTCTGGCTCACACAAAGCGCAATCAATACATTCGTCAGGGTGAATGACAAGGAAGTTAGGTCCTTCGTAAAAACAATCTACAGGACACACTTCAACGCAGTCGGTGTATTTACATTTTATGCAATTTTCGGCTACCACAAACGTCATGACTTAGAGTCCTCTCTCTCAGCTTTATTCAGCGCGATATAGTACGTTACTTTGTTGTTGATGAACAGGGTTAGTATTGACACATTCCTGCCTATGCATCGAAGGTGTTAGTTTTTTTCTGTTAGCTCTTTGAGTCGATAGATCATATCTAAAGCTTGCCTTGGGTTTAGGCAGTCTGGATCTAACTTACTGATACTTTCTATCGCAGGGTGTGGTTTTGCCGGTTCACTGAATAAGTCGCTTTGAATAGGAGAATTAGCGTCTGATAGCGCGGTGCTATTAACTTCCTGCTTCTCTAGTTGCTTTAATTTGCGTCTGGCGTTGTCAATAACAGAGTCAGGCAGCCCCGCCAGTTTAGCGACTTGTAACCCATAGCTCTGGCTGGCAGGACCCTCTTCGACTTTGTGTAAAAACAGTATTTTGTCACCTTCTTCATGAGCGGTCAGGTGGACGTTGACAACTCCTGGCGCGGTTTCGGGCAATTGAGTTAGCTCAAAATAATGGGTAGCAAACAGGGTTAGGGACTGAATATGCAGTGCTAAATAATTGGCACACGCCCAAGCTAATGATAAACCGTCGAATGTACTGGTGCCTCGTCCTATTTCATCCATGATAACTAGACTGTGTTTAGTTGCATTATGGAGGATGTTTGCAGTTTCTGTCATTTCAACCATAAAGGTAGATCGGCCTCCCGCTAAATCATCTGATGAGCCTATGCGTGTAAAGATACGATCAATTGGACCGATGCGAACGTGTTCGGCAGGAACAAAGCACCCGATATGAGAAAGTAATGCGACCAGCGCGGTTTGGCGCATAAATGTTGATTTACCGCCCATGTTCGGGCCTGTGATGACCAGCATTTTTCGGTGGCTATCTAACATCAGGTCGTTAGGGATAAATGCTTCTTCAAGTACTTGTTCAACAACGGGGTGACGACCAGCAGTTATGTGAATACCGGGTTCGTCCACAAGCTCTGGGCGAGATAATGCTAGTGTGTCCGCCCGTTCTGCAAAGCAGGAAAGCACGTCAAGCTCACATACAGCTTCGAAACTGTTTTGTAATTCCAGTAGGTGATTATGCAAGTTGTCAACAAGCTCATCGTATAGCGCTTTCTCTCTGGCAAGGGCGCGACTTTTTGCGCTAAGTGCTTTATCTTCGAAGGCTTTTAATTCTGGAGTGATAAAACGTTCGGCATTTTTTAAGGTTTGGCGGCGAATGTACTCAGTAGGGGCATTGGCGCTATTGGCCTTGCTGATTTCAATGAAGTAGCCGTGCACTCGGTTGTACCCCACTTTTAACGTGGAAATACCGGTTTTCTCTTTTTCGCGCTGTTCTAATTGAACCAGGTAAGCGCCAGCGTTTTCGCTAAGTGATTGAAGTTCATCAAGTTCTGCGTCGTAGCCTGTTTTAATGACACCGCCATCCCTGATTAAAACAGGGGGTATCTCGATAATCGCGTTGCTGAGTAATTCGGCAAGTTCAGGGTAGGTGCTGATACGCTGCGCAATGGTGGTAATGGTGTCAATATCAAAAGGGGCGAGCGCGATCTGTAAATCAGGGAGTAATTGTAGGCCATCCCTAAGTCGACTTAGATCTCGTGGGCGCGCAGATTTCAGTGCAACACGCGCTAATATTCGTTCAATATCACCAATTTGATGGAGTATGCTTTGCAGGGGTTCATATTGATAATCTGTAAGCAGGGTTTCAATGGCTTGCTGGCGAGAGGTGAGTATTTCCCGGTTGCGAATAGGGCGATTGATCCAACGTCGAAGTAGGCGACTTCCCATGGGAGTTTGAGTTTTGTCCAAAACCCAAGCAAGCGTGTGTTCAAACTCCCCTTGAAGGTTTTCTACAAGCTCTAAATTCTTTCGAGTAGCTGCATCAAGAACAACGCAGTCATCTAGTGACTCCACCTTGATGGCGCGAATATGAGGTAACGCGGCCCGTTGGGTTTCTTTGGCGTATTGTAGTAAACAGCCTGCGGCTGCAATGGCCGTAGGTAATTCTTCGCAACCAAAGCCAGAAAGGTCTTTGGTTTGAAATTGTTGTATTAATGAGCGTTGAGCAGACTCAGTATCAAACTCCCAGATAGGACGAGCTCGAAACCCTGGGCGCTTGCTAGCATAATTACTCAGCTGGCTGTTATCAGGTGCGAGTAATTCTGCGGGACTTAGGCGGGCAAGCTCAGCATCAAGTGCGGGCAAGCCCGTACATTGTGTGATAATAAAGCGGCCACTGGCAATATCGAGGGAGGCAATACCGATTTGATCCCCTTCTGCACAAATTGCTGTTAGCAGGTTTTCACTGCGCTCTTCTAGTAGGGCTTCGTCACTGATAGTGCCTGGGGTAACTATCCTGGCCACTTTCCTTTCGAGTGGACCTTTAGTTGTTGCAGGGTCGCCAAATTGCTCTACGACAGCAATGGATACCCCAATCTTTACTAGTCGCGCAAGATAGTTTTCAGCTGCATGGTACGGAATACCGGCCATAGGAATTGGTTCGCCGCCGGATTTTCCTCGAGATGTGAGGGTGATATCCAGAAGATTGGCTGCCGTTTTTGCATCGTCAAAAAATAACTCGTAAAAATCCCCCATACGATAAAACACCAATTCACTAGGGTGTTCAGCTTTGATGCGAAAGTATTGTTGCATCATAGGTGTGTGTTTTGCGAGTTGGTCTGTCACGGCTGTCATTGAAGTTCGCTTATCTATTGGGTGCATTGAAAAGGGCAATGATATAGTCCATTTGATGTGGGATCTAGCCTTAACGTGGGATCTTTTGTATGAGGGTTAACCGGTTTAGGTCTTCATTGTTAAGATCGTTGAAAAGTCGTGTTTGCGAATAAAAACTGCGGTAGTATTTGCGCCTAATTTATTGGATAAAAGGGGCCAACCACGTGGTGGATTTGGGTCATGTTGTGGCAGATGAACTTGCTGCACATTTAGGAAAAGCATTAGAAGGCCAGGGTGTATTGATTAGCACGGCTGAGTCTTGCACTGGAGGCGGTGTTTCGTCTGCAATCACTTCTGTGGCTGGTAGTTCTGCCTGGTTTGATCGAGGGTTTGTCGTTTATTCGAATGATGCCAAGCGAAAAATGTTAGCTGTTAAAGTAACAACACTGAAAAAGCATGGTGCCGTGAGTAAGTCTGTTGTTGAGGAGATGGCAAAAGGGGCAATAAAAAAGTCAAATGCCACGTTTTCAGTTGCGATTAGTGGTCTAGCTGGGCCAGATGGGGGAACTGAGGAGAAACCGGTTGGCTTGGTGTGGATTGCTTGGGTAGTAGAGGGTCAGGTTGATGCTACTAGGATGGTTTTTCCTGGCGATAGAGCCGCGGTTCGAAGCGGGGCTGTTGCCATGGCATTGCAAGGGTTGCTGGTTAGGGTGCTGGAATGGAAAGAAAAGAAGAAAAAAAATGCACAGGATATTGGCGAAGTGGAAAGTCTTGTGTAATAATACTGTTCAAATTTACAGTGTTTGCTTTGGGCTGACTAATCGAAGAGCGTAATTCAAGCAATCACTTCAAGTGCGTATACCAAGCATGCGTACCAACGTTGAGGATCGAAAGATGGATGAGAATAAAAAGAAAGCGCTGAGTGCAGCATTGTCACAGATAGATCGTCAATTTGGTAAAGGTTCGGTAATGCGAATGGGAGATCAGCAGCATCAAGCGATTCCTGCTATCTCAACTGGCTCTCTAGGGTTGGACATAGCCTTGGGTATTGGTGGCTTACCGAAAGGTCGTATTGTTGAAATCTATGGCCCTGAATCTTCCGGTAAAACGACGTTAACATTACAAGTTGTTGCTGAAGCACAAAAACAAGGTGCAACCTGTGCATTTGTTGATGCTGAGCATGCACTAGACCCAATTTATGCGGGCAAACTCGGTGTTGATGTCGACAATTTGTTGGTATCACAGCCTGACACCGGAGAGCAGGCGCTTGAAATTACAGATATGTTGATTCGCTCAAATGCCGTTGATGTCATCATTATTGATTCGGTTGCGGCTTTGGTACCAAAGGCAGAGCTGGAAGGCGATATGGGGGATACTCATGTAGGGTTACAGGCACGATTGATGTCTCAGGCGTTGCGTAAGTTGACCGGTAGTGTGAAGCACGCAAATTGTTTAGTTATATTTATTAACCAAATACGTATGAAAATTGGCGTTATGTTTGGTTCACCAGAAACAACGACGGGTGGTAACGCGTTAAAATTCTATTCATCTGTAAGGTTAGATATTCGTCGAACTGGAGCGGTGAAGCAGGGTGATGAGGTTGTAGGTAATGAAACCCGTGTTAAGGTTGTTAAAAACAAGGTGGCTCCACCATTTAAGCAAGCTGAGTTTCAAATTCTTTACGGTGAGGGTATTTACCATATGGGAGAAGTGTTGGATCTTGGAGTGAAGTGTGGATTTGTTGATAAATCTGGAGCATGGTACGCCTATAAGGGTGACAAAATTGGCCAGGGTAAAGCCAATGCTGCCAAATATCTAAGTGAAAACTCAGAAATTGCAGAAGAAATTGAACGTGACATACGTGCGCAGCTATTAACATCTACCGTTCCAGAGGTACAAGAAAAAGAAGAGGTTGAGGGTTAATCGATTTTTAATGAATGTACTTGAATGATTAGATACAAAAAGGGCGCCTATGGCGCCTTTTTTGTATCTAATCATTCACAGGGTAGATCTTGCCGCAAAGGTTAAGCTAATATTTTCCTAAAGCTAGAACCGGAGTTATCCTATTTTGGGTAGCGCCCTATTAATATTTATAATCAACGGTTAATGAAAGGTCATGGATTTTAATCAAATACGCTATTTTCTGACACTGTCGGAAACTCTGAATTTTACTCGTGCTGCAGAGCAATGTTTCGTCTCGCAGCCGGCATTAACTCAAGCAATCAGACGGCTTGAAGACGAACTTGGCGGAGAGCTTGATGGCGCGTTTTGTGGGTTTCATAGTTTGCCGATATGAATGTTGTACCGCTTAGAGATATCGCTAAGCAAAGCTATGTTGATCGGCTGCATTGTGAATTCAGGCAAGATTTTATCAAGTTTTGCGCCGATGAAACGATTCAGCTTAAGATCGCATACACTAGTCAGCGTGAAGACTGGATTCAGAGTATGGTTCGTGATGGAATGGGGGCTACCGTGATTCCGCGTTTTTCACTTTTACGCCCTGAACTCGAATACAGAGCTATCATTGAGCCTACATTGTCTCGAAGGGTTGAATTTGCTACAGCTGATCAAGGGGTCGCCACAGCAGCATTGGATATGTTTATAAAGCATGTAGATAACCACGATTGGTCGGCTGAAGATCATCTACTTGCAAACCTAGTGTGATTCTCGCCATAAGCGAAGCTTTTAGGTTTACATTGCCGTGTTTGTAGCTCTGCGGGGGTGCATTATACCCATAGTTAGGTTTTTTAACCGTAAAGCCGCTTGGATGGTTTTTAGTCATTATAAGTAATGCTTATGATACGGCAACAATTCTCTATTTCTCTCATCAAAATCTAATTGCTAGTATTTACCAACTAGATTGCACTATAGAGAGAGGGAGTGAGTAAAATGAAACTAAAGTTAAAAAGCGCTGTTCTATCAAACATTGCATTTGCAGGAACTTTTGCAATGTTATCTGTTTCCGGTCCATTGTCGGCAGAGGAATTTTTTACTATTAAAGGTGGCGAGCTCGAGCGACCTACTGGGTATCGTGAGTGGGTTTATGCTGGAACTCCAGTTACGCCAAATGATCTCAATAATGGAAAGGCCGCGTTTCCCGAATTTCATAACGTCTATATTGACCCGAAAAGCTGGGCGCACTGGAAAAAGGCCGGTGAATTTCGTGATGGCACTATATTGATGAAAGAGTTAGTTTCGGTAGGTTCGAAGGCGGCTGTTAGTGGTAAAGGTTTTTTTCAGGGCGAGTTTCTAGGTCTAGAGGCGACTATTAAGAGTAAAAAACATTTCCCCAAAGAACCTGGTAATTGGGCATATTACAGTTTTTCAAGTAAAGATCATAAAACATTGTCGGCTACCGCAAAACCATTTGCGACAGCATCATGTAATGCCTGTCATGCAACGGCAGCGGCTGATGACTTTGTATTCACGCAATACTACCCTGTGCTAAATGCGGGAAAGGGTGCGGGTATGAAAGCATCAGGTGGCCATGCGTCGGATCTACAAAATAGTTACGACGAGCCAAAAGGTAACTAACGATGATGGATAAAATATCTCTTAAATTGAGTGCATTCTGTGCATTTGTATTTTCAGTAGGTGCTCTTTTATCTTCTCCCGTTATTGCTGGAGAGCCAGGGTTTTCACCCTACGTCGATAAAAAAGGCAACATAAGCTTTCCGCAGGATTTCCGGATCTCGATGGCCCACCTGGGTTCTTGGTTCGTGCCTGAGGGTGGGGCCAGTGGCTTTCATGACGTTTATACAGAGAGGGCGTCTATTGAGGCGTTTCGCAAGACCGGGAAATTTCCCGATGGCGCAACTATCATAAAGGAATTGAGAGCTTCAGAGAAAGGTGAGTACACTACGGGCAAAGGCGTTAGCCATTCAACTTCTGGCCTTAAACAGTGGTTCGTGATGGTCAAGGATTCGAAAGGTCGATTCGCCGGTAATGCAACATGGGGTGATGGCTGGGGTTGGGCATTGTTTAAGCCTGATAATAAAGGAACGAATGCTACCACTGACTATAAAAGTGACTGTTTGGGCTGTCATGTGCCAGCAAAGAATAACGATTGGATTTATACTGAGGCCTATCCAGTTCTATGGTAATAAAACAACCAAATTGTTCACTAAACTGAAAAAAGGGCAGTTATGACTCTGTATCAAAAAACGGCTTCGGCAGTTGCTGAATTGAATAAGGAACAGTTTCGGGTAACGCAAGAAAATGGTACCGAGCGAGCTGGAACAGGAGAGCATCTTTATAACGAAAAACCAGGGGTTTATGTCGATATCGTGTCGGGAGAGCCGTTGTTTGCTTCGTCAGATAAATTTGAATCTGGCTGCGGCTGGCCAAGTTTTACTAAGCCCATTGAAACAGGGAATGTGACTGAACTAAGTGACGGAACTCATGGTATGGCCCGCACTGAAGTGCGCTCAACTGGTGGTGATAGCCATCTAGGGCATGTCTTTACTGACGGGCCGGTTGATCGTGGCGGGCTGCGCTATTGTATCAATTCAGCATCCCTACGTTTTATTCATCTCGATGAAATGGAAGGCGAGGGCTATGGCGCGTACTTGGATCAAGTAGATGAGGTATCATAATGGAAAATGAACGAGCGGTGTTAGCTGGCGGCTGTTTTTGGGGGATGCAGGGCCTTATACGAAAACTCCCTGGAGTTATGTCTACCCGTGTGGGGTATGCCGGCGGCGACGTGTCGAATGCAACCTATCGTAATCATGGCAGCCATGCTGAGGCAGTTGAGATCGTATTCGAAAGCAATGTCATAAACTATCGAAATATTCTGGAATTCTTTTTTCAAATACACGACCCGACAACTGTGCATCGTCAAGGCAATGATAGTGGAGCTTCTTATCGTTCAGCGATCTATTATTCTTCTGAAGAGCAGCGACAAGAAGCCATACGCACGATTGGTGATGTTGATGCCTCTGGATTGTGGCCTGGGCGCGTAGTAACAGAATTGGAGCCTGTTGGTGATTTCTGGGAGGCTGAGCCTGAGCATCAAGACTATCTTGAACGGTTTCCTAATGGTTATACCTGTCATTTTCCTCGGTCCGATTGGGTACTGTCATAGAGGAAACGCTCGTGAGCGCACGTAGCCACACCATTTGTTTGTAGAGAGGTATTTATGCATGATGAACTTGTGTTTTCTCTAGTTGCTTTTGGTGTGCTTGGTTTAGTTGCTCTTAATGCGCTCTCATATTACTCTCAGCGTGCAATGGTTTTTCCTGACATTATATGGGTATTGCTGTTGGGGGTAGGTTATGGGGGAGTCGCGCATTATCTCAATTTTGGCTTACCTGAATTAACGTTGAGCCCAGACCTCGTTTTGTATGCGTTCGTACCTCCTCTTATTTTTGCTTCCACCCAAAAAATTTGTCTTTTTCACTTTCGAAAAGTGCTTGCACCTGCGTCCTTAGTGGGAAGTGTTGGGATATTGATAAGTATGATGATTATTGCCTCGGCGTTGCATTATGGTTTCGGGTTTAAGTGGTTAGAGGCATTATTATTCGGGGTTATTATATCTGCAACAGACCCTCTCGCTGTAGGAGCTTTATTACACGGGAATCGTGAAATATCGGAATCCCAAAAACTTTTGATTGAAGGCGAGTCAATTTTAAATGATGGATTTGTTGTCACCGTTTCAGGCATTCTAGCGCTGACATTGTTCAGTGGTGAGCGTTTTGACCTTTTGGCCAGTAGTGGAAACTTTCTGGTTCACGTTGTAGGTGCTTTGCTGTTAGGTGTTTTATTTGGACGAGGGGCCCGCTGGTTATTGGGCATTTGGAGGGAGAAGCACTTTACATTAACAATCAATATGACAGTAGCTATTGCTTTTGGTAGTTTTGCATTAGCGGAAATTCTACATCTTTCCGGTATCCTAGCTGTCTTTGCTACTGCTCTGGCATATGGCTATAAACCGGATGCAGAGAGCCAAAATAGACAAATTCATCGCCATATATGGGATTACTTTGAGTATATAGCGAATGCGGTACTTTTTTTCTTGTTAGGAGCAAGCTTTTTCATCTACACATCTTTTGACGAGATTTCTTTGTCACTTGTTATTGTTGCTTTGGTGCTTCTAGCCGTGTCCCGCCTTAGTGCTTTAATTGTACTTTTTCCATTTATCAAAGTAGAGAAGCAGTCATTAAATAAGCGTGATTTTTGGTTGTTAAATTTTTCTGGTGCTAGGGGAGCGGTGTCTATTGCACTGATACTTTTACTGCCGCAAACATTTGCCCTAAAATCTCTATTTTTGTCGTTGGCTTTTGTAATGATTTTGTTTTCTTTGTTAGTCTATCCCCTCACCCTTAAGAGAGTGTTAAAACAGTAAGGTAAATTGATTCAACTATAGAGCATCTAACCCTTTTTTTTACATCTATATTGCAATCGTTTCTTTGTTGCTATTTCCCGTATTTCCATCCACTTGACAGTAGTGCTGAATAACCACGCGTAATGCATCTCGAGCCATAGGTTTGCTTATGTGGTCATCCATACCTGCCTCGATGCATTTTTTTCGATCCATATCCATTGCATCAGCAGTCAGCGCAATTATTGGGATATGTTTGTTGTTTTCTTTTTCGGATGCGCGAATTGCTTGTGTTGCTTCGTACCCGTTCATTACAGGCATTTGGCAATCCATTAAAATGATGTCGTACATAGAGTTTAGGGCGAAATCGACGACTTTTTTGCCATCATCCGCAATATCAACAACACAGTTTAATTTTTTCAACATGTGTACAGCGACTTTTTGGTTAACAAGGTTATCTTCTGCTAACAGGACGCGAGTTGGGGGTATTCCGTTTGCGGAGGGTTGTGAGTTTTGAATGGTGCTTTGATCAAATGTGGAGCGGCTTATCATTTTCTCTGATGGTGCGTGAGAGGTCATGTGGTTCATGATTTTATCAAAAAGCGACTCTCTAATGGGGTGAGGGATGTAGGCATTGAAGCCGAGTTCTTGGCAATATTTGACATCTCCTCTTTGAGGAAGTGTTGGTGCAAAAATAAGAGAGAATTTAGATGTCGGGGCAAGTCTTTCAAATACTTCCTTGATTTCAGCCCCCATTTTTAACGTGTCAAAAAATACAAATATAGGTTGGTTGTTTTCTGGCTTTTCTTTTAATTCTTGTTGTAGTGAACCTGGAGTATGATGTTCAACACTAGCACCTCTGACTTTGCATAGGTGGGATAACGTGTGTTGAGGGTGTTCCAACTCATTACTAATAACAACAATTGTGCCTTTAAGCTGATATTGGGAATCGTTACGTTGTTGTGTTGGAACAGGCAGGCAAACATCGAATGAGAATGTAGAGCCATGGTTGATCTTGCTCTTTACACCGACCTTTCCACCCATTAATTCTGCTAGGTTCTTACAGATATTTAACCCTAACCCTGTACCACCATATAGTCGAGTTGTTGATGTGGTTGCCTGGGTGTATTGTTCAAATATTTTTCCCGTTTGATCTTGGTTCATACCAATGCCGGTATCGGTCACGGAAAATAACATATGACATTTGGATGGATCCAAGTATTCTGTTTCTACTGTAATATTGACAGAACCTTCTGATGTGAATTTGATCGCGTTGGTGCAGAAATTTAGAATTATCTGTCGGATTCTGACGGGATCCCCAATGAGTTCTTTGGGAATGCTTTGGTCAACATTCAAAAATAAGGCAATATTTTTCTCTTTTGCCTTAATTGATGCTAGCTCTAAGGCGTCTGATAACGTTTCACGCAGATTGAAGGTGATGGGGTCAATGTCTAGCTTTCCGGCCTCAATTTTTGATATATCAAGAATATCGTTTACGATGTCTAGTAATGCGTCAGCAGAGGACTGGATTGCTGTGGCATATTCATGCTGTTCTGGGGAAAGCTTGGTGTCTAGCAGTAGTGATGACATTCCTATAACGCCATTCATTGGGGTGCGAATTTCGTGAGACATGTTTGCAAGAAATAAACTTTTTGCAATATTGGCTTTTTCAGCCGCTCTTCGAGCTCTTCTTGATTTAGCCTCAGCTAACTCACGCTCGACTGCAGGTGCGAGGCGAGCCATGTTATCTTTCATGATGTAATCATGTGCGCCGGCTTTCATTCCGGCGACAGCCATGTCTTCACCTATCGCGCCAGAAACAATGATGACTGGGATATCCAGTTTGAACTCGTGATAAATCTCTAATACATCAAGAGAGTTAAAATTAGGCATGTGGTGATCTGAGATAATAAGATCCCAGCTCGCGCTGCTCAGCGCGTCAATCATCGAGTTACGACCCCAGACACGCTGGTGGGTAATGGGTTTCCAGGTATTCTTTAGTTCACGAATAACAAGAAATGCATCGGAATCAGAGTCTTCCAACAATAGTACGTTTAGGTGCTTTTCAGTTTCGTCCATGCTTACTTAATTACGTTGTCAGTGAATCATATTTATGAGTATAGAACGCTTTTCCTAACTGGCTTGTGCAATGTCATGATTTTTAATGTGGGTGTCGTAGCAGTCTTGCCAGGTGCTCCTAGCAAACTCTGAATGAAGGCAAATGATAATCTTTTCAAATAGATCTTTGTGTTCGAAGATAGTGGTTAGTCCAATGTGTGCTGCGATGGAGTGGGGTGTTTTGTTATTACCAGTGCCTAGAGCAGGGAACGCAATGCTTTTGATGCCCTGTTCTAGCGCCAGTTGTATTGAGTTTTTGTAACATAGTTCCAATAACTCGAGGGAGGAGGTGCCTCCAAAGTCACCGCTACTCCATAAAGGCGTTACTGTGTGAATTATGTATTGAGCAAAAAGGTTGGGTGCTGCGGTTAGACGTGTGTCGCTGGTGTGAGATTTTCCTAAGAGGGAGCAAGCCGTTATTAATTTAGGTCCTGCAATATCAAATACTTGCGCTGAAAGTCCACGGCTACGAGAGTAATGTTTGTGGGCAGGGAGTACTAATCCGTCGACATGGAGTGTGGTGATATCTCCACAGATAATCTTAAGGTTTGCCATCACTGATACCTCTTCGCTCATGTAAGGAAGTCTTTTTCAGTGTGGCATATCTATTCAGGGTTTACTAATGCAAGTCTGTGCTTTTTCCAATTATCAGGCTTGCGCAGGTTGTGGTGCTTCCGCCGAGATTAAAGGTCATTATGTTTTTTGCATTGTCTATTTGGTAATCTCCAGCGTTACCTGTCACCTGTTTGTAGGCATCTAGTGCCATACGAACACCGGTTGCCCCGACGGGGTGGCCTCCGCCTATGAGGCCGCCGCTCATGTTAATAGGGAGTTTGCCACTGGGAGCTGTGACGCCGGCTTCAATTGCTTTCCAGGCTTGGCCTGGTGGATAAAGTCCTAAATGGTCAAGGGTCATATATTCAGTAATGGTAAAACAATCGTGTACTTCGAGACCTTGAATGCTATCAAGGCTATTTATATTTGCCCTAGCAAGCGTTTGTTTGAATAGTTTATGGATATGAGGAAAAAGAAGAGAGTTTGATGAGCTAAGGTTAATTTTCTCCGAAAATAGCATTGGGGCATTAATGTGCCCCCAGCCCTTAATATAAGGAATGTCATCCAAGGAAATGTTTCGCTCTTTTGCGTAGGCGTTGGCCCGCTTTTCGTTGGCTAAGAATACTACCGCCGCGCCATCGCTTATTTGCCCGCAATCCTGACGGCGGATGCTGCCGATAACGGTGGGGTTTTCGGTTTCATTGGCGGTGAAGCTGTTCTCGTTAAATGTCCAGTTGCGAGTTTGTGCGTTGGGGTTGTTACGAGCGTTGAGGTAGTTTTTTTCTGCAATAGCGTTGAGATGATTATGATTGATTCCATAACGGGTATCGTATTGTTGAATTAATTGATCAAAAGCGCAGGGCCACACGTAGGGAGTGTCGGACCATTCCTTGTCAGCCCAAGCAGCAGGTCGGAGGTATTCTGCTGCTTGTTTGCCCGTGACGTTACGCATGAGTTCTATGCCAAGTACACAGGCAAGGTCGTAGCGTTCCGATTCTAGATCCGCCATTGCTGCGAGTAAGGCCATGGATCCAGATGCGCAAGCGGCTTCATGCCGAGAGGCGGGAAGGTAGGTTAGCTCTGGATCGACGTGCCCGAAAAAACCACCGAGGTGTGCTTGGTTTGAAAATAGATCCCCGACAAAATTGCTAACATGACCAACTTCAATGTCTTTAGGTTCTATTCGTGCTGCTGTTATACCCTTCTTTACGGTATCAGAAAAGAGCTCGAATAGTGATTGCCCATCGCGGGTCCAGTTTTTTTTAAAATCACTTTGATATCCGCCAAGAATATAGATGCGCTTGGTTGTCATTATTAATTATCCCTTGATTTCTGCTGATAGTTTTTTGGCTTCTCTAATAGATTCGCCGCTAGCCCAGGTTGCATGGGTTCCACTACAGATTCGATGGGGGAGGAGAATCTGACACACTGGGCCTGCTTCTATATCCTTTGCATCAACCAAAATACATTCAGACCTATTCTTTTTCATGTCGGTGATAAAACTAACTAAGTAACCGTCATCTTCATCTTTTGCATTAACTCTAGGTGCAAAGGGGGCTTCACTACCAAATCGATCTTCACCGAAAGGTAGGCTCCATGATTCCCCAGTGTCAAAGTCATGTTTTACTATCCCTGAAAATAGGAACCAGCCAGGCTTTGTCCAGGTAGAATAGAGGTACCGTGTTTTTCGACCTGCATATTGTTGATTGAAGGAACCAAATTCTAGAATACGATTATCAATATGTTCCTCGCTAACTGCTCCCGTTTTCAAATTAAAGCGCCAGCGATGTAGTTTTGATTGAAAAGAACTCTCATCGATATTCGCCATGAGTTTGCCTACGGGTTTTGGCATGTTAGGAAGCGGTTGTGGGTTAGGGTTTTCTTGAAAATATCCATCTAGAACGATTTCGTCGCCATCTTCGTATGCATTCATCCAATGCAATACATAGGTTGGCTCTGCTTCAAACCATTGCACGTCCTCGGCATTACCATAACGGGGGATAATCCCGAATCGTGTTGGGGTATTGGGGTAATAACGCACATGATGGCGGCCGTCTTTGAGTAGCTCAGGGTCCCAAAATAATGGTAAATCAACGAGAATGGAGTAGTTTTTAGTAAATGCCATGTCGTGAGGTAGTCGAGGTCCTGGTGTTGGCACTGCGGTGTAATGAATTAGTTTATTGTTTTTGTCAACGACGCCGTAGTGTTGATAGGGAGGGTGTTTTGAATAATTAAAAAATAACAGTTCCCCTGTACTTTCATCCACTTTCGGGTGGGCTGAAATGCCATCAAGCGGTGTCCAACTTTCGGTGCCTCGTTGTTCTAGGGTGTAAGGATCCAGACGGTAGCCGTCACCACATTGCCAAAATGTGGATAGGATTTCTCCAGCATGAATAACAACATCGGTTGATGAGGAATCTTTTACATGACCCTGTGCCCCCCAGCCGGGACGCTTTGACAATTCCGGGTCATTGGCGATACCTGTCCAAATGGCTTCTCCTGTTTCTTGTTCTGCTACAAAACTTTTTGTACGTATAAATCGATTTCGATACTCCGCTTTGCCATCTTTGAATGACATGACATGTAACATCCCGTCCCCGTCAAAGGGGTGGTAATTACCAATGGGTTCTAGGACGGGGTTTTCAGTATTGCGAACATATACACCGTCGATGTCTGACGGTATCTTTCCAATCACTTCCAAGTTGGTAGCGGTATATTCTTCCGTGTTTGGGGTCCAGGGGCCGTTTAGATAGGGGTGCGGACTCGGTTTAAGCGTATGTTTAACGGCTTTTTCTCGTGTAATCGACATTTTTTGCCCCTCTTATATAGCCTTAGTTTCGTTTCTTGAGTGAAAGTTTAAAATATACTAACTTTCATTATGATACTAATCAACGTGTTCATATGAGTTATGTTGTTTTAATACCTAAATATATGGATAGAAGTATAATTAAGTCACTTTTGTTATAAGACTGATTGTTGCTGGTTAAGGTATTTGTGTTTCCGTTAGTTGATTCGATATAATTGCGTGATGAATGTGAACTCTTTGATTGTTAATACTTCGATGGCAGACGCCCTTGATGTCATCGGTGACCGTTGGTCCCTGCTGGTGTTGCGCGATGTGTTTTTGGGGGTGCGTCGTTTTGAGCAGTTACGAAAAAATACAGGTGCTAGCCGAGCAACCCTTACTAGAAGGCTCGAATCCTTTGTGCTCAACGACATTTTGTATAAATGTCTTTATTCCACAACGGGTAAGCGCTTTGAATATCGATTAACTGAAAAAGGGTTAGGATTATTTTCAGCATCCTTGCTCAGTTGGCAGTGGGAATGCTTGTGGGTAGAACATGCTAACAACGTTTTGCCAAAAAGGTTGTTCCACTCTAGTTGTAACTATGAGTTAACCCCCGTTGCGGTTTGCCAACACTGTAAAAAAAACGTAGAGATCAGTGATGTTGAGTGGCCGGATCTATCCCAGCATTTGGATTTGCAGTTTCAGGAAATAACAGCCAAAAATAAGCAACGTCGTGTTCGTTCGAGTGTTAGAAGTGGATTGGAAGATTTATCGCTTGTTCATGTGAGCAGTCTGATAGGTGACAGGTGGTCGTTATTGATAATAATTGCCTCTTTTTTAGGTGTGGATCGTTATGATGCTTTTCAGAAACAACTTAGCATTGCGTCTAACATCTTAACCGGGCGATTGAATTTATTGGTGGAGGTGGGTGTGTTGAAAAGGTTTTCTTACCAGGATAACCCTCCTCGGAATGAATATCGGTTGACGGAAAAAGGCAAATCCCTTTTCCCCTTGGTTATGGTAATGCGCCAATGGGCGATAGATTGGGTTCTTAAGGGTAATGCTGCCGAGGTGTTAACCCACAAATGCTGCAATCAACCTCTTGTTGTTGATGTTCAGTGCCAATGTTGTAAACAAAAACCTTGGCCTAGAGATGTCCAATTTCAACATTTTGATGCCTAAACAGAGAAGGGCTAACGCCAACCCACCGCTTGAATGCACGAGAGAAGTTAACTTCTTCGCTATATCCTAATCGATCTGATATCTCTTGAACCGTCCAAGAGGTGCTTTTGAGGTATTGAATGGCAATTGTCTTTCTAACTGAGTTTTGAATTTCTTGATAATTTACCCCTTCTTGAAGCAATCGCCGACGTAAGGTGCGTGATGTCATATTAAGTTTCTTAGCCATATTCTCTTGAGTAAGTAATGTTTCAGGGCTTTCTAGAAAATGGTGACTAATAATATAGGACAAACTATTTTGTTGGGAAAATTGAGCTAAGGCAGCTTCACTTTGTTGTTTGACCAAGTGAAAGACACCGGGGTTGGCTGATGCGTTAGGTTGAATTAATAAATGTAGCGGGAGTTCTACGCTATTTTTCTCGCTACTAAATGTAATATTGTTGCCCAGTAGTTTTTTGTGTAAGTCGATTTTTCCGGGCTTCGGGTAGGTGAATTGAATGGGGGTATCCACAGATTTTAACTGTAGTTTTGTCGCTAGCGTTGAAATAAGACCGCTAATGCAGCCATCGATAATAGGGCGTTTCTGGTGTCCTATAGTTGAATGAATGTTAAAAATAATGACGACTGATTGCGATTGTAATTGATAGTCAATAGAAACTAATTGATTTCTGATTTGCAGGAATTGTTGATGGACCTTAAGGCTTTCAAACGAATTGCTCGCGCTTGTTGATATATGACCAAGAAGACCATGAGCACCAATATGTAAGCGCTCACCAAATTGGAGCCCCCAATCAGGGTCGTCGAGTAATTGGGATGAATTTTCAATGAGTTGAGTGAGTTGATGTGAGCTTATATAGGGATCTTTATTGATATAAAGTGGATCAATATGGGTGTTGGCAAGGATGTCTTTGGCCAAAATGCCTTTTTCTTCAACCAGTTGCACAAATATTTTCACGTAATCGGTTGAGAGTGACATGTTGTTATTGTTATAGGTCATCTCAGGTTCCTGCGATGTCTGGTGTCTAGTCATACTAACATTGGCCAGCTTGGGACGCTGTTTTGGCCAGTAGTGATCTATGTTTTTTTGTTGTTGTAAGTACTCTTATGCAGGCACTGACGCCACCGCAAAAGAAAAATAAACTCAACTTCAGTCTAAAGTAGGAGTTTAGAGTAGGAGTTAAGAGTGATAGCGCAAGTAATGTAACGAGTAGTGTTTAATATGGGTGGAGAGATAAGATGATTTCAGCGAAAGTGTTTCAACAATTTATAACATACATTCGGCTTTTACTTGTTTTAGTGGTGGGTTCGGTTTTGGTTTCCTGTGGGGCTTCTGATGGTGATGATCGACCTCCGTGTGTAGGTCCTCTGGATGCCGGGGTGCATCAATGCGGTTTAGTCTCAGGGGGTTATAATCGTTATTATCAAATGCGAGTGCCAACAGTATACACTGGCGCTCCTATACCGTTAGTCCTTGATTTACATGGGTATGGTTCCCCGGTTGTATTGGGGTTGTCTGGTGAGCGGCTGGTTTCTGGAATGGATCGTATTGCTCAAGATAATGGTGTCATCGTTGCATGGCCTCAGGGGATTAAGAATGCGTGGAATAGTATCCCATCAAGTGAGTTGAAAGTGGACGATATTGATGACGTAGGGTTTTTGCTGGCTCTTGTTGAAGAAATAAAGCAGGTCGTTAATGTTGATAGTTCTCGTATTTATATCATGGGTATATCTAACGGAGGTGCGATGGCACAAGTAGTGGCTTGTGAGGCAAGCCAAACGTTTGCTGCCGCCTCCACAGTGGCTTTTCAATTTCCAATGATTCCAGAAGATTGTAACCTTGAACTGCCTTTGCCGATGATTTCTTTTCATGCACCAACTGATACTCTTGTGCGTTTTGATGGTGGTAGCCAAGGGTTGCCCAATGGAGGCCTTTCTGCCCCCGAATCTTATGATGCCTGGTCTGATATTAATGGTTGTATCGATGACTCTGTTGTGTATTTTGAGAAAGGTAATTCTTCTTGTGAAATGCGTTCGAGTTGTGCAGATGATGTCGAAGTGGCGTTTTGTACCATCGATGGTAAGGGGCAGCTTCTAGGCGGCCATCTAACGTATATTAATAATGACAAAGTGAACCTTAGTGAAAAGATATGGGATTTATTCTCTCGTTATCAGCGTTAGAGCACCTCTACTCATGGTATTGACTTTAATTGATATGTTGAACTATGACGGGAAACACTTGAGACTTCTAAAAAACAGCATACAATTCAACGATTCTGCTTAATCTCCTTATTTACGTATTGTAGATGAAGCTCATTGGTGTTTTTAGAAAGATAAGGGCGACTAACATGCTTTGTTGGCCGCCCGTTTTTGTTATGAGGATAATATGACAGTAATAAAGGAAGGTAGCCAGGTAGCGTTGAATTTTAATCTAAAATTTGATGATGGTGTGCAGGTTGATAGTAATGAGGGCCTAGAACCTGTTGAGTTTGTTCAAGGTGATGGCATTTTGCTTGATGTCATTGAAAGCGCGTTAATGGGTAAAAAGGCAGGAGATAGCTTTTCTGTAACGGTATCCCCTGAACAAGGTTATGGGTATGCTGATCCGAATCAAATTATTGAAATTCCTGTGAATGATGTACCAGAAGAAGCTAGGATGGCTGGTGGTGTTATGACGGCCATTGATGAATCTGGCGAGCAGAATGTGGTCATGGTGGTTGAAGTGTTGGGTGGCATTGCTAAGGTAGATTTTAACCATCCGTATTCTGGACGAACTTTGTGTTACGACATTCTTGTTATTAGCGTTAAATAGCATTGTTTGTGTTGTAATAAATGACGTTATTGGTGTTCTAAAATGTAGCGATCAATAGCGAATTTTATCGTTTTCCATTCTTTCTGAAGTAGAGCGACATCTTGAAGTGGGATCAATGGTGCGGCGGAAGATTCACGGATTTGATGTTCAATACTAAAGGCTAATATGGAAAGTTGTGTTGCACCAATGTTGGCCCCGACACTTTTGAGGGAGTGGGCCAATTTTTGGGCTTCATCAAAGTTACTATTAGCAATCGCTTTTTCAATGTTGCCAGGACTGCTGTCATGTTGTTCAATTGCTAGTTTAAGTAATTTGATATAACGCGGAAGCTTTCCGCCCATCATTTCTAACCCCTGCGTGAAAGCAATTCCCGATACTGATTGGCCTTGTGTTTTTGATGATGCAACGGGTTTTTCAGACGGTGGAGTGGAGATCGATGTGTGTTGGTTTTTAGGAGCCCATTTTTTAAGCGCGCTTGACAATGTGCTGCGTTTTATGGGCTTGGTTAAATAATCATTCATCCCGCTCTCAATGCAAAGCGCTTTGTCTTTAGGCATTACGTTTGCGGTAAGAGCAATGATGGACAGCGTAGAGTTGCCTTGAGAACGAATAAGTTGGGTTGCTTCGTAACCATCCATTTCTGGCATTTGACAGTCCATAAAAACGACATCATACAGGTTACGTTTGATGGCGTTTACGGCCTCAAGGCCGTTGTTAGCAATGTCCACATGGCAGTTTAATTCTTTTAACATCATTGAGGAGATTTCTTGGTTTACAAGATCGTCTTCTACTACGAGAACACGTAATTCGTAGTGAGGAATCCAATGGCTTTCTTTTTGTACCTGGAATGCTAAATGATCAGTTGATGTGATTTTGTTAGTGAGTAATTGAGACAGTTTATTATATAACTGATGAGATTCAAGCGGAATGGAAAGGCATAATGTACGGTTGTTTTCAAATGTTTCCGTGTTTGGTTTTTCTACCAGGTTAAATAACATTAATGCTGGAATTGATGATAACGCACCATCGTAGCTACGAATTTTATCCAATAGAGAAACGCCATCTTTTAAATTGAAATCATTTTTTTTATCGATATTGTTATCAATGATAAGGGCGTCAAACTTCCCTTTGCGTAACAGTTTTAGCGCATTGTCTGAACGGGTGGCTGTGTAAATGTTTAGCCCCCAATGCTCCAATTGAGCATGCAATGCCTTAGCACTGGCCTTATTGTCCTCAATAAGCATGATACGTTTTGCGGGTAGGGGGGTTGTTATCCAGGGCGGTTGATCTGATGTTGGTGATAATCGAAGTGGCAGTGTTACGGTAAATTCACTTCCACAGTGGGGTTTACTGTAGACATCAATAGAGCCGCCCATCATTGAGGCTAGTTGTTTGCATAGCGTTAAACCAAGCCCCGTCCCACCATATTTTCGGGTGGTTGTTGAGTCGGCTTGCATAAAGGGCTGAAAAAGTTTTTTCTGTTGAGACTTGCTGATACCGATGCCGCTGTCTTTGATTGTGAAAGTGATCCAGAAACGTTTCGAGGTACCGTGTTTCGTGCCTTTATGTTTTGCACCGCTTTGGCTGGCATTGATAATAATCTCACCTTCGCCAGTGAATTTGACAGCATTGGAAAGTAAGTTCAAAAGGATTTGATGAATGCGACCAGGGTCACCGATAAGGTATTCTGGTACATCTGGAGATATGTATGAAACCAGCTGGAGATTCTTGGTTTGTGCTCGCTCAGCGACTACTTGTAACGTTTGTTCAATAGAGCTTCTTGGGCTAAACGGGGTGCGTTCTAATTGTATTTTTCCAGCATCAAACTTGGAGACGTCTAAGATGTCGTTAACCAAATTCATCAGTGAATTGCAGCAACTTTGAATGGTTTCTAAGTAACGGCGCTGGTCTCCATCAAGCTGGGTGTTGTGGAGCAATGATGCCATGCCGACAACACCGTTGAGGGGGGTGCGGATTTCATGGCTCATAGTGGCGAGAAATTCCGTTTTACTCTTCGCTGCAATCTCGGCCTCGTCTTTGGCTTTGCGAAGCTCTGTTTCTGATTGTTGCCTTAATTTTATTTGTTCCGATAAAAATTCAGATATTGAAAGTAAATCCTTGTCGTTAACATAGGCCTTAGAATCAATGTTTAATTGGCTTAGGCTACCCTTGATTTGCTCTACTGCCTGATTGTGCTTGTTTGCTTCGTTTTGGAGTTGAGTATTTAAAGTATGCAAGTCTTCTTCGTTACGCATCATATGCTGTTCGAGTAACACTAAATCACTGTCAAATTCATGATAGGTGGCATCAATGATGTCGAGAAACTGAGATATCTCTGGAGACTGAGCAAATTCGTTGCTTAGGTGTGATTGTATTTGCTCTTGCAGTGTAGCGTGCATACGAAATGTACCCGCAGTGATAGATGTGTAATTGTTTGAATTATAGAAGGTTTTTGCTAGTTGTAAGAACAAATGTGGAAGTGAGGGTTAAAACCCTTTGCTTAATGGCCCATACAGTGGATAAAAAACGAAAAAATGGGTGTTTCATTCTAACTTCCTTCTGTAGGATTGCCATATCTGAAGATTCGTAACTTTTTGTTAATGTGTTGCGGCTGTTTGGTTTTTGGGAATGAGGTTGTGCTTCTGCACATGGTGTAGAGGGCTGGCTGGTTCGGGTAACGGTGTTTTTAGCTAAGAGAAAAATCATGGGAAAATTAACGAATATGGTTGCTAAGGAGTCATCCTTTGGCAATCGCGTAAAGTATAATGCGCGCCGCATTCGTTTCGCAGGGATCGGCTTGTTTGGCAAGCTGGACCAAGAGCGAGCGCGTTTGTACCAGCAAATTGTAGAGAAAGGAAATGGCAATAGCGACGATAGTGTGGTTGCTGTGTTAAATGCGTTTGGCGCGGGAGTTGTAACATTAGCTCGTGAAGAAAGTTTGCGTATTTTTGATGAATTGGTTGAAGCAGGCGAAGTTATAGTAAGCAATGAGCCTGTGACTATTACAAAAGTTGTCGCTGAAAAGAAAGTGTCACCTGTTGTGCTAAAAGCGGTTGAATCAATACCAGCTAAAGCTAAGCCGCTTAAAAAGGAGGCGACTAAAAACGCAGCCCCTAAAAAAGCCACGCGTAAGAAAAAAGAAGAGTTAGTTGCAGAAGAAATCTTGACGGCTTTTGGTGATGCGAAAGAACGTGTAAAAACGTTAACTAACGCTCCCGATCAGGCTGCGCAGCTTTCGTTATACGCCTTGTTTAAGCAGGGTGAAGACGGCGATGTAACTGGGCGACGTCCCGCCATGGCTAAAATGGTGGATCGCGCCAAGTTTGACGCACGCCGTGAATTAAAAGGCATGAGCAAAGTAGAAGCAATTGAGAAGTATATTGCTAAAGTGACTGAGTTGGCCGAATAAGCCGCAGTAGCTGCCTTTTTACAAAAAAGTCGATACACTTGTTAGCCGATACATTAATGTGTGTCGGCTTTTTTGTTTTTTACTGTCAGTGAATGATAGAAATCGGTAGGAATAGTTGTGTGGATGATCTTTTTCGAAAACTGAAAAATAAAGCGATACAGTTGTTGAGCCGGCGCGAGCATGGCGTGGCTGAATTAGTCGATAAGCTGACAGTTACCAGGCGCCCAGGTGCGGAGCTGGATGGGCAGCGACATGAAGTTGCGCTAAAGGTCGTGGAAGAATTACTTCGACGGGATTATGTGTCGGATGAGCGGTTTGCTGGGATGACGGTGCGTGGAAGAGCAAACCAGGGGTGTGGGCCTATGCGTATTCGTCAAGAGTTGAAACAGAAGAAGGTGCCTGGAGAGATTGCTGAGCTGGCCATGGAGGAAGCCGATATTGATTGGTTTGCCAACGCGGTTGCAATGCGTGAGAAAAAGTTTGGCTTGAATGCAGTTGGTGACATGAAATTGAAAGCAAAGCAGCAGCGATTTTTACAGTATAAAGGTTACGGCTTTGATCATATTCAGCATGCTATGGAGGCTGTTGATAATAGTTATGATGACAATCTCGGTTAGCATGGGGGCTAGCGCTTAGTTTTTGTGCCAATTAGTGATAGACTTGCCCGATTTTGACGGTGAACCTCCAAATTTGGGACGATTTATGAAAACTTCAGAAATACGCCAAGCATTTCTCGACTACTTTAGCGCCAATGGCCATGAAGTTGTTGAAAGTAGCCCCTTGGTGCCTGGCAATGATCCTACGTTGTTGTTTACTAATGCAGGGATGGTGCAATTTAAAGATGTGTTTCTGGGGCGTGATAAGCGTTCATATAATCGAGCAACCAGCAGTCAACGTTGTGTTCGAGCTGGCGGTAAGCACAATGACTTGGATAATGTAGGGTATACAGCGCGTCACCATACCTTTTTTGAGATGTTAGGTAACTTCAGTTTTGGCGACTATTTTAAGCGTGATGCGATAAAATTTGGCTGGAACTTTCTAACGGAAGTGTTAGGTCTACCAAAAGAAAAGCTGTGGGTTACCGTTTATCAAGATGATAAAGAGGCTGAAGCGATTTGGTTGGAAGAAATGGGGGTTGACCCTAATCGATTTTCTCGCTTAGGCGACAAAGATAACTTCTGGCAAATGGGTGATACTGGCCCTTGTGGTCCTTGTACTGAAATTTTCTACGATCATGGTGCAGATGTATGGGGTGGACCTCCAGGTAGCCCTGAAGAAGATGGTGATCGCTATATTGAAATTTGGAATTTGGTCTTTATGCAGTTTGACCGTCAGCCTGACGGTTCTCTAAATTCTTTACCAAAACCTTCAGTTGATACTGGCATGGGGCTTGAGCGAGTTGCCGCGATTATGCAGAAAGTGCATAGCAACTATGAGATAGATCTTTTTGTTAATCTTATTGATGCGGTAGCTAAAGCGACGAATGCGACAGATATGGAATCCAAATCGCTGCGAGTCGTTGCAGATCATATTCGATCCTGTGCCTTTATGATTACTGATGATGTAATGCCGTCGAATGAAGGGCGTGGATATGTGTTACGTCGAATTATTCGTCGTGCCATACGACATGGCAATAAGCTGGGTGCGAAGGGGCCATTTTTCAATACGTTGGTGGATGCATTAGCCGCCGAGATGGGAGAGGCTTATCCAGAGCTACTGGACAAGCAGGAGCAAATTGAAAAAGCCTTGTTGCGTGAAGAAGAGCAGTTTGCCAAAACATTGGATCAAGGTTTAAAAATTTTAGAGCAAGATTTGGAAGGCTTGCAGGGTAGTATTATTCCCGGTGACGTTGTCTTTAAGCTTTACGATACCTACGGCTTTCCAGCAGATTTAACGGCGGATATAGCCCGTGAGCGGGAGCTAACAATTGATCAAAAAGGCTTTGATCGTGAGATGGCTGAGCAGAAAAAGCGTTCTCAAAAAGGCGGGCGGTTTGACAATGATTACCATGGCGGCCTCGGCGTCACAGAAAGTACTGAATTTACTGGTTACGAAAATGAGGTAACCAGTGCTACGGTAAAAGCTATATATGTTGATGGCCAGTCCGTTAGTAGCCTTGCTGAAGGCCAAGAAGCAGTTGTTGTATTGGATTGCAGCCCTTTTTATGCGGAGTCTGGCGGTCAAATTGGTGATCAAGGGCAGTTTGAGTCTGCCGACGGTGTATTTGTTGTTGAAGCAACTACAAAGGAAAGTGATGCCCATTTACATGCCGGTGAGCTCGAGAATGGCACACTAAAGGTAGGTGAATCAGTTACTGCTATTATTGACGAGGCCGCACGACAGGCTATCCGTTTAAATCATTCCGCCACGCATCTAATGCACTCTGCATTACGTGAAGTGTTGGGTGATCATGTTGCACAGAAAGGGTCGCAGGTAACCGCAGATCATTTGCGTTTTGACTTTTCCCACTTTGAAGCGATTACGAAAGAAGAAATTGTCAACATCGAACGCCTGGTGAACGTTGAAGTGTTAGCCAACACCGAGGTAAGTACTCAAATCATGAGCATTGATGAAGCAAAAGCTTCAGGCGCTATGGCGTTGTTTGGTGAGAAGTATGGTGATGATGTTCGTGTATTAAATATGGGACAGGATGATTTTTCTGTTGAACTTTGTGGTGGAACACACGCGCGTAGGACTGGAGATATTGGTTTATTTAAAATCGTCTCTGAAGGGGCTGTGGCTGCAGGGGTTCGTCGTCTAGAGGCGGTGACAGGCAAGGGCGCTTTGGCTTGGGTTTCGAGTGCGGATGCCGCATTGTCTGATATTGAAGGTCAGTTAAAGTCTAGCCGAGATGATGTTGCTGGGAAAGTGAAGCAGGCGTTGGAAAAAGTGCGTCAGTTAGAGAAAGAATTAGAGAGACAGAAAGCTAAATTGGCAAGCAGTGCAGGTGATGATTTGGCAGGGCAGGCGATAGCTATCGGCGATACAAAAGTTCTTGCGACGGTTGTAGAAGGTGTCGATGGGAAAGCGTTGCGTGAGATGATGGATAAGCTTAAAGATAAGCTTGGCCAGTGCGTTGTTGTGCTGGGTATAGCTGATGGCCCTAAAGTGAGCTTGGCTGCAGGTGTTAGCAAAGACCTTGTTAAAACGGTAAAAGCCGGAGATTTGGTAAACTTTGTTGCCTCCCAGGTGGGTGGTAAAGGTGGCGGTCGACCTGATATGGCAATGGCCGGCGGTAGCCAGCCTGAGAATTTGTCTGCGGCCATTGCGTCCGTAGAAGCATGGGTGCAGGAAAAGCTGGCGTAGCTGGCTTTTTAGACGATAAAATAAGGAAAGAAAATAACATGGCTCTTATCGTTCAAAAATACGGCGGTACTTCCGTCGGAACCGTAGAAAGAATACAGAATGTGGCGAATCGCATAGAGCGCTTTCGTGACGAAGGACATGATGTTGTTGTGGTTGTTTCCGCTATGAGCGGAGAGACTAATCGATTGATTGGTTTGGCAAATGAAGTAACAGAGAACCCGTCAGCAAGAGAAATGGATGTACTGGTTACCACTGGAGAGCAGGTCACCATTGCATTATTGTGTATGACCTTGGAAAAGGATGGCTATGATGCGCGTTCTTATACTGGTGGTCAGGTACGTATCTTAACGGACGATTCTCACGGCAAAGCACGTATTCAAGAGATTGATGACAAAAAAATGCGTGAAGACCTTTCCAAAGGGCGTGTTGTGGTTGTTGCTGGTTTTCAGGGTGTTAATGAAAATGGCGATATAACAACTCTAGGGCGAGGTGGGTCGGACACCACAGGTGTTGCATTGGCTGCGGCATTAGGTGCAGATGAGTGCCAGATCTACACTGATGTTGATGGGGTTTATACAACGGATCCTCGGGTTGTGGATGGCGCGCAGCGCTTAGAACGTATTACATTTGAAGAAATGTTAGAAATGGCCAGTTTAGGGTCAAAAATTTTACAAATTCGATCGGTAGAATTCGCAGGTAAATACAATGTGCCGTTGCGTGTGCTTTCGAGTTTTGGTGAGGGGCCTGGAACCCTTATATCTGTCGATGACGAGGTTGATATGGAAAAGCCGGTAATTTCTGGAATAGCGTTTAATAGAGATGAAGCTAAGATCACGGTAAGAGGGGTGCCTGATATCCCTGGTGCGGCGTATAAAATTCTTGGGCCGGTTGGTGAGGCCAATATTGAAGTGGACATGATTGTTCAAAATATCAGTGAAGATAACTCAACAGATTTTACCTTTACGGTACATCGGAATGAATTTATCAAGACGCAAGAAGTCTTAAAAATTGTTGCTGCTGAAGTTGGTGCTAAAGAGGTAGTTGGTGATGATGGTATTGCTAAGATCTCTATAGTAGGTGTTGGGATGCGCTCTCATGCGGGTGTTGCGGGGCAAATGTTCAAAACTCTTGCTGATGAGTCTATCAATATTCAGATGATATCGACTTCAGAAATAAAAATATCGGTAGTAATTGAAGAAAAATACCTAGAGTTGGCTGTTCGTGCGTTGCATTCTAGTTTCAATCTGGACAAAGAAGAAAACTAACGTACAATACTCTAACTGATTATAATTTAACACATTATTGGTGTTGTCAGGTTCATAATAGCCTTGTGAATCTGGCGATATTGAACTATAGAAACTCCAACCAGGAAATCATATAACCTGCATTAGAACCCAATCTAAGGGAAGCTAAAGTTATCCATAACTAAAAAGTTGGATAAATTTGCGAGGTTGCCTTCATTTTTGACGTAGCTAGGCAATAATTACTGTAATGGACTCTCTATGGGATGCGCTTTTGTTGATGCTGTTGTGTCAGCTTTGGTGCTTGGCTAGTGGAAAGGACAGATTTTTTTGCCACGGAGCACTTGAAGGAGAAGGTAAATGCTTATATTGACTCGACGAGTCGGTGAGACGCTGATGATTGGTGATGAAGTTACTGTCACTGTTTTGGGCGTAAAAGGTAATCAAGTTCGGATTGGTGTTAATGCGCCAAAAGAGATTGCTGTTCATCGAGAGGAAATCTATCAACGTATTCAAAGGGAAAAGCAGAACCCTGAAGGTGAGGACGTTTAATCTTGTTAGCTTAGCTGACAAGATGTTTTAGAATCGTAGTATCAAAGTAGTATTCAAAAAGCAGGGTGTCGATGGTTTTATCGGCATCCTGCTTTTTTTATGCCTGCTTTAAAATAAAATGATAAAAAACAGCATCATGGGCTTGGCATTTCGTAAAAACCTGGTAATATTCGCGGCTTGTGACTGGAGAGGTGGCCGAGAGGCCGAAGGCGCTCCCCTGCTAAGGGAGTATGGGCTTTAACTCCCATCGAGGGTTCGAATCCCTCCTTCTCCGCCACTCCTTACTATTTCTAATAGTAAGCTGTCCGTAGCAAAGGCAGGCAAAGGTAAGCAAATTTGATGATTGTTTTTCTTCGGAAAACGCTAAATCAAATGAAGGTAGAAAGTTAAAGAGAAGTAAAAAACTTGTTGACTTTCAAGAGCATAACCTACATAATTTGCACCGTCTTAAAGCGCCAGTAGCTCAGCTGGATAGAGTACCTGGCTACGAACCAGGTGGTCGGAGGTTCGACTCCTTCCTGGCGCACCATATAGAATAAGGGTTTAGCAGAAATGCTAAGCCCTTTTTTCTGTCTGAAATTCGTAAGACATATAATTAGACATATATTTAGCTCTAATCTTAATCCCTTTAAGAATGCATACAAAACCCCAACGGCTTTGTCGCTGTAACTGTCAGGCTCACAGTGCCTGCTGACGCCATTGTTAAATCCCATGCTGCTCATCCATAGCCATGATCACGGAAGGTGATCAAATAAAGGCAAGGTTAGTGTTTGGGGGTAGCTACAAGTCTCCCTACGCTGTTTTAATATCATTGAAATAATGAAAACTGATGGGATACAGGGTGTCGAGAAGGGATCTGTAATCCGTATTTTCTATCATGATTCATACAAAGAGCGTAAGGTATCAATATGATCCGTATATGAATCATTGTTGGTGGATATGACTAAGCTAAATAAACGCACCTACTCACGTTACAGCCTCGATGCACTCGCGCTCCTAGGAGGGTTAATACGTGCTGCGCGTAAGGAGCGAAGACTCACTGCCCAAGAACTCGCCGATCGTGCAGGTATTTCAAGGGGGCTACTGCAACGTATTGAGAAAGGTGATGTGAAGTGCGAGATCGGTGCAGTTTTTGAAGTAGCTACGATTGTGGGTGTAACGCTATTTGAGGCTGACGAAACATCACTTGCCCGGCATCTCAGACAAACTGAAGATAAGCTTGCACTGCTACCAAAAGCTGTGCGTAAGAAAACCAAGGTAGTTGATGATGATTTCTAAGGGGGCTTATGCAGAATCTTACACAGAAGCTTACGTGTGGATTTGGTTGCCAGATAACACCGAGCCGGTCGTTGTAGGCAAATTAGAAGCGGATGGTGATAAAGTCTACTTTAACTACGGTAAGAGCTACCTTGAGCGAGTGAATGACACTCGCCCAGCGATATCAATTTATGAGCCGGAATTACCTTTAAAAGCGGGTGTGCTGCCTTTGCTTGGCGGGTTAACTATAAACGGCTGTATTCGTGATGCCGCCCCCGACGCATGGGGGCGGCGCGTGATCATCAATAGAAAGCTTGGACTGAAAGGTGCTGGCACGGATACGGCCAATTTTGATGAATTAACTTACTTGCTGGAATCAGGCTCAGATCGCATTGGCGCTTTGGATTTTCAATTATCACCATCAGAGTACATTCCTCGATCGGTAATCAATGCGAGCCTCGAGGAGTTACTCAGCTCTGTTGAGCGGGTTGAGAAGGGGGTGTCACTAACCGCTGACCTGGATCAAGCTCTCTTTCATGGAAGCTCAATCGGTGGTGCGCGCCCAAAGGCATTGATCGAAGATCAGGGTGCAAAGTACATTGCTAAATTCTCTTCCAGTACAGATATTTATAGTGTCGTAAAAGCAGAGTTTGTTGCCATGCGGCTGGCCGAGTTGGTGGGGTTAGATGTTGCACCGGTGAAAATGACTGTGGCAGCTAATAAAGACGTGTTGCTCATTGAGCGTTTTGATCGTATTTACACGGGTAATGGCTGGAGTCGTAAATCTATGGTTTCTGCTCTGACGCTATTTGGTCTTGACGATATGATGGCGCGTTACGCAAGTTATGAAACGTTAGCAGAAATCATACGGCACCGCTTTATAGCACCAAAAGAGACACTTAAAGAACTTTTTTCTCGGCTTGTGTTCAATATTTTATGTGGTAATACAGATGATCATGCCCGTAACCATGCTGCTTTTTGGGATGGTGAAGCGTTAAGCCTGACTCCCGCTTATGATATATGCCCGCAAGGTCGCGCAGGTAATGAAGCGTTGCAAGCAATGTTGATTTCAGGCAGAAACAACCTCAGTCAGTTAAAAACCTGTCTTGAAACAGCCCATAACTTCCTGCTTTCAGATGAACAGGCATACTCCATTTTTGAACAGCAAAAAACCATTATTGATGAAAATTGGGATAATGTTTGTGACGAAGCCAGATTAAGTGATGTTGATCGTAAGTTGCTTTGGGGTCGCCAGTTTTTAAATGCATTTTCTATCGAATGAGCATGGTTTTTCGGAGCTGCCGGAAAGCTCCGTGTCGCTGCAACTGCCAACTTCACGATGTCTGCTGGTATCATTGTCAAATCCCAGTCTTGTGACTCAGCCATCGAGATATTGGGCGTAGTGGTGTTCCTGGGCAGCCCAGGCTGGTCATCCATAGCCATGAATTGATCGCGCAGCTTATTGCAGTTGGGCGGGGACGTGTTCACGATAAGGCGTCTGTGTTGCACAGTTCTAGTCAAAATGTCAGCTCTATGAAAGCCTTTTCAAATAAGTATAATCAGGCAGCTTAATATCACTTTTTATACTATAAGGAATGTAGGTCAATGGAATGCCCAAATATCAACGACAAAGATGTGTTTTTTAGGGGAATTGCTAGTGGGTGTTCTGATTAATGAAACTAATCCCTAGCGTATTCGGTATTTTCTTCTCCTTCGCGAGTAGTTTTGCATTTTCTTCGGGCTTAGAATTTGTTGATAAATTGGGTGTTCAGCTCGATAAAAAAGCCCCTCAATCATTGATTCAAGAATATCAATCTGCGGTAAGCGCTATATCTGAAAAGATTAAAAGCTGTGATAAATTAGAGACTCTTTTGCCTGTAGAAAAATTACCTCAATTGAACCTGAATAAACAACAGATAGGATTCTTACTCGGTTATTTTCATTTTCATGCTGATTTCAATTGCTCGAAAGAAGAAGTCTCATATTATGCGTATTTATCCTATGGTATTAAACAATATGCCAATAATGAAACGCTCAAAAATATCACTGATTTAGATGATTCTGTTCTCGGTATTCAAAAAGAAATATGGCGCATATCAGAAGAATACTTGAAGTTACCTCTTAGTAGGGGGCAACGAGATCAACTTGAAAACCTTGATGTATTACAGAAGCCTTTTAAGTTATTTGAGGCAATAGATAGCCTTACGGGAGCAACGTAAGCTGCTGCTAGGGACAAACCTATGCTGCGCCCCCGGTTGGTGTTTTTTGTTAGTTTTATCATCGCAGGAACAAACGGAGGGGCATTTCTTAAAAAAGCTGAGGCAGCTGGTCTAAATAATGCCGGTACAGCCAAGTTATTATTAGCTGATCTAGATGACAATCAACCAGATATACCATTGCATTTACAATCGGTGCTAAATCGAAATGTATAGCGATACGCAGCTATCTGGCTCCATACTTTCGGATCTTTTTCGCGTACCGCAAAAAGGTTGTCAAAGTACTATGCTTGATCATTTAATGCAGGCAGTAGAAAACGCAAAGCATGGGTGGATTGTTGGTGCTGTAGATGCCATAACTTGAGTGAGCAGAAGAATAATGATCAAGTAACAATGCTATGAGTGAGTAATATGAGCGAACAACACTACGATTTAGTGGGCGATCTTCACGGCCATGCCGGTAAACTTGTCGAGATACTGAAAGCGATGGACTACGCATTGGTCGATGGTTGCTATCGTCATCCTACTAGAAAACTGATTTTTCTGGGTGATTTTGTTGATCGCGGCCCTCAGCAGCGCCAGCTGCTACAGATTGTCATGTCAATGGTTCAACAGGGCGCTGCGCTTTCAGTGATGGGAAACCATGAGTTTAATGCGTTGGCGTATCACACGGAAAATCCCAATAAGCCTGGATCCTGGTTGCGCCCTCGCACTAACAAAAATACATTTCAACATATCGCATTTCTTAATGAGTATCTTGGCACCGAGCTAGAACAGGAGCTTGATGATGTCCTGGCCTTTTTTCGCTCGCTTCCGCTATGGATTGAACTGGATGGCTTGCGTGTTGTTCATGCTTGCTGGGAGCCCAATATGATTAGGGCGCTACAACCCCATGTGGATAGCAACAATTGCCTTACGGATGCGCTATTAATCGAAGCCAGTACAAAAGACACACCTGCTTATGAGGCTATTGAAATATTGTTAAAAGGTGTTGAGCACTCCTTACCTGATAATGGCCATTTTTTCGATAAAGACGGTGTCAAACGTCACGAGGTACGAACGCAGTGGTGGCTCAATCATGACTGTACGATGGGGGATGTGGCTTTCCCTCCAGGCGTGCTAAACGATGAGCAGGCTAATAAGCCCATTAGCGCGGGTGAACTTGTGGGGTATTCTGCAGAAGAGAGCCCCGTGTTTTTAGGGCACTACTGGCTTAAAGGGCATCCGGCCAAATTAGCAGATAATGTAGCCTGTCTGGATTACTCTGTTGCCAAAGGCGGAAAGCTGGTGGCTTACCGCTGGAACGGAGAGGCACAGCTGAACGATGCAAGTTTTATTGTTGTTTAGGTGTTTTAATACGAGAAGTGGTACGGTTCTGTTTAGAGGGAAATACGTATGAAATTCACTGAATCACCAGGTACTAAATACATACTGAATATATTGCTACTCTTCAGCCTTGCTGTAGCACTCAGTATCACAACAAATATGGATGTGAGCACAATAATCCTAGTGGCTTGTATTGTTCTCAGTGTGACAATGGTTTGGGTCCCCTTGCTATTTCTAATCGCTGACAAGGAAAAGACGTCACTGGAGCGAAATAGAAGAATACTGATATTAAGTATTCTTGGTGCAGTGGCAATAAATAGCGGCCTATACCTTTATTGGACTTTCGTGATCTGAATTACACCATAATCTCTAATGTAATCGTTGGAAATTGCCAAAAATGAGTGATGTAAAAGGGAAAGTAACCAGCTTTTTTGAAAACGGCTATCGTAAGCTCGATGCGTTTTCTGGTGACAGCGTCTCTAGTATGACAAAGCAAATGAACCGTTTGCGAGATGAACGTTTTTGCCTTGGGATTACCGGGCTTAGCCAAAGCGGTAAGTCCACCTTTATCACCAGCTTGATCAATCAGCTCCTCCACTACGAAAAGTCTGCTTTACCGGGTTTTTCACCTGTTTTGAATGGGCGCCTTTTAGGGGTAAAAATACACCCGCTGGAAGAAAAGGGGCTTGCAGAATTTCCTTATGATAAAGCGTATAAAGGGTTAACGGATGCTCAGCCGAGTTGGCCTGCGTCTACGAGTGATCTCAGTGGTTGCTTACTTGAGCTTAGATTGGCTAAAGCGGCTAGCAAACTCAACCCTTTCTCTCGCGAGCAGTATTCGTTATATCTTGAGATAAGAGATTATCCGGGAGAGTGGTTGCTAGACCTACCAATGCGGGATATGGGTTTTTCACGCTGGTGTGCCCAGTGCAGTGCAATGTACACTCAATCACCACGTATGGGGCTGCTGGGAGCAACGTTATCAAAACTTCAGAAAATTGACCCTCTGGCTGAGTGTGATGAAGAAGAGCTAAAGGCAATAAATCAAGAGTTTGTTGATTTTCTACGCAGTTGTAAAGAAAGTGGTTTGAGCCTGATTCAACCTGGACGGTTTTTGATTCCCGGTACTACTGTCGATACGGATGCTCTGAAGTTTATCCCACTGTTGAAATGTGGGGGTTACTCTGAGGGGCAGTTAGATGCGGCGAGTGACAATAGTTATTTCAAAGTATGCCAGCAACGTTACGAGCGCTACAAAAAAGAACTGGTCGATCCATTTTATGCTTCCTTTTTTGGAGGCATTGAAAGACAGCTGGTTTTGGTCGATGTGGTGAGTGCGCTGAATTCCGGTGCTGAGTATGTTGATGATATGCGCCAAGCGCTATCCAATATATCCGATAGTTTTTCATACGGAAAACAAAATAGATTACGACAGTTATTTAATCCAAAAATAGATAAAGTGGTTTTTGCTGCGACAAAGATAGATCAGGTTTTATCTGAGGATCATGAAGCGGTGCGTCAGTTATTGGGAACTGTTGTTAAACAAGCTTATCAAAATGCTCAGCATGAAGGTGTTAGACCAGTGTGTGAAGCAACTGCGGCCGTAAGATCCTCTCAAGAAATTGAGCATGAGGAGGGCAAAGGAATTGTTGGCGTTGATTGTAGCGGTAAGTCTGTCGGTTATGTTCATCCAACGATCACTGCTCGAATCCCGGAAGGGGAGGAGTGGAAACTTTTCTATGATTGGAAAATTCCTGAGTTAGGTCCACCCAAAGGTTTGTCGTATCAGAACGGGGATCCGGTGCCTCATATTCGAATGGATACGATAATTAACGCGCTAATAGGGGATAAATGCGAATGAAGACGGATAAGCCTGAAGTTACCCAATCACGAAAGCCGAAAACGTTTGTGCCCGACCAAGATCAATCGATAGTTGATGTGCCTGAATCAATCACCGCTGGTGAGCGCTTACCGCATGTATCAGAGTACTCTGGTATATGTTTAGAGAAATTACCCATTAAGGGATTAAGAACTTTCTGTTATAGCCTGCTAATACTGTTGTTAACACTTTCTGGGTGGGAGGTATGGTCTGTCATTAAAAGTGCGTTTGCCGTTCATTGGGTGTTTGCCTGTGTGTTTGTTTTACTTCTATCTGTTGTTCTCGGCCTTGGTTTACGTGTAACACGTGGGTATTTGAATGATCATGGAAATGCAGAAGCAATGGACGGTATTCGCAAGCAATCAGTTCGGTTATTGGAAGGCCGAGATCATGGGCATGCTAAAAACTTTATTTCTACATTGAACACCTTTTACGGCAATAAACCACAGCAGGTATACCTTAAGCGCTGTTTGGATCAGCTACCAGATTATTGTGATGATCGTGAAGTTATTGAACACATTGATCGCACATTCTTACAACCTTTGGACCAGGAAGTACTTCGAAGGATCGCAAACTTTAGCGGGCAAACCGGTGTTGCCGTAGCGGTCAGTCCTTGGGCTTCTGTGGATATGGGGCTCGCACTGTGGCGTAGCATGAAATTGGTTGATGAAATAGCGCAGGTTTATGGCATGCGGCCATCACTTGCCAATCGTTACACACTCATAAAGTCTGTTATCAATCAGTTGGCATTAATAGGTGTCAGTGAAATAATTCTGGATCAAACAATGGAAGAAATCGGAGTGTCGACGTTGTCAGGCATCGCAGGTGTACGAGCAGGGCAGGCCATCGGTGCCGGTGTGTATACGGCAAAGATTGGGGTTGCAGCGATGATTGTGACACGGCCAATAGCGTTTTCTGAGAAAGATCGGCCAAAGTTGAAATCGTTAATCGCACCGATTGTGATAAACATAAAGACAATGATCAAATGATAGATATGCAAAAGTGAAAAGGAGTAAAAATGATTGTTGACTGGAATGCCATAAGTTCGGTAGCGACAGCAATAGGGTCAATAGCAACAGCATTCGGTGTGTTGTTTGGTGCGTGGCAAATTCGTATCTCTAAGAAACAAGCGCAAGCCGAATTCGAGGATCAGATAGACCAGCAATATCGTGCTATCTCCATGGAATTGCCAGTAGATGTGCTCATTGGAGGCGTACCCTCTGCAGAGGAGGCATCAAAGGTGCGAGAATTGGTATACAACTATCTTGATTTGAGTAATGAGCAAGTTTACTTGAGAGCCAAGGATAGGGTTTCAACACATACCTGGAATTCTTGGTGTGCCGGTATCAAATCGCATTTAGACCGCCCAGCATTTGGGAGCGTATTTGAAGAAGTTAAAGAAAAGAGCGGATTTACTTACCTTGAACAGCTTGTCGATACTAATTACAGCTCAGATCCAATCGATTGGTATAGATAGCGAGGTGAAAGATAGTGACCCTGCTACGGGCGAGAAATATACCGTAAAGAGGAGAGGGCGAGTTGCTGGTAGAGTTGGCATATTGATCGAATTCGAAGAATGGGTTCTATCACAAATTGCTATTTGCGACATATATGAACCATCCCGTTTTGCAAGCGAATTTCAATGATGTGATCTATAGATCTAAGTTGCAGTCATATATTCGGCATCTAAGCTTGCGCCCTGATGTAAATCCGCACTCTTTTTCCTCATCAGAACCATGGCCTCTAAGGGCCGTGTCGCAAAACAGGTTTAAAAAGAGTTGGTATGACCTATTATCCATCAAAAAAATTAACTTAAGCAAACTTGTGAAATGCGTTGTTGAGTTTATATTGACCATTTAATATTGAGTACTAAGCAGCTACCTGTTGATTGTTATAATCAAACTCCTTTCCTGTTTTAAGTAATGACCAAATGATTCGAGCATTCTTGTTCGCTAACGCTACAGCAGCTTTGTTAAAACTTAACGTTGATTTTTTCTTTGTTAACCAGTGTCCATAATCATTGTCTGTGTTTTTACAATGTGCCAATGCTGCCCTGGCACCGTGAATGAGTAACGTGCGAAGATATCTATCCCCCCGCTTACTAATGCCTAGTAATACCTGCTTATTGCCACTAGAAGACTGCCTTGGTACTAGGCCTAACCAAGCTGACATATGGCGACCATTTTTAAACTCATCGGGATTGGAAACAGCGGCAACAATGGCCGTTGCTGTTAACTCACCCACCCCTGGTATCTTCAATATACGGCTACAGGCTTCATTCTGTTTACAGATTATCTTGATCTTCTTCTCCAGATTTTTCAGTCGTACTTCAATGTCGACAAGCTCATCATAAAGATCTTGCATGATTTCACGTGACGCTGGAGTTAATTCGTTTTCGCGATCGCTAATAATGACACACAGTAAATTTCTGACTTTAGATGCGCCTAGAGGAATCGTTATCCCATATTCCAAGTTGAGCCCTCGAATTTCATTAATTAAGGCAGTCCTGTTCTTGATGACCCGGCTTCGAACTCTGTGCACGCATTGTATGTCCTGCTGCTCAATGTGCTTGATGGGGACAAAATTCATAGAGGGCCTGCTGGCGGCTTCAATTATTGCCTCTGCGTCATTGGCATCATTCTTGTTTGTTTTGACAAAGGGCTTCACAAACTGAGGGCAAATTAGCCACATAACCTGCTAATTTGACACGAGTAATTCGTTTTTTTAAAACTGCCTTGCCAGCTTGGTTAACACCATGTAGTTGAAAAACGTTCTTAGCAATATCTATACCTAATAAGAAAATATTCATCATCGAACCTCCCGGTATACTATTCAAATTACCCAGTTTGAATAGTATACCGGGAAACTTGAGCTGCCAGAATCATGGGTGGAGTGAGACGGGATGGCTCATTACATTGGAACTAACCCCTTAATGGGCTGAGTATACAGTCATTTCAATGATGGCTGATTGAAATATAGCCAGGTGTTGTGTTGAAAATAAGGATTATATTGCTGGAAGCTTAAAAATGGATGATACTTATAGATCGGGTAGGGGGTTAACCCTTCCTATACTCTGTAATTATAGAGGTCGGTGACAACTGATAATCATTCTTTCTTCTATTTGTCACCGACCCCTTTTATTCCTATCAACCCATTTACAACATCAAACAAACTGTTATTATATACAGTATTTTTTACAGTAAACCGATTGTAGACCAATTAATGAAGAAGTATAAAGTAATTGACCTGTTCTCAGGAGCGGGGGGCATGAGCGTTGGCTTTACTCGCGCAGGCTTTAATATCACAGGCTCAATTGAGTTGCTAGAAAAATACGCAAAGACTCATGAAATAAACTTCCCGAAATGTACAAGTTTATTTGGTGATATTCGTGAATTAACACCTTCAGAATTTGCTAAAAAGACTAAGATTTCCAAGAATAGTCCAACTATTGTAATTGGTGGCCCGCCCTGTCAGACCTTCTCTAGTGCAGGTCAGTCTAAAATTCAGTCTTTATCGAAGAGCGATATAAAAGAAGATCCTCGGAATTACCTATTTAAATCTTACTTTGATTACGTTGCTTACTTTAAGCCAGACGTATTCGTTATGGAGAATGTCCCCAACCTCAAGACGAAATATAATGGTGAGATATTTGAGAATATCTTAAAAATATGCTCAGAGCTGGGATATGAAGTTACACATGATATTTTGAATGCTGCTGACCATGGTGTGCCTCAGGTTAGAAAAAGGCTTTTTATCATTGGTTGTAAAAGAGGAAGAAAGGTGGAGTTCCCAAAACCTACACACACAAATAAACCAACAACAGTTTATGATGCCATTTCAGATCTACCTGATATATATGATGGCATCAGAGCTAGAGAGTTACCTTATTCCAAGAATGCTCGTTTAACTAAATATCAAAAGATATTAAGGAATGACAGCAAGGTAGTAGATAATAATATTTGTCGTGTATCTAATGATCGTGCAAAGAAAATATTTTCTCATATGAAGCAAGGTGATAAGTATATGGATCTGCCTAAAAAGGTTCGAAACATATTGCCTTTTAGGGAAGATATCTTCCCAGATAGATTGAAGCGCCTAGTCCTAGATAAGCCATCTTGGACTATTCTTGCTCACATAGGTATGGATGGCTACCGGTATATACACCCTACTGAAAATAGAACTCTATCGGTAAGAGAGGCTGCGCGTATACAAAGTTTTCCTGATCATTTTATTTTTAATGGAAATATGAGGGAGCAATATATTCAGGTTGGAAATTCGGTTCCCCCACTTCTTGCTGAGGCATTGGCTAATGCGGTAAGGAAGCACTTGTGATTCCCTATACTTACATAGACCTATTTTCAGGGTGTGGTGGTTTATCATATGGGTTTTCCAAGAGTAAGAGTTTCCAGTGCTTGTTAGCTTCTGACGTCTGGGATAAGGCTGGAGAGCACTATGAGTTGAATCACAAGAATGAACCATTTGAACTTAGGGATTTTTCTAAACAAGAAGACATTGATTCAGTTGTAAGTAGATTTAAAAATAAATGCGATGTGGTTTTGGGTGGGCCGCCGTGTCAAGGTTTCAGTACGCTAGGTAAAAGAAAGCTCGTTTGTGAAAAAAGCATACTTGTTGATTCTTTTCTGGAAGTTGCGACAAGGATAAAGCCTAGACTGATACTAATGGAGAATGTAAAAACTATTACCTCCAAGAAACACCCGGCCGGAGGGCTTGTAACTGATAAAATCGATGAGTTATTAGCCCGTTCAGGTTACGCATACAAAACAATCATCCTTTCGGCTACGGACTTTGGTTTAGGGCAAACTAGAAAAAGGTTTTTCCTTTTTGCGGTTAAGAAAAAAAACAAAGCTATTCTAGATGAGTTGATTGAAGGGATTGAAAAGAAAAAGAAAAAGAAGTTCTCTACTCTAAAGGAACTTATTGGAGGTTTGCCAATTATAGAGGCGGGTCAGGGCGAACAAGTGACTAGCTATAATGGTAAAAATATTTATAACCACCAAGCCATGAACCATTCTGAAAAGTTGGTTGAACGGTTTAGTTATGTATCGAAAGGGGGAGGGCTATTAGACGTCCCTGTGGAATTATTAACTAACCATCTTCGGAAAATGGTTTCGGGCGGGTATGGAACTGGTGGCCATGCAAAAAACATATACGGTAGAATGAGTTGGGATAAGCCGTCAGGAACTATAGTTGCTGGAATGGATAAAATAACTATTGGAAGATTTGTACATCCCGACTGCAATAGATTGCTTACTCCTAGAGAGTGCGCACGTATACAGTCGTTCCCTGACAGTTTTAGATTTCAGGGGAGCTTTGTAACGCAGTATTATTTGATTGGGAATGCAGTTCCACCTGTTTTTTCTAAAGTATTTTCTAGTACTATTTCAAAATTATTAGGGGATAGCAAATGGAGATAATCGTTTATTTTGAGGGTGATAACTCTGTTAAAGATTGGTTTACCTCTGTCATGAATATACAAGAGCGAATCATCTATAAAAAAATGCCTACAAGAAATGATACGGCTGCATATTCTGACTTGCCTGCATATGTTTCAGATATATTGTATTTAGATAAGCCTGATTTAATCGTATCAATGATTCATGACGGGCATGAGAAACCATTGTTGTCTATAGAGTTTGCATCTTGTACTCCGCAATATCAGCATGCTTTGCAGCGATTCTCTAGAATGCTTGCGTCAGTAACTACGGGCTGTCCAAGCGTACTAATTATCCCCTTTAAAAAGCGCTCTAATGACGGCGCTTCTATATATACTAGAAGCGCCTCTATTGAATATGGCGCAGTAAGGTTGATGGATATTTTTAAGACGCCTTGTTTTATTCTTGATTGGACTTCAGATGAAAACCATTTTCTTGTTAATGAACCTAATATGCAGTATCCACTTATTAATAGTGACGGAATTAATTCTCTAAAGAGTTTGATTCAGGCATGTATACAGTCTCGTCAAGATATAAACTATTCTGACTCATTATTTCAGAAGAAAATCGTACATGAATTAACGGATAAAAATAGAACTAATGCCTATAGAAATGGCGTCCCTACTATATTGAACCCCTCTGGCGGCACTGGTAACTCACGGGTTAAGCTGGACCTATTAGAAACGGTAGATGTACTGGATGAGATAAGGGGGATTTCTGCATTTCATAAAAGCTTATGTGATGTGGCACCTAAATTTATAAAAGATAGAGAGAAGTCATTAGCATTTTATCCGACACGAATAACTGCACATGCAGGCGATCCGTATGTTGGGATGATTGGTTACTACGACATAGCTTTTACTAGGTTCGGTAGAAGTACTAGAGATAGGCATTATAATCTTGTTGCCTATGCTAAAAATGTATCTATCCATGAGGTCACCGATGTAATGTCCTCATTTGTTGATAATAAGTGTCCTTTTACTGATGGTTTGAGTGGTTCTAATTCGAAAATGTATAACTATCATCTTAAAAATGGCTGTAAGGAAACGAAGACTAAGCCCGTAAGGATATATGCAGAGCTGGCTGATATAGTTATATTCAGTGATGGTGTTTTATTTAATGCCGGATAAATTTTCTGCAGAAATAGAGTTGGTTAATAAACTACGAATAAATTTAGTCGACAGGGGCTGGACTATTATTCAGCTTGTCTGCTCTGGAGGCCAGGCTCACTTCAGTATTTCATATGATAAAGGTGGCAAGCTAAAGAATATTTTTCCAGATGTCGTCGCTTTTAATGATGAAAACATTTTTGTTGGTGAGATAAAAGAAAAATTTGATGAAGGCGATTACTTAAAGCTACTAGAGTTAAAGTTAGCAGATGATGGATTAAGGAAACTACTAAAAGTAGTGGCTATGAGGTCTGGTAATAGCTATCAACAAGAGGATATAATATTTTCATTGGTTAATTCTCAGATTACATTCAATCCAGTTCAATCCATTCATCAGTATGTATATAGTGATGGTGGTTTTCTTCTCGTAGCACCCTTGGGTCTGCAAACAAAATACTCTTAAATCTAGAGTTGTCGGAAACTCTGGAAAGCCAGGGGGCGTGGGGGCTACAGCGTTCCCAGACATTTTTTCCAGAAAACGATATTTTAACCTCCAATTAGGGGTTGTGGTCGAGTAGAACGACCAGATTACTCTGGCCGAACCCTCTCAGAACCGGACGTGCGGAACTACCGCATCCGGCTCCCAAGTAAACAGACGCCACCGTCAGTTCAGTGAACATTAGAGCACCGAATAAGTTTTGAAATCCTCTTTTCTCGGAAAACGATAGATAGTAAGTATTTCTAGAAACCTTTGCCAAGTCATTCGCTTCTTACTTTCGAAAATGAAACAGAACAACGGAGTCTGTGGCGTACCATTATGGACATAGGAACAGCCCATAATAAGAATTACCGTCTATGTAAAGAAAATCTAAGTGATCAATTCAAATGTTTCAGCAGCGAGATCGTGAATGTGGAGGTGCCAGCGCGTTGCTCTCTATTGAAACTAAACCAAGGTAACATTAAATGAGCTGTATTTTCTGCAACATCGAACAGACAAGAATAATCGACCAAGATGCGTTTTTCTTCGTTATTCGTGATGGTTACCCAGTAACGGAAGGGCATTCTCTTTTTATACCGCACCGCCATGCGTTAACATGGTTTGATTTAACAGCGGAAGAACAAACGGCACTCAATGCTTTGCTCACTAAGCAGAAAAAGCTATTGCAAGAAGCGGATAATACTATCACCGGTTTTAATATTGGCATGAACTGCGGCGAAGATGCCGGTCAATCTGTGATGCATTGTCATGTTCACCTTATACCCCGTCGAAAAGGGGATATGGAAGACCCGAGGGATGGCGTAAGAGGGGTGATTCCCCATAAGCAGAAGTATTAATATTAATGGATAGAGTGGATAGTTCGAGTTGATGATACCTAGTGAATCCCTACAAATAGCATTTATCCAATATATCTCGCGTTTATTTAAAGAAGGCGATTTTTCGGCGACTTATAAATTCGCCTTTCTGAATGCCTTGGCGGATATTTGTATTGAAAGTGGGTTAGAAGAACAGCTGGTAATACCCGTAAGGCACGTTACCGAGAAGATGATTGAACTGTATTGGGCGCAAGCTAGACCTTTCTCAGGAAAGGATAAATTTCTTAGTCAAAATACGGGGATACAGGCGGCAATGATATCCCGCATTATAGCGGTGCAGGATACCGGCGTGTCACTCGGTGCTTTTAAGCGGGATAAGGCGGGTTTTAACAAGTTTGTCACTGCGGTAAATTCTTTTGTGGTTACTGGCCCTTTATGGCGTTTGCAAATACTGTCAGATACATCAGAAGAATTTTTGTACAAGAAGCACAATGGCAATCAATCCATTCAGCTTAATAGCCATATTCAGCAATGATTTCATATTTATTATGATCTGGTTATTTCCCTTACCAGAGACCGCTGGCAACAGAAGATCAGAAGTATCCCGATAAATTATGATTTAGTCGGTAAGAAGGGCGACTTGGAGAATTTCCTATTTGGTCTTCAACGAAAGAGCCTGAATAAAGTCAGGGAGGTATATAGGGATATTCAACAGGGCCAGTGTTTCTATTGCCGAAAATCACTGCAAGATGAGGTCGCAGTTGACCATTTTATTCCTTGGGCGAGATACCCTAATGATTTAGGGCACAACTTTGTGCTTGCTCATACGTCGTGTAATGGCCGTAAAAAGGATTATTTGCCATCGTTAGAGCACCTTGAGCGTTGGAAAACACAAAACATCGAATTGCACGAGGATGAGATCAGCGAACGTTTGGCCGCTTATTTTTTATGTGATGCGGCGCGCTCGTTGTCGGTGGCCGATTGGGCTTATAAGGTGAATGCGGGCAAGTTGTGGGTGAAGGGGGGATCCTTTTCTGCAGTCGATTAAATCTTGTTATTGGCAATGATAATCATTATCACCTACTGCTGAGCGAGTCGTGCGGATGATAACGACATATATGTAACGCCGGAGAGGGGCGTTTGGTGTGGTGATAGGTTTGGGTTCGTGTTGTGAAAATGGCGCAGGTGTACCTATGGCTAACGGAAATACATGCAGGGATAGATGGTTAGATAAATGATAATCAAAGAAAAACAGATTGAGACAATGCCAACAGATTCACGATTGAAAGCGGGTATTAAGCAAGAGCAGGATGTGGCATTTTATTTACGCAGGGCCTTTAAAAATCGTGATGATGTTATGGTGTTTAATGATTTACGAATCATTCACGATGAGGAGGTCGCACAAATTGATCATTTGATTGTGACAAGATTAGG
>MAAB01032294.1_pt1 | contig 138679 bp, 130 predicted proteins | sample 1115991 | NCBI WGS metagenome assembly MAAB01 (sample SAMN04961124, study PRJNA320927) | seawater metagenome | isolation source: sample BD02T18 sea water enriched with oil for 18 days | place: USA:Gulf of Mexico | collected 2013-07-27 | reverse complement strand
GATGCGTTGGCGCGAGAATTTGGCTCGTTGACGTTGTCCCCTGTGTACGAAAGTGAGTCGGTGGGCTTTGATGGTGATGCATTTTATAATCTAGTCGTTGCTATAGAGTCTGAGCTTTCTGTTGGTGAGCTAAACGCCATTATGAAACAAATTGAGGATAGCAATGGACGCTCTCGCCAAGGGCCGCGCTTTAGTGCGCGTACGTTGGATATTGATATTTTGTTAGTCGGGGATTTGTGCGGTGAGTTTGATGGCGTGAATCTACCTCGGGATGAGATTGAGAAAAATGCGTTTGTATTATTACCTTTAGTGGATATTGCTGCAGAAGAAAAACATCCGCAGTTTGCAATATCCTACGCTGATATGTGGAAGGCTTATAAAAAAGAGCAGAAGTTGTGGCAGGTAGTGTTTGAGTGGGCGGCAAACTAGAGCAGGATGCTTTCGAACGGGTTACTTTCGAATTATTGCTATATTGAACGCCCGCCATCCACTGCAATAATTTGCCCTGTTATATAGGGCGATGTCGCTAAAAATACGATGGTTTTTGCGATATCTTCCAGTGTTCCAAGTCGCTCCAAGGGAATGCCTGATAGGATTTTGTTTTTTTCTCCGGGAGTCATTTCTGTTTCGGGTTTGGGCCACAAAATGGCTCCAGGAGCAACACCGTTAACACGGATGTTAGGGGCAAGTTCTTTTGCCAGAGATAACGTCATCATTTGTAATGCACTTTTTGCCATACAATAAACGGTATGGTTTTTTAGCGGAGCGCTCGCATGGATGTCGATCATATTAACGATGTTGCCCTGATGTTTTGCTAATGTTGGTGCAAGTTCTTGGCTAAGAAAAAAAGGCGCTTTGCAGTTACTCGCAAAAAGATCGTTCCAATGTTCCGTTGTGGTTTCACCTATTGATGTGGGGAAAAAGCTAGACGCATTATTGATGAGTAAGTCCAAGCGCTGCCAGTGTTGCACGCTTTGCTGGCAAAGCTGTTGTATATCGCTTGGTTTATTTAAGTCAGCTTGTAAGCAGGTGCAGGAGCTCTCTCTGATCTGGTTGAGTTTATCTGCTAAAGCTTGGGCCTCATTAGAGGAGTGCCGATAATGAATGACAATGTTGTAGCCTTGGTGGTGTAACTGTTTTGCTGTGGCAGCCCCGAGGCGTTGTGACGCCCCGGTGATAAGCGCAACGGGAGATGTGCTCATTGGTTTTTTCCAATAAATGCAACAACGTCACTTGCCGTGCGTTTTGGTGCTTCTTCCATAGGTACATGTCCAAGATCTGGATACATAATGACGCTTGAGTTTGTGATTCGTTCTTTTAATAAATTAGCGTACTTGGGGAGTATCCATGTGTCTTTTTCTCCCCAAAGTATCAGTGTTGGGATATTCAGCTCTGACAGTTTTGGTAAAAGGGATAAATCACTGGGCTGACTAAGGCGATAATTATTTGCTCCACGATTACCTGCTCGTAATGTCATGTCAAAATACAGCTGGGCTTTTTCTTCGGTGACTCTGCTGGGGTCTCCATACACCTGCTTAACGGTGTTGGTGACTACCCATTTAGGGGTAATGTATTCAGTGATGGTGTTGATGCCGGGAGTGGCTTGAAGTTGAAGCATAAAGGGGAGGGACTCTTGCCAAGGAACACCTGCTGAATCCACCAAGATTAAATGGCTTACATCTTGAGGGTATAAAACGGCATAGTTCCAGGCGATAGCGCCACCTCGTGAGTTGCCTGCTATTACAAACTTATTGAGTTCAAGTTTTTCTGTGAGAGATTTTAAAAACGTAGCGGTGTATGGCCAGTCATATTGTTTGTTAGGGTGAGGGCCGGTAAGTCCATGGCCAGGAAAATCGAGACTAATAATACGGTATTGATCTTTAAGTTCTGTAACCCAGCCTTCCCATGTATGAAGTGATGCGTTGGAGCCATGAATTAGGACCATGGTTGGCGACCCGGCTGGAAGCCCCTCATCTCGATAGTGAACTGACATGCCATCAATATCGATAAAGTGCGAGTATTGATTGGTGTAAATGGGCTTGAGTGTTTCGAGTGATTTATCGAAGTTGACGCTATAAAAAAGTCCTACGCCGATGGCGAGTGCTGCGATAGCGAGTATGGCTTTTTTCATTGTATGTTCCTGTTATCTATTGTGACGCTTGAGTGTAATTATTCTTAAGTACCTTAAGGGCTTTTATTCGCCGTTGTCGAATTTCATTTCCAAGAGCCTCGCCCCTAAATCCAAGGTCAAGAATGGTTTTCGGGTCAACTTGTTTAAGCGTAGCTGCAGCATCGGTGAGATAATCTGCTTGTGCGTAATCTCTATTTTCAAATCCAGTGCGACCTTTAGCATCCGCCTCACAGGCGGCTAAAAAAAGTGGCAGTGTCTCTGGGCGGCGTAATACATCAAGAGCCTCCATGAGGCGCATTACTGTTGACGGTTTTAATTCAAAGGCAATATGACACTGCGTGTGATAACGGGATACCAGTGTAGCAATACGTGCTGCGTGACTCGGCACTTTGTACTGCTTGCACAATGCTTTTGTTAAAAACTCACTGATATCTTCATGGCCATGGTGAGAAGGTAGGATATCTTCCGGTGTCTTTCCTTTTCCCAGGTCATGGGTGAGTGCTGCAAAGCGGATGGCGAGTTGTTCTTGTTTTCCAAAGCTCTGGCTTGTGATAACTGCTTGGTCTAGCACCATCAATGTGTGTAAACCGGTGTCAATTTCTGGGTGATGTTTGGCTGGCTGAGGTACGCCGAATAACACGTCGACATCGGGGAATAATGCGACAAGGGCTTTGCACTGTCGCAGGGTCTCAAAATAGAGTCGCGGGTTGGGTTCCAATAACGCTTTTTCAGTTTCCGCCCATACGCGTTCAACGGTGAGGTTTTCTAGTTCACCGGATTGACTTATTTTTGTCATTAGCTGAAGGGTTTCTTCTGCGACGCTAAATCCTAGATTGCCATAGCGTGCATGGAAGCGAGCTACGCGAAGAACACGAAGAGGGTCTTCGGTGAAGGCTTCAGATACGTGCCTAAGTATTTTTTTATCGAGATCTTGCCGGCCATTGAATGGGTCAATGATATCTCCCGATGGAGATTCTGCCATTGCATTAATGGTGAGGTCGCGACGGGATAAGTCCTCCTCAAGGGAAACATCTTTACCGGCGTAACACTCAAAACCACCGTAACCAACGCCGGTTTTTCTTTCGGTGCGGGCAAGGGCGTATTCCTCACCGCTGGTGGGGTGAATAAACACAGGGAAATCGTTACCCACTTGCTGGTAATTTTTGGATAACATTTCACCTGGGGAGCTACCGACTACAACCCAGTCTCTGTCTTTGATCGACAGGTTTAATAATTTGTCGCGAACAGCGCCGCCAACGAGATATACATTCATAAAAAATAACAGAAAAGTAGTTGACCTTTTTGACACCTTGAACGAACATTCAAAGCATGAATATTTTAAACACATTATCAGTCCAGCATTACAGCGTCAAATTCGCGGAGATTTTTGTATCTGAAAAATCCTCTGCGATTTTTGCGTCTGCAGGTTTTGTGCATGCAGCATCGGCGATTATTGATGCATGCAAATCGGCAGTCTGTATGTGTCTCTCAAAAATTGAGTGGCGCCGATATATGCTGCTGCGGCTGGGAGAGGTGATGTAACCGTATTTTAAACAATACTATAATCATTTTCAAAAAGGCCGCAGCAATCACTGCGGCCTTTTTTCGTTTTGGTCGCATATAAAACTCACGCTGTCAGGTCCTAAAAGATTTCTATCAAAAGGAGTAGAGGGAACCGTCATGTCTGTTGCAATTGCGTATGTTACTGTGATTTTAGTTTGGGCCACAACACCGTTGGGGATTAAGTGGAGTAGTGAAGGTTTTGCTCCGTTAGCTGGGGCATTCTGGAGGGTGTTTATTGCTGCTGTTGTGGCGACTATCTTGGCGAAGATCATGCGAGTGGCGGTGCCTTATCATAAAAAAGCACTATCCAGTTATGCTGCGGCTAATATCGGGTTGTTTCTTGGGATAAGTGCGGTATATGTGGGAGCAGCGTACCTGCCGTCGGGGTTGATCTCTGTATTGTTTGGGCTGTCTCCTATTGTATCCAGTGTTCTTGGGCGATATTTTTTGGATGAACCTCCATTTGGTATGCCGCAATGGATTGCTTTGGTTTTGGCATTGTGTGGGTTGTTTGTAGTGTTTCAAGGGGATATGCAGGTAACAGAGAATGCCTACGTCGGGTTGTCATTAGTGATGTTTGCGATGTTGTGCTTTTGTTTGAGTGGTGTATTAATCAAAAAGATTGATGCATCGTTACATCCGGTGGCACAAACAACGGGATCTTTGGTATTTGCTGCACCGCTATTTGGCTTGGTGTATTGCTTTGTTGGAGAGTCGGTAGAAAATATCACAGAGAAATCGGCAGTAGCGATTATTTATTTGGCATTGTTTGGATCGATTGTGGGCTTTCTCAGTTACTTTTACGTCTTACAGCGGTTGCCTGCAACTACGGTAGCGTTAACAACGTTGGTGACACCCGTTTTGGCGATTTTGTTAGGTGTGTTTCTAAATGGTGAGGTGTTGTCTTTGAGTATTGTGCTAGGAGGTTTGCTAATTAGTGGTGGGTTGTGTGTTTATTATTGGGGGGAGGTGATGAGCAAGGCGTCTGCTAAATAATTAACATTCGGGTGATGTCGGATATTTCCTCTTTATGTTCGGAGACAATTTTCAGCCCTTGGAAAGGTGTTATGTCACCTTTCTTAAATTTAACTTTGTTGGCGGCAGGGGTGTCGGTGATTTTTGGGCAGTCTTTAATTTTATCTGTGCCAAGATAGGCGTGGTATCGAGCGATGAGTATAAGGTCAGCGAGGTCTGGCTTTTTACTCTCGTCTCGCATCCATTGATCTTTGGAGCGTGCGCAGGAGACAATATCTTCAGGCATTTTCCAATGCTCAAGAATGGCGACGGAGAATTCATTGCCATGCTGCTTAATCATTTCATCGATCAGTTTCCAGTGGTAATCGGTTTTTAATTTTTCTCCCAGAGATGAAATAATAAAGAGAGCACCGGTATCCTGTAACAGTCCTGCTAATAATGCATTTTCACTTTTAAAGTTGGGGGTGAACCCTGCTATCCAGGCGGATATTGCAGCAACGGTTGCGCTTTGTGCCCATACTTGCTTTATCTTTTGTCGAATAATGGCTTTGTCGGTTTTAAACAGCTTATCAAGGGTGTAAATAAGTACGAGGTTTTTTGTGGTGTCGGCTCCCATCCTACGAAGTGCAATGCTGAGGTGTTCGCAAGGGTCTTTCCCGTGATAAAGCGAGCTGGAGGCAACCTTCATTAGAAGGTTTGACAGGTATTGGTCGTATTCCAGAATATCGACTAAATCCTTGGCTCGATAGTTGGGGTCAAGCACCAAGTCTCCCACACGGGAGGCAATTTTGGGAAAGTTAGGTAAAGGTCGAAGTCCGCTGGCTATGTCTTGTTGTAGGCGTAAGTATAATTTATGGCTGTCACGCTCAATTGATGCTTGGTTTTGACTGGGTTTTGTTGGGCTCATGAGGGTAGCAGTGGCTTTAGGTAAAGTGTTTCAAGGATGAGTCTTTTTATTAGAGATCATTTATGTCTTTGCCTATAACTATAGCCTGTTTTTTTAGGGGCGTAGTCACATTTAAGGTAGGTTAATTAAAGGGCTGGGGACTAGCTAAGCATCATTTGCCGCTCTAGGTGTAAACGATTTGCCATAACCTCAGCACCGTTATAAATAGCTTTGATGTGATGGATTAATCGTTGTTCGGCGTCCTTTCTCATGGCGTAAGGCAGGTCGATAGTGGACACGCCAATATAAAAAATAATGGTACTAATGGCTTCGGCAACCATTGATGCGTCAGTGATATTGCGGTGTTTTAGTCGGCTTTCGAGCTCTATTAAGTGCGCGAGCTCTTTGTTGATTAAGGCAAGCTCTTTTTTAATGGCTTGCCTTAGCTCGGCAGAGCTACCAACGGCTTCTCTGGCTAATACTCGAAACAAGTCGCCATTCTCTTTGAAGTGATCAAGGCAGTATCCGACTAGGCTCTGGGTGATGTCATCGGTTTTTTGGTGGGACTGTTTTGCTGTTTTTAGTAGGGCGTGCAGTTTTTGCGTGGCGGTTTCAATGAGTTCAAGCCCGAGCGCGTCTAAATTTTTAAAGTGGCGGTAGAAGGATGTTGGTGCGATCCCTGCCTCCTTGGCTACTTCTCTTAGGCTTAGGCTTGAAAGGCCTTTGTCTTCATTTAGCTTGCGCAGTGCCGCTGCAATAATCGCTTCTCGAGTTCTTTGTTTCTGTGCTGCTCTTGTTGTCATATTCATCCGCTGTTTTGGTACATTAGTCATCTATTCAGGGTACACTTGTTAGCTCAAAATTCAAGTTTTACTTTGTTTTGCGCGTGAGGGCGCTAGTTTTGGGTGGGTAATCCGCTTATAGGTTTGAAAAAATGGTTGCATCTGAGTTGGTTCTGAGTAGTATGGCTAACACTTGTACGCCGAAATTGGTGTCAGTGCTCAACGTTTAGTTGAGATCATAATAGTGAGAAAGCAAACCGATTGGGATTGGTTTGCGGATAAAGGGAAGAATATGAGGAATAGTAAAACCGTAACGCCTGACGTTATGTCGGTTGTTGATACCGCGTGGCTGCGAATGGATTCGCCAGAAAATTTGATGGTAATTAATGGTTTTTGGGTATTTGAAGAGTCGTTTTCGCGCGATCGTTTTGTACAAATAGTACAAGAGCGGTTATTGGCGATCCCTCGATTTAGAAATGTGCCTTTGAATCAAAATAACCAGTATTTCTGGCAGCCAGTGGACGACATCGATCTTGATTATCATGTGTCGAGTGCTGAATTGCCTAAAACCAATAGTGCTGATGAGGATATGAAGGCATTTATTGCCGGATTGATTTCAGAACCACTTGATGCCGGTAAGCCATTATGGCGTTTTTATCATGTGTCCGATTATCAAGGAAAGAGTGCCATCGTGTTTCGGATTCATCATGCATATGCCGATGGTATTGCTCTGATATCTGTTTTTGATGCAATTGCGGATAAGTCGGTATTGCACACATCCCCCGCGGCCCATGCAACGTTTCCTGAAGTATTAGAAGCTCAGCCAGGTATGTTGGGCTGGTTAGCTTATGTTGTTAAAAAAGCCGGGATTGCCAGTATTTTCACTCTGGGTTGGTTGTATGAAGCTGCTCATGTGGCGTTATTGTCATCGGATAGCAAGACTACTTATAAGCAGCCGTTAACGGTGAACAAGCAAGTTGCTTGGGCCTCACCGTTAGATGTAGCTGAAGTGAAAGCCGTTGGTAAGGCTATAGGTTGTACGGTTAATGATGTTTTGCTTGGGTGTGTTGCGGGCAGTTTGCGGGCCTATTTGGCTAATGCAGGTGAGTCGGTAAACGGAGTAACGTTACGAGCGACTGTGCCTGTTAACTTGCGTCCTTTGTCAGAAGCGATGAATTTGGGCAACCATTTTGGTTTGGTGTATCTGGAGTTACCAGTGGCTGAACCTGATGCATCGAAGAGAATTACCAAGGTTCGCCAAAATATGTCTACACTGAAAAGTGGTATTCAAGCACAGATGTCCTACGGTGTGCTGGCTATTTTGGGTCGGTTTCCTACTAAAGTGCAGCGTTTTGCATTGGATTTCTTCAGTCAGAAAGCCTCTGCGGTAATGACCAACGTGCCAGGACCAGCAGAAGCGATTCGTTTTGATGGTGTCGCGCTCACACATCCCATGTTTTGGGTGCCACAGTCAGGCAGCATTGGGGTGGGTGTCAGTATTTTGAGCTACGCCGGCAACGTTGAGTTTGGTTTGATCGCAGATCAGGCATTGGTATCTGACCCTTCAATGATTGTTGATGGGTTTGTCGCTGAATTTCAAGCGCTACAAAAGCGAGTGAAAGAAGGCGACCCACTTTTGGCGACAGAATTTTCAGTAGCCTGAGCATGGTTTAGATTGAATTTAGAGTGTTTTAAATTTTAGGGTAAACCCCGTTTTGGGGAATGAGGAGCAAACATGAGTTATTTCGTGACAGGTGCAACGGGTTTTCTTGGCCGTTTTTTGATGAAAAATTTGGTGAAACGAGAAGGCCAAATTTACGTGTTGGTTCGTAATGAATCGGCCTATAAAATAGAGTTGCTGCGTGAAGAGTTAGGCGTGACTGCGGAAAAAGTTGTTGCGGTTGTAGGTGATTTAGCGGCACCTAATTTGGGTGTTAGTGATGAAATGATTGCTACGTTAAAGGGCAGTGTTAAGCATTTTTTTCATCTTGCAGCTATTTATGATTTAACCGCATCAGAAGAGTCTCAAGTTATTGCAAATATGGATGGTACAAAGCATGCCATTCAACTTGCAGAGACAGTAGGCGCCGGTTGCCTACATCATACTAGTTCTATTGCTGCCGCGGGCATGTTCTCAGGTATCTTCAGGGAAGACATGTTTGAAGAAGCAGAGAAATTGGATGACCCGTATTTAAGAACCAAGCACGACTCAGAAGGATTGGTGCGTAATAGCTGCAGTGTACCTTATCGTATCTACCGTCCTGCAATGGTGGTTGGTCATTCAAAGACCGGTGAGATGGATAAGATTGATGGCCCTTACTTCTTTTTCCAAATGATTAAGAAGTTGCGCAGTGTTTTGCCACCGTGGATGCCAATGGTAGGGATTGAAGGCGGGCGACTTAATATCGTCCCGGTAGATTATGTTGTTGATGCGATGGACCATATAGCTCATCTTGATGATCTTGATGGGAAGTGCTTTCACCTAACCGATACGGATCATTATAAAGTAGGCGAAGCGATTAACATTTTTGCCAAAGCCGGTAATGCGCCACAGATGAGTATGCGTATAGACCGTAACTTGTTTGGGTTTGTGCCACCGTTCGTTAAGCAGGCGCTAGGTTCAATGCCGCCGGTGCAACGTATTATTAGCATGGTGTTAAATGACCTTGGCATCCCTAAGTCCACGCTAAAGTTTATGGATTATCGAACACGTTTTGATAATCGTGAGACACGCGCTGCGTTGGATGGTTCGGGTATCAGTTGCCCTTCACTTGTCAGTTACGCTCCTACTATTTGGGATTTTTGGGCGCGAAACCTAGACCCCGATAACTTTGTTGATCGTACGTTAGAAGGCTGTGTTGAAGGTAAAGTTGTTGTGGTAACGGGTGGTACATCTGGTATCGGTAAAGCTGCGGCACTTAAGTTGGGTGAAGCTGGTGCTAAGGTTGTATTGGCTGCGCGTAACAAAGAAAAATTACAGGAAACCAAAGAAGAAATCGAAGCATTGGGTGGAAAGGCTTATACCTATTCTGTAGATGTTTCTGATATGGATGATTGTGATCGCTTTTGTGAGCTGGTGTTAAGTGATATGGGGCGTGTGGATATACTAGTGAATAACGCTGGTCGCTCGATTCGTCGTGCTATTTCTGCATCCTATGATCGTTTTCATGATTTTGAGCGCACAATGCAGCTGAACTATTTTGGCTCTTTGCGCTTAATGATGAACCTTTTACCTAAAATGGAAGAGCAGCATTCGGGACAGGTTATTAACATATCCTCCATTGGAGTGTTAACCAATGCGCCGCGATTCTCTGCTTACGTTGCCTCGAAGTCTGCGTTGGATGCGTTTACTCGCTGTGCCGCCTCAGAGTTCTCTGATGAAGGCATTAAATTCACCACGATTAATATGCCTCTTGTACGTACCCCAATGATTGCACCAACAAAAATCTATGAGAATGTACCAACGATTAGCCCAGAAGAGGCGGCTGATATGATTTGTGAAGCCGTTATCTATAAGCCAAAGCGTATTGCCACAAGGTTAGGCATCTTTGCTCAAGTAATGGGTACCATGGCACCTAAAATGACGGAAATTATTTTAAATACCGGTTTTAGAATGTTCCCGGATTCAACTGCATCTAAAGGTAAAGGAGACAAACCTGCACCAGTATCAAGTGAGCAGGTTGCTTTTGCTTATCTGATGCGTGGTATTCATTGGTAAAATGATTACCGTTAAAAGAGTCTTGGCACATTAAATCAGCCATAAAAAATGCCGACAATGTCGGCATTTTTTATGGCTGATTTTTACGTTTTGATATCGATAAAATTACCAGTTACGGTAACCACTTTGTGTATCTTTGGATAACCGAAAGACACCATTATTAATAGAATGTGCCGCTTTGGATGGGGGGGCTGTTTGTTTGTCATTAAACAATGCTAAATCAAATGTGCCACTTATCCATTGGTTGTCGTCACTTTTTACGGTGATAGTGCTGGGTTTGATTTCTGACGCTTGGTAAGCAGTGCTGCCTTTGTAGGTTACAGAAACATCACTATCATCAATTGTGTAAACACCAGGGCCTCGATAATTGGATAGTTGTATTACAATTTTAACCGCGCCATGTTTAGACTCTATACGAACGGTGTCGGAGAAAAGAGCGCTACGTTTTTTCCAGACAGCTTGTTCAGGCAAGGACATAAGGTCAAGCTTAAAGTCATGATTGAACAGTACGTTAGAGGTCTTGCGAGGAATGTCGGCAAGGCTGTAGCTTTTGGATAGCTTTTCGATATCCTTTTTGATGGTTTTCTTAAAGGCCGACTTTGCTTCAACAACAGGGGTTGTAGATATTACCGCAGAAATAACGGAAACCGTTGCAGGTGTTGCGATAGGTGTTGCGGGCTTGGAGGCGGCAGCTACTTGAATCGTGGCTGGCGTGATTTTCTGCCCAAATTTATATTCGCAGTCACTCTTTCTATTGTGTATTTTACAGGTGCCTTTGCCATGTGCCATATCATTTTTAAAAGGGCCAACAAATTCATCGCCCAGAGCGGTTAGCAATATACCATAACCAGATTTTTTCCCCTGATTAAAATAACCTTCATAAGAGCCACCTGCTTGATATTTAATACGCCCTTTTCCGGTGCGTTTACCATTTTTCCACTGACCTGTGTAGCGATCACCATTAGCGTAAAAAAATTCTCCAAAACCACTGGGGTGGCCGTTGGAGAAATTACCTTTATATTTGTCGCCTGAAACAAATGTTAACGTGCCTAGTCCTTGCGGAGCGTTGTTTTTCCATGCCCCTTGGTAGTAATTGCTATCAGCGTAGATATATTTACCTTCACCTGATTGCTCTCCCATGATGAATTGACCAGTATAAGTTGCGCCATTGGTAAATGTTTTGGTTCCTTCACCATTAGGTTGGTCGTTTTTCCATTGCCCAGTGTATATTTCACCATTGCGCCATTTCATGGTGCCTTGCTTCGCACGTTCACCATTTATGAAGTGGCCGCTATATTGTGAACCATTATTATAGGTTTTAATGCCTTTTCCTTGGGCTGTGTTGTTCTCCCACTCACCTTCATACACTGTACCGTCAGCCCATGTGCGTTTACCTTGCCCAGATTTTTGCCCATGTACCCACTTACCGTCATAACTCCCGCCGCTAAGGTATGTATAGGTTCCTTTGCCGTGAAAGCGGTTGTTTGTGTCCCGGTCGCCGTCGTAAGTATCTGCATTGACTGGAGACAAAAATGCGATGCCAAAAGTAAGGATTGCGGCGCTGAGGCGTTGTTTGGAGAAGAGCGTAATATGAGACATTGGTGTACCCAATCCGTGTGATGATTTTTGTTATTAGGTGTGTGCTTGTTTTCTAGCCTTTCGTTTATATTGATATGTTATTACGATGCTAATGCTTTATGCCAGAACTTCTTTGCATAAAAGATAACTTCATTCCATGTGGGGTGCTTTTCTTTGAGCTATTGTTAGTAAGGTAGAGGTCCAATCGAGTGTCCTAGTTCGGTTAAGAAGGAGGCATTATGCGTATTATCTTTCTTTGGTTACAGCGTTGTTTTTTACCTTTGTGGCGGCAAAATACGGATCAAAATCAAGGGGATAAGCAGCATTTTTATCGTCGAACATTGTGTGCTGAATATCAAAAGAAGAAATCAATGGTGAAGAATTTCTGGATCGCCGCGGGCGTCGTTGTCCTGATTCAACCGTTGCTTCATGTTGTTTTGATTGTGGCAATGTTTACAACTTTTGTTTCCTTTATGTATTTGGATGAATGCTAGCAAAGCGCGTTTATCGCTTTAGCTTGTATGTGTGCGCTTACTCTTACGTGGGTTTATGTGCATTTAAATACACATTATTTATGCTGTTATAAGACTCTGACTTTTAGCGGCAATAAGATCTAAGTTTTTGGTCAAAATATGAACGGGTTTCTGGAATAATTACAGGGAAAGTATAAATGAGCAGTAAATTATTTGTTGTGGGGTTATTGCATGGTTCGGGGTCGATGGTTTGTTAGTGTCTTGATGTTTTGTGTGAGTTTTAGTGGCTTTTCACAAGCAAATGGAGGTGGTTGGGTAATTGATCGGGATCAGAAGCCCGATAGCCCATTGTTGCGTCAAGGAAAGGCCATAGCTAGTACATCGGAAGAGGATAAGGCCTACCAGGCAATAGCGGCGGCTTTTCAACAGGCAACCAAAACCTACCAAAGTAAAATCAGGCAACATTGGCCTCATGCGGAAGTGAGTGGAAAAACCCGTTGGGTTGCTTATAGCGAGGACTGGGCGTCTAAGAGAGTGGTCGATTTTGAAAAGAATCATATTGAAATCAGTGTGGAGAACCCTTTTACGAACCAACGTATTGATTTTGCGGTGCTGTCAAAGACGGTTCGAAGTGAGCTGGTTGCATTATTGGGTACGTCGGTAAAAGGAGCATTGACTTCAGACCCCGTTCAGAAAGCGGTAGATGAAACTATCAACTCATTTGCTGTGTTGCGGAATACTTTAGAGGTTGAGCAAGCAGAGCCAAAAGGGTTGGTGTTGGGTGAGTTGTTTGCATCTACGACACCCTCGTCTCGCGAAATTAAGCAAAAAGCACAAATGTTATTAAAGAACGCCAGTATTCGGTATCAAGTATTGTCGGCAAGCCTTGCTGCACTTCCTTTGGGGTCGAATAAAAAAATCACTTACACCATTCCGTTACCTGATAATCGTTTACGGAAAAAAGTTCGGGAGTATGCACCTGTTGTTAAAAAGAACTCGAAACGATTTTCGTTATCAGCCGATGTGGTAATGGCAATCATTCACACGGAGAGTCATTTTAACCCTCTGGCTAGGTCAAGAATTCCTGCTTTTGGTCTGATGCAAATTGTACCTCGAACAGCGGGTAGAGATGCGGCTAAGAAGTTATATAAAAAGTCGAAATTGTTGTCTGCACGATATTTGTATAACCCGTCACGAAATATAGAAGCAGGAGCTGCTTATTTGAATGTGCTCTACTACAATTACTTAAAAGGTATCGAGAACCCTGAGAGTCGCCTTTATTACGCGATTGCTGCATATAACGGGGGAGCATCAAATACTGCCAAAGCATTTATCAACAAAGCGAGTTTCAAAAAAGCTTTATCTGTCATTAATAATATGACACCTGACCAGGTGTTAAAGGCATTGATGACAAAGTTGCCTCAACGAGAAACTCGAGAATATGTTGGTAAAGTCCTTAAACGACGTAATTACTATAAACGTGTGTAGTTAATCAACGTTGTTATTTTGGCATTTTCTGAAACCGTCTTTTAGGCGGTTTTTTTATGATGAAAGAGTGACTGTATTGTTAAATATACTGCTAGATAGTTTTGTTAAATTTGGTGTGCTAGGTGTAATTCTTCTTGCACTTATTGCATGTAAAGATGAGCGCTTTGCGACCGTACAAGATGAGAACCGACTGCTGCAACGAGAGATGGCAGAGCAGCGACAGACGGTGGCTGCGTTGGCAGAAAGGGTTGCCAATATAGAGGATGTATCAACGCCTTCTTTTTTGGTCAGCGAGATTAATATTGATGTAGAAGAGCGAATGTTCGACCCTGTGATCAATGGCAGTTTTTTGATGGTGATAAAAGGTAAGTCTCTTCCTGCTGTAATATTTTTGGAGCTTGAAATAACGACTAAGGTGCAGGGTAAAGACCACGAGTTTTCACAAAATGTGATACATCGTTTTATGTCAGGCGATAGTCAGGAAAATCGTGTTGAGTTTGTTCATCCGTTAAAACTGCACAAAGTAAAAAACAGTGATGTCGAGTTAAAGGTAACTCCAATGACCTGGTATCAAGGACACCAGGTCAAATAGCTGTTTACGCTAAGGAAGAGCTGAGGCAGCAGACAATTAAATTAAGCCACTTCCTGCTGTAATACGATCTCTTCAATCAGTCCTCGTAATGATATGTTTGCACCTAGATCAATGAGGGTCCAATAGTGACCAGATAAAACGCGATCCACGTGCATGGTTTCTGGTGAAGGCTGAAATGCCCCTAAATATTTGAATGCATCTTTACGGATTTTTTTTGCGGCCCGTTGGTGTAGTCTGGATTGGCCAAAATCAAAGTTTGTGTTATCTGAAAATGGCTCCATGATGATGTCGAACCATTCTTGATAGTAGCTTAAGGGAACATCTGGGCCGTCATCTTGACGTACGCCCATTTCTTTAAGGTGTTTCTCAACAGAATCAACTTTCCCATTAAACATATCTTTAACAAAATTTTTGTGGATACGGACGGTGTTGTCAGAGACTTCTTTGACAGCGCCAAAATCGTATATTATCAAACTTCCGTCAGGGCGAAATGCAAAGTTACCGGGATGTGGGTCACAATGGACGCGTTGCAATTCGTATATTTGTCGCCCCATAGTATCGAATAATCGATGCGCTAATGTGTTTTTCATTTCCTGATTGTAGGAGGGCTCTTTGACCTCGTTTAAACTATCACCTTCAATATACGTTAAGGTTAAGACGGTTTCGGATGAGAGTTCTTCAAGTAATTCGGGAACGATAACGTAAGGGTGATCTTTATAATGATTGCTGAAAAAACGAAGATTCTCGGCTTCGTGATTATAGTCAAGTTCCTCATAAAGCATGTCTCGAATTTCATCGAAGGTTTTGTCGACAATCTCTTTGCTGACTTTTACCAACCCTGCCATTTTGAATAAGCGTTTGACTTGTTTTAGATCTGAATCACAGGACTCTTTGACTCCAGGGTATTGAACTTTAACGATACATTCCACGCCGTCTTTGGTGGTCGCTCGATGTACTTGACCAATGGAGGCCGCAGCAAACGGTTCGTGATCAAACGTTGCAAATAATGACTCTGGTTCATCTCCAAGTGCTCTAATGAGTTGGCGGCGAATCATGCTGTAAGGCATTGGTGGTGATTCTTTTTGCAGTGTTTCAAGAGCTTTGGCCACTTCAGGGGGAAGTAAGTCTTTTACTTGAGAAACGATTTGGCCAACCTTCATAACGGCGCCTTTCATTTCTCCCAATGTTTCTGCGATACGAACGCCAATATCCGCATACATCGCTTCTTGGCTTTGCTTTTTAACATCTTCGTCAGCGAACATGCCTTTGACTTTATGCCCAGCGTAATTCTTTGCAATGGATGCTGACATACCCGCTAACTTGAAAAAACGTTTACCCGGTGTGGTTGCTTTAAATCGTTTCTCGTTCTTCTTATCGTTTTTATTCTGATCGTTCGCCACGTGTTTTATCCTGAGAGCTTAATAAATGTGTCTAGTTGGTCATTATTATTAACCGGCAATTGAAACAAATACAAGTGCCGCGCTTGTTGGTAGACAAAGCCTGATTAAATGTATCTCTTGTCGCGTAACTGCAAAAAATACATAAACCAATAGTAAAGAACACTAACCTTAAGGGTATTTGTTGGTATAATGCGCCCGCTGTGGAGATAGCCAGTGTGTATAGTGTCGATAATAAATTAAATAATGAATGACATTGTCGCTATCGTTAAGCCCATTGTTACTAATGAAGGGCGTAACGAGAAGAAACAACAACAAGAAATCTTTTTACTATTTTTGGAACAAGTTTTGCCTGCAAATACCCTAGGGATATTAGGGGGCATAAGGGTGGCGTATAGTTTTATACGCGGGGATATTCGCGGAGGCCTTGAAGGCTTCTTCAAAATGTTGGTTGTTGAGGTGTGAAGACTGATGAAAATCAGAGAGTTTTTGAAGGGAAGGTTGGTTTCAAAAGAAACTGACGCAATAGTAGATAAAATACCAAAGCCTGTGGGTAGTTTTGGCTATGATGCTTGGGGTTTTAATACGGACGCATATAAGATTGGGATTAGTCTTTTTAGGCCTATTTACGAAAAGTACTTTCGCGTAGAGGTTACTGGATTGGAAAACATTCCAGAAGATGGGCGTTTACTTTTGATAGCAAACCATAGTGGTCAGTTACCCATTGATGGCGCGTTGATAGGTTATGCGTTAGCCACTAGTCCACATGCACCTCGTGCCGTGCGCGCGATGATAGAGCGTTTTTTCCCTCAAGCGCCCTTTATTGGTAATATTCTTAACGAAGTGGGTGCTGTTTTAGGTGATCCTGTAAATTGTGCAAAAATGCTTGAGCGAGAAGAAACCATTGTTGTATTTCCAGAAGGCATTCGAGGAGCAGGTAAGCCTTGGAGTCAGCGTTATAAGTTGCAGCGTTTTGGATTAGGTTTTATGCACTTGGCGGTTCAAACAAATACGCCGATTATTCCCGTAGGTATTGTGGGTTGTGAAGAAACGATGCCGACGTTGTTTCATTTAAATGGATTGGCTAAATTGTTAGGCATTCCTTATTTACCCGTGACATCCCCTGTACCTTTACCGGCCAAAGTGCATTTACATTTTGGAAAGCCGATGGTTTTTGAAGGTCCAATTGAAACAGAAGATGATGCCGCTATTAATGTTGAGCGTGTAAAAGATGAAATTAATACATTGATACAGAAAGGGTTAGAAACACGTAATGGGTGGTTTTCATGAGTGAAGTAGAAAAGCCTGAGGTCTTGATTACTGGTGCGGGCGGTGCGCTAGCACAAAATGTAATTAACCAGCTAAAAGATCAATATCGTGTTGTATTGGTGGATTTTCGCCGCCGTGTTCAATTCGATGAAGGAATGTCTAGCTACCGTGTAGAGTATAATAAACGCGGTTTTGAAGATATTTTCCGCAAACATGATATTCAAGCGGTGATACACCTTGGCCGTATGGGGTTGTATGAATCAACCCACCGTAACCGCTATAACCACAATGTACTAGGTACGCAGCGTCTTTTGGATCTTTGTCATAAATACGATGTACATCAGGTTATTGTGTTATCGACATTCTTTGTTTATGGTGCGAGCCCCTATAACTCTGCATTAATTTCAGAAGACCAACCGCTTAAAGCTTCTGAGTTAACGATGGACTTGGTCGATTCTGTTGAGCTGGAAAATTTGGCAAATATTTATCTTTGGAAATACCCAGAGTTAAATATCACCATTTTGCGCCCTTGTAATATCGCAGGACCTGGCGTTCTTAACAGTATGAGTTTGTTGTTGTCGAATTCATTAGCACCAGTGTTGATTGGTTTCTCTCCAATGATGCAGTTTATTCATGTGGAAGATATAGCGAGTGCGATTGTTGTTGCTTTTAAAGAGAATCACCCTGGTATTTATAATGTGGCTAATGATGATTGGATTAGTTATCAGGAGGCGGTAACACAATGTGGCTGTACACGCTTGCCGATACCGTCGGCGCCAGAGGGCGTGCCATTTCGCATTAGTAAAATGCTTGGCCTTAAAGCTTGGCCGAGTTATTTAATTAACTACTATAAATACCCTGTTGTTATTGACGGCAGTTTGTTTAATAAGACGTTTAACTTTAAACCGAAGCGTAGTTTGGATGATATCTTTTCGTACTACCGTGAAAAGAAAGCGTTGGGTATTTTGTAGTTCGATAAATGAAATAAAAAAGGCATACCAGATTTTGATGGTATGCCTTTTTTTGAATTTAACGTTAGACTTTGAGACGGAGAGGTGTGAGGTAGTGAAAAAGTAATGTTATGGGGTAACGTTACTTTTAACGTCAAGTCGTTGTAAATTATCTTCTAATTGTGCTCCCACGAGAGAACCCTGTTTGTAAAATGCTGCAGGTATTCCAAAAGGGGCTTTAACCCAGCGGTAATTCCCCGTTGCTGGATTGATCACGTTAAAAGCCGGTGCTTTGTATTCCTGACCAGCACCAAAGGTCTCACCTGTAAATATATGAACCCAAACCGTGTTTTCTGCGTCAGGAAAGTACACTTTTTTCCAGGGATCGTCACGACTTTCGTGCGGGAGGCGTTTGTCCACTACTGGGGCAACAAGGATTTCTTCTCCCAGCATAATGTGATCAGTTAATTGTGCGATAGTGTTGTCGTTAGGGTAATGTAACATTGGGTGACGTACTACGGGGTAGCCTTTTTCAGCTGCTTCGACAAAAAGTTGTTGTCGATAAAATGCGAGGGCTTTATAGACGCGTGCAAATTTATCAAAATGACTATAGGTTGCTTCATTATCATAAAATTGCGCGTTGGTTTCTGGGCGTAATCCCTCATGAGTACGAAATGCTGTGGTAAATGCAGCGAACTCCATCCAGCGTAACAATAAGTCTTCTTCTCGATCAAAGCCTAAGCGAAGCTCTTCTGGGAAGCCGGGAATGCCAATAGATGCGTTAGTGTAACCACCAATATCACTGTGGTTTAAACTGACACCAGAAAACCCGCTAGTGAGTGTTGCAATAATGGCGCTTTGAAAACCATCATGTTTATCCCAGGTAACCATTTGATCACCTTGCCATACTAATGTGGAGTAGGTCGGTGTGCGGGTAGCGCCAGCACGATTAAAAAAGACGATCTCGTTTTCTAAATTGGCTTCTTGTATAGCCTCTCTTCCCATTCGAGCCCAGTCAACTGCGTATTGATTGTGGTACGTTGCCGCATCAACGCCGGAGTGTAATACCGCGTCAAATGGAAGGGCCTCAGCGAAGTCGTGCATCCAGCCTCGACAGTGGGCTTGGTCAATCATGTTGTCTTTGATGATTGATTTAATCCATTGTTGAGCCGAGGGGTTGGTTAGGTCTATCATGCCAGCGGCAAAGTCCGTGTTGGTTACTTCATAAATACCGCCATCAGGGTGATTAACCATATAATTATTGTCTAACGCTTCTTTGAATAGGTTTCTCTGTACGTTGCCCTTGGGGGACGCATCAACAAGGAAGGCGTTGATGTAACACAGCATTCTGCCACCAAAATTATTTTCTATGCGTTCTACCAGGGTGTCCCATTGCGGGTATCTGTCTTGGTCCAGCTCCCAGTTCCACCAAAGTTGTGAGCCTGCGGCCGTTTTTCGTTTGCCAACCCAATCCTGTAACCAGACGCCTGCAACAGGTGTTCCCCGTGTTTCTAACTCATCTAAAATACCGTTTACGACATCGGTTCCCCCTTGAATGCCAACGATGGCACCTTGATTAAACCAGTCCGGTAGTGGGCGCATGCGCCCACTGTATTCTGTGAATCGTTCGATAAGTTCTAGCATGGAATCCCCCGCTAATATGCGACCGGTCATTACGCGATTAAATAAACGAATTTGTACCTGGTCATCCTGTGTTAAATCAAATACTGCATAATCAGTGTTTTCGAGAAAAACAGAGCGTAAGGTGTTGGTAATGTAATGAGGTACGGCATAGTAGGTGGTGAGGGTGTTGCCTCCGGAACCAGGAGAGACAAGATTAACTGGAGCAGAAATAAGTTGCCGGCCTTTACCTACCCCACCTTCTTGAGACAAAATCGGAACGTCTTTTCCTTTAAGGTTAAGTAATGTGTATTGCTCTCCAAATCCATGAAAGCGTTCCTCTTTTGTTGATTGATAGGTGAGGCGACTTAAATTAATTGCTGGGTTGGTAAAGGATAATTGAAACTGTAAGTGACCGGCTTGTATTTCTTGAAAGGTTAGAGTGAAGTCAGATTCACAGTCTGTAGTGCCACTGACATGACCGATGATGGTGAGTTGCTCTTTCTGTTGAGTGACTGATGTAATTTGATGCTCATCGCACAAACTTTGAATATGTTCTTCTATTAAAAAAGAGCCACGCTTTTCTTCTGCATGAAGAGCGTGAATGCCTGCAGCAATAAAAGATGGGCTCTCAGAATCTACGGTATTTTTGCTTTCCCATATGATGCGATCACTATGTTCTATGCGTAGTTGGAGGTTATCCCAGACGGCGTTAAACTCCCCGAGGTTAAATGTTTGGTTGGCACCGTCGTTAAGTGAATTGTTGCTGTTTGCGGGGGTGCCTGAATCGGCATTGCCCCCGCAGCCAGCGGTCAACATAAGGCTGCACAATGCGGTGGCGATGATAAAGAAGTGAAACTTCATGCTTTTACCCTAAATTAATTAGCTGTTATTATTGTTGTTGTGAGTGCTAGGTGCTTAATGCTCTTTGACTTGTAGCATTAGGTGACGTTTACCCTTGATTGCACTTTTTTGGTTTTTTTCACGAGCATAATTGATTTCCAATATATCAACAACACCTGCGTTATCAGCATGCCCGGAGGTATCTTCAAACACTATCGCGAGGGTGTTTTCTTCGCCAGGAGGTTTTAACAGTCCATGATTTACTGGAAAGTCATCCGGGTCGGTGTTCATCCACATATCTCTTTGTGCTCTTCCCCAGAACCCTCTGCTGAGCCAGTTGTTATCAGAAACCCAGCGTCCAATAAGGCGGCCATTCAGAAATATCGTCGCTTTGGTGTTGGTTCCTTTGAGAGTTAAAACAACCGGAGCATGAAAGTCGTTTTGGTTTGGAAGTGCTGAGGTATTAAATGCAGCTCTGTACCAGGTGACATCGCCTTTTTTCAAATTAAGAGGAATGGTTTGTTGCTGCCAATGGCTGTCATCAAAATTTGCGGTGTCATAGCCATCAATTTCGCCTTGAAGTTTAGCTTTTACGGACCAGTGTTTTAATGGGTGTTTACCGATTTTTGCGGTTCCAAATAATCCTTTTAAAGAGTCGAAACCAACGGCGGGTAGTTGTGCTTTGTTTCCGAGGACTCTTCCCCTCGGAAACATAAAGCTACCGTGCCCCCATATTTCGGTACGAAAAGCGATAATGTTTTTACCTCGCTTAAGGTAGCGGCGTAAATTGGGGAACCGATAGCTTGCATTTTTACTGTCACTATCAATTTCCGTCCCTAAAGGGGCAACGGTTGTAATGTAATGGCCATTCACGTAAATACCAACGATGTCACTGGCGTGTTCAATAAATAAATCTGAGCTTTCCCACCAGGGCAATCCAAACCAGCGGTGGAGGTTGAGCTCTGCTCGGTACCAAGCGTGACCTTTGATTATGTCGTTGTGTTCAAGGCTTGTTGGGGCTCCTGTCCATGAACGCCAGTAGCTGTTGTCATAGTGAGGGTTGGATTCTTGTCGGTCGTTTTGCGCTTTTCCTAAGGATAACAACTGAGGGTTAATGATAGGCTGTAAAATACTGTCGCCATTAAAAAACACGGTCGTTTGTGTTGTTTGGTTATAGGGAGTGCTTTCAATGAAATCAGTTGGTGTGTTAAATGGTTGCGGTGAGAGCACGAATATATGGCGATTACTCTCGTTGAACTCAACAGTAAACGATGGTCCCGAATGGTCGACCCAATCGGGGCCTGCAATGATGATGTCGTTAGCGTTGTTGTTTTTTTCAAACCATAAGTGTCCAGCATCTTGAGTGGCTGTAATGATAATACGTAATGTGCTGCCATCTTCCAAATCCAATATCAGTTGTTGGAACCCATCATCTAATTTTTTATGGTGATAAGTGATGGTTATTCTGTCTGCAGATTGCTCTTGTACAATAATGGATGCATCGGTGTGACGAATAGAGGGGGGGGATGGTAGATCCGTTAGTGATAGTTCACCTTGAGACCCGTACTGACCATGAACAACAAGTAATTGTTCGTTGTTAAATGTGCGTAAGGTTAATAACTCACTGGTGAGGTATTCGATTTTCCCTATCGTGTTTAAGGGTAGGTTTGCGACAAGTATTGCTGCGCTAGTTGTGTCTGGATCTGCAAACTGGCCTGGTTCAATACCCATAGCGATAGGAACTTCCAAAGTTGAATAGCGTGGAAAGGTAAGGTCTTCTATAGAAATTGAATGAGGTGCTAAAAATTGAGTGCTACCTGTTTGATTGATGAGGCTGATAAAACGTGTGCCTTTGCTACCTTCCATCCAGTAATGAATCCTGTTTTGATCTTCAATAGCACCTAAAAGCGGGTTGTCTATGGATAGACGGAGGTCAGGTTCTGGTAATTGTCCGCTACGATTAGCATGTGTTGCTGGTGCGAGATATTTTTCTACGGCATTAAAAAACAAATTGTCTCTGCGAAACCCATAAAAGTTATCCCTATGCACGCCTGAAGGACTGATTGCGCCGTTGTAATCGATGACATTGTGAAAATAGCCTACAGTTGGACGTATAAAGCCAGTAACGAGATTTGATAAGGAGGAGAAGTCGAACAGGGTGTCGAGTACATTACTACCATTGGCGTTGAGCACCACGGAATTCATATAACCTTCTTGATGCATTCCTACAATATTAAAGGGGAAGGTTGCATCAAAACCACCCATAATCATTCGTTTTATACGTATAGGGTCTCGGTCTGTTTCGGTGGTTCCACTAGGAAAGTTAACGTAGTTACCCTTGTGGTTATCTGGATTGTGCATATCGTTTAACAGGTCGTAGGCAACTTTTTCTGGCATTTCACCACCAAGGCCATTGTATACATTAGGCATTGGGATAATGTCACTAACATCGCCGGTTCCTGTTGTTTTTCCATCACCTGGGCAGGTTGTTAGGGGGACATCAATACCGTCTTCCACCACGATGTTTTTAAGTGCTGTGAAGTAGTTGCGCGTTGGCAACATGGATAACCAGCTGCGTTCAGGACCTTTGTTGTAGCTGGCCAGTTTGTCGACCTCATGGAAGATCTCAAACCAGTTATATTCGTTTTCTAGGGCATAAAGAATGATGGGGCCGCCGTTGCTGGCGAGATAGGGGGAAATAACCTCATTGAGACGGCCTAGGTAGCGTTCGACATAATACAAAAAGTCGGGGTCATCCGTTCTGAAATTGGGTTTGCCATCTGCCTTAACGGATTTTTTGGTGGATATGTCGGTTAACCATCCTGGGATGCCACCGCCATCAAGTTCATTAGTGATGTAAGGACCTGGGCGAAAGTACACATAAAGTCCGAGGGATTGACATAAACTTAAAAAATAACGAATGTCTGGGGTATCAAAGTCAAAATGATTATTGGTTTTTTCTATCTGGTTCCACGCGACATACATATCTACAGTGTTAAAACCCGCGGATCTGAAACGCTTTAGGCGGTCTTCCCAAGACTCTGGTGGTAGGCGAAACCATTGAACCGACCCACCTCGAAGTAACTTATATTCACCGTCAATAACAAATCCATTTTGGTGGGTGGCTACAGTGTAAGGTTCCCCATTGGCTACGTTGGCAGTACAGGTTCGAGATTGAAGAAAGCATAGTAATAGCAGCCCCATGAACATGGCGGCGAGTTTATGTGGTTGCATGCTTGTGCCTCTAAGAGCGTTGTTGTTATTGTTATAAATGAGGTAATACGGAATCGATATTATGAAATGGAATATAAACTAGCCAGGAAAAAGCAGGAAAAAATAGGAAATTATGTTATATATCAATTTGTTATATTTTTTTGTGCAGTAGGGGGTGTGTGAAGTGGCTTGCGTAATGTCGTTTGCGTCAACGACCCTAAACCCTATCAGCTACACTCTAACTACAAAGAAAGCGACCTTCTCTATCTAATATCTTACGGAATCTATGCAGCTACATTTACAAATTAACCCTTTAGTGCTCTTTGTTCGTGGAGTGTTGCCTGTAGCGTTACTAGGGTTTTCGGTGGCAGTCGTACTGTTGATCAATGGTGTTTTAGGGCAGGGAAGTCAGAATGCAGAGCAGGGTGTATTGGATCTTCGTTATTGGCCTGGTGATGTGGATGATCGGTTGTTAGCAGGGGAGTGGGGGTTTTATTGGGAGGAGTATTTGCCTCCAGAAGACATGATGAAAGAAAGTGTAAAAACTGCTCCAGTTTTTTTATCTTTGCCAGGAGTATGGAGTGGCCTTAATTATCAAGGGAGTACCCTACCAATGCAGGGTAAGGCTTCTCTTTTATTGCGCGTTTTGTTACCAGATAGTAGTGCCTATGTTCTTAAGGTTCCCACGCTAACTAATCGCTATCGGTTGTGGATTAATGGCGAGTTACGTGTAAATGACCCGTTAGAAGAACCCCTTTCTCCTCATGCACGTAGTAACGGAGCACGATTTTTTACTGTTGAGCCGATAGATAATGAAGTGGTGGTTATGTTTCACCTTCAAAATGACCGACATCGTGTTGGAGGCATTTGGGAGCGTTTAAGGTTAGTCCGGATTGATCAACAGGATATCATCGCATTTTGGCCTAAGGTACAGGATGCTGTGATTGCTTTTTTACTGTCTTTGGTTTCGTTAGTATTAATTATTCGAGCGATCTACGAGCGGTGTTGGCATTATATTTTCTTAGCCATATTTTCTGCATTCATGTCCCTTCGAGCAGGAACAGTGAATGAGAGATTGTTTTTTTCATTGCTTGGAATAGAGGATTGGGAGTGGCAGCAAGCATTAGAACATGGTGCATTATTTGCGTCATTGCCGTTCTTTGCAATGTATTTGGGAAGACGTTTTCCGAGTTATTTTCCTGCGTTGTTACACTGGCTAACGGCGTCCATTTGTGGGGTTTTAATCGCTCTGGTTTTTATTACTGCTCCTAGTGTTTATTCACATACTGTCCCTATTTTTCAGGCAACAGCATTAATTTATGCCTTTTTGTGGATGGGGGCTGTATTGGAGCATGTTATAAAAAAGGAGAGAGCAGCTTTGGCCTTGCTGTTTGGAGGCATGATATTTATTGTTGCTGGTGTGAATGACATTCTTTACGCCTCGAACTCCATTGATAGTACAAATTTAATGCAACTGGGAGCCTTAGGTTTTATTTTAATGTCCTTTTTTTATAAAGGAAACCTTGTGAAACAGGATGTTTTGATCGAGGAAGCTACGGCTGTAAACCAATTGCATAAAGATCCATTAATTGCGGATAAAGTTACGCATGGATTGGCGATTGCATATGATGAATACCAACAACAGCCAAATGAGGAGCATCTTAAATATTTGGCGGCAGAATCCCTTTGTTTTGCATTGGCTACGTGGGAAAATGCGACTAGTAAAAATAAAATCGCGTTGGCCGAGATGAGTGGTTTATGGCGTGTCACCAATGATGGTGGAACCTTAAAAACACGAACTTTTGATAAGTATTTAAAGGTCGCTACGTTGCCCCAGAATCCGCGTTATAAATTGATTGCTAAAACGCTACGGTATATTGCAAAAATTGATGGTGTTTTGGATGATGATGTTTTTTGGATAGAACGCGTGGCTGATGTGTATGATAGGCGTTAAATGGGCTAATAATGAATATAACCCCGCTTAGGATATGGCGGGGTTATATTCGATACTCTTTTAAAAAATTGGAGCTTTAAGTAAAGTATCGAGGTTTTAAAATTTAGTATCGTAACTTAATGCCATCAGGTAAACGTTGGTTTCGCCTTTGATGTCTAAGTATGCGTAAGGATTATATACCACACGTCCTGGCTCCGTTGAATTTGCACTTTGTGATACGCCAGCATCCGCTTTATATGTTGAGTGCATCCAACCCAGTGCTAAGCCAACTTGAGTGAAAGCGTCGAGCTGGTATCCAAAACCTACGGTATATAGTTTTGCATCACCCAGTGGCGCGAGAAAATCTATACGCTCTTCAGGTATAGAGCTGGTTCGAGGTTCGTACCCAGCCCTTAACACAAGATTGTCGTTATATTGATATTCTGCTCCAATCGCCCACGTCCAAACACTTTCATATTGCTGTTGGAGACGCATTTCTGTGGGGTCAGCATTGTCGCCACCACCTTGTGCGGCTGGGAACATATAGACTAAGTCAGAAATAGTTAAAAAATCGATGGAGTCACTAAAAGTAAAGTCTAAGGATTCCCACGCAGCATAATCCGTCCATTTGAGATCAACATTAACTTTTAGATAAGGGAATAGCTGGACAGAGGTGCCAATAGCAAAATGTGCAGGTGTAATATACTCTGCTTCAACGGTTCCCGATGTTGTGGCTTTACCATGTAAACCATAACCTCCGTTTAATAACGACAGAGCCCCGTTTAGAGCAGGTGTTGCTGCTATGCTTTGCGTCATTGCTAACCAGGCGCCGGTATCATTTTCCATTTTATAATCCCCCTTAAGATCGGATGTTGCTTCACTTTGGTAAACAAGTCCAAAGCTTACCCAGGGGGTTGGTTCCCATAACAAACCAATATTAAAACTAAAAGATAAGGCATCTTCCAGTTCAATGTTTAAAGTACCAACAGGGTCGTAGGGGCCTATTGCAGATAATTCAGAACCAATGGTTTCAAGTTCTGTTGCGGCGTGGCTTAAAAATGCTAACGTGGTTTCGGGGGCGCGAATGCCTGATCTGATGCCTAAACCTTGCCAAGATAAACCAATGGAAACACCAATGGCTAGGGTATCGTTAACCTGAATACCAATCGATGGTGATAAATACGTGATACGAGATAGACCAACTTCCTCACCTTGATACCGGGCGGGGTCATCGCTGTCTCGTTTAAAACCTAAGGATTGTGGCGAGTAAACTGCGGTGGCAAATACCCAGCCGAACTCAGGGTCTTCAATAGCAATACCGCCAAATGGAACGATGATAGCAGGTACCTCCGTTAATCCACCAAAGGGCAGCATCAACATCGGTGTGTCAGCATAAGACTTGGTATTTTCGAATGGGTCATCAGGGTAGGGTTCCCCTGTATGATCTAAGTATGCTTGATTAATTGTTCTACCATCGCTGGTATTAGCTTTTTCCAAATGCCGTGCACCAAATTCGGCTTCAAAAACCATTTTTGCTGCAAGAAGTTTAACGGAAAGCTGGCGTCCTTTGATTTTTGCTAATCCCGCAGGGTTGTAATGGATGGAATCAATGCCTGGAGGGTCTGCAGTAACAGCATGGCCGAGCGCCAGAGCTTTTGGGTTCCCCAGTGAAATGTTGTCGGTAAGTTGTGCAGACGCACCTTTAGAAAATAACGCCAGAGCAAAGAGGCTCAGGCAAAAAGCAAGCGTGCTAATTGACGCTTGTCGAACAAATAATAACTGCATAGTTTTTCTAATGTTTACAACAGCAAAGTCGTGAGTAACTTTGCAAAACATTAGCCTCTGTAGTTGAAAAGGGCTTGATAAAAGACTGAGGTATCAGCAAGTTTGCCGAAGATCCATCAGGTTTTGGGGATTTTATAGGGATATCAGGAAAGTGCAATGACCAAAAAAGTGTCATTGTCATTTGTTTGGTCAGTATACAAAGCAGCCAGTTTTGCGTTGTTTTTTATTGTTACCGTGTGTTTTTTTTAGATGGTGAATTGTAATCATTTGAGATTGGGATATGCTGCATTTTTTCTCAGTGAGATAACTCTGATGTCTACAAATTCTGTTGTATTGAATACCCAACGCTGGGTCCATGAATTTATTATTGCCCACAATATTTGCCCTTTTGCTAAAAAAGAAGTGGATAAAGGCAGTATTCATTATGAAGTTTACGACGGTAGGCAGATGGAAGATGCCTTGTGCTATTTGATGGATTTATGCCGTAAGTTAGATGAAGACAATGCAATTGAAGCCGCGATGTTTATTATGCCCAATGGGTTTACAGTGTTTGATGAATACCTTGATTTACTTGATGTCGCTAATGAATTGTTGGCCGAACAGGAGTACGAGGGCGTTTATCAATTAGCGAGTTTTCACCCTGATTATTGCTTCGAGGGTGTTGATGAGGCTGATGCAAGTCATTACACAAACCGCTCACCTTATCCTATGTTGCATATTATTCGAGAAGAGGGGCTGGAGAAGGTGCTTGAGCGATACCCTAACCCTGAGGCCATTCCTGAGCGGAATATAACGTATTGCCAGGAACTTGGTGTTGATACCCTAAAAGGTATTTTGAAAGACTGTCGAGAATAGAACGATTAAACCGATATCGATGTGGTACTTTTTCTTGGCGCGTTAATTAATAACGCGCCAAGAAAAGAGAGCAATTAATGCAGTGATTTCCAGTTCATATCATCAGGTGAAATATTCAGTCGATCATCCATATAGATATTGGCATCAGTCGCTAAAATTCGTACATAACGATCAAAGTACAGTAGCTGCTTTAGCAATAAAGCGAATTCGCGTGGAAAATGGATGCCGTGAGATTTACCTAGGCTTACCAATTTCATCATAATGCGATTAACTTCTTTTTCATTTGCCGCATTCATATCCATTGGGTCTACCATCACAACACTGTCCATGTTGGTATAAAGGTCTTCAATGTCTTTGGCGAGTTTCTTGGTATCCACTTCACCGTCGGTCATGCCGATGCCAAGCATTGATTCTGCCATCGCTTGGTAATCTTCTTGACCAATAGCCCAGATGAATTGTGAAACTGATTCCCAGGTCTCTGGGCGAATTCGACCAACGATACCAAAATCAATAAAACCAATTTTGCCATCTCTAAGCACCAGGAGATTACCTGCATGAACATCAGCGTGGAATGATTCACAGAACAGTAAGCTGGCAAACCAGGTATTCATTGCCGTTAATAACGTGTTTTCTGGGTTTTTTGCGTATTTTCGTACGCTATCTAAATCGGTAAATGGAACACCGTATAAACGCTCCATGGTGAGAATACGCTGTGTAGTGGCTTCGTGATATACCTTTGGTGCAACGGTATCTTGATTGCCGGTTGTTACTAAAAATTCTTGAAAGGCTTTAATATTTTTTGCTTCTTGCACGAAGTCGCATTCCGCCAACATGCCTTTTTGAATTTCATCCACAATGTCAGATAGTGATGCCATGGACAAGTTGGGGACAAAGTATTCCAATACTTTTGCTGCTACGTATAAGAAATTCAAATCTGTCAGCAAGATGTTTTCGACACCTGGCTTTTGGATTTTTATAACGACATCTTCGCCGGTTGTTAATTTGGCAGCGTAAACTTGTGCGATAGAGGCTGATGCTAGGGGCTCTGGTGTAATATCCGCAAATACCGATTCTAAGGACTTTCCGAGTTCCTGCTCCAATACCTTACGCATAATAGGAAAAGGTACAGGTTGTGTTTTATCGAGACAGAGTTGAAACTCTTCAACATAGGCATCAGGAAAAACAGAAGGTGAGCTGGCAATAAATTGGCCCAATTTGATATAGGTTGTACCGAGGCTTTCAAACGTCTCTCTTAGAAGCTTTGGTGGTGGCGGGCGATCCCCTGCGACCCAGTTAACACCGGCTTTGGCCAATATACTTGCGGTTTGACCGATTCTGAATGCGCCTTTTAGCCCTGCGCTGAGTTTTTCTATCCTGGATGACATAGTATTTTCCATGTGAAGCTTCATGCAACGTATTTAATGACGTATTTTGGGGATTCCGGGCGCTATTGTACCGCTAGAACATTAGAGTGTGTAACCTAGAACAGGCAATATAGCTGACAATTAGTGTAAAAGATCACTTTTGAGTACAGAATTTGCTCTTTAGGTGTGATCTTTAGGTCGGTATACCCCGTATAGGTTTTGTATTCTAATATTTATGGGTAAGCTGTCAAAAACGAAAATTATAACTGGTGTAAGTAAACGACCCTCGCCGGCGTATCTGCGGATACGCATTGTTTTGCGAGCTATTTGCGGGTTTACTAAAAGAGCACCACTCAAATGGAAGGTAATATGTATTCTCCGTCAGAACTAATAGGCAAAATCCCCATGAACCTAAACCCTTTAGCTCGCATTGAGCGAAATATTGTTGTTCCTTCCGACCTTTCTTCCGTGACTCGAATTGCAGAAGGGGAGATGGATCCTGAGTTATTAGGGTTAACCAGTGAAGATAGAGAAGCCATATGGGACGCTACTGAAGCTTTGTATAGAACAGGGCTGTATCCAGCGATAACGCTATGTATTAGACGGCACGGTGAAGTATTGCTTAACCGCTCTATTGGGCACCAAAGGGGCAATGGGCCTAGTGATATTGGGGATGCTGTTGTCGCTACGCCAGATATGCCCATGTGTTTGTTTTCTGCATCAAAAGCTATTACGGCGATGCTAATTCACTTGCTAGAAGAGCAGGGTAAAATAAATGTATTAAACCCCGTTAGTTTTTATATTCCAGAGTTTGCCGCTAACGGGAAAAAGAATATTACCGTACAGCAGATACTTTCTCATCGAGCAGGTATTGCGACATTTAAAGATATTGATCCTGAAGTGTTGTTTGATCACGACGAAATACTGAATATTTTATATAATGCTAAACCTACGACAATTCATGGGCGAGAACTGGCGTATCATGCTATTACCGGTGGTTATGTGTTAGGTGAATTGGTACAGCGTATTACGGGTGAAAGTATCCGTGAATTTATGCGTAAACACATTCAGGAGCCGCTAGGGTTTAAATACTTCAATTATGGTTTGCCGGATGAGCAGTTTGGTGATTTAGCGCGAAACTATGTGACAGGATTGCCGATTGTTTTTCCGGTAAAACAGTTTATTCATCGAGTACTGGGTACTTCGTTTGAAACCGCAGTTGAATTATCAAATGACCCGCGTTTTTATCAGCAAATTATACCTGCAGGCAATGTTGTTGCGACCGCCGATGAATGTTCGCGTTTTTTCCAGTGTTTGCTCAATGGTGGTGAGCTTGATGGGAAGCGTATTTTTGAAGCAGTGACAGTTGAAAGAGCTATTCGTGAGGTAAGCAAACCTGAGATGGACCGTATTCTTATGGTGCCAATGCGATATAGTGCTGGGATGATGTTGGGTAATACTGGATGGGGAATGTTTGGTCCTGCAACCGCTCACGCATATGGGCATTTAGGGTTAACAAATAATTTCTGCTGGGCTGATCCGGAGCGGGCAACAACAGTATCGATTCTTACTTCAGGAAACCCTTTGGCGGGATCACATTTACCGCGTTTAGGTATGTTGTTGAACACGATTTCTAAACGTTGTCGTACCATACCTATTAATTAATCGTTCTTACCAATTGCGGGTGTCGGGCTGGAACCGATACCAGTGATTTGGCCAACTTTATGTCTTGTCCAAGGTGTGAGCGATAAATTGCCTGATAGGTCATGACATTTTTAACGTAGTTACGGGTTTCTTTGTACGGAATTGTTTCTATCCAAATGTCGCCAGCCATTGGGCTGTGTTTTGGTTGCCAGCGTTTTGCTCTATTAGGGCCTGCGTTGTACGCGGCTGTGGCGAGAATGGTGTTACCCTGAAAGCGTTTTAATAGTTGCCCCATATAACGAGTGCCTAACTGAATATTCTTCTCTGGTTGAAGCAGGGAATATTTTCCCTTATATCGAATGCCCATGTTTTTTGATATTTGTTTGGCTGTAGCGGGCATGATTTGCATCATGCCTAATGCACCAACGGGTGATTTTGCTTGATAGGAAAATGCACTTTCTTGTCTTATTAATGAAAATACCCAGTCTTTGGCAATGCCATTTTTACTGGCATTGGTTGTCACGCTATTTTGGTAAGCTGTGGGAAATCGAAGTTTTAAATTGTCTCGAATATCGGAGCGTGCCGCAGCCATGATGGCGTGGTGATGCCAGCCCCATTGATCTGCTAGTTGAGCTGCAATACCTCGGTCTTCTGCAGGCATTCGGGTAATTGCTAAATTCCATTCACTCCGGGCGTAGGTGTCTTCGTTTATTTGATAAAGCTCCCAGGCTCGAACTATTCCTGGTGTAGATAATACCCGTGTTATTTGATCGTTGCTGGGAGCTGATAGCTGCTGGTTAAGTTGCAAAGGTTTGCTGAGTAACTCACTGGATATAAAACCGTAGAAACTTCGCTCTTGGGATAACCCAGAGAATGCAGAGGCGGGTGTTTGCAAGCTTTTAAATAGAGACTCTGTTGTGCTGGGAAGCAAGGTGCGAGTATTGTCGGGTAGCGTTAAGTTGTGAATAAAATCATCATGAGGTTTTAATAAATTTTGGAATGGGGGCGCTGGTTGAGAGGGAGGGCTATAGCTAAGAGGTAGCGGTATTGTGGTGGTTGGGAGAGGTTTGAGGTTTGAGGTATTAGTACTGTTTAATGCAAATTCGCCAATAAATTGATCAGACTTTGCTTCCCAATATCGCCATTGATTTGAGCCCCGCTCAGCTTGCGGTGTCATTGCTAACCAGCGCTTCACCCGCTTCCAATCATGGCTTCGTAGAGCGTGACGAATACCGTAATCAATTATCTCTTCACCACCCGGTAATACTAGGGCTTGGTTGAGCCAATATTCCGCATTATCATCAAAGCGCAGAGCGAGTATTTTTGCAAAATATTGGTGAACCTCTGCGCTCTCTTTATCAGTAAATTTAAATGTACGTTCATACTGTGGCCATAAGGTTATGGCAAGATCTGTTTTTTTTCGAATTAAGCGTTTGAATCCAGAAATGATGAGGGGTTTTGCATCGCCGGCCCATTGTTGATAGCGAGTGATTTTGGCTAATCGTTTAGGAGCGCGATACAGTTTTCTCCATTCTTTGGAAAGTGATTTTTCAGGTTCGCCAAGAAACCGTTCTAAATATTTTGCTAATTGTAGCTTCCGGTTTTGCATGGCAAGTTGTGTGCGACGCCAAACGATGGCCTCGTTAAAGGCGTCGGTTTTTTTCCAAACTTCAAACAAAGGGTCACATGCTTTTTTTTGAGATTTTCCGACGAGCCATAATTTTTCGGCACCAAGAAAGGCTTTTTTTGTATAACCTTCTTTAAATAACGCCCAGTAGTAATAGCAATCGTACTTTGGGTTGCCGTTACTCTCATACGTTGCAACGTAATCTCTCCAGCGTTGGCTTTTGGCCAGTGAGGCTAGCCAGGCATTGTAAAGTCGATATGAAATGGGAGAATCAGCATTGTTCTGGCTAAAGTTCTCGATATCTTCGAGAGATAGTTTGCTTATATAGCGTTTATTTTTGAAGAATTCTAGGTAAGGGTAGAGAGGGTAATCGGTAAGTTTTGCAGATAAGGCTCGGTAACCGTTTAGATCTCCTCTTGATAGGCGTTTTCTTGCTTCAATAAACAGTCTTCTTTCAGATTTTAGAGTCGCGTTAGCTGTAATAGTGGGGAGAGTCGGTGTTAATTGATTTGTTAGGGGGTGAAGGTTTATCTGTCCTGTTGACGCTATAGCAGGGTTATAAAATGCGACTATCAAGAACAAAAACAATAGCGTTAAGTGTGTTCCTGTAATTAGGCATTTGTTTATAGGTCGTGAAAGCGTCATTAAAAGCCTAGCGTTAAGCATGTTGATAGTTATGTTAGTTGGTTGTGTGCTCCCCTAAGAGTAGCGAAAAAGCCAAAAGGTTCCAATTTGGGAAAGCGCATATCACCTAATTTCAACAGCTTAGCACAACAATACGTCAATATTCCTAACAAAGTTTGGATTGATTTAAAAAAAAGACTGCTAGATGAACGGTTTACGTTGAGGAACGGCTATCTACAGCTAAACTTATGACATAGGAACAGGTTCTAGATGTTCATTGCCGTAGATATATTATCTTTCACTACTGAAGCATAACTCTTACTGATATATGGATAAGAAAATCAAAGAAAAACGACTGATCAAACGCCAGCAATTGAAGTCTTACCTGCAGGTATATAATCGTAAAACCGGAAAGCCGATTGGTTATATTGTTAACATATCGTCGGAGGGGTTACGGTTGGTAAGTAATATTCCGTTGTTAACGCATAGTGTGTTTGAGTTTCGGGTGAAATTACCCCGTGAGGTTAATGGTGCCAAACATATCGACTTTGATGCGTTGAGCTGTTGGTGTCGACCAGATGTAAGCCCCGATAGTTTTGATACCGGGTTTAAGATTGTCGATGCACCACAAGAATTGCATAAATTGGTTAATGGGTTAACCAATTATTTTAGCTTTAAAACGGAGTCGTCATCTGGAACCAAGTAAAATGTTGAATGCGTACATGTTTTTCGATAAAAAGCCGGGCTAAGCTCGGCTTTTTTGTTATTGTAAATCGGCGAGCCCTTATATTGACCTCCAGAGAGGGGGCTTAGCTGTTCAAATGAATGAATGTGTCAGTGGTGATGTCGCTTATCGCCACTTTGTATCACTTATTGATGTGATAGCCTACGAAGGTAAATCTAACTATGAAACAATTGCTTTTTAGTACTATTTTGAGTGTCATACTAAGTTTCAATTTGAGTACGATAAGTTCAAATGCGTGGGCATTAGCCCCTGATATAGAAGCCGACCGGCTTGTGTTGGCGGGTAAAAGTAAGATAGCGGCAAAAGACTTTGCTGCGGCCCGAGCTTATCTTGATCGGGTAGAACCGTTAGGTATTAAACCCAGCAATGAGTTTCACTGGCTACTTGGCCAGGTACTGTTTCATGAAGGGCAGTACCACGATGCCAAAACACGTATTGAACGATACGTCGAAAATGGTGATAAAACGTCAGAGTATTATGAGTCAGCGTTATTGATGTTGACGGATATTGAAACGCAGCTCGCAGACAGTAAGGCGTTGGTTGCGACAAAAGAAAAAACGCGGGAATTTGCTAAACAGTGGGAAGAGAAGGTGAGCTTGTCAGACTCCAAGCCGGGAGATGCCTTTGATGCCAAGGTGAATGCACTTTATCTTGGGGAGAATCTTACTGCATCGCTGGTTTCTCATATCAATGATCTATTACGGTCCTTTGTGTTTATAGAAGGTAAGGTTAAGAACACGAATATTGCGGACCACGTGCAATATGCAGTATCAGTCTCTTCTTCGGGGGATATCCTTACAACCAAGAAAGACGTAAAAGTGGGTAAGAATAAAGCAGCATCATCCATTAATGTCAGTCGATTAAATGCATTCGGGGTTAATCCCATAGTGACCTATCGATGCAGCAAAGTGACAGATAGTTGTACGGTGTTAAACCCTGTGGATGGTGTTGGCTGGATTCAGGTAGCGAAAGATGATGCAGTTGCAAAAGAGCTCGCGAAAGCGTTCGGACGATTAATTAAATCGATTCAACGGGGTTAGTGACGGTAGGGGGGAGGAGGCTCGTAAGAGTCGCGAAAGATTCTCTTACAAGGAAACCCTGGTGAAGCGATAGACTTTCACCAGGGTTTTTTTTGCCTAAATTTTGACTGATTGGTCAGGGTAGGGGAGTAACGAGACAAATAACGAGGGAATTATGGATTTAACCATTGGGTTAAAATATCACGAGTTTAGAGAGCAGATTCAGAAGTTTATCCGTGAAAATATCACGGATGATATTCGAGAGGCTGGACGCTTAGCGACCAGCGTTTTTGCAGAACCTAAAAGAGCAATGGCATGGCAGAAAATATTGTATAAGCAGGGGTGGGCTGCACCGCATTGGCCAAAACAATTTGGTGGTACCGGGTGGGACGTTGTTGAGCGTTCTATTTTTGCTCAGGAATGCCTAAAGGCAAATGCACCTCCGCTGATTCCCATGTCGTTGTTAATGTGTGGTCCTTGCATTATTGGTTATGGTACGGAAGAACAAAAGGCTGAATATTTACCAAAAATATTATCTGGGCAAGATTTTTGGTGTCAAGGGTACTCTGAGCCTGGGGCCGGGTCAGATTTAGCATCATTGCAAACGTTTGCAGAGTCCGATGGGGATGATTATATCGTTAATGGCACCAAAATTTGGACAACCTATGCGCAGTACGCGAATAAGATGTTTTGTTTGGTAAGAACGTCTCGAGAAGGAAAACCTCAGCAAGGTATTACATTCTTACTGCTGGATATGAATACTCCAGGAATTAGCGTTGAGCCGATCATTGGGTTGGACCAGGTGCATGAACAAAATACGGTATTTTTTGACAACGTGCGGATTCCAAAAGCTAATCGTATTGGCAAGGAAAATGACGGTTGGAGTGTTGCTAAGTATTTGTTGATGTTTGAGCGAGGCGGGCAGGAATATGCACCTGCGTTGCACTTTCAATTGGCTGAGGTTCGTAACATAGCAGAGCAGGTTGATGTTGCGGGTACATCGGTATGGCAAAACCCGTTTTTTAAGCGCAAATATTGTGAATTAGAAATAGAAATATCAGCGTTAGAATTTACCGAGAACAGGATTAAATCGGCATTAACTAACGGGCAAAATCCTGGTCCTGAAGCTTCTATGACCAAAATTCGAGGTACAGAAATAACCCAAGCGATTACTGAGTTGGCTCTTGAGGCGGTGGGAGAGTTTGCGTTGCCATTACAGGTGGATGTTATCGAGCCTGGTTCAACCTGCGTTTCGGTGGTTCCTGAATATGCGCAAACAGTAATGCCTAAGTATTTAAACGCGAGGGCGACATCAATTTATGGCGGTTCAAATGAAGTGCAGCGCGGCATTATCGCAAAAATGGTTTTGGGCTTGTAGCTAATAAGTGCGATTGTATTGGAGATAAATATGGATTTTTCACTATCAGAAGAACAGCGTATGTTAAAAGACAGCGCTGCACGGTTTGTTAAAAAAGAATGCCAATTTGAACAGCGTCGAGAACAAATGCGTAGCCCTTTGGGGTATAGCGATGAACAATGGGCTCAAATGGCAGAACTTGGTTGGTTATGCATTCCTTTTAACGAGGAGTATGGCGGGCTTGGTGGATCTCTTGTTGATGTTATGGTGTTGCTGGAAGAACTTGGTAAAGGCTTGATGGTCGAACCCTGGTTATCAACGGTTATCCTTAGTGGCAGGTTGATTGAGATGCTCGGTACTGAGCAGCAAAAACAGGAGGTGATAACCGCTGTTTGTAGTGGTCAGATGAAGTTAGCGTTGGCGTACAGTGAGGTTGGCGTTAGGCAACAGTTAGCCGCCATATCTATGGAGGCGACACCCAGAGCCGATGGGTTTGTACTCAATGGCGAAAAGACTTTGGTGTTAAGCGCGCAGGCAGCAGATCAGTTGTTAGTGGTCGCCAGAACCAGCGGCAAGGCTGGGGATGAGCAAGGTCTATCGGTATTTTTGATAGACCCAAATGCAGAGGGTATCACGTTGTCTGGTTACGCAACGGTCGATGGATATCGGGCGGCGAATATCACTTTTGATAATGTTCAGGTGTCAGGTTCTGCTGTTGTTGGAGGCGTTGAAACCAGTCTAAACGATGTTGGCCTAAACAATGCCTTTGATAGCCTGCAGGTGGTGATGAATGAGGCGATTCTTGCTGTGGGTGCAGAAGCTGTTGGTGTGATGGATTTGTTGTATCAGACAACGTTAGAATACACCAAAATACGCAAACAGTTTGGTGTACCTATTGGAAAGTTTCAGGTGTTACAGCATCGTTTGGTGGATGTATTCATGCAATGTGAACAGTCCAGATCTGTACTTTTAATGGCTGTGTTGCATTATGTGGAAAGTGTTAAAGAATCCAATAAGTCCATATCTGGGCTTAAAGTTCAAATAGGAAAATCCGGTCGCCAGGTGGGCCAGGAGGCGATCCAGTTGCACGGAGGCATGGGTATGACAGATGAATTAGACGTTGGTTATTACTTTAAGCGCTTGACGTGTATCGATGCGTTGTTTGGAAACGTTGATTTTCACTTGGAACGATATGCTACGCTGGTGTAGTACTAAAGCATGAGCTTTGGAGGTGTTAGCTTGCCTGCGACAAGCTAACATTTTTTTCAAGGTCTTCAATGTTGCGTTCCAAATCAGCGATTTGCTGGTTAATCTCCAGGATTTTGCCCATGTCCTTGATAGGTACCGCAATCAATGTTTTTCGCAAACCTATTAGGCGTTTTCTCAATGCACCCAATATATCTAAGTTCTTAACAATATCGCTGTTACTGTCGAACACATAATGTGCTTGATCAAAAAGCTGTTGTTCAGGAACGAGGCCTTCGCTGCGTCCAAGGTAAACACCATCTTTTGAGTAATATAGGAATTCTTTGGTCTCGTCTTCACCGGCGTTTAATAGGTTGATTTGCATACTAGCTACTTCGTTTTCAAGGGGACATTTTTAAACTCTATCTATTGGGAATAGCGCCTGATAGCCAAGGTTGCAAGCAAAAATGAAGGAGAGGTAAGGCTTGTTTAATAGTTGCCCTAAAAATCATAGGCTTAGAGGTTAGTTGAAGTTTTTCTAAGGGAAGGGGTTGATATAACGGATGTAGAAAAGCCATAAAAAAAGCCAAAGCCACGTTAAGTTGGCTTTGGCTTTTTTATTGTTTCTAGGCTCAATTTGAGCCGAAAGCATGTTTGATTAGAACGAAGCTTCCCAGCGACCGCCGTAAGAAAGCGTGCTTAATGATGTGTCGTCATATGCAACGATGCTGTCGTAATCGATATAAGCAGATAAACCGTGACGGAACGTAGCAGATACACCCACAGCGGCATGGAACCAGTTGTCATCGAAATCGTCGGCTTCAATAGAGAACTCTGAGCCTGCGATACCTGCAAATTGCCCTGTGATAATATCGCGATCATCGTCTAGCTCTTTTTTCCATTCGGCACGAGCGTGAGGTACAACAACACCCCAGTCTGTGCTGATTGCATAAGATAGTTGGCCACCCATGGTGAATACTTTAGATTCAATATCTTGCTCGTCAAAGGCCACTTCTAGGCCAATTTCTCCAGTTTCCTCGTAGGCGTCAATCTCTCCCGTGATGTAATCAAAGCTGGCATAGGGGCCATAAGAAAGAGCATTGTTATTAAAGTTATACCCTGCCGCGATACTGAGGAATGTTTGTTGAGTGTCTGTTTCTCCGCCGATCGTAGTAGAAACAGAGCTTACAGTAACCTGTCTCTTTGTTTCGATTTCACCTTCTGCTGCACCAATCAAAACATCAACATTAAACGCATCTTTGTACCATGTGCCGTAAACAATAACGTTGGTCATGTCGTTGTCCATGCCATCATCGTTGCCGTCAAACTCGAGTGAGCTTTCGTTAATGCCGTAGGCGATACCACCGATAAGGTTTCTGCTGAAGCGATAATCGGCACCAATGGTCGCTGTGCTAGCGTCATTGTCATAACCACGTTCTAAATCCGTACCGTCTCGATTACCATCGGTTAATGATCCGTTGACAAAAAAACCCCATTTGCTAACCGGAGCACCTTCACCCGCTGCGCCACCGATGCTATCTGCGATTGCGTGTAGCCATTCGCCGGAGAACTCATCACCTTTGATTGAGTAGGTTAAGCCTGCAACGCTAACACCTGTGTCGCCAGCGCGTAATGCTTTAAAGCGTTTGAATATGTTGCCTTTTTGAGCGGTGATTTGTTGCTTAACGGATGTGAATTGGGCAACAACCTCTTCAGGATTGAAGGTGGCTCGTTCTTCATCTGTTGCTAAGCACAACGCTCTAAGCTCACTCTCTGAGATTGGATCCTTATTGGCTGTTTCTGAAAGTATTACGGGGACTTCAGCTTCTAGAGCGTCACACGTTTCATTAAATATATCGACAGCATTTTTTATTGCCGTGTTTGTAATAGTGTATGTGATCGTTCCATTTACTTGGGGTTCTTGAGATGGCACTGTGGCTACATAAGTAAGTTCGAAAGTATCTCCAGTGGTAGATGAATCCGATGGCGAGTATGTGAGCTGTTTTGTTGAATCGTTATATTGGAAATCCTCGGTTGTACAGTCGAGCTGCTTTGACGCGAATTCTTCCAGGCCTACCGATTCACGTGAGCAGATTTCTTGGTCGCTAGGGTCTTGAACGAAAACGGTGTAATCAGCAAGGTTAAGTTGCGAATCAAGGCCTAGCTTTGCAGGGGTCAGAATAATTGTGGTTGATTGGCCTGCGAGAGCACTTTCAGTGATTGAGGCCGCTTGTGCTAGGCCTGTTGATAAAGTAATACATAACCCTAATAAAGCTATTAGGTGGTTTTTAAATGTTGAATATTTTGAAGCGAGCATAAAAAAATCCCCAGATTTAAGTCAATTCCGTTAACAGGGGCTATTGATTCCGTTGCGTCAGCGCCTCCTGCGAGGGGCTATTGTATTTATTTATCGGTTTTTAGGGAAGCTTTCTTTACCTATGGGCATTGCTGGTCTATATGTGCATCCAGTATGATTCACAATAAATTGATAATTAAGAAGAAATTGGAATGGGGAAGAATGACTTGAATGCTTTTGTATTAAATATTGAGTCTGAAGCGCAGAAGAAGATCGCGACAAAATGGTTAGGTTTAGCGGTAGCTTCCTTGTTAGCCGCTGGGGTGTTCTCGCTTTTATTGGTGTTATCTCGAACCCCAGGGGTGCAAAGCATCATACCTTGGATTGATTTTTTCCATGTAGCACTTGTCGTCCATGTGGATTTGTCGGTGTTGATTTGGTTTTTGTCCATGGCTGGCGTGTTTTGGACGGTCAGCAATACTCGAAGCGGCGGCTTGGTCGATCAGTTGGCATGGCTTTTAGCTGCTATTGGAACGCTGATTATGGTATCAAGCCCCTTCTTTGGCGTAGGCAACCCGTTAATGAACAACTATGTTCCTGTATTACAGCACCCTGCGTATTATGCTGGATTGTGTGTTTTTGGTGTGGGGGTGACGTTATTGTTAATGGGACGTTTGATCTACTTACCGGCTATTCCGCACGATGGTAAAAGTACGCTTGTATTTGCTAGTTATATTGCAGCGATACCTACGCTATTAAGTATTGTTGTTTTGTTATGGAGTTATAAAACAATACCTGCCACACATTCAGGGGAACTGTACTTTGAAGTGCTGTTTTGGGGAGCTGGCCACACGTTACAGTTTACTCATACATTGCTGTTATTGGTTGCTTGGGTTTGGTTGGCGCAAGTGTGTGGCGCCAAATTCACACAAAAACCGGTGTTGTTGGCAGGTTTGTGCGTGTTGACAATATTACCCATTGTTTTAGTGCCCTGGATATATCTGAGTGCACCCGTTGAATCCGTAACCCATCGCATAGGTTTTACAAAATTAATGCAGTATGGAGGCCTAGCTTGTTTGCCATTAGGTGTTATTGCTGTTTGGCAGTTAATCACCATGCCAAAAGCGGTAGATGAAGTGAAACCGATGAAATCAGCATTGATCGCATCATTTATACTTTTTTCAGCAGGAGGTATCATTGGTTTCTTAATTGAAGGTGTAAATGTTGTTATACCTGCCCATTACCACGGTTCTATCGTGGGGGTGACGTTATCATTTATGGGGGTTGCGTATTTGCTAATGCCTAAGCTGGGCTTGGGGCAGCCGAATGTGCGTTTGGCAAACATACAACCTTATGTTTATGGTGGTGGCCAATTGATGCATATACTTGGTCTTGCATGGTCTGGAGGTTATGGCGTGCAGAGAAAAACAGCAGGTGCTGCGCAAGGATTGGATCGTTTGCCAGAGGTGCTGGGAATGGGAATGATGGGGCTCGGTGGTTTGATCTCTACGATTGGTGGGTTGTTATTTTTGATCGTTATCATTAAAGCTTGGAGAGACAAGCAAAAATAGAGTGGTGAACGCTAATAAGACCCTCAATAAAAGCAGAACTAAAAAAGCCGCCAGATAAAATTGGCGGCTTTTTTAGTTCTGCTTTTATTGAGGGTCGTAGGATTAAGCTACTGCTCTAAAACCAATACGTATGTAATGATCTACCAATAAAAATCCAAACAATGCGGTGAGATAGAAAATGGAATAGGCAAAGGTCTTCATCGCATGCTCATCTCCTTCACTTTTATACAACCTGAAAGCGTGATAGATAAAACCAACGCCCAGTGCTACAGCACCCGCCAAGTAAATAAGTCCTGACATGTTAATTGCAAAAGGTATTAATGTCACAGCCAATAGCATCAGTGTATAAAGCAGTACTTGTATTTTAGTAAAAGGAATGCCGTGGGTAACAGGAAGCATTGGCACATCCACTTTTGCGTAATCATCTCTACGGTGTATTGCAAGTGCCCAAAAATGAGGGGGAGTCCAAATAAAGATAATAAGAAATAATAATAACGCCTCAGTGTTTACTTCACCTGTGACGGCTGCCCAACCTAAAATGGGAGGCGCGGCACCCGCAGCACCACCCCAAACAATATTGTGAGGTGTAGAGCGTTTTAGAAACATAGTGTAAATAACTGCGTAACCAATAACACAGATAAACGTAAGAATAGCGGTAAGCACGTTTGTGGTGGCAAGCAAAATTACCATCGAAATTGCTGTCAGTGACAGGGCAAAAGTAATGGCTGATCGAGAAGACAAACCACCGGTAGGAAGGGGGCGGCCCTTAGTTCGTTCCATTGCAGCATCAATTTTCTGATCTACCCAATGGTTAACGGCTGCACCGGATGCTGCGGCAAGCCCTATGCCCAGAGAACCAAAAAACAATATATCCAGAGGAATCATGCCGGGGGTTGAAAGTAACATGCCAACAATGGCGGTGAAAACAATCAACAAAACCACTTTTGGCTTGCAGAGTTCCAAGTATTGACGCCAGGATAAACCGGCTTCTTTTGTTAGTGTTGAATCGTTCATTGTCTCTCTCTATCTTCCGTTGAGTCGATTTTATAATTGTTATGCTGCTACGTTAATTTAATTGCGCTGACGATGAATAGTCTTTGTTAGCAGGTGTTGCTTGGGTCTGTATTGGGTGGCTTTTTAATCTCCGGTGAACCGTTACCAAAGAAAGCAATAAAACAGCAGCCCCCCCATTGTGAGCAACCGCAACCGCAATCGGCAATACCAAAAGGATATTCAATAGCCCTAAGGAAATTTGAACACAAAGAGCAAAGGCAATCAGAGCCCCATAACGCCTTCCGGCCAATGAGCCCGAAAAGAATAATGCCAACGACAAACCTCCAACCACAAAAAATGTAATAACAGCACCAATACGATGAGTCAGATGCACCGCTGTGCCTGCTTCTCTAGAAAGTACCCCACCTTCGTAATTAACGCCGACTTCTCGCCACAAGGTAAAACCTTCTCTAAAATCTGTCGGTGGTAACCACTGCCCTTGGCACGTTGGTAAATCCCAGCAATGTAACGCAACATAATTCGTACTGGTCCACCCCCCTAAAGCAATTTGACAATATACCACAATTAATGCAAGTAACGCCCAGCGCTTTACCATTGGCGTTACTGTTAGGCGGGTATCTCCCTTATCTCGATGGATCTTGTTTTGCCAGTGGGTCAGCATTGACCACCATAGCAGTGCTAACGTCAGCATGCCCCCCAAAAGGTGGAGCGTCACAATGGCAGGCTTAAGCAACAGCGTCACTGTCCACATACCAAGAGCGCCTTGAAAGGCCACTAGTATTACGAGAAATAAGGGGAGTTTAACTTGTTGACCAAGAGTTCTTCGCTGCTTCCACGCAATGCCTGCGAGAGCAAGAATGAATAACCCCAATGTACTGGCAAAGTAACGGTGGATCATTTCTTTCCATGCTTTTGGGGACTCTACAGGCTGCTCAGGGAATGCAAGGTTTGCGGCCGCTACGTCTGCTGTTGCTGTGGGAGCAAGAAGCTTTCCGTAACAGCCGGGCCAATCTGGGCAGCCGAGTCCAGCATCGGATAATCGGACATAAGCACCCAACACAATAACAACGAGTGCAAGCAATGCCGCAGCAAATGAAATTCTTAAGAATATTTTTTCCATAATGGTTTTCTATATTACTTTAAATATCGGGTTTGTTGACTTTAAGTAATCGCTGTAAGTCCTTTAAAACACCTTTTTTCTGCTCGCTACCGGCAGGGTAAACCATCATAAGGTTGCCATAAGGGTCCACCATAAAAATGCTGTTTTCGATAATAGGCGTTACACTGGCAAATGTTTGTTTGATGCGTTGTGTGGCTTCATTTTGTTGTGTGATAACCGCTAGTTGTGGAAACTCTTTGCTCAAATCAACCGACAAACCGCTGAGGGCATCAGGTTTTTCTAGTAGAACGATGGGTTTGATGACTTTTCGATTAACACCCATCGCCTTTCGGTTTTGACGGATGCTGAAAAGTGTTTCCTGGCACGATTTTTCACAAGCGGATGTGACGGTGATAAGTGACCAGCTGCCCGCAATGTCGGCCTCTGTCAGGAAGGAGCCGTCTTCTTGCTCTAATGAGAATTCACCCAGTGCGATTACAGGAGAAACAAGCTCACCGTGGTTATTGGGTTTCTCAAAGGAGACTGGGTCTCCGCTGGATATGAAATACCAAGAAATCACATAGGGCAAACCGAATAAAAGAATCATGGCAAAAAATGGGTTCACAAATCTTCTATAACCCGTATATGGATTGGTCTTTTTTGTGTCCTGCTGCTGGGCTGAAATGTCAGTCATGCTCTGATCCTGTGTTTTTCTTTTTGAAGCTTGTTCCAAAGAACGCTATTAAAACAAACAATGCGAAGACAAACCACTGAATTGCATAACCAATATGCATGCCTGTTTTGGCTTCAAACTTCGGCCATTGCCTGATGAGTGGTGAGTCTGGGTTTGCGGTAGAGGTTGAGGCAAGTCTAAGTATTAACGGAAGGATGCTGTAACCTACTGTTTTTTCGAAATGTTCTGCATCCATGTAATACCAGAGAGGCGGAGTATCAGAAATCGGGCTATCGATGTTGCCTAAAATAACTGGCTTTGAACGAGGCTTGGCTAAGGTGCCATGTAATGTTTGATTACTTGAATTTATCGTGACTTTGGGTAAATCAAGGCGAACCTTCTGCTGTGCTACCCACCCTCTGTTCACTAGAATAACGTCATCAGTATCTTCTATTTCAAATGGCGTGATCACGTAGAACCCAGGTTTGCCATTTTGTATAATGTTATCTAGCAAAAACTGCTCGGATTCTCGATATTTACCGGTTGCGGTAGCTTTGGTGTAGGGGAGAATGTCAGGTGTTGGCGATTGGTTTAACGAAAGGGGATGTTGTTCTGTGCGTTGATCTATCACATGCTGTTGTAACTCTTTTTCTTCGACACGGTTAACCTGCCAAATGCCTAGGCTCAAAAAAACACCAAACAGTATTAAGCAAAATACAGATAAAGAAAATGTGGGCTTAAATGTGTATGGCATGGTTTGGACTCAAGCGTTATTTTTGTTACGCTGCATTCTTTGACTGTTATGTGCAGGTTTTATCGTCGGAAAAAAGAGCCCGTAAGATAACATTTATATAGAGATTTGTATGAGCTTTTATAAAATAATAGTAGTGATTAACTTGATATTAGTGCTTATTAGTTTAGGTGCGGGTGCTGTATTCCTAGGGAAAGATGGTGACAATGAGACTCGGGTGTTAACGGCGTTAACTGTCAGGATATCATTATCAATATCATTGCTTGTGTTGTTAGTGGGCGGATATTATTTTGGTTTGATAACCCCTAATCGTTTTTAGATTGAACAAATCATAAAGTAAGGAATACCTAAATAAAAAGGGGCACGTTTTCACATGCCCCTTTTTATTTAGGTATTCCTTACGGAAGTGTTACCGGTCAATGTTATAGCCAGTAAACAAAGAAGTATAAACCTAACCAGACCACATCAACAAAGTGCCAGTACCAAGCTACCGCTTCAAATGCGAAGTGTTTTTCGCTGCTAAAATGCCCCTTTATACTACGCACCAAGATCACCATTAACATGATAGTTCCGATGGTGACGTGCATGCCATGGAATCCCGTCAGCATATAAAAGGTAGAGCCGTAAATACCGGAATTCAGTGTGAGGCCCATTGCATCGTATGCATGATAATACTCGTAGGCTTGAAAACCAAAAAATATCAGACCAAGCGAAATGGTGGTCGCTAAACCAGCGATTAATTGCTTATGGTGTCCTTTTTTTAGAGCATGGTGAGCCCAAGTAAGGGTCACGCCGCTGGAAAGTAAAATGACGGTGTTGTACAACGGTATTCCGCCCGCTCCCATGGCTTCTTTTACTTGAGTATACTCAGTGCCTGGGGTATTAAGTAGCGGCCATGTTGCGGTAAAGCCTTCCCATAGTAGGTTTGAGCTACCTAGATGTCCTTCTCCACCGAGCCAAGGTAACGAGATGGCTCGGATATAATAAAGTGCGCCAAACATTGCAACAAAGAAGAATACCTCAGAAGTAATAAACCAAATCATGCCTTGGCGGAATGAAATGTCTACTTGTGCGCTGTATTTTCCTGACATGCTCTCGTCGATAACATCGCCAAACCAGCCAAAAAATAAATAGCCAATCACCAATAATCCAGTAATTGACATATAAGCGCCAATAGTGATGTCATTCACTGAAAATACAATGCCCAATACCGTGAGGAATATGCCAATCACACCAATGATGGGCCATTTGCTACCTTCGGGTACATAGTAATGTTCAGAACTTGCTGCTGCAGTCATGTTTCCCTAGTCCTTGTTTTAATTGCTGTTGTTTTTTGTTTTGTTCGATTTGTGTTCGTGACATCGACTTACAATGAACCTACTGTTGGAAGGTTACTTTTGTCTGGTTTAAGTGATTCAGTGCGATTGGTATCCATGATTGTATAGGATAGTGTGATCGTATTGATGTCACTTGGTAAGTCGGGATCTACTACAAATTGTAGTGTCATATCCACGGCTTCGCCTGCCTGTAATGTTTGTGTTTCAAAACAAAAACACTCAATTTTCTTAAAGTGCTTGGTGGCTTGCCAGGGTGTAATGCCAGGAATGGATTGAGTTATTACGGTTTTGTCAGAATGGTTTTTGACGTAGTAACTAATCGTTGTTTTTTCTCCTGGTTTTACGGTGACAGATCGTACATTGGGTCTGAATTCCCATGCTACATTGCCATTAATGGTTGCATCGAACTGTACGGTGATGTCACGTGCCGCGGATTCTTCGGTCGCTTTGGCCGCTGCCACTTCAGCCTCTAAAGCTCTGGTGCTATTGGTGGATATGCTGTTCCAGCCGGCAACACTGCAAACCAGTCGGTACAGCGGTACCATTGCAAACGCAAAACCAAACATCAGTACGGTGACTAGCGCAAGCGTCAGGACTGTGCGTTTGTTGTTGGTTTTTCGCGTAGCCCCTGTGCCCGTTTGTTCTTGTGGTGTGCTTTGATTGGGTTCACTCATAATGCGAGCCTGGGTTATTATACTGCTAAGGTTTTACTGACGCCGTATGCTGCTAGGCATAGGCTTGCTATCGCTAATCCTGCTAAAAGCAATGCGACATTTCGGTTCGCCTTTTTTAAGGCTGCTTCTCGTTCGTTGTCACTCATTATGTTCTCCATGTTCTTAATATCGATATCAGGTTTGAGGTGCTTTACCTGATATCGATATTAAGAATGGTATCGGTTTATTTAACAGTTGGAGGTGTTTCAAAGCTGTGGAATGGAGGAGGTGACGGAAGTGTCCACTCTAATCCTGGAGTGCCTATTTGCGCTCCTTCCCATGGCATGTCACCGGCTTTAGGGCCACCTCGAACAGTTTGGATAATGATATATACAAACAACAAGTGCGATAGCCCGAATATGAAGGCTCCAATACTGGATATTTGGTTGAACTCCACAAACTGCACACTGTAATCAACAATTCGTCTAGGCATACCCGCTAAGCCTGAAAAATGCTGAGGGAAGAACGTGAGGTTAAATCCAATGGTTGTCCACCAGAAGAAGATTTTGCCCAGTGTTTCGTTGTACATGTGTCCGGTCCATTTGGGTAGCCAGTAAAATACACCAGCATAGAGACCGAATAATGCACCAGGAATTAACGCATAATGGAAGTGAGCAACAACAAAGTAAGTGTCATGGTATTGCAGGTCAGCAGGTACAACCGCAAGCATAACACCTGTTGTTCCGGCAAAAGAGAACATCAGGATGATAGATATTGCAAATAACATCGGTGTTTCAAATGTCATTGCACCACGCCACATGGTGAACATGAAGTTAAACAACATTAACCCTACAGGGATCGAAATAAGAATCGTACCAATCATAAAGTAATTGGTTGCTGCGACCGACATACCGATGGTGTATTGGTGATGTGCCCAAACAACCATACCTAGAAGAAGCAGTACTCCCATTCCCCATACCAAAGACTTGTATCCAAAAAGAGGCTTACGAGCAAAGGTTGGTACAATGATGCCAAGCACACCAATTGAAGGAAGTAATAATACATACACTTCAGGGTGGCCAAAGAACCAGAATAAATGCTGGAATAAAACAGGGTCACCACCACCGGCGGCATCAAAAAAACTGGTGCCAAAATGTCTGTCAAACAGAAGCATGGTTACGCCACCGGCAAGGGCTGGCATGATCATAATCAGTAGGATTGCTGTAAATAACCAGGCCCAAACGAAAAGAGGAAGTTTCATCATGGTAAGCCCTGGAGCTCTCATGTTGAGGATGGTCGTAACAATATTAATGGCGGCAAGAATTGATGAAATACCCAGTACGTGTAAGGTAAATATCAATAAGTCCATACCCATGCCGGCCTGAACAGACAGTGGTGGGTATAGCGTCCAACCAGTATTTACCGGTGCGCCACCGCCAAAGAAAGGAACAATAATCGAAAGGATTAGCAGAGTCGCTGCGGCAGGTAGCAACCAAAAACTTAAATTATTAAGTCTTGGTAGTGCCATATCTGGAGCCCCAATTTGTAAGGGGATCATCCAGTTTGCCATGCCGGCAGCAGCAGGCATTACAACACCAAACACCATAATTATTGCGTGGGTTGTTACCATATTGTTAAATAAATCAGGCTCAAGGAATTGTAAGCCTGGGAAATAAAGCTCAGCGCGGACAAGCATTGCCATGCTGCCGCCAAGGAATAGCATGATTAATGAAAAGATAAGGTACATGGTACCGATATCTTTGTGATTAGTACTAAATAACCAGCGTCCGAACCCTGATGGGGGAGCGTGGTGGTGATCATCGTGAGTGGCTGTTGAACTCATATTTGGTCTACTCTAATTATCGTGCGGCTTTTACGTCGCTAGGTTGAACGGCGTCGCCAGTATTGTTATCCCAGGCATTTCTTTCATAGGTAATGATTGCAGCAAGGTCGAGGTCATCGAGTTGCTTGCCCCATGCTGCCATGGCAGTACCTGATGCACCGTTGATAACAACGTCTAAGTGTTTGCTTATGTCACCCATTGCAATAGCGCTGCCTTTAAGAGCAGGGAATACAGGAGGTATGCCAGAGCCGTCGGGCTTGTGGCACGCGCTACAGTTTTTATTGTAGAGCTCTTCACCTTTAGTCATTAGCTCGGCAAGTTGCCAAACTTTGCCAGAGGCTGCTTCGGCTGCTTTTGCAAGTTTGAGACCTTTTTGTTCGGTCATCCATTTGTCAAATTCATCACCGGCAATTGCGTTAACTTGGATCGGCATGAAAGCGTGCCCGGTCCCACAGTTTTCCGCACATTGGCCGTGGTAATTGCCTTCTTTTTCAATGATGGTCCAGGTTTCATTGATGTATCCTGGAATAGAGTCTTTCTTTACCGCTATAGCCGGTACCCACCAGGCGTGAAGTACGTCAGTGGCGGTGTGCAGGAAACGTACGCGACGATCTACAGGTAGAACAAGAGGGTTATCTACCGTGCGTAAATAGAGGTCACCTGCTTCCTCTTTAGGTAGTAGGCTACTGACAATTTTGACATCGTCTTCCATATACTCGTAGGTCCACTTCCATTGGGAACCGGTAACCTTAACGGTTAGGTCGGCAGGTGTTTTATCTTCGATGAGATCAAACGTGGAGCTGGCGCTTCCGGCAATGGTTAAATCGATGCCGAGAACGATAGCGGGGACAAAAAGCCACGACCAAGTGCCGAACCATCCATTATGAAACTCTTGGTCGGCTTGGTAGTCTTTTGACTTACGAAACTTAAAGATGGAATAAACGATAACTATGGTAACGAGTACCATGATGATTAACGCTACAGTGGCTGTCATCATATGAAGGTCGAAGACTTCTCTGGTGACAGGTGATACTGGTTCTGGGAAGTTTAACTTATATTCTGCAAATGCAGCCCCAGATGCAAGCAACATACTAGGCACAGCGAAAGCGATGCAAGGCTTGCGTAAACGATTTGACATCCGTTGATCCTCATCAATGATGCGCCAAATTCTATTAGGTAGTTGACACGGGCATACAAAACCTCAAGTATGAATGAGCAGTCTGAACCGTACAGTCATTCTTGATTAAGCATTACCCTGTGAAGACCCCCGGTTAACCTAATGGTTAACTATTCGAATTTGGTTATGGTCAATTGCCATTATTTATAATGTAAGAAGCCGCGATAAATGTATCTCACGGCTTCATCCCCTCTATATTATTAGAAAACCACTGTTTTTTATAAAATAGGGATTTCCTTGACCGCGATTTTTACTTTTGTGAGGGCTTTATGCAAGCGTAAAGTCATTAAGATTGAATGTTTTAGCGCGTTTTTAGAGAAACTGCCTGATATTTAAACTAATTAAATTTCCCTAAGAGGGTTTGTGGTGGTGCGAAAGTTTTTTGCTTGCTGTACTTTCGGTTTATAATGCGTTTTTAGGGTGCAGGAGGCTGTTGCTTAGACAGTTGATGTGTCGTTACACCAAGCTGGGCAATATGATTAATAATGTGCTTGAGCTACGCTGATTGAGGTTGTGAAGTAAACATGAGTGAAGTACCGGTTTTTCGCGTAATTTTTATGAATCAGAATGAAGTATTTGAAATATATGCGCGACAGATATACCAAAGTGAAATGTTTGGGTTTATCGAGGTAGAAGAGTTTATGTTTGGTGAGCGGTCGCAGGTTGTTGTTGACCCCTCTGAGGAGCGCTTAAAAGCCCAATTCTCTGATGTTAAGCGTACTTATATTCCCATGCATTCCATTATCCGCATCGATGAAGTTGAGAAGGAGGGAGTGGGGAAGGTTACTGATGTTAAGGGAGGGAATGTTGCTTCTTTTCCAGGTTTTAGTTACGGCCCTGGTAGAAATCCGCGCAAAGATTGATTAAAATACAGCCAGCGATAGCCGTTTGTCCATGAATTTGGTGCGTTTAACGGCTTTTCTTGGCTTTTACTTGATCAATTAAGCATCTACGCTAACAATGCTATTAGCGTATTTTGCTAGCATTGCTTGTTGTACAGGCGTATTAACCTGATTGGCTTAAAAAGGATGTTGGATGTATTCACTTATGGATAGAAAAAAACCTATTGCTTCGCAATATAGCTTAGATAAGCTGGAGACTCTCGTGAAGAGGGATATTGCGCGTATTAAAGGCCAGTTGGCACGTATGGAGCGGGTGGAGCTTGATCCTGTTCGAGCATCTACGATTGCTACTTATCGTGAAATGATAGATGCTCGTGAAACCTTGTTGCTTCAGATTAGAGAGCAGTCAGAGCAGTTTAATGAGAAGGCGGTAGGCTGACCCTTGCGGTAGGTTGTTTGTCGGTTACGAATTTTTAAAAAAAGGGGCCTTTGAGGCCCCTTTTTTATTGCGAAATGTGTATTGGTGCGTATTGGGGGGAGGTGTTAAATCGGGTGTAGCGGCTTGAAGAAGGGGGCGTCGCTTTTTTTGGATTGGAGTTTTATGTTAACAAGCTTGGCGTTCAAGGAATTAATTTGGCAGGGGTTGCGGCTAAGAATATTGTTGATGTGATGGGGGAATTATAGAAGGGGATAGAGTATAAATGACTGCATTAGGAATATGGTAGCAAGGGGCGGAGTTGAACCGCCGACCCCATGATTATGAATCATGTGCTCTAACCATCTGAGCTACCTTGCCATAATATTGATACTTCGTTCTCATGCTGCAGTAGGGTACTGCTTTAGAGGGCGCAAATTCTCGCAATCTTTGCCCTCTGTGTCAAGCACTTACACGTTAAATCGAAAATGAATTACATCGCCGTCTGCAACAATGTATTCCTTGCCTTCTAAGCGCCATTTACCTGCTTCCTTTGCGCCTTGTTCACCGTTGTGTTCGATGAAGTCGTCGTATGCGGTAATTTCTGCTCGAATAAAGCCTTTTTCAAAGTCGGTGTGGATTACCCCGGCGGCTTGCGGGGCTGTCGCGCCGACTTTAACGGTCCAGGCACGAACTTCTTGCACGCCGGCAGTGAAGTAAGTTTGAAGGCCGAGAAGGGTGTACCCTGCGCGAATAACGCGATCTAGTCCGGGCTCTTCCATGCCAAGGTCTTCCATGAACTCTGCGCGCTCATCGTCTTCAAGTTCGGCTATTTCGGATTCTATTTTTGCGCAAATGGCGACAACTTGCGCGCCTTCTTCTTTTGCAAGGTTTTCGACAAGTTCAAGCAATGGATTGTTTTCAAATCCATCTTCTTCCACGTTGGCGATGTACATGGTCGGTTTGATGGTGAGTAAGTTGAGTGATTTGATCTCAAGAAATTCGTCATCCGTAAGTTCTGCGGAGCGAGCGGGTTTGCCCTCGTCCAGCAATGGGAGGAGCCTCTCTAGAACGGCTTTTCTTTTGATTGCGTCGCTGTCGCCGGATTTTGCTAGTTTAGCGGACTTTAATAATGATTTTTCTACGGATTCAAGATCAGCAAGGGCCAGTTCTGTGTTGATGACTTCAATATCGTCAAGGGGGCTGATTTTGTTTGCTACGTGAACGATGTTTTCGTCTTCAAAGCAGCGTACTACGTGGGCTATGGCGTCAGTGTCTCGGATGTTGGCAAGGAATTTGTTTCCAAGCCCTTCGCCCTTGGATGCGCCAGCAACAAGTCCTGCTATATCTACAAATTCCATAGTTGTTGGTAGTACACGCTGCGGTTTAACGATTTCTGCAAGCTTGTCTTGGCGAGAGTCGGGAATGCTAACTACGCCAGTGTTGGGTTCAATGGTGCAGAATGGGAAGTTTGCAGCGTCGATGCCTGCTTTTGTTAATGCGTTAAAAAGTGTGGATTTTCCGACGTTTGGTAGGCCGACGATGCCGCATTGGATGCCCATGGTAATAATCCTGAGTGGTTAGCTGCTTTTGTAGCTGTGAAGTTGGTTCATGGCTTTGTTGGCGTTGCCGGTGACAAGTTCGGGCAAAACGCTGATAGCTTCGTTGATGATGTCGTCAATTAGTTGCTGTTCTTTGGTTGGAGCTTTTCCGAGAACAAAACCGCTAACTTTGTCGCTGCTTCCGGGGTGGCCTATGCCAATTCGAAAGCGAGCAAAATTTTTGTTGTTGCCAAGTTGGCTAATGATATCTCTTAACCCGTTATGGCCACCGTGACCACCGCCTTGTTTGAATTTTCCTGTACCTGGTGGGAGGTCGAGCTCGTCGTGAGCTACCAGGATTCTTTCGGGGGGGATTTTAAAAAACTTTGCAAGAGGGGCGACAGATTGCCCGCTTAAGTTCATAAAGGTGGAGGGGATTAAGAGGCGAACATCTTGGCCGTTGATTCGGATTCGGCTGGTGTGTCCTTTGTATTTGGGGTCGTTCTTTAGTTGCTCGTTATATTTTTGTGCAATGCTTTCAACAAACCAGGCACCTGCATTGTGGCGAGTGTTTTCGTATTGTTGGCCGGGGTTGCCCAGGCCAACAATGAGATCGATCCCGTCTTTCAATGTGGGTGCCTTTTGTTTGTGCTTTTACTTTGTTATCTGCGATTTAGCGATTATTCAGCTGCTGGAGCTTCTTCGCCGTCTTCGCCGTCTTCGTCTGCAGTCTCTCCGCGAGGAATGATAACTGTAACAATTGGGTGGTTGTGGTCTTCGCCGTGAGAAAGCTCAGGGATTTCAACGCCTTCAGGCAGTTTGATGTCTGATAGGTGAAGAACTGTGCCGGCTTCTATGTCAGCCATATCGATTTCGAAGTACTCAGGAAGATCTTTGGCAAGACAAGAGATTTCAACGTCCGTCATCTGGTGAGAGATTGTGCCGCCCTGCATTTTGGCTCCTGTGCATACATCTTCGTTAATGAAGTGCAGAGGAACGTGCATGTTGATCTTGTGAGTAGTGTCGATGCGAAGGAAGTCGGCATGTACAGCGTGACCCTTTGCTGGATGACGTTGAAGATCTTTAAGAACAACTTGCTCTTCATTTCCATCAAGAACCAAAGTAAGGATGTGAGAGTAAAAAGCTTCGTTCTCAAGTGCCTTCGTTAATTCATTGGCTTGTAGAGAAACAGAGGTAGGCTCTTTTTCTGTACCGTAAAGTACGGCAGGTACTTTGTTTTCGAAACGACGTAGGCGGCGGCTCGCACCTTTCCCTAGATCGGACCGTGTTTCAGCGTTTAGCGTGAATGCGTTTGACATTGTTATGTCTCCAGTTGGTTTGTTGTGAAGATTTTGCGACCAAATCTTCGATTTTTAACTGCTCATGACTCTTTAGGGGAGAACATGGCACTTAAGGATTCTTCGTTGTTAATTCTGCGAACGGCTTCTGCAAGCATTGGTGCAAGGCTTAGTTGTCTTATTTTTGCGCAGTTCTTGGCGACTAATGATAGGGGGACTGTATCGGTAACGATGAGCTCATCTATCATTGAATTGTTTAGGTTGTCAATCGCAGGGCCAGATAATACGGGGTGTGTGCAGTAAGCGATAACTTTTTTAGCGCCATGCTCTTTTAGCGCGTCGGCAGCTTTGCAGAGTGTGCCTGCGGTATCAACCATGTCATCTACGAGTATGCAGGTGCGGTCTCTGACTTCACCGATTAGGTGCATCACTTGTGCGTCGTTGGCTTTGTGTCGGCGTTTATCGATAATGGCAAGGTCTGCGTCGTCAAGCTGTTTGGCGACGGCCCGGGCGCGAACAACGCCGCCTACGTCTGGTGAGACAATCATTAGGTCTTCGTAGTCTTGACGGATGATGTCTTCAAGTATTACGGGGGAGCCATACACGTTATCAACAGGGATGTCGAAAAACCCCTGGATTTGATCTGCGTGTAAATCGACAGTGAGTAGTCTGTCAACGCCGACGGTTGTGAGCATGTCGGCGACTACTTTGGCGCTAATAGGGACACGAGCAGATCGGACGCGGCGATCTTGGCGCGCATATCCGAAATAGGGGACAACGGCGGTGATGCGTCCTGCGGATGCGCGGCGTAGTGCGTCCGTCATTACCACGAGTTCCATGAGGTTGTCGTTGGTAGGGGCGCAAGTGGATTGAATGATAAAGACATCGGCGCCACGAACGTTTTCGTTTATTTCTACTGCTATCTCTCCGTCGCTGAAAGAGTTAACGTCAGCCAGTCCGGCGGGGACGTGGAGGTGTTCAACGATTTTTTTTGCTAGATCAGGAACAGCGTTACCGTTAAATACGATCAAATTAGACACGTGTGAGGCACCTTTATAATAGAACGGGAGATTTAGTATATAGAAAAAAGATGGCTGGGCCGGCAGGATTCGAACCTGCGCATGTCTGGATCAAAACCAGGTGCCTTACCGCTTGGCGACGGCCCATTCTCGAGGAGCTGTTTGGCTAACTTCGAGCGGCGTGTATCATACCAGAAGTTTTACCAAATGTTCTGAGATTTTTAACAATTTTTTAGCTTAATTTAAGCTAGGGGGTCTTTAAGGCTGAGCTGGCTGCTCTGATATAAAGATGACCCGTTTTCACCTTTGGTCAATATGACTTCAAGGTCGTCAGATTTAAGGTCAAATCTGACTAGTGCTTCTGGCAAGTTGCTAAGTGCTTTTAGTCCTGTTTCCTTGTTGGGTACAGGGCAGAAGCAGCAAGCTCCAGTGCCGGTAAGCTTAGCATTTCCCCATTCATTTAACAAATCTAACGTCTTGTTAATTAAGGGGAATTTTTTCTTGGCTATAGGTTCAAAGTCGTTGTGACTAGCCCCATTCAAGAAGGCGCGCATTGTGATCGCTTTTGTGTTTCTTGTCAATTGTTTGTCTTGAAAAAGTTTTGCTGTTTCTACATGGCAAGCAGGAATGGCCAAAAGGTACCAGGGTTCATCAATGGTTACTGAGGTTAACTGCTCGCCAACCCCTTCTGCCCAGGCAGCAACACCATGAACAAAGATAGGAATGTCTGCTCCTAGTGTGACGCCGAGAGCTTCTAGCTCTGGAGTGGTTAGTTTGGTGTTCCAGAGTTGATTGAGGGCAACAAGTGTTGTTGCTGCATTAGAAGAGCCGCCGCCAAGTCCGCCACCCATGGGCAGTTTTTTGTCAATAGATATCCGTGCACCACGTTTGCTGTTGGTGTGTTGGCGCAAGAGCATGGCTGCTTTGTAAACAAGGTTTTCTTTTTCCGGAACCCCTTGAATGTTGTTGCCTAGATAAATATGGCCGTCAGAATGGGTGTCCTCGAATGTTAGTGTGTCGTGTAGGTCAAGGAATTGAAAAACGGTTTGTAAATTGTGGTAACCGTCCTCTCGAACCCCGGTAATATGTAGAAATAGATTAAGTTTGGCGGGGGAATTGAATGTATGTAGCGTGGGGGCCTGCATGCTTAGGGCTCTTCGTTAAAAGGTATCCACTGTTTGACCAGTACGGTAACTTTGAGGTTGTTAGAAATGATTTTTATTTTGTGAGGTAGTGGTGCCCCTAGCGCATTTTTGTAGCGCTCAAATTGAAGGGTCCAGCCAGCTTGATCTAGTGTTGATATCAGGCCAATGTCATTAAAGCGGGGTGTGCTGACGCTTCTTGGTTCCGGTAGGCCTTTGATCCAGTACAGTAAGCTTGATAGTGGTATTTGCCAGCCTGAATGTTCATACAAAAGCTGCTCTGGTGTTTCCGCGATAAAGCTGCCGTCACTGTTTTCTAGCTTGGCGCCTGATTTGTTGCCAGAGATAACCGTTGTTCCCTGGCCAAGGGGGCCAGAAAGAGTGATGTGAAAGCTGTCTTGTGATTGAATCCAATCAAGATAAGCGCTGCCACCTTCATCACCCTGCTTGATGCCAATTTTACCTTTAATATGCCACTCATCCATCAATGTTAGCGAGCGCACATGGTTAACCCAGTTAACGGGGTGTGTTGGCAGGGGGGGGGAGCTGGGTGATTGTAATATTTCACAACCCGCTAAAAATGTAAGTAAGCTGGCAAGAGTTATATGACGAAAGAAACGCAAGATATGTGCCTGTGACACGAAAATTCCCTGTTGATAACGAGTTTGTCTGCACTCTATCATGGTTGCATATGATGGACGAGTTCGGGCGGTGTAAATTTTTGATAAATAATTGCTAATTAGTAATTTGGAATAACTACATGTCGCGTGAAAGTGTCAATTTCTTACGGTTCTCAGTAGAGGTTGATTAGCTAGTGGGCATTAATCGCTCTATTGCTTCTTGGATTACTTTGCTATCAGGTTTTGCTTTTAACCCATTCTGCCATATTGTTTTGGCTTCATCCTTGTTACCTGTTACCCAAAGGAGCTCGCCTAAATGAGCCGCAATTTCCTGGTCTTGAAATAAAATATAGGCTTTTTTTAATAAATTGAGCGCGCTCTCATTATCTCCCGTTCGGTATTTTAACCAGCCTAAACTGTCTATTATTGCCGGGTCGTTAGGGGATAGTGCATACGCTTTTTCAATGAGGCGCGCTGCTTCTTCAAGGCGGTCATTTCTATCTGCAAGCGTGTAACCCAGGGCGTTTAGAGCCGCGCTGTTGTCCGGCTGTTGGTTGATGACGATACGCAAGTCTCGCTCCATGATGTCAAATTGTTGGAGTTCGGCGTATACCATTGCGCGCATGTACAATGCATTAAATGCTTTAGGGTTTTTATCCAAAACAACATTGAGAGTATTGATGGAGTCTTGATGTTGATTGTTTTTTGTTAGTAATTCAGCTTCGGCAAGGTAGAAATTGGTGTCGTCCTTGGGGGCGAGCGAGCGGGCAGTGTGAAGGGTTTTTTGCGCTGCTTGTATATTACCTTGCTGTTGTTGAATTGAGGCGATTTGAATTTGTGCTGTGCTATACCCTACGCCAGGGCGGATATTACGCAGGTATTCTATTGCTGATTCTAAGTCTTTTTCAAGCACTGCAATCCGAGCCAAAAAGCTATAGGCTTCAACGGAGCGAAGGTTTTTTTCAACCATTAAATGTAGATGAGATTTGGCCAGGGAAGTTAAGCTATTGGATTGGGCAATTTGGGCGGTTGCGAGAAGAATGGTGGCATCGTTAGGAAAATTCTTAGCTAAAGCTTTTAGTTGAGACGTTAGTTTGGGGTGGTCTTTGCGATTAGCTAGCGCTTTGCTATAAGCGATGCCGAGTTTTCTATCGAGAGGGTAATCAGCGCTTTGCTGCTCTAAGTAAGTTAGTGCCTCTTGATGCTTCCCTAACTTCAGTAGAAGGGCGCTATTAAATAAAATTGCATTTGTATAGCCGGGGTTAATTAACAATGCACTGTTAATGCTTTGTGATGCATCTGTCATTACGTTATTAATGTTTTCGAGAATAGCTTTTACCACCCATAATTGTGAGTTCTTTGGGTGGGCTGCGCTGAGTTCTCCTAATCTTTTGATGATTTGTGTTCTTTGATCATTATCCGCTCTTGCGGTATCTCGTAGTAGTTGTTCATAGTTCAGTGTTGGGCTTAGGTCTAATAGTGCTTCAACCTGATCAAGGGCTTTGTCAAATTGCTTGTATCGTAGCAATTGAAGGGTGGCCGTTACTCTGGCATGGATGCTTTTTGGGTCAATTTCAATCCATAGCATAGATGTGTCTAGGATTGCTTGCTGGGCACCAATTTGTTGGGCTATTTGTGTTGCCCGGGCCGTCACCTGCGCATCTTTTGTGATATGCGCTTGTTTTTGATAATAACCCAGAGCAAGATCTTGACGCCCTCTTTTGTTTGCAAACTCAGCGACCAGGAGGTCATATAATGTCTCTTTTTCAAACGAGCTGGTGACCCTTGGTGTGGAAGCTTTGGTTGTTTGGGGTACGGAGTTTGCCTGGTTTTGCGATGACGGTTGTTGCGGGAGCAGTGCGCAGGATGTCGCAAAGCAGGTAAGAAAAAGAAATGTCAATTTTGCAAAGTGAGTCATTCGGTTGCCATATAACGTTGCTCGGGGAGCGAAGAGGTGATTTTTATCCACCTATCTTTTTAAGGATAGAGACTTTAATAATAGAACATTAAATCGCGAATAAAACGAATAAAAACAGGAATATACCCTCAGTGCAAGGGAAGGCGGGCGATTTGACCCTCAATAATGCCGTATTTGCCTGCTAGGCTTACTGTTTCGACTCGTGCATTTGGTGTTAGGTTCCCAAGGTTTTGGGTGAAAACTGATTGATACATGACAAAAGTATTGGCTCTGGGGCTCATATCCTTGCTTGAAATGCGTATAATAGCGGAGTTAGTCTTTTTTTGGCAAAATTCGCCTTGGTGATAAATGGGTACAGGTACATCGGTGTTATTAGCGTTTGGTATTAATCATAGAACCGCGTCGGTTGATGTGAGAGAGCGTGTGGCGTTTTCTCCTGAACGTGTTCATGATGCACTAAGTATGGCGAGAGAAGACGCCAAACTTAGTGAAATTGCTATTTTGTCTACGTGTAACCGTACCGAGCTGTATTGCGCGACTCCTGTGGAAGATAGCGACAAACTGATAAACTGGTTTGGGCGTTACCATCAGCTTAATGTTGGGCAGGTTCGCCAGAGTGCCTATGAATTCTGGAACAGCGCTGCAGTTCGTCATATGACCCGTGTAGCTAGTGGGCTGGACTCTATGGTGTTGGGGGAACCCCAAATTCTGGGGCAGCTGAAAACCGCGTATTCAGTGGCAAAAGATGCTGACACCCTTGGGCCAGAGTTGGGGAGACTATTTCAACATTCATTTTCTGTTGCCAAGCAAGTAAGAACGGATACTGATATTGGGTCAAATCCGGTTTCAGTTGCCTATGCGGCGGTTTCTTTAACAAAGCATATCTTTTCTGATCTAAAGCGTACATCAGCCTTACTGATTGGGGCGGGCGAGACTATTGAGCTTGTTGCTCGCCACCTTAACGAGCAAGGGGTTAAGCATATAACTGTTGCTAATCGAACATTGGAAAAGGCTAATAACCTTGCGGAGTCGTTTGGTGGAAAGGCGATTACGCTGTCTGAAATCCCCTATGAGTTGGCAAAAGCGGATATTGTGATCTCATCAACTGCGAGTCAGCTACCGATTTTAGGAAAAGGTGCGGTTGAAAAGGCATTGAAGCAGCGTAAACATAAGCCAATGTTTATGATGGATATCGCCGTGCCTCGAGATATTGAGGAAGCCGTAGGCGAGTTAGCTGACGTTTATCTTTATACGGTTGATGATTTGCAGTCCGTGGTGGATGAAAATCGCAAGCAGCGATTAAATGCCGCAGCAGAAGCTGAAACTATTGTTGATCAGAGTACAGACCGTTTTATGGAGTCTTTGCGTGGTTTGGATGCAGTAGAAACTATTCGCAACTACCGTTCGACTGTCGACCTAGTACGGGAGCAAGAGTTAGAGAAGGCGTTGGCTGCTATTCGCAATGGGGCCGACCCTGAAGAAGCCATGCAAAGAATGAGTCGAGCATTAACCAATAAGTTAATGCATGAGCCTTGTTTGCAACTTAAAAAAGCAGGCGAAGAAGGTCGGGATGATCGTTTAAAGTGGGCGCAGAAATTGTTAGGTATTCAGCGCCACGAGCATTAGCGTATTTCTTATTGTGTTTTTGTAACGCTCTTTTCGCATATCTATAGATGTGTAAGAGTCGTTTCTGTTATCTATTCTGTTTGATGCTGTGTTGATAGTTTGTTTCCTGCACAGTAATAGTCAAGTTGTCATTATCTAAAAGCCCCCGGTGGATGTTGGTTTTATGAAAGAGTCATTAAAATTAAAGTTAGAAAATATTAGTGAGCGTTACGAGGAAATTGGTGTTTTGTTGGGTGATCCCGAAGTGATCATGGATCAAAACAAGTTTCGCAAGTTATCGCAAGAATACGCTGAAGTTGAGCCTGTTGTGCAGGTGTTTGGACAGTATTGTCAGGTTATAGAAAATATTGTAGAAGCCAAAATTTTAATGGCTGACAGTGATCCTGAGATGCAGACAATGGGTAAAGAAGAATTTAAAGAAGGGGGGGCTAAAATAGAGATCCTGGAATTAGATTTACAGGCATTAATGCTTCCAAAAGATCCAAATGATGGCCGTAATGTTTATTTGGAAATTCGTGCTGGAACCGGAGGGGATGAAGCTTCAATTTTTTCTGGTGACTTGTATCGTATGTATTCTCGTTATGCGGATACACAAAAATGGAAAATTGAAGTTATTAATGAAAACAAAGGTGATCACGGCGGTTATAAAGAGATTATTTGTCGGGTTATTGGGAAAAACGTTTATTCTCAACTGAAATTTGAGTCAGGTGCTCACCGGGTGCAGCGAGTGCCAGAAACGGAATCGCAAGGGCGTGTTCACACGTCAGCCTGTACCGTGGCAGTAATGCCGGAACCTGATGAAGTTGGCGAAGTGAATATTCGTTCAGAAGATTTACGTATTGACACGTATCGATCTTCAGGGGCTGGTGGACAGCACGTTAATACCACGGACTCGGCTGTGCGAATTACTCATATTCCAACAGGTGTTGTGGTCGAGTGTCAAGATGAGCGCTCTCAACATAAAAATAAAGCCCAAGCCTTGTCGTGGTTGAGCGCGAAATTACAGTCGGCTGCTGAAGAGGCCCAACATAAAGAAACCAGTGACCAACGTCGAAATTTGGTGGGTAGCGGCGATCGCTCTGAGCGTATACGTACCTATAACTTTCCTCAAGGGAGGGTGACAGACCATCGTATTAATTTAACGTTATATAAATTGAATGAAGTTATGCAAGGTCAGTTGGGAGAAGTTATTCAGCCGTTGGTGACAGAGTATCAGGCAGACCAGCTTGCAGCGTTAGCAGAGTAATTGCGAAAGTAGATGGTTATGCTATTAAACGATTGAGTGAGTATTATGATAACTGTCAAGCAAGCGCAGCAGCGGGCAGTGGAAGTGTTACTGCTGAGTAGTGATACTGCCCATATGGACGTAAATATATTGGTAGGCCATTGTTTGCAGAAATCGCGAACGTGGTTGATGACATGGCCTGATGCGGCACTAACTGATGATCAAGTCGTTGAGCTTGAGGGTTATGTTGCTCGTCGTGTCAAAGGTGAGCCGATTGCATATATCGTTGGGGAACAAGAGTTCTGGTCTTTGCCATTAAAAGTGAATCGTTTTACGTTGATACCACGGCCAGAAACGGAGTTGTTGGTTGAGTTGGCATTAGAAAAAATCATCAAAAAAAACGCAACTATATTGGATCTTGGTACGGGGTCGGGGGCGATCCCTTTCGCATTGAAATCAGAGCACCCCGATTGGCAGGTGACTGGCTTGGATTTCTCACAAGATGCGTTGAATGTGGCAAAAGAAAATGCCGACAGATTACAGCTTGTGGTGGATTTTATTCAATCTGATTGGTTTGAAAAGATTCCCGAGCAATTATTTGATCTTGTGATAAGTAACCCTCCCTACATTGATGGCACTGACAAACATTTAGCAGAAGGCGATGTGCGTTTTGAACCTGATACGGCACTGATTGCTGATGAACAGGGTTATGGGGATATTCGACGAATTAGTTGTGAGGCCTCTCGTTATTTGACGGATGGTGGGCTGTTAATGTTCGAACATGGGTTTGAGCAGGGAGCTGGCGTAAGGCGTATTTTGAAAGACAGTCAGTTTGATGAAATAGAAACAATTAAAGACCTCGCAGGTTTAGATAGGGTCACGATAGGGCGCTGGAGAAGTGCTCCATGAATGATTTTCTAAGCAGAAAAGCCGATCAGGTAGAGCGAAGGGAGTTAACGGACGAGCAGCTGTTACGTTACAGTCGTCAGATTATGCTGCCGAATATTGATGTTGTAGGCCAAGAGAAAATACTGAATTCATCAGTGTTAATTGTTGGGCTTGGGGGCTTGGGTTCACCTGTTGCTATGTACATGGCAAGTGCGGGGGTGGGGCGGTTAATTTTAGTTGATCATGATGAAGTTGAGCTCTCAAATTTGCAGCGGCAAATTATTCACAGTATAGATACGGTTGGTGAGTCTAAGGTGCTATCTGCTAAAACTCGTATCGCTCAATTGAACCCTGATTGTGATGTAATAACACATCAAGTGAAATTGACTGATGATAATGTCGAATCGTTGGTTCAGGGGGTGGATGTTGTTATCGACTGTTCAGATAATTTCACTTCTCGTTTTGCATTAAATCGTGCTTGTGTCCAACGCAAGGTCCCACTGGTATCGGGTGCTGCAATTCGTATGGAGGGGCAGTTGACGGTATTTGATGCTCGGCGTGCAGGTAGCCCATGTTATCGGTGTTTGTATGATGACAGTGAAAGCGAAGATTTAAGTTGTGCGACAAATGGTGTGCTTGCTCCGGTTGTAGGTGTGGTTGGTAGTATTCAGGCATTAGAAGCTCTAAAGTTAATAGCGGGGTGTGGTGAATCGGTTGTAGGAAAATTGATGATCTTTGACATGGCATCTATGGACTGGCGTACGATGAAATTGAAGAAAGACGCTGCGTGCCCTGTTTGTGGGTAATGTCTTTTTGTCGTGTTCTATTGGGGTAATAAATGTCAATTTCAATCGATAAAGTCGCTGGTGCGTTGAGTGAAGAGGGCTACATTGTTATCCCTTATGCGTTAAATGATGATGTGTTGAATGGTTTACAGCAACGAGTGACTAGCTTGTCTCCGGAACAATGGCAGAGTGCAGGGGTTGGGCGTAACGCCACTTACCAGCAAAACAAAAAGGTCCGCTCTGATAATATTTTTTGGATTACTGAGGGTGACCCGCAAGAGTCTGCTTTTTTGCAGGATATGGAAGTATTACGTCAAGGGTTGAATCAGCAGTTGTATATGGGGCTGTTTGATTTTGAAGGGCATTTTGCAACTTACCCTAGAGGAGCTTATTACCGGAAACATGTTGATGCATTACGAGGGCGAAGTAATAGAGTGTTATCGGTTATTCTTTATCTGAACGAAGGTTGGTCCAGTGAAGATGGTGGAGAGCTCCTTATTTACCCAGAACATCGAGAGGGGTATCAAGAGGAACTGATGCAAAGGGTTGTACCTGAATTGGGGGCAATGGTGGTATTTTTAAGCGAAAAGTTTCCGCATGAAGTGCTGGAGTCTCATCGTCAACGTTATAGTTTGACGGGGTGGTTTAGGGTTAACAGTAGTCAGTCGGGGCGAGTTGATCCGGCGAATTGAGAAATTGTAGTTTTTCAACGACCTCAAAAGAATGCCCCACAATTGACCATGGCTGTATGGATAATTGTGGGGCATTCTTGTTTTTACAGTATATTGACTACTTAAGCTTCTGCCCTAGCAGTTGGTTAACTTGCTGAGGGTTTGCTTTGCCTTTGGATGCTTTCATTATTTGCCCAACAAAAAAGCCAATCAGTTTTTTGCGCTTGTCTTTTTCTGCCGCTAGAAACTGTTCTACTTGAGCGGGATTGTTTGCGATTACTTCATCTACGAGCGCTTCAATCGCGCCGGTATCGGTTTCTTGCTTTAGATCTTTTGCTTTAATGATGTCATCAGCAGAACCTTCACCATTTAACATAGCTTCAAATACAGTTTTGGCAATCTTACCGGAGATCGTATTGTCTGCTATGCGTTTTAACAAGCCACCCAGTTGCTCGGCACTAACAGGGCTATCTTTAATCCCCTTTCCAGCTTTATTTAATGCACCAAGTAATTCACTGGTTACCCAGTTTGCCGCTAATTTCGCTTTAGCGCTTGATGTAGTTACCACTGTTTCAAAATAATCAGCTAGTTGTTTACTTGCGGCAAGCACACGTGCATCGTACTCTTTTAGCTCATGCTCTTTCTGAAAACGTTCGATTTTTTGATCAGGTAACTCAGGTAGGTTATCGCGTAGATTTTGAATGTACTCATCAGTTGTGATAACCGGTAGTAAATCCGGGTCGGGGAAATAGCGATAGTCATTCGCTTCTTCTTTGCTGCGCATTGGTCGAGTTTCATCTTTTGCAGAGTCGTAGAGGCGGGTTTCTTGCCTGATGCGGTTGCCTGCTTCTAATTCGTCAATTTGACGGATGACTTCACCACGAATTGCTTTTTCAATAAAACGGAAAGAGTTAACGTTTTTGGTTTCTGTGCGTGTGCCATATTCCTCTTGGCCTTTAGGGCGCATGGAAATATTAATGTCACAACGCATAGAGCCTTCTGCCATGTTCCCGTCAGATATGTCTAAATACTGGATTAATGCGTGAACGCTTTTGACATAAGCAATGGCCTCTTCGGCAGAGCGCATATCGGGTTCTGATACAATCTCTAGTAACGGAGTGCCTGCACGGTTTAAATCAATACCCGTCATGCCATGGTAATCTTCATGAAGGGACTTGCCGGCATCTTCCTCTAGGTGCGCACGAGTTACGCCAACACGTTTGACAGTGCCGTCTTCTAGTGTGATATCAAGGTGACCAACATCAACAATCGGTAGGTCAAGCTGGCTAATTTGATACCCTTTAGGTAGATCAGGGTAAAAATAGTTTTTACGTGCAAAGACTGATTTTTGATTGATTTTTGCATCAATAGCAACCCCAAAGGTAATTGCCTTTTTTATTGCGTCTTCATTGAGCACTGGCAATACGCCGGGCATGCCTAAATCGACCAAGCTGGCTTGTGTATTTGGATCGGCGCCAAATGTAGTAGCGCTGCCTGAAAATATCTTTGACTGAGTGGAGAGCTGAACATGAATTTCAAGCCCGATAACTGTTTCCCATGCCATCGTTGTTGTCCTTATGGTTAGGTTATTTAGTGAATGCGTCTGGCGTTTTTTTGTGCCAATCGGTGGCTTGTTGGAATTGATGGGCAATATTCAACAAGCGAGGTTCACTAAAGTGACTACCAATCATTTGTAGTCCGACGGGTAACCCGGCAGTAAATCCTGCAGGAACGGACATTGCGGGTAAGCCTGCAAGGTTTACAGCAATGGTGTAAATATCGGATAAGTACATGGATATTGGATCATCAGCTTTTTCGCCTAAGGCAAAACCTGCAGACGGGGCTGTGGGCCCCATGATGACGTCAACGTCGGCAAAAGCACTATCAAAATCATTTTTGATTAAGCGGCGAACTTTTTGCGCTTTAATATAATAAGCGTCATAGAACCCGGCTGATAATGCGTATGCGCCGATAAGGATTCGACGTTGAACTTCTTCACCAAACCCTTCGCCGCGAGAGCGCTTATAGAGGTCTTCTAAGTTGGCTGGGTCATCACATCGGTACCCATATCTAACCCCGTCAAAGCGAGAGAGGTTAGATGATGCTTCTGCCGGTGCAATAACGTAATAGGCTGGTACCGCCAAATTCGTTGTACTGAGACTGATCTCTTTAACAGTTGCGCCTAATTTTTCAATATCTTTAATGGCAGTTTCAATTACCTGCTGGACGCCGCTATCCAGGCCTTCTTTAAAGAACTCTTTAGGAAGGCCAACCTTTAACCCTTCAAGGCTATTGTTAAGTTCGCTGGTATAATCCGGAGCTTCCTTGTTAATAGACGTTGAGTCTTTGCTATCAAAGCCGCTCATAGCATTCATCATTAATGCTGCGTCTTCAGCGGTTTGTGTCATTGGTCCCGCTTGATCAAGACTTGATGCGAAAGCAATCATACCCCATCGAGAGATGCTGCCATAGGTTGGTTTTAAACCGGTAATGCCGCATAAGCTTGCCGGTTGACGAATTGACCCGCCAGTGTCAGTACCCGTTGCAGCAGGGGCTAGGCGAGCTGCAACACAGGCTGCGGAGCCTCCAGACGACCCGCCAGGAACGTAATCGGTGTTCCAGGGGTTTTTAACGGCACCATAAAAGCTGGTTTCGTTGGAAGAACCCATGGCGAACTCATCCATGTTGGTTTTGCCTAGCGTGATCGTGCCAGCGGCATTGAGCTTTTCAACCACGGTCGCATCATAAGGTGAGATGAAGTTGTCTAGCATCTTAGAGCCAGCCGTTGTTTTGACACCTTTAGTGCAAAAAATATCTTTGTGCGCGATAGGAATGCCGGTTAAAGGGCCTGCTGAGCCCGCAGCTCGAAGTTCGTCTGCTATTTTGGCTTGAGCAAGCGCTAGTTCATCTGTTGTGCTGATAAAACTGTTAAGTTGTGGGTCTAGCAATTTGATGCGGTCTAAAAAATGTTGCGTTAGTTCAACGCTTGAAAGTGCTCCGCTAACAAGCTGCTGGGAAAGCTCTACTAATGTTTTGTTGTGCATGGAAAAATCCTTGATGGAACAAGCGGGGGAAGCCCCTAGACGACAAATTGTAAAAACTCATTGATAATGCAGAAACGGGGTGTGCGGCTAATCAATGACTTTAGGCACTAAATAAAGGCCATCTTCCGTTGCGGGAGCTATTTTTTGGTATGCATCCCGTTGATTATTTTCTGTGACCGCATCATCTCGTAATCGCTGTGTCGCATCCAAAGGGTGAGCCATGGGTTCAATATCATCCGTATTGGTAGATTGCATTTGTTCCACCAAATCGAGAATATTGGATAAGCTAGAAGCGTATTCGGGGATTTTGTCTTCATTTATAGCGATGCGCGCTAAATGAGCGATTTTTTCTACTTCGCTTTTGTCCAGTGCCATGGGGGTCTCCGAGGTTCAATTCTGTCAAAGGGCGTATGGTAACAGAAAATTGTGCTAAGTAGGGATTAGGGCATGGGGCCTATTTTGCTGTGGTGGTTTTATGGTGAATTGACATGATTAGAAGGAATATTCAAAGCTTCTCCTTAAAGTATTATAAAGTACCACTCCTGCCTTGCTCAAAGGCTTACACACTGCTAGAGTTGCCGCAAAATAACATAATTCTCAGGGGTTTATAGCCCCGCCTGCTAGCTGACCAAGCTGGCCTGTTCAAGATAGTTAATAGGTAAACAAAAAGTATATGTTTAAACGTCTTCGTGGCATGTTTTCAACGGACCTATCCATTGACCTTGGAACCGCCAATACCCTTATTTATGTAAAAGATCGCGGCATTGTATTAGATGAGCCTTCCGTAGTGGCTATTCGTCAACAGAATGGACAGAAAAGTGTTGCTGCTGTCGGTGTTGGTGCAAAACGAATGTTAGGCCGTACCCCTGGCAATATCACGGCAATTCGCCCATTAAAAGACGGTGTAATTGCTGACTTCCATGTTACGGAAAAAATGTTGCAGTACTTTATTGCCAAAGTGCATGAAAACAGCTTTATCTCTCCAAGCCCTCGGGTGTTAGTTTGTGTGCCTTGTCAGTCGACTCAAGTTGAGCGAAAAGCGATTAAAGAATCTGCGATGGGAGCAGGGGCACGAGAAGTGTATTTAATCGAAGAGCCGATGGCTGCGGCGATTGGCGCAGGTCTTCCTGTAGAAGAAGCTAGTGGTTCCATGGTGGTGGATATTGGCGGTGGTACCACTGAGATTGCGCTGATCTCATTAAATGGTATTGTCTACTCAGATTCTGTTCGCATTGGTGGTGATACCTTTGATGAATCCATTGTGACGTATGTGCGTCGTAATTACGGTAGTTTGATTGGTGAAGCTACTGCAGAGCGAATTAAAGAAGAAATTGCCTGTGCTTATCCTGGTAATGAGTTGTTAGAGATTGATGTGCGAGGTCGTAACTTGGCGGAAGGCGTGCCTCGTAGCTTTACGTTAAACAGCAATGAGATACTGGAATCACTACAAGAGCCGTTGTCTCAGATAGTAAGTGCTGTTAAAAGTGCGCTTGAACAATCTCCCCCTGAATTGGCATCTGATATTGCCGAGAAAGGGTTGGTCTTAACTGGTGGAGGTGCATTGTTACGAGATCTTGATCGTTTATTGGCTGAAGAGACTGGGTTGCCAGTAATTGTTGCGGAGGACCCATTAACCTGTGTGGCCCGTGGCGGTGGTCGTGCAATGGAAATGATGGATAAGCGTGGCTTCGATATGTTTGCCCATGAATAGACGTTGACAGCTAAGTATTAAGAAAAACCGGCTATTGGTAACATTGGCCGGTTTTTCCATTTTTAGGCAACTGGCTATTTATATGTAACCGGCAATGGGAGGCTGGTCTTATTAAATCGATATTCTCGCAAAACCAGGCAAATCGTTACCGTTTGATTACCTTTGTCATTTTGTCCATGGTACTCATTTTTGTTGATCATCGAACGGGGTTACTAAAGCCTGTTCGTTACAGTTTGTCTGTTTTGATGACCCCTATACAATACATTTCTAACACGCCGGTGAGAGTCGCTGAGTGGTCTGCTGATGGCGTTAAGTCAAAAGATCAGTTGCAGCGGGAGAACGTTGCGCTTAGCAATCAAGTTCTTTTGCTGGAGCGTAGGGTGCAAAAGCTTGCATCAACTGTAGCGGAGAATAAGCGTCTTAAGGAGCTTATGAATTCTTCAGATATTGTTGATGACCGTGTTATTGTCGCTGAAATTGTTGGAGTAGACCCTGACCCGTATCGGCATGAAGTTATTGTAAATAAGGGCCGTAATGACGGATTATATGAAGGTCAGGCGGTACTGGATGCAGATGGACTGATGGGGCAGATCATAGAGGTGGGGCCGATGACAAGCAGAGCTTTATTGATCAGCGATTCCACCCATGGTTTGCCGGTTCACGCCAATCGAAATGGGGTTCGGGCAATTGCGGTGGGGTCGGGTATTTTAGATAAGCTACGGCTAATTCATGTTCCCGATACCGCGGATTTGGAAGTGGGCGATTTATTAGTAAGTTCTGGTTTAGGAGGGCGTTTCCCGAAAGGTTATCCTGTTGGCGTTGTATCTAAAGTGAGCCATGATCCGGGCCAGCCGTTTGCTATTGTTGAGGCGCGACCCACCGCTAACTTGGATCGTAGTCGGTATGTTTTGTTAGTGTTCTCAGTAGAAGAGCCAGCGGAAGAGTCAGTAGCGGAATCTGTAGATGTTTCGACAGAAGGGTTACCAACAGAAAAAATCAGTGCTATTGATGGGGGTGAAGGATGACTCGTTCAGAAGGAAGCCTTGCTATCATATTTACCTTTATGCTCGCTTATATACTTACCGTAATGGTTCTGCCTGATTTGCTTGAGTACTTGCGTCCAGAGTGGGTCGCTCTCATTATAATTTATTGGGTGATTGCTATCCCTCATCGTGTGGGAGTGATCGTTGCCTGGGTTGTAGGTATTTTTCAGGATGTTTTAGTGGGGGCGGTGTTGGGGCAGCATGCGTTGGCATTGTCTGCCGTTGCTTATATAACTTATATGCTCCACATGCGTATCCGTGTATTTCCAGTGTGGCAGCAAAGTTTATCCGTACTACTTCTTGTCGGTGTTTATTTGATGATTGTGCTTATGGTCCAAAGGACTGTTGCTACCTCTCATTGGACACTGTGGTATTGGTTGCCTGCTCTATCTTCGGCAGTTGTTTGGCCCTGGATTGTGTTACCCCTTCGTTGGCTCCGGAAACAGTATGCAATTAACTAGCTTGTACTTGGCCTCAACCTCTCCGCGGCGACGTGAATTACTGAAGCAAATTGGTGTCCAATTAACCACATTGCCTGTTGGTGTGAATGAAACTCCTTTGCTCAATGAGTCAGCCCAGGCATATGTGCAGCGATTGTCACAAGCTAAGGCAGCGGCAGGGTGGAGTAGAGTTGTGGCAGATCAGTTATCTTTGATGCCTGTGCTGGGTTCAGATACCTCCGTTGTATTAGAGGGAGCAATATTGGGTAAACCGGAAAGTAAGAGTCAATGTGTCGAGACCTTAATGTCACTTTCCGGTAGAACCCATCAAGTGATGACAGCTGTCACGTTACAATTGGCGGAAAAGAGAGCTACACAGCTATCTGTGACAGATGTGACGTTCCGTGTTCTGAGTGAGGAGGACGCCTTGCGTTATTGGAATACGGGTGAGCCCCTGGATAAAGCTGGTGGATACGGTATTCAGGGTTTCGGAGCGGTGTTTGTGCAAAGTATAGCGGGCAGTTACAGTGGGGTGGTGGGCCTACCCATTGAAAAGACTGTGGTGTTGCTCAACCAATTTAATGTGCCTTTCTGGCAAAATAGCTGATCGAGCAGTAATCTGCTCTTCCCGCCGTGTCACCTTGGTCGAATTGATTAGATCGATAGTGAGATCTGTGTGAGAGGATATTCATGAGTGAAGAGATATTAGTTAATGTAACACCGATGGAAACCCGTGTTGCCGTTATTGAAAATGGTGTCGTTCAGGAGATTTTTCTTGAGCGTGAAGCTAAGCGGGGACAGGTCGGGAGTATTTTTCGCGGTAAAGTTGTGCGCGTTCTCCCTGGCATGCAGGCAGCTTTTGTTGATGTAGGGTTGGAGCGAGCGGCATTCTTGCATGCTAAGGATATTTGGGTAAAAGACAAAACTATCGGTTCAGATGGGGTTGAGGTTGTACCAAACATCCGGGATCTTGTTCAGGAAGGAAAGCATATCGTGGTGCAAGTCACCAAAGATATGATTAGCAGTAAAGGAGCTCGCCTAACGACGCACCTGTCTATTCCCTCCCGTTTTTTGGTGTTTATGCCTTATAGTGATCACCTTGGTATTTCTCAGCGCATTGAGGATGAGGTCGAGCGAGAGCGTTTGCGGACGTTAATGGATGAACTTGTTGCCGAAGAAATAATTAAAGATGGAGGTGATAACACCACACCCTCAGGGCTCGGATTTATTTTACGTACAGCTGCCGATAGTGTTGATAAGGAGTCTTTGCGCAGCGACGTGCGTTTTTTGTGGCGCATGTGGTGTGCAATAAAAGAGAAGACGAAAGGTGATAGCAAAATCACTAAAATCCATGAGGATCTTCCGCTTTATTTGCGTACCTTGCGTGATGAAGTGCGAGACGGAGTGGAAAAGGTTCGTATTGATTCGCGTGAAACCTATGCAAAGGTATTGGCATTTGCTAAAGAATTTACACCCGCTAGTGCTTCTCTAATTGACCATTACCCGGGAGAGCGCCCGATATTTGATCTTTATGGCGTTGAGCAGGAAATTCAAAAAGCACTTTCGCGAGATGTACAATTAAAGTCTGGTGGTTATCTTGTTGTGGATCAAACGGAAGCCATGACTACGGTGGACGTGAATACAGGTGGCTTTGTTGGTCACCGCAATTTAGAAGAAACGATTTTTAAGACCAATTTGGAGGCAGCACAGGCGATAGCAAGACAATTACGATTACGTAACCTTGGTGGAATCATTATTATTGATTTTATCGATATGGAAGAAGAAGAGCATCGGCGACAAGTGCTTAGAATATTTGAAAAAGTGCTAGATCGTGATCGCGCTAAAACCAAAATCACTCAGGTCTCTGAGTTGGGACTGGTAGAAATGACGCGTAAACGTACACGAGAAAGCCTGGAGCGCATTCTTTGTGAGGACTGCCCTACCTGTAATGGGCGAGGGTTTATTAAGACAGCAGAGACGGCATGTTTTGAAATTTTTCGGGAGATACTTCGTCAATATCGAGCTTATGATGCGGAATCCTACTTGGTGATTGCTTCACAAAATGTAGTAGATCGCTTATTGGATGAAGAGTCTGCAAACGTAGCTGATGTTGAGGAGTTTATTGGTAAAACAATTCGCTTCCAGGTTGAAATATTGTATAGCCAAGAGCAGTTTGATGTTGTGTTGGTATAGATTGTTGATGGGGTGTAATGGTTAGTGGGTAACTTGTTGTTAATATGTTCACGCGTATTTTTATGGGCATTAGTCTGTGTGCTGATGGTGCTTGCTATAGCGCTCTCTGTGGGGAAAGAACTATTACAAGATGTTAATAGTTTTCGTGAAGATATTGAGTTGTTTGCTAGCGAAAAAACGGGGTTCCGTGTTCGTGTTGGTGGGTTGCATGGAGCCTGGGAAGGGATGCGGCCAGAATTGCTGATTACGGAGCTTGATGTTCGTAGCTTTAGAAGTGAGGAGCGTCATGTAAAAAATAACTCCGAACACTTTCCTGAACCATCTCCTACACTGTTCTCAGCACAAAAAATTAAACTCCAGTGGCTTATTCTCTCATCGATTCGTAATCTAGAACCACGTATTAATATGTGGATTGACGGTGCAACATTAGAGTTGGTCTATCACGATGGTTTTTTGTTGCCTGCTGGAATGTCCCCTCCTAGTGCTGATTTAGATAAAGGTGTGGACATTGATAATGATGCGAGCTATCGGTTGGTTGATTATATCAATAGACAGCCACACCTTGAATTAACCAATAGCCGTGTCAATATTGATGGTATGTGGCCAGAAAAGGCTGGGTTTAATGATGTCAATGTATTGATGGTGAATCGTTTAGGTTATCGCGAAATTGATGCTCGGTTCAGCTTGTCCGGTCCCAGCGAGTCTATGGTTCAAATGTATGGGCGTGTTAAGGGGTCAATGGTCAACTTAAAAACGTTGCAGGGTGATTATTACTTAAATGTTGAAAATGCCCCCATTGTACCCTGGTTGCCTGAAGGTATGAGGCGGTTTGAGCATCTTGAGCTTGAATCTGCATTTGGTGGAGTTGAACTTTGGGGGAGAGTCAATCAAGGTGTGGTGCACCGTATTACTGCCAATGTAGAGCTTGATGACGTGGTAATAAACAATACTCAAGAGCTTAGGCAGGCAACGCTGCGTAAGGCCGAAGGTGTACTTCAATATCGTTATTTGGCAGAGGGGGAAGCGCAATTAGTACTAAATGATTTTCACATGGAGCATGAGCTTTTTGTTTGGGATCCAGCGTTATTATCATTAAACATTCAGCGTAGCGGCGGTAGTGACCCTAAAAAATGGACGTTTGATTTGTTGTTAGATGAAATTAACATCGCTCCTTGGGTGCAATACTATATTGATTTCACCGCTGCCGAGAGTACGGGGCGAGATATGTTAACGCATACTTCACCGCAAGGCATACTGCAAGACGTACATTTGCGTGCAACGCTACAAGAGGGACAGCTTGACAATATGTATGCATCAGCAGAGGTGTTGGATTTTGCCATGTTGCCCTATAAATTTATTCCCGGTGTTCAAAACCTGCATGCTGATTTTGAGCTAAATGAATCGTTGGGTTTTGTGTCGTTGCATTCGGATGACTTGTTACTGGATTATCCTGCGCTAATGCGAGAGAAGTTACAATTTGATTGGTTTGATGCTCAGCTTCAGGTAAAGCTATCGGACGAAAATATTGTGATGGAAACAGGGCTTGTAGCCTTAAATAATGAAGAAATTCGTACCGCGACCCAGATGTCAATGTGGTTTTCGCGTGATACCTCTGTGTCTCCACGTATTCGGGCGTTGAGTACGTTGCGGGGCGTTGACGCGAGTTTAACCCCTAAATACTTGCCTGCTGGCATTTTACAAGAAGGGCTGATTACATTTCTTGATGGTAGCGTAATTGGAGGTGACTTGTTGAGGGGCGATATACTTTTTAATGGCCCTTTGCGTTGGCGCAAGCAAGAGGAAGACCTTAATATGCAGTTAGGGTTTATGTTAGATGACACGGAATTTCGTTTTCTACCTGATTGGACTCCTGTTACCAATACTCAAGTTGATGTGATTGTTGATCGGGTTTTTATCGATGCTTATATTATCGATGGTACATATTATGGGGCATCCATAGATCAGTTGCTTGCAACAACCCGGCGAGAGGTCAAAGATGATCCTTTTTTATTGACAGTGAGCGGGTTAGTAAATGGAACGGCCTCCCAAGGTTTGGATATTCTTCAACGCTCACCGTTACGATCGAAGATTGGTGGGTTTGTTGATGAGATTGCGCTAGATGGAGGAATGGCTTTAGGTTTGAATCTGTCATTGTTGCTTGCAAAAGGTGACGTTGAGCTAGCATTGGACTTAGATGTTGATATTGAGCAAGGTATGTTTTCTATGCCAGAGCAAAAACTTAAGGTAGAGAATGTTAATGGTGATTTTACCTTTGATTTAATAAATGGCATACGCTCAGAGCAGATGTCTGGCCGTATTTTTGGCGGTGATGTTAGCGCGAATATTTCCCCTGTTTTTAAACATAAGATTGTAGAGGGTGATGATCAGCGAAATGTTCCTGCTAGAGAGTTGTTATCAACTCGGATTAATATGGTCGGAGAAGCAAGTTTACCGCTTGTTGCTGATTGGCTGAGCTTCCCTGGCTTAAATTATTTGTCTGGAAATATACCGTATAACGCCACATTAACCTTGCCGAAAAGCAAAGCAAGTCCTCCTGATATTAGTGTGCAGTCGTCGTTAAAGGGCGTTGCTGTTCAATTGCCAAAACCTTTCTATAAAGGGAGCGACGCAGAACGTGATCTTTATATCTATACAACGCTAGGGGCAGAGCAGCGTGAAGATACAAATGGAAATTCAAGAATATTTTCTTTACGTTATGGTGAAGTGATTGATTTTGTATCAGAGATTGAATCTTCTCGTTTGAAAAAAGCTGCAATTGTTTTTGGGGGTGTTGGTCGAGGTAAAGCTGTTTTGCCGAAAGAGAACGGTTATCGTATTGGCGGCCTTTTATCTGAGTTTAGTGTTAAGGCTTGGACTGATATATTCAATGCGCCGAGTGTTGGTGACGTGAAAGAGGAGCGCTTGACAGCTGAAGGTGGCGATACCTTAAGAACACCGCTACAGATAGAGCAGCCATTGCTGGATGGGAACCTCAAGATTGATAATGTTTTAGTGTTTGGACAGAGTTTTCCAGAAACCTATTTGCATTTTAAGCCCTCTAATGTCACTTGGGATATTGATGTCAACGGTCAAGGTATTGATGCTAAGTTTTCTCTGCCTAAATATTTGTTGAAACCTAATCAGAAACTGCATCAGCAGGAGCTTCCAGTTGTTGCATCATTCTCGCAGTTACAACTGTCTAAGTCTGAAGGTTTTAGGCGAAAAATATCTGAAGAGTTAGTGAAAAAAACAGGGTTGAATCCTGCAACACTACCCCCCTTAGTACTAAAGATAGATAATTTGCTGCTAGGAAATGAACCTTTTGGTCGTTGGGATATGCAGCTAAAACCAGTGCCAGAAGGTGTACTTATAGAGCCGTTACTTGTGTATTTGAAAGCAACTGACTTTTCAGGGAAGGGGAGTTGGTTGAATGATGATGGTGTTGGCGAAACCTCTGTTCAAGGTGTCGCAACGGCAGGAAATGTAGCGGATGTGCTTCGGGGATGGGGTAAGCAGCCATCATTAGATAGCAGTGGGGCTACTGCATCATTGAATGCCCGATGGCCCGGTGCGCCGTTTGAATTTGATGTGCTGGCAACGGATGCGGCAATGTCCATAAAAATAAAGGATGGGCATTTCCTTAATGTGAACTCAGGGGCAGTTGATAAAGTGTGGGGAGCATTGAATTTTCAAACCATGTTAAAGCGATTGCAACTAAATTTCAGTGATTTAAGTAGTGATGATTTAACATTTGAAAAAATCGACGGTGCCTTACGCTTGCAAAATAAAGTGCTGACTGTTGAAAATATGGAAGTAGATAGCCCTGCGGTTGGTATTGCGTTAAAAGGTGATGTGCTGCTAGCGGAAGAAAAGCTTGCGCTGAAGTTGGAAGTTGCTATACCTGTGACAAGAAACTTAGTGTTGCCTGCTGCTGCGGTGGGTGGATTGCCTGCGGCGGCCACTGCATACGTCATTGAGAAAGTGTTAGGGAAACAGCTGGATAAATTAACTACTGTTAAGTATACCGTAAAAGGGACTTTCGATAATCCTGAAATAAAGGTGAAAGATTCGTTTAGTGTTATCCCCAAACCATTAAGAGAATCTATGTTTAGTACTGGCAGCAAAGATAGTAATAAGGGTAAAGATGAGAAGGCCAAGAAAATCGTAGAGGAAGGTGTTGAGACGGGAGTAAAATAAGAATGGATAACAATAAAATAGCAGCCATTCAAATGGTCAGTACTAGTGATGTCCGGCAAAACTTAAAAATGGCAGAAGAGCTGATTGCAAACGCAGCACAGAAAGGCGCTGGCCTGGTTTTGTTACCTGAAAATTTCGCTGTCTTTTCTGCAAAAACAATGCGAATTTGGGCAGAAAAAGAAAGTAGCGAACAGTGTTTTTCAGGTTTCTTGAGTCGTATGGCGAAGACCTACAAACTATGGGTCGTGGGAGGGACCATCCCGTTGTTGCCTCCAGTGGACGGTAGTGATTGTGATGCTCTAGCCTGCAAGGTTCGTACATCAACATTGGTTTATGATGATCTTGGGCAATTGGCTGGCCGTTACGATAAGATTCATTTATTTGATGTTCAGGTGCAAGATGATCAAGGGCGTTATTGTGAGTCTGAGGTTATTGATGCAGGAGCTGATGCGGTTGTGGTCGATACACCGTTTGGCAAGTTAGGTTTGAGTGTTTGTTATGATTTACGTTTCTCTGAGCTATATTCTCAATTGCTAGCGATGGGCGCGGAAATTTTATTGGTACCGTCCGCGTTTACCTGGGAAACCGGTAGGGCGCATTGGGAAATACTACTACGCGCTAGAGCAATAGAGAATCAGTGTTATGTTATTGGCGCAAATCAAGGAGGGGTCCATACCGCTAGTCGGCGAACATGGGGGCACTCGATTATTGTTGATCCTTGGGGGGAGACATTGGGCATGTTAGATCAAGGTCCATCGGTATTGGTGCGAGAAATTGATATTCATTACTTGCGTCAGTTGCGTGTTAATATGCCTATTCAGCAGCACAAAGCATTTTCTGTTATTAATTATGTAAATAGGTCTGAAAAAGGTGATGCCGATGAGTAGTGTTTTCGAGGAAGCTTCATCCTATCTGTTGTCGCCTTCTGGTATTGCTGTGGGGGATCTTGAAGCCCAATTAAGCAACTCAATGGCACCGGGTATTGATTTTGTCGATTTGTACTTTCAACGAATACACAGTGAAGGCTGGGTGCTTGAGGACGGCAATGTTAAAGATGGCAGTTATAGTATCTCTGGCGGTGTGGGTGTTCGTGTTATTAGTGACGATAAAACGGGGTTTTCCTATTCCGATGATATAAGCCTCGGTGCTATTAAAAAAGCATCTTCTGCTGCGGGAACTATAGCGACTCACCTAAATGGCAGCTCGTTGGTTGGTGTAAAACCATTTGTATCCACTCGGGGTGGGTCTTTGTATAGCCAGTTGAATCCGTTGGATTCAATGAGTCGCCAAGAAAAAATAGCGTTGTTAACGCGGGTTGATCAGGCGGTAAAGCGAGCAGACTCGCGGATTATCGAATCAACCGTAAGTTTGGTCGGTAACTGGCAATCGGTATTAGTGGCAGCAAGTGATGGTACCTTAGCTGCTGATATTCGGCCGATGGTGCGCCTCAATGTTTCGGTTATCCTTCAGCAAGGAGATCGCCGAGAGCGAGGGAGTTGTGGCGGGGGCGCACGTTCTACTTATGGGTACTTTTCCGATGAGGTTGCATTAGGTTATGCCCATGAAGCGGTGCGTATGGCGCAAGTGAATTTAGATGCTGTGGATGCCCCTGCGGGAGTTATGCCTGTTGTGTTGGGGCCGGGTTGGCCTGGAGTATTGTTACATGAAGCCGTTGGGCATGGCTTAGAAGGCGATTTTAACCGAAAGGGAAGTTCTGCTTTTAGCGGGAAGGTTGGTCAGCAAGTGGCATCCCCCCTATGTACGGTGGTCGACGATGGCACTCTAAAAGACCGTCGAGGTTCTTTGTCGATCGATGATGAAGGTGTTGAAACGCAAAACACAATGTTGATCGAGAAAGGTGTTTTAGTCGGGTACATGCAAGATAAGCTGAATGGCCGGTTGATGGGTGTTGGGTCGACGGGTAATGGTCGCAGGGAGTCTTTCGCAAGTTTACCAATGCCTCGCATGACAAACACTTACATGTTACCGGGAGAAGATGATCCTGAAGATATTATTGCTTCAGTTAAAAAAGGTTTGTACGCCGTCAATTTTTCCGGAGGGCAGGTAGACATTACCTCGGGAAAGTTTGTATTTTCTGCTAGTGAAGCCTATTTGATTGAGGATGGGAAAATTACGCGGCCGGTGAAGGGGGCGACATTAATAGGTAATGGGCCAGAAGCTATGAAGCAAATTTCGGCAGTGGGGCATGACCTTGGATTGGATCGAGGTGTCGGTGTTTGTGGGAAGAATGGGCAGTCCGTACCTGTTGGTGTTGGACAGCCCACATTAAAAATCGACGAATTGACAGTGGGTGGCACTGCTTAACTGTTGAGGGTTAATTGCAGAGTATGGGCCAAGGACGGGTTATATTAAATTAGTCCTGCGATTTACTCTCTGAATCGTTAAGTTTTTTGTTCATTTCCGCTTTCTCAAGCGCTTGCTCTCTGAGGGTTCGAAATAATGCGCGACCTTGTTTATTTGATGTGTCGGTTTCGTGAGTTAGATTATGCTCTTTCTCTTTTTTCGCATTTTTTACGAGTTGGCGGAGCTTTTGTTTGTCGATATCAGGGTATTCACTTATAACATTGCCGATAACATCTTTGCCGCCAGAGATGAGTTCGTCTCGTAAAACTTCCAGGTGATGGAAGGTTTTGTTTAGCATTTGATGGGGAGATTCAATGATTTCAAATTGTTCGATGATTGGCGCAGGGTCAACATCTCGCATTAATTTCCCAATGAATTGCTTGTGACGCTTTAGGGCATTACGACTCTTTATTCTCCCCGTTTCTTGAATGGCATTACGGAGAACATCATCAATAGGCATTTGCGCTAGCTGCTTAGTGTTTAACCCAAGTAGTTTTACGCCAAGATCCTGTAGATCATGCATGACTTGTTTCTGGGAGGTTTTACTCCATTCATCTGAGGGTGTATCGTTTGACATAAGGACTATTCTATATTCTGGTGAGGTAACTGCGTTATGATAGCACAAACTTTAATGATTCAGTGTAGCGTAGAGTATTTGCAGGGCTGCTTATTACGACTAATTGTTGTGACTGGTTGTTGCGAAAAATAGTTGTGTGGATAGTTGTGAGGAATTTTGTTAAATGAATGTTGATAGTGAGCTCGAGCAATTAAACGGGTGTGTGGATAATGCGCTTCAGGAGGCTGATAGGCTTGGCGCGACACAGGTAGAAGTTGCTGCATCCTGCGGAGAGGGGTTGTCTGTAAGCGTGCGTAACGCTGATGTGGAAACGGTTGAATTCACCAAGAATCATGGTTTTGCAATAACGGTTTATAAAAAAAGCTCCAAAGAGGGTGTGCCTGGGTTAGCCAAGGGTAGTGCTAGCACATCAGATTTATCAAAAGCAGCGATAGATCGAGCGGTAGCCGCGGCGCTTGATATTGCGCATTATACTGCCGAAGATGAGTATGCTGGGCTGGCATCACCTGAATTGATGTGTGCAGGTTCGTCTGATTTGGATTTATATCACCCGTGGGGTGTTGAGAGTGAGGAGGCCATCTCAATAGCGTTGTCTTGTGAACAGGCCGGATCGGCCCACCATGCAAGCATCGAAAAGTCTGATGGTGTCAGTGTTAATTCGTCTGTAGGAGTGCGTTGTTACGGAAATAGCCATGGCTTTCGTGCAGGAGGGAAAGGAACGCGGCACAGCATTGGTTGCGGCATGATTGCAAATGGTCGTGAGGGCATGGAGCGATCCCATTGGTTTTCAAGTTCGCGGTTGCATACTGAGCTTGAGGAGGCAGCGGATGTTGGGCGAAAGGCGGCAGAGAGGGCATTGAGCCGACTTGGAGGAGAAAAAATTAAAACGTGTGAAGTACCTGTACTTTATAGTGCGGAGGTTGCCGGTAGTTTAATTGGACATTTGATTGGTGCAATTTCGGGTGGTAATTTGTACCGCAAATCGACTTTCTTGTTAGATGCTCTGCATACATCTGTTATGTCCCCTGTTATTTCTGTTTTTGAACGTCCTCGCTTGTTACAAGGCAGCGCCAGTGCAGCTTTTGATGGGGATGGCCTTGAGACGTATGATAAGGATATTGTTACTGATGGCATGTTGCAAAGTTACATTCTGGGAACATACTCAGGGCGACGTTTGGGTATGGCCAGTACTGCGAATGCGGGTGGAGTGAGAAATCTGCGAGCAAGCCATTCAGGGCAGGATTTCGAGGCGTTGCTGCGTGAAATGGGCACTGGGTTGTTAGTGACACATTTGATGGGGCAGGGTGTGAATACTGTTACTGGAGATTATTCGCGTGGCGCCGAAGGGTTTTGGATTGAAAATGGAGAAATTCAATTCCCTGTGAAAGAGGTGACGATTGCAGGAAATCTTGCAGACATGTTTAAGCATATCGTGGCAGTTGGTACGGATACGGATACAAGGGGAAATGTGCAGGTAGGCTCTATTCTGGTGGAGAGTATGAAAGTTGCAGGGGCGTAGGGTTACATTTATAGAGGTAAGTATTACAAATAGTACAATGTAGCTAGCCCCAAAAATGCAAAAAAACCAATAACATCGGTGAGCGTTGTTAAAATCACCCCCCCTGATAATGCGGGGTCTATGTTAAGGCGTTGTAAAATCATAGGCAGTGATGCTCCCGCAACCCCTGCCAAGATAAGATTTATTACCATTGCGCTCGCGATGATCAAACCTAAGCTTGTGTCATTAAACCAATAAGATGCAACGCCACCAACCACAACAGACCAAATTGAACCGTTAATAAAGCCTACAATGGTTTCTCGTGACAATAACCATCGGGCATTGCTGGCACCCACTTGCCCTAGGGCCATGCCGCGTATAACAAGCGTTAAGGTTTGGTTGCCAGCAATGCCCCCCATACTTGCAACAATAGGCATTAATACTGCTAAAGCGACCACTTTATCAATGGTTTCTTGAAATAGGCCTATAACGGCAGAGGCAAAGAATGCTGTGAGCAAATTGATACCGAGCCAAACAGAGCGGCGACGAGCTGTTTTAAATACCGGTGCAAAGGTATCTTCGTCTTCATCCAGCCCTGCCATGCTCATCAGGGAGTGATCGGCGTCTTCGCGGATAACATCAACCACATCATCGATTGTTATTCGACCTAATAACCTACCTTCGTCATTAACAACGGGGGCGGAAACTAGATCCTGGCGTTCGAATATTGCGGCAACTTCGTTATCAGGCATATTGGCATGAATGGCTAACACATCAGTTTGCATTGCTTCGCGAACACTCATGTGAGGGTCACTTACTAACAGTTTAGTAAGTGGAAGTATGCCAACAAACTTATCCGCTCTATTAACTACGAGGATATTATCAGTCATATCGGGTATTGATTTATGACGACGAAGATAGCGAAATAAAATGTTGAGTGAAATATTGGGGCGCACGGTGATGGTGTCCGTGTTCATTAGGCCGCCAGCGGTATCTTCTGGAAATGATAGGACGGTTTCTACACGTTGCCGTTGCTGCTCATTCATTGACTCAAGAACACGCCTAGCAACCGTCCTAGGAAGTTCTTGTAATAAATCAGCGAAGTCATCGGGTTCAAAGTCTTCAACAGTGTCGATGATTTCTTGTGCATTTCTATGACGAAGAAATTGTGCGGCAATTTCTTCGTGTAAATACTGAAGCACATCCCCTTCATCCTCTTTGCTGATTAACTTCCAGAGGATGTTTCTTTCGCGAGGCGGGGATGATTCTAATAAGTGTGCAGTGTCTGCAAAAGGCATACCTTGAAGCATATGACGCACCTCTGCCAAGGCACCGTTATCAAGCGCTTCGTTGAAAGCCTTCATTTGTGCTTGTAGATGGTTTGGTTTGGCGTTCTTTGGCATGCGAGTAACCCATTGTCGAACTGCTGGTTAGCGCAGATAATTTGATTTGCTAGGCTATTTAGGCTTACTTATATAGGTTTGATTATATAAGCTTAGTCGTTAATTTTCTTGAAGGTGGATCTGGGGTGAATATATTAATGCGGAGATAGGTACGTTATTTTCCAAATATTATTGGGAGGTGTAACCAGGGCGCATTGTATCGATTTGATAGGGGGATTTCTAGGCGTGAAGGTGTTTTTGATAGGGTTATTCTTCTTCGTCAAAGCGGTTGTTAATGAGTGACTCAATAGCGGTGCAGGCGTCGTTGGCGTCTTCGCCGGTAAATTTCATTGAAAGCTCTGTGCCTTTACCCGCGGCCAGCATCAGAATTGACATGATGCTTTTGGCATCAGCTTTTTGACCTTGCTTGTCTATTAGTATTTCACTTTGGTAGCGAGAAGCTGTGCCGACCAATTTTGATGCGGCTCTTGCGTGTAGGCCTAACTTATTGATTATTATTATTTTTTTTTCGATTTGCATGATGCTTCCGACATTTTTGGGCTTTGAGTATGCCAGTTTATAGATCTCTGTGTCTAGCTTGTGTGTTGGAGTAAGCGCTTTTGAAGTGCTTTTGCAATGTCTCGGTGAGATAGACTGAGCGATGGTGTCCGCCTGTGCAACCAATGGCGACAGTCATGTAGCTTCGGTTGGCTGCCGCAAATTTTGGCAGCCAATTTTCTAAATAGCTAATAATGTCGTTTTGCATTTCTTCTACGGAAGGTTCTTTGCTCAAAAATGTTTTTACATCTTGGTCTAGGCCGGACTGGGAGCGCAACTCGGGTACCCAGTATGGGTTGGGTAGGCATCTTGCGTCAAATACCAAGTCTGCATCAATAGGGATGCCATACTTGAAGCCAAAGGATTTAAAAAGCAGGGCCATACCTTCGCGTTCGGTGCTTATTCTCTGTTGGATAAGGTCCCTAAGGTCGTGCAAATTTAGGGAGCTGGTTTCAATCTTAAGATCTGCAGCTCTTGCTATAGGGTCTAATAGTTGTTGTTCTTTTTCAATAGCCTCAGATAATGAGGTGTTTGCTCCGGTACCAGGGTGTTTTCGTCGCGTTTCGCTAAAGCGTTTTAGTAAGGTTTTGCTATCAGCATCCAGATAAATTACATCAATTTCAATATCTAGAGGTGCCAAAGCTTCTAGAGCTTCAGAGAACTTTTGTAACTGTCCTGGGTTGTTTCTTGCGTCAATACCCACCGCAATTTTTGTAACGGGAGGGTTGGCTTCAAGGGTCAGTTGTAGAGCTAGGGCAGGTAGCAGGGTGACAGGTAAATTATCGACGCAGTAATAACCAATATCCTCTAATACATGCAGTGCCGTTGTTTTGCCTGAACCGGAACGGCCACTGATAATGATTAGGCGCGTTGAAGACGATTTGGTTCCCAAGGTGTCGTTAACGTGAGCCGTCATTGGTGGTTCCATCCATGAAATTAGCTGGCGATAAAGCAGTCGTATAAAGATTGGTGGCCTTCAGCGGACCGTAAAGATGATGTTAGCCTATCATTGTTAAAGCGGCTAGCAATTTGGCTGAGGGCTTGTAGGTGTTCTTCGGTTGAGTTTTCTGGCACAAGCAGTACAAAAAGCAAATCGACGGGTTCGTTGTCAATGGCGTCAAAATCAACGGCCTGATTGAGTCGAATTAATGCCCCCTGAACTTTGTTACAATGAGTTATGCGGCAATGAGGGATTGCGACGCCTTTTCCAATAGCAGTACTGCCCAACTTTTCTCGAATAATAAGGTTATCGAACAGTTCGTTTGGGTCGAGTTCTGGAGACTGCTGAGCGATAAACTCAGCAGCCTGTTCGAGAACACGTTTTTTGCTGGAGCCTTCAAGACCTATATAGGTTCTTTCAGGCGTGATGATCTCGCTTACTTCCATTAGATGTTTTGACCTACTTAGCGACCATTACCGTGTTTATGGTTTTTGATCTTTTCTTTGTGCTTAATCACTTGGCGGTCGAGTTTATCAGAAAGTTGATCAATAGCAGTATACATATCTGCATGTTCTGCGTTGGCAAAAATATCGGCGCCTTTGACGTGGATGGTGGCTTCTGCCTTTTGGCTCTTTTTCTCCACGCTGAGTATCGCTTTAATACTAACGATATCGGCTGAGTGGTTTTCTAATTTTTCTAACTTACCTGATACATATTCCTTTAGCGCATCTGTCACTTCGACATGGTGTCCACTGATATTTATTTGCATGGGCCACTCCTTCGTGTGGTGGTAAAAATTGATAAGCGGGCAGGATTGCCACTTATCATGTATCCGCGAGGTTGCGGAGGTTCTGTTGCTCAAATACTTTTAGGTTTAAGTAATTGAGCCTCTTGTTTCAGTCTAGCAGTTGAAATGAGTAAAGCTTTGATTCGTGACAACAGAAATAGTTCTGTTTGTCACGAATCTAATACAAATAACCATTTATACCAACCGCTTACGTTCATTTGATGGCGGAATATGCATTGCCTCACGATATTTCGCAATTGTTCTTCGGGCAACTTTTATTTCTTTTTCTGCCAGTAAATTGGCAAGCTTGCTATCGCTGAGGGGTTTGCGGGGTTCCTCTTTGGCGATTAACTTCTTAATGATGGCTCGAATGGCAGTGGATGAACATTCTCCTCCCGATGCGGTGCTGACATGGCTGGAGAAGAAAAACTTTAGCTCGAACACCCCTCGAGGAGTGTGCATATATTTTTGTGTGGTAACGCGAGATATGGTTGATTCATGCATCTCTACTGCCTCTGCAATATCATGAAGAACCAGAGGTTTCATTGCTTCTTCACCTTCCTCAAAAAATTCTATTTGGTGTTCAACAATTTTAGTCGCTACCTTTAGAAGGGTTTCACTGCGACTTAGCAGGCTTTTTAGAAACCAGCGTGCTTCTTGTAAGTTGTTTTTGAGAAATGTATTGTCATTGCTGCTATCGGCCCGTTTGATAAGTGAGGCGTAGCTTGAATTAATGCGTAAGCGAGGGGAGGTTTCTGGGTTTAACTCCACCTTCCAGCGGCCTTTATCTTTGGTGACAATAACTTCAGGAACGACATATTCAGTTCGGCTGTCAGATGCTATGGATGCGCCGGGGTTGGGGTTGAGTGTTTGTATTAGCTCAATAACTTCCTGTAACTTGGCTTCGCTAAGTTTGGTTTTGCGCATTATAGCGGCGAAGTCTCGGCTACCCAGTAACGCGATATGATGCTCGACTACTTTCATCGCGCTTTCTCGGCAAGGGGTTTCGGCAGGTAATTGTTTTAGCTGGATAAGAAGACAGTCCCCTAAATCCTTGGCACCAACCCCAGGTGGGTCGAATTGCTGAATACGGTTCAGTACGGCAATGACTTCTTCGATGCATATGTCATTAATTCCCCCCCCGGATCCATTGTCATCAGGTTCGCTTAAACTGTTGATGTCAATACCTAGACTGGTGAGCTCTTCTTCTTGGAGGCGGAATAAGTCGTCAATAATATCGCCTTGGGCAAGCAACCCAGTGCGAATGTCTTCTAATGTTGTTGTAAGGTAGCCCCGCTCATCAATCGCTTCAATAATCGATAGCGCAATGGCCTGATCAATGTCACTCATAGGGGTTAAATTGAGCTGCCACATAAGCGAATCGTAAAGAGTTTCTTCGGGGCTATTGCGGCTATCTAAGTCATAGTCGTCTTCACTGGGCCCGCTAGATACCGGCATTGATCCACCCTGATAAAGATCCTCCCATGCGCTGTCGACAGGCAGTTCTTGGCCAATTTCGCCGGACTCAAGGTTGATTGTGGCGTCTTCTTGCGTTTGTGACTGGAGGTTGGTTTCATCGTTGGAATTGGGGGTGCTAGACGAAAAATCAATGACAGGCTCAGAAGGGTTTACCTCGGGTTCCTGTGATGCAGACTGGGATGTTGTATCATTCTCCGGTTGTACTTCTTCTGCTTCAAGCATTGGATTGGAGTCCAGGGCTTCTTGGATCTCCGCTTCTAGATCTAGAGATGAGAGCTGAAGAAGCTTGATAGCTTGCTGCAGCTGGGGAGTCATGGTCAGGCTTTGACCGATTTTAAGCTGTAATGTGGGTTTCATTGATACTTAAACGTTCCATCCCCGAGTTGCGTGTCTGTACTGTTCTGTACGTTTTTTAATGCTTCGGAACCTTGTTGTTTAGTGTGCCGAAGAAAGCAGCAATATCCTGATAATTCAATCTGTTAGCTGGCGTTTTTTTAAACGTCTTTCCCTTTATTGTATGTGGGGTTTTCGCTTAAAGCAATTAACGTGCCTAAATATTTTTTCGGAATGAAAATGGTTTTTTTAAAGGGAAAGGTTATAGGAATATACGAGTATTCGTCTTGTGTTGTCAGTCTATTCTCTGGTAGGCAGGGCAGGACATAAGTGTGGCGTATAGCAACAAGCCTAAACCTGATACTTGATGTATGTCCTTATAATTGAAATTGTTGCCCCAGGTACACTTCCCTTACTTTTTTGTTCTCAAGTATTAACGCGGGCGGGCCTTCGGCAATGATATGACCTGCGCTGACAACGTAGGCTTTTTCGCAGATGTCCAGGGTGTCGCGTACGCTGTGATCCGTAATAAGAACACCAAGCCCTCGTTCTTTTAATTGCGATACGATACTTTTGATATCATTAACTGAAATTGGGTCTACGCCAGCAAATGGCTCGTCTAATAAAATAAAGGAAGGGTCAGTGGCGAGCGCGCGGGCAATTTCTACACGCCTGCGTTCACCGCCAGATAGCGCCATACCCATAGAGTCAGCTATATGAACAACATGAAACTCTTGCAGCAAATCGTCTAACTTGGCCCTACGCTGTGCTTTGCTGAGTTCCTTACGTGTTTCCAGGATGGCCATGATATTGTCTTTGACAGACAGCTTCCTAAAAATAGAAGCCTCTTGTGGTAAGTAGCCGATACCTTTGGCTGCTCTTCCGTGCATAGGGAGTCGAGTGATATCGTAGTCATCAATAGTAATGGTGCCTTTGTCCTGAGGCACAATTCCAATAATCATATAAAAGCAGGTGGTTTTTCCGGCGCCATTGGGACCTAGTAGACCAACGATTTGACCGCTTTCAATGGAAATGGATACGTCTTCGACGACCTTTCTATTTTTGTAGCTCTTGGCTAGGTGAGTCGCTGTCAATCTGCTCATTCGTGTCTGCTGTTATCTCTGTGGTTTGTGTCAAGGCATTACCCGTTACTGGCTTAGCTTCTTGCTCTGATGAGGCTGAGGGTGGTGGCAATATCATTTTAACTCGGCCGATTGGTTGTTCCCCGCTTTGTATTTTTGAAGGGCCAGAGGCGCTAAGTTTTTGCTGCTTGAAGTCATAAGTGATGACATTGCCTTGAAATAAATTTTTGTTTTGTATGACACTAGCTGAACGCGTCAGTACAATTTTTTCTTGTGCCACAGAGTAGGTAATGTGTTCGGCTTTGGCGATGATAGGGTCTTTGTTTGGATCTGGAGTTTGGGTGAATTCGGCGAGATCTCCCGTCGCAATAACTTCATCCACCTGTCCGTTTGTCGCAGCTTTTATAGTGAGTTTGTCTGCCTTTATGGTAAGAGAGCCCTGTGTAAGGACCACGTTACCTTCGTAGACGGCTAGGTTTTTTTTGTCATCTAGGGTCGCCTGGTTGGCGCTGACTTCAATCGGCTGTGAACGATCCTCTTCGAGCGCGACGCTAGGTAGGTGGTGAGTGAACAGTACTAGGCTGAATAGGTAACACATCAGGCTTAACGAACACCCTAACTTATTCCTTGTATTGTTCGCGGTACTTTTTTGGGTGTTGTTTGCGGTGCTAAGGTATGGTCTCATAACGGCTCTTAACATTGGAAAGCAGGATGATTTTTCCTGCACGAGTATCTACGTTCATACCTACGGCGTGGGTAACGCTTGTTCCTTGCTGAATAGTAACAGGCTCTTGAGTTTCTGCGTACTCTTTCTTAGGTGAAAGCAAAAGGCTTATAGTGCTAAGTGTTGTTGGGTTTTCGTGCGTTATTTTGTCTTGTTGGATGATGACGTCGCCACTAAGTTCAATTAACTCACCGTTATTGGCGGTGAGCCCAGTTTGAGCGCTGGCATGCCAGTCTGGTATTCCAGTGTTAAACAATGTGATTGAAAGCGAGTCGAGTTGGGAAACCGCTTTGGCTTCAAATTGATTGGCGTGTTTTGCTTGCATATTATAGGCAAGCTGCCCTTGGTCATTAAAATGTTGCTGTTTGAGGTTGTATACAACAGAGTCGGGCAATAAATTGGGTGAACGTTGATTGTTGGTAGTGGCTGTTAAATTGTCCGTATACCATCGTAAGATTCCTGACGTTAACAGTACGAGTAAACAGCCCAAAATGATCAGTTTGCGTTGATCCATTGTGTTATAAGTAGTTTGTATGAATAGGAGCGAGCTTGTTTTGGCAAGAAAGAATAAACTCGCAAAATTCTCGTACAGCCCCATCGCCACCGTTGCGACAAGATTGCCATTGTGAGTGTTCGACCACAATTGGCAGTGCATCGGCTACCGTTGCACCTAGTCCAACATAACGAATGGCTGCTAGGTCGGGCAAATCATCCCCCATATATGCGACTTCATCAGATGCGATATCAAGAGTGCTGAGTAATTCTTTGAGCGCGATAACTTTGTCTTCTCTGCCTTGTTGAAGGTGATGAATACCAAGGTCGGTGACACGTTTTTTAACGAGTTCAGATGAGCGACCCGTGATGACTGCAGTTTGAATTTCGTTATCATGTAACCACTTAATGCCAAGCCCGTCTTTTACATTAAAGGCTTTGATTTCATCGCCAAGGCTGGTGAAATATAATCGGCCATCGGTCATTACGCCATCAATATCAAAGACCACAAGTTTAATGTTGGCCGCTAAAGAGTGAATAGAATTGTCGATTGGCATTATACAACTCCTGCTTTTAATAGGCTGTGCATATTTAGTGCTCCCACAGGGGTGTTATTTTTATCGACAACAATGAGTGAGTTGATTGAGTTGTCATCCATAAGGTTTAGCGCTTCAACAGCAAGAGTGTGGGCTGTGGTAGTTTTGCATCCTTTTGACATTACATCGGCGATAACAGTGTCAGGAATGCTTACCCCTTGGTCGAGTGTTCGACGTAAGTCCCCGTCGGTATAAACACCTGCCAGCTTACCATTGTCATCAATAATGCCAGTCATCCCTAAGCCTTTGCTGCTCATTTCTAATAACGCGTCGCTAATAGATGCACTGGATGACACTAATGGAATTTCATCACCGGTTTGCATGATAGTCTCGACTAACAATAGAAGGCGGCGGCCTAAGCTACCTCCGGGGTGTGACATGGCGAAGTCATCTGACGTAAACCCCTTGGCTTCCAATAATGCAACGGCAAGAGCATCCCCCATAACCAAGGTAGCTGTTGTGGAAGAGGTGGGAGCTAAACCTAGGGAGCAGGCTTCTTGTGAAACACTGACATCTAGCTTTGCATTGGCAAATTGAGCAAGAGGGGAGCTATCGTCTCCAGTCATACTAATGAGCGGGGCCCCTTTACGCTTAATAAGAGGTAAAATTGTTGTTAGCTCTTCAGTTTTACCTGAATTTGATATGCCAATAACCACGTCATCCCCGGTGATCATACCAAGGTCGCCGTGAGAGGCTTCACCGGGGTGAACAAAAAAAGACGGTGTTCCGGTACTTGCTAAGGTAGCGGCAATCTTTTTTCCAATATGACCTGACTTACCCATACCAGAGACAATGACACGACCTTTGCAGGCCAGAATAAGCTCACAGGCTTTTGTAAAGTCACTGCATATCTTATCTTTAAGTGCCAGTGTTGCGTTAGCTTCAATATCGATGACGCGTTTTCCTGCTGCTTCAAAGTCAAAATCAGGTGTCATGTAATGAATCTCGTCCGGTATAAGTTGTATTGCATTAATTCTGATGGTGGTTGTTTTGCTAGGCAAATCTTAGATTCTTTTTTAATTACGTTGTTTCCAAGTATAACATTGTCATATACGCAGCGTAGCAGAGCAATAGTAGGACGCCCTCCAGACGGGCAAGTTGCCTTACTTTTCTGGGGAGAATAATAAAGAACGCAAGTAATAGTGTGATTGCAGTCATTGCGCCGTAATCACGGAAGAAAATCTCTTGTGTAATATTGATGGGTTGTATTACTGCGGCGACAGAAAGTACTGCCAGTATGTTGAGAATGTTAGAGCCAATAATATTCCCTAGCGCTATATCGTGGTGTCCCCTTCGTGCGCTGGCAACCGAAGCTGCTAGCTCTGGCAGGCTGGTGCCGATAGCAACGATGGTGAGACCGATAACGATTTGGCTGATGCCGAACTGTGTAGCGATATCAATAGCCCCCCATACCAGCATTTTAGAGCTTACCACTAAGACTACCAGGCCAATAGTAAAGGCGAAGATGGACTCTTTGAGCTCAAAATCTTCGACTTCTTCCGCTTCTGATTGGGCTTCTTCTGGATGCTCTTTCTTATAGCGAAAGAGTAGATACATCAAGATAACGAGCAAGCCTATAAGAACAAAAGCATCATCTTGAGATAATATGAGGTCGCGTAACAGAAACGCGGTAATAAAGGTAACGGCCAATAGAGCGGGTAGGTCTTGCTTGAGTAGTCCCTGTTTTACCGGTAGAGCGGCAATCAGCGCAGTCACACCTAGTACCAAAGCAACATTGGCGATGTTTGAACCGACAGCATTACCAAAGGCAAGCTCTGGGTTGCCCCCTGTCGCAGCCATGATGGAGACAAAGATCTCTGGCGCGGAAGTTCCTAGGGAAACGATAGTTAGGCCAATCATAGCCTTAGACATGCCCCAGTTTTCAGCTAGCCCAACAGAGCCGTCGATAAACTTATCAGCACTCCAAACGAGTAGTATGAGCCCTACAATGATTGCCCCAAAGGCTAATAACATAACGATGTATCCAGTGTTTCATTAAAAGTGGAAGCAATGTAATGATTTCGGCCCCCTCATGCAAGTTAAGCAGGTCATTATACGGTTAATTAGTGGGAGCCTCATAGCATTGTCTTATGGAGTTATATAGATCTATAGTGCTGTTTTACGTGGTTATAGTGTAGTGAAGGCTTGGTTAATTAATTTGCGTTATATTTTTTGTATTTACAGTCAGATATGGAATTGTGTTGTCCAACGAAGCAGTTGAATTGCATTGCCTCTTCAACCTGTTATAGTTCGCCGTTTATAGCGTCTGAAATCCAGTTGGTAGCTTGCTTATAGTCAAGTTAATCATCTTTTGTTGTATTAAAGTGTGGCATACAAGGAACACCATGTCTGATAGTGATAGCTCTGATCTTGAAAGTTCAGGTAATGCGGGAAACTTTATTGAAGTACGTGACCTGACGTTTTATCGGGGAGATCGTGTTATCTATCAGAATGTCAATTTAGATATTCCCAAAGGCAAAATAACGGCGATTATGGGGCCTAGTGGAACGGGTAAAACGACACTGTTGCGATTAATTGGCGGGCAGCTGAAGCCTGATTCCGGCACGGTTAAAGTTGATGGCGAACATATCCCTAACTTAACCCGAAAAGAGCTGTTTGCACTTCGAAGCCGAATGGGAATGCTCTTTCAGAGCGGGGCTTTATTTACTGATATTTCTGTATTTGAAAATGTCGCGTTTCCATTGCGTGTGCATACCGATTTGCCAGAAGATATGATTCGTGACGTGGTATTGATGAAGTTACATGCGGTTGGTTTACGTGGAGCGCGTGACCTGATGCCTAGTGAGTTGTCTGGCGGAATGGCAAGGCGAGTTGCTTTAGCTCGCGCAATTGCATTAGATCCCGATTTGGTTATGTATGACGAACCGTTTGCAGGTCAAGATCCTGTTGCAATGGGGGTGGTGGTGCAGTTGATTCGGTTGTTAAATGACGCGTTAGGGCATACCAGTATTATCGTTTCACATGATGTTGCTGAGACCGCAAGTATTGCAGATTATATTTATGTGTTGGCCGATGGTGAAGTAATTGGTCAGGGGACTCCAGACGAAGTTCTGCATTCTGATGCTCCGCGTTTAAAGCAGTTCATGCAAGGCTTGCCTGATGGCCCTGTGCCTTTCCACTTTCCAGCGCGAGAGTTATGTGATGATTTGTTGGCGGGAGTGAAGTAAATGGTTATTCAAGCATTGCGGCGCATTGGTTCTAAAGGAGTGTCTTTTTTAGAAACATTCGGTGCGTCTGGCGTTTTTTTGTTTCAATCTTTATTTGCGGTTCCAAATATTAGGAATAATTTTCCGCTACTGGTAAAGCAGATTTACTCTGTGGGTGTGATGTCTTTAATCATCATTATGGTGTCGGGTTTTTTTATCGGCATGGTATTGGCGCTTCAGGGTTACAATATTCTTACTCGCTATGGCAGTGAGCAAGCATTGGGGCAGTTGGTTTCTCTTACTTTGCTTCGAGAGCTTGGTCCGGTGGTAGCTGCGTTATTATTTGCTGGTAGGGCTGGATCGGCATTAACAGCAGAAATTGGTTTGATGAAATCTACTGAACAAATCGCTGGTTTAGAAATGATCGGTATTGACCCGTTGCGCCGCGTAATTGCGCCACGATTTTGGGCGGGTGTTATATGTATGCCAGTATTGGCTATTATTTTTTCATCTGTTGGAATCTGGGGGGCATCTTTGGTTGGTGTTGACTGGTTAGGTGTGTATAGCGGGTCGTTTTGGGCAAATATGCAAGATAGCGTGCAATTTAGTGATGATGTATTGAATGGTGTTATTAAAAGTATTGCTTTTGGTTTTGTTATTACGTGGATTGCTGTGTTTCAAGGCTTCGATACAGTCCCCACCTCTGAAGGCATTGGGCAGGCTACAACGAGAACCGTTGTTTATGCATCCTTGGCAATATTAGGGCTCGATTTTATTTTAACTGCAGTAATGTTTGGAGATTTGTAAGCATGCGAATAAGGACTTTAGAAATATCCGTTGGAGCATTTATGGTGGCGGGCTTCGCAGCGCTTATTTTCTTAGCGTTAAAAGTTAGCGGGCTAACCCTTGAGGCTGCTGAAGAAAGTTATGAAGTATCGGCACGGTTTGAGAATATCGGCGGGTTAACGGTTAGAGCAAAAGTTACTATGGCGGGTGTTGTTATCGGTCGTGTATCAAATATCTATCTAGATAAAGAGGATTTTGTCGGGGTAGTTGAGATGGAAATATACAACCAGTTTGACAACCTTTCCATAGATTCAACAGCATCCATATTGACTGCTGGAGTACTGGGTGAGAAATATATTGGTATTGTTGTGGGTGCAGAAGATGAGAATCTTGCCGATGGCGATGAAATTGAGGATACCCAGTCTGCGTTGGTTCTGGAGGATCTAATCAGCAAGTTTCTTTTTAATAAGACGCAAGAATAATGATCGCAAAAAATACAGCATCACTACAGCAAGTAAATCCTCAGCAAATGATGCTGGAGGGTGAGCTCAATCAGCATACCGCAGCGGTGTTGCGTATTCGTTATGCATCATTGATTGAGGGGGCGGATAGTCAGTTTAGTGTGGATTTATCCGGTGTTAGTCGTAGCAATAGTGTCGGGTTATCTTTGTTGCTTTGCTTTATGCGTAAGGCAAAAAAATGCAATAAGGTGCTGGTATTTGTAAGCATACCTGACGCCTTGTTTGAGATGGCGAGGGTAAGTGGATTAGATGATGTGTTACCCCTAGGGAGTTTTAGTTAGTACGCCTTCATCCTTTATGACGTTTGTGCTTTAAGATCCGCTGATTTTTGTCATAATTTACGCTATCATACCCGGCTTATTCAAATCTGAGTCGGATATGTGGTGCTAAGCATTACTCCCTTTCCGCTTCCTTGTTACAGGTTTCACATATTATGGACGCACAAGACGTTAAAGCCTTGGTTGAGGCAGGAATAGAAAACGCAGAAGTCACCGTAAAGTTAGAAGGTAATAGCTGTCAGTTAATGGTTGTGTCAACGGCATTTGAAGGCCTGCGAACCCTTAAAAAACAACAGCTTATCTATGCATGTTTGAACGAAAAAATTGCCAGTGGTGATTTGCACGCGGTGACGATGCATACTTTCACACCTGATGAATGGGAGAAGAAAAAGGTTTTTGGCGCCCCGTTCTGATACTTTCCCCATCTTTTTAACTCAATTACTTTTTTGTGTAGAGGCTTTAGAGGCACTCAATGGATAAACTTATCATCACTGGTGGCGCGCCTTTAGACGGCGAGATCCGAATTTCTGGTTCTAAGAACTCTGCTTTGCCGGTGTTAGCGGCAACGTTGTTATCAGACGGCCCAGTGAAAGTGTGCAATTTGCCACACCTACAAGATATTACCACCATGATCACCCTGTTGGGGCAGATGGGTATTGAACTCACCATTGACGATAAAATGGGGGTAGAGATACTCGCTGGTACGATTAAAGATTTAACTGCACCTTATGAGCTTGTTAAGACCATGCGCGCCTCGATTTTGGTACTTGGTCCAATGCTGGCACATTTTGGTGAAGCACACGTATCGTTACCTGGCGGTTGTGCTATTGGTAGTCGCCCAGTGGATATTCACCTTAAAGGGTTGGAGGCTATGGGGGCTAAGGTAACTGTCGAGGATGGTTATATTCATGCTTATAGTAATGGCGGCCTTAAAGGGGCTCATATTGCCATGGATATGATAACGGTTACGGGTACTGAAAATTTGATGATGGCTGCATCCCTAGCGAAAGGTCAAACTATCCTGGAAAATTCGGCAAGAGAGCCTGAAGTGGTTGATCTGGCTGATTGCATCAATGCCATGGGTGGTGATGTTCAAGGAGCGGGAACCAGTACTATCACGATTAATGGTGTGGAAAAGTTAAATCCTTGTGAGTACACCGTAATCCCAGATCGAATTGAAACGGGAACCTACTTAGTTGCAGGGGCTATTACTTCTGGGCGTGTGAAGTTAAAAGATACTAACCCAAAACTGCTAGAGTCTGTGCTGCTAAAACTTGAAGAGGCAGGCGCTCATATCACGACAGGTGAAGACTGGATTGAGTTGGATATGAAGGGTAAACGACCTAAGGCCGTTAATATTAAGACTGCGCCTTATCCAGCTTTCCCAACGGATATGCAGGCCCAGTTCACAGCCTTAAATGCAGTGGCGGAAGGAACTGGAACGATTACCGAAAATATTTTTGAAAATCGTTTTATGCATGTATCTGAACTTAGTCGGATGGGTGCGGATATTCATGTTGAAAGTAATACCGCAATTGTTGCCGGTGTTGATAAATTAAAGGCTGCACCAGTGATGGCAACCGATTTACGTGCTTCTGCAGGGTTGGTGTTGGCTGGGTTAGTAGCGGAGGGTGATACCTTGGTGGATCGTATTTATCATATCGATCGCGGTTATGAGTGTATCGAAGAGAAGTTACAGTTGTTGGGTGCGAAAATACGCCGCATACCGTCCTAAGCATCGTGTGTTGTTGTCAGAAAAAGGTTTGATCATGAGTTCAGCTATTACCATTGCGCTTTCGAAGGGGCGTATTCTAAAAGAAACGTTGCCGCTACTTGCCGATGCGGGGATTGAATTGTTGGAAGACCCCGATAAAAGTCGGAAGCTTATTTTTCCTACGACCAATGAGAACGTTAATATTGTGATTATTCGTGCTACGGATGTACCAACATTTGTTGAACACGGGGCTGCGGATATTGGTGTGGCGGGTAAAGACGTGCTGATGGAGCACGGGGCGAACGGCGTGTATGAACCGCTGGATCTCAATATTGCATGCTGTAAGTTGATGGTTGCTGCAAAAGTAGATGCTGTGGAGCCTGTGGGCCGAATTAAAGTTGCCACCAAGTTTGTGAATATTGCACGTAATTATTTTGCAGAACAAGGCAAGCAAGTTGATGTAATAAAGTTATACGGTTCAATGGAATTGGCCCCTCTTGTTGGTTTGGCTGATTGTATTGTTGATGTTGTTGATACTGGAAATACGTTGCGAGCAAACGGCTTGGAGCCAACGGAGTATATCTCATATGTTAGTTCGCGATTGATTGTCAATAAGGCATCAATGAAAACTAAACATGATATTTTAGATGGTTTGATTCAATCGTTATCTGATGCCGTTGAGCGTCGCCGAGAATCAGTAGTTACCAATAAATAAAATTTAATAGAAAATGGATTGCCCATGGCTTTGCAAATAAATCGTTTAGACACTAATCAGGCTGGCTTCGATGAGCAGTTGACGACATTGCTTGCTTGGGAATCTGTTTCCGATGAGTCGGTGCAGCAGACGGTTCAAGATATCGTTAGCGATGTTCGTGCTCGGGGTGATGAGGCGCTACTTCAATATAGTTGTCAGTTTGATCGCTTAGACGTGAAAGGCATCAGCCAATTGGTAGTAACCAAAGAACGTTTACAACAAGCCTATGACGCAATTACTGATGATGAGCGTGAGGCATTAATCGTCGCAGCTCATCGTGTTAAGGTCTATCATCAGCACCAAAAGCAAGAGACTTGGACTTACGAAGAGGCTGATGGAACGTTGCTAGGTCAGCAAATTACCGCGCTTGATCGAGTAGGTATTTATGTTCCCGGTGGAAAAGCGTCTTACCCATCGTCGGTGCTAATGAATGCCATTCCCGCAAAAGTGGCGGGTGTAAAAGAAGTAATTATGGTTGTGCCTACACCTAGAGGTGAGGTTAATGAAATGGTGTTTGCAGCTGCAGTGATTGCGGGTGTTGATAAAGTTATTACTGTGGGTGGTGCGCAAGCTGTTGCAGCATTAGCGTATGGGACCGAAACAGTACCCTCTGTTGATAAGGTAGTGGGGCCAGGTAATATTTATGTGGCTACTGCAAAGCGTATAGTGTTTGGTCATGTGGGCATTGATATGATTGCAGGTCCATCTGAGATAATGATTGTATGTGATGGGAAGACTAACCCTGATTGGATTGCGATGGATCTGCTTTCGCAAGCTGAGCATGATGAGGATGCGCAATCTATTTTAGTGAGTCCTGATGCGGAGTTCCTAGCGACAGTTGAAGCAAGCCTTGAAAAGTTATTGCCGACCTTGGAGCGTAGCTCGATAGCAGAGCAATCGTTAAAGGCTAGGGGAGCTTTGATTCATGTCCGCGACATGGATGAGGCGGTTGATATGATAAACCGTATAGCTCCAGAGCATTTGGAATTATCGGTGGAAGACCCGCTTGCCATGAGTAAGCGGGTTCGACATGCAGGGGCTATTTTTTTGGGTCGTTATACCGCTGAGGCATTAGGCGATTACTGCGCCGGTCCTAATCATGTATTGCCCACCTCCGGTACTGCGCGTTTTTCCTCGCCGTTAGGTGTATACGACTTTCAAAAGCGAAGCTCTTTAATTATGTGTTCTGCTGAATCTGCTAATACGTTGGGTAAAACTGCTTCTGTACTGGCTCGAGGTGAAAGTTTGACGGCCCACGCTCGTTCTGCAGAATATCGTATTAAACAGTAGCGTATTAAATAAAACACAACTAATCATGTTTGAAATGGTTGTTATTTTGGCGATGGTCGTGAGCCAACGGTTGCAACTAGGCGGTGACGACTTCCTTTTCGAATAATGCCTATTGCAACCTTTTCACCGGGTTTCATATTCGTAACCAGTGTCATAGCTGCTTTAGAATCATCAATAGGCGCATCATTTAAGTGGGTGATGATGTCGCCGGGGCGGATGCCTGATTGGTGTGCGGGGCCATCTTTAAAAACACCTGACACTAAAAGTCCCGGAATATTGGGAAGATTAAATGTTTCCGCAATTTTGGGGGTTAGGATAACAGGCTCTATGCCTAACCAGCCGCGAATAACTTCCCCGTGCTGAACCAATTCAATGAGTACCTTCTTGGCAATGCTGATAGGGATTGCAAATCCTATACCTTGTGATCCTCCTGATTTTGAATAGATTGCCGTGTTAATACCTATTAATTGCCCCATAGCATTGATTAATGCGCCGCCTGAATTCCCTGGATTGATAGCTGCATCTGTTTGAATAAAATCAACAAAGGCGCTTAAATTATCTTGGCTTCTTCCTAGGGCGCTGACAATTCCTTTGGTAACGGTTTGTCCAATACCAAAGGGGTTGCCAATTGCTAAGGCGACATCTCCGACGCGAATGTTATTGGTTTGAGCGAGAGTAATTGCAGGTAAATTGGGGGCTTCAATAAAAAGTACAGCGAGGTCTGTTTCTGGGTCGGTGCCGACAACTGCAGCGGCAACTTGGCGCCCATCGTTGAGTGCCACAATAATTTCATCAGCACCAGAAATAACGTGGTTGTTGGTGACGATGTAACCCGTTTCGCTAAGAATTACACCAGAGCCTAGGCTGCGCTCCATGCGTTGACGTTTCGGGGCAGTATTGAGTCCAAAATAACGCCTAATGCGTGGGTCGTCGTACAGAGGATTGTATCGGCGAGTAATGATTTTGCCAGTATAAATATTAACAACGGCAGGCTGAGCGATGGCTACAGCATCCGCATAGGATACCGGTTCAAGTGGACTGCGGCGAGTGTTGATTCTCTCTGTTGAAGATATGGGAGTTGAGAGCGCTTCGCTGATGGGTATAACTTGAGGAGGTACCTGCTGTAAACTGGATGTGGAAACTGGAGGAGGGGTGTTGTTGCCCTTGGTGAAGCTAATAAATAACACGGCAACCAATAAGCCGGTGGCCGCGGGAATAAGAAAAAAACGTGTCATAATGCGGTTATCCTAGTACAGCAATCCTACAGGTGCTGTAAGGCAATAAAAGAGTGTTGAGCATGGTATCACCAATAGAATTGGAACGTGAATTAAACCGGTTGTTAGGCCCTGAAAACTTTAGGGATTATGCACCAAATGGGTTGCAAGTCGCATCAGAGCAACCAATAGAGCTATTGGTGACAGGAGTCTCTGCGACGCAAGCACTAATTGATGAGGCAATAGAAAAGGGCGCGCAAGCAATATTGGTTCATCATGGGTATTTTTGGAAGGGTGAGAACCCTTGTCTTGTAGGTATGAAATACCAGAGAATTAAGCGTTTAATGGATAATAATATTAGTTTGTTTGCCTACCATTTACCTATCGATGTTCACCCTGTATTAGGTAATAATGCTCAGCTTGCAGCACGACTGGGGATTGAGGTTACAGGGGGGTTAGAGCCAGGAAATCCGTACAGTGTAGGGAATGTTGGCAAGCTCATTAATCCATTGAGTGGCGATGAATTAGCGCAGAAAATTTCTACTGAATTGGGGCGCAAACCTTTGTTTGTAGGTGCTCCTGGTCGACTGATTCGTACTGTCGCTTGGTGTACTGGCGGTGCACAGGGGTACATCGAGCAGGCTGTAGATTGTGGCGTTGATGCTTATATCACTGGAGAGGCCTCTGAGCAGACCACACATATAGCAAGAGAGTACGGTATTCATTTTTTTGCAGCAGGGCATCATGCAACTGAGCGGTACGGTGTTCAGGCCGTTGGTGCTGCGATTTCTAAAAAAATGTATATAGATCATGAGTTTATCGATATAGATAACCCTGTTTAGTGATGTTTTTTTATTTTTGGTTATAAGTATATAGCCGGAGGGTATAAGTGGGTGCGGCAAACACAGGTATAATTAGCGCCGTTTATTTATCAGAAGCCATTGAACACGCTATGTTTGAAGACTGGGTGTTTGGTTGTGTCCTGGTGTTTTTCGTCTATTCGTCCATCGAACGTTAAAGGTTGTAAAAGAATCAATGTCAAATTTAGTCAATCCTCATGGAAGCAAAGACCTCAAGCCATTGTTGCTTGAAGGCGACGCACTAGCAGCAGAAAAAATCAGAGCAGAAAGTTTGCCTCAGATTGCGCTGAGTTCTCGCGAAACTGGCGACCTCATTATGCTTGGTATTGGTGGTTTTACACCGTTAGAAGGCTTTATGAGCAAGGCGGATTGGCAGGGTGTTTGTGATGATATGAAAATGGCCAATGGATTGTTTTGGCCCATCCCTATTACCAAGTCTGTTTCTGCAGCGGATGCAGAGTCTATCGCTGAAGGTTCAGATATAGCATTGGTTGATGGTGAAACAGGTGAGGTGATGGGTACTATGACCGTCACAGAAAAATACAGCATCGATAAGGCTCATGAATGCTCAACAGTATTTAAAACGACCGAAGAAGATCACCCGGGTGTACAGATGGTAATGGCCCAGGGTGAGATTAACTTGGCGGGCCCCGTGAAGGTATTCTCGCAGGGAGAGTTTCCAGAGAAGTATAAAGATGTTTATATGACACCTGCTGAGACGCGTGCGTTATTTGAATCAAAAGGTTGGAGTACTATTGCTGCATTTCAAACTCGTAACCCTATGCACCGTTCGCATGAGTACCTTGCTAAAATCGCTATTGAGATTTGTGACGGAGTGATGGTCCACTCATTGTTGGGCAAGCTTAAGGCTGGTGATATTCCTGCGGAAGTTCGTCAGGAAGCTATAGGTACGTTAATCAATAAATATTTTGTTGATAACACGGTTGTTCAATCAGGGTACCCATTGGATATGCGTTATGCCGGTCCACGTGAAGCATTATTGCACGCGTTGTTCCGTCAAAACTACGGCTGCTCACATCTTATCGTTGGTCGTGATCATGCTGGTGTAGGTGACTATTATGGGCCGTTTGATGCGCATCATATATTTGATGAAATTGAAAAAGATGCATTGGAAACGTTACCATTGCGTATTGATTGGACATTCTGGTGTAATGAATGTAGCTCTATGGCGTCAATGAAGACATGTCCTCATGAAGCTAAGGATCGTGTGTTAGTTTCCGGCACGAAGTTACGTAAGGCGCTATCTGAAGGTGAAGATGTGCAAGATAACTTTAGTCGACCTGAAGTGTTGGATATATTGCGAGCTTATTATGCAAGCTTAAAAGATGATGAAAAAGTTGAAGTTAAACTTACGGGTCATTCTGCAAAATAAAGGGTGTAAAATAATGAGCGCTAAATAAAAGCGTGAATTAGGTGCTGTTAAAAGCGCCACAAAAAAACCTACCTAAATAATATTTGGGTAGGTTTTTTTGTTTAAGCCTTAGTGTTGAACTGTCGGTTAGTTTTTTACATTAATAGTAACTTTGCGGGGCTTGCTCTCTTCTTGTTTATTGATGTCGATAGCTAGCACCCCTATCTCAAATGATGCACTTATTTGAGTTGCATCGGCGTCTTTAGGTAGACGGAATTGGCGAGAGAATGCTCCAATAACCCGCTCACTGTGATGCTTTTTTAGAGGGGCTGATTCCGATTGCTTGCGTTCACCGCTAATTTTTAATTGATTGTCTTCTATTTCGATAGATACATTTTCAGGTTTGATTCCAGGTAAGTCCATAACGATATGGAATCCGTTAGCGGATTCAGTGATATCTACAGCAGGGTGCCATTGGCGTGTTGATGTGGTTTTACAGCTCACAGAAGCAGAGCGTCTTGATGTTGGGCTAGAGTGGCGGCGTAAAGCATCTTGTTGTAATTGATCAAGAACTTGCCAAGGGTTAAGGGTTGCGATACTCATAGTGATTGCTCCAAAAAATGATCTTTAGTGTTGATTGCTGGGGCGTGATTGCCGCCGTTGTTTAAGATCTTGGGCAGTAAAAATACAATTCAAGGGAAATTAATAATAAAGAATCTTTATTTAATAGAAGGGTTGAAAACGAGGGTAGGTGCCCCTATTTCTAGGGGCTGCTGTGCAATCTGAAGGGCAAGGTTAGAGTGAAGGGCTTAGTTAGTTTGCGCTAGGGGGAGTTGCTGCTTGATCCTGTAGTCTAAAACCTTCATCCAGTGTCCCTTGTTCTTTAGGGTCACTTTTTGGAGCGTAATCTCTCGGGGGCTCAACTGTTTCACCGGAGAAACCAGCGTCTTCCTCGTCTACTGCCGGCGCTTGGATCTCGAGTGTGGCAAACTCCGGTTTTGGGGTTGGTAGTGCTTCTGAGTCTTCTTCTATTTCGAAGCTCCTTGGTGGTTCTGCGAAAGAAGTGGCTGCAGTTTCAAGGTGTTTTTGTACCGAGATATAATTAGCTGATAGGTCGTTAACCAGGTTCGCCGTCTGGTGAAAGTGTTGATTAACATTTTCCCTGTAAGCGGTAAATTCTTCCTGTAATTCTCTCATTTGCCTTTCTACCGCATTTTCTGTGCGTTGACGCATAACACCAAAATAGCAGATCGCGGCTCCTGAAAGTGCGCCTACAAGAAAACTTACAATCTCAATCCAACCCATATCAACCCCTAGCGGTATAATCTACCGTATTGCTAAAAATATAGTAGCTAAAAACATTGTGGGGGGTGGTGTCTAGTTGAATGTCCATTGGCCCCCGTTATTTTGATAATATAATCATATTCTTAAATAAGACAGCCTTAAACATGCGGGGCAGGGTAGATTGTTTGAATAGGATGTAACAAAGTCTACGGATTGTGATGATTTGGCCATACGGTAGCGCCAGGTTTGGCCAGAATAGCCGAAATCGTTTAAATATTGGAAGGGATAGGTATGTTCGAGTTTCCAGAAGGTGAGAGTCGTTTTTTTATAGATGGTGTGTGCGGTCAATTGCAAACCTCAACTATGGCACCCTCAAATGCTCCAGAGGATGGTGATTCTGGGGTTGTAGTAGTTGTGTGTCATCCGCATCCGTTGATGGGGGGGACGATGAATAATAAAGTGGTACATACGATAGCCCGTTGTCATCGAGACTTGGGGCACAGAGTGGTTCGGTTTAATTTTCGAGGCGTGGAAAAAAGTGAAGGGGAGTATGCTGAGGGAATAGGGGAGGCTGATGATTTGATGGCTGTACTGGGTTGGTTGAAGTCGGTCAGGCCTGGTGATCGCATTATTTTGGCAGGCTTCTCTTTTGGCTCTTATGTGGTGACAAGGGCTTTGCAGTTGGCATTAAAGGATGATTTTCCTGTGATTTCATTGTTATTGGTTGCGCCAGCCGTAGTGAACTACGATTTTGAAAATTTTACCGCATTTGATGTGCCGCTAGGAGTGATTGTGGGGGGCAGCGATGAGGTGGTTGATCCGTCTTCTATCTATCAATGGTTTGATTCTGTAACAACCGAGAAGCAGAAAGCTGTATTGGAAGGGGCGGGGCACTTTTTTCACGGTCAATTACCTGAGCTAAAAGGGTTGGTTAAGCAATTGGCGAACATAGACAATGATAGAAACCTTCGATAGAGTGTCGCAAAATTTGTACGCTTTGATCACGAAAGTGATGTGAATACGCTGTTGTTAAGGAATTAGTATGACGCAATGTTTGACCCCCTTAGAGCGCTATAAGCGTGACTTGGCGCGCCCTGAGTTCAGCTATGACGAGGCTCAGGAGCAAGCGGTGACCCATCTTGATAGGCTTTATCATGATTTGGTCTTACGCAAGCAAAATGCTGGCTCGAAAGGCTTTTTTTCTCGGTTTAGCAATAAGTCAAAGGCTACTCAGGTAGTGCCTGTGATGGGCTTGTACTTTTGGGGGGGGGTAGGGCGAGGGAAAACCTATTTGGTGGATACTTTTTATGAAAGTTTGCCCTTTGAGCAAAAAATGCGTATTCACTTCCATCGTTTTATGCGGCGTATTCATCACGAGCTGACAGATTTACAGGGAAGCAAGGACCCATTGAGTATTGTGGCAGACCGGTTGGCAGAGGAGGCCTGTGTCATTTGTTTTGATGAGTTCTTTGTGTCTGATATCACTGATGCGATGATATTGGGTGGAATGATGGAGCGCCTGTTTGGTCGAGGTGTTACGTTGGTTGCAACATCAAACATAGTGCCGGATAAGTTATATGAGAACGGCTTGCAGAGAGCCCGTTTTTTGCCTGCTATTACTTTAATTAATACTTATACAGAAATAGTTAATGTCGACAGTGGCATTGATTATAGATTGAGAGCGTTAGAAAAGGCGGAAATCTTTCATTCGCCGCTTGATAAGGGGGCAGGCGAGAGTTTGCGTAAAAGTTTTGACTCTTTGGCGCCAGAGCCTGGGCATGCTGAGGAAGTTATTGAAATAGAGGGGCGACCTATAGAAACTATTATGGTGGCGGATGACGTGTTGTGGTGTGATTTTGATGCCCTTTGTAATGGCCCTCGCAGTCAAAATGACTATATAGAGCTATCCAGGATCTATCATGCCGTATTAATTTCTAATGTACCGGTGATGAATGGGTTGACAGATGATCTGGCTCGCCGCTTTATTAATCTTGTGGATGAATTTTACGATCGTAATGTGAAACTGATTATGTCCGCAGAGGCTGCTATTGAAAACTTGTACGGTAGTGGGCAGCTTGAGTTCGAATTTCAGCGTACTCAAAGTCGCTTGTTGGAGATGCAATCTCATGAATATTTGGCTCGAGAGCATAAACCTTAGCAATTTTTCACAGAAGGTGCTGACGGCAGCCGTTGTCTTTGATACAATTCGCCAAAATCTGCAGTGGAACTCCCTTTAAGTGCTCTTGAGGCAACTAAAGTGACGGTATCCGCATACGTTAGCATGCAGGGCGAGTGAAGGCGTTAAGTCTGTACTATGCTAAATAACAGGGTTTTATACAGATAACGAGCGTCCCCCCGACTCAGTTTCTCTTCTCGTTCAATGGTAAACTCAAAATTGATAGAAAATTGCTTGTCAAATTCTGACAGGTTGGGTAGTATTCGCGCTCTTCATGAGTCAGTGAATCATGACCAAGTATTCTAGGGTAGAATAGATGAAAACTTATAGCGCTAAACCAGAGACTGTTGAACGTGACTGGTATGTAGTTGATGCAGAAGGCAAAACATTAGGTCGTCTAGCAACTGAAGTGGCTTTACGCTTGCGTGGCAAGCATAAGCCTGTGTATACCCCTCATGTTGATACTGGTGATTACATCATCATTATTAATGCTGAGAAAATCGAAGTAACCGGAAATAAGCGTAGTGACAAGATATACTATAGTCATACTGGTTACCCAGGTGGCTTGAAGTCAATGAATTTCGAAAAGCTAATTGCTCACAAGCCTGAGTTGGTCATTGAATCAGCTGTTAAAGGTATGCTTCCTCATAACCCTTTAGGTCGTGCGATGTTCCGCAAGCTTAAAGTATATGTTGGTAGCGAGCATAATCACGCGGCTCAACAGCCTAAAGAATTGAACATCTAAGAGACGGAAGCGAAATCGTGGAAACAAATTACGGTACAGGTCGACGCAAGAGCTCTGCTGCACGAGTATTCCTTCGTGCGGGCTCTGGAAATATTAATGTTAATGGTCGTACATTAGACACATACTTTGGTCGTGAAACTTCTCGAATGGTTGTTCGTCAACCACTAGAGTTGGTTGAAATGACTGAGAAATTCGATATTACAGTGACAGTGAAAGGTGGTGGTAACAACGGTCAAGCCGGTGCTATCCGTCTGGGAATCACTCGTGCACTTATCGAGTTTGATGAGACGTTGCGCAGCCCTCTTCGTAAGGCTGGTTATGTAACTCGTGACGCTCGATCGGTTGAACGTAAGAAAGTTGGTCTACGTAAAGCACGTAAGAAACCTCAGTTTTCGAAGCGTTAATTCAATTTCCTGGTTTGCGCCAGGAATTGGATTCGAAAAAGCCCAAAACATTGTTTTGGGCTTTTTTTTGCCTATGTGTTTTGTCGTATTAGTTGGCTGTTGCTCGGAATGATATTGAATTGCTGTCATCTTGGGTTGGTCATGGTCTTTATTGCATTTCTTGTGAGCTAATTTTCTGGTTTCCTTGTAACTATTTCGTAATTTCATTACTATGAGCGCGTAATTTTTTATGAGTATACAGGGGTTTTGTGCTTGAAATTTGGTGCAGCCTATCTGTGAATTCCTTTGGAGAGAGGTCAATGAGTACTGACAGCGTAAATGAAGGGCGTCGCCGATTTTGGATTGGTGCTACTTCGGCGGTAGGCGCTGCTGGCGCGGTAGGTCTAGCGGTTCCATTTGTAAAATCGTGGAGTCCTAGCGCAAAAGCAAAGTCGGCAGGTGCACCTGTAGTCGCAGATTTTAGTAAGTTGGAACCAGGTCAAAAGATGACGGTTGAATGGCGGGGCAAGCCTGTATGGATAGTGCGCCGCACCCCTGAGTCAATGAAGATGTTGGCGGATGTTGAGGGTAACTTGCGTGACCCTGGTTCGGAAAATAGTAATCAACCTGTGTACACTAAAAACCAAGGGCGCTCGATCGAAGGGCATTCTGAGATTGTGGTGCTTGTAGGCATCTGTACTCACCTTGGTTGTTCCCCTCTGTTTCGCCCAGATGTGGGTGCAGCGGATTTGGGTGGTGATGAATGGATGGGTGGCTTTTTCTGTCCTTGTCATGGTTCAAAATTTGATTTGTCTGGACGTGTATTTCAAGGGGTTCCAGCACCAACAAATCTTGACGTACCTCCCTATTATTACATGTCAGATACAGTAATAAAAATTGGTGAAGACGGAGAGGCAGCATAATGAGCATGTTTCAAAATATGATGACATGGGTTGATGATCGCTTCCCTGCCACCAAGATGTTCGAAGATCATATGAGCAAATATTATGCTCCTAAGAACTTTAACTTTTGGTACTTCTTTGGTGTTTTGTCTATGGTTGTGTTGGTAAACCAGCTGTTGACAGGTGTTTGGTTAACCATGATGTACAACCCGTCTGGCGAAGGTGCATTTGCTTCGGTGGAAATGAACATTATGCGTGACGTCGACTATGGGTGGTTGTTACGTTATATGCATTCAACGGGAGCGTCAGCTTTCTTTGTTGTTGTTTATCTGCATATGTTCAGAGCATTGCTCTATGGTTCATACCGTCAGCCCCGCGAGCTTGTGTGGGTGTTTGGTATGTTGATATTCTTTGTTCTCATGGCTGAAGCCTTTATGGGGTATTTGCTTCCATGGGGTCAAATGTCTTACTGGGGCGCACAGGTAATTATCTCTCTGCCAGGGGCGATCCCGTACGTTGGTGATGCGCTGATGGAGTGGATTCGCGGGGATTATTTGATCTCTGGGATTACCCTGAACCGTTTCTTCGCGCTGCACGTTGTTGCATTCCCAATCATATTGTTGGCCTTGGTTGTATTGCATATTATTGCTTTACACGAAGTAGGTTCAAATAATCCTGATGGGATTGATATTAAAGCTAAAAAAGACGAAAACGGAAAGCCACTGGATGGAATCCCTTTCCACCCTTATTACACTGTACATGACCTTGTCGGCATAGTCGTTTTCTTGATTGTTTTTTGTATCGTGTTGTTTTTCTTTCCAGAGGGTGGCGGTTACTTTTTAGAGAAGCCTAACTTTGAACCAGCGAACCCGTTAAAGACGCCAGATCACATCGCGCCAGTATGGTATTTTACACCATTTTATGCGGTATTAAGGGCGATCCCTGACAAACTGATGGGTGTCATTGGTTTTGGTGTTTCTGTGGCGATCTTGTTTGTATTGCCTTGGTTAGATCGTAGCCCAGTGAAATCCATTCGTTATAAAGGTTTTTTTAGCAAATTTGCGTTAGCGCTTTTTGCTGTCACCTTTATCGTTTTGGGTATTTGCGGTGTTAAGAACCCTGGTGACCATGCATTTGGTTTGTCCTTTATTACTTATAGTACAGTTGGTCAAATAGCCACGGTGATTTATTTTGCTTTCTTTATTGGTATGCCTTTCTGGACATCAAGAGAAGCTACTAAACCAGTTCCAGAACGGGTTACGGGGTCGCACTAATGAAAAAGCTAATTGTATTGTTAGTTGCTATGAGTTTGTCCATGTTGGTACAGGCTTCGTCAGGCGTTAATGAGCACATCGTTACTGCGCCGATTAATATGGACGATAAAGCATCGCTGCAAAAAGGCGCACAGCTTTTTGTTAATAACTGTCAGGGCTGTCATTCTGCAAATTTTATGCGCTATGAGCGAGTGTCAGATGATTTGGAAATACCGGCCGATATTATGATGGATAATCTTGTGTTTACTGATAGCAAGATTGGCGATGTGATGGTGTCTGCCATTCCTCAAGATTTAGCAAAAAAATGGTTTGGTACTGCGCCTCCTGATTTGTCACTGCAGGCTCGGGTGCGCGGTTCAGATTGGGTTTATTCTTACCTGACTAGCTTTTATGCTGACGAGTTTCGTCCATGGGGTGTAAATAACCACGTATTTAAAGACGTAGGTATGCCGCATGTTTTGCAGACAATGCAAGAGAGCATGAGTGAGAAAGAGTTTAAAACCAACATGGCTGATTTAACCAATTATATGGTATACATGGCGGAGCCAATTCGTGCAACGCGTGAAAGCCTTGGTTATAAGGTGATTGCATTCTTGTTTGTATTGCTGTTCTTTGTTTATATGCTTAACAGAGAGTACTGGAAGGATGTTCATTAATCTTGATGATTAATGATGTTTGTAGGTAGCAAACATAACGACAAAAGGGTGCCTGTTTGGGGTACCCTTTTGTCGTTATGTTTACGTTGTTTTTGTATGATTTTTAGTAGTTAAATTCTAACCGTAAACTCTAGGGAGTGACTTCATGGGTGTGGTTGCAAAGCGTTCTTCGATGATATTTTATTCTGATGGTAATGATCACTATAGCCATCGAGTACGTATAGTTTTGGCTGAAAAAGGGGTTACCGTTGACATTCTTGACGTGGACTTGGCTAGTAAGCCGGAGGATTTAGCAAGTTTGAATCCTTACAATGAATTGCCGACGTTAGTTGATCGTGAGCTGACATTGTATGAACCAAATGTGATGATGGAATATTTGGATGAGCGATTCCCTCACCCTCCATTGTTACCTGTTTACCCTGTTGAAAGGGCTCGAAGTAGGCTTTGGTTATACAGGATCGAGCGCGACTGGGCTCCATTGGTTACGCTAGCTCTTGATCCGTCTGCAGATCCGGCTGAAGCAGATAAGGCTAAGGAAAAGTTCAAAGAAAGCCTGACTGCTATTGATCCGATTTTCTCTGAGATGCCTTATTTCATGAGTGAAGAATACACTTTGGTGGATTGCTGTATGGCTCCTATCTTGTGGCGTCTTCCTGTAATGGGTATTGAGATGGACCGAGCTAAGACTCCCAATCTGATGGCCTATATGGATCGATTGTTCGAGCGTGAGTCTTTTAAGGCTAGCCTGTCTGATTTAGAAAGTGATATGCAGCACGGCCATTGATATTATCGTTTGTTAACACCAGGTGGTGGTTGCTGTTTGGTGTTAGCATGATTGTGCGATTTACTTGGTTGTACAATGGAGCTAGTAGGGGGAGTAATGACGGATATCACTGAAGAGGCGATGTCTCCGACACGGCCTTATTTTGTGCGGGCTTTATACGAATGGATTGTCGATAACAATTGCACGCCTTATTTGTTGGTTGATGCAAATTATCCGAAAGTTGCAGTACCCACGGAATTTGTTGATGATGGCAAAATCGTTTTAAATTTGACACCTTCGGCGATTCGGCATTTGCATATGGATAATGAGTACGTACAATTCTCTGCTCGTTTTGGTGGTCGATCTCGAGAAATATATCTACCTATTGGTGCTTTATTGGCAATATATGCTAAAGAAAATGGTAAAGGTATGTTTTTTGAGGCTGGGGAAATTGAACCACCTCCAAGCCCTGATGAGGGAGGGGGTAGCGACGCTGCGAGTAAGCCTCCGGTCGTAGGCCGGCCGAGCTTGAAAGTGGTGAAATAAGCAATCAGCCATAAAAAAACCCCTGATTTCTCAGGGGTTTTTTTATGGCTGATTGTTGAGGTGAGTGCCGGTCAATGTCCGCGATGGCATGTTCATATTCACCTATACTGTAACCTTAACGGTTGCGTTGTAATCGTATTTGAACTTATTGATATTATGAGATTGTTATGGCTGGGTTGGAACAAGTCAATCAAAGCGATGAGTGCGACTCATTGGTCGGTCGTGAGTTGAATGGTGCTTATAGAATTGAGCGCCAGCTGGCGGATGGTGGTATGAGTTTAGTTTTTATTGCCGAGCAGATAAGTCTAGGACGCAAGGTGGTTGTTAAGGTCTTGCGGCCGGGCTTTGACGATGAAGACTTTATTCAACTGTTTTTGAGAGAGGCTAGAATAAACAGCCAAGTTAATCACCCGTCAGTGGTTAGTGTATTTGATTTTGGGAGAACTGATGACGGTATTGTCTTTATTGCAATGGAGTTGTTGGATGGTGTGACATTGGGGGATGTTGTTGAAAGTGAAGGGGCTTTGCCGGTTGGTAATGTGGTTTGGTTGATGGAGCAGGTATGTGCAGGTATTCATGCCGCGCACAAGTTAGATGTGGTTCATCGAGATTTAAAACCGAATAATATTATGATCGTGCAGGTCACCGGAGGGGATACGCTTGTTAAAGTTTTAGATTTTGGTATCAGCAAACCCTTGGGAGAGGAGGACCTCAAGCATACCAAGCTGGGGATGGTGATGGGGACGCCGGGTTACCTTTCGCCTGAGCAAATTAGAGGTGTTGCTGTTGACCCTCGCGCGGATGTATATGCTTTGGGTGCGTTATTGTTTTTTGTGTTGTCGGGGAAACGCCCCTTTTCTGGAGCTAGTCATGAATCTATTATGGCAAAACAGTTGTCCGGTGATGTGCCTAAATTGTTAGATGTGTCGGTAACAGATCCTTTGATGTTGTCGTTGCAGCCTGTAGTTGATCAGGCGATGGCTCTGGATAGGGATATGCGTTACGCCGACGTAAAGGTCTTTTGGCAAGCGTTGCTGGATCATTCAAAGCAGTTTGAGAAGGTTGTTATTGATGGCGAGGGTGGTCGGAAATCTCAGGATTCGTCAGGCTGGAACGTGATTTCAAATGGCGGATTGATAGATGGAGTTATAGATGAAGATGTGAAAATAGAGTTGCAACGGGTATTAAAAATGTCTGAAGGCCAGGCGAAGCAACTTATTGAAACCTCAAAAAATATTGTGATTCGTAAGAATCTTAACGAAAAGGACGCCCAACGGTTCAAAACGGTTTTTTCACGCATTGGGTTGCGAGTTTCTGTTGTGAGTGCTGAGTTGGGTGGGGTGAAGCGAGATCCTGGTTCATTGCCGACACCTGGAATGGTTCAGCCGATGACGCTTACGCAGTTACAGAGAGCTGGCCGGCAACAATTACAGTCCTCGAGTTTGGTGCAATCAAATTTGAGTGGGGGGAGTTTTGAAAATCAACGCGTAGGTGGGGATATAGTCAAAGCAACGAGCGTATTATCTAAGCGTATTTATGTGTTTTTATGCGTTGCCTTGTTGATGGTGGGGTTTGGTGTCGGTGCTTATTCTCCTTGGCGTTATCATGTAAGTGACATTTGGGTTAGAGATATTATTGGTGAGGAGACTCCGAGGGGGGTGATGCCTCATCAAATAACGATTGGCATGTCAGCTGCATTTCAGGGAGGGGCTAAAGAGTTAGGCAGGGCAATGCGATTGGGAGTGGAAGCTTATTTTCATCGGGTAAATGCAACTGGTGGGATTCATGGTAGAGCGCTTGAGTTGAATGCTTTGAATGATGGGTATGAGCCAGGTATAGCTATTAAAAATATGGCAGCTTTTGTCGATAAAGAATCGGGTGTGTTCTCGTTGCTGGGGAATGTTGGTACCCCCACAGCGCGAGCGATTTTGCCGATTGCATTGAAGGAGCGTATGTTGGTTATGGGGACATTCTCGGGTGCGGAGGTGCTGAGAAATGACCCTCCTGATCGTTATGTTTTTAATTATCGAGCAAGTTACGCGGAAGAAACGGCGGCGATGATTCACTATTTTGTAAAGGTGAAGAAGTTGCGCCCTGAAAGAATTGGTGTGTTTTATCAAAATGACAGTTACGGTAGAGATGGCTTGTCTGGAGTGGTTGATGCGTTGCAAGATTACGGTGTTGCCAGAGAAAATATAATTACAGCGAGCTATGAGCGAAATACGGTTCAGGTTGAAACAGCGGTGCATCAGTTTGACGATAAGATTGATTCGCTTGATGCTGTAGTACTTGTTAGCACGTATTCGGCTAGTGCGGCATTTACACGGTTGGTGAGGGAGCAGGGTTTTTTGGGAGAGGTTGGTAATGTATCTTTTGTTGGCGCGCGCGCTTTAGCGGAAGCTTTTCAGGAGATTGGAGGGGGTATCGGTGAGGATGTGTTGGTGACGCAGGTTGTGCCGATGTATGACTCGTACGCGTCCGGTGTGTTGCAGTACAGGGAAGACTTTTCCCGTTACTTTCCTAATGAGGAGCCAGGTTTTGTCTCGCTGGAAGGGTATATTGTAGCAGTTTTATTGTGTGAGGCTTTGCAGCAAGTGGGGCGATACTTTACGATGGATGATGTGGTGAGTGCATTGGAGTCATTTTCATCGCTAGAGCTAGGTGTGGGGCAACCATTAAGTTTTCATGTTTCAGACCACCAGGCTAGCCATCAGGTGTGGGGGAGTAGGATTACGGCAGGTGGGGCGTTTGAAGAAGTGGATTTAAAGAAGGTAAGGTTGTAATTGTATTGGTCATGGCGACTGTTTAAATTGGTGTTTGCCTAGGGCAGGTGCTCGCTATGACCAATACAGGTTTGTGTTAATCGATATACTCTACAATCTTGACGATTTTCTGTACTCCATAAATCAAACGTGTAATTGCAACTGCGTCGGTAGCTTCTTTTGGTGTTAGTAGCCCCATTAGGTAAACTGTGCCGTTTTCAGTTACAACTTTAACTCGACCCGAAGGAAAGTCAGTTGTAAATAGCATTTGATTTTTGATTTTAGTGGTAAGCCAGCCATCATTTACCCCTGCCATATAAGACACTGGCCCGGCTATCGAGAGTTCGTTATGAACTTTCCTTACTGCTCTGACTTTTTGGGCGATTGACGAGGCATTTTCAAGCAGTGGTTGCGATTTTACTTGACCTATAACTAATACGATGCCGTTGTAGGAAACGACGCTAACATTCCCTTCTTTATAGCCTATGTCCGCATTATATAAGTTTGCGAGGATTTTAGTTTCAATACTTTCGTCTTCAATATAGGACCCAAATGTACGGGTTCCAGGGTCTTCGTCAATTTGATCAGATCCAGAAGAGGCCGAGAGTATCGAGGCGCACCCAGAAATCCATTGTGATGCAAAAAATAAGCTGCCTATTAACCATAGGTTTAACAACAGGCTTCGGCTTGATGTTCTGTTCATTGTTTTCTTAACCTTTGTCATTATTCAACGCCAAACAGTTGACCGTCAATTAGGTCGCACAGGGCGTGAATGCATAATAAATGGACTTCTTGTATGCGAGCAGTAGAGTAGGAAGGTACTCTGATTTCGACATCATCGGCATGTAACAAGTTCGTAACATCGCCACCATCTTTGCCAGTAAGGGCTACAACTCTCACCTCTCGGTCGTGTGCGGCTTGCACCGCCTGCAAAATATTGGATGAATTACCGCTTGTTGTTACTGCTAAGAGTATATCGCCAGGGAGACCTAAGGCGCGTATTTGTTTAGAGAAAATTTCGTTGTAACTATAGTCATTAGCGATGGATGTGAGTGTGGAAGTGTCTGTCGAAAGTGCGATTGCGGGTAGTGCTGGGCGTTCTCTTTCGAATCGGTTTAACATTTCAGATGAGAAGTGTTGTGCGTCACCAGCAGAGCCACCGTTGCCACAGGTTAATATTTTGCCGTTATTTAATAGGCTTTGTACCATTGCTTCACCAGCAGCGACAATGGCTGATGGGATAACATCTCGAGCTTGTGTTTTAGCTTCGATGCTAGCGTCGAATAATTCAAGAACACGATCTTCTAATGTCATGGTTTGGTCTCTTTCATTTGTTTAGCGTTATATTTTAACAGTACGTATTGTAAACTTAAAATGCATTTCTTATCCAGGTTGTTTCCTGTGTCTGGTGTTTCGGGCAATAGTCAATACCTACAACATCAAATCGGCAAGGGATTTCTACGGTTTTAAAGCGTCTAAGCATGTAAAGTTGTGCTGTTTTAATGAGTTTCTTTTGTTTATGGTAGGTCACGCTATCAATGGCTGAGCCGAAACCAAGTTTTCGGCGGTACCGTACTTCCACAAACACTAGGGTGTCGCCATCATGCATTATAAGGTCGATTTCACCTGTTTTTTCAGAAAAATTACCTTCTTTAAATCGCAATCCTTGATGTTCCAAATAAGACCTAGCTTGTTGTTCTGCTCGGTTGCCAATTTGCGTTTTGGGGCTGCTGTTGTGGCGGTTGGGTTCTCCATTGTTGTTGGTTCCATTGCTTCTCATCATCACTTCCTTGTGGTTTATCTTTCAGAGGGGCTGCTTCATGTTTTGGTACTGCTCTTGGGGTACCTTTTTTGATTTTTGCCCAATTTAATTCTCGGAGAATTAGGTTTTTGGGTGACAATGAAAGGATCCCTGTCGCCCCGAAAAATCGAGCGCCGGGAACCCCAGTGAGTAACTGAATGCGAGCATGTAGTCGGTAGGCATCTACCCCCAAAGCATTGAGCCTGCGATAACGTGAGGCGGTATTGGGCCATGCTTGATTTAGATTCTGTTGCGTTTCTGTCGGCGTTGTTAGCAGCCAGGGTATATCGCAAAATTCAACACCGTTTATGTCTCTATCTTTTGATGCTTTGGGTTTGCCGCTGTATATATGAGAGGTGGCATATACCGGTAAGTCGGCAGCATAATGGAAGTCGAGTAGGGGTTTAATTTGTCGAGCCTGTTTGGGGGATGCCAAAATAAACACGAAATCAATGTCCTGCCGCCTTCTCGGTTGGAATTCAAATGGAATGCCTAACATGCGTTTAAGCTGATTGGCTCGGCTTTGGCTTTGTTGGATCATTAACATTTGTTTTATTGCGGAGGAATAATTGCCTTTGTTATCAAATGTGGCACTTGCGGTTGTGGTGCCGCCAAACTTGGTCCATTGCTCATTAAAAGTGTTGAATACTCGTTCACCCCAGGCGGAATCTGGGTAGAGTACCGCGGCATTTTTATATTCGTATTCTAAAGCATGAGTGGCGACTTGGCGTGCTTCGTCATCTGGTGATAAACCAAATTGAAAAAGGTTGGCGGGACTTTGTGTTTCGTTATCAGCTCTGTTTAGCGCGATGGTGGGGACGGGTAGTCCACCTTTTTCAAGTTGAGACTCGTCGTATCTTGAGTAATGTTGTAAAGCTTTTACATTCTTTTTTTGCAGGGCGCCGATAATTAATTCAGCTCCGTCGAGAACCGCTTGTTGATATGTGTCTATAAAGGTGTCGGTGTTGCTGCTGTCATATACACGGATTTGTAGCGTTGTTTGGTTCTGATGTGTCCTGCTCGTTTCTATAAAGGCGGGTTTGGAATTAACGCTTTTTGTATCTGCATTTTTTGTATCAGTGTAATGCGCCGCTAGAAAACCATTTTGAATGGCTCTGGATGCTGGAAGGTAGGGGCCCTTTTGTGGAAGTAATAACGCTATCTTGTTGGGGCGTTGTTGAACTAGCTGAGACAATATGGCAAGGCTTTCAGGCAGCGGGGATGCCGCAGGGTGTTCAGGGTATAGCGTTAGCCAATGGTTTAATTCGCTTATCTGAGAATCTAGGTTGTCTTGATGGGCACGAAATAACCATGCGAGTTGAAACCACCCCTTGGTTTCGTCAAAAGCTGCGGATAAGGACAGCGGTAACAGCTCTTCTGCATCTAATGCTGTGAGGTTTAGCCAGATTTGTTGTGTGTTGTGCGATCGAGATTTTTCTAACTTTAGTGAGTTGTGGATAAGGTCTAGGGGTGTTTTTGCAGTGTTGGCGTTGACAGGTATGTCAACTGCGTTGTTTGTGTTCACATTACCAATGTAAGTATCGTTCACTCGGCTGTTGTGTTCAGCTGGGAGCAGTGACGCAATAAATATACGCTCTCTTGCAGCGGCTAGAAAGTTACCTGATTGCTCCCAAGCAATAGCCCTGAGTAAGCTGGACTCTATTGATTGCTTGGTGTCAAGCTGGTTGATGATGTTGGTGAAATTCATCCTATCCGTTGTTAAAATTGATACAGCTAATTCAGGGTCAAGGTTGTAAAGCGCTTGAAAGGCCGTCTCAATAATAAAGTTTGCTTGGAGCAGAATTGGTAAATGAGTGCCATCTATTGTTGTTAATATATTCGATGCTTCGGCGATTTTCCCACCCTGTCGCAGTAAACGAACTGCTTGTAGGAGAAGTTGTTCTGATGCGGGAGACTGCAGCTGTTGTGCTTGGGTCAGTAAGGACGCAATTGGAGTGGCTTTTTCGGATTGACTTGGATCGCTGATGCGTGCTGAGGGGTCACCGCAGCCACTTAGTCCAAGCCCAGTGAGCAGTGATAAGGTGAAAAAAAGAATAAATCGCGCGACTCGTTTTGGCATATCTGTACAATCTACCCAAAAAATACTAGAAGTTAGGAGGCAATCAATTTGCCCAAGATGAAGCATCCCATTATAGACTGATATAATAGGAAAAAGTTGCTTACCTCGAAGAAACCTGATGACAAATCCACAATGACGACCTACTTATGAATCCTGGAAACTTATACATTGTCGCTACTCCTATTGGGAACTTAAGCGATATTACTTTACGCGCCATAGAAATATTAAAATCGGTTGATATCGTCGCTGCGGAGGATACCCGCCATAGCCGAAAATTGTTCAACGCACATAATATAAATACCTCCTTGTGGGCAGTACATGAGCATAATGAAGATGTTAAGTCTGAGCAGTTAATAACGAAACTGCACGAAGGGCAATCGGTGGCATTAATTTCCGATGCGGGAACACCCTTGATTAGCGATCCAGGCTACCGCGTTGTAACAAAGGCTAGGGCGGCTGGGGTGAGTGTTTACACTGTGCCTGGCCCTTGTGCTGCAGTGGCGGCCTTGAGTGTGTCTGGGCTACCAACGGATCGCTTTCTGTTTATAGGTTTTCTAGCGCCAAAACCAACAGCCAGGCAAAAACAATTGCAAGAGATACTTGATGAACAGGCAACCGTTGTACTGTATGAGTCCCCCCGACGGATTACGGGGCTGCTCTCTGATATTCAGACCGTTTTAGGGGGAGACAAAGTTGTGAGTGTGGCAAAAGAGCTGACAAAAACATTTGAAAGGGTATTGTCTGGTCCGGTGACTTCAGTGTTGTCGGAACTTGAGGGTGATCCTGACCTGCAGCGAGGAGAGTTTGTTGTTATGGTGGCGGGAGTGCCTAAAAAGAAAGCGGGTAATGATGTCGTGGATGCGACAACAATGGCTTGGGTTGCGATGGCTCAGGAACACCTTCCGCTTAAGAAAGCCTGTGCTTTAGTAAGCGATATGACAGGAGTAAAGAAGAACCTGTTATATAAAACTGTACTCGCAGATAAGGAATAACTTGCAACTGGAGCCATTTACAGCTAGTTTGATCACCGAAAAGTTGGTCAGGCAATCGCCCTCTAATTTATTAGAGGGAGGAAAGTCCGGGCTCCATAGGGTAAAGTGCCAGGTAACGCCTGGGGGGCGAAAGCCTACGGAAAGTGCAACAGAGAGTAGACCGCCTAAGCAGCATTGCTGCCGGTAAGGCTGAAAGGGTGCGGTAAGAGCGCACCGCATGGCTGGTAACAGGCATGGCGATGGTAAACCCCACTCGGAGCAAGACCAAATAGGAATCCGCTAGGTGTGGCCCGCACTGGATTCGGGTAGGTTGCTTGAGGCAGTTGGTGACAGCTGTCCCAGATGAATGATTGTCCGCGACAGAACCCGGCTTATCGACCGACTTTTCACCCTATTCCTTTCCTAGTTAGGCGCAATAGTCGCCTAGTCAATTTAGTTTGATGGCAAGCATCAAACTGCTTATAAAAAAGCCTGCTTTTTATTACAAAATGTTCTCACGGCTAGAATCTACTTTAAGTGTTGCCAAATAAGCCTTTGAATCACAGGGCTTTTCTGTTTTTCCTTTTTCTCGTGTTTATCTCCAAAACACCTGTAAGTCATTGTTTTTACATCCCAAATTGGATTTTGGCTGCGTCTAATTCTTGACAGTGTACCTGTAAGCTCCCTATAGTGTGAAAAAGTGGTAGAAAGTGGGTATTTGTGGATCTGATTGGTCCTAAATTGCCATAATGTGGAAATTATAGGAAGCATCGTGTTTAGAGGCGTTAACGCAATAAATTTGGATCAAAAGGGGCGCATGGCATTGCCAACACGCTACCGTGATTCTGTGCAAGAGCGTTGCGCCGGTCAATTAATAGCCACAATTGATACGGAAGAGCGATGTTTACTTTTGTACCCTCTGCCTGAGTGGTTGGAAATTGAACGAAAGATTGAAGCATTACCCAGTTTTAATAAAGCTGCAAGAAGAGTGCAGAGATTATTGATTGGCCATGCGACTGATGTTGATATGGATAAAAATGGGCGTTTAGTGCTTCCTCCAGTTTTAAGAAATTATGCGGGATTAGATAAAGAAATAATGTTAGTCGGACAAGGTAAGAAATTTGAGATTTGGTCAGAGCCTCATTGGAATGAAAAACGGGATGCATGGCTTGAAGAGGAAAGTATGGCAGATGAACCATTGCCAGAAGACATGATGTCGTTGTCACTATGATGTCGACAAATGAGCTTACTCACAATGCAGTGCTTTTAACTGAAACTATTGACGGTGTTATCACTGACGATAATGGTTTCTATATCGATGGTACGTTTGGGCGGGGAGGTCATACACGCGAGCTTCTTAAGCAGTTGGGGGAAGAGGCTCGCGTGCTGGCATTTGATAAAGACCCAGAAGCCATCACGATTGGTAAGCTACTAGAGCAAGAAGATAGCCGTTTCGAAATACACCATGGATCATTTGCAGATATTGCTGCGGTGGTAACGGCTAAGGGGTATGAGGGGAAGGTGAGTGGCATCTTACTTGATCTGGGGGTTTCTTCCCCTCAGTTGGATGATGCGGAGCGTGGTTTTAGTTTTATGAGAGAAGGCCCGCTTGATATGAGGATGGACAATGCGAGTGGTATGACGGCTGCAGAGTGGTTGGCCGTTGCCAGCGAAGAAGAGATTACTACCGTATTAAAAGTCTATGGGGAAGAAAAGTTCGGTTTACGAATCGCGAAAGCAATTGTAGCTGAGAGAGTAGAAAGACCATTAACAACAACATTGGAACTTGCAGAACTGATTGATAAGGCAAGACCTGTAAAAGAAAAACATAAACATCCAGCAACACGTTCATTTCAGGGAATTCGAATATATCTAAATAAAGAATTGGATGATTTAAAGACTTGTTTAAATGATGGGTTAGAAATGCTGATGGTTGGTGGACATTTCTCGGTGATAAGTTTCCATTCATTAGAAGACAGGATTGTAAAAAAATTCATTCAAAAACATGTCAAAGGTGATGATTTTCCAGCGGGTTTGCCAGTGCTGGATAGTCAGTTGAATAAACGATTGAAAAGCTTGGGTAAGGCTCAGAAAGCATCTGCTGATGAGCTGGATGTTAATGTACGCGCTCGCAGTGCAGTGTTGCGAGTCGCAGAAAAGTTAGCGTAAAGGAAAATGACAGCATTACCGACAATAAGTAATAACGCAGTATTTCATCAGCGATCGTGGTTCTTTGTAGCCACGGTCGCTTTGTTGGTTGTGTTATCTGCAATTTCGGTGATTTATTCAACGTATCAAACGCGTAAGCTTGTTGCTGAGTTTCAGCAGCTACAAAATATGCGAAATGACATGGAAGTGGAGTGGGGACAGCTGTTATTAGAGCAAAGCACTTGGGGATCTTTTAATCGCGTGGAGCGGCTAGCGAGCAAACGATTAAAAATGATTGTACCGGAGCCAAATAAGATTGTGATGGTGAGCCAGTGAGCGAGCATGAGCAAGAAAGAAATTTTTCTTGGCGTTTCTACTTTGTTGTGGCAGTTATGTTGTGCGCGGCTTTAGCTGTTGCGGGTCGAGTTAGTTATCTTTATGTGGTTGATAAAAACTTTTTGCAGAACCAGGGCGATAAGAGGGTTTTGCGTACTGCAGTGATTCCCGCTCACCGAGGCATGATTAAAGATAGAAATAATGAACCTTTGGCGGTAAGTACGCCAGTCACAACTGTGTGGGCTAACCCGAAACAACTTATTGGGATGCAAGTTCAATGGCCGTTGTTAGCTAAGAAATTAGGTACCAGTGAGACACGCTTACGGAATCGTATTCTGGGTAATCAAAGTAAACAATTTATTTATTTGCGCCGACATATGACGCCACAGAGAGCCAGTGAAATTTTAAAAATGAAATTGCCGGGTGTTCATGGCTTGACAGAGTACCGACGTTATTACCCTGCGGGAGAGGTTGCTGCTCATGTTGTCGGTTTTACCAATATTGATGAGAAAGGGCAGGAAGGTATTGAGTTAGCATATAACGAAATTTTAAATGGAACCCCCGGTAAGAAGCGTGTCGTAAAAGATTTACACGGACGTGTCGTTAAAGATATTGGCTTAATAAAAAATGCTGAACCAGGACAAGATATAACGTTAAGCATTGATCTTCGCGCTCAATATTTGGCGTATCGAGAGTTACTTACGGCAGTAAAAGAGTATAAAGCTCATGCAGGAAGCGCCGTTGCAATAGACATTGAAACGGGTGAAGTGTTAGCGATGGTAAATCAGCCGTCGTACAATCCCAATAATAGAGCTCGTAAAGATGTTGCGCACTTTCGGAATCGAGCGGTAACGGATTTATTTGAACCAGGCTCAACGGTGAAACCATTTACCGTATCTGCAGCATTGGAAAGTGGACGCTGGAAGCCTGAAAGTTTAGTAAATACGGCGCCAGGCTTTGTAAAGGTCGGACGTAAGCGTATTCGTGATATGGGGAACTACGGTGTTATTGACGTGGGAACCATTATTGCGAAGTCGAGTAACGTTGGGGTGACAAAATTAGCGCTTTCGTTAGAGCCTGGTGCTGTAAGTAGCTATTTCTCACGATTAGGTTTGGGTCAGTCTACAGGGGTGGGTTTTCCGGGAGAGAGTGCTGGGTTGCTACCGATGAAAGAGCGTTGGCGCCCGATTGAAGTCGCTACGATGTCATATGGGTATGGGCTCTCAGTTACTGCTTTGCAGTTAGCGCAAGCTTACGCTGTGTTAGGTAGCGGTGGGATTAAGCATCAGACCTCATTATTAAAATTGAATGCTAATCATAATTTAAATGATGATGGTTTTGTTGATCGAGTGATGGATAAATCGGTTGCTGTAGATGTCCTTGCCATGATTGAAAAAGTTACGGGTGATAAGGGTACGGCAAGGCGAGCGAGGGTTCCTGGATATCGGGTCGGAGGTAAGACTGGAACGGTACATAAAGCTAGTGCAAATGGCGGTTATGAAGATCATAAATACACTGCGTTATTTGCCGGTGTAGCTCCAATTGAAAATCCGCGTATTGCGCTGGTGGTAGTCGTGGATGATCCAAAAGGCGATCAATATTATGGTGGGCAAGTTGCCGCGCCAATATTCTCCCGCGTTATGGCGGGACTGTTGCGTGTGAAGCAAGTGGTTCCAGATCGAGTTCCAGGGCAGTGGGTGAAAGCGTCGTTTGCTAACGGGGGCAGCTCATGAGTACTGGGTCAAATAAAATGATACCTGTTGGCACAACGTTGGGAGACTTGTTTTCGAGTAGCGCACTAACTGAAACAGATCAGCAGCGGCAAGTTCGAGGCCTATCATTGGATAGCCGTACCGTAAAAGCTGGAGATGTTTTTTTTGCTTACCCTGGTGTAATAGCTGATGGTCGACAGTATATTCAGGCTGCTATCGAGAAGGGTGCCGTAGCAGTCATCGTTGAGTCAGATGAAAGTCAGGTATTTGATTGTTCCGATCTTAACGTACCGGTTCTTATGGTTGAAGACTTACGGCATGCGGTGGGGGAGATTGCGGCATTGTTTTGGGGCGCGCCTTCCTCACAGCTAGCCGTAGTTGCCGTAACAGGTACTAATGGAAAAACTAGTGTTACTCAGATGATTGCAGAGTCGATAGATTCTATGGGTAATAAAGGTGCGGTTATAGGGACGCTAGGGAATGGTGTTTTAGGGCAACTTAAAGAAACGAAAAATACTACCCCCGATGCGTTGCAAATACAGAAATTGTTAGCAGGTTTTGCCCAAGAAAATATAAGTGTTGTGGCGATGGAAGCTTCGTCTCATGGTTTGGCACAAGGTCGATTGTTGGGTACTAATATTGATATTGCTGTGGTGACTAATATCACTCGTGACCATCTTGATTATCATGGAAGTATGGAGGCTTACCAACGAGCAAAAGCAGATTTAGTTATGTGGCCTGGGGTTCGGCAGGTGATATTAAATGCCGATGATATTGATGTAATGGCATTAACAGGTTATATCGCTGATGATGTTGAAGTGGTTACTTTTTCACATATATCTTCTGCTGCAGACGTACGAGCTGAAGATATAGCGTTTTCAAAGCGAGGGTTAGAATTTATTTTAGCGATCTCAGGAGGTCGGGAAAATGTGAAGAATCAGCTGGTTGGTGAGTTTAATGTCTCCAATCTGTTGGCGGTAGCGACAGTGTTGCATTGTCAGCAATATGATATTAAGCAAATTGCTTTAGCGCTCAATTCTATCTCTCAGGTACCAGGAAGAATGCAGGAGGTTGGCCTGTCAGCGTCTAACTTGGCAGTGGAAAATTCAGGTGTCGAACTTCCTGGTGTGATCGTCGATTTTGCACATACGCCGGATGCGTTAGAGAAAGCTTTAACAGCATTGAAGCCCCATTGCGAAGGTAAGTTGTGGTGTGTTTTTGGTTGTGGTGGTGAAAGAGATAAAGGGAAAAGACCTGAAATGGGGGCGATGGCTGCTAAATACGCAGACCGAATGGTAATTACAGCGGATAACCCTCGAAGTGAAAGTGCAGGTGAGATTGTTAAAGAGATTGAAGAAGGTATTGGAATGGGAGCTGCTTATCAGGTCGAATTGAACCGAGAAGAAGCTGTTCGTTGCGCGGTGATGAATGCTGCAAATGATGATCTGATTTTATTGGCTGGAAAAGGTCATGAGAACTACCAGGAAATAAATGGAAAAAAGCACCCGTACTCAGATAAGGATGTTGCTGAGAAAGTATTATGTGAACGTTTACAGTACTCAGTTTCAGGGGGTGATCAATGTTGATTTCTAATGCTGCAATAAAAATAAACGGAGAGCTAAAGGGTCAAGATGTTAGATTTTCATCCGTTAGTATTGATACACGAACAATAAAAACGGGCGATTTATTTGTTGCCTTGCGTGGGCCCAATTTTGATGGACATGAATATCTTGATGTAGCGAAAAAGAACGGCGCAGTAGCGGCCCTGGTTAGTAAGCCGGTGGATACTTCGCTACCTACTATTTTGGTAAAGGATACTTGGTCAGGGCTTGGTCAATTGGCTGCTGAGTGGCGTGCACAATTCCAATTGTCAATGGTTGCGGTCACTGGTAGTTGTGGAAAAACCACACTAAAGGAAATGATTGCCACTATTTTAAGTTTGAGAGGGAAGACACATTTTACTCAGGGTAATTTTAATAATGACATTGGTGTTCCCTTAACGTTGTTAAAACTGTCTGCGGACCATGAATATGCTGTTATTGAGTTAGGTGCGAATCACTTAGGTGAAATTGCATATACCGCCAATTTGACCCGGCCTGATGTTGCTGTGGTGATTAATGCGGGTGATGCTCACATTGAAGGCTTTGGTTCGAAAGAGAATGTTGCAAAAGCTAAGGGTGAAATTTTTCAAAGTTTAAATGCAGATGGTGTTGCAGTACTGAATCGAGATGATGAGTTTTATAACTATTGGCAGAAAAATACTTCGGGAGCGAAGCAAGTCTGTTTTTCTCTAGAAAATAGCAGTGCAGATTTTTTTGGCTCGCAGCTAACACTTAGTCAAAACGGTAAGTATCAATTTGTACTAAATTGCGATATTGGAACGATCGAAATATCTTTACCGTTACTAGGAAAGTTTAGTGTGCTAAATGCTATTTCTGCGGCGGCGGTGGCATGTTCTGTGGGAGCAAGCTTAGAGGAAATTAAAGAGGGCTTGGAAAGTGTTAAGGCAATAAAAGGGCGCCTATATCCAGTAACAATCGGTTCGCAGCATGTCATTGACGATACCTACAATGCGAACCCAGTATCGGTACATGCTGCAATCGATTTGCTAGCCGATATGCCTGGAAAAAAATGCCTGATTTTAGGTGATATGGCTGAGCTGGGGGTTCATTCACCCTCATTGCATCGAGAAGTCGGAGTCTACGCTGCTAAGATGCAAATTGATCGGCTTATTGTTGTTGGGAAATATGCCTCGGACTATCTAGTTGGATTTACGACTTATAAGGATGTTGAAGGTAACGATAGAGATAAAAAAGGTGTCGGGTTTGATTCGTGTGAGGAAGCTGCAAAATTTGTTAACAGTGAATTACAAGGAGCTTCCATTTTAATAAAAGGTTCTCGAAGTGCGGAAATGGAACGGGTGATAATTCACTTGGAAACCATTGCCAACGAGAAAAGTAATAATGTTGAGGGGCAAGGCTAATGTTATTGTGGCTGGCGGATTTTCTGTCGCAGTATTTTTCATTTTTTAACGTATTTCAGTATCTCACCCTGCGTGGGATATTGGGCGTATTAACAGCATTAACCATCGCGTTTGTTGTTGGTCCGGTCATGATTAAGAAGCTAAGTTATCATCAGATTGGACAAACAATTCGTGATGACGGCCCTCAGTCTCATTTGAGTAAAGCGGGAACACCAACAATGGGGGGCGCTCTGATTTTAGTAGCAATTGTGGTTAGTACTTTGCTATGGGCAGATTTGAGCAATCGATATGTATGGGTTGTTATGGCTGTGACCATAGTATTTGGCGCAGTTGGCTGGGTTGATGATTACCGTAAAGTAGTACAAAAAAATTCTCGTGGATTACCTGCCAAATGGAAATATTTTTGGCAGTCGGTCGCCGGTTTAGGTGCTGCAATTTTTCTTTATATGACTGCAGAATCACCAGCGGAAACGCAGTTGCTTGTTCCATTTTTCAAAAATGTACAAATAGATTTGGGTTGGGGTTATATCATATTTGTTTATTTTGTGATTGTTGGAACATCTAATGCTGTGAATTTGACTGATGGGCTTGACGGTTTAGCCATTATGCCAACGGTAATGGTCGGTGGCGCACTCGGTGTTTTTGCGTATGTATTGGGCAACTATCAGTTTGCAGAATATTTACATTTCCCTTATTTAGAAGGGGCTGGTGAATTGATTGTGATTTGCGGCGCAATTGTCGGATCAGGTCTGGGCTTTTTGTGGTTTAACACCTATCCCGCACAAGTATTTATGGGAGATGTTGGTGCGTTATCTTTGGGAGCGACTTTAGGTGTTTTGGCTGTCATTACACGACAGGAAATAGTGTTGTTTATTATGGGGGGCGTATTTGTTATGGAAACAGTTTCTGTGATTTTACAGGTGGGTTCTTACAAGTTAACTGGACGTCGTATATTTCGAATGGCACCTATTCACCATCACTTTGAATTAAAGGGTTGGGCCGAACCGAAGGTCATTGTTCGGTTTTGGATTATTACCGTTATTTTGGTGTTGATTGGATTAGCGACGTTGAAGTTAAGATAGACAAATAGATGTTTAAAAGCATATAAATTCGACCAAATAGAGTTAGATATAATGTCACAAGTTAAACAAAAAGTTGTCGTAGGATTGGGTAAAACCGGCCTGTCCTGCGCGCGTTTTTTGTTGCAACAGGGCGTTCCTGTTGCGGTGACAGATAATCGTGCCCAGCCTCCAGGTCTTGATCACTTATTGATGGATTACCCCAGTGTTACTGTGAGCATTGGTAAGTTTGATATTGATTTGATGATGGGAGCGGAAGAGTTGGTTGTTAGCCCAGGGGTTTCACTTAAAGAGAACGCGGTTAAAAAGGCTATTGATTCTGGGGTGCCGGCAATTGGCGATATTGAACTTTTTTGTAGGTATCTTCAGAAAAATGATAACGGTGGTCGTATTGTCGCTATTACAGGCTCAAATGCAAAAAGTACGGTAACCACCTTGGTAGGTGACATGATACGCCAAGCAGGTTATTCGGTAATTGTTGCCGGTAATATAGGTTTACCGGTAATGGATGTGTTGTTAAGTGGTAAGACGGTAGAAAGTGATCCTTTAACGGATGACTCTTTAAATGTGGGGGGCGCAGACTTCTATGTGTTGGAATTGTCGAGTTTTCAGCTGGAAACAACACACACACTGAATGCATTTGTGGCAACCATTCTAAATGTGTCCCCAGATCATTTGGATCGTTATGAAGGTATAGATGATTACATCACTGCAAAGCAGCGAATTTATAATGGTTGTGATGTTGCGGTAGTTAATGCAGATGATCAAAAAACGTATCCAGTAACTGTCTCAGGTGCGGATTCTCCTAAAAATCTTGTGACATTTTCATCACAACAGTCCGCTGGTACCTCTACTTATCAATGTAAACGAGTAAATGTAGACGATTATATTTATCGTGATGATGCCACGGTTCTCGCTATCAATGATATGGCGCTAACAGGAGGACATAATGTACAGAATGCTCTAGCGGCATTAACAATAGGTAATGCTATAGGATTGCTTGATGAATCAATGGCGAATACGTTAAGAACATTTTTGGGGTTGGCTCACCGCTGTCAAGTAATTGGGCAAATCGATGGGGTGGCCTGGATAAATGATTCTAAGGGCACTAATACGGGGGCGACAATTGCGGCGCTGAATGGATTGGGGCCGCAATATCCGGCAGGCATGGTGCTAATTGCCGGTGGTGTTGGGAAAGGCGCTGATTTTTCGGAACTGAAGGATACTGTAAAACAGTATGTAACGGCTTGCGTATTGATTGGTGATGACGCTCCGTTAATTGAAGCTGCATTAGAAGCTGTTTGTGAAATTCATCATGCAGACACATTAGATTTGGCGGTTTTCAAAAGCCGAAAACTTGCGGAGATTGGAGGCGCAGTGTTGCTTTCACCTGCATGTGCAAGTTTTGATATGTTTGCTGGCTTTGAAGATAGAGGTAATAAGTTTATTACTGCCGTGGAAGGAGGATTGGCTTGTGGCTAATTCAATGAATACGGTGGAATCTACTTTGGTGAAAGTACAAATAGATCTAGGTGTGTGGTTGCTCTTGACGGCAGTTAGCCTCGCAACAATTGGGTTTATTATGGTGTCGTCAGCATCGATGGATATTTCAGAGCGGTTGATGGGAAACCCGTTTCACTTTTTACAGCGGCATTTGATTTATCTTACGATGGCATTTTTATTTGCCTCGTTGACGTATCAGGTCTCGCTGAATGTGTGGAAAAAAAGTGGTGTGTTTTTATTGGCTTTTGCATACCTGTTATTGATTGTGGTTTTGATTCCAGGTATCGGCAAGAACGTTAACGGTAGTACTCGTTGGATTTCTTTGGGGTTAATTACCGTTCAGGTGTCTGAAGTTGCTAAAGTTTGTGTGCTGGCATATGTAGCTGGATACCTCGTGCGCAGAAACTCTGAAGTTAGAGAGAAATTTTGGGGGTTTATTAAGCCCGTGCTGGTATTGTCAGTGATGATTGTTTTGTTACTAAAAGAACCTGATTTTGGTGCAGTAGTTGTGATTATGTCCGCCGTTTTTGGGATGTTGTTTTTGGCTGGGGTAAAATTTTCACAATATGTATTGGCGCTTTCGGTAAGTCTCTGTGCGGGTGCTGCAATGATTTTTTCATCTGAATATCGAATGAATCGTTTGATTGCTTATTTGGATCCTTGGTCAGATCAATTTGGAGCGGGGTATCAATTGGTTCAGAGTTTGATCGCATTTGGACGTGGTGATTTAACAGGAGTTGGCTTGGGGAATAGCATTCAAAAATTATCGTATTTACCTGAAGCACATACCGACTTTGTATTTTCTGTGTTAGCGGAGGAGTTTGGTTTGGTAGGTAATTTATTTGTGATTGGTTTGTATCTATTTATGGTTGTAGTTATTTTGTTCATTGGTCGAGCTGCAGAAAAAGCCAAGGTATTGTTTGGTGCCTACATGGCATATGGGCTAGGGATCATGATTGGGCTTCAGGCCTTCGTGAATATTGGTGTGAGTAGCGGTTTGTTGCCAACGAAAGGGTTAACACTTCCATTGATGAGTTATGGTGGCAGTAGTTTAATTATTAGTGCGATTATCATTGCTATCATTTTACGAGTAAATAAAGAGACTCTGGCGGTATTGAATGCACCGGAAAAATTAGAGTCTTCTAAGAAGGCACAGGTTAAGAAAGTGAAAAAATCGAAGAGTAGCCTCTCTGATAATACTGAATCCCCGAAAGATCAGCGTAGCTGGATTAGCCGTTGGACCAAGGAGGCTACATCATGACGACTTCTGTTCAGCGGGTATTGGTTATGGCAGGTGGAACCGGGGGGCATATTTTTCCAGCACTTGCAGCTGCTCGTGCATTTCAGGCTCAAGGTATTGAAGTCAAATGGCTTGGTACAGAGAAAGGGCTTGAGTCGAAAATTGTGCCTGATCATGGTCTAGATATTTTTTATTTGGATGTGGCAGGGGTTCGAGGTCAGGGGTTAAAGCGCTTGTTATCGGCTCCTTTTAAAATAGCGATGTCTGTAATTCGAGTAATAGGGATCATTCGCCATTACAAGCCTGATTTAGTGTTAGGTATGGGAGGGTTTGTGACGGGGCCTGGTGGCATTGGCGCGTGGCTAGGTCGAACGCCTCTTTTTATTCATGAGCAAAATGCTATTGCAGGGTTTACGAATAAAGTCTTGGCGAAATTTGCAACCAAGGTTTTTCAGGCTTTTCCAAGTGCGTTTATGGAAAGTGGTAAAGTACAAACGACGGGGAACCCCGTTCGGCAAGAGATAGTGGAACTGAAATCTCCAGAGGAACGTTTTGCTACAAGAATAAATGGCCCATTACATTTGCTTGTATTGGGGGGGAGCCAGGGGGCGGTAGCTTTAAATGAAACGGTACCTGGCGCCTTAGCACAACCAGCATTGCAGGGTGTTTTTGAAATAAGACATCAGGCTGGGCCTAAGAATTTAGAAAATACGAAGGCTGTTTATGCAAAATGTGGTGTCGAAGCAAACGTCAGTGCATTTATCGATGACATGGCTGAGGCTTATGCATGGGCTGATATGGTGATTTGCCGCTCGGGAGCATTAACAGTGTCAGAAATTGCGTCAGCAGGTGTTGCCGCATTATTTGTCCCATACCCGCACGCAGTAGATGATCATCAAACAAAAAATGCAGAGTACTTGGTAGCGCAAGGCGCTGCAAAAGTGGTGCAACAGGCATCGCTAACAGAATCAGCTTTAGCTGAGCTATTAAAAAATGAATTTTCTGACCGCGCTACTCTTTTAACGATGGCAAATGCCGCTCGTAGTGCTGCTAAGAATGATGCGACGTTAGAGGTCGTTAACGGATGTTTGGAGGCAACTTGTGCCTAATACAAAAATGATTGATATTCCAGAAATGCGACGAATTCGCAAAATACACTTTGTTGGTATTGGTGGCGCAGGAATGTGTGGTATTGCCGAAGTGCTACTTAACCAAGGTTACGACATTACCGGAAGTGATTTGCAGCGAAGTGTGACTGTTCAGCGATTAGAAGGGTTGGGGGCGACCGTGTTTATTGGACACGATCGCACTAACTGTAGTGATAGTGATGTTGTCGTCGTGTCTACTGCGGTAAAAGAGGACAATCCTGAAGTTGTAGAAGCTCGTGAAAATCGTATTCCCATCGTACCACGTGCGGAAATGCTGGCAGAATTAATGCGATATCGCCACGGAATTGCCGTGGCGGGAACGCATGGAAAAACAACAACAACAAGTTTGATTGCCTCTATCATGGCTGAAGGTGATTTTGACCCTACTTATGTTATAGGTGGTTTACTTAATAGTGCTGGTACCAATGCCAAGTTAGGTGGTAGTCGCTATTTTGTTGCGGAAGCAGATGAGAGTGATGCATCGTTTTTACATTTGCAGCCAATGACGTCGATTGTTACTAATATCGATGCCGATCATATGAGCACTTATGATGGCGATTTTAATAAATTGAAAGACACATTTATTCAATTTTTACATAATTTGCCATTTTACGGGTTGGCTGTTGTGTGTATTGATAATAATGTAGTACAGGATATTTTGCCCTCAGTAACTCGACCCATTATTACCTACGGTGTATCTGAAATTGCTGATGTTAGAGCTATAGATATTACTCATGATGGATTGCGAACATCCTTTAAGGTCTTGAGAAAGGGTGTTGATGGTGATTTATCTATCACGCTAAATATGCCTGGGCATCACAATGTTCTAAATTCGCTTGCTGCTATTGCGGTAGCAACAGATGAAGGAATTGCGGATGAAGCCATTATGTCTGCTTTATCGAAATTTCAAGGTGTTGGGCGTCGCTTTGAGTTACATGGCGAACAACCTGTTGAAGGTGGTGTCGTAACATTGGTTGATGATTATGGCCACCACCCAACGGAAGTTGCGGCGACTGTTGCTGCTGTAAGAGAAAGTTGGCCTGATCGACGATTAGTAATGTTAAATCAACCTCACCGCTACTCAAGAACACGTGATTTATACGAAGATTTTGTACAAGTGTTGTCAGATGTTGATGTGTTGTTGTTGATGGAAGTGTACAGCGCCGGTGAGGAAAAAATTGCTGGAGCCGACGGTCGTAGTTTGTGCCGAAGTATTCGGCAGCGTGGTGCGGTAGATCCCGTATTTATTGAAACAAAAGAAGAGATACCTGGAGTGTTGAGTGACGTTCTGCAACCTGGCGATATTTTGTTAACGCAGGGTGCTGGAAACGTCGGGGCTATTGCTGCAGCGCTAGCGAAAAGTAAGCTTAAGTCGGTTGAAATAGCGTGAGTATGAGTAAAACAATGAATAAACCGTTAATTCAATATGGAAAAGTTGGCGTGTTGTTAGGCGGTGACTCTGCTGAACGAGCTATTTCATTACGAAGCGGGAATGAAGTACTGAAAGCGTTGATTAACGCCGGCATAAATGCAGTTGGGATTGACGTAACATTCGACGAAACGCTGTTTACTCAACTCGCCGGTATTGATGCAGCATTTATCGTATTGCACGGCCGTGGCGGTGAAGATGGCGTTATTCAATCGGTGTTGGAAGTGATGGAAACCCCCTATACCGGTAGCGGCGTATTAGCATCCGCTTTAGGCATGGATAAGTCACGAACAAAGCGACTATGGTTAGGCTCAAACTTGCCAACACCTGATTTTGTTGAAGTGAGTGAAAAAAGTGATTTAGAGGGTGTTTTTGAGCGCTTAGGCGGCAACATAATGGTAAAGCCTGCTCGTGAAGGCTCAAGTATTGGTATGTCTCATGTGACAACGGAAGAAGATTTATATCAAGCGTTTGCAAAAGCGAAAATACATGATGATTCCATTTTACTTGAACGTTGGGTTGAAGGGCCTGAATTTACTTGTGCAATATTAAACGGTGCTGCTTTGCCGGTTATTCAGCTTATTACACAGAACGACTTTTATGACTTTGAAGCGAAGTATGAGTCAAACGATACTGAGTATTTGTGCCCTTGTGGTTTAAGTGAAGACAAAGAAGCGGAATTTAAAGCGCTTGCTCAGACAGCTTTTGCAGCGGTGGATTGTAAAGGGTGGGGACGGGTAGATGCGATGATGGATGAAGATGGAAAGTTTTGGTTGTTAGAAGTGAATACTGTGCCAGGAATGACGGATCACAGCCTTGTTCCCATGGCAGCAAAGGCAGCTGAATTAGATATGCAAAAATTGGTTGTGTCGATTCTAAATGGTATTGGTTTAGATACCACAATAGAAATGGATTCTAAAAGTGATAATGCGTAATGGATGAAAACGGCAGCGTGACAAAAAAGCGTGAAAGTATGCTTCGAAAAAAGCAACAAAAAAAGGCTGTTGCTAGTGCCGCTGCGCCAAAAAAACAACGTCAGGTTACTACTAATTTAAGTAAAAAAAATGTCGAATTGGTTTTTCCTTATTTTCATTTAATTGCAGTGTTTTTTGTATTTTCTTTAACTGTTTTAGGTCTATTTTTTGGAAAAACTTTAGTTAATCGCATTTTTTCGCAATATCCGATAGAAACAGTGAAAGTAATTGGAGAATTTCGCTTTATAGAGCGGCAAAAACTTGAAAAAGTGCTAAACATTTATCTAACAGATAATTTCTTTCAAGTAGATCTTAACAATGTGAAAGAGCAGGCAGAAACATTGCCATGGATTGAGCAAGCATGGGTTAAAAAATCCTGGCCTGATACTGTTGAACTGATATTGCAAGAACGTAAACCTTTGGCTGGTTGGGGAGATTCACAACTCATCAGTGAAAGGAAAGAGATCTTTGATGGAGAGCGTGTAAATCAACTGGGGACGTTACCGGTTTTATACGGCGCTGATGATTATGCTTCTCTTGTGGTTGATCGGTATTTAGAAATGAATACGCTATTCAGCCAAGTGGGTCTAACGATTAAAACGCTGGAATTAGAAGAGCGCTTTTCATGGCGGGTAGCGGTAAGTGAGGGGATCACTTTTGTTATTAGCGAAGAGCGTTGCTTAGAAAAATTGAAAGGTTTTGTAGGGTTGTATCAAAAAATGCCGGAAGTAGACAAACCTTACATAAAACAAGTCGATTTACGATATGACAACGGTCTCGCAATTAAGTGGAAGAAGAAAAATGGTAACTCAAACGCTGCGTAATATGTTTGGAAGTGAAGATGTTCTCGATATGAAAGAGAATGATCGGTCTCGATACCACGATGGGGTGGCAGCAGGCAATATGATTGTTGGTTTGGACATAGGTACGTCTAAAGTGGTTGCCGTTGTTGGTCAGATCAAAGTTGACGGGGCTTTAGAGATCATTGGTATCGGATCATGTCCTTCTCGCGGATTAAAGAAAGGGGTTGTGGTTGATATTGATTCTACAGTCCATTCTATTCAGCGAGCTATAGAAGAGGCTGAATTAATGGCTGGATGCCAGATTCATTCTGTGTATGTAGGTATTGCTGGAAGTCATATCAGAAGTTTGAATAGTCACGGTATCGTTGCGATTCGAGATAGAGAAGTATTGCGACCAGATTTAGAACGAGTGATCGATGCAGCTCAAGCAGTGCCAATTCCAGCGGACCAAAAAGTATTGCACATTCTGCCGCAGGAATACTTGATTGATTCTCAGGATGGTATTAAAGAGCCTTTGGGTATGTCAGGGGTGCGTTTGGAGGCAAAGGTCCATTTGGTGACTTGTGCTGTAAACGCTGCGCAGAATATTGAACGTTGTGTAAAACGTTGTGGCTTAGAAGTTGAAGACATTATTCTTGAGCAATTGGCGTCTAGTTATTCAGCCTTAACTGATGATGAGAAAGAGCTTGGTGTGTGTTTGGTGGATATCGGTGGGGGGACTACCGATATTGCGGTGTTCACGGAGGGCTCCATTCGTCATACGGCAGTCATTCCTATTGCGGGAGACCAAGTAACTAACGATATTGCGATGGCATTAAGGACGCCGACGGAACATGCAAATGATATTAAGATGAAGTATGCGTGTGCATTAACTCAGCTGGCGGGGCCTGAAGAAACCATTAAGGTTCCTAGCGTTGGTGATCGCCCGGCAAGGGATTTGTCACGTCAAGCGTTAGCTGAGGTTGTAGAGCCTCGTTATGACGAGCTTTTCTCTTTGGTTCAAGCAGAGTTGCGTCGAAGTGGATTTGAAGATCTTGTTGCGGCAGGCATTGTATTAACGGGTGGTTCTTCAAAGATAGAGGGCGCTATAGAGTTAGCAGAAGAAATATTTCATATGCCAGTGCGCCTCGCATCACCTCAAGGTGTTACTGGCTTAACTGAAATGGTTAAAAACCCAATTTACTCAACGGGGGTTGGTTTGCTGTTGTATGGACAGAAACAACATGATGCGGGGGCGGTATCTTCACCAGCACAAAAACAGCTGGTAGTTGAATCTCAGATGAGTTTTATGTCACGTATGAAAACGTGGATAAAGGGTAATTTTTAGTAGGAGTGATCCTAACAGTTTCTAGTAGGGTGCTTTGAAAAATAATGATGGCAAAGCACTTTGTAAGAAAAAACAATAAAGGACGGGGAGATAGTAGCGATGTTTGAATTAGTAGATAACGTTCCACAAAATGCGGTAATTAAAGTAATCGGTGTTGGTGGCGGTGGTGGTAACGCCGTTGAACATATGTTGGCAAGCTCTGTTGATGGGGTCGAGTTCATTTGCGCTAATACAGATGCTCAAGCACTGAAGCATATGAACTCACGTACATTGCTCCAGTTAGGTGGGAATATCACGAAGGGGTTGGGTGCTGGTGCTAATCCTGTTGTAGGGCGTGAATCCGCACTTGAAGATCGAGAGCGTATTCAAGAAGTACTTGAAGGTACTGATATGGTATTCATTACTGCGGGAATGGGTGGTGGTACTGGGACGGGTGGTGCCCCGATTGTTGCTGAAGTAGCAAAAGAAATGGGTATTCTAACCGTAGCGGTTGTTACTAAACCGTTTCCGTTCGAAGGCCGTAAGCGTATGAATATTGCTGACGCAGGTATGGAAGAGTTAAGTGAAAATGTTGACTCACTAATTACTATTCCTAATGAGAAGCTGCTGGACGTACTTGGGCCAAAAACTAGCTTACTAGACGCCTTTAAAGCAGCTAATGATGTGTTACTTGGTGCAGTTCAAGGTATTGCTGACCTTATTATCCGCCCAGGAATGATCAACGTGGATTTTGCAGATGTACGTACTGTTATGTCAGAAATGGGTATGGCAATGATGGGTACTGGGTCCGCAACTGGAGAAGAGCGAGCTCGTGAAGCTGCAGAGGCGGCGATTCGTAGCCCTCTGTTGGAAGATGTAGATCTTCAAGGTGCTAGAGGTATTTTGGTAAATATAACCGCAGGTGAGAGTTTGTCGTTGGGTGAATTCTCAGAAGTCGGTGATACTGTAGAAGAGTTTGCTTCTGACCAAGCAACGGTCGTTGTTGGCACTGTTATTGATGAGTCCTTAGGTGATGAACTGAAAGTGACAGTGGTTGCTACAGGGTTGGGGCAGGCTCTTGCTGCAGCAAAACCTAAGCGTCCAGTGGAAGCTGTGCCTCGCCGAACTCCTGTTGAAGGCGTTCAGGATTATAAGCAGTACGATACCCCTGCTCGAGATCGTGTGCGTCCACAGGAACCAAGACGTAAACCAATGGTCGAAGCTAACGCAAACCGGGAATATCTTGATATTCCAACATTTTTGAGACGCCAGGCAGACTAGTGTCCTGAGGCTTTGTATTCCGGTTTTATATTTCGAAATGTGCTTGGAATATGTTCGAAATGCAAAGTACTGCACAGTCAGTTGGCTAAATAATGCACAAAATCAAAGTGTGATATTGGTCTCAATGAAGAACTCTGTTACTATGCGCGCAGTTCTTTGTATAGCTTCTTTATAGACTTATTGCGATTAAAAACATGATTAGACAGCGCACGCTGAAAAATACGATACGAGCCACCGGCATTGGCTTACATACAGGTGAGAAAGTATACCTAACGCTACGTTCTGCCCCCGTTAATACTGGCATTGTTTTTTGTCGAACGGATTTGGACCCAGTGGTAGAGATACCGGCGCAAGCTTGTAATGTTGGTGATACGACGCTTTCGACAGCGCTTGAGTCGGGAGATACTAAAATATCTACGGTTGAGCATCTGTTGTCAGCCATGGCAGGTTTGGGTATTGATAACGCTTATGTGGATCTAAGTGCACCTGAAGTACCCATTATGGATGGTAGCGCTGGACCGTTTGTGTTTTTGATTCAGTCAGCAGGAATTGAAGAGCAGACTGCATTAAAGCAGTTTATTCGCATCAAACGAGAAGTGACGGTGACAGATGGCGATAAAAAGGCAACATTCTTGCCTTTTGACGGCTTTAAAGTCGCATTTACTATTGATTTTGATCATGCTGTTTTTCGAGACCGGACCCAAACGGCAGTCGTTGACTTTTCAAGCACATCGTTTGTGCGTGAAGTAAGTCGTGCTCGTACCTTTGGTTTTATGCGTGATATTGAATACCTAAGAGATAACAATTTGGCACTTGGTGGTAGCGTGGATAACGCAATTGTTGTTGATGACTACCGTATTCTTAATGAGGACGGCCTTCGCTACGAGGACGAATTTGTTAAGCATAAGGTGTTGGATGCTATTGGTGACCTATATTTGTTAGGTAAAAGCTTGATTGGTGAGTTTCAGGGTTATAAGTCTGGACATGCACTGAATAATATCTTGCTTCGTGAGCTGCTAGCTCAAGAAGATGCTTGGGATATTGTGACGTTTGATGATGCCAAGACAGCCCCGATATCCTATATGAAGCCGATCCTTGCAGCAGATTAGTTGTTGCAAGGTTGTAGTTGTAAAATAGTATCGCTGAATTGTTAGTGTGATATATAAAAAGCCCAAATACTTTCCCCGGTGTTTGGGCTTTTTAGTGTTGGCGAGAGGCTTGTACGGTTACAACTGGACAATTGCTTAATCTTTGCCATAGTTTTCTAGGGTGTTCGCTAAACGTCTCAAAGAGTTTGCTAGGCTTTCGGAGTTCACGCCGTCAGCCGTGTCTTTCAGTATGTTGCAATTCTCACGAGAAGCCTTAGTTAAGCTGCGTTGACGTTTACTTGGTTCGTAGCCTTCTCTAGTTTTTGCAACTACCTTGATATCGATACGAACAACATCTACAAGTAATGGCTGTTTTTGTAGTCGTGATAATATGTTGGGTGAGTTGTAACGTAATTGCGTAGCGACAGCGTTGCTGTACGTGGTGAGCGTTAATATTCCGTGGCGATAAGAGCGGGTTTGGCAGTTATCGGATAACATTGAAGGTAGTGAACCCATGATGATGTTATCAATTCTGGCAAAAACTTGGGACGTTTTTGTCATTGAATGTAATCTAGACCCCTTGAATATAAGATCTTTGACGGGTTTTATGTTATTTTCGCGGCCCATAGAATATTTTGATCAGACAATGTTGTGAATGGTGTGGCATTAAATAAAGCAGTAATAGCAATAGTAACGACGACAGCAGCGTAAGTAATGTAGTTTATTATGAATATCATCAGAATTGACCCAAAAACAGGCCATACAACGACGATTCATCTTCGTTCGTCATTTATTGCTATCGTAATGGCCTTTATCTTAACAGTGGTATTCGCTAGTGGCATATTGATTGGTGGTTGGGATACACGAGCAAACGACTGGTTTGTCTCCGATGGAATTAACCCTTCGTTACGTGCAGATATTAAACGTCAAAAAGACGATGTGAATTCAGCAAAGCAGCTAGCGGAAGAGCAATTGGCGGCGTTGTCAGTAAAAATGGCAGAAGTTCAAGCAAGGGTTTTGCGTTTGGATGCGTTGGGTGAGCGCCTTATTAAGGTTGCTAAGCTGCGAGGAGGGGAGTTTGATTTCTCTCAAGCCCCTGCAATGGGAGGAGTGGGTGGCGAATCGACAGAATTTGCTTATCAAAAACCCGATTATCTCGTGGCTTTAGAGCAGCTTTCTTATGACGTTGATTACCGAGCTGAGCAGCTTGATGTAATGGAAAGCCTGCTAGCAAATAGACAGCTCCAGAATGATGTATATTTAGCGGGTCGTCCTATCAAATGGGGGTGGATGTCGTCTCGGTTTGGTCGTAGAAACGATCCTTTTACCGGCCGACTGGCATGGCATAAAGGTGTTGATTTTGCTGGCAAGGAAGGCTCTGATATTGTCTCTGTTGGATCCGGCGTTGTGACCTGGTCTGGAGATCGTTATGGATATGGACTAATGGTGGAAATTAGTCATGGAGGAGGTGTGGTAACACGTTACGCTCATGCCAAAGAGGTGTTGGTTAAGCTAGGTGATATTGTGAAAAAAGGACATACCGTTGCATTAATGGGGAGTACTGGTCGCTCAACTGGACCTCACGTGCATTTTGAAGTTCGTAAGAATGGTAAAGCGTTAGACCCCATTCGATATGTAAATCGTCGCTCAAAAGGGTAGTGTAGCGTTGGTATTTGAGGTTTTGAATTACCTCTTTTGTTAACTGGCTTTAACGGTTGGTAGGCAGGATGCTTTTTCTCTAGCTTGTTCTATTTTATACACTTTTTAAACCTGCAGCCTTGTCCAATACGGGATGAGTCTGAAGGGGGTAGTTGATTCTAACGTAAGATGAGTCTGAATTAGTCAAATCGTCACCATGATGGAGGGATGAAAGCCATCATGAAACTAGAC